>ERZ777011.101-NODE-101-length-130126-cov-5.930746_pt1 | contig 130126 bp, 107 predicted proteins | sample MGYA00374964_ERZ777011 | MGnify/ENA primary metagenome ERZ777011 (study PRJEB29310, sample SAMD00008975) | mouse gut metagenome | study: EMG produced TPA metagenomics assembly of the Metagenome analysis of fecal microbiota from mouse which was promoted... | reverse complement strand
TCCGCCGTGTTAGAGGAACTTTTATGCAGGGTGGCCGAACCAAAATCCGGGACAGACAAAACTTCTTGGAGGGAATAATGCCTTGAACAGTTCAATAAAAAGGGCCGTACCACAACGCCTCGTTCACGCGCTTGGCACAGCCCTCTCCTATTCTGATTGCAGCTCCTTATTTGTCCAACTTGGCACAAATAAGTTCGGCTGCTTTCTTGCCGCTCATCAACATACCACCGAAGATCGGCCCCATGCGGAAGCTACCGCTCACACCATTGGCGGCCATACCGGAGACAAACAGGCCCGGATAGATTTCCTTCGTGTTCTCGACGGTTGTCGACTCACCCAACTCGACATTCAGCGAACGTTCGCCGATCACACCTCCGGTCGGAGTATTCAATTTGATATCGTTCTTGCGAGCCACCACGCGGGCGATTTCACAGTCATGCCCGGTTCCTTCCAGAACAGCCTTAGACATGATTGTCAGCGGGTCCACATGCATGCCTTCGCGGATAACCGGAGCCCAATTCACAACCACACCGGCCACGGCATCCTCATGGAACACTACGTCTTCTACGGAATAGCAGTTGAAAATAGTCGCACCGGCTTTCGTCGCACTATAAATCAGAGCCGAAGTCGTGTGTACGGAATCCATAATATAAGTACCGTTTCCGGCATCCTTATAGTTTACACCCAACTCACGTACGATCGGCATGGCCTCTTCCTGAACCACGATATCATTGAACATCATGGCGCCGCCCCACATACCTCCACCGGGAGCCAGCTTACGGTCAAACAAAGCCACCTTCTTTCCGGACTTGGCCAGGTAATAAGCGGCCACGATGCCCGAAGGACCACCACCGACAATCGCGACATCAATAGACAAATGGCTCTTCAACTTTGCAAAGTAAGAGTCGATAATTCCAGTTGAAACAATCTGTTCCATTACAAAATAATAATTAGAGTTTAAACATCGGGAAGCACATAGAGGTAACGCTTCCCTTTATTTAGTCATTCTACCTTTTCCCTTCACGGCATTATCCGGCAGGTTCAATGGGTATGATCTCAGCCTGTATAGTAAGGCACCCCTATGATAAGTCGGTGTCAAAGATACGAAATTATCCGAAATGCGGCGGACGATTGTTCATTTTCCGTTCCACAAACTGCTTCATGAATGCTACCGTCTCGTCTACTCCCAGTACGGAGACATTTATCGAGAAGTCATAGGTAGAAGCGACACCCCACTCCTTATTCGTATAATAGTTATAGTAGGCAGCACGCGACTTGTCGGTCTTCAGCATCAATTCCTCCGCCTGTTCGACCGTCAGGTCCTGACTTTCGACGATTCGCTGGATACGGCTTTCCTTATTGTTGTGGATAAAGAAACTCAGGCAGTCGGGATCGTCGCGCAATATATAATCGGCACACCGTCCTACAATCACACAAGAACCTTTCTCCGCTAAATTTCGGATCGTATCGCTCTGATACAAGAACAGACGGTCGTTAGACAACACGTCAGCATACGGTGGAAACAATCCCATATACGAATAACCCATCGCGAAAGCGTATGACAAACCACTGGAAGCCTTCTCGTCCGCTTTCTCGAAAAACTCCTCGCTCAGTCCGCTTTCTTTTGCGGCAAGCGCCATCAATTCCTTATCATAATAGCCAATACCCAGCTCTTTTGCCAGCTTCTGCCCTATCTCGCGACCACCACTTCCGAACTGCCGGCCGATGGTCAATATGATTTTATTATCCATATCTACGTTTTTGGTACTAAGACAAAGGTAAATAAAATTTATTTAGCATGAAACTTCCTGAACTGGTTTATCAAGACAAAAGCCGTAACAATCGTGGCTGTTGTGTCGGCAATCGGAATACTGATCCATACGCCCAGTGTCCCAAACCATCGGGGAAGGATCAGCAAGCAGGGGACAAGGAACAGCATCTGCCGGGTAAGCGAGAGGAAGATCGCCTTCTTCGACATCCCGATGGAAAGGAAAAAGTTTGTCGCCACCATCTGAAAACCTACTATCGGGAAGACGGCGAAGACGATATGTAAACCGTAGACCGCCGTCTCTATCAGCTCCGGATCGGTCGTAAACATACGGACAATCGTCGACGGGAACAGTTGGCAGAGCAGAAAGCCCGTTATTGCCACCCCTATCGCCCATTTCATCGTCAGTTTCGTAACCTCCGTCACACGCGCATACTGGCGGGCGCCAAAGTTATAGCCGGCAATCGGCTGCATCCCCTGGTTGAACCCCATGATGATCATGATAAAGAGAAACACTACCCGGTTCACGATCCCGTATGCGCCAATCGCCATATCACCTCCATGTTCTTTCAATCCCCGGTTGATCAGGATCACGATCAGGCAAGCGCAAAGGTTCATCAGGAAAGGTGACATCCCGATATAAAGAATACCTTTCACGATCTCGCCTTTCAGCCGGTAAATACCCTTCTTAAAATGCAACAATTCCTTCGGGCGGGAAAAATGGATCAACTGCCCGGTCAACGAAATGACCTGCGAGATAACAGTTGCCCATGCCGATCCTTTGATCCCCCAACCGAAGCCGAAGATAAAAAGCGGATTCAGCACACAGTTGATCACCACCGACGCCAACGTCGCATACATCGCCAGTTTCGGGAAACCGCAAGAGCGCAACATGGAATTCAGTCCAAGATACATGTGAGTCACCACATTTCCAATCAAAATCACATTCATATAATCACGAGCATACGAAATCGTGTGTTCGCTTGCCCCGAAGAAATAAAGAACCGGATCAAGAAACAACATAAAAACCAGTGTAAAGGCAAGCCCCAGGATCACATTCAGCACGAACACGTTTCCAAGCACTCTGTTAGCCCCTTCATAATCTTTCTGTCCCAACTTCACAGACACCAGCGTCGAAGCTCCCAACCCGACCAACGAGCCGAAAGCCGCCGCAAGATTCATCAACGGGAACGTCAATGCCAAACCGGAAATAGCCAACGAACCTACCCCGTGTCCGATAAATATACTGTCCGCCATATTGTAAAGAGAAGAGGCGGTCATAGCAATAATAGCCGGTATAGCATACTGTGTCAATAACTTACCGATATGTTCGGTTCCAAGCTTCAAAGGAGAATTCTGTTTACTCATACCGCAAAGGTACGGAGAATCCAAAAAAATGTTACTTTTGTTTTCTTATAAAGTATAAAAATGGCAGAAAATTTAATTATCAACGGTAAGGACAAGCAGGAATTATATGAGACGCTGCTTCCTCAATTACAATCACTGACAGCGGAAGAAACCGATATCGTCGCCAACATGGCAAATATCGCCGCTGCCTTGAAACAAACATTCGATTTCTTCTGGGTGGGATTTTATGTGGTGAAAGAAAAGACACTCGTGCTTGCCCCGTTCCAAGGGCCTCTTGCCTGTACACGCATTCAGTACGGAAAAGGTGTATGCGGGACTGCTTGGAAAGAAGCACGGACAATCGTAGTCCCGGATGTGGAGCAATTCCCTGGACATATCGCTTGTAGCTCAGACTCGCGGTCGGAGATCGTCGTGCCGGTGATCAGGGACGGAAAAGTGGTCGCCGTCCTGGACATTGACAGCGACAAACTGAATGCGTTCGACGAAACGGATGCGGAGTATTTGGAAAGGCTCTGTAAACAGATAACAATCTGATAAGATTCAAAATCCATACCGGATGGTACAACGTCAGTATTGCCCATCCGGTCATCAATAAACAAAGTCACTCCACCGTCACCATCCTCCCCTCCGTATTCGCCCGAACCGTATGGTCATACATCGCCTCACAGTAAACCGGAAGCAAATAGAAACGGCCGGGGTAGACAGCGCATAGTTTCATGCGGACCGTTACCTGTTTTCCGGCAGGCAGATAGTCGATGTAACTATAAGCACGATCATCACGGATATCCTGGTAGTTTACGCCGGTCATCCGGTTATCCGCTACACCGTCCGAGAAGAAACGCGTGTTCAATATCTCCCAGCCTGCCGGGAAAATTTCGGTCAGTACCAAACGCCTATAGCCACGCGGAGACGGGTTGGCGACGGTCACTACTGCCGTGAAGTTCGTGCCTTGCCGCAAAGCGGAGACATCCACCGGACGCCCGTCTTGATCCACATAGCTGACAGCAAGCGTCAGGCCGTTCGCATAGGCTTCCTCTTTACCCTCAGCCGGGATACCTTCGGTCACGAGTCGGGCAAACAAAGTAGATTTGCCGGTGTTCCTCAACTCTAAAGTGAAGGAAGAATCCGCCTTGTCGAGCAACGTCTCCGTCCAAATGTTCCGGGAGGTGGAAACTTTTTCCGTCTTGCCGCCCAAAGTATAGGAGAAGTCCATCGAGCCGGAAACCTTGTATTTGTTCATATAACCGGAAAATGCCACCAAAGCGAATGCCGTAGATTGTGTACTCAGCCATTCGTCAGATGCAAGCGTTTCGGAAATCTCATTTGCCAAGAGAGCGGCTTCCTTTCCGTTGTCAAGCAGACAGAGCGTCAGCAGGCGGATAGAGGTATCGCGCAGTTCACTTCCGAACGTCTGGTCGTGCTCGGAGTAAGCGGTTGTCAGAACCGTCGTCTTTGCTATCAGTTCCTTCGAGACATCCGGGCGTCCGATCAAAGCATAACCGGCCGCCAACAAATAACGGCTCATGGGCGCAAGTGTCTTACTCTCCTTCAGGCGATTCATCGCGCCGACCTCGGAAACTTGCCCCAAAGCAAGGACGAACAGGCGGTATGCCTGTGTCATTTCTTCGGATTCGGCAAAACGGGAAGCTTCCGGTTTCCAGTTACGAGCGGTGCGGCTCAGATCGTTCAGTACATTCCGTTTCATGCCCTCGGGCACAAGATAGCCTTTCTTCTCCGCTTCAAGCAGAAAATGGGTGGCATAGACAGTTCCCCAAGCACTACTGCCCGTTCCACCGGGCCAATAGGAGAAAGAACCGTCTACCGTCTGGTAGGAACGCAGTCGACGAATCACTTCTTTTACGGCAGCCTCTGCCAATTGTTCCTGTTCACGGGTTAACGAGGCAAACCTGCTTAAGTACAGTTGCGGAAAACCTTTCGAAGTAATTTGTTCGACACACCCATGCGGATAGCCCATGAGGTAGGATAACCGCGTGGAAAGATTGACGGGCCGGACATCCGACATTTCGAGCACAAGAGAGTTCGTGCCGTCCGCACCGGGAAAGCCGGCTGTTCCTTTCCAACTCTTTCCGGCTTCGAGTGTCACAGGAGTTACCTTGACTTGCGGGCGGCGCACGGAGCGAATTTCGATATCAGTCTCATAGACAGATTTTTCGCCTTTACCCAAAGCCGTGATCTTCACATGTCCGGCTCCAGGGATATCTTTCACCCGGATACGGAACTGCGCAGATTTGTCGTCGACTGCTTCAAAATGTAACGTGCGGACAGCCTCACCTATTACTTCCATGTTATCAGAGCAGGCAATTGTGACCTGCACGTCTCCCACCTCCTTTTCTGTAGCAAAAACGGTAGCGGGAACCACCATCTCCTCTCCTACGCCGATGATGCGCGGAAGTGTGCCGAGCAACATGACGGGTTTACGCACACGTACGCTCTTCTCCGTATTCCCATAGCTCTTCCCGTCTCCGGCAACGACCATGATACGGACGCGACCATTGTAGTTTGGCATCTCATAAATATGCTGCCGCTTTTCTCCTTTTTTCAGCAAGAACGGACCGGCGAACTGGACAACCGGCTTGAAACGGTTCACAATCGCCTTCGGTCCTTTGTTCAAAGCATCGTCGCCGCCAATACTGAACAATTGTTCGATGCGGCCGCCATACGCGCCGACCACATAATTATACAAGTCCCAAGTATTGACGCCCAAAGCCTCACGGGCATTAAACACCTGCCAAGGGTCAGGCGTGTCAAAGCGAGTCAGATCAAGCAGCCCTTCATCGACAATCGCCAACGTATAGGCCATCTCACGGCCGTTTTTTTCGGAAATCGTCAAATGGTAAGGGGCTTCGGGCTTAATCTCGTCTGCCATACGGATAACCGGAACCAAATGGCTTTCGGAAGAAGTCACCGTAAAGGGAACAACACCATACATACGAATCGGCAAGTCATTCTTCGTAATACCGTGTGGTTGCAACAACGTTATATAAACATACGCATTCGGTTGCATATCGGGAGTAACGGCAAGCTTGACCGTGGTCTGCCGGTCGTCACACACATGCTCGGTGGTTGAAAGGACACGTGTACCGTTCTCGATGCTGACAATCGCACGGCTTCCTTTCACGGAAGGGAAGGTGACAATAATCTGTTCGCCCGGCACATAGGTCTCCTTATCCGTTTTGAAAGAGAGCATATTGGCAGAAGAAGAGCCATCAGCATCACGCCGCCCTTCACTGTAAGGCCAGTCAAAGTAGTTCATCACACCGGTGGAGTGTTTGCTCTCCTTGTCTTTCACCGAAATGAAATAGGTTCCCCAATCGGCATCGGCATATTTCAAGTTGAAAGAGGCCGTGCCGTTCACACCTGTACGGACGGTAAAAGTTTTCACCGGCTTGTTGTAAGAGTTGGAAACGTAATTCGCCAGGCTGCCATTATCGGAACTCCACCACCAATACCAATGAACTTTGTAAACCTTCACTTCGAGTTCAGTATTAGCTACAGGCTGTCCGAGGTAGCTGACAGAGGCCACTTCATATTTATATTCGGTCCCGGTCTTCAACGGTTTCCCATCTTGCCGAGGCGACTTGATACCGACATAACGGCGGTAAGGCGAATAGTACGACCGGTTAGCATCGATACTGAAATCGCCGGATTCCTCATACACACGGGTAACGAAACTCGCTAACAACATGCCGGGAGCCGAAGTGCCAATCTCGAAGCGAGCCTTGATAGTGGCGTTACCTGCGGCATCGGTTGTTCCGGATATCACTTTGCTTTCTTCGCTGTTAAAAATTTTCGAAGGATCGTCAAAATAAAATTTTTTGTAACCGGCAAAAGTTGTCGGAGTCGAAATAAAGGTTCCTTGGATATCGTATTTCAGATTGCGGGCAGTCGCTCCCTGTAGCCATTCCACATGCATGGCGGCATCGAGGGGTTCACCACGAAGCAATTTTTTTTCAGGCATCGCAAGGGATATCTTCAAACGATTCGGTTTGATTGTCTCGATACGAAGACGCTTTGTAAACGTGACACCGCCGACATTCACACTGACGTTCCAAGCACCTGTCGGGACGTCAGGCTCGATCGGCATATCAAAAGCATACAATCCCAATTCGCCTTTTGTCTGTGTCTTACGCAGGTAGAGCTGACCAAGCGGGTTATAGAGTTCCATGATGACCGGATGGTTTTCAGGAAGCATCCCGCCGCGGTCGTTCAACATAAAGCCAAGGTGCAACGTGTCACCCGGACGCCACACACCTCGGTCACCGTAAATAAAGCCTTTGACACCTTTCTGCACGACTTCGCCGGAGACATCAAAAGAACTCAGCGACAAGGCAGAACCGTCGTCCACACGGAGATACGAACGTTGCTGTCCGAGTGAGGCGGTCAAATAAAACGGTCTACCGTCTTTCAATGAGAAGCGCACCTGCCCTTTATCGTCCGTGACCCCGGAGGCTAATTCCTGACGCTGGTAATTGTAAGCGGCAACTTTGACGCCTTTCTCCGGACGGGTATCGAGGATGTTATGTACAAGGACAGTCATTTCGTTATCTTCACCAGCCATCGCCAACAGGCCGAGATTGGTAACAAGGACGTTCTTGCCGACGGTCGTATCATAGTAGTAACTGGTCGAACAAGGATCATTGCGTTCGCTGTATTTATAATCCGACCAATCCAAGTCTCCATTATAATAGTAATAACCACCTTTGTTGAAACGACAACTCTCTTCCTTGAACTTGATCTCGTCATCGGCAAGCAGTTGTTCTTTACTTTTTTTCACGAAATCTTCGCAAGGATAGGCAGACAAGTCCCGGTTGAACGACAATTCCACCCGATAGATAGCGCCGGGCTCGGGATCAATCAGTTCTTTCAGGTCGATTGCGAAAGTATTCCAACGACCGATGTCCCGAATGGCATTTTCATCAAAAAAGATCGTTTTACGCGCAATCAAACGGCCGACTCGCATCAAGTCACTCGTCCCTTCAAGATCGTTTATTTGAAGAAATTGTCCGATGTTCTGCTCAAATATCTTAATGACACGTACCACTACACCACGCAGGTAGACAGCTTGAAAGGGAACGGTCAACTGTGTGGATTGCGGGACGATCACACCATTCCCAATAAAACGAACTTCCGGCTTTTCTTCATTAACTACAATCTGACGGACAATACTTTCTTTCAGGTTCAGCCCGTTTTTACTCCTGATGTTCAGGTTCAGATGGACATTCAGAGCACCTTTGCTACCCGCATCAGGATAGAGGCGAAGCTTATTACCCTCTACATTGACGGTCTCCGATTTATTGCCATCGATCCAAGCAAGTCCCTGCATGTTCTGTGCCGCGTCGAGTAGTTTCGTAAAAGTGACTTCGACATAGCGCTCCGGCTCCGCAACATATCCGACCTCATACACAGTGAAATCGTTCAACTCGGGAATGTCGACAGATAACAGTTCCTCTTCCGGCACATCCAGTTTATTCGGGGCGACAAACAGTTTAAAAGCACGTGCGACATTCGTTCCGGCTTGTATGTTCGGGAGGGAAACTTCGTGCCTCTTTCCATCAGGACTATGCTGCCAAGTGGCATCCGCCTTTTCTGAGAAACGGACAAGCGACTCCACGGTTTCGGGCATCTCCCTGTCTGGCGTGAACAACGAGCAGGTAATGTCGTAGTTGTTTTCATTCTTCTTGTTGATATCGACGGATTGCAAGTTGGCATGCAACAGCAAAGGCTGCGTGGAAAATCCGAAAGTAAAATATTTATCCTTCCGTTCCGTGTCAAACCACTCCGAAAGGTCTGCCTTTACCTCATAACGAGTATTACGCTTGAAACTCTCGGACGGCTTGAAAACAATCGTCCGGTTGTTTTCGAAAGCAAACTCACCGGCTGTTTCGGGTTTGATCCTGACCAGATCACGAAGCCGGCCGGATTTCATCCTGTCGTTCGCTATTTCCTGATTGAAAATCAGATATACAGGCGTATATCTTGAAATCGTACCGGAGGTAAACGCCTCCACATAAGGACTGAAAGGCAGAGCATCAACCTCACCCTTATTTTTTCCTTCACATCCGCTGAATAAAAACAAAAGACAGCAGGCACAAATATAATACAGGTACTTCGCCATATTTCCCTAATTTGATAACTATCCTCTAACATTCCGCATCACCCGCTCTACCGCATCATCCATCTGCGCTACGGACTCCAAACCGAGTGTCATACAGTGCAGGTTACTTTCAGTAACGGCAAAACGAATAGAACGCTCACGTTCGGCATCGGAGATGTGTTTGCCTTCACCGAAAATTTTCATTCCGATAAGTCCCTTTCCTTTCTTTCGAGCCTTACCTAAAAGTTCGTTTACAGCTTCGGTCGTACCATCCATATGACTTTGGAACGGATTCAAGCGGGCGAGGATAACGTCACACCACGGGTTATTGACAGCCTCGACCATTGCATCCCAATTGTGACAAGAGACACCGACTGCTTTCACAATACCATCCTGCTTGGCTTTTGCCAGACCGTCCATATAAAACTTACGGGTTTCCGCCCAGTCACCCTTTGTCATACAATGTAGCAAGAGAATATCGAAATAGTCCGTACCGACTTCCTGCCGAAAACGATCAAGGGTTTTGCCGACCGGCTCGCGTTTTTCCGATCCTTCGTCGTAAGTCCACATCTTCGTCATCAAAGTCAGTTTTTCGCGAGGCAATTCTTTCAGTACTTTCCCGACGAAAGGCTGTGAACCATACATATCGGCCATGTCAAAGAAACAGATGCCACGCTCATAACCATGATGGGCCATCTTCACAAAATTATCCAATCCAAGCCGGGTCTGATTGGACTGGTAATTCCATCCTTTCGTCCCGGTCCCGATAGCTATCCGGGAAACTTTCAATCCGGTCTTTCCCAGTTTCACCTTGTCGACCAACACATCCGAAGGAACGACCATCTGCATATTAGCAAAACCCGTACGGGCTAAAGACAAACCGGCAACACCGGCTACCCCTGTCTGAATAAATTTGCGTCTGTTCATCTTTATACTTTTTCAGGTAATACTTTTTTTAATATCAAATAGCCGCACAAACCGGAAATAAACGAACCGGCAAATACACCCAATTTCGCTTGGTTCAACAATTCCGCTCCGATATCGGGCATCCCTGCAAAAGAGAGATTCGCGATAAAAAGAGCTACAGTAAAACCGATACCACCCAACATCGACACTCCGAAAAGGTTCCGTTTACTCACTCCCTCCGGCATCATAGCAAGACGCAAACGGACAAAAACATAGGTAAACAAGAAAATACCCAGCGACTTTCCGACAAACAGGCCGAGGAATACCGCCAACGGAACTCCCGGTAACGAACCGATCCCGATGTCCCCAAAAGTAACGCCCGCGTTAACAAAGGCGAAAAGTGGCAGAATCAGATAATTGACCAACGGATGGAGTTTGTCGGCAATGTTCTGCAACGGACTGATGGTTTTGTCTGCCAACGAATGGATATTGTTGAGTACCTGAATCTGTGTCGGCGAAAGAACCGCCGCCTTGCGTGAATGACGAACTTCAGTGTAATCCAACATATCCAGATAACCGGTCATTTCACAGGTGAAATCATCCAGTTTGACAACCGGACGGGCCGGAACGGTGAATGCGACCAATACACCCGCTATCGTCGGATGAATACCCGATTCAAGAAACAGCATCCACACAAAGAAACCGATTACATAATAAAAGACAATGTTATTCACTCTCATCCTTCCTCCCACATACAACAACGCCAAAAGAGCAAGTGAGACCAGAAGCGGTTCGAACGCAATCTCGCCACTATAAAACAAAGCAATAATAATGATACCGCCGATATCGTCCACCACCGCCAATGCCGTCAGGAAGATACGCATGCTAAGCGGAACCCGTTTCCCCAACAAACCTAAAACAGCCAGTGCAAAAGCGATATCGGTTGCCATCGGGATAGCCACGCCCCGTACTTCGGGAGACGAAGGGCAAACCAGGAAATAGAATAATACCGGAACAATCATCCCGCCGCAGGCTGCAATAATCGGAAGCAAAGCTTTCCGTACCGAACTCAGTTCCCCGATCAGAATCTCTTGCTTGATCTCCAGTCCGATCACAAAAAAGAAAACCGCCATCAAGGCATCATTCACAAAGGCCAGCATCGACATCGCTTCTCCATGATGCATAAACGGTGTGAAATTTCCTACCTTTAAATCGATCGGATACAACAGGATGTTGTGGTAAGACTCTGCCCAAGGGGAATTGGCAAACAGCATGGCAAGAATCGTAGCCATGAACAATAAAATACTTGCGTTCGGTTTCTGCATGGCGAAACGACGCAACGGTTTAAGGATAACATTGATGGTCCTATCCATATCACATTTAATTTTTATTCGTAAGCATAGTGGAACAATACGACCCACACGACAAATATACCTGTTTAAATTAAATTAAACACTATGATGTACATAGAAATCAAATTTCAGGGATATAAGCACTCTCAACCTTCAATAAGCGCGCTTTCAACCGTTCGGCCTCTCCTTTGCGGATACGAAGGGTCATTTCGCAATCCATTTCAAATTTTTGGGAGACGATCGCCGGATTTTCTTCCTTGACAATACGCATGATTCCGTTCAAATAAGGGTATTCGAATGCAATGGTGATATCTTCATCAACAGTGCGCTCTTCTACCTCGGCAGCGGCTATCGCTTCAGCGGCGGCTGTCCGGTAAGCGACAATCAAGCCGCTCGTTCCCAACTCGATTCCGCCGAAATAGCGGACCACGACGATCAGGATATCCGTCAGCCCGTTCGAGTTGATTTGTCCCAGGATCGGTTTGCCCGCTGTGGAAGACGGCTCGCCGTCATCGTTCGCACGGAAAGTAAGGCGATCAGACCCTAACATATAGGCCCAGCAGACATGGCGGGCGTCGTAATATTGTTTACGGTATTTGTCCAGTTGCTCTTTCACCTCTTCCACCGTACACACCGGAACCGCATACGAGATAAAACGGCTGCGCTTCTCCGTATAGTACCCTTCGGCTACCTGCTTAATGGTTTTGTAGCTGTCGTCCGCCATCTTTTAATCCGGTATATGGGTTTTCTGTTCTTCCCGGAAAGCCCGGAAATCTTTCATTATCTCTTCGATCTCTTCAATAAAGTAAGGATCTTTCACGTGCTTCTTCACCTCCTCATAGTAGGTTTCGATGGCCTTCAACGCACATAAATCCTGTCCGCGCAACAGGAAGTAAGGCTCCTCCTTCTCCACGCATTGTTTAATCATCTGAATAGGATTCTTCATTTCTTGTCGTTTTTTAATTCGTCTTTCAAAAATGGAGCCGTATAGCTCTTCGTTTTCGCTTTTACCATTTCTTCGGGAGTTCCGGTAAAAAGGACCTGCCCGCCGTTACGTCCGCCTTCGGGCCCCATATCGATCAGATAGTCGGCACACTTGATGACATCGAGGTTATGTTCGATAACGATGATCGTATTACCTTTATCCACCAGCTTGTTCAGAACACCCAGCAGGACCCGTATGTCTTCGAAATGAAGACCGGTCGTCGGCTCGTCCAATACATAAAGCGTCTTGCCCGTATCTTTCTTCGCCAGTTCGGTTGCCAGTTTGACACGCTGGCTTTCACCGCCGGAAAGGGTCGTGGAAGGTTGTCCCAGCTTGATATAACCTAAGCCGACATCCTGCAAGACCTTCACCTTGGACAGGATCGACGGAATATTCTCGAAAAACTCCACCGCCATATTGATCGTCATATCCAAAATGTCAGCAATGGATTTCCCGCGGAAGCGGACTTCCAACGTTTCCCGATTGTACCGCTTACCATGACATTCTTCACAGGGAACCAGCACATCCGGCAAAAAATTCATCTCGATCGTCTTGTATCCGTTCCCCTTGCACGTCTCGCAACGCCCGCCGGAGACGTTGAACGAAAAACGTCCGGGTTTGTAGCCACGCACTTTCGATTCAGGCAGATCCACAAACAGATTACGGATATCCGAAAAGACTCCGGTATAAGTAGCCGGATTGCTTCTCGGCGAACGTCCGATCGGCGACTGGTCCACATTGACGATCTTATCGACATTGTCTATCCCCTCGATCGACTTGTAAGGCAACGGATCTTCCAAGGAACGATAGAAATGCTGGCTGAGAATCGGCTGCAAGGTCCGGTTGATCAAAGAAGACTTCCCGCTGCCGGATACGCCCGTGACACAGATCAGCGTACCCAACGGGAACGAGACATCCACATTCCGCAGATTATTCCCACTCGCCCCTTTTATCGTGATGAACTGTCCGTTTCCTTTCCGCCGCTCTTCCGGAACGGCAATTTCCGTCTTTCCGTTCAGGTAGGCCGAAGTAAGCGTGCCAGCCTTCAACATCTCGCCGGGAGTTCCGGCAAAGACCACCTCTCCCCCCAGACGGCCGGCCTTCGGTCCCATATCGACCACATAGTCCGCATTCAGCATCATATCCTTGTCATGTTCGACCACGACAACAGAATTACCCGTATCGCGCAGCTCCTTCAACGAGTTGATCAAACGAACGTTATCGCGCTGATGCAATCCGATGCTCGGTTCATCTAAGATATAAAGCACATTGACCAGTTGGCTACCGATCTGAGTCGCCAAACGGATGCGCTGGCTCTCGCCTCCCGACAATGTCGCCGAAGCGCGGTTCAACGCAAGGTAATCCAATCCGACATCCAGCAGGAATTTCAGACGTGAACGGATCTCCTTCAAGATTTCGACAGCGATCTGCCGCTGCTTGGGATTCAGCCGGTCCTCGACACCATCCAGCCACTCATACAATTCGGAAATGTCCATTGCCGAAAGTTCGGCTATATTCTTTCCGGCTATCTTATAATGCAACGCTTCCTTATTCAACCGCTGCCCGTTACATTCCGGACAGGTTGCCATCCGTATAAACTGCCCCGCCCATTTCTGAGCGGAAGCGGAAGCCTCGCTCTCCTGTTGCATCAGGATATATTTGGCAACTCCTTCATACGACAGGAAATAATTGGATGCACCCAGCGAATCGTTTTTAATCTGCAGGCGCTCATCCGTCCCGTTCATGATCTCATCGACCGCTTCCTCCGGAATGTCTTTGATCGGGGTTTTCAGCGTTACGCCATATTTCTCACAAATAGCTTCGATCTGCCAGAATATCAAGGAATTTTTATATTTCCCCAACGCCACGATACCGCCGCGGTAGATACTGAGCGACGCATCGGGTACGATCTTGTTCATGTCCAACAGATTGACCTGTCCCAATCCTTTACATTTCGGGCAAGCGCCCTGCGGAGAATTGAACGAGAAATTATGGGGAGCCGGTTCGCTGTAAGACAACCCCGTCACGGGGTCCATCAACCGACGGCTGAAATGGCGCACTTCATCTGTCTCGGCATCCAGCACGAGCACCAATCCGTCGCCCTGCTTCATAGCGATGCGCAAGCTTTCTTTCAAACGGCGTTCGTCCGATTCCGAAACGACCAGCTTATCGATCACGACCTCGATACTGTGCATCTTATACCGGTCGAGCTTCATACCGTGAAATATCTCCTTCATCTCACCGTCCACCCGGACATTCAGATAGCCTTTCTTCCGCATCTGCTCGAAAAGTTCCTTGTAATGTCCTTTACGGTTACGAACAAGCGGGGCAAGCAGATAAGTCTTCTTCCCCTTATACTGGTTCATAATCAGTTCCAACGTCTGTTCTTCGGTGTATTTCACCATCTTCTCGTCGCTCAGGAACGAATAAGCCTCTCCCGCCCTTGCATAAAGCAGACGGAAAAAGTCATAAATCTCGGTAGTCGTCCCCACCGTGGATCTCGGATTCTTGTTCGTTGTCTTCTGCTCAATCGAGATAACAGGACTCAGGCCGGTGATCTTATCCACATCCGGTCGTTCCATATTCCCTAAGAAGTTACGCGCATAAGCGGAGAAAGTCTCCACATAACGGCGTTGCCCCTCCGCAAAAATCGTATCGAAAGCCAAAGACGATTTGCCGCTACCGCTCATACCGGTAATCACGGAAAGCTTGTTACGAGGTATGTCGACATCTATATTCTTCAAATTATGGACACGGGCGCCTAAAACGGAAATGCGGCCGCCTTCCAATGCATTCTTATCCTTCATCATTTTCAGTTTTCTTATTTCACCACCCAAGCCGGATTATGCACATAGGTGTTAGGCGTTTTATAATACATGTCAGATTCTTTCGGAATCCGGACCGTATATGTTTTTCCCTCTGTCAACAATTTACGATCGCGCAACCAGGGATTGAAACGTTTCAGATCGGCATAGGTGACGCCATTCTTCTTGGCGAAACCGGACAAATCCTGAATATCCGCCGAAACGGAAACGTCCTCGCAGGCGATCGGCTTATACAAATCCTGTGCCCTCAGCACGAACCCATATTTATAGGGGGCTTCAAATATCTGCTTGATCGCCATGATACGGTAGACATAACGTGTCGTCTCTTCCACCAGCCAAAGATCGAACGAACTGTCCGCATCCTGCTTGACAAGTTCCCCGGAAATGCGCCCCATACCGGCGTTATAGGAGGATGCGACCACCGCCCAGTCTCCATATTTTTGATAGGCAGCTTTCAGATAACGGCAAGCTGCTACGGTTGCCTTTGCCACATCGCAACGCTCGTCAACCGTAGGCGTTATCGTCAACCCGTACTGACGGGCCGTACCTTCCAACAATTGCCAGGTTCCCACTGCTCTCGCAGGCGATGAGACACGCGGATCAAGATGGCTCTCGATCACCGCCAGATACTTGAAGTCGTCCGGAATGCCGTTGGCTTTCAGGATCGGTTCGATTATCGGAAAATAACGGTTTGCCCGCTTGATCAGCAGCATGGTGGTAGAATGGAAATAGGTAAAACTACTCAATTCCCGATCAAAACCTTCATGCATATTATAACGTGTCAAATCAATATCCTTTCCGCAAAAAGAGGCGGAAGAAGGAATATCCGGCGACATAGTCACCGATGAAACGACCGGACGCTGGTCTTTCACTTTCTCCGAATCACTCGAACCGATATAGAGGCAGGCGGTCAGACACACTGCACTTCCCACCACAAAACCGGCTACACTGTTACTGCTCAATAATTTCATCATCAATTTTCTTGGGTCTAAGAATATTTATAGAACCTTTTTTATTATATTTAATACCATCCGATCCCACTGCTTCTATCACATAAAAATAGACGCCGGGAGCGACATATTTTCCTCCTTTTTTGCCATCCCACCCTTCGCCCGGATTAGTAGAATGGTACATCTGTACCCCCCACCGGTTAAATATCCAGCACTTATAGGTCACAAGCGATTTGTAGGCGACACGAAACTCATCATTGATGCCGGGTGTCGTACCGGGCGAGAAAGCGTTCGGGATTTGCAAGTCCGATTCGGCAATCCTGATTTCAATGGAATTGGAAACGGCTTCACATTCTCCCGTCGCGTTGTTGACAGTGGCGACCGCCGTATAATCCCCTTTCTCCGTAAATGTATAATCGACCTCTTCATCCCTGTACTCCACCAGCGGATTCCCGGCCCCGTTCTCCACATCGCTCCTATATATCTTCCAGGTATACAAAGCGGCTACCGGATCATTGGCATGCGCCCGGAAAGTGACCGTTACCGGAGCGGAAAGATATTCTCCGTCTCCCGCTGTCATATTCTCCGCATTATCCATTATGAATGTCGTATCGACATGCACTTCGACAGCCACCGCCTGATAGGTATCCGAAGTGATCGATTTCCCCACTCCGAAATGCTTCGCAAACTGATCACCGGAAAGCGTGACTTCCGTATCGCATAACGGCATTGTTCCGTTATCGTTTATCCTTACCGAATAAGGTCCTCCCGTCAGTAATCTTTGTACATTCTTCGGTGAAAAATACTTGTTGTCTTCAGACCACTCCAATGTTTGATAAACGACATCGAACTCCCGCTTCACCGTCATCCGGCTTCCCGACGGGGTATAATAATACATAGCCGGGACAGCCGGAGAGCCTTCCAGCCAAAAGCCGTCACAATTACCTTTGACTGTAATGCTCTCGACATTAAAAGCGTATTTGCTATAATCGATGATCCACACATACCAACCATTCAAGCCGGAAGCCGGATCCTCCACATAATATCCGGTTCCATCCTCTATATTCCGTATAACAGATGTCGTCCCGTTCTGTTCACACGGAACGGATTCCCGGTCCAATGCTTTTTGCTTATACCGATACCATTGATGGTTAGCAGACGAAGAGATATAGCTAATCTTCACATTATCCATTCCATACACCAGATAAACCCGTATGCGATTCCCTCGATTTTCCAACAAATAAGGGGTTCCGTTTCCTCCTGTCACCGTATATTGCTGTGCCTGAATGGCCAACACCACAAACAAGAAACAAATCAATCCTCCCAGTTTCCTAATTTCCGTTCTTAGCATATACATAACCTAATTAGTTTACAAAATTACTATTTTATACGGATTTATACGGAGAGAAATGCCTTTTTATTGTATTATCCAGGCTTCAATCTTTTATATAGAAAGAAAATCAAGAGGAATAAAAGGGCAATCCCGCAGAAAAAACAGCCCGGTGAACGGGTTGCCCGGCGGATCTCCGCCCGAGCAAGTGTTTCCTCCGTATGCCGGCTGGTATAGTCCGCTTGCCGGCATGTCACAATCTTTCCGGTATCGGCAAGCCGTCGGCTGCGATCCATCTGCAACGTGGTAATAGATTCTGGATATTGTTTACCGGAACTGTCAGGGGCGAAATAAACAACCTGCTGCAAATTCCAAGCAACCGTATCGACCAAGCGGATATCCTTTTTCAGTTCCCTTATCTCCCTGTCAGACCAACGGAGACTGTCCAAACAAACAACCGATTCCTGCCGATGATTCTGCCTGTTCAAGCCGCATCCCGACAACAGGAAAGCCAGTACTAAAAGACGTAAAAGCACCTGCATCCTGTTTTTACCGGTTTTCTTTAGCGACAAATGGAGGAAATTCCGTTTCCGGTAAAGGATCGCCTGATCGAACTCAAGCCCTGACTGCCGTAGGACAGCCAACAGTTCAGCCGCGTCAGGCACATAACAATCGGCAGCCTCCCCTTTTGTATGCTGGCTGCCGGGCACACCTCCCACCAGCCGGTTGACCTCTTCGCTACGATACCCGCTTGTCACCCCGACCGGCTTGCCATACAATTTCCGCAACGGCTCCAACAACCCGGTAACCAGGTACTTCAACGCCGCAAGAACCTCTTGTCCCGGTATATTGCCAATTCCCTTTTCCACCCCGGCCCTGCTATAACACATTTCTTCCAACCTGAAATGTTCGCTCAACCTCTCATCTCTCATTTTTTTAATCCCCATTTTTAAGTTCTTAATTCCTGATTTTCAATTTATAAGAGTAGTCCACCCCGAAAAGCGCCCCCGCAAACGTGCTGATCTCCCCGAAAGCCACCAACACGCTGTTATCCACCTCTCCTCGCGGATCGATCCAGAATCCGCAGAAGAGAAGAACAATCCCGCTCATTGTGAGCAGGACTGCCATTGTCAACTGAACCGTCAACCTCTTCATGATTTATGATTTGAGATTTATGATTTACCAATTGTCAATTCTAAAGTTCTCCCGGTCTCTCTTCCTCTCCCCCGCCGGGAGCACCCCCATTCGTTTCCATCACGACCCGTTCGAAACTTGTACGGCTTTTCATGGTGCGTAACGCCTTACCCGGGAGGAAACGTACACGAGGCTCACGGATCAGCCCCGTACTAAAATCACCGGAACCGACTACACCCTGCGATCCGAAATTCAGACGGAAAGTTCCCAATTCGCCCACATTCACACGACGCCCGTTACGCAAGTGACGTCCCAAAACAACATTCAGACGATCCAATACGGCTTTTACACCGGCACTACCGGCAACGGTGCTGTCACCGACTTCTTCAATCAGTTCTTCAAACGTCACCAAGTCGCCACTGACCATCTGCGCATACACCTTTTCAGGATTTTCTTCCTGATCCTTACCTAAATTTCTTTTCTGAACCAATTTGTACTTCAGAGCCATAATCTTTAATTTTTAAATGATTAATAATTTGTTTTTGATCACAGGGCAAAGATAGAGTCCCCGAAAATGGTTAAAAAAGCAGTGAGCGTTGCTATCTGAGCGAAGCGAGGTTCAGACGCGACAGCGAACGAAGTAGCGAAGCAGGTTCGGCCTTAATCTTTTGGTTACTTTTGGATCAAGCCAAAAGTAACAATCATGTATCTATCTCACTGCTTTTCTCCATCAAACCGACAAAATCGAACGAATCCATCCGCGCATACCGGATTTTGTCGGACAAATACTTGACAGACACACCCATATCGAAAACGAGTAAAAGAGAAAAAGAAATTTCCGTATACGAAGATTTATGATTTTTATACGGATCCACCAACAAATTAAGGACTTTCAGGAACAAATTTAACTCGTCCATCCCATACAAAAACTCACCGAGCACCGTCTTTTGCCGGACATAATCCACAAAACGTTGGCGGTTCGCTTTGATCAGACGTACCAAAAACAGACGGTAAGACAGCGTCAGATCCGTCCAACCCGACAGGGCAAGCCCGAACGTCCGGTCAAAAAAAATGCCCCTTTCTTCAAGAGGCATACATTCCAATAACTCATGATACTGACGAACGGTAGGTTTTGCGCCTCCAAACAGCGCAATCAATTCTTCTTTCATTTAATAACTTCCGGAGGGGGAAAATTGATCCCTCGCACCCGGAAAGCCACTTACATTCCTTCCCGCAAGACCTTTTTCAGTGGTTGGAAGAGACGTTCCATCAAACGCAATTCTTCTGTTACGATTCCGGCCGTGGCTTTCATTTCCTGCATCACAGGAAGACAGATACCGTAGTTGGTGGTCAGTCCGCCGGGGAAGGCAATCTCCACCCTGTAATTGTCTTCCAGCGGGACCATCGAGACAGACGACACACGCCCCTCCACGATCCCGAACTCCCGGTCCGGGAAATTACTGAAACGCACGATCACACGCTGACCCTTCCGCACCTTCCCCGAACTCGCGGCCGGCATCGACGCCAGACCGATCCATTCGCCGGGCTCCTCCGGCACGATCCGCGCAAACAGGTCGCCGCCCTGGACATACAGGTTCGGATAGCCTTGCCGCAGCAACTGCACCCTCCCCGATACCGATGCCTCCATGCAATAATCCATCTCCCAACGCCTCACCGCAGCCAACAACTGCCCCAACGCAGCCCGGTAATCCCGCGACGCCGGGTCTTTCGACGCCAAAGCCGTATAGGCCGGCTGGATATCACCCAACTGCCACACATCCTGCAACAGGTAATATCCCAACCGCTCCGGTTCACCGGCATAACGCGCCAACAACTTCTTCAACCGCAGCACGTCTTCCGTCACCGCCGTGTTTTCTATCACCGCCAGCGGCAAACCCTCCTTTACTTCCTGCCCGTCGGCGACATACAGGCCGCTCACCCTGCCCGATGTGCGTGCCACCACCTCCGTCACCGGATTCCGGCTCGTCAACCTCATCTCCGCCTCGATCACGTCCGGATAGCGGAAGAAAAAGCTCCCCACGACAAGCAGCAGCACCACGGCAAACAACACCGTGCTCCCCCACCTCACGATCCGGGACGGCACATGCCCCATCACTTCCTGCACCGCTTCACTGCGCAATTCTATGTTTTTCCCTTTTTCCATACGGCTACCTCCTGCAAGGGCGGTTCGCGAACTGCCCCTACGAACCTAACTCCAATTGGTTCTTCACTAATTCGTAATACATTCCGCGTTTCGCCGTCAGCTCCTCATGCGTCCCCTCCTCGGCTACGCGGCCTTTGTCCAGGACGACGATGTTGTCCGCATCCCTGACCGTGCTCAAACGGTGCGCCACCACGACCACCGTGCGGCCCCGGTAAAACCGGTGCAGGTGCTCCATAATCTCTTTCTCGTTGTTGGCATCCAGGGCATTCGTCGCCTCGTCCAGGAAGATAAACTCCGGGTCCTTATACACCGCACGGGCGATCAGGATACGCTGCCGCTGCCCCTGGCTCACGCCGTTCCCCTCCATGCCGATCTTCGTGTTGTAGCCCAGCGGCAACGCGTCGATGAACTCCCGGATATTCGCCACCGTAACGGCATGCAGCAGACGCTCCTTGTCGATCGATTCAGCCCCCACCGCTATGTTACGCGCAATCGTGTCCGAGAAGATGAAACCATCCTGCATCACGCATCCCGTATGCGCACGCCACACATGCGGGTTCAAATCCTTCAGCAAGACGTTCCCCACACGGATCGCCCCCTTGTTCGGCTCGTAGAAACCAAGCAGCAGCTTGACAAGCGTCGTCTTCCCGCTGCCGCTCGCCCCCACGACGGCCGTCACCTTGTGCTGCGGGATCACGAGGCTGACATGCTCCAGCACATAGTCACGGTCCGCCCCGTCATAGCTGAAGCACACATCCTCCACCCGGAGCGTCCGCTCTTCCGGGATACGGTTCGTTTTCAAGGCAAGCGTCTGTTCCTCATCCTCCTTCCGATGGATCTCGCCGAGCCGCTCAAGGCTGATCTTCGCATCCTGAAAGGCACGCGCGAAACCGATGAACTGCTCGATCGGAGCCGTCAACTGCCCTACGATATACGTCAGCGACATCATCATGCCCAACGTCATTTCACCCAAAACAACAGCCCGCGCCGCCAAAAAGGAGATCAGGATATTGGTCGTCTGGTTGAAAAACACCGAACCGAGCTGTTGGTATTGTTGCAGGGCCAAGCCCTTGATGCTTATCTTGAACAGTTTCACCTGGATGCGCTCCCACTCCCACCGCTTCTCCGTCTCGCAGTTGTTCAGCTTGATCTCCTGCATGCCGGTCACCAACTGGAAAAGGTTGCTCTGTTCGCCCGCAGCCTGCGCGAACCGCTTGATGTCCAGTTCGCGCCGGTACTTCATAAAGGCCAATATCCACGCCACATACAACCCGTTGCCGACCAGGAACAACCCCAATATCGTCAGGTCATAATAGGCCAATACGAACCCGAACACGATAAAATTGACAAACGAAAAAAGCGTCGAAATGGACGAACCCGTCATGAACGTCTCGATACGGTTATGGTCTCCGATGCGCTGCATGATGTCCCCCACCATCTTCGTATCGAAGAAATGGAGCGGCAACCGCATCAGCTTGGCAAGAAAATCGGAGATCAGCGCGATATTGATCCGGGTATTGACATGCAGCAAAATCCAGCTACGGATAAAATCCACGGAAAGTTTGGCCACGAAGATCACCAACTGCGCTACTAATATCAAGGTAATAAAACTCAAATTACCGTCCCGGATGCCCGTATCCACCATGCTCTGCGTCAGGAACGGCAGGATCAGTTGCAGGATGCTGGCTGTCAGCATTCCCAGCACCAACTGGAACAGTTCACGCCGGTAAGGAGCCAGATAACGGAAGAAAAAAGACAAGCCTTTCCCCGTCCCGGCATCCTCCTCCTCGCGATCGTAAAAGTCAGGTCCCGGCTCGAAGAGCAAGGCCGCTCCCGTATCTTTTCCCTCCGTCACGGTGCTGCACCAACAACGCGCCAATTCCGCTTCCTCATAGACCAACTTTTGGCTGGCAGGATCGGCAATATAATAGCTTCGGTTCTTTACCTTATATAATACGACAAAATGATTCTGGTTCCAATGCAGGATGCAGGGCAACGGCGCTTCCATCCGAAGCTGATCCAAGGTGATCTTCACCCCCATCGTCCGGAACCCGATCCGCTCGGCGGCATCACTGATGCCTAACATCGACACCCCTTCACGGGTGATAAAGGCTTGCTCGCGGAGGTACTGCACCGAGTAGCTGCGGCTGTAGTGCTTCGCGATCATGCGGAGGCAGGTGGGGCCGCAGTCGGAGGAGTCGAGTTGGGGGTAATGGGGGAAATAATATCTCATAACAACAACCTTTAAATTTGAATTGATATCGGAGTACGAAATACATTCCATAAATACCTCATTTTCAATTTTAAAGCATTCGCTTTACTTTGAGGTTCTCGCAATACTAAATAATCCGACAAAGAAAGTAAATATTCACAACGTGTAGCTGCTTTTCGATAATATTGCACAACCGCTTCATCTGCCAAACGAGTCACTGCTAAGTGCAACATTTGCAAATGGTAATTCATATATACATGATCACTGATTTCATCTTCTACACTTTTGATAAAACGAATACAAGATTTAAAATCTATAATTTTAGGTTCTTGCGAAGAATAATAAATAGTAGTCGCTTCCATTTTAGGGGACATCCGATATTTCCGGCAATAACGAACAACAAAATCATAATCCTGATGCCGTAATAAAGTCTCATCCCATAAAATAGCTTTAACACTCACCGAAGTCATAAACAATGTTGATGTTTGAGCAGCATATCCATTGGACAACAAAAAATCAATCCAGCTTTCATCTTGTTGCAACACACGTGTTGCCACCAGCCTATCAATTTTTCCACGTAAAATAAGACTTCCATATATTCCATCCGCATTTTCCTTCTGTAATATATCCATTGAACAAGCCAAATGATTTTCTGTCCATTCATCATCCGCATCCAACATAGCGATATATCTTCCATTACTATGAGCAATACCATAATTTCGCGCAACATTGGCATTTTGATGCGGTAAACGATAACATCGTATACGTGAATCATTCATTTTTTCAATCAACGATAACCCCTCATCTTCTGAACCATCATCTACAATGATAAGTTCCCAATTGGAATAAGATTGGGATAACACGGAAAACACCGCCCTTTCTATCGTTTGATAATTATTATAAAGAGGTATAACAACCGATATACAATTACTTTCTTTCACATACATTCTCTGAAAATTTTATTCTGATAATATTCAACTAACAGTTAATGATATTCTATTTTATTTTAACATTCATAAAAACCATCAATTGTCACAATTTCCAATTTCCCATCCGAAAATACATATCCTATTTCTTCTGATTCCAACAATTCATTTGGAACAAAAAACGTAAAAACAGATTAAAAAAATCATCTATACTTCTCTTCATAATAAAGCCTCATTGATTTAAACTTAATAATATTAAATCTTCAACTTTATACTGTTCCGGAAGCATATATCCATTTAACATTATAGTAGGAGTTGCTCTCAATTTACATTGTCTTATCCAATTTTGATGGTTATTAAATTCTTCCTCAACAGTATCATCTATCAGTAAGTTATATTTTTTAAAGAAGAATTCTTTATTATTTTTTCCACCTTTAAACCATTCATAATAAATCGTTTTACAATTTTCCTCATTTTCCTTCAGATAAGCAGATATCAACATTTTACTACTTATATTCAATGATTCATTAAATGAAGTAAAAACATATTGTACACAAAACTTATCCCCTGTTTGACTCAATATATTTCCTATTTTTATATGCATACGTGCACATGGTTCACAATGAGGATTTGTCAAAACTGTTATTAAATTTTTAGCATGGATATTTCCAAATAAAATTCGGGAAGTAGAATTGGTAACATCATAATGTTGTTTTTGCCTCAACAAAGACAAAAATACATTTTCATTCAATTTGATCGCATTCATTTCATACATAACCTTTTGCTTAGAATAAGCCTCCACTAAAATCCCCACTAACTGATGAGTAATCAAAAACGGCAATCCATACAACAAAACGATCCACAAAAATATAATTGAAATAACAGGCAAACTATACATATTTCCCGAAAATAGATTTAAAATAAAAACCAACCAAAAAATACACATCACAATTAAACACATTGGACACCATTGTTTCACCCTACAACTTTGAAACCACACACTCCATAATGTATAAGGTAGAGTAAAAATATGTACCCATGCACTATAAGGTATCCACTTAGGGAAAAATAAATATATTAACAATGTTGAAATAAAATACCCAAAACCAATTTCACTCCAACTAAAAAGGCCTAAAAATTTAGATGCCCCTGATTCCAAAACATTATTACAGTCACTTTTCTTAAACAATGAACATAATTTATCAGCATAGTTACTTTGCATCTTCATCTGCTTCTGCAACAATAAAAAGCAAATATATAAACCTATCAATAACAAATAAACAATAATTCCATTCAAATTATTGAATAAGCCAGCATTCACAAAAGCAAGTGAACCTCCTAAAAACAACAATGCACATAATAGTACAGACAAAATACTATCAAAAATTTCCTTTTTCCTATTATCAAAATAGTTAGGTTCAATAGAATTTTCATTAGCTTCCGCAATAAGTAATATACCAGACCACATTTCTTTAAAATGTTCTAAATTAACTGTTATATCCTTATCATGCCACAAATAATCTACACCTCCTTTATAAATCCTTTTTACCAATACAAAATCATTACTTACATGTGCTATAAACGGTGTTTCTATATTACAAATTTGATCTTTGTCTTCAAGTCGGATAGCAATATTCTCAATTCCATATAACGTCAACATCTCAGATAAACCATACAGATCGTTTCGATGGGGATGTCCCAAGTACAAGTCTATTACTTTAAAAGATGTATACTTCACCTTCAAACTTTTCAACAATTCGATTAAAATATTGGTATTCTTCATGATCCTTTTTTAAATTTTCATCACCACCAAAACTGGATTACCATCTTCATTAACTCCGGAAACACCGCCTTCCGCAGCCACATCTGCACTGATTGAAAAAGCAACCGTATTGCCATCCAGATACAAAGACCGCGTATTTATCCCTATTTTATTACCATTAGGCAAACGGAAAGAAATCCCGGACTTCCCGTCAAAACGGGATATAATCCGATTGTCCGTTTTATCCCACACCTCATCGTACAATTTAGTCTTAAACAGATAAGAAATCACGTAATAGTTTGATACCGAAGATACCCCCATCGTCCGGAAATAAGAAGAACCATTCGGAGTTACCTCCTGTACTTTCCTTGCCTCTTCCTCCGGAAGTTTATAGGTTCCCTTTTCCAATATGCAAATAGAAGTTTCCCCATTTTTTGTCACGGAAAATACCGTATCTTCATTTGCATAATGGATTATTGCCTGATCACGATTCCGGCAATAATTGATTTGCCAAATCAAACAAAGCCGCTCCATGTCCGTCAAAGATTTATCAAGCGGGAATAGTTCCTTTATGGGAGTAAACGACTTGTCTGTTAAATACAATTTGCATTCCGATTCACTCTCAAAACCTTTAACTACAGCATAATCAGAAGCAATCAAAAAAGGGGTATTGATTTTCTTTTCCGAAAATGAAATCTCCCGAATGAGATTTCCATCCCAATCATACATAATATATTTATTGCGCCTTTGATCATATACACATATCATGCGGTCTTTCGGTTCAACATGTACATAGGTCAAATTCACGTATTCTCCAGGACCCTGCCCTTTCTTAGAAAAAAAGGATAGGACTTTTCCTTTTTTATCTATCCGAAAAACCGTACTCGTCTTATGATCAACCATACAACAAAAATCCTCACCGACATACACCGGCCGGGCCAATGCCAACAAGACTCCATCAGTCGTTTCCACAGGTATATAACTTATTTGTTTAGCCACGTTATTCCAAACAAATGTATCCGGAACGAAATGCTCAATCGTCGCACTTAAATCAAGGACAGGCAACTTTTTCTGTTTATCTGAATCTAACTGACAGTTACTCAACACGAATAAAACCGTAACAACAATCAACAAAACTTTGTTTTTCATATTTTCCAATTTAAAAGATGCCAGGAGAAATTCCCCTGACACCCAATACAATACAGATTAATTAAGACTCACACGTCGCACCACTTCCATACAAACGTTCACAATCTTTATCACTTGAACAAGATTGTGGACCAACCCATTCACCACTGACATTACACCAATGTCCACTACTTTTACCTTTTACAGCCTTCATCTCGAAAAAATTCAGGACATTCTGTTCGCTTAAGCGAATTTTAACTAATCTCTTCATAAGAATTAATATTCATTACTTAACCGCAAGATTATTATTGAGCTATCTTGTCTCCATCCTGCGGAGTCAGATACAAGATAGAATATATTGACATTATAATATATGGAAGCAACTTTGGTACAACCTCTTATTCTTTTCTGGAGAATACTTGTCACATTCCACATATTCAATGGATTCATCATTTTTAAATTCTTTATTTAACAGTTTTAAGGTCGAATCAATTAATCCTTTTCTAAATTGATCTATCGAATCTCGCTTTCCTATTGCTGCTATTTCTGCATTTTTATGATTAAACATACATCGAATACCAAATCCATCAGAAGCTACAATCGGTAGTTTGTAAGTCATCATTTCTAACCCGACATAACTGCACTGCTCCGTATAAGAAGGCAAAATACCGATATCTGCTACTTGATACCATTTTGCTAATTCCTCACGTGAAATAGGACCAGTAAAATGTATTTTCGTTATAAACGGATAACATTTTTTCATAACATATCTCCTATTAGGAATAGTACCAATTATAACTAACATACATGCCGGATATTTTTTTAATATTTCTTTAAATGCTTCGATATATACTATAATACCTTTTTGTTCTATTACACGCCCTACATAAAGTAATATTTTTTCCTTCTGTTTGATAAACATCTTCTCACGAAACTTACTTTTATCTATTTCAGACCAAAGTGATTCTCGATGAAATATAAAATTATGAATCAATACCAACTTGCTTTTATCTATAGGATAATATTTTTCTAAAAGTTTATACGTATCTTCAGATAAACAAATTACTTTATCCGCATATTTACACATTTCAACTTCTTCATCAAAAGCTTTAATCAAGTAAGAATATTCTTCAATATTAGCCTTATCATTTCTTAACTTCAATATTCGAATATATTCATCTACATTTCCAAACAGACTCATTGTCCATACCATATCATGAATAACATAAACCTGTTTAGATAATGGGAAATATCTCCTAATCATTTTCATAAATATAGCTCCAGGGCTATAATTCATTAAAAATAAATTATCATACGAATCTAATATATATAAACGAAGTATCTTATTAATTACAGAAGAATACTTTTGAACTTCCATCTCCGGAAAAGCAGGAAAATTGAAATACTTTATACCATCTTTTTCTTTAATACAAAAAGATTCTTCCCCTGAATTAAACATCAATATTGTAATCTGAACTTCCATTTCAGACATACAAGCAATCAGTTGCTTGATATAGGTACCTATACCATTTATTGAAGAGCTCATTACTTCATTTATTATAAATAAATTTTTCATACTCGTAAAATTTTGCACAATAAATAACCAGCGACTCCACCTCTTAAACCTAAAGGTTCTCTCATATAAGAAGATTCATTCATGACAATCTCATTCAATATACTTTTTGTCGAAATAGGATATCGAAGACAAAATCCTGAAACATCCTCTATTTTAAAAAATGGATTTATACAAGACAAATCTTTTAAGTAGTCCGTATCAAACGGAGAATTATCTTTTTGAAAACTTTTTCCATTCAATCTTGCCGATATATAATAAAATAATCCTTCTAATCCACTTTCCAACGAAAAGTCGTCTATTCGTAATAAATCAGTACGCATAATTTCATGATCTATTTCCTCACAAATTTCATTTTCATCACCTTCTATGAAGCGATTCTGCAACAGATATTTTATGCCCCACCCTATACCACTCAAACCAATATCAAAACGAATTGACATCCCTTTATGAATTTGATTTAACACATCATCCAATAATTCTTCTCCCATATCATTATAAATATCACAGGATGTATAACGTGCATATTCATAGAAAAGCAAAGCAATCCCCATCTTTCCATATAAAAGACCTATATCTGAAATAAAGGGACTTTGCAATATCAAACGATGAACTATTTTTTGTTCTAAATTAAACTCTTCCATAAGTTATCTAACAAATTTAGGATTATACATCAAATCATAATCAGAGGAATAAAGATCTTTTATCTCATCCAAAACCACACTATTTTTTAACATAAAATCACAATATGTCTTATTCATACTCTGCCTATTCAAAGAAATATTATATCCTTCCAAAAAATAGTTTAAATTATCTATATGAACAATAAAATCAACATTTTCAGGTAAATAATAATCAGATTGTCTCCTTATATGTTCATCTTGATACAATGGATTCTTTTTCCCTAACTCAAATCGAACAAATTCCATAAAACGATCAAAAGAATTATCTCCATACAAATCAAGACACCTAAAATAATAACGATTTTCTCTTTCCAAACAGAAATATTTGTAACAAGAGACCAAACGTTCTACAGGATCCCTCCAAACAGCAAACTTTATCATTCTTCCTGATTCTATTTCTCTTTTCTCCATTTCTTGAACCAGACATAAGTAAGGACTCGCTTCATTATACCCGATTAAATTATGTACATCTTCCTCATCCGGATAAATATCATACTGTGACTGAATAGCAAGACATTTTAAATGAGTCATGGCATTTTTAGCAATAGCGACAAATGCCATATTATATTTTTCCATCAAACAAAAATAGTTGCCAAAAAATGGTGATCTTATACACATATCAGATGGAATCTTCATATCTCTTGATCTTAATGAAATACATATTCTATTTTCATAATCTTTATAACCAACTTTCCAAGTCTGTATATATTTTTCCAACCTGCCTTTAGTCAAACTGCAAACTGTCAGATATTCCTCACGACTCCTATTTTCCAATAGATGATTGTAGAAACGAGAATTTTCATTCCGAATATGATACAAATGATATAAAGCCCCTTTTGTTCTCATAACCGGAAGTCCTAATATCTCCATCCGTTTAACACGCTCCATATCTTCCATACCCCATCCATAAAAATGCTCATTCTCACCTCCAGCTCTCAAATAGACTTCCTTATTAACCAAAAACGCACCGCCTACTGAATAAGAAAAGAAAACAGACTCAGATTCTCGTTCTTTTAAATGGTTTATATCTTGTTTATATCGAAATAAAAAACTATCAATGGCTGAACAAAAAACAAATTTTCCATCATAAGGGAAACTCATTACCGCTTTTCCATTATAAATATCATCTATTGCCTTATCTATTTGTTCATTTGGCAAAATCACATCCGCATCCCATATACCGACAATAGATGTTTTTGCCTCTTGAAGTAAAATATTCAAATATTTAGTCCGATAAAAAACAGCTTCTTCATCCTTTACAAAGCGATAGTTCACATTCGGATAATCCTTTTTTAACTTATAAACAGGAATACTATCAGCTTCCAATAGCAATACTTCTGTTTGTTTCCGTTGAGACAATTGTTCTAATAAAACATCTAAATTCCGCTGTCGTTCCAAAGAATCAATACGAACCGGAATTACAAAAGTAACTTTGTCTTGTTCTAATTTATCAAAACTGTTCAATACACTACAAACGGAAACCTTTTTACCTAATAAAAATCCGGTTCGTTCTGGGAATATTCCTAAAATATCTATTTTCTCTATATCATTTAATAGGTATTTATCTTTTATTGGTCCGCATCCCAAACGATCCATAAAATTAATCAGACTCTGTTTATTCCGAAATGCCTTGCCATTTTTCTTTCCTACCTCTATACGAAGTGCCAAATAATGAATCCAACCAGACAAAGCTTTACATTCCCCCTCCGAGCACTTTAAACAAATAGTAGACAACCGCTGGTCAAAGTCTTCCAATACGACATCTTCATCTCCTTCAACAAAACCATTACGCAGTAAATAAATCAAACCACACCCTATACCACATAAAGTCTGTTCCAATCCCATAGATAGAATAACTATCGATTTATCAAGCATTTGTTCTAACAGCTGGACCGCCATCTGTTCATATCGGGAATCCTTCATATAACGAGCATACGTATACAAAGCTGCAATTCGTCCCATTAAAGGATACATAACAACCCATTCATCTGGTATCAACTGCTCTGTTGACTTATAACGATCTATAAATCCTATCTGATACTTTTTACGTATCTCATCCGCATGGCCTTTTTGTTCTTTTAAATATAATCGGGATATCTGGGAATCATGCAAACGATGCATCATCAATATATCTGGAAGATTTTCTATACTACCGAATAATGCCAATCGGGACAATAAATCATAATCAGAAGAATAAACATATTTTTCATCATATCCACCCATTTTTCTCAATACTTCAGTACAAATCATCAAAGACGGGTGTAAAATATAATTATCGGTAAGCAATGCTATCTGAAGATCTTCATAAGACAAAGGTAATTCCTTTTTCATGTCTTTTCCCGACAATGAAAAATCATACTGAGTACCTATAGCATAAACATCAGGATGACTTTCCATATAATGAAATTGCACATCAAAGCGATTAGGATACGCAACATCATCAGCATCCATTACACAAATATATTTACCGACAGCAATTTCCAATCCTATATTACGGGAAGGATAGTTTCCCCGATTATCTGTATTTCGAATAAACTTGATCCGAGGATCTTTATACGTATTTATAATCATTGACGATCCATCAGTTGAGGCATCGTCAATGATTATAAATTCAAAATCCCGAAAAGTTTGTTTCAAGATACTGTCTATCGCTTGGCAAAGATAAATTTCCCCATTATAGACTGGCATTATAACAGATAAATCAGGCATAAAATTACTTCAACTCAAATGATCCAATATAAATATTCGATCCACATTTTATCACTATCTCAAATATTCCTTCTCTCTCTTTTACTGGGATTGAAATCACTTCAGGCGATTGAATATAACATTCATCAATAAGTCTTCCGTTTGTATCTAATACAGAGACCGTTGCTTCTGCTGGTAATTCAAAAAAAGACACATAGACTATACGATTATCTATCCATGCACGCACAGGTAACAAACTTCGTAATTCGTTATCTGTATCACTTTCTGTCCGTAATTCAATATCACGTGTATCCATTACTTTCGCAAACAATACAGTAGGAGAGACAAATACCAATCCACATACAATAACTAATAAAAAGAAATAATTTTTTCTCATAACACACTTTACTTTTGATTTATATTGCAAAGCTAAGGTGCTATCCTACTACAAAAGCAGGAATACATCCAATTTTTATTTTGCAATATAACAAACTATAAATCACTAATTTAAGCAATATTTTTCGATATGAAAAGGCATTCAAACCTTACTTATCTTCTCAAAAGCAGGAATACAAATACAATTTTACGATTTGATTCAAAAAATTAAACCGTAACTTAAAATCGAAAACCAAACACCTTTTATCAAAAAAGAACCGTATAATTTCTCAAAAGAAAAATTAATACGATTCTTTTACATTTATCAATTACAATCTGTAACTTTTTTAGAGTGTCGATCTCAATTTTACACTATTCTTATTGTTAGTCAATCAGAGTTTCAACAATGGGCTGGATTAGAATCACACCAATCAGAACATTTTGCAGCACAATCTTCATGACTAGCACCAGATCCAATATTAATATTATTACACCAACAAGTATAGTTTCCACCTAATACAAGTTTCATTTCCGAGTTTGACAATACAGGGTACTCTTTCAAACTTAACTTTTCTAATCGTTTCATTTTAAAATAATTTTTAATTCAACATAATATAACTATCTAAATGTAATCAACATATATACATTATTTGCATCACTTTTTGAGACAAGACTCTCCACCAACTCCTTTAATTGACCATGAAGCAGATTATTTTCATACGCATCTCTTAACTCCTCAAAGTCAAGCTCTATATAGCCTTGCTTAGCATGTGCTGTTTTTGAGATTGTTTCAGGTGCTATACACAATTGTTTTCCCTCAAAATCTTGTATCACTATTTTTTGCTCATAAATCAAACCGTTATGCTTATCCTTGAACAGATAGATAGAAGGTAATTTATTATTCTCTACTTTAACCGTAACCTTCCTGAAAAACAAATAATCTCCCGACTCTACAAAACTATTCAGATAAACAACTGGATCCATTTCGTGAATACTTGGATCTTTTACCAAAATTGGTGTTATCGGAAAATCTCTATTACAGTAGAAGACTGTATCAGTATTATAATCCGTCAACAAGAAACCATCATCATACCTTACAATATGATTTTTTATGCTTGCTATTATGGAAACAGATTCTCCCTTTTCTTGCATCGCATACAAACGCACTTTCTCTCCTGAGGACAACTTGAACCTTTTCAACTCTGCACCATCTTCTTTGGAAAAAACAATAAAATCATTTGAATCATACAACAACAGGGATTTGTCATCAAAATTTACAATATCCGATATAGTCATATTTTCAGGAAGTGTCAACTCCCGCTTTAAATCACCTAATGATGAATAAATTATTATTTTTCCTGGCGTTAAGACAAAAAGATCATCTTTCTTTTCTTCATATAGTACCCGAGAGCAAGAAGGATATTCGCCCGGACCTCCTCCTTTATGATTAAATTTAGACTTCGGTTTCCCCTCTTTTGTAAAAAAAAGAAATGAACCGTCTGACGTATTATAAAATATAACTAAATTTTCCGAAAGATACCGAGGCGAACCTTTGAATAAATAATTTTCATCCACATCCATACTTATATATTGTATGTCCGCAATATCATTTAAATCAATCTCTCTCTCTTGATAATCTTGAAAAAGATTTATTCTTATCACATCACTTTCACTTCTAAGGCTTTTAGAAGTACAACTTATAGTTAGCAAACAAATAAACACTACAATCAATAGTTCTTCTAAACTCTTCATATAATATTCTATTTTCTAATTTATGCAACAAAATTAAGACATGATCTTACTACAAAAGCAGGAATGTATCTGATCTAATTTATCTGATTAACAAACTAAATATCAATTTTTTAAAATCAAAAAAGGTATTTGATTCCTGCATTTCTTTTCAAAAACAGGAATTTCAATACCATCTTTTGATGATCTGATCCAGCGAATAAGCGGTTGAGGTCGGGAAACAACGTTTCCGAATATCTGACTTTATCCGTCGGATCATATCTTCTCCCAAACCAAATACACAAGCCACCTTTCCTGTTTTTATTCCTAATTTAGTCAAACAGACAATCCGGATTTCTCGTTGGGTCAAATCAAAGTTGGCAACTAAATGATCATAAAAACCGGGGTATATCCGGTTGAAATTTTCCATAAAGGACTCCCAATCCGGTTCTTTCCAGACGCCCAATACCAATTGCTTATGCATTCGGGACAAACAACGGTTTTGAGTAACCAGCTCTTTTTGCCAAGTTTCATACATCTTGCATTGAGCCTGATAGTCTTCCTGGCTTTTCATTTCTTGCTGCAATCGTGCTTCACTTTCCAAACGCAGTGTGTCTATTTCCAAACGCAATGCATCCATCTCCTGCCAGGTCTTTTGCCGTTCGGACACCAATTTCTCAATCTGTTCCTCATATTGTTTCCCGGCTTTCAGCATCGCCTTCAATTGCACATCTTGCTGGTCAAGCAACATATCCTTTTGATGGATCAAAGCGACTTTTTCATGTAAGAGGGACTCTTTCTCATCCGTTGCGCTCTTTATCCGGGACTCAAGTTCTTCCAATTTCCGTTCATGCGCAGCCTCCTGCTTGCGGTTATCCTCTTCCAGCCTCGATACTTGTTCTTCCCGTTTCTTTTCCAAACAGTCTTTTTCCTCCCACAGTTTGGAAAGAGATTGTTGAACCGCTTCCAATCTGGCGTTTTGAGTATCCAATTCTTGATTTTTAACCGCCAATTGCCTCCTGTTCTCCTCCAGCAAATTCAGGATTTCCTGATTACGGGCTCTCTGTAAAGCCAATTTCTTATTAAAATAGGAATAGATAAACATCCCGACAACCAGACTCGCCAAAAACAAAACCACCCAGACCAACTGCCGGATCTCCGCCTCACGCATCTGCCGGTCATGCCGGTTCTGTAACCGCTCCTTGTTGTAGAGGGCCTTCACCTGTTCCAATTCATGAGGACGATAAAGGTGCTCAATGGAATCCCTCAATTGCCAATAAGTTTCATTGTGCACAAAAGCGGAATCATGTGCTCCACGTTCTTTTGCCAATTGATATAACAAACGGTGAGCATTACATCGGGTAAACAAGTTTTCACTTCCCACTATTTTCTCCAAATAGAACAAAGCAGAATCAGCCTGCCCCAACAGTTGATAAGCCTTTCCCAAATTATGATACCGTGTATCCAGATATTTCGATTTCTTAGTACTTCGTAACGCACCTTGATAACGTGCCAAAGCCGTGACATAATCACCCTGCTCCATACTGATATTTCCCAAAGAGGTCAGAACCGTCCCTTTTTGCGATTGGAGATTTCCTTCTTCTGTCAAGTCCAAGGCTTTTCCGTAATAGACAGATGCGCTGTCAAGCCGGTTCATTCCTTGCAAACACTTTCCGATATTACACAAGGTGTTGACCATGCCTGCCGTATCGGACAGAAAAGCATACACCCGATGGGCCTCCTGATAATAGGACAAGCTTTCCCGGTTATTCATATTCTTCCAATGCAAACCGCCCAGGTGGTTGTTGATACGGGCTTGCAAATTATAATCTGCTGTTTGACCGGCTTGTTCTTTTGCTTTCAAATAGGCTTCCAACGCCTCTTCGCTCAAATTCAAATCCGACAATACCCGTCCCCGACAATAATAGGCCTGCGCCATCCGATGCGGCTCGTTCCGCTTCTCAAAATAGCGTACCGCCACCTCGATCACCGAGTCGGACGTATGTTCCAGATAATTCTTGTCACGTGCCTGCGTCAGCAACAGGCACCAGGTAACATAGTCTTCCGACGGGAGTTTTTCGGGAGAGCAAAGGGATTCCAACAGGGAAAGCGAACTGTCCGGACGGCTCTCCATCAAGCGTTCCGCCTCCTCCAAACAGAAACGGGCACGGGAATCTTGCCGGCAGGCAAACAAGCTCACAAACAACAAAAGAAACCCATATAGATATTGCGTTTTTTCCATTTAATCGTATTCTATCATTAATTGGGGACAATAGTACGATTATTTTCCGGAATTTCCAATAATTGTTCCGATAGGGAAATATCAACTCTCTACCACCCACTTCTTGATATTGCGGGTTTAGGATGAAAAGTTCACTCCGATTTTAACGACTTGCCGGCCGTCGGAGGCAAAGGGTTGGGCATATTGTTTCTCGTTGATCTGGCAGAAGACGATAAACAGGACATTCTGGTAATGCAGTTCCGTGTCACGATCCGGCTTCAAACCGGCAATCGTTTCGTATGGGGTGTCGGCAAAGAAACTTTGCAAACGACTGATTTCAAACGACGTCTTCGATCCGCTGACATGGGCATAATAGGGCAACAGGTATTTGACAAAACCCTCTTCCACTTCCATATTCGGGAAACAAAGCCGATATATACAAAATTCCGCATCATACCCCTTGATCGTCAGGTAGCCGCTCTGGTAAATCACAGGGATCGGATCCGTATCGACCGAATCCACGCCGTCAAGCGTATCCGCATCGGTCTCTTCATGCGCCAAACGGTCCAGATCATACCGATTACGTTTCAGGAGTTCAACCAAATAGGAGGGCGTTCCGGATAAGGGAGACTAAACGGTCCGATGGTCACATCGGAAGAGACTGAACCATATTCCTGTTCAAAGACAAGCAATTGACGGTCGATCAAATGAATTAAATCCTCCGGCGTATCGAACTTCTTTGCATTCAAATCAAGGTGTAGGTCCTTACGAAGACTCTCAAAGTTCTGGACACCGATGGGATAAATTTTATTGCTCATAATTATTACTTTTAACGACATGCTCAAGAACAAGGCGGACATCGTGCATTCGAGGCCCCGTATCCACCAAGCTCTGCGGCAGGAACGGCAGGATCAGTTGCAGGATACTCGTCGTCAGCATCCCCAGCACCAGCTGAAACAATTCACGCCGATAAGGAGCCAGATAACGGAAGAAGAAAGCAAGTCCTTTCCCCGTCCCGGCATCCTCCTCCTCGCGATCGTAAAAGTCAGGTCCCGGCTCGAAGAGCAAGGCCGCTCCCGTATCTTTTCCCTCCGTCACGGTGCTGCACCAACAACGCGCCAATTCCGCTTCCTCATAGACCAACTTTTGGCTGGCAGGATCGGCAATATAATAGCTTCGGTTCTTTACCTTATATAATACGACAAAATGATTCTGGTTCCAATGCAGGATGCAGGGCAACGGCGCTTCCATCCGAAGCTGATCCAAGGTGATCTTCACCCCCATCGTCCGGAACCCGATCCGCTCGGCGGCATCACTGATGCCTAACATCGACACCCCTTCACGGGTGATAAAGGCTTGCTCGCGGAGGTACTGCACCGAGTAGCTACGGCTGTAGTGCTTCGCGATCATGCGGAGGCAGGTGGGGCCGCAGTCGACAGCATCAAGTTGGGGGAAATGGGGGAATGAGTGTATCATGATCTTTTAATCCATCACTTTCTTAATTTAACCAACATGATTACTGGATTATCTTCACTGTTTAACTTCGATGCCATCTCTTTTAAACGGCCTCTCAATTTTCCATCTTTGTTTGCTTCTATCAAATCAAAAGCTTCTAACTTAGCAGCAAAAGCGACATCTTCCCCAAGTGCACTAACCGACATCTTTTCCTCTCGCCCTTCATAGTCTCCATTATAAACGGTCGATTGGAAAATCTTCCCTGTTTGTCTGTCATAAGCCAAATTAACTGCAGGCATCTCCTGATCCTTCTCAAAGTCACACTCTTTGGTTACAACTTGCATAAAAAAGTAACGGTTGGAAAGCAAACCAGGGAAAAGGAATTGTTCTGGATTCATCACCTGTACTGACGGTGTCCTAACGATAAACGGGCAAAGTTCCTGATTGGATCGGTACGTATAAATGGTATCAGCAGAAGGTTCGGCCAAGACCCAATTCCCTTGATAAGAAGAGATAAAACCGATCCGCGGAGAACTTCCATACATTTTGTCTCCTACCCGCTTTGTGATAACCGGAGAAATTCTCTTCTCAAAAGGAACCGAAATGTCCATCCGTTCCCCATTTTGCTTCGACATTAAAAAAAATGTACTTGCAAAAGTTTTATTACCTTCTGCATAAATGTCTTGGGAAAGAAAATGATTGGCATCAAAATCAAACAAACTCGTAACAAGTGCTCCTTTTCGATAAGGTATCGTGCGTTTATATTCACCCTCCAAATCATATACTTGAATGTTGCTGGAAGGGCCGTCATTGACATACATTATATTTTCTTTTTCATTCAAACTGATATTAAACGGCAATACATATTCTCCTGGTCCGTTCCCTTTCCTGTTGATTTTCCTCACGTATTTGCCCGTTACCCGGTCAAACAATAAAATATCCCCTTGCCGCATATTCGTCACAATCAAAAACTTTTCACCAACCGCAGCCACATTCCCTTGAACTAGGAACTCGTCATTCGTTTCCAACGCAAGATATTCCACATCCATGAAATCCTGCAAAGTAAGTTCTTCCTTGGGGTAACTTTTTGTAACATCCACAACTAACAACTTATCTTGTTGATTTCCGGTACACCCTATTATGCCTAACAAAAAGAAGGCAAAATTAATCATTGTCTTTGTCATAATTTCTTCTTTTAAATCATTCGTTTATATTTGAAAAATCAAAAATCTCACTTAAATTATTTTGAGTGCCTATCCCATTACCGGAAGAGGTTTCATAATCGTTCGTTATATACAAATGTTTCATAGTCTTTACATTTGCTGTTTCAATAAAAAACCGGCAAGCCCGTCTTTCAGCCCCAAAGGAACTGAAAGATAAGTTTCTTCTGTCAAAAGGGCGGAACTTAAAAAAGGGGAGACAGACACCGGATAACGGTTATAAAACGTGTCCAAATCATCCATATCGAAAAAAGAATTTACATGGTGTAAATCTTCCCGGTATCGACAGTCGAATGGCAACGGATTCTTTTGAGAAGCCGCTCCCTGCATTCTGGCCGAGACATAATAAAAGATTCCCTCCAATCCCGTATCTAAACGCAGGTCATCCAAACGACACAAATCCGTTTGCATAATAACCCGATCCATTTCTTCGCAAACCTCATTGCCATCACCACTTATAAAACGGTTCTGCAACAAGTATTCGATTCCCCAGCCAATCCCGCTCAACCCGGAATCAAAACGGAAAGACAGCTCTGTATGGATAAGTGTCCAGATATCATCCAAAAGTTCTTCAGCTATATCGGTGTACACATCACAACCGGTAGATCGCCCGTATTCGAAAAAGAACAGAGCGATCCCCATCTTCCCGTGAAACAGTCCCAAATCTTCAATGAGCGGACTCTTCAAGATTAGGTGATGAACCATTTTTTGCTCAAAACTAAATGTTTCCATTCTCATCTTTCTTTTCAGAAGAGTTCAACAGGGAAAAACATTTCCGAGCCAAACTTACTGTCCTAAAACTCACCACATACTCTAAGCCATTCTGCATCAAAAGACTATATACATCTTTCTTTTTAAATAATGATTGAACATTTTCCATATTGACAACTGTTTTCCTATTGATCCGTACAAACAATTTTTCATTCAGATTCTTTTGAACATCAAGCAAGCTCTTTTTTATGATAATCGCTTTTGAACCTTTCAACAAGATTTTTATATAGGGCTTGTCACATTCAATGGAAACAATGTCATCATATTCCACTTTCCACATATTATTTCTATCGGAATACCAGAAAAATTTTTCTTCAAAAACCAGTTGTTCCATAATATCATCATTGATTAATAATTCCTTCTAATCGATCTCCAAACTGGTTGGTCAAAACCAACTGGTATGTCTCTCCCGAATCCAATGCCCCTATGTATAAGGTAGCCGGGCAAGCACCTGCCGGGATCGTTTCATCGCAGATATTTTCTACACCATTAGATAATGTAACATGAATGGTCGAACGAGGGGAAAGGCTCTTGACATAAAGACAGGTTCCGTCCCAAGAAGCGGATACGGGGCATTCAACTTGCAAAGAACGTTTACCTTCTTCCCATTCACCTTGTAAAGGAATATCCTTCTTTTCATCTGTAGTTAAAGCCACAGATGAAAAACTACAAACAAAAAGAAAGCAAATTCCCCAAACGAATTTGTTCATTAGATTCTTGAAATGTGTTTGATTCATGGTTCTATCTTTTATTATTAAAACTGAAACAAAAATAAGGGTAGTATTCCATAACAACAATTATTTTACATAGACAAACAAAATGCACTTAAATAATTAATAATAAGGAATATAAACAATTTCTACATTCGAAAAAATAGACAAAAGCCTATTTGATTGATTAAAACTGATGAATATAGGCATCTAAATTAAAGTTTTCATTTTCCCGAAAATGCTTTTTGATTCGCAATTTCCGCCGACTTACAGAGGAAGATTGGACATTCATCATAATCGCTATTTCGGCCATGGAAAAAGAAAGTTTGAACAAACAACAATATTTGATATCATCGAAAGTCAATCCTGGGTGCTCACTTCGTAAACGTTTGATAAAATCGACATAAATAATATCGATTTCTATAAATAATTCTTTCCAATCTTCATTTGCCAAAGCATAAGGTTTCGTCCGTAAATCTGCTAAAAGAAAATAATGATACTTTTCATTTAACCTTTCCAGTGCTTGCAACAAATTTTGTTTCTCGGCCGATAGTTGTCTATAAGCTTTTTCCTTACTCTCTATCAAATCTCTATTTTTCACACTATCGACACGTAATTGTTTTAGCTCTTCTTCATTCATTCCCATCTGCAAGGTCAAATCAGTAATCTTACCTTCATACTCTTGAATTAATAATCGATTATGATCCAATCTGTCTTGATATAAACAAATTTCATCTTTCCTTTGCTTCAATATATGAGATAAGTAGATTACAGTAAAAATCAATCCCATAAGAACCAGAATTCCGACCCAAACACGTTGCATTTGCTTCCATCTCAATTCATTATTGATATTCATTAATTTTTCATTCTCGTATTTAGTCGCAATCTCATGAATATTTTTTTGATATTCAGCTATTTGAATAGAATCAGTACACTCTTTGTACAAGTTATTATAGCCAATTGCCTTTTTATAATCTCCAGTCGCTTCATACAAATAATAAAAACACAGATAAATTTCTCTCCGGGTATATACATTACTTGTCTCAAGGGCTTTATTAAGATATGTGATAGCGTTGTCATTATCTTCCTTCAAACGATATAGGTTTCCTATTGTCAAATAGAACCTTCCTATATCTTTAACTATTCTATTTTTCCAATTGCCATCTATCTTAGATAAACATGTAGAAGCTTCATTAAAGTTACGATCCCTAATATAAACAGAAGATAACTCTTTCATTGCCAACCATAGTGCAGAACTATCCCGTATTGATTCTGCTATTCTTACAGCTTGTTTATAATTGGCGATGGAGCTATCCCATTTTTTGTACAAACCGTAAATTCTACCGATATAAGACAATGAATAAGAAATAGAAGAACTATCTTTATCCAAAACGGCATATTTATAAGACTCCTGATAAGCAGACAAAGCCTCCTTCTTCATATCTTGATAGCCATAAAGAGTCCCTAAATGGGAACAAATCAGAAACAGCAAATTATAATCTTTCAACTCTTCGACCTCATCCCGTGCTTTAAGATATAACATCAATGCTTCTTTTCTTTTCCTCAAATCCTGGCAAACACGGCCTTTATAGTATAAAACTTTCCCATATTTATGCTTCAAACCGTGTTTTTCAAAATACCGCACCGCCACATCGATCAACGAATCCGACGTGTGCTCCACATGATTCTTATCCCGCGCCTGCGTGACCAGCAAGCACCAAGTAGCATAGTCTTCCGAAGAGAGCTTTTCCGGAAAACGGACGGATTCCAACAAGATCAACGAACTGTCTGGACGATCCGGCATGAGCGTTTCCGCCTCCTGCAAAAGAAAACGAATATGAGGATACTGTCGGCAAGCAGCCAAGCCTAAGATCAACAAAAGGAATATGTAGGGTATGGATTTTTTCATCGTACTGCGTTTGTTATTTCATATTGCAATATTACCAATATTCGCCCATATATCCTTCTTTTTTCGTGACATTTTGGTGACAATCTCAGTTTTCCACCACCCACTTCTCGATATTACAGGCTTCAGATGAAAAATTCACACCGATTTTGACAATCTTCCGACCATCTGCAACAAAGGGCTGGATATATTGTTTTTCGTTGATTTGGTGCAAGGCCTCCTCTGCCGTACCGTTCAACTTGAATTCCATCACATAAATATAACGATCCGTTTGCAAGACCAAGTCGATACGGCCCCGGTTCGTATGATACTCCACCTTTGTATACAACCCGATCAGACGGAAGACGATAAACAGGACGTTCTGATAATGAAGTTCGGTATCACGCTCCGGCTTCAAACCGGTAATCGTTTCGTAAGGGGTGTCGGCAAAAAAACTTTGTAAGCGGCAGAAGAAGGCATCATAGTCACCTCCCTCTACCTCACGAACGAAGCGACCGATTTCAAATGGAGTTTTAGACGCACTCACATTGGCATAATAGGGCAATAGGTATTTGACAAATCCCTCTTCAACTTCTAAATTTGGGAAACCCAAACGATAAGTGCCGAAACGAGAGTCATACCCCTTGATCGTCAGATAGCCACTTTGATAGATTACCGGGATCGGATCGGAGTGGACCGAATCCACACCGTCGAGCGTTTCAGCATCGGTCTCTTCATGCGACAAACGATCCAGATCGTACCCGTTGCGTTTCAGGAGCTCAACTAAATAGGATGGCGTACCCGTTGCAAACCAATAGTTGCCAAATTCCCGATTCTTAAAGGCATGAAGCAGGCTGAAAGGATTATAGATCCCTGCCGTACCAGGCGCAAAATGATAACCATCGTAATATCGGCGGAGTTTGTCACATAATTCCGACTCCGTCAGGTCCAATGATCGTGAAAACTCCGGTAACTCATCTCCTAAATTGTCTTGCAGTTCCTGTTCACTGATACCGCATAATTCGTTATAATTACGACGAAACGATATATCTTCCAAATTATTCAGGTCACTGAAAACACTCACTTTGCTGAACTTAGTCACACCCGTCAGCATCGCGAAACGGATATAGCCGTCCGCGCTTTTCATCACACCATAAAAGGCTTTCAACAAACTACGGTAAACTTCCTGCAATTCCGGATTTCCGATTGTCTGTAACAAAGGTTTGTCATATTCGTCTATCAAAATAACAACACGCTGCCCGGTTACCTCGTATGCCCGGCGGATTACCTGATAAAACCGCTCTTCCGGCTTACGGTCTCCAAACGGGCTATCATACGCTTGTTCCCATATTTCAAGATATTTATTCAATTCAGCCAAGAGCGACCCTATATTTTCATATCGGCGGGCGTTCAAATCAAGATGCAGAACCGGATATTGCTCCCAATCTTTCTCCAACCGCTCGATGGCCAAGCCGGCAAACAGCTCTTTCTTGCCTTCGAAATAGGCTTCCAATGTAGATAGCAACAAGCTCTTTCCGAAACGGCGCGGGCGGCTGAGGAAATAGTAACTCCCGCTTTTTGCCAGTTGGTAGACGAGGGCCGTCTTGTCTACATAAAAATAACCGTCCCTCCGAATCTTCTCGAAGTTTTGGACACCGATAGGATAAATCTTGTTGCTCATGATTACGGCATTTTATTAAAACACTTCATCCACAAAGATACGTTATTTTACGAATATCCGAAATATGCGGAGGTATTATATCATTTTCTACAATAACCCTCTTTTCTTCTATTTCAAGAGAAAATAATCGCAGATCCGATCTACCTTTTATCTATCTATTTGGCATTTTTTCTGACACACGGACCAATCTTTTGCCACGTTCGTTTAAACCGTGTTGCACCTGTCAATCGATTCCCCCGATTCCTTGCATTCTGAAAAAGCTAAACTCCCGAAGAATCGAATATTTGAGTAAACAAGAGGAGGAATACGGAAATATGGCAAAGTAAACAAGGCTCTTTTCCGGGATTCCGGCAGCGGATTTCCATAACGACCGTCTTCATCGCCGTGACGACCGTCTTCGTTTCCGCGAGCTGCCGAATCCGCTCTGTATGAACATTGACTTCACAACGATGAAGACGGTCATCATAGGAATTTTCTGCGCAATTCATGGCAAGAAGTCCCCAAAACCACTTTTTTCGCCACTATAACAATTGTCCGGAAGACACTTGGCAAGGGATGCCATGAGCCGTTTTAAAGCCGTTTTTTACAATAAGCCTAATATCGGGAAACCGGATAAAACACTTTAGCGACGAATCTATTATTTCTCTCGTTTTTTGTTGTTATCTTTGCACCTAAAATAATCCAAATCAGCAAATGAATAAGATTAACATATATGTACTGACGCTCTTTCTGAGTCTGGCTGGTGTATCTGCCTATGCACAAACCAACCGTTCACAAGTGGTTATTACGAACAGACAAGATAACAATGCTTTTTTTCATACGATAGAAAGAGGGCAAACCGTTTACGCAATCGCTACCATGTACGGGGTGACTCCCGACGACATCTATCGTCTGAATCCGGATAGCAAAGAGGGCATCAAGGCTGGCGCCACCCTTAAAATCCCGCAACGGGATATGGTTGGCGGAACAACTAAAAAGCAAGACGAAAATTACATCTTTCATACGATCCAACCTAAAGAAACGTTGTATTCATTATCCGTCCGGTACACAGTACCCGCCACTGCCATCGTAAAAGCGAACCCCGGATTGTCGACTTCCACTTTTACGATCGGCAAGACAATCCGTATTCCGGCGACACAAGTGGAAAATCTGCCGACTACGGAGATCAAGACCGCTACCAAAGAGATTGAATATACTATCCAGAAAAAAGAGACTATGTACCGGATCTGCCGGAAATTCAATATTTCCAGCCACGAACTGCTCAAACTTAATCCGAAGCTGAAAGAAGGACTCAAGGCCGGCATGGTCATTAGAATACCTGTACAGACCGAAGAGAATGTGACAACCGAAACGGTAACTGCCACGCTTTCAGAAAAGGATGCCAACGCATTGCTCTCGGAGCCGAAAAACATCGAGCACGTCAACAGCGTCAAAGTGGTTTTGTTGTTGCCGTTTATGACGAACCAGGCCGCTCCTTCTGCAGAAACACAGCGTTTCATCGAATATTATGAAGGCCTGTTGTTGGCAGTGGATAGCCTTAAAAACACAGGTTGTTCCGTCGACCTGTCGGTTTATGATACAGGAAACGGCACAAAGAAACTGAAAGAGATTATGAAAGAAGACGCGCTGAAAGAAGCCAACCTCATTATTGGAGCCGTACAAAACGACCAAATCGGCCCGGTTGCGGAATTTGCCCAGAAGAACAATATCAAGTATGTGATTCCTTTCACGTCGAAAAACGACGATGTGCTGTCGAACGCATACGTTTACCAAGTAAATACGCCCCATTCCTACCTGTATGCCAAAGCGGCTCAAGGCGGATGTGACCTGTTTGCCGAAGATAACATAATCCTGTTGAACATCAGGGACGGCAAGGATAAAGCCGAATTTATCAAGACATTCAAAGCCGAGATGAAACAAAGGAATATCCCGTTCCGCGAAATCAACTACAACGGCGAAACCCTGACAGCCGATATCGAAGCACTTCTCAAAGCTGACAAACGGAACATCATCGTACCGACATCAGGGACACAGGAAACTCTGAACAAGATCAAATCTCCACTGCGCATACTGGCGGAAACAAAACCCGAATACGGACTGACTTTATTCGGTTATCCCGAATGGCAAACCTATCCGCATGACTGCCTGAAAGATTTTTATGCGCTGAACACATACATATACAGCCATTTCTATGCGGACAACCTGTCGAAAGAAGTGACTAATTTCTACACCAAATATAAAAACTGGTATAGCAAAAATCTGATCAATATATTTCCTAAATACGGCATTTTAGGATTTGATACCGGTATGTTCTTCATTGGAGCAATCAACAAATACGGTTCCAACTTCGAAAACAATTTGGATAAGATCCATTATCAGGGTGTACAGACCGGATTCGATTTCCATCGCGTAAACAACTGGGGCGGCTTCATCAATACGAACATCTTTATTGTTCATTATCAAAGTGATTTCAATGTAACACGGAAAGAAGTAAGATGATCAAAAAATTCATTGCAACAGCTATTACAAGCCTTGTCGCTCTGAACGGCATCCAGGCGCAGGATAATTTCAAACGGGAATTATCCTTGGGAGCTTCCTTCGGTACGACTTTCTCCAAAGTCAGTTTCGCCCAAACGAAAGTGCAGCAGAAAATGAAAATGGGATATACGGGCGGTCTTACGCTCCGATGGATTACAGAAAAGAACCTCGGATTGCAGGCTGAACTAAACTTCGTCCAACATGGATGGGATGAAAAATTCGAGGACCAGCCACAGTATAAATACAGCCGGACAATCAACTACATTGAACTTCCAATCCTGACACATATTTATTTCGGCAGTAAGCGGTTCAGGGTATTTGTAAATTTGGGACCTAAAATAGGCTATGTTTTCGGCGAAAAGACAGACGAGAATTTGAATGGAGCCAAGCCAAACACCGAAAACGAACAACACGATATGCCAGTCGAAAAGAAATTCGACTGGGGATTATGCGGTGGTCCGGGTATCGAGCTCCGTACCGGAATCGGTTCTTTCCTGCTGGAAAGCCGTTACTATTATGCCCTTGGCGACATCTTCAACAGCCGCAAAGAAGATTATTTTTCAAAATCGTCTTCGCAGGTGATATCGGCTAAGATCACGTATATGATTCCGGCATTTTGATCGTGAAAGACCTGACCGACAAATCCGGACCGGGTATCAGGCCGGTATGGGAGCGATAGAAACAGCCCCCACATATCCACACCGGATAAAACAAAAAAAGGTTGACAGAAATGCTCTTAATTGAACATCTGTCAACCTTTTTATATGCTTTTGAAGCAAACAGCTTATTGCAGGCCTTCTGTTGAGACTTCTTTGTTGATCTTTTTCACCAATCCCTGAAGTACGGAACCCGGGCCCAGTTCGATGAAATGATCGGCTCCGTCGGCAATCATGTTTTGAACGCTTTGTGTCCAACGAACCGGAGCGGTCAACTGAGCGATCAAGTTTGCCTTGATTGTTTCAGGACAGGTTTCGCCTTTGGTACTTACGTTCTGGTAAACAGGGCAAGACGGTTTGTGGACCGGAGTAGCTTCGATAGCAGCAGCCAATTCTGCACGGGCCGGTTCCATCAAAGGAGAGTGGAATGCGCCACCTACTTTCAACTTCAGCGCACGTTTGGCACCGGCGGCAAGCATCTTTTCACATGCGGCATCGATACCCGGTATGGAGCCGGAGATGACAAGCTGCCCCGGACAGTTGTAATTTGCACATACGACAACTTCACCTTCGACACTTGCACAGATCTCTTCTACTTTTTCATCCGGCAATGCCAGAACGGCAGCCATAGTCGAAGGAGTGGCTTCACAGGCTTTTTGCATCGCCATCGCACGTTTGGATACCAGGACAAGTCCGTCTTCGAAAGACAAAGCTCCGGCTGCAACAAGAGCGGAAAATTCTCCTAAAGAATGCCCGGCTGTCATATCCGGTTTGAATTGGTCACCTAAAGTTTTTGCAAGAATGACTGAGTGTAAGAAAATGGCAGGCTGTGTTACTTTTGTCTGACGCAGATCTTCATCTGTTCCGGCGAACATCAGATCCGTTATGCGGAAACCGAGAATTTCGTTCGCCTTTTCAAACATCTCTTTTGCAAGGGAATTGTTTTCATAAAGGTCTTTGCCCATTCCGACAAACTGTGCACCCTGACCGGGAAATACATACGCTTTCATTTTTTCTAATCTTTTTCTAATTTCAGTTTTTTAAGATGGTGCAAAGGTAATAAATTTAGAATAATTGGGGTACTATTCATTACAAATTGTATCTTTGCCCCGTCAATAACAGGAATATTAACGACTAATTTATATAATATCATGGATCAATTATTATTTCTCGGGAATTTAGGAACTGGCGAGATTATCATCATTGCCATTATTGTACTGTTACTTTTTGGTGGTAAAAAGATACCTGAACTGATGAAAGGTATCGGAAAAGGTGTGAAAAACTTCAAAGACGGTGTAAAAGGATTAGAAGACGACATTAAAATAGACGATACCGATAAAAAATAGAAGATGGCAGAATTAGAACAAGAAGAAATGTCCTTCTGGGACCATCTGGAGGCACTTCGTTGGACTTTGTTCCGTTCTTTTTTAGCGCTCTTTATTTTTGCGATAGGCAGTTTTGCCTTTATGCGTGGCAGCGATGGTATATTTGACCGCGTAGTATTGGCTCCTTGTTATTCTGATTTTATCTTTTACAGATGGTTGTGCGATTTGAACCGGTGGCTGGTCAATGTCAGTCCGTGGTTTGACGTCCTGCCTGATTTCTGTAATGATAATTTTCGCGTGGATGTATTTAATATCAGACTGGCATCTCAGTTCTTTACTCACATGACCACTTCGTTTTGGCTGGCACTTGTGTTGACTTTTCCTTACCTGATGTGGGAAATCTGGAAGTTTATCAGCCCAGCTTTGTATGAGAACGAGAAAAAAAATGTCAAATGGGTATTTCTTTTGGGAACGATCATGTTCTTTATCGGATGTGCTGTCGGATATTTTATGGTATTCCCGATGACGCTGCGTTTTTTGGCGACCTATCAATTGAGTGCTAATATACAAGAACAGGTTTCTTTGGACTCGTATATGGATAATTTCCTGATGTTGGTCTTTGTGATGGGAATCGTTTTTGAAATGCCGCTGGTTTCGTGGTTATTGTCGAAGATCGGTTTGTTGAAACGCTCGTTCTTCCACAAATACAGACGGCATGCTATTGTGGGGTTGTTGGTTGCCGCAGCATTTATCACCCCAAGTAGTGATCCGTTCACATTGGGTATTGTTTTCTTTCCGTTATATGGATTGTTTGAATTGAGCGCGTTCTTTGTAAAGAATGATACGAATGAAGATTCAGACGATGAGAATGAAGAGGGCACGGAAATTGTACCGGCTTAAATACAAACATCATAAAATAGTCATAGAAGAGACGTGCAATTTTTATTGTGCGTCTCTTTTTGTTATATTTGCGAAAGAATTACAAATTTGGAGGACAAAATGATACTTGAAATTCGTTTGAGCGACTTCTTCTCAATTAAAGATGAGGTGGTATTGGATATGCAGCCTGCAAGTATCCAGACTAAAAAGGCAAATATAAATCCAAAATCAGCAGTAAAACTGTAGATGATGCAATTGTCCTTTAATAAAACATGATGCAGACATGCGATACCTATCCTTATTGGCGGTCTCCTTGCTGGCTATGGCAGCCTGCACGCCGGAAAAACAACAGGAGGCGGATGAATATACACAATATGTAAATCCTTTTATCGGGACAGACTTTACCGGTAATACCTATCCGGGAGCGCAAGTCCCTTTCGGAATGGTCCAGTTGAGCCCGGACAACGGCCTTCCCGGCTGGGATCGTATTTCCGGCTATTTCTATCCAGACACGACTATTTCCGGTTTCAGTCATACTCATTTGTCCGGAACGGGGGCGGGTGATTTGTACGACATTTCTTTCATGCCAGTAACACGTCCGTATAAGGAAGCACCTGCTCCGTTAGGTATTTATTCCACTTTCTCGCATAATGAAGAGGCGGCATCGGCAGGTTATTACCGTGTATTGTTGAAAGATTACAACATTCATGTCGAATTGACTACGACCGAACGTTGCGGCATCCAGCGTTATACGTTTCCTAAAGCGGAGGCTTCCGTGTTCCTGAATCTCAAAAAAGCGATGAACTGGGATTTTACGTTGGATTCGCATATAGAAGTGGTCGATTCGACTACGATCCGGGGATATCGCTTTTCTCAAGGTTGGTCTCCTTTACAACATGTTTATTTTGAGACTCGTTTCTCAAAACCATTCGTAGCTTGCCAAATGGATACGACTTCCATTACAACGAAAGATCGCGGTTGGATCGGCACGGCCTATATCGCCCGCTTCGATTTCAATACGGAAAAAGATGAGGAGATTCTGGTGACGACAGGTATATCCGGGGTCAGCATGGAAGGAGCGGGCAAGAATCTGCGTGCAGAAGCTCCGAAAGATGATTTCGACCATTACCAGGCACAAGCTGCCAAGACGTGGAACAAGCAACTTTCCAAAATAGAAGTGAAAGGCTCGGATACCGATAACCTTGTGAAGTTCTACACAGCTTTGTACCACTCCATGATTGCTCCGACGATTTACAGCGATGTGGACGGTTCTTATTATGGCCCGGATCAGCAAGTTCATAAAGCGGACGGATGGACAAACTATTCCACTTTTTCGTTGTGGGATACCTATCGAGCTTCCCATCCGCTATTCACCTATACTGAACCGGAACGCACAAATGATATGATCAAAGGATTCTTGAAATTCTATGAACAGAATGGAGCTTTGCCATTATGGAACTTGTATGGATGGGAAACCAATATGATGATCGGTTACCATGCCGTTCCCGTAATTGTGGATGCTTATCTGAAAGGCATCGGCGATTTCGATCCGGAAAAAGCGCTTGAGGCTTGCATTGCTACGGCCAACCGCGACGATTACCGGGGGATCGGCGATTACAAGAAATTAGGATATGTCCCGGCCTACAATGATCCTGATAAATGGGAAAACTGGTCGTTATCCAAGACATTGGAATATGCCTATGATGATTATTGCATTGCAACAATGGCAGAAAAAATGGGCAAGAAAGAGATTGCCGATGAATTCAACAAACGTGCCCAGAGCTACCGGAATGTCTATAACCCGACCACATCTTTTATGCAGCCTCGCGACGAGAATGGGAATTTCGCTGCGGACTTCAATCCCGACGATTATACCGAAGATATCTGTGAGAGCAATGGCTGGCAGTATTTCTGGTCCGTACCCCAAGACTTGGACGGTTTGATCGGCTTGGTCGGAAGCAAGGAACGTTTCGCAGAAAAATTAGACAGTATGTTCACCTATGTTCCGAAATCGAATGTGGACCTACCGATTTTCAGCACCGGCATGATCGGGCAATATGCTCACGGCAACGAACCAAGTCATCATGTAATCTATTTGTATAATAAAATAGGGCAACCTTGGAAGACGCAAAAATATGTAGCCGAGGTTCTACATGATTTGTATATGAATACTCCGGCCGGAATTTGCGGCAATGAGGATTGCGGACAGATGTCGGCTTGGTTCGTATTTAGCTCGATGGGGTTCTATCCGGTTGATCCGATCTGCGGCAAATATGAGATCGGAACTCCGATATTCCCGGAAGTAAAGATACATCTGGCAAATGGCAAGACCTTTACGGTTCTGGCTCCGACTACAAGCCGCGAGAATATTTATATCCAATCTGTGAAGATGAACGGCCGACCGTATGACAAGAGCTATATTACTCATGAACAGATCATGAATGGCGACACATTGGAATTTGAAATGGGAAACCAGGCAGGACCGGCCTGGTATAAATAATTATGTGATTGCCGTATATGGGACAACAGGCTCTAAGAAACATACAATGTGTAAAAGAAGAACCAAAAAGAAGGTTTCTTGTAAAAAAAGTTATTACTTTGCAATCCATTTGGACTACTAACATAAAAAACAACGAACTGATACCATGATTTGGAACGAAACAATTGAATGTATGAGCCGCGAAGAAATGCGGAAATTGCAAAGTATCCGTTTGCGGCGGATTGTCGAACACACTTATCATAATTCTCCTTTCTACCGCAAGAAGATGCAGGAAATGGGGATTACGCCGGAAGACATCCATTCTATTGACGATATAGTGAAACTCCCGTTTACTGTCAAGCAGGACTTGCGGGATAATTATCCTTTCGGGCTGATGGCCGTACCCATGTCTGAAATTGTTCGGCTGCATGCATCTTCCGGAACGACTGGAAAACCCATTGTTGTCGGTTATACCCGTAAAGACCTCTCTATCTGGGCTGAAGTGGTGGCGCGGTGTTTGACTGCTTACGGTTTGACAAAGAATGATTCCGTACAGGTATCGTATGGTTATGGCCTATTTACCGGAGGTCTGGGAGCACATGCCGGAGTAGAGAATATCGGCGGCACGGTGATCCCGATGAGTAGTGGTAATACGCAAAAGCAGATTCAGTTAATGCACGATTTCGGAGCTAAGGGTTTGGCATGTACGCCTTCTTACGCGTTGTATCTGGCAGAAACGATTCATTCATCCGGCATTCCTTTGGAAGAATTCAAACTGCGTATCGGTGTTTTCGGCGCTGAGCCTTGGACGGAAAACATGCGTAAAGAGTTGGAATGCAAATTAAATATTAAGGCTTATGATATCTATGGGCTGACGGAAATTTGCGGCCCGGGAGTCGGAGGCGAATGCGAATGCCAGAACGGCACACATCTATGGGAAGATCATTTCTTTCCCGAAATTGTAGATCCGGTTACTTTGAAACCGGTAGAGCCAGGACAGCACGGAGAGCTGGTTTTCACGACATTGACAAAAGAAGGAATGCCGATGATCCGCTACCGTACACGTGACCTGACGCATTTGATATATGACAAATGTGACTGCGGACGCACGGCAGTGCGTATGGGACGTATTCTCGGACGTAGTGACGACATGTTGATTATCCGGGGCGTGAACGTATTCCCCTCACAGGTAGAATCGGTGATTCTCGAATTGCCGGAATTCGAACCGCATTACCTGATCGTGGTCGATCGCGTGAACAATACGGACACGTTCCAGATTCAAGTAGAAGTGCGCCAAGAATTTTATTCGGACGAAATGAACAAGATGATCGCCTTGAAGAAGAAAATAGCAAACCGCATGCAGAGCGTAATAGGTTTGCAACCGGATATAAAGATTGTCGAGCCGCGCAGCATCGAGCGAAGCATGGGAAAAGCCAAACATGTGATCGATAATCGTAAGCTCGAATAAACAGGCTCTAAGTTCCAAATTATTAATTCTTAATTTAAAAGTGCTATGTTAATCAAACAATTATCAATCTTTCTGGAGAATAAGAAAGGCCGTTTTACGGAAGTTGCAAAAATATTAGGCGAAGCCGGCGTAAACATGTCCGCTTTTACAGTTGCTGAAAATTCAGACTTCGGCATCTTGCGTCTGATTGTCTCGGATACGGATACTGCCATCAAGGTTTTGCGCGAGCGTTTGTACGCCGTGAGCGTGGCCGATGTCGTTTGCCTCCATTGCCCTAATCAACCGGGAGCATTGGCTAAAGCGATGGACATTATCACTTCGGCCGGAATATTTATTGAATATATGTATGCCTTTTCTCAAGGCGAAGCTGCGAATGTGATCATTCGTCCCGATAATGTGGAGAAGTGCGCAGAAGTTCTGAGAGCCAATAAACTGGAACTTATTGCGGCCAGTGACTTGTATAAGTTGTAAATATTAACGTTAAGCGCTTCGTTTATTTGTAGGAAAACTTTAACTTTGCGCGCTAAAAGTATGTGAATGAAAAAGGTTGCATTTTTATTGATGATGATTACGGTTCTGTTATCTTCTTGTGGGGAGTATAATAAGATACTGAAAAGTACAGATTACGAGTTGAAATATTCGTATGCAAAGAAATATTTCAATGCAAAACAATATTCGAAGTCTGCCACTTTGCTGGATGAATTGGTGCCTATATTCAAAGGTTCCGCTCAGGCTGAGGAATCTTTGTACCTGTTGGCGCAAAGCTATTACGGCCAAAAAGACTATCAGACTGCTTCGCAATACTTTAATACTTATTATACGACTTATCCGAAAGGCGAGTACACCGAGTTAGCCCGTTATTATTCGGGTTACGGATTGTATTTGGACTCACCGGACCCTCGCTTGGACCAGGCACAAACGTATGAAGCCATCAATCAGTTGCAATTGTATTTGGAATACTATCCGCAAAGTGAACGAGCTAAAGAAGCCCAGAACATCATGTTCGAATTGCAGGAAAAGCTTGCCTATAAGGAGCTGCTGGCAGTTCGATTGTATTTCAATCTGGGTACTTATATGGGAAACAACTATCTCTCATGTGTGATTACCGCGCAAAACGCACTTAAGAACTATCCGTATTCGAAGTACAGGGAAGAGTTCATGTTCTATACCATTCGTGCCAAATACGAACTGGCGATAGTGAGTGTGGAAGAAAAGTTGCAGGGACGTTATCGTGAAGTTGTGGATGAATATTACAACTACATGAACGAATACCCTGAAGGCAAGTATGTAAAACAGGTCCAGAAATTTTACGACTATGCCAGCAAGCGAATAACAGATACGTATTAACGAAACAACTAATCAATAAAGTAAGTATGGATTACAGAAAGACTAACGCTCCGTCGAATACAGTTACCCGCGATATGATGAAACTGTCAGGAGACACGGGCAATGTGTATGAGACTGTTGCAATCATTGGTAAACGTGCTAATCAGATTTCTGTTGAGATGAAACAGGATCTGGAAAAAAAACTTCAGGAATTCGCTTCCTATAATGATAATCTGGAAGAAGTTTTCGAAAACAGAGAACAGATCGAGATTTCACGTTACTATGAAAAGCTCCCGAAACCGACTTTGATCGCAGCTAAGGAGTATGAGGATCGTAAAGTGTATTATAAAAACCCTGCGAAAGAAAAAAATAACCTATAATAAGTCGGAAATTGAAAATTGAAAATTATCGGGTGACCTATTCATCTTGGATTTTTCAATTTTCAATTTTTTATTTTCAATTATCATGTTACAGAGAATACAAACTGTTTACTTGCTTATTATAGCGGCATTAACGATTGCCATTTTGTTTTTACCGCTTGCAGTGTTGCAATCGGGCGATCAGTTGTTCACTTTTGATGCGACCGGTATCAGTACGATGGCAGTTCAGCCGGAGCTTATTTATCCCACATGGGGATTGTTTGCTTTGGCAATCGTAATTTCTCTCCTGGCGTTTTTGACTATTTTCCTGTTCAAGAAAAGAATCCTTCAAATACGCCTTTGCGTATTTAATGCAATTCTAATGCTTGGTTTCTATGGCCTCTTTGCATTCTTTTACTGGGACTTGGGGAATCAGAAGGAAATTTTTTCATTGAGTTTGAAGATCGCTTTTTCATTCCCGCTGCTTAGCCTGATCCTGGATTATCTGGCTATACGTAATATCGGGGCAGACGAAGCATTGGTGCGTTCTCTGGATCGCTTGAGATAATGATTTTGGAGCATATAGAAAAAGAGGATGCCTCATGATGAGACATCCTCTTTTTTTGTATAGCAACTTCTTTCGTGCGTAAGGTACAGGTGGCAAAGGAAATGTAACCCAAGGTTCCCTGTTTGTTTTTGCGTTCACATGGTTAACATCACTGTAGTTCGTTAAGAACTATGGAAATATTCATTAACATTAATTTGCATAACCCATAAGTTCCAAAAGTCAAGTCACTCATTTTTCTTTACCTGTATCAGAGAACATTGCCCATACAAACCATTCTTACTATCCGCACAGGTTATCTGCATAAAAGTGCCTCCAACATGGCGGATGAATAACCCCGCATCCTCGGAAAGGTCTCGCCCAGACCCGGGTCTGCACCTCTCCCGTACTCGGGTCTCCATGATGGGTACACCCGGGTCTCAAGCGGCTCTGATAGATGAATGATAGTTCAAAACGGCAACTATCATGCCATAACATATTGGTTTAAACCGATATACAGACGAATATGATAGTATGATAGTTGTTTTTGCAAAAACATTTATGCAATTAGTCCGCATCAGCGGCGAACACAGATGGACGCTTTATGATTTTGGTGCGGTTGCCCTGACCTGCCCTATATAAAAGTTGGAAGTATCAGGCTTATAAAACTTATTTTTGAAGCTGTGTTCAATTAATATTTTACAATTAGATATTTTTAGAAATATTTTTCACAATTACAATCTTGAAATGATTTTTTTTCATATCTTTGGCACCGATAAGAAATGTGCCATAGTTCTTAACGAACTAAATTTAAAATAACGAAAAGACACAAACGCTAAAGAACTTTCACATTTCATGTTTGAATGCCGAACGAGGACAATCAGCCCATCGTATAAGGAAGAACATTCTTTCAATTATAAATATAAACACAAATTATGTTGAAAAAATTCAAACCTATCAGCCTGATTCTGCTCGCCGGGGCTACTTGTTTCTCAGCAAATGTATTTGCTGAAACAATGCCCGCCAAGCAGAACATGAACATTTCCCAACAAAACGGGAAAGTTACCGGTACCGTGGAAGACGATTTAGGACCAGTTCCCGGGGCTTCCGTCGTAGTAAAAGGAACCACCAATGGCAATATTACCGACATGGACGGTAATTTCACTTTGGAAGGTGTTAAAAACGGAGACATCATCGTGATTTCCTACATTGGTTACACCACACAGGAAATCAAATACACCGGACAACCTGTGTTGCAAATCAAATTAGCCGAAGACACCCAGAAACTGGAAGAAGTCGTAGTCGTCGGTTATGGTACACAAAAGAAAGTAAACCTGACTGGTGCCGTTGGTGTTGCTGATGGTGACATCCTCGAAGACCGTCCGATCGGAAACATCGCACAAGGTCTGCAAGGTGTCGTGCCGAACTTGAACATCGACTTTGCCAGTGGTGACCCGACGGCAAGCACGACTTTCAACATCCGTGGTGCGACGTCACTCAACGGCGGTTCCGCCCTCTTGCTGGTCGACGGAGTGGAAACGGAAGACCTATCCTTACTGAACCCGCAAGACATCGAAAGCGTATCCGTATTGAAAGATGCGGCTTCGGCTTCCATCTACGGTGCACGCGCAGCTTTCGGTGTCGTCTTGATTACCACGAAGAAAGGTAAGAAAGAACAGAAAGTCCAAGTGAACTACAACAATAACTTCTCTTGGTCTATCGCATCACGCCTACCGGAAGGTATTTCTTCGGCAAAATGGATACGTGCCATTAACCAAGCTAATGCCAACACATCCGGAAGCGGTTACTTCTCCCAGACATTAGTCGATGCTATCGACGCTTATATCGCCGGAACAGGTCCTTCTTCTTTCGTCGACATGACAGGAGACTGTACAGCCAAGGGCGAATGGGCATACGCCGGCAATACGGACTTTTTCCACGAAATGTATAAGCCCTCTTTCATGCAGCAACACAATGCCAGCATCAGCGGCGGATCGGCCAAAAGCACCTATTACGGTTCGCTCGGCTACAAAGGACAAGACGGGCTTTTCCGCTACGGAACGGATGACTACAGCCGTATCAACATGACATTCAACTATTCGACGCAGATTACGAAATGGCTCGAAATGACATTCCGCACGAAGTACAACCGCAACACGTCCGACACACCGGACACTTACTCGTTCATGGGTTCGTCTCCGCACTACGAAATCTACCGTACGTTCCCTTTCCTTCCGATGTATACGGCAAACGGTGACTTCGCCGGTATCGGTGGATCGAACTTCAACTACAACATGCCTGCCCGTATGGCGGTTGCCGGACGCGACAAAATGACTTCCGACGACTTTTGGTACACAGCCGCTTTCACGTTAACTCCGCTTGCCGGTCTTTCCATCAAAGGCGACTACACGGGTAACAAGTACTACGAGAACCAGACGAACAACGTGAAAACCATCTACCAGACCGGACCGGATGGAAAACAGAGTGCCGTAGCAGGTAATACCAACTCGTTGCAGGAAGCCCGTTTCCAAACAACTTATCAGGCTTTCAACATCTATGCCGATTATAAAAAGACGTTCAACGACGTCCATAACTTCGGTGTCATGGCCGGCTACAACCAAGAAAGCAAAAAGACGGACAAATTGTCGGTAACGACACAAAACCTGTTCAACAACGACAAACCGATCATTGACTTGGCCAACACGCACCGTTTACCGGTATATGAGGGCACGATTTGGGCCGTACAAGGCGCATTCTTCCGTTTGAACTACGACTACATGCAGCGTTACTTGATCGAAGTAAACGGACGTTACGACGGTTCTTCCAAATATGCCGACGGCGACCGTTGGGGATTCTTCCCGTCCGTATCTGCCGGTTGGCGTATCTCTGAAGAATCATTCTTCGAACCGGCACGCAACGTCTTCGACAACTTGAAACTAAGAGTTTCCTATGGTGGTCTGGGTAACCAGGTAACAGATGGAAACTTCCAATATCTCAGCTACCTGAGCAGTAAAACGCTGAGTTATCTGATCAACGGGCAGATTGCCGGCGGATTGTCGGCTCCGACCTTGGCAAGCACAAACATCACATGGGAAAAAGTCTACACGACCAACGTCGGCTTGGACTGGACCATGTTGAACGGACGTCTGACAGGATCGTTCGATTATTATATCCGCGATACCAAGGACATGGTGGTTAACCGCACTTACCCAGCCGTATTGGGAACTTCCGGCGGGAAAGAGAACTTAGCAGACATGCGCACGAAAGGTATGGAACTTTCCATCACTTGGAACGACCAGATCAACGATGTGGCCGGAAGCCCGCTGAAATACTCCATAGGTATCGGCTTGTCTGACAACACTTCTGAAATCACACGGTACGACAACCCGACAAAAAGTTTGGACGAAACACATTACGAAGGAAAGAAAATCGGCGAAATCTGGGGATATGTGACAGAAGGATTCATCCAGGACAAGGCGGAAGCCGAAGAAATGGGTGACCGCCAGTCATTCATATCCAACACATGGTTGCCGGGCGACATCAAATATGCCGACCTGAACGGAGACGGAAAGATCAACATCGGCAATAACCGCGTAGGCGACTCTGGCGACCGCAAGATTCTCGGTAACAGCACTCCGCGCTACAACTTCAACATGAACCTGAGCGGTTCCTGGAAAGGCTTCGACTTGCGCCTGTTATTCCAGGGAACCATGAAACGCGACATCTGGTTGGACAGCCCGGTCTTCTGGGGATATAACGGCGTATGGGGTTCTTGTATCAACGATTACCACGTCGACAACTCTTGGTCGGAAAGCAATCCGAACGCCTACTATCCTGTCCCGACATTCAGCGGCAGAAGCAAGCAGGCTCAAAGCAAATATATCCAGAACGGTGCGTTCATCCGTCTGAAAGACGTTACATTGAGCTACACGATCCCGAAAGAGTGGACCAACCGTATCGGCCTGCAACAGTTGAAAGTGTATGCCAGCGGACAAAACCTGTGGGAAGCAACCGGCTTGTATAAATATCTGGACCCGGACGTAGTGGGAAGCCGTAAAAACGACGGTTCACTGGCTACCGATAGCGGCGGACGTGTTTATCCGTTTACCCGTGCTTATTCATTTGGTATTAACGTAACATTTTAAAAGAAAACAAAGAACATGAAAAAGTCAATCATAACATTCTGCGGCTTGCTGTTCTTCGCAGCACAAAGTTGCGACGTGCTGGACAAAGAACCGATCGAATTTGTCAGTACGGAAGAAACGTTCGCAAACGCCAATGAAGAGACCCTGCAATCTTATTGCAACAATCTTTATCCGGACTTGATCAGCGGACACGGCCCGTTCAACGGTTATAGCTTCGGTATGCTGGAAGGCGACTTCCAGTCCGACAACATCCTGCCTTGGGATGCCAACACCGTAGCTTTCAGTCAGCACACGATCTCTACGAAAGACGACAACTGGAAATGGGAAATCGTCCGTGCCTGCAACGCATTTATGGAATACTACGAACTTGCTCCCGTTTCGGAAAGCGTAAAACAACGCTATGCCGGCGAAATACTCTTTTTCAAGAGCATGGATTATTTCAATAAAGTGAGACGTTTCGGAGACGTACCTTGGTACGATAAAATGATGGTTCCGGGAGACGAAGGCTTGTACAAGGGACGTGACTCCCGTACCGTAGTCATAGCGAACATACTGGAAGACCTTAACCAAGCCATTGCCTGGTTACCGACAAAAACAACAACTGGCGTCAGCCGCATCAGCAAGGATGCCGCCTTGGCATTAAAAGCCCGCATTTGCCTGTTTGAAGGAACTTTCCGTCGCTATCACGGAATCGAAGGGGATACGGAACTTTTGCAGGCAGCTTATGATGCCGCCGGCGAACTGATGAAACCGGAATACGGTTATTCACTTTTCAAGGGTTCAAAACCAAGTCAGGCATACCACGAACTGTTTATCCAAGAAGATTATAATGGCAACACGGAAGTGATCCTTTCACGCGAATACGATCCGGCACTTGGCGGTGCGAACAACGTATCCCGCATGATCGGCGTAGGTGAAACTCCTATTGGATTCAGCCGCGATGCCGTGGAAGACTATCTGTGTGCAACAACAGGAAAACCGATCACATTGTGCGGATGTGAAGGACACACACAGCATACGACCCTGATAGCAGAACTGAACAACCGCGACCCGCGTCTGTTGCAGACTGTTGCTTCGCCGGAAGCCGGAGAACATACTTACCAATTGGAGGGAAAACGTGCCGGCATCGGCAACCTGCTTAGCGAGCTTTATCGTTCATCCACCGGTTACGCCGTCGCAAAGTTCTTCAATTCGGCAGAATACTCAACAGTACATCACCAAGGTACATCAGACGCTCCTGTATTCCGTTATGCGGAAATCCTGCTGATCCGTGCAGAAGCCGGTGCAGAATTAGGACTGGACCCGGAATTGGACAAGACAGTCAATGCCTTACGCGACCGCGTCGGTTTCTCACATCATCTGACTGCAAATCCGGAACAAGATCCGAAACTGGTTGCGGAATATCCGACCATCAAAGGCTCAAATGCCAATCTGATTCGTGAAATCCGCCGCGAACGCCGAGTGGAACTGATGGGTGAAGGCTTGCGCTACAGCGACCTGATGCGTTGGCATTGCGGTCTGCGCTTGAACGAACCGAAACTGGGTATCATCCCCGACATCACAAAAAGCGCTGACGATGCTACTGCTTATACACAGGAAGAATATGGCATCCTTTCCAAGGATTTAGGATTCCAAAACAAAGCTCTCGACATCTACACGAAACGCGTTACTAATCCGAAAGCAAATTTCATTGAACCTAAGAACTATCTGTTCAACGTTCCGACTAACCAGATAGGGTTGAACCCAAATCTGCTTCCTCAAAATCCGGGTTGGGAATAATAGAACCCAATTAAGCATAACAAAAAAGTCCACTCTTCTTCGCGAAGGGTGGACCTTTTTTTCTTTGACGCAAGGCTTTCTAATACTCTCTCTCATTCGCCAAATTCCACATATTCAAAAAAGAGGCCTTAGTGATGTCAACCACTTTTTCCCAATTGATCTTTTCCACCTGGTCACCCGGCAAATGGTAATCGGGATGGCCGTCCGTATGATACCAAATAATAGGTATATTCAAAAGGGCGAACGAAGCATTGTCGCTCCCTCCTACCGGTTTATCCCAAGGACGATAATCAGGAGCCAGATTCAATCCATATTTCTTAATATCGTTTTTCAACCAGTCGCCAAACACAGGATGCGCCTCCGTATAAAAATAAACGACATGCGTAGGTTTGGACTCGTCATTATTACGACCTATCATATCATAATTCAGATACCCTTTCACCTTGTCCATCTCCGAGAATGTCTGCACAAAATACTTGGAACCTAACAAGCCCTTCTCTTCACCATCCCAGAAAGCAAAAATAACAGTCCGCTCCGGTTGGACGCCTGTTGCCAAAAATGCCTTAGCGACCTGCAAGACAGCAGAAACGCCCGAAGCATTATCGTCAGCCCCGTTATAGATCCGGTCGCCGTCCAGCATCGGATCAAAACCGAGATGATCGTAATGGGCGCCGATAATCACATATTCGTTCGGATTCTTACCCTCGATCTTTCCCAAAATATTGTTCATCATCAGTTTCTGGTGGACACCTTGTTTCAGTTTCGCGATTGAATCCGGATGAACCTGAAAACGGCCTTTCTTCTGCCGCTCCTTGTTACAGGCCTCGAAAGGCTGATAATAGGATTCAAACAAAGGCTTGATCCCCATCGTCTTCAAATTAGATACAATATATTCACCGGCAATACGTCCACCACGGAAACCGGCCTCACGCCCTTCCAAGGCATCGCTTGCCAGAAAACCGATATAGGCCTCGGCGTTCGTCTTGTTAATGACCTCCAACCCTTTCTTTTCAGGCGACCCGGCCCATAATGTAGCACTTAGCGCAACAGAGACTAAGCATAATCCCATTCTTCTCATTTCGATATTGTGTTTTACTGATTTATAGTTTTTTATATTATGTTTCCATTTCTTATTTCCCGCAAATATCCTTAAACGGACAATACATGCAGACCTTCCCATTCGAAGTTTGTACAAACGGTGTTTCCGTTCCGAAAATTTCATCCAAACAATTCCGCAGGCCATCTTCAAAATCCGCATCATAATTAGTGAAGTCCAAGACCTGTTCTGCTTTGGACCGATCGGCACGGTGATAAATCCCGGGGTCGAACGAAGGAGAAAAGAGAGTCCGCATATAATAGATACCCGGCCGAATAGGTTTTCCATTTTCAACCGGCCCGTACATCCACGCATACATAAATACCTGCATGACAGCCTTGGCACGGTCCGTTTCTTCCTTGTCGAAAAGGGCTTCGACAGAGGTAAACTGTGTCGTTCCGCTCCCACTCTTGTAATCGATGATGCGGACAGCATCATGTACCTCATCCACACGATCGATGAATCCTTTCAGTTGTATCTCGCTCTTATCCGTCAATGAGAAGAGGCGCTTTATCTTCTTTTCCGATTCGATATAACAGAAAGGAGTCAACTTGGAGTCCCGTTCCAACACTTTCTCCACATATTTGCGGATCATCTCACCGATCAGGAAATTCTGTCCGGTGAGCGGACGGATGACATCCGTCTTAAAGAAAATTTCAGCAAAGGCACGGGCAACCGCCCCCGTCAACATTGATGTATCTTTACGGATCGCTTTCAGTAAGTCAGCCGTTACCATCTTTCCGCAGAAAGGCTGGTACAATTCCTCCATCACCTTGTGCAGGATGCTTCCGAAAACATTACTTTCGATCGTCTCGCTAACTTCCTCTTCTTCCCGTATTCCTTCGACAACGGAAAAATAAAATTTGAGCGGACAATCCAAATAAGTATTGACCGCACTCGCCGATATCGCCCGCATCCCGCCCCGCCGAAAAGTCGCCAGACGGTTCATGACCTCCTCCGTCTTAGCCACCTGCAAGACTGAAGTCTTGGATGATGAAACATTATAAACGACCAGCTTGTTCTGTATCGGCTCCTCATAATGATAGTGCAACTGGTGCACAAAACGGCTCACCTCGCCTGTCTGCAATCCGTTGCTCCGGGTATCATAAAGCAGGCTGACATGATTGGCACGATAAATCAAACGGTAGAAATGATACGCCCAAACGCTGTCCTGATGTTCATAGGTCGGCAAACCGAAACCTCGGCGGAGATTATAAGGAATAAATGAATTGGCAGCTTTCCTCAACGGGAAAATTCCTTCATTCATCGAAAGGATAATCAACCGGTCAAAATCGAGCGCACGAGTCTCCAAAACCCCCATGATCTGCAAACCGGAAAGAGGTTCACCGCGGAAAGGGATCGTGATCGTGTCTGTCACACGTTTCAACAAGCGGAAATAGGTGTCGATTTTCATTTCGATATCCGCCTCCCGCATCACCTCCTTCATCCGATTGACTATGGTAAAATAGTGGAAAATGAACTCCTGCTCAATATCTTTTATCGACAATCGTTCATCGCCCTTTTCATTGTCAATTCCCAATTGTCCACTGTCAATTGCTTTATTGAGTTCCTGTAACACATCAACCAAATAATCAGAGAAAGATTCCACCGCAGTTATCGGAGTAAAAAGAATAGACAGCAAAGATGTCTTATTCAGATCATCATACGATATGTAGATCTTATTGTTCTCCGAAATATCTTTCACAAGTTTGGAGATTACCTCCGGAGAGTTAATCGAGATATAGCGATGGTTCAAGATCGGCAAGACATCCCGGTAATAAAACACCGGCCGCCGGTCCACATAACGAATGTTCTTTTGTAAAGCTAAAATATATTCCATCAAAGAAGCGACCGGTGTTCCGGCCAACGGATATCCCATCGTCACGTTGATCCGCTTGATCTGCTCGGGAATAGCATTCAAGACCGGAACCAGCAAATGTTCATCCGGCAAAATCACAGCCGTCCGTAATGCATCTTCCGTGCTCATTTCATCTTTTTCACAAAGTCCGCTTAAGATACTGTACACTTGCTTGGCTTGTCCGATACCAGAAGGAATACCGATCACCTCTATCTTGGGAATTGACAATTGACTATCGGCAGTCGACAATCGTTTATCATCTTCTTCATTGTCAACTGTCAATTGTCCATTATCAATCAACTGCGAAGGAAACCTCCTCAAATTGCGTTCCACAAAGTAAGAAGCTTTATTATTCAAGTCCGTCACTTTCGGCGAAGCATAATCCCAGTAAAAATCGGCTATCTCCCGTCTCTGTAACTCAGACAGAAAACGTTCCTCGGCCACAGAAAGGGCATTCAAGCCGACAAACACTACTTTTGCGTAGGGAAGATCACAACATTCGTTTTTCTCCATCCGCTCCACCACTTCCCGGAAAATCATGCCCTCATATCCCTTGCTTTCGGCAGCAAGTGCTTCCCGCAAATCAATATATAAGGCGTACAAGATTTGCCAAACTGCCAGGAATTGACTCTGGTTAGGCGTATCTCCTTTCGGATAAAAAGAAGACCAAAAAGTTCGGATAGCCGCAATTTGTTCTTGACTTAAAAAACTAAAATCACTTTCAATCTCACGAAGATCCGTCACATTCGTAAAAAGCATACGGGCATCAACCATGTACTTATCAATATCGTCAAAGTCATTCAACAACATTTCTCCCCAATAGAGGAACTCGTCGAATGTTTCGGAGGAACCGCTATGACTCAGATATATATCATACAATTTAAACAACATGCTTATCCGATCTGCTGTCTGCTTTCCACTCAATTGTACAAACAAATCGTTGATCGTCAGTATCGTCGGAGAGAAAAGTGGTTTCTCCGACACTTCCGACAAATATTTCTGAAAGAACAACCCTGCACGACGATTCGGGAAAACAAAAGCCAGACGGCTGACCTCCGCTCCATATTTAGAATAAAAAAGGGATGCGACCTGATATAAGAATGGTTTCACTTGATTAATGTTTTATAATGTGCCAATAACCGGCAAATTGATTTTTAAATTCCCCGTAAGATTGTAAAAAGCGGCATGCGCAATCTGAATAAAATTACCAAACACATCCACACTGCCCAAATTATGCCATAGCCCCAAAGAGACGGCCGGCAACAACACTTCATCCTGCCCACAACACCTGTAAAACATATCGGCATATCGGTTATCATTTGCTTTGTACATTTCCATATTATGATATTTTAGTTACAATGAATCCTTTCCTGTGATACAAATATAATGAAGAATACCAAAAGAACGGATTATCCGGACAAAAACAAAAAAAGGCTATCCTCACGGACAGCCAATCTTCATTGTTAACCTTAAATCTAATACCATGAAAAACACAATGCAAATATAGACATTTTATGTTATGCAGCATAGATTTTTGCTTGAAAATCCCATTTATTTATATCTATTTAACAAAATATGCTGCATAACATAATTAGTCAACATCTATTACGGTAGTTTGAGGCTCATTTTAGCACTTCGTTTTTGAATCAACAATATGATTTCAGTGTGATCGGGCCGGGAAAATACAACCCTAAATATATCAAAATAAAAAAGGCCAAACTCCGCTATCCCATAAGCGTCGAATGCCTTCTACATTCTCTCTCACCAGTCTTTAATAAAGACTACGGTGAAGAGACTACATTAATTTTTTTACCGATTTAATACTAATTTTTAGCGCCTTCGCTCATTTGGCTCATCAATCTGCGAATCTCAGCATTTACCCGCTGACACATTGAACCATTTCCTACTGACTGATAACGATCAGCCTGATAACGCAACATCGCTAAAGCACGCATACTTTTTTCATTTTCTCTCATCATCATAATTTTACTCATTTAAGTTCTCCACGCCGGAAGAACGATTAATAATAACTAAACCTAAACTTTCTTTTTGTTTACTGTACAAAGATAGATATTTTATTTGAATTTATGCTGTAAAACATACATAATATTTACCATTTAATCATATTTAATTTTTCGACAATTAATTCTTGCCTCGATTCGTCTAAACAATAGAATCCAATTTACCTGTAGTCGAATCAATTACAAATCCACGAACCGTTACATCTTTCGGAATCAGCGGATGTTTTTGTACCTGAGCCACTGTTTCACGAACCGAACCTTCCGGAGTGTCAAAGCCGCGCAACCATGATTTGAAATCAATTCCACAGTAACGCATCATATCGATATGTTCCGAAGGAATGCCACGCTTTTTCATTACCTCGATCATCTGTTCACTATCCATATGTTTAGCACCACAATCGGTATGGCCTATAATCATGACTTCGTTCACTCCCAATTCATAAATAGCCACAAGCAGACTCCGGATCACACTTCCGAAAGGATGGGATATAATAGCACCTGCATTCTTGATAATCTTGACATCTCCATTCTTTATACCCAAAGCTGCTGGCAGCAACTCCGTAAGGCGTGTGTCCATACAAGACACTATCGCGATCTTCTTATCAGGATATTTATTGGTGATAAACCGCTCATATCCTTTATTCTTTACAAATTCACGATTAAATTTCAATAATTCATCTATCATAATTACCCTATTTATTATATAACAGTTCAAAATCAAATAATGTTGAAATGTTTCAACGCATTGTACACACCGTTCTCGTCAACAGAAGTCGTCACATACCCGGCTGCACTCATCACATCCTCGGTCGCATTTCCCATAGCTATCCCGATCCCGGCATGCCTAAGCATCTGTATGTCATTACCTCCGTCGCCGAAGGCCATACATTCGTCCAGACCGATATGGAAATATTCCAGCATCTTGTCAATCCCGACCCGTTTACTGCTTCCAAGTGGTACGACATCCGTAAAAAGCGGATTCCACCGCGTGGATTCACATTGGGACAAGACCTTCATAATGCTTTTTTCCTGTTCTGTAGTAAAAAAGGCGATTAATTGATAAACCGTCTTTCCATAAATATCCTCGATCGGACGAATTGGAGGAGCCGGGAAATTCAACAAATGAAACACATCGCTTACCGTTTCATCCATATAGTTCATGAAAATCTCATCTTCCTGCACGAAGGCACACGGAAACTCTCCTTCCTTTTCCTGATAGCGCACCAAGGCTTCGATATCCTTATCAGGAATGCTGTGCTTATAAATCACATCGTCCTTTCCAGCATACACATAACCGCCATTCAACGTCACATAACCATCAAACTCAAGATCACCCAGATTGTTAATTGAACGGCGATGACGACCAGTCGCTATAAAAACTTTTATTCCTTTCTTCTTCAACAATTCAATCGCATGGAGGGTGGATTTCGGGACTACATGTGTTTTAAAACTAACCAATGTCCCATCAATATCAAAAAATACCGCTTTAATCATAACCTAAATTCGTTACCTTTTAAATCTCAACAAAGGTAAGAATAATTACAGATTTCCAAAGGTCATATAAAATTGCTATATTTGGACGCTGAAACATTTTATTTACAAACATGAAAACACTACTCTATTTATTGGCATTACTATTCATATCCGTTCCCTCTGCCTTTGCACAGGATATTGAAAAAGAAGCCGTCCCCGGACAAGAGCGGACTTTAGTCGAACGGCTCACTGGAGGGAAAAAAGTAATTGAAAGCGCAGAAATGAATTTCCAGCTTTTCACTTCGGCAAACGCCAATTTCACAGGTTCCGATTTCGACGGCATGAACTTCAAGCTGAATCGCGTCCGATTGGAAATAAAAGGAGATGTTTGGAAAAACCTTTCCTATCATTACCGGCAATCGTTCAACAAATACTCAGACCCTTATTCACTGGACAACCTTTCGTCCTCACTCGAATTGGCTTATGTCAATTTAAAAGTACATGACAAATTCGGCTTTACGATCGGTAAACAATTTGTCAATTTCGGAGGATACGAATATTTTGTCAATTCAATAAAAGTCCGTGAATTCAGCGAGTTCAACAACCTTCTGACCTGTTATCAGGCAGGTATTTCAGGCAACTGGCAGATCAATCCGGACCATGAACTTTGTTTTCAGATCGTAAACAACCGGAGCGGACAAGACAACGAAATCTATGCGACCGGACTACCGGAAAACACACGGGAGGCTAAAGTGCCTTTCATGTACACAGTTAACTGGAACAGTTACTATTTCGATCGTGTCCTGCAACTCCGTTATGCCGCCGCCATGGGGCAACAGACACAGAAACGTTATTCATATTATTTCACCTGTGGCAACACGATCGAAAAAGGTCCTCTGCTGACTTATCTGGATATCATGTATACCCGGCAGGGATTGGATCAGCATGGCGTTATCAGCCGCTTGCCTGAGACGGTCCAAACAGCTTGCAACACGGAGTACCTATCGGTCATCGCCGATGTGGACTACCGGATTCATCCACGCTGGAATGTCTACGTGAAAGGCGCTTATGAAACCGGAAGGATATACAAAGCGAACGGACCGTTTGCCAAAGGCATGTACCGCCGTTCCTGGAATGCACAAAGCAGCCTCGAATTTTTCCCAATCAAGAACAGCGACCTTTTTATCTTCCTCCTTTACACGTATCGCGGCGTTAAACTCGAAAAGCCGGCTCTGGACATGGGTGCGGTCGATCCCGACACGCACCGTATTTCATTAGGATTGGTATATTCGATTCCAGTATTTTAAACCTTCTCTTTCAAGTCTCTATTTATATATTTTTATCAGGTCATAAATAGAGACTATTTCCTGCCGTTCCGGATCATTCAAACAAAGCGGCCCCGACCAAATTATAATAGACAACCGTATATATCAACGGACTGACATAGCCGTTCTGGCCGGTCCCTCTGCTCCGCTTCTCATATTTTTCCGCATCATCCATACTCACAGGGATAAAGAACGCCTGATCCGGATTAACCGGCATGAAGTTAAAACCGCTGAAAGGAATACATTGTTTGGGAGAACTCCCCGAACGTGCCGGATAGGATAATGGATAGCCCTTATGGTCAAAGTCATAACCTTTATGGTTATTGTTCACTTTTATGAAATAGGTTTTCGCAAAATCAAAATCGGCCATTCCCTTTTCCAAGCGAGCCTGATATTCCTCTTTCAGTTTACGGAATTTAAACTGGTCACGCCGGCACTCCTGCCCCAATTCTTTACTGACGGCACTGATATAATTCAAGACTACCTTATCGTCTATCGGCAACTTATTGACACGAACACAACAAATAAACATTTGTTCAAGCGTCATTTCCTCACATTTTATAACAGGTTCGGGCATATTCACGACGATCTCGCCTTGTTCGATTGCTCGGTCAACCTCCACGAACAGTTTCTTATCAGGAGCTTTCTCACTTTCCAAGGCAAACACGACAGCTTTGTTCAGGAACATATTCTTATCTTCCGGCCGGATAATCTCACGAATGGAGAAAAGACAAGCAAAAAAGAAGGCATAAAAACTGTTTCATATTCATTAGATTAATTGGACCTTTATTCCGTTAAAACGCAATAAAGATAAACTTTTTCCAAAATATATGAAACTAATGATATTACAATAAATAAACATCATTTATATTCAGCTTAAATTGCAGGCCAAGAAATTCCGCAGCTTTCCTGCAAAGTAGCATCCGTCCGGTAAAAATCTCGAAATAGTCCATCACGGCACAGATTTCAGTATTGATCTTCAAATCAAGAGTGATCGTTTTCGAATCCGGCTCCAATATGACATCCGATTTCTCGGCAGCATAATTTACCCGGTCATGAATATCGAAATTGATCGTGGAACGGTTACGGACGCGGCTGCGGCGTACATCCGTCTTATCAGCGATTATCAGAGCTGCTGCAACGGCATTTACAGCAGCAGCCGTCTGTTCGTCATGGTTCCCGATAGCTGTAATAACGGTCGCCACATCTTCAGGTGGCATTCCCATCTTATCCAGAACACGAAAAGCCATCATAGCCCCACTTTGGGCGTGGTCGATACGGTTCACTACATTGCCGATATCGTGCATGAAACCGGCTATACGGGCTAATTCCACCTCATGAACATCATATCCCAACTTCTCCAATAAATCCCCTGCGATTTTCGCCACCTTCGTGCAATGAGCAAAGCTATGCTCCGTGTAGCCGATTACTTTCAACGACTCATCCGCTTGTTTGATATACGTCCGGATCTCTTCGGAGTTGCGGACATCTTCATATGTTACATTCATATTTTTATTTTTACCATATACGTTCATTAAACACAGAAAGATTCCATTTTGTTCCGTAAGAAAACCAGAAAGATATGAATTTCATATTATAAAAGCGTTTTACCGATCTTTTACGGAATAATAAAAAAGCGGAATCTCAAATACGAGACTCCGCTTTCTATTTTATCCGGGTGAAAAAGAATTTCCACCCTTAGATGATCAAAATCAAATTATTCTTCTACGCTCCAATTTTCAGCAGCCATACGTTTGTAGCTACGCAGACGCCATTTGGCGTTTTCTTCTGCGGCAGCAAACAATTCGGCAGCTTCAGCCGGATACTGTTTTGCAACAGATGCGAAACGAACTTCACCTTTCAGGAAGTCCTGGAACTTGCTCCAATCCGGTTCCTTGGAATCCAACGTGAACGGGTTCTTGCCTTCAGCTTCCAATGCAGGATTATAACGCCACAAATGCCAGTAACCACATGCGACAGCTTCTTTTTCTTCAGCTTGAGATTTACCCATACCCTTCTTCAAACCGTGGTTGATACAAGGAGCATAAGCGATGATCAAAGAAGGACCGTCATAAGCCTCAGCTTCGCGGATAGCCTTCAAAGTCTGAGCCTGATCGGCCCCCATAGCGATCTGAGCTACATAAACATAACCGTAAGTAGTAGCCATCATACCCAAGTCTTTCTTACGGACTCTCTTACCGGCTGCCGCAAACTTGGCGATTGCGCCGACCGGAGTAGCCTTTGAAGACTGACCGCCTGTATTTGAATAAACTTCAGTATCCAAAACCAGAATATTCACATTCTTACCGGAAGCAATCACATGGTCCAGACCACCGTAACCGATATCATAAGAAGCACCGTCACCACCGATAATCCACTGTGAACGTTTTACCAGGAAGTGGCTTAATTCGGCGATAGTAGCGCAATTCGGACATTTATCCTTATTCGCTTCAACCATCGGTATGATCTTTTCAGCCAATTCCTTTGTCTTGTCTGCATCGTTCTGATTAGCGATCCATTCTTTATACAACTCTTTGTCAGCCGGACAAGCTTCGTTTGCAATTGAAGCTTCCATAGCCGCCTGAATACGTTTACGCATCTTTTCATTGGCCAGTTCCATACCCAGACCGAATTCACAGAAATCTTCGAAGAGAGAGTTAGCCCATGCAGGACCTTCACCCTTTTCGTTCGTCGTATACGGAGTAGAAGGAACAGAACCTGAATAGATAGAAGAACATCCCGTAGCGTTAGCAACCATTTCACGGTCACCGAACAACTGAGAAATCAATTTTACATACGGAGTTTCACCACAACCGGAACAAGCGCCTGAGAACTCGAACAACGGAGTAGCGAACTGAGAATTCTTCACGTTAGACTTGATGTCTACCAAATTCTGCTTAGAGCTTACATTAGCCACACAATATGCCCAGTTGTCAGCTTCGGCCAACTGACCTTCCAGCGGAGCCATAGACAACGCCTTGTTGCCCTTGAATCCCGGACAGATATCAGCACAGTTACCACAACCCAAGCAGTCCATAACATCTACCTGCATACGGAACTTCATACCCTTCATTGTAGCCGGAGCTTTCACATCCAACATCGGGAAGTTTGCACCCTTCTGTTCTTCGTCATTCAAAACGAACGGACGGATAGAAGCGTGAGGACAAACATAAGCACACTGGTTACACTGGATACAGTTCGCTTCGTTCCAAACCGGAACAAATGCTGCTACACCACGTTTTTCATATTTTGCAGTGCCCTGATACCATGTTCCGTCTTCGATACCCTTGAAAGCGGAAACCTTCAACAGGTCGCCATCCTGAGCGTTGATAGGACGAACCACTTCATTGATGAATGCAGGATCGTTGTTTACGACAGCTTCATCATCCGGCAGGTTAGCCCATGCGGGATCGACAGTCAACTGGTTGTATTCACCACCACGGTCGACAGCTGCATAGTTCTTGTTCACAACATCCTCACCCTTCTTGCCATAAGACTTCACGATGAATTTCTTCATCTGTTCGATAGCTAAGTCAGAAGGAATTACGCCAGTGATACGGAAGAATGCAGACTGCAGGATTGTATTGGTACGGTTACCCAAACCGATCTCCAATGCGATCTGTGTAGCGTTGATATAATAAACCGTGATATTTTTCTGAGCAAAATAACGTTTTACGCGGTTAGGCAGATGTTTTGCCAACTCTTCACCATTCCATACTGTGTTCAGCAAGAATGTACCGTTCTCACGCAAACCGCGGGTTACATCGTACATACGCAGGTAAGCTTGGACGTGGCAAGCTACGAAGTTCGGTGTGTTCACCAAATAGGTAGAACGGATCGGATGATCACCGAAACGCAGATGAGAACAAGTGAAACCACCGGATTTCTTAGAGTCGTAGGAGAAGTAAGCCTGGCAATATTTATTTGTATTGTCGCCGATGATCTTGACAGAGTTCTTGTTGGCACCGACAGTACCGTCTGCACCCAAACCATAGAACTTAGCTTCGAACATGCCTTCGCCACCCAATGCGATCTCCTCTTTCTGAGGCAGAGATGTGAAAGTTACGTCATCCACGATACCGATCGTGAACTGGTTCTTCGGCATCGGCAACGCCAGGTTTTCATATACGGAAAGAATCTGGGCAGGAGTCGTATCCTTAGATCCCAGTCCATAACGGCCGCCTACGATAACCGGAGCATCTTCCTGACCATAGAAACAGTCTTTTACATCCAGATACAGAGGTTCGCCTACTGCACCCGGTTCTTTTGTACGGTCCAGAACAGCAATACGCTTAGCAGTCTTAGGAACAGCTGCCAGGAAGTGTTTAGCCGAGAACGGACGATACAGGTGGACAGAAACCAAACCTACTTTTTCACCCTTAGCTGTCAGGTAGTCGATTGCTTCGCGTGCAGCTTCGGTTACAGAACCCATTGCAATGATTACACGTTCCGCATCTTCAGCTCCGTAGTAATCGAACAAACCGTATTTACGGCCTGTGATCTTGGAGATTTCGTTCATATATTCCTCTACGATAGCAGGAACTGCATCATAGTAAGAGTTGCTTGATTCTCTGTGCTGGAAGAAGTGGTCAGGGTTTTCAGCCATACCGCGTGCAACCGGATTTTTCGGGTTCAAGGCACGTGCGCGGAATTCAGCCAGGGCCTTCTGGTCGATCAGCGGAGCCAGGTCTTCATTTTCCAATGCTTCGATCTTCTGGATTTCGTGAGATGTACGGAAACCGTCGAAGAAGTTCATGAACGGAACACGGGATTTGATTGTAGCCAAGTGGGCAACACCGGCCAAATCCATAACTTCCTGTACGGAACCTTCGGCCAACATGGCGAAACCTGTCTGACGGGCAGACATTACGTCCTGATGGTCACCAAAAATACACAGTGCATGAGAAGCCAATGTACGAGCAGATACATGGAATACGCAAGGCAACAATTCACCTGCGATCTTGTACATGTTCGGGATCATCAGCAACAAACCCTGAGAAGCCGTGTAAGTCGTAGTCAGTGCACCTGCCTGCAATGAACCGTGAACTGCACCGGCAGCACCACCTTCAGATTGCATTTCCTGCACCATTACAGTTTCGCCGAAAATATTCTTACGTCCGGCAGCAGCCCATTCATCTACATATTCTGCCATTGTAGATGACGGAGTGATGGGGTAAATCGCAGCAACTTCACTGAACATATAAGAAATATGTGCAGCAGCCTGATTGCCATCACAGGTTAAAAATTTCTTCTGTTTTGTCATAGACTTTTACTATTAGTATTTAAAAAGATTTCAATATAAAAAACCGAAAAGCCAAAGCGGAATCATGTTGTCCTCTCCTACCTCGACCTTATCGATTGCATAATACAGATCAGGATTGTTCTTCACTTTCATGTTTTCTTCAATCCTGAAATTGTACGTTTCATTGACTAAAAAATGTGCGTTCTTCCCGCCCTCATTCAATCTATTGTCCTTCAAAAGCTGGTTATAAAAGAATGATTCGCGGACAGATTGCATATTCACCTCCATCGGCCGGATAGGATACATCAGATTGGAATTGTACATATACACTTTAGAGGGTTTCTTGGGAAAGGACTCTCCCACCGGATAAAGCATATTCATCAAACGAGCATCGGCCAGATATTTGATATAGTTCATCACAGTGGCCCGCGATGTCTCTATATCTTTGCTCAACTGGCTTACATTGGGCGTACAAGGGGCACTTGTCGCTAACAGGTAAAGCAGCTTGCGCAATTTTGGCAGATAACTTTGTTCAATTTGTTTTATGTATAACACGTCTACTTCCAACATCATATTCATGGTCTTCAGCAGATTCTCCGAGAAATTGCGTTTCTCCAAGAAGAAAGGATAGAAACCATGATGCAGATAATCCTGAAAATATGCCATCGGTTTCCCCACCGAGCAGATACCTTTCGCTATTTCCTGATGGCCGGCCAATATATCTTCAAACGTATAAGCCGGAAAACTATTCCCGGACATCAGATTAAAAAATTCCCGGAATGAAAAACCTCGCAAGTTATACGAAACCACCTTGCCTGACAGATCAGGATTCTCCTCTTTTAACCGCATGACGGAAGAACCGGAAAAAATGATCTTCAAGTCGTTGAAGTTATCGTAACAATAGCGGAGTTCTTTCGACCACCCCGAATATTTGAACACTTGATCGATCAACAGCACTTTCCCCCCTTTTGCCCTGAACTCAGAGGCAAAATCAACCAACGTACGTTCCGTAAAATAAAAATGATTCAGATTTATGTAAAGACATTCCTTATTGTCCGTGCCAAAATGTTCACGGGCATAATCCAGCAGAAAAGTAGTCTTTCCCACTCCGCGAGAACCCTTAATACCGATCAACCGGTCATTCCAGTCGATCTCATCCATCAGCCCTCTGCGAACCGGCGAATACAAATGTTCAACCAAGTATTTATGTGTTTTAAAGAATGCTTCCACCTTTTCGATTGACAATTGACAATTTATCCACTGTATTTAACGGGGCAAATATAAATATTCTTTCCCATATTGCAATGCCGAGTTTGCAATTTTGACAAAAAATATCTACTCTAAATTATCAATTATCTTTTTTTATTGTTAACTATTCTATTATCGTTACCCAGCCGTAAGTATCAGGTTCGTCACCATACTGGATAGCACGCAATTTATTGTATAGTTTTTCGCAAACAGGTCCCGGCTTACCGTCTTTTGCAATCACATAAGACTTATTGATATCCAAGTCGTCGATCTGTGAAATCGGAGCGATAACTGCGGCAGTTCCACATTCGGCTGCTTCATCGAACGTTGCGATTTCTTCAACCGGAACCGGGCGGCGTTCCACTGTCAGGCCCATATCGGTTGCCAATTGCTGCAAACTCTTGTTCGTGATGGAAGGCAGGATAGAATGAGACTGCGGAGTGATATAACTATTACCACGGATTCCGAAAAAGTTGGCCGGACCGCATTCATCCAGATATTTCTTTTCTTTCGGATCCAGATATAAAACAGCGGCATAACCCAGTTCGTGAGCCTTTTCGCCTGCTACGAGGCTGGCGGCATAATTGCCACCGACTTTGATCGTACCGGTTCCCTGAGGAGCAGCGCGGTCATAATCACGCATGATACATACTTTGGAAGGCTTGAAGCCTCCTTTGAAATACGGTCCCACCGGCGTTACAAACACCATGAACATATATTCGGGAGCCGGCCTCACACCCACCTGGGCCCCCAAACCGATCATCAACGGGCGGATATACAGGGCGGCCCCGCTTTCATAAGGCGGAACAAAACGTTCGTTCAGTTTTACTACCTTGCGAACAGCTTCCTCAAACTTCTCAACGGGCAGTTCGGCCATTTTGATACCACGGCTGGAAGATTGCATACGTTTACCGTTCTCATCCATACGGAACACACGGATCTTACCATCTTTTCCCTTGAACGCCTTCAGCCCTTCAAACGACTCCTGTCCATAATGCAAACATGTGGCAGCCATATGAATATTGATGATCTCGGAAGAACTTACTTCCAATTCGCCCCATTTACCATCCCGATAGTAACACCTTACATTATAGTCTGTCTTCATATAGCCGAATGACAGATCAGACCAATTAATATTTTCCATATCTTATTTCAAATTAGATTACTGACAGGCAAAGGTATTAATAAAAAATGAAAAACGGCAGCAGGCAACTCAATTAATCCATACGGATGAATAGCCACGCAAGTCATGTATTCGCTACCCAACATGATTCCGGATAAAATCATAATTTCAAAGAGGAGAAGAAAAGTTTTTATATACAAAGTATCATTGCTCTACCGGAATAAATACTTAAATTTGTTGTTAAATTCTACAAACAACTTATATGGAACTGTCAGCAAGTAAACCCACACGTATTGAAGTGGTTGATGCATTAAGAGGATTCGCCGTCATGGCTATTATTTTAGTACATAATCTGGAACATTTTATTTTTCCAGTCTATCCGACCGAACAACCTACATGGCTGGCAGTCCTTAATGACGGAGTGTTTAACGTCACATTCTCCCTGTTTGCAGGTAAAGCTTATGCCATTTTCGCCCTCCTATTCGGATTTACATTTTATATCCAGTGTCATAATCAGGAAAAGAAAGGAAAAGATTTCGGTTACCGTTTTTTATGGCGATTGATTCTGCTTGTTGGTTTCGCGACACTGAACGCTGCTTTTTTCCCAGCCGGAGATGTACTGCTTTTATTTGCCATAGTAGGTTTGATATTATTCCTAATTCGCAAATGGAGCAATAAAGCAATCCTTGTGACCGCTACGATATTGCTGCTGCAACCGATCGAATGGTATCATTACATAGTATTCCTGCTTGATCCAGCCTATACATTACCTGATCTTGGCGTAAGTGCCATGTACAATGAAGTTGCCGAATATACCCAAGCCGGGGATTTCCGGGATTTTATCTGGGGTAATGTCACTTTAGGACAAAAAGCCAGTTTGTATTGGGCAATCGGGGCAGGTCGTTTCCTACAAACGGCTGGGTTGTTCCTGTCAGGATTTTATATCGGTCGAAAAGAATTATTCATCACCACGGATTCTCATCTGCGCTTCTGGATAAAGACCCTCATTATTGCAGCAATCTGTTTCGCTCCACTATATTCGTTAAAGGAACAAATCATGGCAAGCGACAATGCCCTGGTCAGACAAACTGCAGGAACAGCTTTTGACATGTGGCAAAAATTTGCATTTACCCTCATCCTTGTTTCCTCATTTATAATCTTGTACCAGAAAGAATGTTTCAAAAAAGCAGTTTCCGCTTTACACTTCTATGGAAAGATGAGCTTGACTAATTATATTGGACAGTCAATTCTGGGTGCTATTATTTATTTCCCTTTCGGACTTTATTTAGCCCCTTATTGCGGTTATACGGCAAGTTTGCTGATCGGGTTCGTCCTCTTCCTGCTACAAGTTTGGTTCTGCAAATGGTGGCTGGCAAACCACAAACAAGGTCCTTTGGAAAGCATCTGGCACAAATGGACATGGATGTTTACGGATAATGATAAATAAAGTACCGAGGTAGTGTCAAAGGAAAAACATCCCGACACTACCTCACCGTAGCACTGAAACCCTACTTTCTTTCTTCGTTTGTTTTCCGTGCCAATTCAAACAATTCCGGGTTAATGTGGCAATAACCACCCACATTTTTATTCAAGTAATCCTGATGATATTCTTCAGCTATATAAAAATTAGCGAGCGGTATCACCTCGATAGCAATCGGCTTCGTATATTCTTTTGCCAATCCTTTAATAGCGTCTTCGATCACCGGTACATCTTTTTTATCAGTATAATAAATACCCGTACGATACTGTAAACCATTATCTCCGCCCTGACGATTGACACTTGTCGGATCTATCGTCTGAAAATACAGATTCAACAATAGATCCAGATCAACCGTTTGCGGGTCATAAACGACCTTCACCGTTTCTACAGCTCCGGTATTCCCGGTACATACATCTTTGTATGTAGGATTGGGAACCTGACTGTTTGCATAGCCTACTTCTGTTGTTTCCACACCTCTGATCTGTTTCAAAAAATGTTCAGTACCCCAGAAACAACCGCCTGCCAAATATATTTCAGCCTTGTCTTTCATATTCATATTTTCTTGTTTAATTAAGCCAAACCCTTATCACCGGCCTAAACCGATGGCAATGACTATGCAATAATAGTAATATTTTTCATAGCCTTTTCATTTCTCAAATAACAAATCGAAAATATTTTTGGCGTCAATAGTAATAAAATCCATAACAGATACTACCGCTTTGGCGTTAATTTTGAACAATACATCCCTGATTTCCTAAAAGAACTCAAACTGATATAGTTATTTCAATTTTATTTTTCATCTTTGTAAAAATAACAAGACAAGAATATGAACAAAATTAAAATAGCAATTTCCGGTATAGGAGCCGTAGGCGGTTACTATGGAGGATTATTAGCTGCTCGTTACAAAGACTCCGAAGAGATTGACATCTATTTCATCTCCCGTGGCGAAAACCTAAAAAAGATCCGTGAGAACGACGGCATCGAAGTCAAAAATTCATTCCTGACGATCAAAGCAAAACCAACCCTCGCAACCGACAACCCAGCCGAAATAGGGCCGGTGGATTACCTGTTCTGTTGCACCAAAAGCTATGATTTGGAGAAGAATATAGCTCAATTAGCTCCGGTGATCGGTTCGAAAACAGTCATCATTCCCCTACAGAACGGAGTAGACATAGCGGAACGCATACAACCGCTATTACCAAACAACGAAATTTGGAAAGGATGTGTCTACATCAATTCCCGCTTAGTCAGACCGGGAAGGGTGGAAAAGTTCACGATAAAGGACCGGATGTTTTTCGGTAGTAAACAGGGGAATAAGATACGACAGAAAGAATTGCAGGAGATATTGGCAAATGCCCGTATCCTTACCACAATACCGGATGATATCGACTTGGAGATTTGGAAAAAGTTCTTCATGATCTCAACTGCCGCCACCATCACCTCCTATTTCAATGAGACGATTGGCGAAGTGATTAACAAACATATCAACCTATTCATTACGTTAGGTTATGAACTCAAAAGCGTAGCTGTAGCCAAAGGCATTTCTCTGCCAGACAACCAAGTTTTCTCCGCCATAGATGCACAAAAAATCATGCCAAACAATTCCACCACCTCCATGCACAGTGATTTCCAAAAAGGCAATCGCACCGAGGTAGAAACATTGACAGGCTATGTAGTACGAGCCGCTCAAGAATTAGATATCGAAGTTCCGACCTATCAGTTCATGTATAAAGGATTAACCGAATTTCCCTATCCGGATTCAAATTAACCTCCTGATTAAGGGGAAGTGATTTTTATCCCCATACTAAGCATGTGACTTTTACATACAGATAATTCTATCTTCTAATAATTTAAATATATGAAAAACAAATTTTATCTCTATCTTATCCTGTGTTTTCTATTCAATATGGCAGGATATTCTCAAAGCATGGTTTTTGAATCGATCTCTTTTGAAAGTAACAAATTAGGCAGAAAAGTTTCTTATTCCATCTACCTGCCCTCCGACTACAACATTTCGAAAAGAAACTATCCTGTCCTATACCTCTTGCACGGTTATACAGACAATGAGACTAATTGGATACAGATGGGGCAAATGAAAACGATTACCGACCGTGCCATCGCAAATGAGGAAGCCGTACCAATGATCATTGTCATGCCTGACGCATGGGACACTTGGTATATCAACCAATACGACGGAAAAGTGCCTTATGAAGACATGTTTTTCGAGGAACTCGTCCCCTATATAGAAAAAACATACCGGATTCGCAGTAATAAAGAAAGCCGAGCAATAGCCGGGTTGTCGATGGGCGGGTACGGTTCATTCCTATACAGCTTGCATCATCCGGATATGTTCTGTGCCTGTGCCCCGTTGAGTGCCGCCGTATTCGACGACACGGTCATGGAGGCAAGAAAAAACAAATCGCACAAGGATCTGTTCAACCGTCTGTTCGGACCGAAGGATGAACATTGGCAACAAAACAATGTCCTGAGACTCCTGTCCGACTGGGCCCCAAACAATCTACCTCAAACCCACTATTACATCGATTGCGGTGATGATGACAATCTGCTCGAAGGAAACATGCAGGCACACCGGATCATGAAGCAAAAAGGAATCCGACACGAATTCCGGGTACGAGACGGAGGTCACAACTGGACCTATTGGCGGACAGCTTTACCTGAAGTGCTGAAATTTGTCAGCCAAGTTTTTTGCAGAAGTTGACAAAATCGCGATATTATTACATCAATCCATAATTCGCATAAGTTGCAACCATTAGGTGAAACTGTCGTAATTTCCTAACCATAATGTTGCAAAGCATGTAAAAAACAAACGATGAAAAAAGAATACAAAAAAGAGCTGCTCCCTTGACAGAAGCAGCTCTTTTTTTAAATAATCTACTGATTAACTCTTTTTCAATACCTTCGTCAGATCTTCCGGGGTTATATTGGAGGCGATAATAATCCCTTCGTCGTTGATCAAGAAGTTGCGGAATCCCTTTTGCAGGTTATACTTCCCAAACAATTCTGACTTCTTACCAAGTTCTTCATGAAATTGCTTTGTACCTTCCAGTTTATCAGCTTTTACTGTTTCGGTAAAAATAGATTCCTTCTCGTCCAAAGAAATCGAATACATCGCAATCTTGTCTGAATTCAACTTGTTGACTTCATTCCATAATTGAACGTTACGGGCTCGCGATTCAGCATCGTAAACTGCCCAGAAATTCAACAAAGTGTAACGTCCTGAATGATTTTGGAAACTAAAATTCCTTTCGTTTCCCAAAGACTCTATTCTCGGGGCAAGGTCGCCAGGGTTAATACCGACTGTCGGCTTTGCGTTTTTAGTTCCGGCAGACACTGCAAATAGCGCAACCGCAACAAAGAGAACATAAGCTCTTACCTTCATATCATCATTTTTATGTTAAACTTAATCGGAGTATCATCTAAAATCTTCTACTCCGACTCCTGATTTTCAGGAAGTAAACAAGGGATTTTCCTTCGCTAAGGAATCGTTTCCTTGTTTTTAACGATTGCAAATATACAGGCAAAAAACCTATCCCACCAAACGATATAACACTTTTCAATCGAAAAGCAAGATTTTTTATATGTTTTATTGCATCAATAGAACGAAAATAGCATGTTTTGCAACACTCTATTAATCTTATTTTACATATAGTCGTCTATCATGTTGATAAAGTAAAAGCTATTGTCTCTTTTTTCAAAATACCCGATAACCTAAATCAAAACCCATACCCATAGAATCGAATTTACAGGACACATATTGAATCCATTGATTACCAGAACCTGTTATTCTCCTGGCTATATTCAAACCCTACGCTCCTCAGTTTCTGAATAAGCGTCTCTTTCTTAATATGCATATCGTCGCACAGTTCATCAAGAGAAGAATAATTATCACGTAATTTCATATTGATAATGCTAAAAAGCATCATCGGATCTTCCGGCAGTGTCATAAATTCATCATTTAATCATATATTACATGCTTTTGTCTTCAAAAGGATAGAGAAAACGGGCATATTAAAAAAACGCAGATATACATCTAACATGTACAGAGCGTAAATCAAAAAATGGAATTGTAACGGAAACGCACGAGAGCACGTCTCCGTTATAATTCCATTTTAGCACTTAATGCTTAACTGACGTAGTACGTCACGAATCTTTTCGAATGTGGTGATACGGGTCGGAACCAGAGGCAAGCGTAATTTATTTTCAATAAAGCCCATTGCATTCAGTATACTCTTCGCTCCAGCCGGATTACCATCGACAAACAGCAAACTAAACAATTCCGTAAAACTATGATGGATCGTCCGGGCACTATTGTAATCGCCTGCCAATGCCAACCGCACCATACGGCTGAACTCACGTGGGAAAGCATTACCGATTACGGATATCACCCCAACAGCCCCCAACGTAATCAGCGGGAACGTGATACCGTCATCTCCTGAAATCACATTAAAGTTCGCCGGTTTGTTCTTGATGATATCGTCCATCTGAGTAATATTGCCGGAAGCCTCCTTGACTGCAATCACGTTCTTAAACTCACGAGCAATACGCAACGTTGTCTCAGCCGTCATGTTCACGCCAGTACGTCCCGGAACGTTATACAAGACAATGGGCAACGCTGTCGCCTCCGAAATAGCTTTATAATGCTGATAGATTCCTTCCTGAGACGGTTTATTATAGTAAGGTACGACTGACAGGATCGCATCTATACCATCAAAATTATCGTTTTTCAACTTTTCGACAACTGAACGCGTACAGTTTCCACCAACACCCAACACGATAGGAATACGTCCATTTACTTTTGTTACGACCAAATTGATTATATTCTTCTTTTCTTCTTCTGTAAGCGTAGGAGTTTCTGCCGTGGTACCTAACACAACCAGATAGTCAGTCCCATTCTGTAACTGATAGTCTACAAGCTGAGCCAACGCCTCATAATCTACACTTTCATCTTCTTTAAAGGGAGTGATTAATGCCACACCCATTCCTTTTAAATTTATGTCTGCCATGATTATTAATTGATAATTGACAATTGATAATTGAAAAAAGATGATGGAACATTAATTATCAATTGTCCATTGTCCATTATCAATTATCAATCGGCACTGCAAAAATAAGGAATTTATATCATTTTGAACGTATCGCCTCTAAATAAAATAATATATGTCCAAACAAGTACTTGATATCTTCACGCTCTGTTACTGATATGGACAAATCATACAAATCAATATCGGCATGCTTCACTCCCACCTTGAATTCACAAGGATGCTGTAGCATAAGGTATTGCATCGGATAACAATCGGGAGGCGTAAGATCAATGAGGAGATCCGCCTTGATCGCCTTGAATCGATCCAAGACAGAGCGAAAAGGAACCTGCCAGATATTCACATCCTTACCAGCATGGATCTGAACGTAAGAAGCATTCATTTCCGGGGTCGACTCTCCCGAGACATAAACACAAGCCTGTACCCATTTATTCTTCCTGCGCAAAACGTTTAGGCAAGACTCCGCTAATTCGTGGTCATTTGCCTGATATAGAACCAAAATATGACTCACATCTTCCAATGCACGAGACTCATGCTTACGGCAGGCTGCCCCGAAAGCTAAAGACTGCACTTTTTTCTTAATAAAATAATCCGTCAGTCTCATTCAACTATCATACCTAAAAATTCGTCTTCGCTTATGATCTTCACCCCCAACTTGGCAGCCTTCTCTAATTTGGCCGGCCCCATATTATCTCCCGCCAAAATATAATCGGTCTTACCAGAAACCGAACCGCTGTTCTTTCCACCATGCTGCTCAATCATAGCCTTATATTCGTCACGCGAGTACTTGGCGAATGTCCCGCTGATAACAATGCTCAACCCCTTCAGTTTATCAGAACGGTTCGCCAAAACTTCTTCGGCTACGGACATCTGTAATCCGTATTCTTTCAAACGGTTCACCAAAATCCTATTACGCTCGTCGGCAAAGTAAGCGATAATACTCCGGGCAATCCGTTCCCCGATCTCATCTACAGCTATCAAATCTTCAAAAGAAGCCTGTTCCAACTGATCCATAGAGTGGAAAGCGGAAACCAAGCGCTTTGCTACTGTTTCACCCACAAAACGAATACCCAATCCATAAAGGACTCGTTCGAAAGGAACCTTTTTGGACTCCTCAAGACTCGCCATCAGATTGCGGGCACTCTTGTCAGCCCAACGTTCCAAGCGCAGTAAATCAGATATTTTCAACATATAAAGATCGGCCATATCCTTGACATAACCCGCTTCATACAAATCTTCGACAGTCTCCGGCCCCATATTAATATTCATGGCCCTCCGGGTAACAAAATGTTCGATCTTCCCTTTGATCTGAGGAGGGCATCCGGCTTCGTTCGGACAGTAATGGGCCGCTTCTCCTTCAGGACGCATCAAGGGTGTGCCACATTCAGGACAGGAACGGATAAAACGGACCTTGTCGCCTACCAACAAACCACGAGTCTCGACACATACGCCGACAATCTTCGGAATAATCTCGCCACCTTTTTCCACAAACACACTATCTCCCAAATGCAGGTCGAGCCCCTCGATAATATCTGCATTGTGAAGAGATGCACGCTTTACAATCGTGCCGGCCAACAAGACCGGCTCCAAGTTGGCTACCGGAGTAACGGTTCCTGTCCGCCCGACTTGGAAAGAGACGGAGTTAAGACGTGTCACTGCACGTTCGGCCTGAAACTTATAGGCAATCGCCCAACGCGGGTTCTTGGCTGTAAATCCCAGATTGCGTTGTTGGCGCAATGAGTTCACTTTCAAAACAATCCCATCTGTCGCAACTGGCAGATTCTTACGTTCAGCATCCCAATAAGCAATATAATCATATATATCTTCCAAACTATTGCACACACGGATCACATCCGGTATCTTGAACCCCCATAAACGAGCCGCCTCCAGATTATCAAAATGCGTCTCTGCCGGTAATACCTCTCCCAACAAATAATAAAAATAAGCATCCAACTTACGAGCCGCGACAATCGCCGGATTCTGTTGCTTCAACGTGCCGGAAGCGGCATTGCGGGGATTGGCAAAAAGAGGTTCCTCCTGTTCTTCACGTTCCTTGTTCAAACGATCGAACTCCCTCCAAGGAAGCAAGATCTCCCCCCTTATTTCAAATATTGCGGGGTATCGGTCACCCATCAGTTTCAAAGGAACCGAACGGATTGTCTTTACATTGGCCGTAACATCGTCACCACGTGTCCCGTCGCCACGCGTCACGGCCCGGATCAAGCGTCCATCCTCGTATGTCAGAGAGATGGACGTCCCGTCATATTTCAACTCGGCAACGATCTCGAAAGGCTCATTCAAATCACGAGCTATGCGCTCGTAAAAATCCTTCACTTCATCTTCCGAATAGGTATTGCCTAACGAAAGCATCGGATACCTATGCACTACCTGTTCAAACTCTTTAGAAAGGTCGCTCCCTACCCGCTGTGTTGGCGAATAAGGGTCAGCATATTCGGGATGTGCCTCTTCAAGCACCTGCAACTCCTTCATCATCTCATCGAACTCACGGTCTGATACTGTCGGTGCCGAAAGTACATAATAATTATAATTATGTTGTTCCAGCGCTTCGCGAAGTGCCTTTATTTTATCTTTTGCCATCATTTCAGTTGAAAATTAAAAGTTAAAAAGAAAGATATATGAATCTCGCCTTTCAACTAATATATTAGTTCTACATTATCAATCCACATCGTATTGCCCGGCGAACCGATGTAGGCCCCGCCGTGACTGGAAGTAAACTGTAAGATGAGATGAGTCGGCAATTCGCCTTCCGCCGCCCAACCTACTTCCTGAATAGGGACACTCTCCCCCCGACTATTCAAGGCATAACGTTCTTCCACCTGAATCCGCATATAGGATTTATATTCCGGATGCTTCGTAATATCGCCATACAGGATCGGATAGGTCGCATCATTTATCCAACTGTTGCTGGATTCCGTATAGCGCTGCACTATCGTCCCGACACGTTTGGCATAAATGTTTCCATCTTTATCTTCCCAACGTTTCTGAAGCAAAAGAATAGCTGCGATCGAATCCTGTCCGGCGACCATCGACTTACGACTAAAGCCGGTACTACGAATACGGTTCTTTTCCGGAGCCAGTTTCACCTTATAGTCAAAACGCAACGCCTTCGGCTTCTTGGTAAACGCCACTCCGCTGTTCAACATGGCTTGCGGATTCTTGGTTCCTTTTATCGGTTCGTGCACCGTTCCCAAAAAAACGGAACCGGCAGCCACCACTTCGATATCGACTATACCCAAAACCTTTACACTTTCCATGCGTGTCTCCAAGCGTGCACACCAACCGCCGTCCCGCCTTTCAGGAAAGACAGATGTATTCGTCTTCACCACGCCTGCCACCTTTGCCATCACATTGGAATTCGCCCACGGCGAACCACCTCTGTTCGTATAGGCTATGTTACCGATGATCGTATCTGTCGGCCCGAGTTCATAAAGATACTTCGTATTTCCTCCGATAATACCGGATTCATGTATCTCACGAACGACCCAATGGTCCATATCCCCAAAACCGAGCGGCATCACATGCTCTTGACAATTGACAAGAGACAATTGACAAGAGACAATTGACAAGAGAAAGAGGAGTTTTGCTTTATGTTTCATTTCAAATTCTATTTTTTTTAAATTCGACAATAGTCAACAACAGACTATTGTTAATTGACAACGAAGATTTTTCCGTCCTCCCCAATTGTCCATTATAAAGAATATCCCCACTCTTTGAGAGCCATTCCCCAATTTTCCTCAACAAGCCGTACCGTGCGGTCGTCATACTTGTACCGGTTCTTCTTATAGCCCTTCTTTTTCCCGAGATATTTCTCGATTTCATCTTTAGACTCTTCAAAGCCGGGGAGGTTTAATTTCTTGTATATATCCTCTGTCATGGCGAAAGCATCCTGTTCGAAATCCTCAAACTTCACCTCTACCAGGTTTCCTTCGGGTATCAGATGCTTTTGTTCTTCATATTTATAGAACAAACGGCGATATACTTCGATAAAATTACTTTCGATCTGCTCGGTGGAGATATTCTGTAAGCGTAGTGGCTGGATCGTATTGGTAAAGAAACTACGCGTGCTCTCGAACACCGTGTAGGGATTCCGTTTCAGATAGATAAATTTAGCATTCGGAAACATTTCAACCAATGTCTTCACGCGTCCCGTATGAGGCGGGTTCTTGCTCAGAAACTGAGTTCCTTTCGTATTCCAGAGGGAAATCTTGATCAGTTTGAGGAACGTTTCCTTAAACACTTCCCGCTCGTGTTCGCTGATATTGTCGAAAAGCAGATAACGGTCGCAATATTCGAGCATATGCTTCGGGAAGAACCAGAAATTATAATACGTGTAAGGCATCATATTTGCCAAGGCAAATTCCTCTTCCTGGGGAAGATCCACCTTCAACTCCATATTATCGGTCGGACGCTTGTCAGGCATCAAGAACGCCATGTTCTTCTTGAAGAAAGGCTGTCCCCAAAGCATCAGGTTCGGGAATACGGTCTGATAGGTCGTGTTGTAGCCGAAATGCTTGTCGCATGAGAAAACATTGTGCATAAAAGTCGTTCCACTACGCCAATGTCCGAGAATGAATACCGGGTCCATCTCCAACGGCTTGTCCGCAATCTTACGGTAACGCGCATCTTCGAACGGTTGCAACAGGCTGAGCAGGCGGCAAACAGATTTAGTCAGAAAATATTTATTACGAAATCCTTTGTCGATCGTTTTATTGGCTGTCACAGCCTTGAACGTTTTCCAGTCAGCACCCACTAAAGTATTGATCGGTAGTTTGTCAAATTCCAGTAATCCCATACCTTATTTATTTTCTGTTATACACTTTACGGGAACACCTTGCCGTTCGAGCTCTTTACAAATAGTACGGATAGCTTCGAAATGCTCGGCTTCGATGCCCAATTCCGGCAAGTTCAACACAGCCAAGGCATCTTCCGTTACCATGTCGCGAACATCCACCCGGTCGATAATCATGCCGACAGCCGACGTATTATTCGTAATCGGATCGATCAGAATAAAAGATCCTGTCTGTCTGTTTTTCTGATACGAGTCGAAGAACAGTTCCTTTCCAGTCGTGAAAACGACACGAGCGATTTCGTTTAGCTTCATCGGCAGATCTTCCGCTGTCAGCTTACCATTTTCGACCGACAACTGTTCCATCGTATTAACATTCACCTTATAACGGACACTGTCCACACGAGCACGTGTCAAGTTAGTTGTATGCTTGATATAGAACTGCTTGCTTACGTCCATCGGTTCTTCATCCATCCACACCAGCATAGCTTCGAAGTTACGGTCCGCTATCGGCAAGTTATCCGGATGAACAAGCATTTCACCACGTGACACGTCGATCTCGTCCTCCAGCGTGATGGTGATACACTGGGGAGAGAACGCATAATCCAATTCTCCGTCGTATGTCACGATACTTTTCACTTTGGATGTTTTCCCGGAAGGCAAGGCCATCACCGTATCGCCTTTGCGAACGATTCCGCTGGACACTTTCCCACAGAAACCACGGAAATCCAGATTCGGACGCAATACATATTGCACCGGATAGCGGAAATCCTCGAAGTTACGATCCTGATCGATAGGAACCGTTTCAAGGAAGTCCAACAACGACTGACCTCCATACCAAGGAGTACGGTTGCTCTTCTCCACCACATTATCGCCATCCAAAGCAGACAACGGGATACAGGTGATATCCGGGATATTCAACGAAGCAACAAACTCCTTATAATCGGAAACGATCTTGTCGAAAATATTCTTGTCAAAATCAATCAAGTCCATCTTGTTGACTGCCAATACAACATGCTTGATGCCTAAAAGCGAAACCAGATATGTATGGCGACGTGTCTGGGTAATCACGCCCGTACGGGCATCCACCAAGATGATAGCAAGGTTGGCAGTAGAACCGCCAGTGATCATATTACGGGTGTACTGTTCATGTCCCGGAGTATCGGCAATGATAAACTTACGGTTATTCGTACTGAAATAGCGATAAGCCACATCAATGGTGATCCCCTGTTCACGTTCGGCTTTCAGGCCGTCCAGCAACAGGGCGTAATCGATATGATCACCGGCATTCCCCATGCGCTTGCTGTCACGTTCGAGGGCATCCAGTTGGTCTTCATATAACTTTTTGCTGTCAAACAATAAACGACCGATCAAAGTCGATTTGCCGTCGTCTACCGAACCTGCGGTCAGAAAACGAAGTAAATCCTTTTGCTCATCTCTGTCGAGGTATTCTTTTATATTTAATGTTGCCATAATTTCAATTTAAAAATATCCTTCTCTTTTCTTTTGTTCCATGCTGGCCTCCTGGTCAAAGTCGATCACGCGTGTCGTACGTTCGCTCTTGGTTGTCGTCATCATCTCTTCGACGATCTTCTCTATCGTGTCGGCATCACTTTCCACGGCTCCTGTCAACGGCCAGCAACCTAAGGTACGGAAACGTACCATACGCATCTGTACCTGATCACGATATTGCTGCGGCAAACGGTCGTCATCCGCCATGATCAGGTTACCATCGATCTCTACGCACGGACGTTCCTTGGCAAAATACAACGGTACAATCGGAATATTTTCCAAACGGATATATTGCCAGATATCCAACTCCGTCCAATTAGACAGCGGGAACACACGAATGCTCTCCCCTTTTTGGACACGAGCATTGTAAATATCCCACAATTCCGGACGCTGGTTCTTCGGGTCCCACTGGTGGAACTTATCGCGGAACGAATAGATACGTTCCTTCGCACGGCTTTTCTCTTCATCACGGCGTGCACCACCAAAAGCGGCATCGAACTTATATTTGTCAAGTGCGTGCAGTAACGCCTGCGTCTTCATCAAGTCCGTATGCACCTTGCTGCCATGCGTAAAAGGACCTACACCAGCCTGAAAAGCGTCCATGTTGGACTCCACAATTAAGTTCCATCCAAATTTTTTCACATAATCGTCGCGAAACCGGATCATCTCCTTAAACTTCCATTTAGAATCGATGTGCATCAAAGGGAAAGGGACTTTCCCCGGAGAAAAAGCCTTTTCGGCCAAGCGAACCATGACAGAAGAGTCTTTTCCGATAGAATAAAGCATAACAGGATTCTCAAACTCGGCAGCTACCTCCCGGATGATATGAATAGACTCGGCTTCCAGCTCCTGCAAATGACTTAATTTATAATCTGACATTGTATATTATTTAATGTTATTATTCTTACCTTTCGATTCAATTTCCGTTCCATGCCCATGAAACTATATTTTCTTAACCGGGGAAACCTTTGGCAATATAAGCCCAAGCAAACGACTCACGGACTCCTCCAAGCTCAGCACAGAAGTGTCCAACATCAAGTCTGGATGTTCGGGCACTTCAAACAGAGCGGAAACCCCAGTAAAATCCTTGATCTCACCCCGACGTGCCTTCGCATACAGCCCTTTGACATCGCGTCGCTCACACTCCTCAATCGGAGTACTGACATATATTTCGAGAAAATTTTCTTTCCCTATAATAGATGCTGCCATTTCCCTCAAATCGTTATTCGGACTGATAAAAGCCGCTATAGTGATAACACCTGTATCGATAAAGAGTTTGCTTACTTCAGCAATACGGCGGATATTTTCTACTCGATCTTCAGCCGAGAAACCGAGATTATTGTTGATCCCGCTGCGGATATTATCGCCGTCCAGAATACGACACAATAAACCGCATTTGTGCAACTCGCGCTCAAGTGCCATAGCCACCGTACTCTTTCCGGAACCACTCAATCCAGTAAACCACACCATCACACTGCGTTGTTTCAACAAACGCTCCTTATCCTCCCTCGTCATCATCCTATCGAAAATAGGATAAATATTAGAATTTTGCTTTTCTTTCATTTTCAACTATTAGAATTTCCAGATCATAGGTATCACAAATACCGAGATCAAAAAAGTGATTAAGTTAAGAGGTAAACCGATTCTCACGAAGTCCGTGAACTTATAACTGCCGATACCTTGCACAATCAGATTAGTCTGATAACCAATCGGCGTACTGAAACTCGCGGATGCCGCCATACAGATCACCACAAAGAATGGAGTCGGGTCCACACCTAACTGCGTAGCGACCGACAAAGCGATCGGAAAACTAAGTGCCGCCGCAGCATTGTTCGTAATCAACTCCGTAAAAATATTGGTGATGATAAAAAGGATCGCCAACAAAGCATACGGACCGATATCATGTGCCATGTCGATAATATGCCGGGCTATCAAAGTTGCAAAGCCAGAATTCTCCATTGCTTTGCTAATGGCAAAAGCACAGGCTATCGTAATCAGAATATCCCAAGATATATATTTGGTATACTTTTTAGGAGGGAATATCTTGGTCCATGCCATAATGACGGTCGTAATACAAACAAAGAAAAACATATCCAACCTGACTCCGGGAAACGCATCTTTCACCACAGGCAACTCCCCTACCGTAGCACCTACGATCATAAAGATCAGCAAGCCCAATGCCAGCCAACGCTTCTTGCGGGAAACCGGTTCCGTACCATCCGTACCGTTGGCAAGCAAAAGAAAGACGCTTGATTCACCCCATGTCGGTACAAACGTATCATCCGCCCAAAGAACCAGCGTATCGCCTTCATGCAATGTCACCTTATCAAGATCACGTGTAAACCGTTGACCTCCGCTCTTCACTTCTTTCACGATCGCACCGTAATGACGGGTAAAATTGAACTCCCCCAATGTCTTGTTGATACCCGGAAAACGAGAACCCAACACAGCTTCCACCCGATGCAAACTACCAAGGTTACCATCTTCCTCCCCTTCCTCATAACGGTCAGTACGGGAATCCGGCAATAGCTTACTGGAAAACACAAACAAATAAATAATACCTGTCAGCGCGATAAAAATCCCCACCTTCCCAAGCTCGAACATCGTAAAGCCTTCATATCCAGCATCAAGAATCATACCATGCACAACCAGATTGGTCGATGTTCCGATCAAAGTACAAATACCACCCAGAATAGTTACATACGAAAGAGGAATCAAGAACTTCGTCGCCGGCAACTTGACCGACTCCGCCCAACGTTTGATTATAGGGGCGAAAATAACAACAACAGGCGTGTTATTGAGAAAAGCAGAGACAAAAGCAATAGGTGGAAGCATACGCAACTGCGCCTTGAAAACGGTTGTTTTCCCCTCCGGCAGCAACTTTTTTATAAGCTGTCCCAATGCTCCACTCTGGCGGATACCCTCGCTTACCAGAAACAACATCCCGACAGTTATCATCCCTTTATTACTAAAACCTTCGAGCATTTCCTTCGGCGTCAATATTCCTACACAGAGAAATAGAATCACAACCGTAAGTAACACCATCCCGGGCCTCAGTCCATCCCATATCAACGCCGCTATCATGCCAGCCAACGCCAGCAATACAAATATTATTTCAAAGTTCATTTCTTTCAATTGAAAATTGAAAAATTGACAATCGAAAATTAAAAACAAAGACCATTAATTGTCCATTGTCAATTATCCATTATCAATTGTTCTATTAAGATTGCAAATGTAATAAGAATATTAAACCTAATCTCACTACAATAACCTATTTTAGGGATTATATTACTTACAGACCAAAAGTTTCAGCAAACGAAACAAATCTCTTTCAGAGCGGTTTGACAATGAACCACGGATTATGAAGGTCTTTCTTATTATATTTCAAAGGTGTTTTACCATCGATATGAAAGACATCGCATCCGGCAGCCCGTGCAATCGCATGCCCCGCTGCTGTATCCCACTCCATCGTCGGTGCGAAACGGGGATATACATCGGCTGTACCTTCCGCCACCAAGCAGATCTTCAAACTACTTCCGCTACTGATCAACGTCACCGGTTGCCCCTGTTTACGTAAATTATCGACAAAAGCCGTCGTATCTTCCGTCTGATGCGAACGCGAAGCAACCACGACGATTCCCTGATGCCCCATCGAAATAGGCAAGCGGACAGATTTATCCCGTATCTCATCCATTGAAGGCTGATATACGCTGTCTATCCCGGTCAACTTAAAGGCTCCTACAGAATCTGCCGCAAAATACAATTCTTTCCGTACCGGGACATAGATCACTCCTAATACCGGAACTCCTTGTTTCACTAAGGCGATATTGACCGTAAATTCGCCATTCTTCTTGATAAATTCTTTTGTTCCATCCAGCGGATCCACGATCCACAGCATACTCCAAGCAGAGCGTTCGGCAAAAGGAATATCCTTCCCTTCCTCACTCAATACAGGAAACGGCGTCACGGACAGAGCCATCGAAATAATCTGATGGGATTTCTTATCGGCTTTTGTCAAAGGCGAATTATCAGCCTTCCGTTCAATACCGAAATCAGAATTCGGATCGGTATAAATATCCATAATAGCCTTGCCTGCATCGAGGGCGGCACGTATAGCTATATACAGGTAATTTGCATAATTGTCCATCATCACTTGCATCTTTTAATATGTTAATATACAAATGTAAGGAATCCCCTTGAATAATCCGAATTTTAAGGCCTTCATTTTTACCCGATACTCAAAACATATCTGTTTTGAAATCAAACCGATTGTTTTCAACAAAGGATTGCCCGATGGCATACCCCTCGTCATACAAGAGAGACAATTTCTTACGGTCATTGGTAGTGCGACCCACTTCCATTCTTTTTTTCGGACGAATGACGATTGCATCTCCTGCCGCTTCCAGCTCGTCAATATAATCCAACACTTCATTATACTTGCGATAGCGCAGTTTCAATTGTTTCCGGATAGCAGGATATTTACGGTAGATGAAACTTGGTAGCCAAAAATCCTTTTCTTCCTTCCGGTAACCTTTGTTCCGAGTCAAGATAATCACGTTCTTACGGAAACCATCGTCGATGGCATGCCGGATAGGAATGGCATCACAGACTCCACCATCAACCATTGGGACACCGTCGACATATGCTACCGGACAGAGCACCGGAAGCGTACAAGAGGCACAACAAATATCCACAAGGCGGTCCGCATCCTGCTTCTCCTCGAAATATTCGGCTTTACCCGTCAAGCAATTACTGGCAACCATGACAAAACGGTCCGGGGACTTAAAATAAGTGTCGTAATCAAGCGGATAATATTTCTCCGGATAAACATAAAAAAGGAATTTCATATCAATATACCCCCGTCCTCGCAGAAAATGTCTGAAACCGATATAATCATATTTTTCCAGCAGGTCGATATTACTGAACCGGGAGCGCCCGCGTTGCCGGGAGGCATACGAAATACCGTTGCTTGCCCCAGCAGACACACCGATCGTATAGGGGAACCAAATCCCATGATCCATAAAGCAGTCCAGCACCCCGACAGTGAAGATGGCACGCATTCCTCCTCCTTCAAGCACCAGGCCTGTGCAACTATCTATTTCCATATCTGTTTACGATAAAATTAATAGCCATTGCCTGGCTCACACCGGACAATGGCCACAAAAATATAATAAATCAGCGATATAAAGATAATCTTTCCACGAATAACTTCGTTCACCAAAGCACGATGATGGCGAATTTACTTTATATCTAACAATCAGAACGGCTTAAATGTTGAAAAAATTCAATTTCCACCGACGTACCTTTGTCGACTTCCGACGTAATCGTGATTTCCGCCCTGTAACTTCTTAAGATACGCATGGAAAGGCTCAACCCAATACCATGCCCTGCGAACTCACGCGTATTAGAGGCACGGTAGAAAGGCTGGTATACACAGGCTATCTCCTCCTTCGGAATACCAATTCCCGTATCCGTAATGGTCAGTACAGAACCTTTCAGCCGCATCTCGACAGGCGCATCTCCCGAATATTTACAGGCATTATTCAAAATGTTGCCGATAGCAATCTTCAGCAGATGCGGATTCGCTTCAATGGCAAAAGCGAAATGGTCGGTCGTAAAACGAATGCGGTTGCCCACAAACTGCATCAAGAAGTCGGCCAACAAAACCGTCTCACGAGCATTCTTCAAAATCTCCTTGTCTCCATGAGAGAGAAAAAGCAAGTTCTTCATCAACTGGATGATCCGTTTTGTTTCGGAAGCGATACGTCCCAATGCAGCCTGGTATTCAGCCGGCGTACGTTCCTTCAACAAGCTGATCTCGCATTCTCCCTGGATAGCCGTAAGCGGATTATTCAATTCATGAGAAGCATTGCTGATAAAAGACTTCTCACTCTGGTAGGCCGCATCGATACGGTCGACCATACGGGTCGCATACAATCGACCTACGAAATAGACCAAGACGGCACTGATCACTAACATCCCCAGCAACAACCAGCCGATCCGATGTTGAATATCCCCGCCATACTGGTTGCTCGACACAACCAGCACAATAAAATTACCCTCATTATCAGGATAGTAAACAGCCGCCCCTAATTCTTTTCCTTCATGAAAACGAACCACATTGCCTGCATACAAAGAAGCGATCTTCTCATCAGTCAGGTAACGAGACAGAACGGCATGTGCCTCCATAACACTGTCAGCGTTCAGCAAAATTTCCGCCGCAACAGGCAACGTCTCCTCATAATGTTGCTGGATACGAGCGTAATCTTCTTCGTTCAGCTCATCCTTTTCCCAGTGCTTCTGAGCCGTCGCATATGCTTTCTCCGTCAAATAGGAATAGTAAAGGCGGCTGATATAGTCGGTCGCCACAAAATAGAAAACGACTATCACCGCTGAAATAATTCCGATCGTGATAGCCGTATAAAAAAGTGCTATCTTGTCTCCTATCTTCATGCCTCCATCATATAGCCCACTCCCACTACGGTGCGGATGAGTTTATGGTCGAAGTCCTTGTCAATCTTGCTTCTCAGATAATTTACATAGACGTCCACCACATTCGTATTCGTATCAAAATTCTTGTCCCAGACATTTTTCAATAAGGTCATCCGGCTCTGTGCCGTCCCCTGGTTCCGGATCAGATATTCGAGCAGGCGATATTCCTTCACGGTCAAGTCAACAACAACCTTGCCACGAACTGCCCGGTGAGTAGACGGATCGAGTGTCAAATCGCCACAACTCAGAAGCGGTACGGCAAGTTCCGGCCCCGTACGTCGCAAAAGAGCTTTGATGCGAGCTTCCAATTCCTGAAAACTGAAAGGTTTCACCAGATAGTCGTCGGCTCCGGCATCCAAGCCGTTCACGATATCATCCGTCGTCCCTAAAGCAGTCAGCATAATAACGGACGACTGGTAACCATACACCTGACGATACTGTTTACACAATTGCAAGCCGTTCATCTTAGGCATAATAATATCTAATATCAATAATTGGAAATCCTCTAACTGAACCAACTCCCAGCCGGCTTGCCCGTCATTGGCCACGCAAACTTCATGGCCAAACTCCCGCAAGCCCCGCTCAATAAAGGAAGCGATGTTTATTTCATCTTCTACTAATAAGATCTTTGCCATTGTTATTTATATGTATCGTGCTACAAATATAATTACAAATATGACAGTATGATAGTTGTTTTTGCAAAAACATTATATGGTCAGTCCGTATCGGTAGCGAAATCGGATGGACGCTTTATGATTTTGGGGCGGTTGCCCTGCTTATCGCACAGCATCCGGCTATAAAAGGTTTCAACCATCAAGGGAAAAACAAAAAGAGTAAAGAAGGTCGCTCCGATCAATCCACCAATGATAACGATAGCCAATGGCCGTTGGCTCTCCGAGCCAATACCGTGGCTGAGCGCCGCAGGCATCAGACCGATGGCAGCCATAGAAGCCGTCATCAAAACGGAACGAACACGCGAACGGACGCTCTGCTTGACAGCCTGTTCCAACGGACTGCGTGCATTTAGATTATTCTTGATATCCGATATCATAATAACCCCATTCTGTATACAAATGCCAAAGAGAGCGATAAACCCGATACCCGCCGATATCGAAAAATTAAAACGAGTAAGCAGCAAAGCCAGAATTCCCCCGACCGCGGCATACGGCACATTCAACAAGACCAGCCCTGCATCACGGGTATTCCCGAAGAGGACGAAAAGGATAACAAAGATAATCGCGATACTGACCGGTACAACCTGCGCCAACCGCCTCGTGGCTCGTTGCTGGTTCTCGAAATCTCCTGTCCATTTCAGGGTGTAACCATCAGGTAAACAGACCTGCTTTTTCACCTTCTGCTGTGCTTCAGCAACAGCCGTCCCCATATCTCGTCCACGAACGGAAAACTTGACGGCACAGAAACGGGCATGATTGTCACGATAGATAATCAGCGGCCCTGTAATCGTACGGATATCCGCCAGTTCCTTGACCGGGATCATCGCTCCGTCGCGGGCAGGAACCAATATTTTGCCGATTTCATCCTCACTGCGACGGAAAGAGGATTCATAGCGTACCATGATATTATACTTCCGCTCGTCCTCATAAAGCAGCGAGGCACTCTTTCCCCCGATCGCCATCTCGATGATCGACTGTACATCCTCTTTCGCCACACCATAACGTGCCAAGCGGGATTCATTCAGCTCGATCCTCAGTTCCGGTTGTCCGATATTGCGGATCACTCCCAAATCTTCAATCCCGTCTACCGTCTGCAAGACCTTATACACCTCGACCGCTTTCTTCTCCGACTCATACAGATCCTTGCCGAACACTTTCACCGCGATAGAACCTTTCACTCCACTGGCCGCCTCTTCTACGTTGTCGCTGATCGGTTGCGAGAAGTTGAAGTCTATCCCCGGATAAATATCCAGCCGCTCCTGCATCTTCTCAATCAATTCCGTTTTCATCAACTTGCTCTCCCACTGCTTTTCCGGATAAATGTCCACATGAAACTCGATGTTGTAGAAACCTGTCGCATCCGTCCCGTCGTTCGGCCGCCCCGTCTGCGACAAGACTTGACGGACTTCAGGATAAGAAGCCAATGTGCGTCTCATCTGGTTCGCCAGTTTTACCGATTCGTCCAACGAGATGCTTTGTGGAAGCGTCGCCCTGATATAAATGGAACCTTCATTCAACTGCGGTAAGAATTCCGTACCCAACAAAGTGAAGCTCCACAGTCCGGCGGCCGCCACCAATGTAGTGACTATCAACGTCATCCGCTTATGGGCATGACAACGGTCGAATAGCCCTATCGCCATCCGGTTCACCCAAACCAGAAATGGATTATGCCTCTCCCTCACATTCTTCTTCAACAGCATCGACGAAAGGACCGGCACAAGTGTCAGTGTAAAGACCAAGGCTCCCAACAAGGCAAATCCCAATGTATAGGCCAACGGGCTGAACATCTTTCCTTCCACCTTCTGGAAAGAGAAGATCGGGACCAATGCCGTAATGATGATCAATTTGGAAAAGAACACGGCTTTTGCCCGGTCTTTCGCCGTATGCCGAATAATCCCCATTTTGCTCATCACATTAAAGGCGGGCATCCCCACTTCGCGGGCTTTTCTGTCGAGTGCGACAAACAGCCCTTCCACCATCACGACCGCCCCGTCGATAATGATACCAAAATCTATCGCCCCCATCGACAACAAGTTCGCGCTCATCCCCATCGCTCGAATGCAAATGAAAGCAAAGAGCAGCGACAACGGTATGATGATCGACACCACGACCGTTGTACGCCAGTCTGCCATAAAAACCAATACAATGAAAGTCACCAAAAGGATTCCCTCTATTAAATTACGGGTCACTGTATGCACCGCCAGATACACCAAATTCTCCCGGTCATAGAAAGGGACAATCCGTACATCCTCCGGCAACGAGTTCTGCTGAATATCGGAAATCTTGTCTTTCAGGGCGGCAATCACTTCACCGGGATTCTCCCCTTTCCGCATCACGATGATCCCCTGCACCACATCGTCCTCTTCCATCCGCCCCACCTGTCCGAGACGAGGCAAGGAAGACTCGTGCACAGTCGCCAGGTTCTTCACCAGGATAGGCGTACCATTGATGTTCTTCACCACAATGTTCTCAATCTCCTTCACATCGTTGATCAAACCGATTCCCCGGACGACATACGCCTGGGAACTCCGGGTAATCACGTCACCCCCTACATTAATATTGCTCTTGGCAATGGCATCATAGAGTTCAAGCGTCGTCACCCCGTAGTTAATCAACTGGTTCGGATTCACACTCACTTCGAAGGTTTTTACCTCTCCTCCGAAACTGACAATATCCGCCACACCGGGAACCGCTCTCAGTTTCCGCTCAATCACCCAGTCCTGAAAGGTTTTCAACTCCCGTACCGTCCGCTTATCGCTGCGCAGCGTGTAACGGAAAATCTCTCCCGTCGGCCCGTATAACGGCTGTACTTCCGGTGTCACCCCTTCTGGCAGGTCTGCATCGTTCAAGAGGTTATAGACTTGCTGACGAGCATAAAAATCGTCCACATCGTCGTCAAACATCACATGGACGACCGACAACCCGAACAGTGTCGTACTCCGGATGTCCGTCTTCTTCTGTACTGGATTCATGGCTATTTCGAGCGGGATCGTGATGAACTTCTCGATTTCCTCCGCACTTCGTCCCGGCCATTGGGTAATGATCGTCACTTTCGTGTTCGTCACATCAGGAAAAGCATCGACAGGCGTATGCAGGAAACTGACCGCCCCCACGATAACAGCCATCACAGTCAGGAAAAAGATGAAAAACCTGTTCCTGAGCGAGAAAGTGATAATTTTATCTATAAAGGTATGCATCTTGTTCCTTATTTTAAAGCATTATAAACCAACAGAGCATTCTTGTTCACAATCACGTCTCCTTCTTCCAACCCGGCATTCAGGTAACAGTATTCATCCGTCTGCTTATAAACACCGACTTCCTGGATCTGCAGGCTGCCGTCCGTGCCGACACCCACTACATACTGTTTACTTCCCTCGAATATCAAGGCATGCGCTGGTATACAGGGCATACCCTGCCCTTCCATCTGGCATTGTACATACACGTTCGTAAACATTCCCGGTTTAAGCATATAATCCTTATTGCTTAATTTGATACGAACCTTCATCGTCTTACTCTCACTATCAAGCTGGTTATAGACCTTGTCAATCGCCCCGACGAACTCCTTATCCTTTCCATAGGCAAGCGTTGCAATACGAACACCGGCTCCTTCACGTATTTTACTGATATCACCTTCGTACACATCTGCCATCACCCAGACATCGTCCAAACCGGAGACGGTGAACAATTCTTCCTCCCGGTCGGAACGGATCAACATATCCCGGCTAATATTCTTACTGACTACAAAACCAGAGACAGGAGAGACTATATTATAGGTCGAGTTGGAACCGATCCGGTAGATGTCATACACCTCACGAAGCCTTTTCACTTCCGCTTTCGCGTTGGCGGCATCCTGTTCTGCCTGCAAGAGATCACGTTCGGAGACCGTTCCGCTATCGAGCATGTCCCGGACAGCCTCAAGATTACGCTCGGACAAAGCGAGTCGACAGACGGCATCCTTCTGCTGTTTCTCAAAATCAGCCACTTCGCTGCTTCGAATAACGGCAAGGAGATCACCTTTCTTCACATAATCGCCGACTTCAACCTCCACCCGGGTAACGGTTCCTCCAAAAATAGGATACACATAAGTTACCAGCCCTGCATCGAAGGCGACACGACCGTTCAACAACAGTTCGTTGTTCAAAGGCATCCTTCGAACGGTATCGACCGAAACCACCTGCCGGAGACTGTCTGTCAACATCAGATCCGCATCCGTTTCTTCTGGCATGGCAGCTTGCTTGCCACATGAAAAGAACAGGGAAAAAAGAAATAGTAGAAAAAGACTTTTATTATTCATATTCATCAAGATATATTTTAATTACCTATTTTATACTGTTACTTCTGGCTTGATCCAAAAGTAACGCCCACGACAGTGTTCAACTCCTCCACTGCAAGTACCACACTCTTTTTCATATCATATAACTGCAAGCAAGCCTCCTTATAAGCCTCGTAATAATCGATAAATTCCAACAGGCTGATATTGCGCTTTTGAAAACTGGTGTTCACGCCTTCGAGGATACGATTAAAATCCCATTCCAATTCATAATCCGAAGAACGGTAAAGTTCCAATGCCTTCTCCAATTTCGTGTAACAAACAAAAAGCTCGTTATCCGCCCGCCTGCGTGCCAGTTCCGCCAGGCTGTTGTTGCGGAAGACGGAAAGGCGTGCCGATTTTATATTCCCCTGATTACGGTTGAAGATGGGAACAGAAACACTCAATCCGATTGCGAAGTAATTGTTACAGAAATTCCCCGCCCTGTCATAAGCTCCTTTCAGGCTAACTTCAGGGAAAGCAAGCGACCGTTGCAAACGTACATCTGCCTCCGAAGCCCGTATACCCGCTTCCGCCTGCTTCAAGTCGGGACGTTCGGCAATCCGTGCACTCAATTCAGCGAACGGGAACTCATCCAGTCTGAAACGGTCCAATACCGATTCATCAAAAAACGGTTCCAAAACCTCACCTGTCTTCAATGCCAAAAGCACACGTAGATTGCCCTCCAAGGCAACCATCTCATTCACAACGCCGTTTCTTTGCCGTTTCAACGAAAACAGCAAAGCCTGTATGCGCGACTTCTCCAAAAGAGAGACATTCCCTTTCGCATTCTGTTCCTTATAAACATTCAAGACAGTCGTCAGATACTCGATCTCCCGGTCATAAACCGACAAGGATTTTCGGGTATAATAAAGATCGACAAACTTCTCTTTCAGTTCCCCCCGAAGCGTACGGAGCACCTCTTCAAACTGATATACCGCCATCTCCTTGTTGATCTTTTCCAGACGAACCCGCTTGTTACGTTGGCCGGCAATATAGATCAGTTGCTCAATCTCCACCACGGCCTCGCCCGCCTTTCCTATGTCGAAATACTTGCCGTTATTACGATTATAGATATTCTGTTCGAGCGAAATAACCGGATTCTCGAACAACTTTGCCTGCATCACTTGCGCCTTCGCCATATCAATATTATAACGTTCGGCAATTAAAGACAGGTTACAAGCGGTGAAACGCTCGAGAGCCTCGTCCAATGACAGTCGGACAACCCCCTCCTGTGCCGCTCCCGACCACACATGAATCATCAACAGGATCAATAAAACAGGTCTGTACATTTGCTTTTTTTGCGGCAAATGTACAGACCTGCAACATAAATCACCTTTAAGATCTGATTAAAATACTCTTAAGTAAAATTAGAAAATCATTAGATCATTTTTTCGCATCAATCTTGCAAGGCAGCTTCACTCGAAGATGATCCACTTCTAAAAAAGGCTTTTCAGGATAGAGAAGAGCAAGAAAGCAAAGATCAATCTGACTCGGAACAACCTCAATTCGGACACGGGCAAGACCTTTTTTCTTAAAATCCAATAATTCGGCCACACAGGCAGAGACATCGATGATACGATCTTTGCGGTAAGGGCCACGGTCGGTAACACTGACGATCACTCGCTTCATATTGGATAAGTTAGTAACACGGAGAAAAGTACCGAAAGGATACGTCCGGTGAGCCGCTACCAACTCATTCGCATCATGGATTCGACCACTGGCAGCCTTTCGGCCATGAAAACGGTTGTGGTAATAAGAAGCAAGCCCTTCCTCCTGCCCCCACACTTCTCCCATGCCTGTGAAAGCGACCAATAACCCCAAAATATGTACCAGACGGAAAAACATATGCATTATCGTTTTACTTCATGATAACGTAAAACCCCTTGATTTTATTGCAACAATTGTCTGTCATAATTTTTCCCGACAGATATATTCAAGCACACACAATAGCGATAAATAAAAACTATAATGAGGAGAAATTTGTTTTTTAATTAGTTTTGCAATTGCATTTATTGCTTTGGCTCGATCCGAATGTAATACAATCAATAAAATTAATAATAAAAAAATGAAACACAAAACTCTATGGATCACATTCGCCGTGATCGTAATTCTCGGTATCTTCCTCTTCTCATGGGTGAAAGGAACGTATAACACAATGGTTACTCAAGACGAAAACGTCAAGACAGCCTGGAGCCAGGTTGAAAATCAATATCAACGCCGTATGGACTTGATCCCGAATCTGGTCAACACCGTAAAAGGTTATGCCACACATGAGAAAGAAACGCTTGAAAGCGTCATCAACGCCCGTGCCCGTGCAACTCAAACCACAATCGACCCCTCAAACCTAAACGAAGAGTCGATGAAAAAATTCCAGGCCGCACAAGGAGAACTAAGCAGTACTCTTTCCCGTCTGATGGTCACCCTCGAACGTTATCCGGAACTGAAAGCGAACCAGCACTTCTCCGAATTGCAGGCCCAACTGGAAGGAACGGAAAACCGAATATCCGTAGAACGCAAACGTTTCAACGAAGTAGCACAAACCTATAACACTTACATTCGCAGTTTTCCCGCCAATATACTCGCCAGGATATTCAACTTCCAAGCGAAAACTTACTTCACTGCCCAAACCGGAGCAGAAAAAGTACCTAAGGTTGAATTTTAATTACCGGACAAGATGAAAAAAAATCGCCTGACAAACATCTGCCTGTTCTTACTATTTCCGTTATGGCTGTCAGCCGCTATCGCCTATACGGTCGAGACAATCCCGAACGTACGTCTTACGGACCATGACAACTATGTCAGCAATCCTGACAACATTATCCATCCCGACGACGTGGTTCGCATCAATGGTCTGCTCCGAACAGTGGAAGACAGCCTTGATATCGAAATTGCCGTCGTTGCGGTAGAAAGCATCGGCGACAACGATGCCCGCATGTTCGCCACCGACCTTTTCCAACACTGGGGACTGGGCAAAAAAGGGAAAGACAACGGACTTCTGATCCAGCTTGTGACAGAACCCTCACAGCGTTCTGTCGTCTTCGAGACAGGCTACGGACTCGAAAGCATCCTCCCCGATGCGATCTGTTACCGCCTGCAACAACGCTATATGTTACCTGAATTCAAAACTGGCGACTACAGCGCAGGGATGCTGAAAGGTGTAACCGCCATCACCAACTACCTGATAACGAGCGACTATAAACAAAACGCCATGACGAAACGACTGAAGACGAACAACGACACCGATCCGGAGACATTCGGGATAACAGTTCTCTTTCTCCTGCTCATCGTCCTTCCTGTCATCATCGTCCTCGTAAAGTCGTTCAAACCCCATACACGCGTGTGTCCGCGATGCGGACAGAAAACACTTGCCTATGCAGGCCAGCAAATCCTACAACGCGCGACCTACAACCGAGAAGGAGTAGTTGAAGAAGTCTGGCGTTGCAAGAACTGCGGCTACACAGAAAAGAAAACTCGCACCACCAACCGCCTCCACCACGGTAACGGACCCATCATTTTCGGAGGAGGAAATCTCGGAAGAGGCCCAGGTGGATTTGGAGGCTTCGGCGGTAGCGAAGGCTCTTGGGGTGGAGGACGTTCCGGAGGTGGAGGTTCGATCAGTCGCTGGTAAAACAAAGATATCTACTCTACATAGAAAATATCAGGGAAACTCACAGTCTAAAAAAGCAAAATACTTTCAAAACTTTTTTCTTAAAAGAATTATGAGTTTCTTTGCAACATGAAATTCAAAATACAACATAACGACATAAAATCAAATGCAAGGGCGGGGCTGATTACCACTGATCATGGAGTAATCGAAACGCCCATTTTTATGCCAGTCGGCACACAAGGCACGGTTAAAGGTGTCCACATGACTGAGTTGGAAAATGACATCAACGCACAAATCATTTTAGGAAATACATACCATTTGTATCTTCGTCCAGGGCTGGAAATATTGGAACAAGCAGGCGGATTGCATAAATTCAACACATGGAACCGGCCGATCTTGACAGATAGCGGTGGTTTCCAAGTTTTCTCTCTATCCGAAAATCGCAAATTGCATGAAGAAGGCGCCACGTTCCGTTCGCATATCGACGGTTCCAAGCATCTGTTCAGCCCAGAAAAGGTTATGGATATCCAACGGATCATCGGCGCGGACATCATCATGGCTTTCGATGAATGTTGCCCGGGCGATGCCGACTACAAATACGCAGAGAAATCCCTCGGTCTGACAGAACGCTGGCTGGACCGTTGTTTCGAACGTTTTAACTCTACGGAACCGAAATACGGTTATCAGCAAAGCCTTTTTCCGATTGTACAAGGTTGTGTTTATCCGGAACTGCGCCGGAAGGCTGCCGAAAATGTAGCCGAAAAGGATGCCGACGGCAATGCGATCGGCGGTTTAGCAGTAGGCGAACCAACCGAGAAGATGTACGAGATGATCGAAGTAGTCAACGAAATCCTGCCGAAAGATAAGCCCCGCTACCTGATGGGAGTCGGTACGCCGATCAACATTTTAGAGGGAATCGAACGGGGGATCGATATGTTCGACTGCATCATGCCAACACGCAACGGACGCAACGGACAGATATTTACTCGCTTTGGCACGATCAATATGCGCAACAAGAAATGGGAGAACGACTTCTCTCCTATCGATTCGGACGCTCATTCGGCCATCGACACGCGCTACAGCAAGGCCTATTTGCACCATCTTATCAAGGTGAACGAGATGCTGGGACTTCAACTGGCATCGATCCATAATCTCGCATTTTACCTATGGCTCGTAAAAGAGGCCCGTAAACATATTATTGCTGGTGATTTCACGACCTGGAAAAGTAAAATGGTCCGCCAATTATCAAATCGGTTATAAGCAAACTGTCGCATGGAATTCAAACTGAAACGGATAGACCGATACATTATCAAGCAATTCTTAGGTACTTACATCTTTGCCATTGCCCTGATTATCGCTATCTCGGTTGTCTTCGACATAAATGAGAAGATCGACAAGTTCTTGAGTCCGGACGTACCATTGAAAGCGATCGTCTTCGACTATTACATGAACTTCATCCCGTATTTCGCGAATCTGTTCAGCCCGTTGTTTACTTTCGTCGCCGTTATATTTTTCACCTCGAAGCTGGCTGACAATTCGGAAGTGATCGCAATGTTGGCAAGCGGGATGAGTTTCCGACGGCTGATGTTGCCCTACGCGATTTCAGCAGGGATCATTGCACTCAGTACGTTTGCGTTGAACGCTTATATCATTCCGCCTGCCAATGCCACACGTATTGATTTTCAAAACAAATATATCAAGAACAAGAAGGTTGACTATGTCCGTTCCGCCCAATTAGAGATCGAGCCGGGCATAATCGCCTATTTCGACCGATACGATGCGCGTTCCGGGATGGGATACAAGTTTTCGCTTGAACACTTCGAGGACAAAAAATTAGTTTCACGCCTCACGGCGAACTCCATCAAATATGATTCACTCTACAACTGGATCGTAATTGATTACATGATCCGCGACTTCGACGGGATGCGCGAACATATCACCGAAGGAAACCGCATGGACACTACATTGACAATCGTTCCTTCGGATTTCCTGATTTCTGTCAATGACTGCGAGACAATGACTTCTCCCGAACTGTCCACGTATATCGACCGACAAAAGAAACGGGGGATCGGCAACATCCAAACATTCCAAATCGAATATCACAAACGTTTTGCCGCCATCATGGCAGCTTTCATCCTGACCTCCATCGGAGCTTCGCTCTCCTCTCGCAAAATCAAAGGAGGCATGGGATTGAACATCGGCATCGGGTTAGGTCTGAGTTTCTCTTACATCCTCTTCACCACCGTAACGTCGACCTTCGCCATAAACGGTAATCTCAGCCCTGCCATGGCCGCCTGGATTCCAAACATATTGTACACGTTTATCGCAATTTATCTGTACCGGAAGGCTCCGAGGTAAAAAGAATCAGCTATATCTGTAAGACACGAAAAACGCTTTCCTGTCTTACAGATCACTTTTCCAAATTAATACCCTCCAGTACACCGGCTGGCAAGTCGGCAATACCCACCTTCGTCCCTGATATTGGCCAAGACCATATCACTGTTCAGGAAGACTAAAACCATGTTACCATCCACTTTATACTGCGCCATATTCAGTGGTAAAAGAGTCCACTAAGGGTTCTGCATATTGATGTTTTTGGAATAAGTAGCGACAATATTTCCGTCTTCCTTAAATGTAACATCTTTAAAACGCTTGTCAGTATTCCTTCCACTCCGGACATTCCCAACCCCATAGAAAGGATGTAGGATGTAGCCAATTTAATCGTTCAATTTGCAGTTATTCCAATCCGTCTTTGGTATGTGTCACCGTGTTCATCCCCCTTGCTCGATAGAACAGTACGGAGATCAAAATTTTTCAAAATTTTGATCTCCGTACTGTTCTATATTGGAAAAAAGATTATCTTTGCACCATCAATTACATAAGTACTCCAATGAATATATTTAAGTAAGCCGGTATTACATTACATCCATAAACATCTTATTGACATAATTGTCCATTCCGGCCTTATCCCGTGCCACCCTTCGGCACGTTTGTGAATTATCTTTTTTAGTTTTAAATTTTTAATCCAAAGGAAACTATGTGCATATCTGTGCATCAGCTATGTTATGTTCATGCTGATAAAGAACCTCTTTTACAGAACATAAACCTGACAGTCAACAAAGGACAGCGTCTTGCGTTAGTCGGCAATAACGGTACGGGCAAATCGACCCTGCTACGTATCATTGGAGAGAACCTGCAACCATCTTCAGGAGAGGTTGTTTGTTCTTCGCAACCTTATTACATCCCGCAACATTTCGGACAATTTGACCACATGACTGTGGCGGAAGCCCTACGAGTGAACAACCAGATAAAGGCACTCCATGCCATTTTGGAAGGCGACACTTCGGTTGAAAACTTTACTCGTCTGAACGACGACTGGAACGTGGAGGAACGTTGCCTTTCGGCACTTGCCTTTTGGGATTTGGATCATCTGCAACTGTCCCGACCGATGCATTCGTTAAGTGGAGGGGAAAAAACGAAAGTGTTCCTTTCCGGCATCCTTGTACATGCGCCGGAAATCATTCTGATGGACGAGCCGACAAACCATCTGGATGTTTCCGCCCGAGAAAAATTATATAAAATGGTTCAAACCAGTCGTTCGACCCTGCTGATTGTTAGCCATGACCGGACCCTACTGAACCTGTTGCCCTCTACCTGCGAACTTGAGAGAAATACTATTACCCTTTATGGAGGCAATTACGATTTCTATAAGGAACAAAAAGAATTGGCGTTGACTGCTTTGCAGAATCGGATGGAAGAGCAGGAAAAAGAGTTACGACAAGCCCGTAAGATAGCTCGAGAGGCCTTGGAACAGAAAAACAAGATGAATATCCGCAGCGATAAGTCATCTTTCAAGAAAGGCATCTCGCGGATGGCGGTCAATACATTGAAAGACAAAGCCGAGAAAAGTACAGTCCGATTGAATGATGTCCATAAAAAGAAGATGGCAACCTTACAAAGTTCTATTGCCAAACTTCAGGATGCGATTCCTGATTTGCGGGGACTTCAGACGGATTTCGGTTCTTCCAACCTGCATTTTGGCAAAATCCTGATAACGGCGGAACGGATAAACTTCAGTTATGCCACTTCATGCCTATGGCACTCTCCGTTGGACATCCAAGTCAATAGCGGAGACCGTATTCATATTTCCGGCAATAACGGAAGTGGGAAGACTACTTTGCTCAAACTGTTGTTAGGCGAATTGGAACCGACTACTGGAACAATTATGAGAACCGATTTCAGTTATCTCTACATTGATCAGGAGTGCTCCGTGATCGATTCCCGGCTGACTGTATTCGAACAAGCGGAACGTTTTAATACCGAGAATTTGGCGGAACATGAATTGAAATCTATTCTCAACCGTTATTTGTTTCCTTACGGAACATGGGATAAAAACTGCGCCTGCCTGAGTGGAGGCGAGAAGATCCGTTTGCTGTTCTGCTGTCTCATGATTATGAATAATGCACCGGACGTGTTTATTTTGGACGAACCAACGAACAATCTAGACATCCAAAGTGTTGAAATAATAACAGCGGCTATAAAGAGTTATAGAGGAACGGTGTTACTGATCTCTCACGATCATTATTTTGTAAAAGAAATAAAAATAAACCGCTCCATTGAACTTTTTGATACCGATCCTGTTATTAAGATATAGTGTTTTTCATGGTATTAGAATTAAGTTAGATTAGGTTATCCGTCTTGTTCGTGAGAATAGGACGGTTTTCTTTTCCCATAAGTTGCATATGAGAAAATTAAACCGTTTCTTTATTGAAGTTATTGGAACAAAGGCTTAACTATGAAAAAAGACCTTGACTATGAAGGAACAAATCGGAATATGTTTCCGTTTCATCTTTTTGCCTTTTCGGTCTCAATGTTCACCCAAAAGAAATAGCTTTCAATTTTAGGGATGTCACCAATAAAACCCTGTGATCTTTTGTTACAATGACACAAAAGATCACAGATAAAAAAAGGCCATCCATCACGGACAGCCAATCTTCATTGTTAACCTTAAATCTAATACCATGAAAAACACAGTGCAAATATACGGACTTTATGTTATGTAGCATATATTTTTACTCGAAAATTAACGCACTTAACCACATTTAACAAAACTATGCTATAAAACATAATTTTAAAAACAATCATATCTTACTAAATTCCTTTTCCTTAGTCTGTGGAAATCCTATTTCATTCTTGTATCAGCTCCCCACATGAGCTTTTCACGTAGGGTTTGATAAAAAGTATGGTTGTATCGTTTTATCACTTTGGTCGTATAATCGGCTTTACTCACCCGTAGTTGTATGCCAGTCGGAAATACCTCAGAACGTCCGTCAAGGGCGATCAGAAAATATTTGTTCCGGCTTTCCACCCCCAGAGTAATGGTTAAGGAATCAGGAACCACCAGTGGACGGACATTCAATGAATGCGGCGCTACCGGACTCAATACCAAATTTTTGCTTTGTGGAATAATAATCGGGCCGTTCACACTCATCGAATAAGCCGTCGAACCTGTTGGTGTAGAAATAACCAGACCGTCAGCCTGATAAGAGGTCAGATATTCCCCATCAAGTGCCGTATGGATCGTAATCATCGAAGAGGTATCCCGTTTCAGAATCGCAATTTCATTCAAGGCATAATTATAACCGTGAAACACCCGATCTTCCGTATGAAGGCGCAATAAAGTACGTTCTTCCGTCTTATAGTAGTTTTCAAATAATTCGTCCAGGGTATCTTCTATATCATTGCTCGCCACATCCGCCAGAAAACCGAGACGACCAGTGTTGATACCCAAAATGGGAATATCTTGCTTGTTTACACGTGCAGCCGTACGCAAGAACGTCCCGTCCCCTCCCAAGCTCAACGCCACATCCAAATCGAATTCATCACTTGTCAGGATGCCCGATACCGACGGTTCATAATTCAATACATCCGTAAGGAAAAGAAAAAAATCACGATCTACAAAAACTTCTGCCCCCAAAGAAGTCAGTTTTTCAAATAAACGCTTAATCACAAGCAGTTTGTCCGCCTGATATTCACTCCCGAAAACCCCAATCTTCTTCATTCTCAATTTTCAAATTTCTATATGTTCATATAACGGACCAATTCTTCCACTCGCTGTTGCAGCAAGTCGTCCACCATCCCCTTTTCCATGAAATAATAAAGGACAGTATAATTAAAACGCTCAAAACTCCAGATCACAGGAGAAGCGTCTTCCAGATCGATCTTTATAATCAGATTCAATCGCCCAGTCGTCTTATCCGTATAAGAAAGCAGGCTCAGGATATGCGCATTATTCGCCTCGACCAAACGGGCAATATCCGTCATCGAATAATCATGCGGCATCACTTCCAACACAAAAACACTCCCGGACGTATCGGCATTACAAAGTTCGGACAAAATATAGATCAATCTATCCCGCATAACGACTCCGCAATATTCCCCCTCCTCACTCACGACTGGAAGAAGGCTCAACTGATAACGGGTAAACAACGCCAGCACCTCATGGATATGGGTATCTTCCTGAACACTCGGCGCAAACAGGACAGGATCTCCAATGATAGTAGTCAAGTCTGCCATTGCCAATAAATCTTTTTCCGAAACCAGACACCTGTAGATGCCTTCGCTTAACAATGGCAAATGCTTTAACTTAAAATCATCCATCAAAGCCAATGCGTATTCTCCGGTGTCAAAACTTTTTAACACCGGAATTTCCTTCGTTATGAAATCTTTCACCAACATTTTTCTGTATATTCCCTAAATACTGCTAAATTTGCCGATACTTTTATGCAAATGTAGTGAAAGAAAAAAGATATAACGATATACAATGACAAATTTAAGTGTAAACATTAACAAGATCGCAACCATTCGTAACGCACGCGGTGGCAATGTTCCAAACGTATTAAAAGTAGCATTAGACTGTGAAGCTTTCGGTGCACAAGGGATTACCGTTCATCCCAGACCGGACGAACGTCATATCCGGTACATGGATGTATATACCTTAAAATCAGAAATAAAAACAGAATTTAATATAGAAGGTTATCCATGTAAGAAGTTTATAGACTTGATTCTGAAAGTAAAGCCAACACAGGTGACACTTGTACCGGATGCCCCCGATGCGATCACTTCAAATGCAGGTTGGAATGTAAAAGCTCATTTCGAGTTGTTGAGCGAACTAATCGATATTTTCACCTTACACGGTATCCGTACTTCCATATTCGTTGGAACGGATCTTGAAAATATCAAATTCGCAGCCAAAACAAGAACCAACCGTATCGAATTATACACGGAACCTTATGCAACCCTCTATCCCATAAACCGCGAAAAAGCGATAGCTCCCTTTATCGCCGCCGCCAAACTTGCCAAGAATTTGGGATTAGGCGTAAATGCCGGCCATGACCTGAGTTTGGAAAACCTGACCTATTTCCATCAAAATATCCCTGAGTTGGATGAAGTTTCCATCGGCCATGCCTTGATCAGCGATGCTCTCTATTACGGGCTGAAAGAAACAATTTCACTATATAAAGGTTGTTTACAAGATACAACCCTTTAATTCTTAATTATTCATTTTTAATTATTCATTGAATAGGTATGAGTATTTTACTTTCCCTACAGGCAGTAGGGGCACAAACAGCAGAACAGATGCCGGACCTCACGGCGGTAACAGCACCCACGGAAACTGAAATCAATGTAATCGATTTGGCTTTTAAGGGCGGGTGGATTATGGTTGTCTTATTGTTATTGTCACTGATGGCATGTTATATATTTATCCAGCGCCTGATGATCATCCGTCGGGCCGGAAAGGAAGATGAAACATTTATGAACCGTATCAAGGACTACATTCATGAAGGGAAGGTCGACTCGGCCCTAAACTTGTGCCGGAGCACCAACACACCCTCCGCCCGTATGATCGAAAAAGGCATCACCCGGCTGGGGCGCCCGATGAACGACGTACTGGTGGCTATCGAGAATGTGGGTAACTTAGAGATTGCCAAACTCGAAAAAGGATTTCCTTTGATCGCCACAACAGCCGCCGGCGCTCCCATGTTGGGGTTCTTAGGTACGGTGACTGGTATGGTACGCGCATTCTTCGATATGGCAAATGCCGGAACGAACGTAGACGTATCCCTGTTGTCTGGGGGTATCTACGAAGCGTTGGTAACAACGGTTGGCGGTCTGGTAGTTGGTATTATCACCCTATTTGCTTACAACTATCTGGTTTCACAAGTAGACAATGTGGTAAACAAAATGGAGGCCCGCACCATGGAATTTATGGACTTATTGAACGAACCTGCAAACTAAAGATTTATGATTTATGATTTATCCCGTGACAGGTACAATCATAAATCATAAATCATAACTCAAATGTTATGGCTTTAAAACGAAGAACAAAAGTAAATGAAAGCTTCAGCATGGCTTCCATGACGGACGTTATATTTCTACTGCTGATTTTCTTTATGGTTACCTCCACAGTGGTAATTCCGAACGCCATCAAGGTGACACTCCCGCAGGCACAAAAGCAGACAGCGGCCAAGCCACTCACGCGTGTCACGATAGATGCGAATCTGAATTACTATGTTGCTTTCGGTAACCAGCGGGAAAAACGGGTGTCATTCGAAGAGATCACACCATTCCTGCAAGACAGTTATGCAAAAGAGCCCGAGATGTTTGTAGCTTTATATGCAGACGAAACGGTTCCTTATAAAGAAATCGTGCGTATTCTGAACATCGCAAACCAGAATAAATTCAAGATGGTGCTTGCCACACGAGCGCAGAAATAGTTGAGATTTATGAATTATGATTTATGTGTCGATGATAAATCATAATTCATAATTCACAAATTATAATTCATAAATCATGAAATTAAATAAAGATGACATATACGGCATAGCCGGTTCGATAGCTCTCCACCTGTTCATTCTGCTGATACTGGGGCTTACGGTCCTAAAGACCGTTGTGCCCGATGAGGATGGCGGTATCCTGGTGAACTTCGGGAATGTCAATGCTGCAGCAGGAACATTCGAACCTAAATATACCGGACAAGAGCCTCCTCAGGAAACGACTACTCCCCCTCCTCCAGTACCCAAACCGAAGGTTGAAACACCCAAAGAAGAACTGGTAACACAGAATATGGAGGAAAGCGTTGCGATCGAAGAAGCTAAAAAGAAAAAAGAGAAAGAAGAACTACGCAAGAAAGAAGAGGAAGAGAGACGGAAAGAGGAAGCTGAAAAAGAACGTATCCGCAAAGAGGAAGCCGAAAGGAAACGTCTCTTGGAAGAGCGACGCAAGAAAGAGCAGGCCATCAGCAACAAGGTCGCAGGAGCTTTCGGCATAGGCAGTCAAGAAGGTAACAGCCAAGGAGATGCCAAAACTGGAACCGGTAATCAAGGTAGCCCGTTCGGTAATTCCGATCACGGGGCCAACGAAGGCGTGGGAGGTTACGGCTCATTCAACCTGAACGGACGTTCAATCGGCGCAGGGGGACTTCCCCGTCCTGCCTACACGATCCAGGAAGAAGGACGAATCGTAATCAACATAACGGTAGATCCGAAAGGAAATGTTTTATTCGCAGAAATAGGCAAGGGAACCAATATCGACAACGGTTCTATGCGTAAAAGTGCTTTGGATGCGGCCAAACGAGCCAAGTTCAACAGTATCAGCGGAGCGAACAACCAAAGTGGTACGATCACTTATCTGTATAAACTAAAATAAAAACAATATGAAAAAAGCAATTGTATTCTTAGCTAACGGGTTCGAAGAAATGGAAGCCTTGGGTACTGTCGATATTCTGCGTCGTGGCGGAATCGAAGTTACAACTGTTTCCATCACGGCCGATCCTATAGTCATCGGTGCACACAATGTACCGGTCATTGCCGACACGATATTGGACAATGCCCTGTTAAACGATGCCGATGCCCTTATTCTCCCTGGAGGTATGCCAGGCGCATCGAACCTGAATAATTCGGAGACAGTCAAAAAAGCATTGCTACAACAATACCGCGAAGGTCGTATCGTGGCAGCAATCTGTGCAGCTCCTATGGTATTGGGCGGACTCGGCCTATTAAAAGGCCGTAACGCAACCTGCTATCCCGGTTTTGAACCGAAACTGATCGGCGCGAACGTCACAAGTGAAGCCGTTGAAGTTTCCGACAACGTGATAACCGGCAAAGGTCCCGGAGTAGTCATGAATTTCGCTCTTGCCTTAGTCGCAGCCATCAAGAATGATGCGATTGAAGAAGAGGTGGCGGCAGGATTACTTTTGTAACATCCACAACTCAACAACGCTGTAACCCGACCAAGGCATACGTGAACGCGATATCATGTAATCGGAATTATTCTCATAATTGATAGAAAGGGGCTGTCCAAAAGTGAACAGCCCCAAAAGTTTGGTGTCTAACTTTTGGGGTGCAGTTCATTTTTTTGACACAACCTCTTTTTTTGAGGGGAGGCTAATGCGAATAAATATAGAAATTCAAGTGATCCAAAAGATTGACGCATCTTCCCAACTTCAAATTTTTCAATCCTTAATTCAGATATTATTTTACGAACGAAGATTTCAGCAAGTAATCGGCACTCTTTCTCACACCTTCAAACTGATGGCCGCTACCCGTACCTTCCATTTCCACAAAAAAATCTTTATGCCCGTTTACATAGAAATGCTTAAATATCTGCTCGAAATTCATCATGCCGGAATCTCCCAAGACATAGCGGTCTTTGATATGGAGTACTTTGATACGGTCGGCATATTTCGTGAGATATTCGACCGGATCCTGCTGACCCATAACAGCCCAATAAACATCCATCTCAAAGAAAACCAATGATGGGTCAGTATTTGCCAAAAAGATGTCATACACCTTTTCTCCCTTGTTGTTACGTCCGAATTTCATTTCCTTGCCTCCAGAAACCACTTTAGCAAATTCCATATCGTGATTATGATAACCAAACGGTATACCGGCCGCTTTCACAATCTCTCCAACCTCATTGAAAACCTCACAGACATATTTCGTTTCCTCCACATTACGAGTACTGGGCTGGCCAGGCTGAACCAAATATTTCACACCCAACTTGGCATGGTCGTCAGCCGTCTTCTTCCAGAATTCCTTTATTGTATTCAGATTGTTTTTCGTGTACTCGTAAACAGGAGGATTCACATGCGAACTCAAGATACTGATACCAGCATCGGTCGCCATCTTCTTAAAGTCCATCAATTCGATATCACGGATCTTACCCTTGCCATAACCGGCAAGTTCAATGGTCTGATAACCCATCTTTTTCAGTTTTTTCATTCCTTCCGGAACATCCTCATACAACTCATTGCCCAAAGAATAGATTTGTAAACCGATATTCTTAACTGCCGCTTTCGAGGCGACAAAAGCTGTCGCAGACTGTGCTGCAACAGCATCTCCTGCCTTACCGGCCATCAGGCCACCCAACGTAAACAGGGATGCATTTTTCAAAAAATTTCTTCTATTTATCATGGTCTATTAAATTAGAGTGTGCCAAAGATATGATTTTATTTTGGAAATTATTTCATTATTATGGTAAAAAGTCAGGGCAACCGTACCAAAATCATAAAGCGTCCATCCGTTTTCGCCACCGATGCGGACTAACTACATGAATGTTTTTGCAAAAACAACTATCATACTATCATATCCGTCTGTATATCGGTTTAAACCAATATATTATGGAATGATAGTTGCCGTTTTGAACTATCATTCATCTATCATAACCATCATGGTGTAAAACGATAATATCCTGTGTATCAATCATACGATAAAAACAGAGACCGTCCGGGAACAGGTGCAAAAACTGTTAAAACGGCTTCTTTTTTCATCAAGACAGGCTTTTCTTTTGTCAAAAACAGCTTTTAAAGCCGCTTGAGACCCGGGTGTACCCACTATGTAGACCCGGGTGCGAAAGAGGTGCAGACCCGGGTCTGCACGAGACCTTTACGGGGGTGTGCAGATGTTTATCCGCCGTGTTGGAGGTGTTTTTATGCCTTGTTTTTGCATCTTATTCGGCGAAAAAGGTCGTTTTATATTTAAACGCCCCCGTTTCGCCGATGGCTGTTTTTCTTGCCCATGTAAACATAAAAATCACATTATCAATCATATAATACTTGTAGTGATTTAAGCATAAATGGCATCTTGCCACTCGGCCAAAGCGGCAAAGAACACTTTCATCCAGATAAAGCAATAACAACAAACTTTTTACCGTACCTTTGCTGTTAAAATTAAGAGGACAACTAAACCATCATACGCCGTATGTTTTCTCTGATTATCATAAAATTGCTAATAGGAATATTCTCATACCTGATCGGCCCACGGACACTCTTTCCTGAGGCCTGTTCCACCTTGCTTTATTCTTCCGAAAGGCAACTCTTGGGAGCACGGATCGCACCGGACGGACAATGGCGTTTTCCTCCAGCGGACAGCCTCCCAGACAAATTCGTCACCTGCCTGCTGGCATACGAGGACAAACGCTTTTACCTGCATCCCGGGATAGACCCTGTAGCCATCGTCCGTGCTATGCGGACCAACCTGCGCCGTGGCAAGGTCGTTAGCGGAGGTAGCACGATCACCATGCAACTGGCACGGATCGCACGGGGTAACCGCAACCGTACCTTTTACGAAAAGATAGTCGAGACCGGCTACGCTCTCCTGCTGGAAACCAGTCGCAACAAGAAAGAAATCCTGAACCTTTACGCCTCGCACGCCCCCTTCGGCGGCAATGTCGTAGGTATCGAAGCGGCAGCTTGGCGTTATTTCGGACGAAGTGTATCAACCCTTTCGTGGGCCGAAAACGCCACGCTTGCCGTCCTGCCCAACTCACCAGCCCTGATCCACCCCGGACGTAACCGGGAACGGCTGAAAGCCAAGCGTGACAAGCTCCTAACCACATTGAAGGAACAAGGGTTTATCGACAAAACCGAATACGAATTATCGCTCCTCGAACCGCTTCCCGAAGCACCCCTGCCCCTACCCGACGACGCGCCCCACCTGCTTGAACGGTTGGCTGCCGATACTCCCGGAACACGCATCACGACCTCCGTTAAACAGAAACTGCAACGCTTGGTACAGGAGACTGTGAACCGCTACGCACGTGACTATGCCTCCAACCATATCCATAACTTGGCCGCTCTCATCGCCGATACCGAAACAGGAGAAGTGCTCGCCTATGCCGGAAATGTCACCTTCAAGGCCGATAACCGCAAAGGGAACCAGGTCGACATAATCACGTCGCCACGCAGCACGGGTAGTATACTGAAACCTTTCCTGTACGCCGCCATGCTGCATGACGGACAGTTACTCCCCAACACGCTCGTGCCGGACGTGCCGCTCAACCTGAACGGCTTCTCGCCGCAAAACTATAACAAGACATTCTGCGGGGTGGTCCCGGCACACCGGGCAATCGAACGTTCGCTCAATGTCCCACTGGTACGAATGCTCTCAGCATACAACACAGGACGGTTCATGTCTCTATTGAAAGAGTTGGGAATGACCACGCTCCGTTTCTCCGAAGAGCATTACGGAGCTTCCCTGATCTTAGGAGGAGCTGAAGGGACACTGTGGGACCTCATTGGCATGTATGCTTCCTTGGCACGTACGCTCGCACATTACCGGACTTACAACGGACGGTACAATCCGGCTGATATCCATCCGCTCACGCCTTTCCCAACTCCTCCGCCTGATCCAATCCGATCCGTCGCCGACAAAAGGCTTGCAGACAAAACGCTCCTCTCCGCCGCAGCCATCTGGTTCACTTTCGAAGCGATGTCGACACTGAACCGCCCCGAAGAAGAAGCGGATTGGCAACAGTTCGGTTCCATGAAACAAGTAGCCTGGAAAACAGGAACGAGCTACGGCGAACGGGATGCCTGGGCAATCGGAACGACTCCACGCTATACAGTAGGTGTATGGGCGGGAAACGCTTCGGGAGAAGGTCGGCCGGGATTGACAGGAGTAGGCTATGCCGCTCCTGTCCTATTCGATCTGTTCTCGCTGCTTCCGGGAAACAGCTGGTTCGACGTGCCTTACGACGAACTCGAACCGATGGCGATCTGCCGACTCAGCGGGCACAAGGCTTCTGCGATCTGCGACCAAGTGGACACACTCTATATGCCTCGATCGGCCGACAAGACGGAAGTTTGTCCTTACCACCAGCTTGTCCATCTTTCTGCCGATGGTCGTTTTCGGGTAAATAGTTCTTGCGAATCGGTCAACCAGATGACCACACGCCCGTGGTTCGTATTGCCACCTGCCGAAGAATATTATTACCAGAACTATCATATCGACTACATGCCCCTGCCTCCGGTGAAACCTGGATGCAACGAGGACCGGAGTCGCCAGATCGAACTGATCTATCCGGAGCATAACGCCATCCTCTATCTTCCGAAAGGTTTTTCCGAGAAACGGGAACAATTCGTGTTCAAAGCCGCCCACGCCCGTCCGGATGCCATCCTCTACTGGCATCTCGACAACACTTATATAGACAAAACGACAGACCATCACCAAATCAGTTGTTCTGCTTCGCACGGCAAACACCGCCTGACTTTAATCGACGACCAAGGCAATCGAAAGACAATATTATTCGAAGTAAAATAAACCAGCATTTACCAATACGACTCTACAAATAAAAATAGAACGACCAATCGTGATATCCGGATAAACAAAAGCAAGCACCACCTGTTTTTATAAAAGACATCTTTAATTAATAACAACTTTAAAAAACAGGATTAATATGAAACGTATGTTTTTAACGGCAGCGCTCGCAATGGCAAGCATTGCCGGCTATAGCCAGGCAGACGATAAAGGTTACGAAGAAGGAAAATGGGTATTGAAAGGTATCACAGGTATAAATATGTCACAAACTGCCGTCAGCAACTGGTCGGCTGGCGGCGAAAACTCCTTTGCCGGGAATGCCTACCTAAACGGTTCGCTCACGCACAAAAACGGAAACTGGCTATGGATCAGCAATCTTGGGTTGGACTACGGATTGACAAAAAACAAGTCACTGGGTGCACAAAAGACTTCCGACAAGATCGCCTTTTCCACCCAATTAGGTTATCGAGCAAGTGAAAAATGGTATTACACGGCGATGGCCGACCTAAACACTCAATTCTATAAAGGTTACAATTATCCGGACAAATCGCATTATATCTCCAAATTCTTTGCCCCCGCTTATTCCAATATATCTTTAGGTATGGATTTCCGGCCGAAAAGCAATTATTCCCTCTACATGTCTCCACTTGCAGGAAAACTGACATTTGTAGAAGATGACTATCTGTCCGATGAAGGCGCGTTCGGTGTCGATCCCGGAGACCGTTTCAAAGCCGAACTCGGAGCCTATATCAAAGCGAAAGCCGAACAAAAGATCATGGAAAACGTCAGCTTTATCACAAGCGTGGATTTCTTCACGCCTTACAGCGACCAGTTCGGCAATGTTGACATAAACTGGGATCTCCTGATCAACATGAAGATCAACAAATATCTCAACGCCACGCTCAACACCACGCTCAAATACGACAACGATGTGAAAACTTTCACCGACGAAGGCGAAAAACACGGTGCAAAAATACAGTTCAAAGAAGTTTTAGGTATTGGTGTAGCTTACAATTTCTGATAAAAAGCGGACATTTGCCTCTCTTTTTTTCAAAAAAACCCGCCATAACCGGTTGCAGTATTCAAAGAAAGGAGTAAATTTGCACGTTGAAAATAAAAATGATTAGAAATGATCAATAAGATTAACGCTCTGCTTAAGGAAGTAGAGAACCTGAAAGCGGCAAACGCTGAAGAGCTCGAAGCATTACGCATTAAATACCTCAGTAAAAAAGGTGAAATATCCTTGCTGATGAATGATTTCCGCAATATAGCGGCTGATCAGAAGCGTGAAGTCGGTCAGCACCTCAACAAACTGAAAGAGGCAACCCAAAATAAAATAAACGAGTTGAAAGCCAACTTCGAGAATGTACAAACGGCGGACGATGACATCGACCTTACCCGTACAGCCTATCCGATTGAATTAGGAACCCGTCATCCGCTTTCACTCGTAAAGAAAGAAATCTGCGACATTTTCGGACGTTTGGGATTCAGCATAGCCGAAGGACCGGAAATAGAAGATGACTGGCATGTGTTCTCTTCCCTGAACTTTGCGGAAGACCACCCTGCCCGCGACATGCAGGATACGTTCTTCATCCAACATAATCCGGACGTATTGCTTCGTACGCATACTTCTTCCGTACAGACACGTGTCATGGAGAACCAAGAGCCTCCTATTCGTATCATTTGTCCGGGACGTGTATATCGTAACGAAGCGATTTCTTACCGTGCGCATTGTTTCTTCCATCAAGTAGAAGCTTTGTATGTGGACAAAAACGTTTCTTTTGCCGATCTGAAGCAGGCTTTGCTTTTCTTCGCCAAAGAAATGTTCAGCGCAGATACGAAAATCCGCTTGCGTCCATCTTATTTCCCGTTCACCGAACCTTCCGCCGAAATGGATATTTCCTGCAACATCTGTGGAGGAAAAGGATGCCCGTTCTGCAAAGGAACCGGCTGGGTAGAAATCCTCGGTTGCGGTATGGTAGATCCGAATGTGCTTGAAAACTGCGGTATCGATAGTAAAGTATATTCCGGTTATGCTTTAGGAATGGGTATCGAGCGTATAACAAACCTGAAATACCAAGTAAAAGACTTGCGCATGTTCTCCGAAAACGATGTTCGTTTCCTGAGGCAGTTCGAGTCGGCCAATTAGTAGTTGAGAACCTAAATCATTTACCATCTTCCCCGGGTCCTTAACCAGCCCGGGGAAAAACACACTAAAAATGTAAATGGTTATGACAAAGGTTTTACTGCTTATAACAGGAGGGGCGATCGGCACGGTATTCCGCTTCGGAATTTCCACGTGGGTACAGCGTCTGATGCTACACTCCTTCCCTTTCGGGATACTTTCGGTCAATGTGATTGGCTCTTTTCTGATCGGATTCTGCTGTAGCATAGCCGAAACTTACAATTTTTCTGCGAGCGTAAGAGTATTCCTCTTCACCGGAATGTTCGGAGGTTTTACTACATTCTCTTCGTTTACACTGGATACGATATCACTGATGAAAACAGGCGAATATAAATTGGCACTCTTTAATTTGCTCGCCAGTAATATATTAGGATTGTCAGCCGTATTCTTAGGACTGCTCCTTGGAAAAAATGTCATGTCACTAATAAAATAAGATATGCGTAAAGAAGAACGATATAAAGGAGTTTTAAACTGGTTCAACGAGAATGTACCGATCGCCGAAACAGAACTGCATTACGATAACCCATACCAGTTGCTTATCGCCGTGATCCTGTCTGCCCAATGCACGGACAAACGGGTTAATATGGTTACTCCCGCCCTCTTTCAGGATTTTCCTACACCTGAAGTCATGGCCGCTTCTACCCCAGAAGTGATCTTTGAATATATCCGGAGTGTCTCTTATCCAAACAATAAATCAAAACATTTAGTCGGCATGGCGAAAATGCTGATGTCAGATTTCGGCAGCGTCGTACCATCCGATATCGACGAGTTACAAAAATTGCCTGGCGTAGGCCGAAAGACGGCAAACGTGATTGCCTCGGTCGTCTACAACAAGCCTGTAATGGCTGTCGACACGCATGTGTTCCGCGTAGCCAACCGCATCGGCCTGACGAACAACAGCAAAACTCCATTGGAAACAGAAAAGGAGTTGGTGAAGCATATCCCGGAGAATCAAATCCCAACCGCTCACCACTGGCTGATCCTGCATGGACGTTACACCTGTATCGCCCGCAAGCCCAAATGCAAAACATGTGGTCTCAAACCTTGGTGCAAATATTTTCTTAGCCCACAAAAAACATAACACACAATGAAAGCTGACAAGCGGGAAATAGTGACATTCGTTATAGCTGCTCTCGCTGCACTGGCGGCAGTCTGGTTCTTTTTAGGCAATATGCAAAAAGAGAAAGAGGTGATGCGGACTGATTTGTACACCTTAGTGGCCCCAGCATCGGATGCGATCCTGAGCATAAACCGCCCCACCGCTTTCACCAAATATATTTTATCTCGCAAACCAGAACGGGATGCTTTCGCTTCGGAAATTCCGGACATATATCTTTCCATCATTAAAAACAACCAGAATCTCTCGCGGCTGCTTCTTTCTTTTCATTCGCAGGGAATTGTTTTTTACGCACAAGCGGGGAACAGCCTCGGCAGCCGGATAGAGAAGAACACATTACAGAAGGCTTTCGGCACGTTCGCCCCACAAAGGCAAAAAAAAGAAGACATCACTTTCACCTACTATCCGGATGCAGGAAACCGTTTTTTCGGTTATTACCAACATGATGGGGTATGGGTAGCAAGTTACAGCAAGAAACTGCTCGAAGAAGTAGCCCGAATCCAACGGAACCAACAATGTTACCTGCTTCCAGACCAAGACCGCCTGCGCAAGTCTTTCGACAAAAACGCCCCATTGAACCTGATGGTCGAATCGGACAGTATCAACCTCTACGTCTCCCTCTCCGATTCGACCGAGTGGCGTATCCGAAAAGGCTGGTTAGGCGCCGACCTCTTCATGAATGAAAATCATCTTTGCTATTTCGGCAACATCTCTTATAACTCAATTCCCGACAGTTTATATACATCCTTAGGCGACACATTAGCACTACGGCTGGAGCAGGCCTTTCCACAATTCAAAGTTTCCAACCAAACGATACGGGAAAATAAACGGGTGTTTTACACAGGATGTTTCATCCCTAAAGACCAATAGACAACGGGAAATAATTTTATAACAACTGCTTCAACATTTTCAAAGCCGTATCCGCCGCCAACCGAATATTATCCTCACGTTCCGTCCCGAAATGGTAGCACTCGGATATAACCCTGTCTTTCAAGGCAGCGGCAATCCAAACGGTTCCGACAGGTTTTCCGGGCGTACCGCCACCGGGACCGGCAATGCCGGAAGTGGCAACTGCACAGTCACAACCTAACACACGGATCGCCCCCAACGCCATCTGTTCGACGACCGGACGGCTGACTGCCCCATACTGCGCCAAACTCTCTTCCGAAACGCCTAAAACATGATGTTTCACTCCATTGCCGTAAGAAACGACCCCTCCGCAAAAGTAATCGGAACTGCCCGCCACACGCGTAATCAGATGTGCAATATATCCACCGGTACAACTTTCAGCCGTTCCCATCGTTAGGTGGCGGCAACGAAGCAACCCGCCTATTTCTTCTTCAACCTTCATTTTGACTTTTCTTATCTTATCATCCCAAAAAGTTTCCCTAAGAGGAACTTGTGTTTCATGCCCATGAAACGACAAACACGTCACCTTAGTTTCATCTCTACCCTCGCAAAGGGAGCGGCATCCATCGGGCAAAATTGCTTGTCAAGATATTTATAATATCCCGTTATGGCAACCATCGCCGCATTATCTGTCGTAAAAGAGAACTTCGGAATATGTACCTTCCAACCGAAACGCTTCGCATGGTCGAGAAAAGCATCCCGCAAGCCGGAATTGGCTGATACGCCACCAGCAACGGCAACCTCCCTAATGTTCATGTCTTTCGCCGCCCGTCGCAATTTGTTCATCAGAATATCGATCACCGTCGCTTGTAAAGAGGCACAAAGATCATGCTTTTTCTTTTCGATGAAATCAGGATCTTCTCGTAGTTTGTCACGCAAGGTATAAAGGAAAGAAGTTTTCAATCCACTGAAACTATAGTCATAACCAGGAATATGCGGCTTGCTGAATGTAAAAGCTTTCGGATTCCCTTCATTGGCAAGACGGTTCACAACAGGACCACCAGGATACCCCAATCCCATCACCTTCGCACATTTGTCGAACGCTTCACCGGCGGCATCATCAATCGTCTGCCCGATCACTTCCATGTCGTTGTAAGCATTCACCTTGACGATCTGAGAGTTTCCTCCCGAAACCAACAGACAAAGGAACGGAAACGAAGGAGCATGATCGTCTTCAGGTGTCTCTTTGATAAAATGAGCCAACACGTGCGCTTGTAAGTGGTTGACCTCGATCATTGGAATATCCAACGAAGCTGCCAGGCCCTTGGCAAAGGAGATTCCGACCAGCAACGACCCCATCAAACCCGGCCCCCGAGTAAAAGCTACGGCACTCAGTTCGGATTTATCAATGCCAGCACGTTTGATCGCTTCGGCAACCACCGGGATAATGTTCTGTTGATGTGCACGGGAAGCCAGTTCGGGAACAACGCCGCCGTATGCTTCGTGAACAGCCTGGCTGGCAATTACATTCGACAGCATTACGCCATCACGTATTACGGAGGAAGATGTATCATCACACGATGATTCGATTCCTAATATTGTCACACTCATATCTTCGCTTTAATTTTTGTGCAAATTAACGAAATCTATCGGGATATTGTTGTAGTTTTGTGCTTAAATAATAGTAAAGACATCAAAGGACTTAAATACATAATCGTCACACTGCTCACCCTGTTCTGGATATTCTACGTGACTCCGGCTATCTTGTTGCGCATTCCATATGTGCAACAAAAAGTAACGGAGACAGCAACGAAAGAGTTATCCGACCGGTTTGGCGTACCTGTCCGGATCGGGAACGTGGATATTGAGTGGTTTAACCGCTTGGTACTGGAAGATTTGTATCTCGAAGACCAGAACGGGGCCGTTTTGGTCGATGCCAACCATGTATCGGCGGGATTCGAAATTCTGCCTTTGCTGAACGGCAGGATCGTGTTCTCTACAGTCCGCCTGTTTGGTTTCTCCGTCAACTTGAACAAGGAAACGCCGACAGACAAACTGAACCTACAATTCATCATAGACACTTTCGCCAGTAAAGACACGATAAAAAAGCAATCCAATATCGACCTACGCTTCAACTCGATCCTAATACGCCGCGGAAACTTCCGTTACGATGTGAAAAATGCAGCGACTACCCCTGGAAAGTTCAATGCCAAACATATCAATCTTCGGAATATAAGTGCCAAGATCTCGATGAAAGCATTCAACAAAGACAGCCTCAATGCCAACATCAAGAAGATAAGTTTCGATGAGGCTTCAGGCCTTTCACTGAATAAATTGTCACTCAACATCGTGGCCAACAAGGATAGTGCGATCATTAACAACTTTGAAATCAAGCTACCGGAAACGGACCTTAAAATAGACCGTGCCCATATCCACACCAAAGAAGCTGTTAGTGCGGCCGATTTGCTGGATCATTCGCCCGTCGAGTTGAATATCGCATCTTCGCAAATCTGCTTGAAAGACCTCTCCGCTTTCGTCCCGGCATTCCGTAATTTCTCGGAGACCATCGAACTTTCGGCTGAAGCTTCGGGCTATATAAACAATATCGACCTCAAACGTTTGACACTGAAATACAGTGATAAGATGCTTTTTGTCGGCAAGATGGAGATGAAAGGGATCACACATCCGGAAGATACTTATATCTTCGGGCAAGTCAATAAAATGTATATCACAACCGAAGGCATTTCGGGTTTGATAAACAACTTCAACGAACACCCGGTCAAACTGCCGGACGCGATCGTCAAGTTAGGTACGATTAACTTCACAGGAGAGATATCCGGTTTTTTCGACAATCTGGTCGCATTCGGCAAATTCTCGTCGGCAATCGGTTCCGTCCAAACCGACCTGATTTTCGGTAGCGACAAGGAGAAGGACATCGCCGCCTACTTGAGAGGCCACCTCTCGACTTCCACCTTGCATCTGAACAAAATCTTTCCTGACGGCAACCCGTATGGGAAAGCCAAATTGGATATCAAACTGGACACGCACCGGCCTGCCAACGGATCGTTTTCGGGTAATATCAAAGCGAATATAGACGAATTCGAATACAAAGGCTACAAATACGAGAACATACTCATCTCTGGTAACTTCAAGAAAAACGGGTTCAACGGCGTACTGGATATCGATGACCCGAACGGCAAACTGTATGCTGAAGGCTTGTTCCTCCATGAGGGCCAAAATTCAATGTTCAACTTCACCTCACGTCTGAAAAATTTCCGGCCGGACAATCTCCATCTGACGAATAAATACGAGGCTCCAGACATCTCCTGCTCGCTGAATGCCGACTTCACGGGAAACAATATCGACAACCTGGAAGGGAGCATTACGCTCGACAGCCTTTTATTCACGACCAAACCAGACAGCTTTTTCCTAAAAAAGTTAAAAGTGGAAGCCACTGGCCATTCGCTGGACCGCCACCTAAGCATTACCTCCGACATCCTGAACGGCGAAGTGACAGGAGCCTACTCCTTCACGACGATCGTCCCCAGTTTTATGCAAACACTAAAAGGATATGTCCCGGCTCTGGTCAACGTCACGCAAAAAAAGCAGAAAGTGATGGAAAACAACTTCTCTCTCTTGTTGACTATCGAAAATACGGAAGCCATATCCAACACCCTCAAACTACCTATTACGATGCTGAATCAAGCACGTATCACAGGACATTACAATAACCAGTACAACCGTTTCCGCCTCGAAGCCTACTTGCCAAAGTTCAACATCGGCAAGTCCATGTTCGAGTCCGGCTACCTGACCTGCGACAATCCCGAAGACATGGTTAATTTGAAACTCAAGGCCACTAACTACAATGCCAAAGGATTACGCAACTATATGAATCTGAAAATAAATGCCAAAGACAACCAGATACAAACACAAATCGGTTGGGCGAACAACAAAGAACGCTTGTTTAAAGCGGACCTCTCAGCCTCCACCTTTTTCATCGAAGAAAAGCAAGAAAAAGGATCGGCCAAATTGCGAACGGAAATCTTGCTGCACGAGAGCCCGCTGATATTGAACGACTCCATCTGGCATATCGCTCCTTCGGCTATAACCCTTGCGGACGGTAAGATAGGAATACAAAACTTCTCTATCTCCAAAGGCTCCGAATATCTCCAAATGGAAGGGACGGTGTCGAAAGACCCAACCGACACGTTATTACTGGATTTGAAACAGATCGAGCTAAGCTATATCTTCGACATACTGAATATCCCGGTGCTCCAATTCGCCGGAAAAGCTACCGGCACTTTCAACATCACCGACTTGTATGGAAGCCGAATGCTAAACACCGACCTTGAAGTACAAAACTTCTCGTTCAACCAGGTTCCATTAGGTCGCCTCAACCTGTTCAGTGAATGGGACGACCAGCAAAAAGGCATCATGATGTTAGGCAGCATTTACAAGAATGATACGACTTGGACCGATGTGAGCGGCTATATTTATCCGGTCGGCAAAAACGCAGGTCTTTCCCTCTTCTTCGGAGCCAATGACCTGGACTTGGCTTTCCTGCGCCCTTTCGTCGAAAATATCGCCAAGAACATGCGAGGACGGGGATTCGGGAATATCCATCTACATGGACCTTTCAAGGCGTTGAATGTAGAAGGGGACGCCTTTGTGCTTGACGGCGGCTTGGGTATCGAATATCTGAACACTTACTACACTTTTTCCGACTCCATCCACCTGACACCAGAAGCGATCATCGGACGCAACGTAACAGTACATGACAAGTTCGGCAACCCGGCAAAAGTAAACCTGACCGTCAATCACAAACATTTCAAGAATGTCAATTTCGACGTAGGAGTCCAGACTAACAAGATGTTAGTATTCGACGCACCTCAAAAACTAAATCCGCTGATATTCGGAACCGTCTTCGGAACCGGAACAGCCTCCATAAAAGGGAACGAGCAATTAATCAACTTCGACATCAATATGCGAAGCGATCCCAAAACATCCGTCAAACTTAACTTCATGAACAATTCTTCTGCAGCAGAATATGACTTCATTACTTTTGTAAATAAAAAGGATTTACGGGAAATGGCACTCACCCGCCCAACCGATTCCATCAAACCTCTTATCTTCAAAAACGAAGATGAAGGGGCGGAATTGCGTATGAACTTCCTTCTCGATATCACGCCGGACGCCGATATCGAGTTGATCATGGATCCAGTCGCAGGCGACAAAATAACAGGAAACTGCAACGGAAGCCTTCAGATACAATACGGGACAAAAACCGATTTGCGTATGTATGGAAACATTGGGATCGTACAGGGAAACTATAATTTCAGCCTACAACAACTCATCCACAAAAACTTCAAGATACGCGACGGCAGCATCATCAACTTCCGCGGAGATCCTTTCGAAGCAACAATGAATATAAATACCATCTACAATGTGACAGCCAACATACAGGATCTGGACCCCAGCCTAACCTACGAAAGTTCCCGGCGCAACACGCCGGTCAACTGCGTACTGAAGTTAGACGGCGTACTGCGCAACCCGACCATCTCGTTCGACCTCGAACTACCCAGTTCAAACGAAGAACTCCAAAGGCAAGTCAGAAGTCTGGTTGATACGGAAGATATGATGACCCGGCAAATCATCTATCTGTTGGTTTTAAACAAATTCTATACACCTGAATATAACGCACAATACAAATCGAACGATTTCAGCGCGGTAGCCTCATCCGCCCTCTCTTCACAGATATCCAGCATCATGAACAGTTTCACCGACAAGGTGCAGCTTGGCACAAACATACGGACCAGCCAAGATGGTATCGAAGATACGGAAGTAGAAATGTTGCTATCAAGCCAATTGCTGAACAACCGCCTCATCTTCAACGGCAATTTCGGATACAAAAACAGCATAGTGAACAACCAGAAGAACGCCTTCATCGGCGAGTTCGACCTCGAATACCTATTGACACCAAGCGGCGATATCCGCCTAAAGGCCTACAACCATACCAATGACATGTACATGATTCTGAAGCAAGCCCTGACAACACAAGGAGTAGGCATCATGTATAAGAAAGATTTCAGCCGTTTCTCCGATATCTTCCACCGTCGGAAAAAACATCCTTTGATTCCCCCGACCATCACTCCAGACAGTACACACACGAAGCATTTCTAATAGCACGACTCTTTTTTGAACCGGAACTCCTGTATCTTGTCATGTCAATCAACATACGTTAAAACATGACAGTTGCTGTTTTCAACGATCATTCTACCATCACATATCCATCATGCTTTTTGGATGACTATTCATATATACAACTATGTGCCATTTATATCTACACGAGCAATCGGCGAAAAAGATGCAAAAACAGGGCATAAAAGTACCTCCGACACGGCGGATAAACATCCCCACATCCCCGTCAGGGCTTCGCATAGACCCGGGTCTGCACCTCTCCCTCGCCCGGGTCTACGTGGTGGGTACACCCGGGTCTCAAGCGGCTTTAAAAGCTGTTTTTGACAAAAGAAAAGCCTGTCTTGATGGAAAAAGAAGCCGTTTTAACATATTCTGCACCTGCTTCCGGACGGTCTCTGTTTTTATCGTATAATTGATACACAGGATGTTATCGTTTT
>ERZ777011.99-NODE-99-length-130915-cov-23.798395_pt1 | contig 130915 bp, 96 predicted proteins | sample MGYA00374964_ERZ777011 | MGnify/ENA primary metagenome ERZ777011 (study PRJEB29310, sample SAMD00008975) | mouse gut metagenome | study: EMG produced TPA metagenomics assembly of the Metagenome analysis of fecal microbiota from mouse which was promoted... | reverse complement strand
TCCCCCCGGAAGATCTCATGATCCTCCGGGGGGATTCTTGTTTTATAAAGTCAGGCCATGCCAAGCCATGCCGGGGACGGTTTAAAGCTGATAGGGTGGAGTAAGCCGGCCAGCGTATTGTCTGAGGCATAGGCAGGATCTGTTACAAGTGTAACCCGTGGTAAATTCTGCACTTCACGATGCCACGCAGTCAGATACCTCTTTAATATTGCAAATACAATATTTTTTTGCGGAAGATAGAACTATCAGTGGTAATTTTAAATCGGCAGAGTGAAAAATTGCGATTCTTCATGCTTATTCCTATCTTGCTCGAAACATTTTATATCATGAAGAAAAAACATTTATACTGGCGATCATATTTGCAATAACAGCTTTTTGTGCTGTTGCTCAAGAAACATCGGCTCCTAAGAGGATTACTATTATAGATGGTAAGTTTTTCAGTAATCTGCCGGAAGTAGTTGCAAAGATGATGACTCCTGACGGAATTAAATTTTTTATAATATCCACCCCAAACGGAACAAAGGCCGTTGGGATAAAGATGCCGAAACCTTTGCCAGAGGAGGCGCTACTTGATACTATACCGATGGTTCAAGTGCCTGAGGCGGCTGAACTTTTAAGGAGATTTGAAGAGGCACAGGCAAATTCTGAGGGTATAAGGGTGTCATCAGGCAAGACGGAGCCATTGCTTAAAGAAGGAACTAAGTTTCCGGATTTCACTGCCACCGATATAGATGGCAGAATATGGAGCAATGCAGATGTGAGTGGTAAAGTAATGGTGTTAAATATGTGGTTTACGGGTTGCGGTCCATGTCGATCTGAGATGCCGGAACTGTCCACCTGGAAGGATGAGATGCCTGACGTGATGTTTTTCTCATCTACTTATGAATCGGCTGAGATAGCTCGCCCCGTCATTGAAAGTCGCGGATTCAACTGGATTCCGATTGTAAACGATACTTTATTTACAAAGTATATAGACAACAACGGCTATCCTCTTACCGTCGTTATAGACAGGAACGGTATCGTGGCGATGGTTGAGTACGGCACATCAGCTACCCAACGGGAAGCATTGAAGCAAAAGATAAAGTCTTTGATAAAATGAAAATGTAATTTATTTCTGTTGATAATTAAAATCCCGGAGATAATTTCGGCGATCTAATAAGGTTTGGAGTAAAAAACAAGAGTTTGAACCCAGGCCCTTCCGGTAGTTAATTTCCGCTTGATTACCTCCGAATATGCAGTTCGTCACGTGTCTTGCCCATGATGGGCGCGTTGCGGTCTGCATTTAATCGAAATGTGATACATTTTTCCATGAGCAGCATTCCCGCAGTAAGGAAGCCTGTGCAACCGCTTTTGAAATTACCAATTTTCAGAAAAGACATTTCCGCCCTGTGCCTTATTGGGTATAAGTTGATATTTGCGTATAAAATTCGGCCATTTTCGCATTTATAGTGTCGGTGTGGTGTTTATCTTTGCCAGTATAAATCATTATTACGGATTGTTATGAGATTGCGATATTTTTTTGTCTGGGCAGCTATGCTTGCTGGAATGAGTGTAATGGGGCAAGGAACTGCAGACGATTATCGTCGGGCATATGAGCTGCGCACGAAGTACTCTATGAACAATGTATGGGGTGCTGATGTGAATCCAAGATGGACTGCCGACGGTGATAAGTTTTATTATGTTACGAACAGGCCTGAAGGACGTAGATATATGCTTGTGGATGCAGACAGACGCAAGCGTGTAGATCTATTTGACCACATGGATCTTGCCAACGCACTGGAACGGTCTACAGGTAAGCATGTGAGCGCTGACTCGTTGTTCCTGAGCATATCGCGTGTCGGTAATGGCGGTGATACTATAGATTTCTCAATGAATGGAGTGCGCTATCGCTATCTGACAAAATCAAATTCGCTTGATCGATTGCCTGCTTTACCGCCTGTAGGGGAGGAGCCGCACTGGATGGTGGTGGATTCCGAGACCGGTGGTGAGCCTGTTGTGTCGCCTGACGGAAAGCTAAAGGCGTTTATCAGGAACCATAATGTGTGGGTGAGCAATTATGACGGCAGCAATGCGCGAGCGTTGAGTGATGACGGCGCTATGGGAAATTATTATTCATCGCGCATCTATTGGTCGCCTGACTGCCGTAAAATAGCGGTGAATCGTATCAGGCCTGCAGTGAAACACTACGTCTATTATGTGGAGTCGTCGCCAAAGGATCAGCTTCAGCCCAGACTGCATAAGCAGGAGTATGCGAAGCCAGGTGAGGAACTCCTGTTTAAGCGTCCTGCGATTTTCAATGTTGAGACCGGCGAGAAATCGATTCCGGAAACGGCTATGCTTGAGAACCAGTATGAGATTTCCGATCCGGTGTGGGAGAAAGACAGCCATAGTGTGACTTTTGAATATAATGGCCGTGGTCACAAGGTGTATCGTGTATTGGAGCTTAATGACAAGGGCGGCGAGATGCATGTGATAGTAGATGAGAAGCACGACAAATATGTGAATTATGTGCGTAATTTCCGACATGATCTTGCCGATGGAAAGCATATAATCTGGAGCAGCGAGCGTGACGGTTACCAGCATCTTTATATGATAGACCGCCTAACAGCGCAGCCCTCATGGCAGATAACGCGTGGCGAATGGTATGTGAGAGGTGTACAATATGTCGATGAGGCGGCGGGACGCATCTTTTTCTCGGCAAGCGGAGTCAAGAAGGATGAGGATCCGTATCTGATAAGGTATTACAGCATAAAAACAGATGGCACGGATATGCGTGATCTTACACCTGTAACCGGTAATCATGTGGTCACCTATTCGCCCGACATGAAGTATATGGTAGATGTCTGGTCGACAATTGCGGATGCTCCGCAGGCCGTTTTACGCAGTGCGGCCGACGGCCGTGAGTTGATGCAACTTGAGAAAGCTGATATAAGCCGCCTGACAGCAGCAGGATGGACGGCTCCGGAAGTATTTGTGGCTCCCGGGCGTGACGGGAAGACTCCGATGTGGGGGCTGATACGACGTCCGTCTAATTTTGATCCGTCACGGTCCTATCCTGTAATCGAATATATTTATCAAGGGCCTGGAGACCAGTATGTGCCTAAATCATTCCGCCCCTATGACTGGTGGATGACCTCGCTCTCGGAACTTGGTTTTATTGTCGTTATGGTCGATGGCATGGGCACGTCGTTCAGGTCGCGCGATTTTGAGAATGTATGCTATAAAAACCTGAAAGATGCCGCTATTCCTGATCATATAGCATGGCTCAAGGAGGCCGGAGAAAAGTATCCTTATATGGATCTCGACAGAGTTGGAATATATGGCTGTTCGGCCGGCGGACAGGAATCACTTTCAGCTTTGCTCATGTACCCTGAATTCTACAAAGCATGTTATTCGGCCTGTGGCTGCCACGACAACCGCATGGATAAGATATGGTGGAATGAGTTATGGATGGGCTATCCGGTCGATGAAAGCTATGCTGAATCGTCAAACGTGGTAAACGCACATCTTCTTCAGCGTCCGTTGATGCTTGTGGTAGGAGAGATGGACGATAATGTGGACCCTGCTTCGACAATGCAGGTAGCCGATGCACTCATAAAAGCCGGAAAGGATTTTGAACTTGTGGTGATCCCAGGCGCGCGGCACACGATGGGAGAGGATTTCGGAGAGCGAAAGCGTTACGATTTCTTCGTAAAGAATCTGCTTGGTGTCACACCGCCGTCGTGGCAGGAAGTCCCTCTGCCATGACGGCGGCAGACCTGTATTATTCGGGAATGATACTGAATTCGGCCGCTGAGGCATAATCGTTGCCACGTTGCGACGAAAGTGCGGTAAAGCGCATGTAACGTGCTTTTACCGGAGTATCGAAAATGACTTTTTTCTCTTTAGCCGAGGCATCGAACGATCCCTCGGTTACTTTTTTCCATGTTTTTCCGTCATCGCTCACTTCGATGCGGTAATCTTTGATATTGCCATTTGTGCTGTCCTGACGCGGGAGGATGCTAAATCCTTTCATCCCTTTGATGCTATAGGTATCGAAGTCGATCCAGTGAGGATATTTTGCAACGGTTACTCCGTAGGCCGTATGCCATATTGTCGATGGATTTCCGTCGGTGGTGAATGATGCGTTTTCGCCCGGCTCTTCGCTTGAGCAGTAGACTACTTCCATCGGCACTACGTCGTGTGGCTCAAATGTCATTGCCACTGTTGCAAGAGGCATACTCTCGTTCCATGCAATGATTGTCCCGCCGGTTTTGAATTCAAACGGAGTACTGTATGATTTCTCTACCGGAGTTTTTTTGCGTCCTTTGGTTGTGCCGTCGGTGTAGATGATGCGGGCATCGGGATCGGCAGAACTGATACTTACTTCTCCCTTGTTGTTCCTGACAATTGATAAAGGCAGCACACCTCCGCGCCCGACGCGGGCATTGGCCGGTGCATCGACCGAGGATGTGATAGGCCGTATAATGAAGCCGAAATGATGGTTGCCGCCTTTTACGCGGTCGTGGGACAAAGGTCCTCCTTGTCCGCAGCTGCTGCCGCCGAGTCCGGTGACTTTTGTGTCGAGGTGAAGCCAGTTTCCGTCAGATGCAGGAAGATCACACGGATGCGGTGCATTGGCAAGCTGCTTCTCGCTCCATGGCAATACCGACATACTCATGGTGTCGAGTGCAATGAACTGCAATCCGTTTCCGTCGTTGTCGCGTAGTGAGCTCCAGCGCACTTCTTCGCGGTTGCTCATGCTCTGCGGTTTTGGAAAACCTACAAACATGTCGGCGACTTTTGAGTCATAAAGTCCTACAAACTGGCCTGTCTTCCGGTCGTTGAAGTTATTTACGGGACCACGACCATAGTAAGTGTAGTTTTCGAGATACGACGGTAATTTCATGGCATAGCCGAGTCGTGGCAGTGTCATGGCCGGCTTGTTGTCGGTCACGGCTGCCTCAAGTTCGACAGATCCGTCGGGATAAACGGTCCATATCTGATTGGTGATGAACCTTAGCGCGTTGTCGTCAAGATTATCGCCTGCGATGAGTCTGGCACGTCCTGAAGTGAATTTGTCGTCCAGCCTGGTCTCGGCCGGAGCCTGTGACTCGACCTTGTAGCTGATTATTACAGATCCGTCGGGACGCGTGAATGTCTTTCGGTCAGAGGCTTTATGCTTCAGGTTGTCGAGTCCGGCGGCATACCATTGGCTGTAGACCCAGACATCGTTGTCGACCGGCGCACGATATGCGTCAAGCCTTGGGCCGTTGCCGGGGGTGATATAGTCTTTGCCGTTGTAGTTTAGTGTATATATTGAGCCTGTTCCGTCGTCAAAAACAATTTTAAATCCGTCGCCCGACACTGTGATGCCTTCTGCGCTCTCATTGATTTTAACCGATTTCCCTGCTCCCGACACAATAGGCGCATAGGGAGTGGCACTTTTTACAGGCAGTTGCTCGCGCATCTGCACGAATCCTTTTTCAGCCCATGGTCTGTCGGCAGGCTGCAGAAATTCTATGATAAGAAAATACTCTTTATCTGCATCGAGATTGTTCATATCAAACGGTATCGTCATTTTCCCTGTGGTGCGGGGCGCGATGTCTTTAGCCGCTGTTCCGCCGAAACGGTTGCCGGAAGCCACTTCCTTGCCGTCGGCATGTAGCTTCCAACGCATATCATAGTCAAGGGGGGTGAAGTAGTTTTTGTTGAATACTTCGATTTCGCCACGGCTCATATCAGAGGCTTTCACGCCGACATTCTGATATACTTTCTGTACTTCAAAATACTGTGGTTTAGGCGATAGATCGGGCAGCATTATTCCGTTCATACAAAACATGCCGTCGTTTGGCGTGTCACCGAAGTCACCGCCATAGGCCATGTAGGCTTTGCCATCGGAGGTGTGTGTGAGCAGTGCCTGGTCAACCCAGTCCCAGATCGCTCCTCCGCAGAAGAAATTGGTCGACTCGATGGCCTCCCAGTAGTCGATGAGATTTCCTACAGCATTACCCATTGAATGTGCGTACTCCGATATGTGATAGGGGTATTTAACTCCAGCTTTACCTTTGACGGTCTCTCTGACCCATGCTACCGATGGATACTGGTTGGATCCCATGTCAACAATGTTGTTGTTGCGCTCATACTGTACGGGACGTGATGTGTCGAACTGTTTTATGGCATTGTAGGCGGCAAGATAATTGTCGCCGGGCCCTCCTTCGTTGCCGAGCGACCAGATTACAATGGCAGGGCTGTTGACGTGGGCGCGTACAAGCTCCATGTTTCGAGCCACGTGGGCGGCTTTCCACTCTTTGGGATGGCTGAGCGATGCATTACCGTAGTAATATTCGTGGCTTTCGATATTGGCTTCATCCTCAAGATAGATGCCATATTTGTCACATACGTAGTACCAGTAGGGTGCATTACTGTAGTGGGAGTTGCGCACATGGTTTATGTTGCCCCGCTTCATAAGCATCACTTCTTGCTCCATCTGGTCACGGGTTATGGCATGTCCGGTGAGCGGATTGGTCTCGTGTCGGTTGACTCCTTTAAGTTTTACCGGTTTGTTGTTGACGTAGAAATAGCGTCCGGCGAGACCGAATTCATCCTGAGAAGCCGGTGTATCGAGGATCTCGACTGTGCGGACACCCATATATGTCGAAGCGATGTCAACGGTTTTGCCTTTGGAATTTTTCAGTTCGGCGACCATGACATATCGCCACGGTTCCTCGGCGCTCCACTTTTTAGGATCGTTCCAATAGAAGCTCAGGTTGTTTTCAGTAGTCGAGTTTTTTACAATGTCGAGCACTTTAGAAGGAAGAGACTGTACCATTGCCGGCGTGGAGGACGTCATGTCGCTATACAGTTCACATGGATAGAAACTGTAGGTGACCGAGTAACCCCTGGCGTCTTTTTTCGTCAGGTTTTCGACAGAGATGTCGACACTTATTTTTGCCTCACCATCGGGTGCGATCGAGAGGGTGCGCACTGCAAGATCGGAAATGGCCACTTTGGGTGTTGATGTGAGATAAGTGTCGCGTATTATACCAGGAAGCCGGAACATGTCCTGTGCCTCAAGAAAAGAGCCGTCGCTGCTTCGGTATACTTCCACTGCTACGGAATTCTCGCCTTTTACGACAAAATCGGTGATATCGAAAGTGGCTGTGTTTCGCGAGTTTTTGGAGAATCCGATATAACTGCCGTTGATCCAGAGATAGAAGAATGAATCCACACCGTCGAAGTTGATGTAGATCTCACGCCCGTTCCAGTTGTCGGGAATCGTGAATGTGCGGCGGTAGGAACCGACTTCGTTACGGTCTTTGTAGGTTGTCCAGTGTTCGGGAGGTGTGCGCATTACGCCTCCACGCCAATCGTCGACAGCGACTTTGTGCTGGAAAATCACCGGCTGGTTCACATAGACAGGTACACCATATTTCATAGATCCGTCAGGTAATATGCCTTGCACGTTCCAGCATCCGGGGACTGCTATATTATCCCATTCCGATACATCGTAATCGCTGCGATAGAATTCCTTGGGGCGTTTTTCCGGGGTATTTACCCAGTTGAATTTCCAGTCGCCGTTGAGACTCTGGTAATAAATGCTGTTTTCGGGAAGTACTTTGCGTGCATTTTCAACTGATGCAAAAGAGAAGAAATAGGCACGCGGCTGTTGTTTGTTATAGGCCAACAATTCCGGCGATTCCCATTCATTTCCCACGGGGGCGCCGGCATTTCCGTAGTCAAAACCTTTGAGAGCAGGTACGGCAGCGGTTGTAGATGCCGCGAGTGTGACGGAGAGCGTAGATGATATGATAAACTTTCGCATAATTCATGATATTGATTGGTAGAAAACAAATATACATATAATATTCTTGCTATATTTGCCAATAGTATCAAAAAACATTCCGGAAGCGGTTACTTCTGTGATAAAACGTAAAAAACACTATGGCTACATCCAACGATATCGACTGGGCAAACCTCTCGTTCGGTTATATTCCCACCGATTATAATGTGCGTTGCCGTTATGCCGACGGCAAGTGGGGCGAAATTGAAGTGTCGCAGTCAGAGACAATCGACATACACATGGCCGCGACGTGTCTGCACTATGGTCAAGAGGTTTTTGAGGGGCTCAAGGCGTTTCGCGGAAAAGACGGCAAGGTGCGTATCTTCCGTCTTGAAGAGAATGCGAAACGTATACGTGAATCCGCCGAAGGTCTGCTCATGGAGCCTGTTCCACAGGATCTTTTTGAGGAGATGGCCAAAAAAGTGGTAAAGCTCAATGAACGCTTTGTGCCTCCTTATGGCAGCGGAGCATCGCTTTATATCCGTCCGCTTGAGATCGGCACGTCGGCTCAGGTAGGGGTGAAGCCGGCAAAAGAATATCTGTTCATTATTCTTGTCACTCCGGTAGGGCCTTATTTTAAGGAAGGTTTCAGACCTACCGATATTTGCATCATGCGGGAATTTGACCGTGTGGCTCCTAAAGGCACCGGCCGTTGGAAAGTGGGAGGCAACTATGCAGCCAGCCTTATGGCCGGGGAGAAAGCCCACAAGCATGGCTACTCGGCAGTGCTCTATCTTGATCCTCGTGAGAAAAAATATATCGACGAATGCGGTCCTGCCAATTTCTTTGCAATCAAAGGCAACAAGTATATAACCCCGGCTTCCGACTCGATATTGCCTTCTATCACTAATAAAAGTCTCATGCAGCTCGCACGCGACATGGGGCTTGAGGTAGAAGAGAGACATATCCCTGTCGAGGAACTCGCCGAGATCGACGAGGCTGCGGCATGTGGTACTGCGGCAGTGGCTTCGCCAGTAGCAGAAATACATGATATTGACAACGGTACAAAATATATTGTGGCGAAGGACCGTCAGCCGGGACCTGTAACCACTGAACTTTACAACCGTCTGCGTGCCATTCAGCTCGGTGAGACCGACGATGTGCACGGCTGGAACACCATCATAGAGTGAACACAAAGGAAATCATAGATCATTATTATCCCGCAGGAACTCCCCTGCGGGATATATATTTGCGCCATTGCAGGAGTGTGGCCGATCTTGCTCTTGAAATCAATACCGAGCGCGGGCTCGGTATTGATCCGAAAGTAGTGGAGGATGCCGCGATGCTGCACGACATAGGTATATGTCTGACCGATGCGCCTTCGATCGGCTGTCACGGCGATCTGCCCTACATACTTCATGGTGTCGCCGGTGCCGATATTCTGAGAATAGAAGATGCTGACGAGCAGTATGCGCGCGTGGCCGAGTCGCACACCGGAAGCGGGCTGACCCGTGATGAAATCGAGGCTGCAAAACTTCCGATCCCTTCGGGCCGCGACGCTATGCCCCGCACTATGCTCGAAAAGCTCATCTGTTACGCCGACAAATTCTACTCGAAATCGGGTGACATGCAGCGGAAATCGGTTGAGTCGGTAGAGCGGGAGATCAGACGCCACGGGCAGGCAGCGCTTGACCGTTTTATTGAATTAAAGGAGCTGTTCGGTGATGTTCAGTGAAACTGACAGGCAGTGGATGAGGCTGGCTCTTACCGAAGCACGGAAAGCTGCCGCTGCCGGAGAAGTGCCTATCGGGGCTGTCGTGGTGAGCGGAGGACGTGTGATAGGACGTGGCCATAACATGACCGAACAGTTGCATGATGTCACGGCACATGCTGAGATGATTGCTCTTACGGCTGCCTCACAGGCTCTTGGTGGCAAGTATATGCCTGATGCGACTCTTTATGTCACGGTAGAGCCGTGCTGCATGTGTGCCGGAGCTATCGGCTGGAGCCAGATCGGACGCATAGTTTTCGGTGCCACGGATCCAAAGAGGGGATATGCTTCGATAGTCGGTGCCGGAAAAACGCCGTTTCATCCCAAGGCAACAGTGCAGTCAGGTCTGATGGAGGAGGAATCAGCCGCTATGATGCGTGATTTTTTTGCTCAGAAGCGGCGTTAAGCAGGTTGTAACTGTTTATATTTTGCAAGTATATAATAATAATGGATGCCCGTTGCGGGCATCCATTATTATTTGATGTTATGGTTGGTATTTTACCATCCGGGGTTGTTGGGTGAAAGTGCCGGGCTGCGCTCGATCTCGTATGGAGAGATGGGCCAGAGTTCCATGCGCGGATCATAAGTGCGGGTGAATACAGTGTTGCCGAAGATATCGATGGCATCTTTCATCACATCGCCGTAAATGCCCCAACGCTTCAGATCGAAGTAGCGGTGTCCTTCCAGACAAAGCTCACGGGCGCGTTCGTCGCGGATGCGTTTTGTCATCTCATCTTTGTTGTTTACCTGCATCCAGCTGTCGCCGTTGTTGATTTTGGGCATATTCACTCGTGCACGTATCTTGTTGAGTTCCTTGATTGCATTAGTCAGATCGTTCATCTCGTTGTAGCACTCGGATAGCATAAGTATCACGTCGCCGAGACGTATGAACGGGAACTCATAGGGCGTGCGGTTGTATTCGCCCCAGTAGCCGTCGAGGTTGCCGGTCGGAATCCATTTGCGGCAGAAGTAGCTCTTCCAGCCTTCTGAGTTGTAGATGAATCCTTGAGTCTGATAGGGTGCGCCTCCATTTCCGTTGGTCACGACATATATCATGATGCCGGGAATTGACTGGTCGGGAGAACCGAGATATTGTGCGTAGGGCGCTATGATGTTGAGGTGGCACCGCGGGTCACGGTTGCGGTATGCATCGACAATCTTTGTAGTGTCGGCATCGAAGTAAAATTCGATCTTCTTACCGGCTTTGTCGAGCTGGACCTGGAAAAGTTTTTCGCGCTCGGCGGGAGTTTTGGTTGTCCATCCCTTGAAGAAATCTCCGGGTTTCGAGGAGTATTCGTCAACACGTTCCCAGTCAAAGGGTTTTCCGTCAGGGAATTCATACATTTCCATCAGAGTGTTTGACGGAACGACGTGGTTTGAAGCGATGTTGCGCATTGTGCCTTTGTTGCCGAGGTAGGTGCAAAGGTCCATGCCATAGCCTGCGACATTGCCGTCGATCGACTGCAACGAGAAGATCATCTCTTTACTGCGCATACCGTTGTATATGCGGAAGAGTTCGTTGTAGTCGGGGTGGAGTTCATAACCATAGTCATTGGTCTTGTTGTAGATGATCTCCTCAAAGTCGGCGGCTGCTTTGTCGTATTCTTTGGCATACAGATATACTTTACCGCGTAGAGCGTAGGCCGCTCCTTTTGTGACACGTCCGTAGGAGCTTGAGTCCCAGCTTATCGGAAGATTCTCGATCGCATATTTGAGATCGTCCAGAATCTTGCCGCGCACAGTGGCAACATCTTCTCTTGGATTGTTGAGCGTTTGGTATTGGTCATTGATTATGCAGCTCTCATCGTAGTATGGAACAGCACCCCAGAGGTTTATCAGCTCGAAGTAGGAGAACGCACGCATGAAGCGCAGTTCAGCGAGATAGATGTTTTTGGAGTTAGTCGAGAACAAGGCATCGTCCATTGCCGTTATCGAGCGTATAGCGGTATTGGAGGAGTGTATCACCTGATAGACATATTGCCAGTGATTCAGACATGCTCCCTCAGTGGATGAAAAAGATGTGCCGCGGGCAATATTGCCATATATCGTTGTGGTCGAGAAGGTAAGATCGGAGATCTGGTCAAACATGAACTCAAGACCGAATGCCCAGTTGGATTTTACCAGTGAATAAACGCCGGTGGTACCTTGTTTGGCATGATCCTCTGTTTGCCAGAAAGTATTGTCTGACAAGTGTGTCGGATCAATGTAGTCGAGAGACTCGCAACTGCCAAGAAGCAACGCCGATCCGACAAGAGCTTTAAGAAATATATTTTTTTTCATTGTAGCCATTGTAATTACGTTTAGAATGTGACGTTAACACCTAATGACATCTGTCGGAGCGAAGGATAGCCTACGCCGCTCACGATTTCAGGATCCCAACCGGGGAAGCTGGTAATTGTAAACAGGTTGTCCATTGAGGTGTAGACTTTCAGGTTCTCGACAAAAAACTTCTTGGATATGGATTGCGGAAGGTTGTAGGAGAACGTCAGGTTCTTCAGGCGCAGATAGGATGCGTTGTGCACAAATGCCGTAGATGCGACCTGGTTCTTGGAGTCAGACGAATAACGCAGGATAGGATACTTTGAACCGTAGGGATTCTCGGGAGTCCATGAGTTTTCCACGATGTCTTTCATGATGGTCTGACCATCGGCAGTGATGAAACGGAACGCCTGGTTGTTGTAATATACATTGTAGTCTCCTACGCCCTGGAACAACAGCTGGAGTGAAAAGTCTTTCCATGTAGCGCCAAGGTTGAAGCCATAAGAGATTGCCGGGAAATTACCGCTGCCTACCTCTATGCGGTCGTTGTAGTCGAGCTTGCCGTCGCCATTGGTGTCTTTGTATAGGAAGTCGCCGAGCTGCGGACGCTGGAATGTCGCGAAGTAGTTGCCTTTGCCTTCAGCGTTGCTCTTGTCAGCAAGGCTCTGCACATAATTGAGGTCATTCTGGTCGCGCACGATGCGGTCGATGTCCATCACATATAGCTGGTTGATAGGCTTGCCTTCTTCGTTTTTGAATACGCCGCTGATGTTTGTCTGGCCACCATACTCCTTGATCTCGTTGTGATTGTAAGAGAGGTTGAATCCGATGTTGTATGTCACGTTACCGATACGGTCGGTCCAGGTTCCGTCGATTTCAAAACCGTTGTTTTTCACTCGTCCGGCGTTGGTTGTCGGTATCGCTGTTGTACCATGTGAATAGGGGGCCGGGATTGACATGAGGATGCCTTTGGTATCCTTATCGTAATATTCGAGGCTACCCGACAGACGTCCGTCAAACAGTCCGTAATCGATACCTACGTTAGTGACATAGGTGGTTTCCCATGACAGTTTGGTATTTGACAGAGCCTGGTAATATCCGGCGTTGATGGTGTTGCCAAGAATTGTGTTGGATGCATTATAGAGGGCCTGCCATGCATAGTTGCCTACAGTGTTGTTGCCAAGACCGCCGTAGGATGCACGGAGCTTGAGTGAGCTCAGCCAATTACGCGAGTTCTCCATGAAGTTTTCCTCAGAGATGCGCCAACCGGCAGATACCGACGGGAACCATCCCCAACGGTGTCCGGGAGCGAAACGCGAAGAGCCGTCGGCTCGAAGATTGCCTTCAAGCATGTATTTGTCATCCCACACGAAATTGACGCGGCCAAAGTAGGAACGGAGAGCCCATTCGGTGAAGTAACCGTTGGTGCGGCCTACGGTCGGATATGCGTCGAGAGTCGATAGGCTCTGGTCGCCGTCGTATTTCAGATAAGTGTCATATTCATATTTCTGATACTCCTGAGCCGCTCCGAGAAGGATGGTTGCGTCGAGTTTGTCGTTGAAAGCCTTGAAGTTGTAGTTGGCTGTTATGTCGCTGGTGCGGTAGATCCACCAGTAATTGTAGCGGCGCACGTAGTTACGCACAAGTCCGGTTGTAAGAGGGTATAGGTCAACTCCGCCGGCGTCGTTGAGCACGTAACGGTAGAGAGGCTTGTCGGTAAGGATGTGGTACAGGTTGTTTTCCTTATAGTTGTAGGTATAAGAGGCTTCTACAGTGAGACCCTTCACCGGTTTCACGCGCAGATACATCTTGGGGATGATACTGCGGGTCTTGTTGGGGAACTCGTTTTTGAAGAACCAGTTGCGTCGATATGGATTTGCATTGGACACATTCTGTTCCTCTGGGTTCTGTATGCCGCCATAAGTGCCGGTCTCCTTGTCGTAGAGATTCATGCCGGGCACGGTATTGAAGCCACCGTAGCCGAATACCACATCACCTCCGTTGGTTGCGTTGTCGGCGCTTGTGTCGCTTGAGTCGATAAATCCGTAGATGTTCATTCCGGCTGTGATCCAGGGCTTGATGTCTACTTCAAGGTTGGAACGCATCTGATAGCGGCTATATTGTGTGCCTGTTGTCATGCCGGGGTTGTGTATGTAGCCGAGTGACATGTTGTAGCGCACGGTTTCGGTGCCGCCGGTGACGGATATGTTGTGGTTCTGCACGATATTCACATCACGGAAAGCATGATCCTGCCAGTCGGTGTTGGGATATACGCGGGGATTTCTGCCGGCATCGTTGCGCCACTCGTTGATTTTTTCCTGCGAGAATCGAGCGGCTACACCATTGTTGGCACGTGCCTGATTCTGGATTTCCATGTAATCGGCATAGTTGCTGACGATGTCGAAACGCTTGGCCATGGTTTCAAATGACACGTTGCCGGAGTAGGTTACGCGGGCTGTTCCTGCCTTGCCCTTTTTGGTGGTGATGAGAATTACACCATTGGCTGCACGTGAGCCATATATAGCTGACGAGGCAGCGTCCTTAAGTATCGAGATCGATTCGATGTCGAGCGGGTTTATGTCGGATATCGAGGCATTGGGTAGACCGTCGATTACTACAAGAGGATCGGCATTGTTGAATGTGCCTACACCACGCACGCGTATAGTCTGTTGCTCATAGCCGGGAGTGTTACCGCCCGAATTGACTATGGAAAGACCTGCAGAAAGACCTGCCAGCGCGTTAGTGGCGTTTGTAACCGGACGATCCTCAAGTGCCCCGACTTTTACCGACGAAACAGCGCCGGTCATGTTCACTTTCTTCTGTGTGCCGTAGCCTACAGTTACCACTTCGTCAAGTACGGTTGAGCTTTCCTGCAAAACGATCTTGAATTCTGTCTGACCGTTTATTTTAATCTCTTGAGTCGTGTAGCCTATATAGCTTACCACAAGAGTGCCGTTGGAAGGAGCTGTCAGTGTGAATTTGCCGTCTAAGTCGGTTGATGCTCCGTTTTGGGTTCCTTTGACTGCGACGGTTGCACCTGTGAGAGGTTCATCGCTTGAATCTACAACCGTGCCGGTGACAGTTATCGTCTGCGCTGACAGCGGCAGACTGACAAGTGCCATTAACAGTGCTATGACCACTGTCTTAAAGCATTGATTTGTCTTCACGTTGATAGGATTTAGTTTATGATTAGGTTTTGCTATTAAACCAAAAGGACATCTTTGACCGGGCATCAATATCTCGGAACTGTTCTCCAGGTCGTTAAAAACACTCATTTTTTAAGCTCTCTTGGTAAGAGATGCTTTTGATTTGGCTAAGATACCAAATTTTTGTAAAATCAAAGTGAATTAAATTAAAAAATATTGATTTCTTTAAAATTTTATCAATTTTAATTATTCTTCAGAGGTGTTCATAAGTGTGTTGATTAGAGCATTTGTATTGTTGTTTTTCAAATACGGCAAAACGCCTGTATGATACATTTATTAATAGCTTGTTATGATTCGTGCGTATCTCTTACCAAGAGATGCACACAACACGATAAGTTGTAGACGGTGTGTGGATGGAATGTAAAAATATGTATGCGCTTAGGGGCACATAAATTTTTTATACTATCTTTAGGTCTCTAAAAAAGTCTGTATAAAATATGGCAGAAATCAAGTGCATAGGCATCCTCACTTCTGGAGGAGATGCTCCGGGCATGAATGCGGCAATACGTGCCGTGACACGTGCCGGTATTTTCAGCGGTCTGAAGGTCAAAGGTATTTATCGTGGTTATCGCGGTTTGCTTACCGACGAGATAGTTGAGTTCCACACACAGAATGTATCAAACATCATTCAGATGGGTGGTACTATTTTAAAGACGGCACGTTGCAAGGAGTTTACGACCCCTGAAGGCCGCCAGCTTGCCTATGACACTATGCGTCGTCATGAGATCGACGCTCTGGTGGTAATCGGAGGCGACGGTTCGCTTACCGGCGCGCGCATATTTGCCAACGAGTTCAACCTGCCTGTCATCGGGCTTCCCGGAACGATCGACAATGATCTCTATGGCACTGACACGACTATCGGTTACGACACAGCCCTAAACACGATCATGGAGTGTGTCGACAAGATACGTGATACTGCGACTTCTCACGAGCGCCTGTTCTTTATTGAGGTCATGGGACGTGATGCCGGATTCCTCGCTTTGAACGGTGCTATCGCGTCGGGAGCCGAAGCTGCTATAATCCCAGAGATTTCGACTGAGGTCGATCAGCTGGCTGAGCTGATCCAAAACGGATTCCGCAAGAGTAAGAATTCATCGATAGTCCTTGTCGCCGAAAGTCCTGTCACTGGGGGTGCTATGGCGATGGCCGAACGCGTTAAAAACGAGTATCCGGCTTATGATGTGCGTGTGTCGATTCTCGGTCATCTGCAACGCGGCGGATCGCCTACGGCCCACGACCGTATTCTTGCTTCCCGCATGGGGGCTGCCGCTATCGATGCCTTGCTCGACGATCAGCGAAATGTCATGATCGGGATCAAAAACGATGATATCGTCTATGTGCCTATCACAAAGGCTATCAAAAACGACAAGCCTATAAACCGCGAACTGCTCAGCACACTGCGTCGCCTGTCAATATAAGATGTATCCGGCTACACCGGCAATCACTATCACAAGGATAGGATGCAGTCGGGCGAAATAAACCAACACAAAGGCACCTGCGCACATGCAGGTGCTTTTTATTATGTCGGAGGTTGTGGTACCGAAGTTTTCTTCATTCATAAGCAGAAGTGCAGCCGAGGCGATCAGGCCTATCACAACTGGCCGCAGCCCGGCAAAGACCCCTTTTATTACAGCGCTCTCCCTGTGGCGTGTTATGAAGTGGCTTGCGTAGGCTACAAGCAGAAATGAAGGCAACACTACCACAAGAGTGCATAGAAGAGATCCGAGCACACCCCACCACCAGCCTTCGAAACCGGCTTCTGCGGGCACGGCGTATCCTATATATGTGGCCGAGTTAATACCTATAGGGCCGGGGGTCATCTGTGAGATCGCGACTATGTCGGTAAACATTTTCTCGCTTACCCACCCCGGGCCGACTACCTCACGCTCAATTAGTGAAAGCATGGCATATCCGCCGCCAAACCCGAAGAGTCCGATCTTCAGGTAGCTCCATATCAGGTTGAGATATACGCTCATGATCTGTCCTCCTTCCTGGATTTTTTAAGTCCGCGGCGGCAGTGGAAAAAGTAGCCTGCCGCACCACCGAGTATGATGAAAAGTATTGGATTGGATATCCAGGGTAGCTTTGACCAGATAAGCAGTGCCACAACTACGGGTATCCACAGTGTTTTCCAGGAGATTCCTGCTGATTTGGCCGAGGTGAGCACCGGTGCGATTATCAAAGCTGTCACAGCCGGACGTATGCCTTTGAAGATAGCCGATACGGTCTCGTTGTTTTTTATAAGATCGGGAGTGAGAAAAATCGCTATTGCCAGTATTATTAGAAATGGCAGGATGATTGTGCCTGTTGCCGCACAGATACTGCCCCGCATACCTTTGAGTTTGTCGCCAACAGCTACCGAAATGTTCACGGCGAGTATGCCAGGCAATGACTGCGCTATGGCAAGCTGGTTCAGAAATTCCTCGCGGTCGATCCAGCCATGTCGGTCGACTACCTCTTTTTCTATAAGTGATATCATTGCCCATCCTCCGCCGAATGTGAATCCTCCGATCTTGAAAAATGAGCTGAAAAGCTGCCAGTAAATGTTATTTCTCATACAGTTTTGCAAGTGCGCGCGCTGCGTTCTGTCCGTCGATTGCTGCCGACACGATACCGCCGGCCCATCCTGCCCCTTCGCCTGCCGGATAAAGTCCGGATATGTTTGTGTGATGCATCGTGTCCCGGTCACGCGGAATGCGCAGTGGGGACGAGGTGCGTGTTTCCGCGCCGATGACAGTGGCGTCACTGGTCAGGAATCCACGTGATTTGCGTCCGAATTCCTCAAATCCTTTGCGCAGACGCTCCGATACGGATGCGTACAGCAGTTTATCGACGCGCGCCGGAAAAATTCCAGGTGCATAACTACTTGCAGGCAGATCTTTCGACTGACGTCCGGCGACAAAATCGGTCATGCGCTGGGCCGGTGCTTTTTGGCTTCGTCCGGCTTCCTCGAAAAAACGTTTTTCAAGTTCCTCCTGGTAGACAAGCATTTTCAGCGTATCGTTGCCCGGTACATCTTCCGGCAGGATTTCAACCACCATGCCTGAGTTGGCCCATCGCGACGAGCGGGCCGAAGCCGACATGCCGTTGACGGCTGACTCGCCCGGTGCCGAAGCCGACGGGATCACGACACCGCCCGGACACATGCAGAAAGAATAGACCGCGCGGTCATCGATGCGTGTCAGCATCGAATACTCGGCAGCAGGCAGATACTTGCCGCGTCCGGCAGGAGAGTGGTACATGATGCTGTCGATCAAATGTTGCGGATGCTCGAGTCTGACACCGACGGCAAGTCCTTTGGGCTCCATCTCAACGCCTTGGGCATGGAGCGATCGATAGAGGTCGCGTGCCGAATGCCCTGTTGCGAGTATGACCGGGCCGTTCCATCGGTTGTCGTTGCGGTCAGTCACCCCTGTCACATGTCGTGATCCATCAGGAGCCGTCTCGATTATCAGTTCTGCCATGGCGGTACCGAAGTGCACTTCTCCGCCATGTGCAATGATTGTCTCGCGTATTGATTTTATCACGCCGGGCAATCGGTCGGAACCGATGTGCGGGTGAGCTTCGGCGAGTATGTCTTTTGATGCGCCGTTAGCGACAAGTATTTTGAGTATGTCTTCTACAGAACCGCGTTTTTTGCTGCGGGTGTAGAGCTTTCCGTCGGAGAATGCTCCGGCACCGCCCTCCCCGAAACAATAGTTGGAGTCGGGGTCTACTCGGCCTTCACGGGCTATGGCTGCCATGTCGGCCCGGCGGCTGTCAACATCTTTTCCACGCTCAAGCATGACAGGGCGTACTCCGCGGGAAATAAGTTCCAGTGCGGCGAACAGCCCGGCGGGACCCGCTCCGACCACTATGGCCTGAGGTGCATCTGCTGTAAGAATCTCAAACTGTCGGACAATGTTGTCCTCCTCTGGAGTCACATTATCGATATGAACCTTTACCGACAGATTCACCATCACACGCCGTTGCCGTGCATCGATGGATCGTTTTACAATGTCGACCTGTTTTATACGGTTGATGTCGATCCCGAGTTCGGTTGACAGGTAGGCATTGAGTCGCAGCGGCTCGAAAGCAGTTTCCGGCGACAATCGTAAAGACGAGAGTTCTTTAAGCATGTATGGCTTGTGTGTGATGTGATATTGCCGGACTGTTATAGACGACTGTCTGCAACCGCGCGGTCATTGTATTTTTTCGACAGCCGTTTCATCATCACTATTATAGTGACCAGAGCCAGCACAAATGCCAGAAAATCGCTGCATCCTACACTTGCCCATACGCCGGTCACACCGAAGTGCCGGGGCAGTACGGCAAGAAGCGGCAACAGGAATATAAGCTGCCGGGTGAGCGAGAGGAATATTGATAATGCCGGTTTGCCTATCGACTGGAAGAAGTTTGTGATGATGATCTGGCACCCTACAAGCGGGAAGCAGATGAAGAACAGCCGGAATCCGTCTCGAGCGAATCCGATGAGAGTCTCGTCGGTTGTGAACATCATCGAGATTGTGTCAGGCATAAGCTCGGTAAGTATCCAGCCTATCAGTGTGATGCCGAAACCGGCCCATATACCCAGCCGGAGTGTGCGCTTCACTCTTTCCCATTTCATTGCACCGAAATTGTATCCGAGTATAGGCTGCATTCCCTGGGTTACACCGAAAACGAGCATGACAAAAAACATACCTACCCGGTTGAGTATGCCGTAGGCTCCTACCGCCATATTTCCATCAAGCGAGTCACTGCTGCTACTCAGAAGAGCCTTGTTGAGAAACACTACTACGAAGCATGCGGTTATGTTCATAAGAAACGGCGACAGGCCGATTTCATACATTTTTCTGACAATGCTCCACGACAGCCACTTGTTGTTGCGGCTAAGGTGCACGAAGCTCTTTTTCGACAGGAAGTGTGCCAGCACCCAGATAAATCCGCAGAACTGACCTCCTACCGTGGCGAGAGCGGCTCCGCGCATACCCATTTCGAGTTTGAATATGAGTATTGGTGCGAGAATCACGTTTACAACCACTGATATGAGTGCCGAGATCATGGCTTTGGCAGGATACCCGGTCGCACGCATCAGGTTGTTCATGCCTATGAAAACATAGGAAAGCGGTGTGGCATAGAGCACCACGGTCATAAATTCGCGGGCGAGATGCAATGTTTCCTTGGTGGCGCCGAAAAGCACCAGTATGTCATCGAGGAAATACATTGTTATGCCGCCGAATATCACCGAGTGGATGATACACATTGTCATAACGTTGTTGACCACATCGGTCGCTCTTTTCACATTCTGCTGTCCGAGAAAAATTGACGAAATGGTTGCGCCTCCCACCGATACCAGTGTCGCGAACGCGATCACGAGATTCATCAGCGGGAGGTTTACGGCAAGTGCTGTCAGTGCCAGTGGGCCGACACCACGTCCGATAAATATACTGTCGATGATGTTGTAGAGCGATGTAGCCACCATTGCTATGATGGCCGGCACCGAATACTGTACCAGAAGTTTACCTATCGGAAGCGTGCCGAGAATCGATGCTTTGTTGTCGTTGTTCAACGCTTTTCCCTTTCATGCACGTGGATCTTAAGGGCATCATAGGCGCGATCCACTTTTGCGCGGGCTTCCTCCAGAGAGTCTGCTGTGGCCAGAACCACTCCCATGCGGCGATGTCCCTTTATTTCAGGTTTGCCAAATATACGTATCTGCACGCCCGGTTCCTTAAGAGCTTCCTCCAGGCCGTCGAATTCTATAGTGTCGGTGTCTCCCTCTACAACTACAGCACGTGAAGCCGACGGGCCGTAGAATTTTATTCCGGGCACCGGCAATCCCAGAAGGGCACGGGCATGAAGAGCAAACTCACTCATGTCCTGTGATATCATGGTGACCATGCCCGTATCGTGCGGACGGGGCGATACTTCACTGAAAATCACGTCGTCGCCTTTCACGAAAAGTTCGACACCGAATATGCCGTAGCCTCCGAGTGCATCGGTGATAGCCTTTGCGATAGCTTTTGCCTTTTCGATCGCGTTGTCGCTCATCGGCTGAGGTTGCCATGACCATCGGTAGTCGCCGTTCTGCTGTATATGACCTACAGGTTCGCAGAATACTGTACCGCTTACACTTCTCACTGTCAGCAGAGTGATCTCATAATCAAATTTTACGAATCCCTCCACGATCACACGTCCGGCACCTGCACGTCCGCCTTCCTGTGCCTCCTGCCAGGCGGCGTCGATGTCGGCGTCGCTTTTCACAGTCGACTGGCCGTGGCCTGACGAACTCATAACCGGTTTCACGACACATGGCATACCTATCTCCTCGATTGCGCGGTCAAACTCCTCTCGGGTCGACGCAAACTTGTAAGGTGAAGTTGTAAGGCCAAGGTCCTCGGCTGCGAGACGGCGTATGCCTTCGCGGTTCATTGTGAGCAAAGCGGCGCGTGCGGTTGGTACAACATGCCATCCCTCCTGTTCGAGTTTCACAAGTTCCGGGGTAGCTATAGCCTCTACTTCCGGAATAATGAAGTCGGGTTTCTCCTCCTCGACAGCCTTGCGTAGCGCAGCTGCGTCGAGCATGTTGAACACGCGTGCATTGTGGGCTACCTGCATTGCCGGAGCATTGGGATATTTGTCACAGGCGACAGTCTCTACGCCAAGACGCTGCAGCTCTATTACCACTTCCTTGCCAAGCTCGCCACTGCCGAGCATCATAGCCTTTATGCCTTTAGATGTTCCTGTTGAACCGATTTTCATATATATTTTCGTCTGGTTGTTATATTTTTTTCTTATTCCGAAAAAGCCATTCCTCCTTTCAGGCGCTGGCGCACTACTTCATAGATCATAACTCCGGCTGCTACCGAAACATTGAGTGACTGGATCTTGCCAAATTGCGGTATCGACACGGGCATGTCGCACTGCCGCATGATTTCAGGAGAAATGCCGGTGTCTTCCGAGCCCATTACAAGTGCTATCGGGCCACAATAGTTTCCGTCGGTGTAGTTCGTTTTCGATTTTTCATTGGCGGCAACGATTGTGTAACCGCACTCCTTCAGAAATTTCACCGCGCCCGACAGATTGCGTTCGCGACACACGGGCAGGCTCATCAGAGCGCCGGCCGATGTTTTCACAGCATCAGCACCGACGCTTACACTTCCTCGTTCGGGTATGACAATGGCGTTGACACCTGCGCATTCACATGTGCGGGCTATCGCACCGAAATTTCTCACGTCTGTTATGCCGTCGAGCACAACAATGAAAGGGGTTATACCCTCTTCGTAAAGTTCCGGAACTATGTGGTTGAGGCTGTGGTAAGACACTGCCGACAGATAGGCGACGACTCCCTGGTGGTTCTTGCGGGTTATGCGGTTGATACGCTCCTCCGGAACGCGTTGCACCACGATCTTACCGGCACGCAGCAGAGCCATAAGCTCGGAGGCAAGAGGTCCGGAAAGATCTTTTCTCACAAGCACTTTGTCTATCTCCCGGCCGGCTTCGACAGCTTCCATCACAGCCCTGATGCCGAATATATAGTTTGATTGATCCATTGTCAGTGTTTTAAAAGTGATCTTGCATTGGCAAGTGCGGCATCGTTGACAGTAGCGCCGCTTAGCATCACGGCGATTTCATGCTCGCGGGCTGTGTCGTCAAGCCGTCGCATACGGGTGTGGGTCGAGCTTTCGTCGTCTTCTTTGTAGACCTTGAAATGGGCCTGACCCTTGGCGGCCACCTGCGGCAGATGTGTTATGGCTACAACCTGCATATTTCCGGCTATCTCAAGCATCATCAGTCCCATGCGGTCGGCTATCTCACCGCTTACTCCCGTATCGATCTCGTCGAAGATGATTGTAGGCAGTTCCATTTTAGACGCTATTATGCTCTTGACCGACAGCATGAGCCGCGAGATTTCGCCACCCGAGGCTGTGGCGCTCACAGTCATTGGTTCCTGGTTTTTGTTGAACGCCACCCGCATTTCCACATTATCGATACCGGTAGGAGTCAGATCGTTTGTATGGGTGAGCGCCATTTCGACTACAAGATTTTTCATGCCCAAAGGCATTGCAGTCTCTCTCAGAGTCACAGCAAATGCCTCGCATTGTGCCTTGCGTTTTTCCGATATGGATCTGGCAAGTCTGAGTGCCTCCTTGCGTGCGCCGCGTGCCGCTTCTTCAAGCTCTTTTAGCCGGAAATCACTGTTGTCGAGGGTGCTAAGGGTTGTGCGCAGATTCTCGGCAATGTCTATCAGCTGTTTCACCGTGTCGACACGATGATGGCGCTCAAGCTCATATATAGCGTCAAGACGTTCTTCGACGGCCACAAGACGGCGAGGATCGGGACTGAGACTGTCATCGATACTCTCAAATGTCTGACGTATGTCCTCGACCTCCAGACGACATGATTCCAGACGTTCCGACAGATCCTCGCTTTCGGTCAGATAGTCCGTGAGACTGTCTGCTTCATCATAGGCACGCCGCAGCGTTTCGCACGCACCGTCCGACTCGTTGCCGAGTGCGTCGGCAATAGCGGCAAGACTTTCTTTTAGTCTTGATATGTTTTCAAGGGTGTCACGCTCTCGCTCAAGTTCTTCCTGCTCGCCGTCGGTCAGGCGCAGGCTGTCGATTTTTTCGAGCTGGCTACGCATCTCTTCTTCATCGTCGCGGCCTTTTGCTGTCAATCGTTTTGCCACAGCATAGGCTTTCAGGGCAGTGCGGTATTTGTCGTAGGCTGTGCCATACTCTTTCAGTTCACTCCGGTTGTCGGTCATCGAGTCGATGATTTCAAGCTGAAATTCAGGAGTGGCAAGCAACAGGTTCTGATGCTGGGAGTGTATGTCCACAAGCTGTCGTGACACTTCGCCGAGTGTGGTCAGATTTACCGGCATGTCGTTGACAAATGCGCGGCTGCGCCCTGTAGGCGACACTTCGCGACGCAAGATTATTCGGTCGTCATCGTTCCACTCCACTCCGTTGGTTTTGCACCATTCTTTCAGATTTATGTTGTCCTGAACATGCATTACAGCCTCAATTGTCGATTTCCTCGACGGATCAGTCACGACTTTTGTGTCTGCTCGTCCGCCAAGAAGCATTGACAATGCTCCAAGCATTATGGATTTTCCTGCACCTGTCTCGCCGGTAATGATATTTAGTCCGTTGGCAAACTCGATATCTACATTATCGATCAGCGCGTAGTTGGATATGTGGAGTGATTCTATCATCAGTCGTTAAGTGGCAGAGGTCTCAGTGTTAACACGATTTTGCCATGGGTGTCAAGGAGATTGACGATAGATTCGTTGCCCGTCGGTTTGTCAACGGTCTCAACCGATTCCAATGCCACGAGCAGAGGTGTTTCCCACTTGGCGTCGGGGCAGAATGCCAGTGTCACCGCAAATTGCTGGAATTGTATGGTGCCCGACTTGTCGGGGTCGATGAATATTGTTCCGTTGAGCACATTGCAGCCTGTGTTGCCGTGAATGCGGCGTTCAGGCAGGTCTATCACAAGCTTGAGATCAGGAGAGTCTACACTGTGTCCGTCAATCTTTATAACCTGCCATGATCCGTTGAGAAATTCCATTGCCGGTTTGGCCAGTGTCATGAGTGTCTTTCCTTTGTCGTTGCGGAATTCGATGAGGCTTTCAGCTTCATTTCCTGTAATGCGGCATGTGCGGGTCTCGCTCATTGCCGTCAGAAATTCGTGGGCATATTTTGCATCGGGACACATGCGCATCGTTGAGATCATATCTCCGAATCTCAGTGAATCTCCATGCTGGGCATAGAAATTGCCGTTTACAGTGTTGCAGCCGTCATTGCCGTAGAATCGACCTGTCTCTTTTTCGAATATCAGATAAGGGCGCTCCCCGTCATCCCCGTCGGTGTCGGCCGACAGTGTGTAGCCGTTGATGCTGCGCAGATGCCATGTCCCGTCTGTGAAGTCAGGCGCCGGAACTCCGGTTGATGATGCGTCTGTTTTCTTGGAAGGAACTGTATTGTTGTTTTTGTCGTTCACCGGCTGATTGCTCTTGGATGATTTCTTTTTCTCATCGCGTGCCTTTTTTTCGGCAGCCTTTTTCTCTTTGGCGGCTTTTTCTGCAGCTTTTCTTTCACGTTCCTCGGCCTTCTTCTTTTCTTTTTCAGTCTTTTCAGCGTTTTCTGTAGAAGCATTGCCTGGAAGTTTGCTGGAGATCGACTCCATTACGCTGCATGAGCCGGCTCCCGATATTACGAGTCCGGCAGCGATTATATTTACGAGAAGTTTCTGGATATTCATATCAATATATATTTTGACGTTCAAAATTACTATAAATAAATAGATATACCAATCACCTGTTCCAACAAAACTGTGTCAGGGCCGGTCAGTTGATTTGTGAGGTCGCTATCTTGTATTGTGTCAGGGCAACCTGATAGGCGGCATTTGCTTCGGTGAATCGGTCAAGGGTCTGGCGGTGCAGTGCTTGTGCGGCGAGCAGGTCGGTGATGGTAGCTGTGCCGGCCTGATAAAACACGTTGTAAAGACGCAGATTCTCTGTTGCCGTGGCGATTGCCTTGTGCGCTATATCGGCTTTGCGCTGTGCTGCCGTCAGGTCGTCCCATGCTTTTTCCATGCCGATCACTACAAGCTCCGACATGTCTTCAAGCTCTATTTCAGCTGTCTTGCTGGCAAGACGTGTGCGCTTTATGGCATGTGAGCCGCCCCACCATCCCGACAGGGGAATATTTACAGCCACAAACACTGCTCCATAACCATGATCGGTATCAAGGGCATTCTGGTAAAAATACCCTGCGCCGACTCCTACTGTTGGCAGGTTTTTTCCGAGTTCTATGCGCTGTTCCAGCTTTTTTGCTTTGACATTTTCTTTGAGAAGCAGATAATCAGGATTGTCTGCGAGGGCCTGTTCGGGTGGCATGTACACATCCAAAGGGATCGTCGGTACGCTGTCGGCCGGGATATATTCTATATCCACATGGCTGGTGTCGGCGCCTATATATTGTGCCAGCACCATTTTGCAGAGATTTATACCGTTGTCCAGATCCACACTGTCAGCCTGCAGTTCGCTGCGGCGTAGTTGTGCCTCAAGCAGGTCATTTGAGGTTATGAGTCCGGCTTCAAAAGCCACCGCCACATCATGGCATAGTGAATCTACAGCAGTCATGGCTGCCATCAGTGTCTCTCGTTTTGCCTGAAGCGCGGTTATTTCCCAGTAATATTTGTCAACGGTTTGTATCACGTCATTGCCTGACTGGCGTCGCTGAAGTTCGCTGACAGCTACTCCTATCTCAGCAAGTCTGTTTCCATTGACAATCTGTCCGCCCATAAACACCGGCTGCACGGCAGTTATGCCTGCATTTACCGATTTGTCGAGAAATGATACCGTAAGCATGTCGAGCAGCCCGAATTGGATTATGCCTTTGTTGGATTTGAAGGCAAACCCCGATGCGTTGACCTGGGGGAAATATTTGGTGAAAGCTTCCTTGCGCAGTTCCTCGGCTTCTCCGACGGCATTATGTGCCGCACGTATTTTCATATTGTTCTGCAAAGCCATTTGCCGGCAGGAGTCAAGAGAGAGGTTTTCTCCTATGGCTGTGGAAAAGCAGAGTGCCGTAATAAATGCTAAGACAAGTTTATTCAGGAGTTTCATGGTGTCAGGTATTTTGGATTTGAGTCTGGGCCGGAGCCGGCTCAAGGACGGCATTTTTTCCTTTTGGTTGTGTTTTCCAGTACGCGACAGGTATGAATGTCAGGATATACACCATTGTGATGATTGTACCCCAGAATATGACCGTACCCATCGGTTGCCATAGTCCGCTGTCGCTTATCACCATCGGCACTACCCCCATCGAAGCCGCCGAAGAGGTAAGGAAGATAGGGCGCATGCGCCGTTTGGCTGATGCCAGCGAGGCGTCACGTATGCTCATGCCTTCCGACTCTTGCAGATGTTCGGCATAATCGAGCATGATTATGGCGTTTCGCACAAGAATACCCATTAGACTTATAAGGCCGAGGGTGCAGGTGAGACTGAGCACCATGTTCTGGATCAGCAGGCCGATTGCCATGCCGGGAAGGCAGCAAAGCAGACATCCGACCAGAAGTAGTGATATACCTACTTTCTTATAATGCATCAGGAGGATGAAAAAGATGATAGTAGCAGCCATGGCGAGCGCGGTAAGTATGTTGGGAAGAATCTCAAACGTCTGTTCCCATACTCCTCCGTATTCGATATTGTACCCGTCAGGCAGTTTGAAATCTTTTAGTTCGGATTTTACTGCCTTTGTAAGATCGATCGCATTGTCGCCGCGTGAGATCTCTGCCATTATCGAAACGGTAGGGATGCCGTTGCGGTGCGACATCTGCCCATAGGTCCACGACGGCTTTACTTTGGCAAACTGGCTCAGGGGCACATTCTCCGGACCAAGCAGAGGTATACGTTCGTTTGTAAGTTCCGATATGTCGCCGCGCGTGGCGTTTTTTGTCTTGGCGACGACCGGAATCTCATAATCACCCTCCCAGACCGACGCTACCGGAATTCCGTCGCTGTATCTCATGGCAAGTGTGAGCTGGAGCAGAGTGTTGTTTAGGCCGAGGCGGTTCATGGCATCCTCGTCAGGGATGACTCTGGCGGTGAGTTGTGGAGCGTTGAGGCTGTTTCTTACAAGATGTAGTCCGGGAATATTACGCATTATGCCCGTGATGCTGTCGGCCAGATTTTGCAGAACGTTATAGTCGGTGCCGCTCACTCTCACATCTATGGGATCTGATGCTGTTTCATAACTGAGCTGTTTGAAGCGGACTCTTGCGTCAGGAAAATAGTCCTGATAGCGGGCGGTGTATTCGTCGAGTACCTCTATTGTGGCTTCGCTGTTTTGGGTGTTGACTATGAACTGGGCATAGTTGGGGCCGCCTACCTGGGGTGTATAGGTAGTCTGGAATCTCGGAGAACTGCATCCGTGGAATATAGCGACAGAAACTACCCTGTCATCTTTTTTCAGGATTGTTGCAAGCGAATCGGCTACCTGCGAAGTCCGTGCAAGAGGTGTGCCTGTAGGCAGATTGATTTCCACTGCAAACTGGTTGCGCTCGGCTACCGGCATAAGTTGGATCGGGCGTGTAAACAATATGTAGCTTCCTGCGATCACGCTCAGAATGCCTGCGGCAAGTACAGTCTTCGGCCATTTGAAGCATAAGTCGATCAGCTTGTCGTAGCCTTGTTGCAGGAGCATTAGGAATGTGACATGGCGCTTCTTGCCGCTGTCTGCTGCGGGAGTGTCTCCCTCGCTTTTTAAGACTCTTGCCGGATCGATTATCTTGTATTGCAGAAGTGGTACAAGCATTTCGGCCACAATAAGAGATATGAACAGGATAATGGTGATCGCCCAGGGAAAATCGAGCAGGAAGTCATGCATCATTCCTGTCATTGTCACGAGAAACGGGAAGAACGTTATGGATATGGCAAGTGTCGCTGAAATTATCGCTTTGAAAAATTCGGTGGCGCTTCGGAGTGTGGCTGTTTTGCGGTCGAGGCCCTGGCCAAGCAGACTGACATATTCGTCGATGATCACCACAGAGTTGTCGACGATCATTCCAAGTGATACAATCAGACATGCCAGTGTGACGGTATTAAGCTCTATACCGAGCACATAGAAAAGTCCGAGGGAAATAAAAATTGTGATCGGAATGGTCGATGCCGCGATCATGGCCACTCGGAATGGCAGAAGAATGATTATGGCTATAAGTACTCCGGCTATGGCGATAAGCAGTTCCGTCAGAAAGTTGACAACACTGTTGTTGACATCGTAGGGCTGGTTGGTAATCTTGAAAAGCGTTATGTCGTCAGGCAATGTCTGTTCGAAGGCCGCGATATGCTTCTCCACCTCTTTGCCCATTTCCACCACATTCTTGCCATCTTTTATTTCGATGGAGAGTACAAGCGACTTTTCGCCGTTGTTGGTAACAAAACTGGAGGGACGGGGGTACTCCTTTACCACATGCGCCACATCGCCGAGGGTTACTACATCGCCGTCGGGGAGCGTGAAAACGATCTGGTCACTCACTTCTTTTACGGAATTGAGTGCGCGGCTCACTGCTATAGGCGCTGTGTAGTCAGGCGTGCGCAATTCGCCTCCGGTAGTGGCAAATCCCTGTGAAGCGAGAGCCAGAGCTATGGTTTTCTCTCCGATACCGTAATTCGACAGCTTTTCAGGGTCGATATATACGGCGATCTGTTCCATCTGTTGACCATATACGGTCATTTTGCCCACACTTTCTATGCTGCGCAGACGGTCTTGCAGGCCATCCATGTAGGATTTGAGTTCACGATAGGTTTTCTGATCGCTCGACATTGTCAGCAGTACGGCTGAAGTAGCGCCGAAGTCCGATATGACCTCCGTTCCGAGTACGCCCGGCGGGAGTTTAAGTTTCAGACCGGCAGTGCCGGCACGAAATTTATTCCAGAATTGGTCGGTATCTTTTACATTGTCGTCAAGCTGTACGTAAATGATTACTTGCCCCGAGGTTGCGTCACTTGTAGTCTTGATTTTATTTACTTCCTTGAAGCTGAAAACATAATCCTCCATGGGTTTCACAACCTCCTGTTCTATTTGTTCGGCGGTGGCACCGGGATAGGAGGCGGCAAAGACACCTTCGGTGACTGTATAGTTCGGAAACTCGTTTTTATCAATGACATCAAGCGAATATATGCCGAAAGCTACCAGACAGCATACCGCCAGTATTACAATAGAACTGTATTTGTAGCCCCAGGACACAATAGGAGCTACCTTGAATGGGGACTGGCTCTTGGCCGGTGCACGATTATCGTTTGCCATGATGTGTGTCAATTGATGGATATGACTTTCATTCCCTCACTCACTTTCTGTTGGCCGGATACTATTACGGAGTCTCCACGCGCCAGGCCTTCGGTAACCGTGACTCCATTGTCGGTCATGTCTCCGATAGAGATGGCACGCCGTTGGGCGATACCGTTTTCGATCAGCCATACGAAATTACTGTTGTCCTCGCTGAGAAGCACAGCATCCATCGGCAGAACGATAGAAGGCATGGAATCACTACCGGCTGTCTGGATCTTTACACGGCATATCATACCTGGAAGCAATGAGTCGGCGGGAACACGGCCTTCTATGGATAGTTTCACGGTGTAATTGCGTGTGAGGGGGTTGGCTGACACTCCTTTTTCGCTAACAGTCGAGCTATAGGTATGTCCGGCGCACTCTACTGTTCCTTTGTCCCCTACAGCGATTGATGCTATTGAGTTCTCGGGTACAGAAACCGAAGCCTTTACGTCCGATGTCGTCATTATGTTTACTATAGGTTCAAATGGAGCTACGGTCTGTCCTTTGTCGGCGAATTTGGCCGAAACGACACCTGAATATGGTGCCTTGAGCTTGGCGTCGGAAAGTGCTTTGCGGGCTATTGCAGTTGCTGAACGGGCCTGCTTTACGGCGCTTTGGACTTCCACCCACTTGATCTCAGCAAGAGCTTTCTGGTCATGAAGCATCTTCATGCGCCGGTATGCGTCATTGGCTTGTTCCTCTGCAGCAGCCGATATGTCATAGGCGTGTTGTAGCGATGTCGCGTCGAGTGTGGCTATTGTTTGTCCTTTGGATATTTTGTCTCCGACTTTTACATTCACATTATTGACTGTACCTGCAACCTGAAAACTCAAAGGTGTTTCCTCTCCAGCTTCAATTGTGCCGGGATAACCTGTGCCGTCAGTCAGTGATTCGTTTTGCGCCACACAGACGGTTTTTACTCTGACAGGCTCGGTTCTGGCGGTAGTGTTTTTGTGTTTGCATGAAGTGACAGTCAAAACCGCCATAATGGCTAAGGCCACATGTATTGTTTTCATAGTCTGGAATGTGTGGGAAATAGGGATCTGTCGTTGAAACAGTGTTACTTATAATTATATAATATTAACACGGGCTGCAATTATTGGTTCATTTTCGATAAAGGTAATTTCAATACCGATGTTGCTTTAAAAAGTATGGGTAAATCTGTTTTTGAGTTAAAAAACACTTGAATGTTAAACTTCCGGTGGCGGTCTGCGTCAAAAATACAGACGATACGAAACAACGTTTAAATAATAAATTCTCACATTATGAAAAAGCTCATTCTCCTCTCTCTTTCTATGGTGGCATTTGTAGGTATGGCTGCTCATGCAACAGGTGTAAACACTGGCGGTAATGAAAAGCGGGTTGGGCCGCGGCATGTCCGTGTGGTGAAATCCCGTGTCGCCGATCCGTTTGAGGGTATAGGTCTTTCCGAAATTCAGAAGGCACGGCTTCATGAGGTTTTTGGAGCGGTCAGAATGGCTCCGGCAGATTCTGGCTCAGCTCAGAAACTTATGACACAGATAAAAAAAGTACTTACTTCGGAGCAGTATATGCACTATCTTGAGAATGTGGCTTCTGGTGTTGCTTCACGTATGATTCTTGCTGGGCGGTAGCGATTTGTTTCTTAAGATGAATGAAAATATATTTCCATAGGAAAATATAAATTGGTTGAATGTAAGAACAGACCGACTCATTTTCAGAGTCGGTCTGTTTTTATATTCTGTTTTATAAGTTTTATTTTTTGTCATATCGGCCGTTAAGCACATCGCTTACAGCCTCAAGATAGCCGTAACCGTTCAGTCGGTCAGGTAGCAGGTAGCTTCCTTCCACCCACTCGTTCCAGGCGTTGATCATTATGAATTTGGGTTGTTCGGGATGTCGGTCGGCATATTCTTTAGCCGCTTGCAGATACGTGGCGAATGACTGGGGGGTATTGTGAAAGCGGGTTACATCCGAAGCTCCTTTTGCAGGAAAGCGGGGAGTATCGTCCCAGCCGATCGATACTGTCGGATATACCGGAACATCGAATATTGAATCCCATTGTTCGCGTATGTCGATACCGTTTTGACCGTGCACCATATAATCGCAGTCGAAACCGCCCATGTTGTAGAATGCCTCACTGTCTATTCCGATCTTTTCGATTTTATCTTTCATTTTTGCGGCAGTGTCTTCGTTTAGCATCCAGCCTCCTCCATGTATTTCCTGAATATGTACACCGTTGAATCCTGCTTCACGTGCTTTTTCATCGAAATATTTTATTGCTTCACCCGCTTTGTCGAGGTCTCCGTCAAATCCGGCCACGAAGTTGTCGATGCTGAATATTCCGAATACGGGACAACCGTCGATTTTCACGTAGTTGGGACGTGTGAAATACTGGTTTATGATTCGGTCGACTATGATGCGGTAGTTGTTCTCGTCGATCACCGGATCAAAAAGTATTGACTCGTCATCGCCGTATTTATGGTAGTTCCAATAGTTTCTCTTTACAAAATGATTGGCCCACATCAGGTAGAAATTCATCTTCTCGTTGTTGGAGGCTTTAAGGAATCCATCGTTCACAGCTCCTTCGAGATACGGACCGTTCATAAACCAATACCAGTCATAGATGAAAGTATTGACTCCATATTTCAGTGCTGTGTCGATCCAGCGCTCCACCACGGCGGGATCATTGTCGTGCTCATATCCCCAAAGAGGTTGTTTGGGTTGTTGATGGCCTTCAAAGCGCGGATTGCCTTTTTTGATCACTTCCCACTCTCCTTCTCCGTTGGGCCACAGGAATTTGTTGCCAAGTGAATCATCATGGCATGACGGCCATACGAAAGCCGCTACATAATATTCGCTGTTGTCGTTTGGAGCCGGTTTTTCACTGCTGCATGAGCCGGCGATAAAGGCCAGGGTAAATGCAAGTGCGGTGTAAATAAGATTTCTTTTCATGGTGATAGATTGGTTGGATTATTGATTTGTTGCAAAGATAAGCAAAATTAGCGGCCAGGGTGATGCGAAAATGGCCACTTGACTCTTAAAAACAACGAGACCGAAATCCTGAGTAAAGGTTCCGGTCTCGTTTTATTGCTGGTCAGTGGACTCCGGTCATGATTGTTTCACATACTTCTTTGTCTCGCCGGGTTTGCTTATCGATGGTGCCACTGCTTCGGCCGACGTTGCACGTGTTGTGTTGGGCTCGGCGCTCATCACAAACTTGATATCGGCTCCGTTGCGCAGGTCTTCGTACGTGATATAGGATTTGTCATACTCCTCACCGTTGAGATACATCTTGTCGACATAGACATTTTCCTTGCTCCAGTTTTCAGTGGTTACATTCACGTTTCTGCCGTTGCTCAGTTTCATGCTTACGGCCGGCATTGCCGGAGACCCTATGCTGTAGATGTTGCTCGAAGGTGCTGTCGGATAAAAGCCCATGCAGTTGAAGATATACCAGGCCGACATTTGGCCGCAGTCGTCGTTGCCGCAGAGCGATCCGGGCTCGTTGCCGTAGAAACGGTCGATGACCTCTCTGACACGTGCTTGTGCCTTCCAGGGCTGACGCAGGTAGTTGTAGAGGTATATTACCTGGTGACAAGGCTCGTTGCCGTGCCAGTAAGCTCCTATACGTCCCTGTATATCATGGGCTCCGGGTACGTCATCGGGGATTTCGATCTCAAAGAGAGAATCGAGACGTGCCAGATACAGATCTTCGCCTACCTCATTGATATGACCTTGCACATCGTGAGGAACATACCATGTGTATTGCACAGTGAATCCTTCAGTGATATCACCCCAGCCGTGCACAGACCCCGGACCCTCATAGGCGATCGGGGAGAACGGTGTGCGCCAGTTGCCGTTGATGTCGCGGCCACGCATGAACTTCGTCTCCGGATCGACAAGATTCTGGTACGACATGGAGCGGTTGAGATACTTTTCGTAGTCCTCTGTCTTGCCCAGATGCTTGGCTGCCTGTGCGATGCAATAATCGTCATAGGCATACTCAAGAGTCTTGGATACCGATTCTTTCTCTTTGTCGAGAGGCACCCAGCCGTTGGCGATATATTCAGGCAGACAATCGTAGTTGCGGTTGTTGGCGGTTGTCACCATCGCCTCATAGGCACGCTCGGCGTCGATGCCGGGTACATCCTTGACTATCATGTCGGCAAGCACCGAAACAGCGTGATAGCCTATCATGCACCAGTTCTCGTTGCCGTAGAACGACCATATCGGAAGCATCTTCTCTACACTGTGGTCATAGTGGTTGAGCATGCTGTGGGCTACATCGGAGTTCACTCCCTGCTGTACGAGGTTGAATAGCGGGTGAAGTGCGCGGTAAGTATCCCATAACGAGAATAGTGTCAGGTTGTGGCGGCCTGCCTCTATCTTGTCTATGTTCTGGTCGTTGCGGCGGAAACTGCCGTCAGCATCCTCAAACACATATGGGTTCAGGAATGCATGATATACCGATGTGTAGAATGTCTCTTTCTGAGCCTGATCACCTTCGACATCAAAGATGGCGAGTTGGCGGTTCCACTCATCCACACCCTTCTGGTGTAGGTTCTCGAATGACTGTCCTTCAATCTCTTTCAGGTTGGCAAGAGCGCCGGCTGTGCTCACTGACGAAATCGCGGTCTTCACTTCGACCTGATCTCCTGCTTTCGACGGAAAGTAGAGAGCGAATTTCAGGTTCTTACCCCATGCCTCCTTGGAGCTTCGGAAACGCGAAGTGTTGTATATCACAGGTTTGTCGTTCTGATAGATCATCACACTGTCAAACGGCTGTGAGAATACTGCGGCGAAGTACACGTGGCGTTCAGGTGCCCATCCTTTCACGATCTTAGAGCCTGTGATGGTCGAGTCGTTCTCGATGCGTATGTTGGCCCATTCGCAAGAGCTTCGAAGCGTGTGGTTCAGATCGACAAGTACAAATGCGCTGTCGCTCTGAGGATAGGTGAAGCGAAGCATGCCGGCATGCATTCCCGAGGTCATCTCGGCACGTGTGCCATAGTCCAGAAGGTCAACTGCATAATAGTTTGCCGAAGCATCCTCCCGGTCATGACTGTAACGTGAGCGATAGCCGGAGTCAGGATCCTCATGGGTGCCGGGATTGAGATTCAGCTTTCCGGTACCGGGCATAAACAGGAAATCACCGAGGTCTGGAATGCCTGTGCCGTTGAAGTGTGTCAGCGAGAATCCGAGAAGGGTCGGATGGTCATATTTGTAGCCGGATGCTGTGTCATAGTCGTCGGTGTCAGTGTCTGGGCTGATCTGGATGCCGCCGAATGGTACCTGCGATCCGGGATAGGTGTTGCCGAAGCCCGATGTGCCTACCAGAGGTCTCACATATTGGGAAAGATCCTCTGTGTATGCTGTCTCATCAGAGTCTTGCTTCTGTTGGCATGATGCCAAAAGTAGCAGAGAGGCACTGATGACGGCTGAATGAGTTATTTTCATCATGAATGTCATGGCTGATAGTCATTTATAGGCATTATCTGTCACCGACCGCTTTCAGGTACTCGTCCCAGAGATTGCTCATCGTGATTTCAGGTTTGTCGCCGAGGATGAGTTTCATGGCAGCGTCAAACGACCACACTTCAAGCTCGTTGGCTGTGGCGTTGAACTTGCGTATGAAGTTCTCGTCCTTGTTGATCTGCATCCAGTAGAGGAAGTAACCTAAATAGCGGTAACCGTCCATCCAGTTGCCGCCACGCGGACGGTCATTGGATGCGAAGTCCTGTTCAAAACAACCGTTTGCTACACGCACACCGTCGGCTGTACCTTCGATAAATGCCCAGAACACACCTCCGTCGCTATATGAGCCGCAACCTTTCGGCTCAAGTTGGTAGGCATGTGTAAGCTCATGGTAAAGCACACCACGGGTTTCATAGTCGACCTGCTCGATATCGTTGCCTTTATAGCTCTGTTCGATCCAGTCGGTACTGTAGTTGATCTGGATAAAACTGCCGCTGCCGCTCTTGTAGGATACTCCGTCGAAACTGTTTAAAATGTATTTGATTGTTTTGATCTTGGGAATATTCTCGTCTTCAGGAGAGTAGTAGAGCGTCTGAAGCACCCGGAGAGCATTTTCCTGAATGTATTTCTCAGGTTGAGGCACAATCTTTTTATAGATCTGGGCCCCGGTGGTGCGTGGTGACTCGATTTTGAAATCGACATCGCCGGGATAGTAACTTTTCCACTCTTCCGCTATAGGCAGAGGTGCCGGATAGTTGTGTTCGGGTGCGGGACCAGGTGTAGGGTCGGGGCCAGGATCCTCCGGTTTGCCGTCATCAGAAGAACATGCAGAGCAGCAAAGTGCTAATGCCGCAATGGCATGTATATATAATTTGTTCATTATATGACCGTTTTGTCTGTAGACTTTATCAGGCTTCTTTCTTCTCTTCGGCAGTTATGTCGCCTACTGCAGTCTGGTACTCGTTCCAGAGACTCTCGATTGAATTTTCAGGCTTGTCACCGAGGATATGTTTCATGGCAGCGTCAAATGACCATGGATTTACTTCCAGGGCCGTACGGTTGAACTTCTTGATGAAATCCTTGTCTTTGTTGAGTTGGAGCCAGTAGAGGAAATAGCCGGTCTTGCGGTAGCCGTCCATCCAGTTGCCGCCACGCGGACGGTCATTGGATGCGAAATCCTGCTCAAAGCATCCACATGCTACACGCACACCGTCAGCCGTGCCTTCGATGAACGCCCAGAAGGGGCTCTTGCCGTCATATTTGCCACAACCCTGAGGCTCAAGCTGGAATGCATGAGTTAGCTCATGGTATATCACGCCGCGTGTTTCATAGTCAAGTTTGGCGGTGTCGTTTTCGGCAAAGCTCTTTTCGATCCAGTTGGTGCTGTAGTCGATGCGTACGCGGTTGCCTCCTCCGCTCTTGTAGGAGATGCCGTCAAAATCTCTTACCACATACTTGATCGTGTCGATCTGGGGTATGCTGTCCTCTGGAGAGAAGTAAAGAGTCTGAAGCACACGACGCGCATTGTCGGAGATATACTGCTCTGGATTTGGGATGATACGCTTGTAGATGTCGGCTCCCTGAGCTTCGGGTGTTGTGATTTCAAAATCTACGACTCCGGGGTTGTAGTTGGCCCACACCTCATCGATTGTGATAGGCTCGTGTCCGTTGTTGGCCTGATCGTTCTCTTCGGTAGTTTTGTTTGCGTTTGAAGAGCAGCTTGCTACAATGGCAGCAAGAAAAAGAACATGTAGTTTCATGTCTGTGAACTTGATTTGGTTATGTTTTATTTTGGTTGTTTATCGGCATTTGGAGAGTAGGTCGGCGACCTTTCGGAGCCAGTGGGCATCTGTGTCGTCGAATGTGTCGGTCTGCTCTGAATCGATATCCAGCACAGCGATTGTCTCTCCTGAGGAATTTTTTATCGGTACCACGATCTCCGATCGCGACAGTGAGCTACATGCTATGTGTCCGGGGAACTTCTCGACGTCAGGCACGACTATGGTTTCTTCTTTGATCCATGCAGTGCCACACACGCCTTTCCCGCGTTTGATGCGTACACATGCGAGAGGCCCCTGAAATGGTCCGAGCACAAGCTCGTCGCCTTTTGCACGGTAAAATCCTGTCCAGAGCCAGCCGAATGTCTGATGCAGAGCGGCGCACAGATTGGCCATGCATGCTATCATGTCGGATTCCCCTTCTGTAAGAGCCGTGAGTTGAGGTAGAAGCTGTGCGTAGATCTCTTCTTTGGATACTCCGGAGTCAATGTGAAGATCGTGGCTCATAGACCGGTTAAATCTTGAATTTGATGTTTGAGACGAAGTTCATCTCCCGTCGTGTAACAGGATGTATGAAACGCAGTGTGGCAGCATGCAGCGCGAGGCGATGCAGGGGCGATGTTCGCGCACCATATTTGCGGTCGCCTGCAATCGGATGCCCCATGTCTTTCATGTGGACGCGTATCTGATTTTTTCTGCCGGTATCGAGTTCGACTTCAAGCAAGGTGTATCCACCGCGGTCGGCCAGTACCTTATAGCGTGTCACGGCAAGTTGACCGCCCGCATTCGGATCATCGGTCGAATATACCTCCATACGGGAATTTTCGACAAGATAGCTTTTTATGACTCCTTCGGTTTCCTTTACCCGTCCTTCGACAAGTGCGAGATATTTACGGTTGAGCACCATGTTGTTCCAGTTGTGCTGCATTTTCTCCTTTGCTTCCTGTGTTTTTGCAAACATCATTATGCCGGAGGTGTCGCGGTCAAGACGGTGCACGATAAATATTTTATTGGCTGGATTCTTGCGTTTGAGGTAATCACGCAGAAGAGAATAGGCGGTTTCTTCTCCTGATTTGCCTGTTCCCATCGACAGCAGTCCGTAGCCTTTTTCAACTATCAGGATATCATCGTCCTCAAATACGATTTTGAGTCTGCGGTGAGAGAAAACCTGAAAAGGACGGGTAACATTTACCTCTACCGAGTCGCCCGGATTCAGCCGAAAGTCAAATTGAGTGGCGGGTGTACCGTTTACACGCACCTGGCCATAACGCAGCATGTTTTTAACAGGGGTGCGTTTGCGGTCGGGCATTGAGGCGAAAAGGAAGTCAAGCAGGTTGACGCCTTCAGCGGCGGTGCTGTCGCAATTGTATGTCTCAATCCGATCCTGTACAAACCCTCTGCGCTCGGCTCCGGGTTTTGTCATGCGCTGTGCCATTGTAGTTTACTTGTCGGTCTTTGTTTTGCGTTTGGTCGCAGTCTTGGTTTTGTCAGCCTTTGACGATTTTGCTGTTTTTGCTGACGAGACGGCTTTGGCGCGTGTGGTGCGCTTAGGTGAGGCATCCTGCTTTTCAATGATTTCCTTCACCTCCTCGTAGGTGAGAGCCGACGGTTCGGTAATGGCCTTTGGTATCTTGTAGTTGTTCTTCCCTTTGGCTATATATGGCCCGTAGCGGCCGTTCAGGATTTCGATGTCCGGATCTTCTTCAAATGATTTTATATGCCGCATCGCGTCGGCCTGGCGCTTGTCTTTTATGAGCTCAATAGCTTCATCAAGTGTGATTGCCGCCGGTTCAAGCTCTTTGGGTATGGATACGAATTTGCCGTCATGACGGACATAGGGACCGAAGCGTCCGATAGCTACTGTAACGGCTTTTTCCTCAAAGTCGCCAAGATTGCGTGGAAAATCAAAAAGATGCAATGCTTCCTCAAGAGTTATGGAAGTCATTGACTGCCCCTTGAGCAGAGATGCAAAACGAGGCTTTTCCTCTGCGTCGGAGTCACCTATCTGCACCAACGGACCGAAGCGTCCGATTTTTACGAATACGTTATGTCCGCTTGCTGGATCTACACCAAGTAGACGCTCGCCAACTTTATGTTCGGTACGCGTTGTCAGTGCAGCGTCAACAAGAGGATGGAAGTCCTGGTAGAAGTCGCGCAGCTCGTCATTCCACTTGCGTTTGCCTTCGGCTATCTCGTCAAACTTTTCTTCGACGCGTGCTGTGAAGTTGTAGTCGAGCACATTTGGAAACAATTGTGTCAGGAATTCATTTACAATGATGCCTGTGTCGGTAGGAATAAGTTTCCCTTTGTCTGCTCCCCAGTTTTCAGTGCGCGTAATTTCTTTTACAGAGCCGTTGTGAAGCTCAAGCACCCGATAGTCACGTGGACGTCCTTCGCGTGATCCTTTCTCGACATATTCTCGGTTCTGGATGGTGGAGATGGTCGGTGCGTAGGTCGACGGGCGCCCTATGCCCAGTTCTTCCATTTTTTTTACTAAAGACGCCTCGGTAAAGCGTGGCGGCTGCTGCGTGAATCGTTCTGTTGCAAGGATTGTTTCTGCAGTCAGTGACTCACCCTCGCTTATTGACGGAAGCATTCCTTCCGACATCTGCGACTGGCGGTCATCGTCGTCACTTCCTTCAAGATATACTTTTAGAAATCCGTCAAATTTTATGACTTCGCCCGATGCTTGGAAATATGATTTGTCATTTTGTCCGATTCTGATGTCGACAGTAGTCTTCTCAATTTCGGCATCGGCCATCTGCGATGCTATGGTGCGTTTCCATATCAGATCGTAGAGTCGTTTTTCCTGCGGAGTGCCGTCGATACTGCGGCGGTTTATATAGGTCGGACGTATTGCCTCATGAGCTTCCTGCGCACCTTTGGAGGATGTGTGGTATTGGCGTATTTTCACATATCTTTCTCCCATTTCGCCAGTGATCTCCTGTTTTATCGAGTTCAAGGCAAGCTGCGAGAGGTTGAGCGAGTCAGTACGCATGTAGGTGATGAGACCGCTTTCATAAAGACGCTGCGCGATACTCATCGTCTGTCCTACGGCAAAGCCGAGTTTGCGGCCGGCTTCCTGCTGTAGTGTTGAAGTTGTGAAGGGGGCCGCCGGAGACCTTTTTGTAGGTTTTATGTTTATATCGGCTACTGTGAAAGTGGCGTTCTTGCAGTTGCCAAGAAGATCATGTGCTTCTTCAGCGGAGTGCAGCCTTCGGTTTAACTCAGCTTTCACTTGTGATCCTGCCGCAGTCACAAAGTCGGCTGTCACGCGGAAGTAGGCTTCCGATGAGAAATTCTCTATTTCTTTTTCTCGCTCGCAGATTAGTCTTACGGCAACCGATTGTACACGTCCGGCAGAAAGCGACGGGCGTATTTTGCGCCAAAGTATTGGAGAAAGTTCAAATCCCACTATGCGGTCGAGTACTCTGCGGGCCTGTTGCGCGTCGACACGATGCAAGTCGATCGTGCGTGGATTGGCGATAGCGTTAAGTATGGCATCTTTCGTTATCTCATGAAAGACGATGCGTCGGGTTGTCGCGGGGTCGAGGCCGAGCACTTCGGCAAGATGCCAGGCTATGGCTTCTCCCTCGCGGTCTTCATCGGATGCAAGCCATACTGTGTGTGCTTCTGAAGCCGCTTTTTTCAGATCAGATACAAGTTGTCGCTTGTCGGCCGGTATTTCATATTCAGGTTGAAAGTCGTGATCCACATCAATGCTGAAATTCTTTTTTCGAAGATCGCGGATGTGGCCGTAGCTCGACATGACTTTGAAGTTCTTGCCAAGAAATTTCTCAATAGTCTTTGCCTTTGCCGGAGACTCTACTATGACGAGGTTTTCTATCATTTTCTGTTATGGGATATCCTGTCGGGATAAGCTGTTGCTGAAATATGGTTTTGGGTTTGACGCGCTAAGTTATGAAAAAATCCCGAGTGTTTATGTTTTATTGGCGGAGTGCGATTTGGCTTAGAGTCGCACAATATTTGCTCCAAGAGCGTTAAGCCTTTGGTCGATGCGCTCGTAGCCGCGGTCGATCTGATTGACATTGCCGATCTCTGAGGTGCCGTTGGCCGATAGTGCGGCGAGTAGCAGTGCGATTCCGGCACGTATGTCGGGCGATGACATCTTGTTGGCGCGCAGGCGGTATTTGTGGTCGTTTCCTATTACCACGGCACGATGTGGGTCGCATAGGATAATCTGGGCGCCCATGTCGATGAGACGGTCAACAAAAAACAGACGGCTTTCAAACATCTTCTGATGTATGATTACACATCCGCGGCATTGTGTGGCAACCACAAGCATCACGCTCAGCAGGTCGGGGGTCAGCCCCGGCCACGGAGCATCGGCTATAGTGGGTATTGATCCGTCAAAATCCGTTTCGATAACATAGGACTCTTTTGCCGGAATGAAAAGGTCGTCTCCACGCTCCTCGATTGTTACACCGAGTTTGCGGAACGCGTCGGGGATAATGCCGAGGTTTTTGATGGAGACATCCTTTATGGTCAGGCTGCTGCGTGTTATGGCGGCAAGGCCGATGAAGCTGCCTACTTCGATCATATCGGGCAATACCCTGTGACTGGTGCCGTTCAGTTCGGAAACACCGGTTATATGCAGCAGATTGCTGCCAACGCCATCAATTTTGGCTCCCATTGATATGAGCATGTTGCAGAGTTGCTGTATGTAGGGCTCGCAGGCTGCGTTGTATATTGTGGTTTCGCCTTTGGCGAGTGTGGCTGCCATTATTATGTTGGCGGTTCCTGTGACCGATGCTTCTTCAAGCAGCATATAGCATCCGCTCAATCCCTCGGCGGGAGAGGTCAGGCGTGTGGCACATATCGAAGACTGTGTTTCGGCCGATGCGCCAAGCTTCATGAAGCCGAATATGTGTGTGTCTACTTTGCGGCGTCCGATTTTGTCTCCTCCGGGTTGTGGAAAATTGACGGTTCCGATGCGTGATAGTAGTGGTCCGGCGAGAAGTACGGATCCGCGTAGAGATGCACATCGTGCCACAAACTCCCTGCTTTCTATAAATTCTCTATCGAGGTGTGCGGCGCAGAATGTATAAGTGTCGGGAGCCTCTCTTGTTATGTCGACACCCATGCCCTCAAGGAGCCCGATAAGGTTGCGTACGTCAAGTATATCAGGAATATTTGATATTGTGACAGGCTTGCATGTGAGTAGTACTGCACTGATTACTTGCAAAGCCTCATTCTTTGCACCGAGCGGTGATATGGTTCCCGAGAGCGTGCGTCCGCCCTCTATGACAAACGAATTCATATATTCCTGATTTTTTCTACTTCCGGTTCTATGGTTACCCCGAATTTCTTGTGGACCGATCTGACGATTTCTTCTTCAAGTTCTATGATATCGTCTGATGTGGCATTGCCCGTGGCATTGATGAGTACAAGCGGCTGTTTCTGCCATATGGAGGCCTCGCTGTTGCCTTTCCCTTTCCAACCGCACTGTTCTATCAGCCATGCGGTAGGTATCTTAATGCGTCCGTCGTTAAGTCGGTAATGCGGCACTTCGTCGGGTTCGACAATAGTGCAGATGCAGTCGTAGACAGAAATTTCGGTCTCTACATTCTTGAAATAACTTCCGGCATTTCCATATTGGTGCCAGTCGGGGAGTTTGCTGTCTCGCATCTCTATCACGGCTTTACGTATCTCTTCCGGAGAGGGAAACGCGCTGACTTTAACGGCAAGATGTCCATAGGACAGACGTGGCATGGGACGTTTTGAAAGCCGGAGTGTTACAGCAGTGACAATATAACGTCCTCTCTGAGGCTGTTTTTTGAAAACTGATGTGCGGTAGCCGTAGTGGCATTCATCTGCCGACATCGATACATGATCCGCTTCTACGGTGTCAAAGAGATGGACTTTTTCTATAAGGTCGGCAATCTCAACTCCGTATGCGCCGATATTTTGCACGGCTGCTGCTCCGACTTGGCCGGGAATGCCTGAAAGATTTTCAGTCCCCCATAGCCCCCGTGAAGCCATTTCGGCACAGAGGTCATCCATTGTCATTCCTGCACCTGCTGTCACAAGAATATGATCGTCGTTGTTGTCGGTTATCTTTATCGGATGGTTTATTCCTGATTTAAGAAGTGTACCGTTATAGTCGCCTATAAAGAGCAGATTGCTTCCGTCACCTATGTTGGTCACTTTGCCGACCTGCCATTTCTTGGTTGTAAATAGCTCGGTGAGGTCGGCCGTATCTGTATATGTGACCAACCGGCGCACCTTGCCTTGCAGTCCGAAGGTGTTAAGAGGGCGGAGATCAACGTTGTCTTCTATCTTTATCATGGTGTTGTAATTGCCGGGCAGATAAGGCTCCGTTAAAACGTTTGCAAAGGTAATCATTTATATTTTATGGGATTGCACAGAAGATGATGATTTTTTTAACTTTTGCATATTCTCTATTTCGATTATCTTTGCAGAATGTGTCTGGCGTGGCCTTGTTATGGCTGTCCATTCATTTTTCATTTAAGATAGCTTACAAACGAATTGGGACGTTTTCCATTCTATAGGATTGTAATTCTGTGGATCATAGTGGTCTGTGCGGTTCTGGCCGGAGCGGCTCAGAACACGCTTCCACCTACGCGCGATCTTCCTACTGAGGCGGAGGCACGTGCTGGCATAGATTCGGTTCTTACAGATCTGCGTCAGGCGGTAGGGTTGCGGGATTCAATTGCGCAAGATTCATTGGCTGTTGATTCGCTTGCAATTGATTCTTCGGCTATATTATTGCCCGATAATGGACGGGGGACTGCCGGGCGTGCGTCAAGATTCCGTTTTGAAAAGGTTGATCTCGACAATGTGGTAGACATGGACTGTGCCGATTCAATGGTTATGATCGGGCAGAATATGTCCTATATGTATGGAGACGGTAAGGTTACTTATGGAGAGCTGAAACTTGATGCGGCCGAAATACGCATGGACTTGAAGAATAATACGGTTTATGCGCAGGGTGCGGTCGATTCGATAGGCGAAATTATAGGCAAGCCGGTTTTCAGTGAAGGTGGTACCGATTATGAGACTCAGGACATGAGTTATAACTTCAAGACAAAACGAGGTTATATCAACAATGTAATCACACAGCAGGGAGAGGGGTATCTAACAGGCGGTCAGACGAAAAAAACTGAGGATGACTATTATTACGTGCAGAATGCAAAGTATACGACCTGCGACAATCACGATCATCCGCACTTCTATTTTCAGCTTACAAAGGGCAAGATGAAGCCTAAGAGCAACATTGTGACCGGGCCTGCCTATATGGTGCTTATGGGAGTCCCGTTGCCTCTTGCGGTGCCTTTCGGTTATTTTCCTTTCTCGGAGAAATATTCTTCAGGCATAATTTTTCCCACATTCGGTGATGACTATAACAGGGGTTTCTATCTGAGTGATGGCGGATATTATTTCGCGATAAATGACAATATAGATCTTGCTATTACGGGCGAAATATATACAAAGGGATCATGGGGGCTTTCTGGACAGTCAACCTATTCAAAACGCTACAAGTATTCCGGTAACTTCTCTTTCAATTATCTGAAGACAATTACCGGAGACAAGGGATTGCCTGACTACAGCAAGATGACCAACTTCCAGGTGTTGTGGAGTCATAGTCAGGACTCCAAGGCTAACCCCAACATGTCGCTTTCGGCATCGGTAAACTTCACGACAAGCGGCTATTCCCGCAATGCTCTGAACAGCTATTATTCGAGTTCGTTTACTGAAAATACCAAAAGCTCCTCGGTAAATATGACATATCGTTTTCCGCAGAGCAAGTGGTCATTATCATCAACACTCAATCTTTCGCAGCGTACACAAGACTCGACTCTAACGGTATCGTTTCCCAATTTCACGGTCACGATGGCGCAGACCTATCCGTTTAAGCGCAAACGTGCTGTGGGCGATGAGAAGTGGTATGAAAAGATAAGGATGTCTTATTCCGGCCAGTTTCAGAACTCGCTTACGGCTAAGCAGGACGAATTTTTCAAAAAGAGTCTGATCAGAGACTGGAGAAACGGCATGAAGCATTACATACCGATTTCAGCGACATTTAATCTGCTGAATTATGTCAATGTGACACCTTCGGTAAATTTCACCGACCGTATGTATACCAATAAAGTGCGTCGCCAGTGGGATCCGAATTCGGCTGCGGTTGTCGCCGACACAACCTATGGCTTTTACAATGTCTATGATTTTCAGGCATCGGTATCAGTCGACACTAAACTATATGGATTTTATCAGCCGTTGCCATTTCTCGGCGACAAGGTGAAGATGATACGTCATGTCTTTACGCCCACGGTCACATTTTCAGGCGCGCCTGATTTCAGTAAGCCGTTTTATGGCTACTATGGTACCTATGAGATGCCTGACAACAACGGTGTTATGCAAAGGCACAAATATTCCATGTTTCAGAATGCTCTCTATGGTGTTCCGGGACAAGGCAAATCGGGGACTGTATCTGTAGCGCTCAATAATAACCTTGAAATGAAGGTGAAAAGCGACAATGACAGCATCGGGGAGAAAAAGGTGTCGCTGATTGAGAACCTGAGTATCATGCAGAGCTACAACTTTGCTGCCGACTCGTTGAACTGGAGTAATATAACGACTTCAATTCTTTTGAGGCTGGTAAAAAATTTCAATCTTAATCTCTCGGCAGTATGGGATGTTTACACCTATCAGCTTAATTCTGCAGGTAATCCGGTGAGAGTCAATGTGCCGCGTTGGAAAGCAGGAAAGGGTATAGGTAAATTGGCAAGCACTGGCACGTCTTTCAGCTATACGATAAACAACAGCACTTTCAAGCGTAAAGAGGATAAAAAGAAGAATACAGCCGATAATGATGAGGAGGAAGAGGAAGATGTCGGATATGACCAAAATATAGGATATATGCGTCGTAATCAGCAGAAGGAAGAGCAAGCACCTCCTGATTCCGACGGATATTCGCCGTGGCCGTTCCCGTGGAGCCTCACATTCAATTATTCGGTAAACTACGGTTATGGATCGTTTAACTATGATAAACTGGAATATAACGGCAAGATCACGCAGAATCTGAGTGTGTCGGGTAATATGAGTCCGACGCCTAACTGGACTGTGGGATTCTCTTCAAGCTACAACTTCCAGACAAAAAAACTGGCCTACATGAGTTGCAACATATCACGTGACCTGCATTGTTTCACTATGTCGGCAAGTATTATTCCGGTTGGTCCTTACAAGAGTTTCAATTTCCACATCGCTGTGAAATCATCGTTGCTCTCCGACGTTAAATATGACAAGAGATCGTCGACATACAACGGTATATCATGGTATTAAGCAGAGTATGACGACAATCGATATAATTATCATAGGACTTTTTATTGTGACAGCCATTGCTGGCTATCGGCGGGGGATTATCCGTCAGATAGGTACCGTTGCGGGTGTTGTGGCCGGCATAGCTGCATGCCGTTGTCTTTCGGGGGATTTTGCCAGATGGCTTGAGGCGCGTGATTTCTTTCAGATGATGATAGGCAATGCGCCGGAATTAGTGGCGGAGCATGCAGCCGGAGTCTTGTCGTCGACATTACTGTTTGTCGGAGCCTATATCGCAGTTCAGATTGTGATGGGCATGGTCAGGGGTGTGGCCCATGGTGTGGCGCTTGGTTTTGTCGATTGTTGTCTTGGCATGATGACCAGTGTGTTTGTCGGTTTTCTTGTGCTCAGCATCATTCTAAATATTTGCCAGGCTTTCAAGCAGGGAGGATCGGTTATCGACAAGTCGACACTTGCCGATGGCAAGGTGGCCGAGGCGGTGTTGAATCTGGCGCCTCGCACGTTTGGGGTGGCTACGGCAGCTTTGCAACAATATATGCCGGAGTCAAAACCATGAGCAACCTGCCGGTGTTACCAACTTATAGAATAAAACAGATACTCATAAACCGCAGAATAAATACGCAGAGATGGGTAATGAAATAATTGATGATGTCGCCAGAGAAGGCGATGACTATAAATACGGCTTTGTCACTGAAATTGACACAGACATTATTCCTGTCGGGCTTTCGGAGGATGTTGTCAGACTCATATCGGCCAAAAAAGAGGAGCCGGAGTGGCTGCTTGAGTTCCGGTTAAAGGCATTTCGTCATTGGCAGACTCTTGAGATGCCACGTTGGGCGCATCTGACAATACCTGAGATTGATTATCAGGCTATAAGCTATTATGCTGCTCCCCGCACACGGGATAAGGCCAAGGAGCCGGGAGAGGTGGATCCAGAACTGCTTGAAACGTTCGACAAGTTAGGGATTCCATTGGCCGAACGTAACCAGCTCGCCGGTATGGCTGTGGATGCAGTGATGGATTCTGTGTCGGTTAAGACTACACATCGCGAAAAACTTGCGTCGATGGGTGTCATATTTTGTTCTATCTCGGAGGCAGTGAAGGATTATCCTGATCTTGTGAAAAAATATCTTGGAAGTGTTGTGGGCTACCGTGATAATTTTTTCGCAGCGCTTAACTCGGCTGTTTTCTCCGATGGATCTTTTGTCTATATACCCAAGGGGGTGCGCTGTCCTATGGAACTGTCGACCTATTTTCGAATCAATGCAATGGGTACGGGACAGTTTGAGCGCACGCTTATTGTAGCTGACGATGATGCCTATGTGAGCTATCTTGAAGGTTGTACTGCTCCTATGCGCGATGAAAATCAGCTTCATGCCGCAATTGTTGAAATTGTGGTGGAGGATCGTGCGGAAGTAAAATATTCGACTGTTCAGAACTGGTATGCCGGAGATCGTGAAGGCCGTGGCGGAGTATATAACTTTGTGACGAAGAGAGGCCTTTGCCGTGGTGTGAAAAGTAAATTGTCATGGACTCAGGTAGAGACCGGATCGGCTATCACGTGGAAATATCCATCGTGTGTGCTTGTCGGTGATGGCAGTGTCGGTGAATTTTATTCGGTGGCTGTCACCCGCAACAGGCAGCAGGCCGATACCGGCACAAAGATGATCCATGTCGGAAATGACACTCGCTCGACAATAGTTTCGAAAGGAATTTCTGCCGGACGCAGTGAAAATTCCTATCGCGGACTTGTGAAAGTTGCTACCGGTGCTACCGGATGTCGTAATTACACTCAGTGTGATTCGCTTTTGCTTGGATCGCAGTGTGGTGCACACACATTTCCGTATATAGATGTGATGAATGATACCGCTATAGTGGAGCATGAGGCTACGACATCGAAAATTTCAGAGGAACAGCTGTTTTACTGCAATCAGCGCGGTATACCGACAGAGGAAGCAGTCGGTCTTATTGTCAACGGTTATGCCAAAGAGGTGATGAACAAGTTGCCTATGGAGTTTGCAGTTGAGGCGCAACGACTTCTGTCGGTTACCTTGGAAGGATCTGTCGGCTGATATGCCTTCATGGGCAAAAATAGAAAAATATACGTGATGAAAGATAATATATTGCTTGAGATAAAGGGATTGAAAGCAGAGCTTACCGACGGAGGCAAAGAGATACTGCATGGTGTGGATCTGACAGTGCGTCCGGGTGAAGTACATGCCATAATGGGACCTAACGGCTCCGGAAAAAGTACTCTTTCGGCTACATTGGCGGGGGATCCCCGATTTACAGTTACCGGTGGCAGCGCAATGCTTCATGGTGTAAATCTGCTTGATCTTGCACCTGAAAACCGAAGCCATGAAGGTCTGTTTCTGTCGTTTCAGTATCCGGTGGAAATTCCAGGAGTGTCAATGGTCAACTTTATGCGTGCGGCCCTGAATGCTAAACGTAAATATCTTGGAGAAGACCCTCTTTCTGCAAGTGAGTTCCTGAAGCTTATGCGTCGTAAGCGTGAGATTGTGGAACTTGACAACAAACTTGCATCACGATCAGTCAACGAAGGTTTTTCGGGTGGAGAAAAGAAACGCAATGAAATTTTCCAGATGGCGGTTCTTGAACCTCGTCTTGCAATACTTGATGAAACCGACAGCGGACTCGATATCGATGCGCTGCGTGTAGTGGCCGGTGGCGTGAACAAGCTGCGCACACCCGAAAATGCCGCAATAGTCATAACTCACTATCAGCGTCTGCTTGATTACATCAAGCCTGATTTTGTACATGTGCTCTACAAGGGACGCATTGTGCGGAGCGGTGGTCCGGAACTTGCTCTTGAACTTGAGGAAAAGGGTTATGACTGGATCAAGGAAGAAGTTGACAACAAAAACAGTTTGACACTATGAACGCGCTTGACCAGTATATTGAACTTTATGAAAGTTCTGAGGCTGTTGTCAATGCAAATTCGGCAGAGGTGCTTAATGCCGCACGGTGTGGGGCACTTGAGCGGCTTAAAACTATCGGCCGGTTCCCTGAAAAGGGCGATGAAGGATATGAGAAAATATCGGTAAACGACATGTTTGCTCCTGATTATGGTGTGAATGTAGCCCGAGTCAATATACCGATAGATATAGCCGAGGTATTCCGTTGTGGTGTGACAACGGCAAGCACATGGCTTGGTGCTGTAGCCAATGACAGATTTGTACCCACTGAATCCTTGCTTAGAAATCTTCCGGAAGGAGTGACTGTGACATCTCTCGCGAAAGCTGCAGTCTTGTATCCTGAAATTGTCGGGAGATACTATAACCGGATTGCAGCGACCGATCGAGGCGAGGTCCCGCTTGCGCTCAATACCCTTTTTGCACAGGAAGGTATTTTTATTCATATAGCCAAAGGTGTTAAAGCCGGCAAGGCCATGCAGATCGTGAATCTGCTTTCATCGCCTGTGCCTATGATGTCGGTTCGTCGAGTGCTCATCGTGGCAGAGGAAATGAGTGAGATCAGTATCCTTTTTTGTGATCACTCACGTGGAAATATCTCCTGTCTATCGTCTCAGGTAATAGAAGTAAGTGTCGGAGCCGGAGCAAAACTGAATATCTGTGATATGGAAGAGTCATCGGCGCAGACCAGCCGTTTTTCTCAGTTTTTTGCCGTGCAGCAGGAAGGTTCGGAACTGAAGGTAAACGGGCTGACTCTTCTTAATGGCGTTACACGCAACGAATACTATATATCCCAAATGGGAGGCGGGGCAGTCACGAGTCTCGATGGAATGGCTATAGGCAATGGTGAGCAGCATATCGACAACTACTCTGACATGAAACACTGTTGTGATCATGGCAGAAGTAGTCAGCTGTTCAAGTATGTGCTCGATGGCAAGGCGTCGGGGGCTTTTGAAGGAAGTATCACGGTAGAAAGTGGTGCCCGGTTCAACGAGGCATATCAGAGCAACCGCAATATTCTGGCGTCGCACGATGCACGCATGCATTCAAAGCCACAGCTGTTGATCTACAACGAAGATGTGAAATGCAGTCATGGTGCCACTACCGGGCAGCTCGACCAGAATGCCTTGTTTTATATGCGGCAGAGGGGACTGCCTTTAGTCGAAGCCCGCACGATGCTTATGCAGGCGTTTATGATGGATGTGATTGACAATGTGGGTATCGATGGTCTTTCGGAGCGTTTGCGTCATCTTGTGGAGCGACGCTTTAAGGGAGAGGAGATGATGTGTGCAGAATGCAACGCGAAACATGGAGTATAATGTAGAAAAAATACGTCGGGATTTCCCTGGGCTTGACCGCTCATTCTACGGTCATCCTATGGTGTATCTCGATAATACGGCTACTTCGCAGACGCCCAGGCAGGTTGTCGAGGAGATAGAGAGGCTGTATTATAATCACAAGGCCAATGTCCACCGTGGAGTTTCTTCGATTTCTCAGGAAGCTACCGACCGTCAGGAAGCTACCCGCAGGCGTGTTGCAGAGTGGATAGGGGCCGGCAGTGTCGAAGAGGTTATTTTTACCCGTGGCACTACCGAAAGTATCAATCTTGTGGCTGCGTCATTTGGCCAGCGATTTAAAGAGGGTGATGAGATTATTCTGACTGTGATGGAGCATCACTCCAATATTGTGCCATGGCAGTTGCTGACTATGCGCACGGGTATAAGGTTGCGTGTTGTTCCTCTTGGTTCCGATAACTCGACTCTTGATCTTGAATCCTATAGGTCATTATTCAATGATCGCACTGTCATGGCTTCGTTCTGCCATGTGTCCAATGTGCTTGGTACCGTGAATCCAGTATCGGAAATGATTGCAATAGCACATAGCCATGGGGTGCCTGTTCTTGTCGACGGAGCTCAGGCAGTGCCACACATGAAGGTTGATGTGACTGCGCTTGATGCCGATTTCTATGTTTTCTCGTCGCATAAGGTGTATGGTCCTACAGGAATAGGAGTGCTTTACGGTAAGCGGGATCTGCTTGAATCGATGCCTCCTTATCAGGGGGGAGGAGAGATGATTTCTTCTGTCTCGTTTGGTGGTACCACATGGGCCGATCTGCCGTTTAAATTTGAAGCCGGCACGCCTGATTTTATCGGTATTGCCGCACTTCATCGTGCCATAGACTATATAGACAGTATAGGATATGACGCAATTTACAGGCATGAAAAAGAACTTCTTGACTATGCGGTTGACGGAATGAAGGGTATAGAAGGAATGCGTATTTTCGGAAACTCTCCGCATAAAAGTGCGGTTATTTCATTTCTTATAGGCAATGCGCATCACTATGACACCGGTATGTTGCTTGACAAGCTTGGTATTGAGGTGCGAACCGGTCATCATTGTGCGCAACCGCTTATGCGTGCGTTGGGGATAGAAGGAACCGTCAGGGCTTCGCTTGCAATGTATAATACCAAAGAGGAGATCGATATGTTTCTGTTGGCATTACGCCGCATTGCGCCTATGCTTGCCTGACGGAAAAAAATAAGAGAACAGCATTTGGGGGATGCACCGGCTATTGTCCGGACATCCCCCAAATGCTGTTTGTGGTATATAGCTATGTTATGCTTTTACACGTGAAATATAGCTTCCGTCACGTGTGTCAACCTCAATGAGTTCATCCTGGTTGATGAATAGAGGTACACGTACGGTCGCACCGGTTTCGACGGTAGCGGGTTTGAGCGTGTTTGTGGCAGTGTCGCCCTTGATACCCGGCTCGGTGTAGGTGATGCGGAGAACTGTCTTTATCGGCATCTCGGCGTAAAGCACTGTTTCGGTGGTGGCATCGGTGACAACTTCAACGGTGTCGCCTTCTTTCATAAAGGGTGCACCTGTGACAAGATCCTTGCTGATAGGAATCTGCTCGAAGGTCTCGTTGTTCATGAAGATGTCGTCTCCGCCCTCGCTGTAAAGGAACTGGTAAGGACGGCGTTCCACACGCACGTCTTCAAGCTTTTCGCCAATGTTGAAACGACGTTCGAGTACGCGGCCGTCAACAACATCTTTAAGCTTTGTTCGCATGAATGTGTTTCCCTTTCCGGGTTTCACGTGGAGAAACTCCACGCAGAAGTACAGACGGCCATCCATGCGGATGCAAGTGCCGTTCTTAATGTCTTGAGCGTTAATCATATTTTGAAAGATGATTTTGAGATTTCCGTATTTGATTATTACGGCCACAAAAGTAGTAAAAAATCTCTAACTCTCAACAAACATGGTTGAAAACTGATATTTTGTCATTGGCGATGTTTGTTGAAAATGCGGTGACTTTGTTGTTACAGAAAATCTTTTCTGCTTGGGGGGCGAGTGTGCTGTCAGTGGTGTAATTGAGAGTTTATTGTAGGTTCCTGATTATTTTAGCCGGATTCCCGGCGATGATACAGTTCCCTTCTTCGAAACTTTTGGTCACAACTGAGCCAGCCCCGACCACTGTGTGCGGTCCTAATATGGTTCCTGGCAATATTATGCTGTTCATGCCTATCCAGCATCTTTCCCCGATGGTAACATCTTTTGCTTCGGCTTGAATATCAAGGTTGTGCAAGTCGTGGTTTGCGGTAATAATTCCAACGTTCTGGGCTATGTATGTCCCTTTCCCGATTGTGATTTTTCCGAAGCTCTGATAATAAGATCCGGGCATTTGAAAATTATTGATATCATCAACGTGAAATAAGATGTTGGCGGGATTACCTACCTTTTGATAAGGAGTTATGGGCCACCATGCGGCTGAGTTGATCCCCCGGAGTTTCTGATGAATAAGCCCCCGGGTTACCCATTCCCATCCTAATGATGTTATATTCTTGAACCATCGCGATCTAAATAATGGGGAGGGGTAGAATATACGTCCGAGAGTGTTTCCAACGACATAGTAGATGGATTTGCGTAATCCTATTACAGGATGTTTGATGTAATGGATGATGCCCATTGTCTTATTGCCGAGATGTGTAAAATATCCGATAGGTATGGAATTTTACAAAAGTAGGAAAATATATAATAACCGGAACAAAGAGCTATAATAAGAAAATGGACAAATCGATAGGGAGATAGTGTGCGTTTTTTGTTATCTTTGGGAAATCTTTGCCGATTCGCGGCACATTATCTCTCTGGTAGTTGGGGAGACGGATATTGTTACTGCAATGAATGAAGAGTCATTAAGCCAATTGTATCTGAAAGATACAGCCTTTCAGGCTTTAATGCAGCGGCGCATAATAAATGTGCTGCTGATCGCTTCGCCATACGATGCCTTCATGATGGAGGAAGACGGACGTGTGGAGGAGCAACTCTATTTTGAGTATGTATCTCTGAATCTCAGTTCCCCACCGCGAGTGACACGAGTGTCGCATATTACTGATGCGGTCGAGGCTATGGCTCAAAAGCATTTTGATCTTGTCATAGCGATGCCGGGAGGAGATCTCACTGAAACATTTGAGGGAGCCAAGGAGCTTAAGGGGATTAATCCCGATACTCCCATTGTGGTGCTCACCCCATTCAGCAGGGAGGTTACGCGACGTATATCACAGGAGGATCACAGTGGAGTCGATTATGTGTTCAGCTGGCTTGGCAACGTTGACCTTCTTCTCGCCATTATAAAGCTTCTTGAAGATAAAATGAACGCCGACAACGATGTGCTTGAGGTCGGAGTTCAGGCTATCATGCTTGTGGAAGATTCGGTGAGGTTCTATTCGTCGGTTTTACCCCATATATACAAGTTCCTGCTCAAGCAGTCGAGAGAATTCTCGACCGAGGCATTGAATGTGCATGAGCAGATGTTGCGTATGCGCGGACGCCCTAAAGTTATACTTGCGCGAGATTACGAAGAGGCTCTTGAGCTTTATGGCCGGTATGGTAAAAACATGCTTGGCGTTATTACCGATGTCAGTTTCAAGCATGAGGGAGCCAAAGACCGCAAGGCCGGCTTGACGCTGGCGCGGTACCTCCGGTCAAAGGATTCGACATTGCCTATAATTGTGGAGTCGACTGAGTCGGAAAACCGGATGTTTGTGCGGGATTTCGGTGGAGTATTCATTGACAAAAACAGTAAGAAACTGTCGGTTGATCTGGAGAAGGAGATAAAACTTAATTTTGGATTCGGTGAATTTATCCTTCATGATCCTTCGTCAGGTGAATCGGTCGGCACGATCAAGTCGGTAAACGAGCTCCAGAAGCGCATTTTTTCGATCCCCGATGAAGTTCTGTATTACCATTGCCGCCGCAATGAAGTGTCGCGATGGTTGTACTCACGTGCGATGTTTCCTATCGCGGAAGTTCTGAGAGCCCATAAATTCACATCCATACAGGAGGCGCCGGCAGTCAAACAGCTTATATTCGATCTTGTGGTGAAATACCGCAAGATGAAAAACCGTGGAGTAGTAGCTGTATTCCGAAAGGACAGGTTTGACCATTATTCCAATTTCGCCCGTATCGGACAAGGATCGCTTGGCGGCAAAGGCCGTGGCCTTGCTTTTGTTGATTCGATTATCAAGAAGCATCCGGTATTCGACAATTTTGACGGAGTCACGATTTCGATACCACGCACGGTTGTGATATGCACCGATATTTTTGACGAATTCATGACGGCCAACGACCTGTATCCGTTGGCTTTGAGTGATGCTCCCGATTCCGAGATACTTGCACGATTCCTTGAGGCTCGATTGCCGGATAGTTTGCGTGAAGATCTTATGGCTCTTTTTGAGGTAGTAGACAGGCCTTTGGCCATAAGGAGCTCCAGTCTGCTTGAGGACTCGCATTATCAGCCGTTTGCAGGTATATACTCGACCTACATGATACCACGTGTAGAGGACCGCAATGTAATGTTGCGCTTGCTTACCGATGCAATAAAAGGAGTGTATGCTTCGGTGTTTTTTGCCGATAGCAAGGCTTATATGACAGCGACATCAAATGTCATCGATCAGGAAAAGATGGCGGTGATAATTCAGGAAGTCGTAGGACGGGAGTGGCTCGGATATTATTTCCCGTCGTTTTCAGGTGTGGGACGCTCTCTAAATTATTATCCATTGAACAATGAGGAGCCCGAAGACGGTGTTGTTGAGGTTGCTGCCGGACTTGGAAAATATATAGTAGATGGTGGTCTGTCGCTGCGCTTTTCACCACGTCATGCCAATAAGGTGTTGCAGACATCGACTCTTGATCTCGCGTTACGTGACACGCAGCGTAAGCTTTATGCGCTTAGTATGCATGAAGATGCGGTGGGTAAGTTTGTGACTGACGATGGCTTCAATATAGTTAAGCTCCCTGTTCAGGATTTTGCAGGAACGGGAGCGCTGAGATATATTGTCTCGACTTATGATTCGCGTGACCAGATGATACGCGACAGCGACGAAGGACGTGGCCGCCGTGTGGTGACGTTCGCCAATATGCTGTCGCATGGAGCATTGCCTCTCGCTCCAGCTCTCGACCTGATGCTGCATACCGGTCAGGATGCCATGCAACGCCCTGTAGAAATAGAATTTGCCGGTCTTGTCGCTCCTCCGGGAAGTCCTAACAAGGGCCATATATACTGGCTGCAGATACGCCCGATAATAGACAGAAAGGATGTGGTTGATGATTCGATACTTGATATTCCCGATGACCAGTTGCTGCTGAAGAGCACATTGGCGCTTGGTCATGGTAATATTGATAATGTCGATACGATTGTCTATGTACGTCCCGATAAATTTGACTCGATGCAAAATCCGGATCTTGCGTTGGAGATTGAAAATATCAACCGTAAATTTCTGGAGCGGGGTGAAGGATACGTTCTTATTGGTCCGGGTCGCTGGGGGTCAAGTGACTCTTCTCTCGGAATTCCGGTGAAATGGCCAGATATATCGGCGGCACGCCTGATAGTGGAGGCTTCGCTCAACAATTACCGTATAGAGCCAAGTCAGGGTACGCACTTTTTCCAGAATCTTACGTCATTCGGCGTGGGGTACTTCACGGTCGATCCGTCGGAAAAAGGAGGAGGCATATTTGATTGCGGCTATCTTGACGCATGTCCGGCGATCTATGAATCAGAGCGTCTGCGTGTTGTGAAATTTGCCCAACCTTTGGTTATCGGTATAAATGGCCGAAAGGGTGCCGGTATTGTTATGAAACCTGAAAAACCTATTATCCCATCATTGATATGAGTGTATTTAACGGATTGCTTCGGGCCTTCGGATTTGGAGGAGGACACGATGATGAAGACAATTTAGAAGTGGGATTTGACGCTGATGAAGAATCGGCGACAGAAAATGATTGCCGGAAGCAGAGCTATCAGTCCGGTGATGCCGTATCAGAAAAAGATAATGGCGAAAAGGATGCGATTGCAGTTCCGGAAGCCCCAGATGATATAAGTTCAAAATCTACTGCCGGACAAGATGAGAAAGCGGATAAACGTGCGGCCGCTATTTTTGAAGGAGTTGTTTCGGTACTGAATGACAATCTGCCTCCTTACCTCAGGGAGTGTCTTGATCAAGAGGAGCAGTGCAAGTTTATTTACGATCGTCTTGATCAGGATCTTCGCAGCTATATTTCATCCGTGGCGAAAGGGGAGGCTGAAAAGGCCAACCGACGCTGGGGCACTGAAAAGAAAAAGCTGTTCAAGCAGGTGAATGAGGCGACTGAACAGATAGCACATGCTACCGAGCGTGCCTCGAAGGCTGAAGAAAAAGCGTTAAGCGCCGACCGTCAGAAACGTGCAATGACACAGCGTAATGCCGATCTGGAAAAACGGGTGGCAAGACTGGAGGCCGAAATTGAACAGTATGATCTTGAAAAAAGCAGTCTGCTGAATAAACTGCGTGTGGCCGAGGTGATGGGCGGCCACAACGGTAGCGCGAATTTGACTGCTGATGAAAAAACAATTGAATCCGATCAGCTGAAAAAAGACCTTGAAAGTGCAAGAGCCGAGATTTTAAGTCTTACTTCCCGGCTTGAAGAAGCAAACAAAGCCCTTGAAGTTGTAGGAGAAATACAGCAGCAGCTTCAGGGTATAGAAAACATGAAAAAACGTAAGAATGCGCGTATAAAGGAATTGAAAGACGAAAACGCCATATTGCGTTCCGCTCTTGAGGCTTTTCAGGATCAACCAAAAAGTGATGAGACAGATTCAAGGCAGCATGAGGATGAATATGTCGCGACGGTTGAAGACGATGAGGCGCCGGAAGCCGATAGCACACCTGAGATAATAGACATGACGGAGGAAGCAGAGAGATCTTGTGAGCCTGATGGAACAGGAGTGTCAGCCGCAATCGCCGATGATATGGATCTTCTTGCCGCTATCTCGGAAAATGAAGAAAGAGAGTCTGCTCATGAGTTGCAGCCTCAGGGTATTGTAAAGAAGAAAAGAAAGCCGCGGACAAGGAAGCCCAAGCTTGTCGCTATCGATGAAACAATATCGGAAAGTGAGTGGTTGCTTTCGTCGACACCGGTTTCGCCTGATGTGAATCATCCTTCAGGCTTTGGCTATCAGGAGCCGTCGCGCCGAACCACCCCTCCCGATAATCCGGCGCAGATGTCGTTATGGTAAATGTATATTAAATAAACATATATAGAAAAATAATGAAACTCAAGTATTTTGCAGTTGCAGCAGCACTTTTGGTAGCTCCATGTGTGCTTGCCGACGCTCCAGGTATACTTCCCGGAATAGCTGATTATACTACAAATGTCAAGCGTCCGAAGTCTCCGGCGCATTTCACTTATATGCCTGATGGCGAAAGCTATCTCTTGCTCACTGACAGGGGAACCAAGATTGTCAGATATGAGACTGCTACCGGTAAGGAGATGGAGACAGTGCTTGATGTGTCACATACGAGAGAAGCGAGTATCAGTGTTGTGAACGGCTTTTCACTTAGTCCTGACGGCAAAAAAATGCTTGTTTATGAAAAAGCCGATCCCGTGTGGCGCTATTCGATCAGAGCCCAGTATTATGTGTTTGAGATCGGCCGCAACATACTGAAACCTCTGTCGACAGACCATGCTCTTCAGGAGGCTCCGATGTTCTCGCCGGATGGTCGTATGGTCGCTTTTGTATCAGATAACAATATATATCTTAAAAAGCTTGATTTCAACACTATCACGGCTGTTACCAACGACGGTAAGGTGAATGAGGTTATCAATGGTGTTCCCGACTGGGTATATCAGGAGGAATTCAGTACCGCTGTTTCAATGGCTTGGTCGCCGGACAACACAACATTGGCTTATCTGAAGTATAATGAGAGCCAGGTTCCGATGTTTACGTTCTCTCTGTATGAAGGTGTATGTCCGGCAAAAAGTGAATATGCGCTTTACCCAGGCATGTTCACTTACAAGTATCCGCTTCCCGGTGTGCAGAATTCCGTAGTAACACTTCATGCATTTGACGTAGATACCCGTAAGACTAAAAATATTGCATTCGAGGATAAGACGATTGAATATATCCCGCGCATCAGGTTTGGTGGTAATGATTCGAGTCGTCTTATGGTAGCTACCCTCAATCGTGATCAGACTCGTATGGAACTGTACTCTGTAAATCCAAAGTCGACAGTGGTGAAATCCATTCTGGTCGAACAAAGTAAGGCATGGATCATTCCGGAAACCTATGAAAACCTTACGCTAAACGATGAGTCGTTTGTAGTATGGTCTACCCGGTCAGGATTCACTCACCTATATGAGTACAGTTATTCCGGAGCCTTGACGAGGACAATCACATCGGGCAACTGGGATGTTACTGCCTATTATGGCAGCGACATGCTCGGCAACCACTATTATCAGTCGACTCAGTGTGGTGCGGTTAACCGTGTGGTGGCACGCATTGACAAGAAAAATAAAGTTACTGTGCTTTCAGAAGAAAGGGGTAGCGCATCGGCAACATTCTCGCCGGGACGCAACTATTTTGTACTTAGCCAGAGTTCTTCTGACAAAGCTCCGCTTTATACTCTGTATAACAATAAACTTAAGCAGTTGCGTGTGCTGGTAGACAACAGCGATGTGACAAGTTACTATGCGGGAGTAGCGAAGAAGGAATTTATCACGGTGCCTGGCGCCAATGGTGATCAGCTTAACGCTTATATCATAAAGCCTGCAAACTTTGACGCGTCTAAAAAATATCCTCTGATTGTGACACAGTACAGCGGTCCCGGATCATCGTCGGTCACCGACTCGTGGGGAATTGACTGGCAACAGTATGCGGCTATGGAGCAGGGATATATCGTGGCTTGTGTGGATCCTCGCGGTACCAATGGACGTGGTTATGATTTTATGACTTCTGTCTATTGTCATCTGGGAGTGAATGAGACTGCCGACCACTGTGCCGCTGCGCGTTATTTTGCCTCGCTTCCCTATATCGACGGTACGCGCATGGGTATTACCGGATGGAGTTATGGTGGATATGAGACACTCATGAGTGTGTCGGCTTCCGGTACTCCGTTTTCTGCCGGTGTCGCTATCGCACCTGTGACTTCCTGGCGCTATTATGACTCGATATATACTGAGCGTTATATGCTCACTCCCCAGCAGAACCCCGATGGCTATAAGAAATCTTCTCCCGTAAATCTCACTAAGGAAATGAATGCAAAGCTTCTTGTGATGAGCGGAACAGCCGATGACAACGTGCATTTTTCCAATACCGTTGAATACATGGCACGTCTGCATGGAGCGGGAAAGCTTTGTAATCTGATGATTTTCCCCAATAAGGATCATAGCATCTATGGCTGTAACTCGAGGGAGCTTGTCTATAGTAATCTTATACGACACTTTAATCAGGCTTTCGGTAAATAAGCTGTGCCAATATCAAAAGGATAAGACGTGACACCTATCGAACAGCGTAAACGCAGAGTGACAGCAGGCATCTTCGGGATGCTTGCTACATGGACTATAGCGGTGCTATCGCTTGAAGCGGCAATTCTGCTTGCTTTTGTCGTGGACCAACGGTGGTTTCCTGTTGTTATCTTCGGCATCTATATGGTGAAAGTCTATCTGCGTCATGCCTCGCATTTTCCCGTCCCACGGCGTAACCGTGTGGCGGGATCTGTGGGGACGACTCTGATTATTTCGGCAATCGTAATGATTGCTATTTTGTGGATCGGTGACCGATGGGAACCGGAGTGGCTTAATCCGCAGCCACGCAACCAGTCGATCCCGTATATCGCCATATTGATTGTGGCTCCGGTAATGGCTGTGACCAGCTTCTGGCAGAGGTGGGTAGCCTCAAGGTCGGCTGAACGTGAAAAATATCGTGTGAAGTTCGGTACTTATGCAGAGCATGATTTCCTTGAGGAACTGTATATGCAGGAATCTTCTCTGCAGTTGGAGATGCTTTTTGCGATCTCCGCTTTTGTCGGAGTGGCCGACTGGGTGTATTACTTTAAGTTTTACATCAATGTCAATATAAATTCTCCTGACACGTTTGTCTACGTTATAATGCCTTCGATACTTGTAGCTGTATCATGGATGTACTTCTTCCGCCGTTATCGTGGCATGTGGGCATATTATTGCAGGAATGAAGAACTTGACAGTAAAAGCGGATTTCACACAGATGTGAGATACCTGATAGTTGCCGGTGATCACCTTTTTCTGACATCCGCGTCTTCAGGCGCTCCGGTTGACACTCCTGTGAAATGCCGTTTGCCGTTTACCGATGTTTTTGATGAATTCTCAGCACTTAACAGGTTCGTGGCTATTTCAGGATTGTCGCCAGTAAAATTGAAGTTCGCCTATGTGAACGAGAATACTGTTACGCTTTCCAATACGCTTCACTATCTGTGTTTTTTTGATAAGGAGGAACAACTGCAGGGCATAAAAACTTCCGGGGAGTTATATAGGATCGATCAGGTCCTGCGCATGGTCAATGGCGGAGAAGTGTCGCCTGTGCTTGAATCGGAGTTGCGGCGCATTTACACTGTCGCTCTGACATGGAAAACCTATTCATCTACAGGAACACGCCTTTATGCTGTGCGTAACTATCGCCCGACTTTCAGATTGCGCGATATCAGCAAGTGGAATGTCGACTATAATGATAAAAACTGGCTGTCAGTGGCGGCTGTCAATCAGGATAAGCCATTCTGGCGCCTTCGTCGTTTCTGGCGTAAATATATCAATTCGATAAATGGATTCTGATCGGATGGATATAATGGAACAACCGGCATCGCTTATAGCGGTTGTAGGTGCGACGGCGACCGGAAAAACGCGTCGTGCTGTTGCGATTGCCCGTTCGGTCGGCGGAGAAATTCTGAGTGCTGATTCCCGCCAGGTATACCGCCGTATGGACATAGGCACAGGCAAAGATCTCGAGGAATATGGAGATGTGCCGACGAACCTGATAGATATATGCGAGCCTGGAGAAAAGTATAATCTCCATCGCTTTCTGAGGGATTATAACCGGGCTGTAGCAGAAATCAGAAGTCATGGACGTATGCCGGTGCTGTGCGGAGGAAGCGGTATGTATGTCGAGGCGGCTATCGATGGACTTAAATTGCCGGAAGTGCCTCGTGATGAGAATTTGCGGAAAAGTCTGTCTGGCAAATCTCTTGAGGAGCTTACCGATATTCTTGCCGGCATGAAGTCACTGCATAATACGACAGATGTCGACACCGTCGACCGTGCATTGCGTGCTATCGAGATACAGAGTTATTATCTTGCGCATCCCGACTGTGAATTCGGTTCCAAGTCAAATCCTGAAAAAAATGCAGTGATCATAGGTCTGGATATTGACCGTGATATGCGCCGTAAACGCATAGACGACCGTTTGCAGAGGCGTTTTGAGTCGGGAATGACTGCCGAAGTCGAGAGTCTGCTCGCCGAGGGTATATCGGCTGAAAGCCTTATTTATTATGGCCTTGAATATAAATGGCTGACGCTGTTTGTGACGGGGAAAATAAGCCGGGAAGAGATGGAAGATGGACTGCGTGTTGCCATACATCAGTTCGCCAAACGCCAGATGACTTGGTTCAGGGGAATGGAGCGTCGCGGACACAAGATACACTGGTTGCCTTGGGATATGTCAGAGGATGAATTTGTCGGGAAAGTGCGTAATCTGGCTTGTTTATGATAAGGCGCGTCATATCTGTGATATTGGCGATATGCGCTGTTTTTTGTGCAGGTGCACAGAGCCTGCTCGGAAAGGGTGAAAGTCGGGAGCTGCATGTAGACAAAGGCGACGGTGGCGGTCTTGAGATAAATGTGACGGCTGTAGTGAAAGGTGATAGGCCGCGGAGTGGAATGAGCGTTGCCAAATGGGGCATTGCATGGGCTGATGAGGCGGGAAATCCTGATAGTATTGTGCTCCAATGGGGCAACAGTGATTTCGGAATGGATGGGGATAAGCGTTTTCTGCGGATTTCATCGGGTGGCATTTCAGAGGATACGCCAGCAATTCATGTTGGGCAGGAAACCATAGCATTGTCGGTTTCTATAGATAGCCGTGGACTTGTGTGGTGTGTCGGTCAAGACCGTGTGATGGGGCGTGGGAGCCGTAAACTTAATAGTGTGTCCGTCCGATCGACATTGATAATATTCAGCGAGGGGCGCGATCTGTTGATTGAACGCCTTGAAGTCTCGGGCTTTATGGATCCGATAACAGATGCAATGACACCTTTTGTATCGGCAGATTGTTTTTCCAGGCCTGATGATATCACAATGTCGCCGGCAGGTGTATGGCGTTATCTTGACCGTGATAATGATCCAGACTGGAGTCGGCCGGGAGGAAAGTATACACTGGGGATATTGGCCGATGACAGCGCCGAAAACTCATGGATAATCATCTATCTGGATGGGACTGTCACAAATTCCGGATGTTGGGCTCCGGGGATGAGAAAAGGCCGATTGTCCGATAGTGGTTTTTTAAGGGATTTTAATCTTGAATGGACCGATGCTATGCATTCTATGCTTGGTGCAGATGAAGAGTGTAGTGCGAAACTGAGTGAAGACGGAATGATACTCACACTGAATTTTCCGCTTGATAAGGCTATCTTAAGATTTTCGAGGCAGTTTTGACAATGTTGGCCGGTTGTGATATCGCGCCTGTCGACATATCATATACAACCGATGTATCTATCAGATCGACTGTATATAGCCCGCGGTTGATTATTACGCTATAGACATCGCCCAAAGCATCAATTTTCTGTATATATTCATATAATTCAGGTGGAAGCTGGTCAAAAAGAAACATCTGGGGAAGTGTAGACCCATACCCTACTACAGACGCCCAACGTCCGGAAGGGGCGAATGTGACAGAGGGGCCGCCTTTTACACGTATTATGCAGTTGTCTTCATTCTGGTCGGTCATAGAGTATGACTGGTTGGGGAAATAATCGGACATAAATTTTGTAATATTTTCCCATGAGCCATTGTCTCCCCATGAATTTGCTCCCGGCGAAGTTGTCGTGCAGGAATTTGTAAAAGTAATTATGGCCAATGACAGAATTAAGCCGAATATATTTATTTTCATGTTCTTATTTCAGAATAAAATATGGAGAAGATGTAGAGCAGTGTGTTAGTCATGCATCAGATCAATTAACGTTTTTAAGTTAAAATGCATTGTGCTTTAACGGGTTTCGTGTCTTTTTACAACTTTATAACAAACCACTTACAAAAAGAGTTTTGCTGTTTGTTACACTATAGAATCTTGTTTTTGACTTAAAACACATTTAATATCAGTGGATTGTGTCGGGTGGTTGTGTCTGCGAGACATTATAGATATAAAGTTGCATCTATTGGCTTTTTTGAAAAATTTTAGGCTACATTTGTATTGCCAAGTCCAAAAGAGCAAAAAAACAGGATGAAAACTATTGTTGTAATAGACCTTGACGGAGATTTATTCAGGCGCATAAACAAGAGTTATGCGCCTCAAGGCTATAATGTAGTATATTGTTCGACATTGTTGGATGCTTTGTCGGTTCCTGCTTCAGAGATCGTTCTTTTGGCAATAGATCCTCTTGCTTTGAATGAGGGCGAAGCCATATCTTTTATCGAGTCCTTAAAGATACGTAATTCCAATTGTCATGTACTGCTGTGTACTTATGAGGAGGATTATGATGCTATGGCAGAAGCTTTGAATGCCGGCGCCGATGATTTTATAGTCGCGCCATATCCAGGACGTATGCTGGAAGATCATATTGACAAGATGCTTTGAAATTTATTGCTTGTGGGCGTGGATTTGTGCGGATATGTTCTATATTTGTATAAATATAACCCAATAAAAACATAGCAATTCTGACAAGTATGCTTTCGACCTGTGCCTGTGAAAAGGGATATATCAGGGTCGCTTCATGTGCTCCGCATGTATCGGTAGGCGACGTGACTTTCAACACACATGAGATTCTAAGTAAAGTAAGGGAATTGGATGCATCAGGTGTTGAACTTGCGGTATTCCCCGAGTTGTCGGTGACCGGATACACTTGTGCCGATCTGTTTCATTCGCGCCTGTTGCTTGATAAGGCACGTGAGGGGGTGGATGCGTTGTGTAAGGAAACAGCTTCGCTGGATATCGCTTTTGCCGTAGGCGCTCCTATGGAACGAGACGGCCGGCTTTACAATAGCGCGGTTCTTATTCATCGTGGTGTGATAGTGCTTATGGCAGACAAGACTTTTCTGCCTAACTATGATGAATTTTATGAACGACGTTTTTTTTCACCTGCCAAGTCGGGAGATGTCTCTCTTTATGAATTGAACGGAGTGAAGATAGGCATGGAGATCTGTGAGGATTTATGGACTCCGGTTCCTGTGTCGTCCCGTCTTGCACTTTCAGGGGCGGATATTGTGCTGAATTTGTCGGCATCAGATGATATAACCGGTAAATATGACTATCTTCTTGATCTTGTAAGGCAACAGTCGGCACGCTGTGTTTGCGGCTATGTATATTCTTCGGCAGGATTCGGCGAATCGTCGACTGATCTTGTTTTTGACGGGAAGTGTATCATAGCGGAAAACGGCACAATGCTGTCGGTGAGCGGGCGATGGCAAAATGACGGCTGTGTGGCGGTGGCGGATATAGATGTCGATCAACTTCGTCGTGACCGAATGCATAGAGGTACTTTCTATGAATCGGCATCCATGCTCAGTCCGTCGGAAGTACGTGTTGTCCGTTCGGCCGTGGATAGACCCGGGAGATGCGGTAGGGGGAAACTTCTTCGTCCGATAGCCCGATTGCCTTTTGTGCCTGACGGAGAGGAGAACCGAAGCCGCCGTTGTAATGAGATTGTGGAGATACAGGCGGCGGGTCTGGCTCAAAGGTTGAAGCATACCAATTGCAAGGCACTTGTAGTTGGAGTGTCAGGTGGCTTGGATTCTACATTGGCGCTTTTGGTGGCTCGCCGGGCTTTCGATCGTCTTGGACTTGATGCAAAAGGGATTATTGCGGTGACAATGCCTGGATTCGGCACGACAGGGCGCACTCATGGAAATGCAGTCAGGCTTGCCGGGCAGCTTGGCGCGTCGTTGCGAGAGATATCTATTGTTCCTGCTGTCGAACAGCATTTTAGAGATATAGGCCATGATGCGGACGTCCATGATGTAACTTATGAGAATTCTCAGGCTCGTCAGCGTACTCTGCTGTTGATGGATATTGCGAATCAGGTGGGTGGCATGGTGCTCGGCACAGGTGATCTGTCGGAGCTTGCACTCGGATGGGCTACCTACAATGGCGATCATATGTCGATGTATGGTGTAAATGCCGGAGTGCCAAAGACGCTTGTGCGATACCTTGTGGAATGGTTTGCCTATGAGGCGTCTGACGGCAGCGAACTCAGGCGTGTACTTCTTGATATCGCCGCAACGCCTGTGAGTCCGGAATTGTTGCCTCCAACAGCTGCTGGAGAGATCGCACAGGTTACAGAGGATCTTGTAGGGCCTTATGAACTTCACGATTTCTTTTTATATCACACTCTCAGATTCGGATCAAGACCTTCAAAAATTTTCATGCTGGCGCGGCAAGCGTTTGATGAAGATTATGAGGATGCGGTGATATTGAAATGGCTCCGTGTATTTTTCAGGCGTTTCTTCTCACAACAGTTCAAGCGATCATGTCTGCCTGATGGTCCTAAAGTGGGAAGTGTGTGTCTTTCGCCGCGGGGTGACTGGCGGATGCCGTCGGATGCGTCATCATCGATATGGATTAGAGAGATTGAAGAACTTGAAAGGCAATATCTGAATTAGTATGATATGATTGCCAGATTATTGGGTGTGATTGCAGCTTTGCTGTTTTCGTCAGGTTGTCTGGCAAAGGCACCGGAATGGGCTGTCGGGTTGTGTGGAGAGGCGCTGAAAGAGGCTGTGCGTGTGCATTGTGGCCCTGTTCAGACTTTAGAAGGGGCCGAATTGTGGCACACTCTTTTGGAGATTGATGGCATTGGTGACGGAAAAATCATAGATCGTTTCGGTGTAGATCCGTTGTGCAGTGATCCAAAGAATGGCATGCAGGATGGTATAACAATGATTTCGGTTATTGACAGGAGCTGGTGGATGCCTGACTATGCATTGCTTGATGTCTATGCCAATGATTTGCATGTGATTTATCCGTGTGATGAATCCATACATACAATCCGTAAGAACTATATGCCCGGAGTTCCTGAAGGAAAGATTTTCTATGACGGAGTGTCATGGAAGACGGGTGAGGATGTCAGAGGGCAAGGAGTATGGTTGTTTCCTGAAAAGTATGCAGGGGAGATTGCGAGAGCGATAATGTATGTGGCATGTATCTATCCGGCAGACCTTTGGGTTGGCCCAGGGGCTGTGTTTATGGATGCCGGAAAATATCCTTCGCTGTCAGAATCAGCTGCCAGATACTTGCTTGTCGCTCACGACAGCCATGCTCCTGAAGAAAGAGAATTGATCAGGAACAAGAGGGTAGCTGAACTTCAGGGGAATATAAATCCATTTGTTGTGTGGCCGGATATGCCGGCGCATATATGGGGAGAACTTAAGAATGTGCCATATCCGTTGGAAGAGGATTCTAATGATGATTTTAAGCCATTGCGTGGTTATTACAGGATTGATGACGGAACAATTGATCTTGTCTCTCCATTTGTGCCGGATGATGCGGAGTGGAAAGTCGACGGTGTTGCAGTCTACAACAAGAGGATTCCTATAAAGGACCTCGTGCCGGGGAAGCATGAAATCACATTTACATCGGCGAGGTGCAGTGGAAAAGTAGTTGTGTCGGTTCTTTATTGAAATGGTTGGAAAAAAGTTTTTATATCTGCTGCTGTGTATTGCGATACCTCTGGTTGTCGCATGTGGAGAGGGTAATCGGCGTGAACCTGGTGAGCATAACGGTCGGGAGGAAGGGGAAGAACGGCCTGAGTTGCCTGATGGAAGCCGGCTGACAGAAGCCGACATGAAAGAACTTGCAGACGCGACAATGCGATTTTCGGGAGATGGGGTGGAGATAGTCTATGGATCGCCGGGGGTGTTGTTTGTACAGGACAGGGAATGTACTGAAACAACTCTTCGTGAGTTGTCGGGCGCAGGGCATAGCGCGAGGTTTTCTCATGATACACGCCAAATAGAGCTTGACGGTTGTAAAATAGATGGTGATGCTGTGATGATAGGGGAAGACGGAAAAGTCCAATGGTGGCGAGCCCTAACTAATGGAAATATAGCTGTTTATTTTGTTATTAGTAATAATTAACATTATTTTTAGGGCCTATTTGTTGGTATAGGGATAAAATATAGTATCTTTGCAGTACTGAAACACCGCGGGGTGGAGCAGTGGTAGCTCGTTGGGCTCATAACCCAAAGGTCGTAGGTTCGAGTCCTGCCCCCGCCACTAAAAGAACCGATAGAAGGCCGAAGCAAGCGATTGCCCGGCCTTTTCTCTCATAGCTAATCCTGAAAATGCAGATCGACATCTCTCAGCTAAGCCCCGAGGCTGTACAGGCTCGTAACAGGTTTGGTATTGTGGGTAATGACAGCTCGTTGAATGCTGCCATAGAGCGTGCTCTGCGTGTGGCACCCATAGATCTCTCAGTTCTTGTTACCGGAGAAAGTGGCTCGGGAAAGGAGTTTTTCCCCAGGATTATACATGCGTTCAGTCCTCGTAAACATGCCAAGTATATTGCTGTCAATTGTGGCGCTATCCCGGAAGGTACCATCGATTCAGAGCTTTTCGGACATGAAAAGGGCTCTTTTACCGGTGCGGTAGCAACCCGCAAGGGATATTTTGAAGAAGCTGACGGTGGAACAATTTTTCTTGACGAGGTAGCCGAACTTCCACTGACGACACAGGCGCGGCTGCTGAGGGTGCTTGAAAGCGGCGAGTTCCTAAAAGTCGGATCATCGACAGTGCAGACTACCGATATACGTGTTGTTGCAGCTACAAATGTCGATATGCTAAAGGCAGTAAGGGAAGGGCGTTTTCGAGAGGATCTCTATTACAGGCTTTCGACAGTGCAGATAGGCGTTCCCCCATTGCGTGAGCGCGGTCTTGATATAATCATATTGGCGATAAACTTCGCACGTGATTTCGGACAACGTTATAGAATGCCCGCTGTTTCATTTGACGAGGGTGCACGGCATGCGTTGCTTGGTTACAATTGGCCGGGGAATGTAAGGCAACTGAAGAATATAGTGGAGCAGATGTCGTTGTTTGAGGCAGGAAATGAGATTGGCGCTGATACGGTAGGGCGTTATTTACCAGCTTCGGCTGATTATGATTTTTCGCCGGTGGCGGTTCATGACACAGTATCGAGATACGAGCATGAGAGAGAGATGCTTTTCAGTATGATACTGAAACTACAGCATGAACTGGATGAGTTGCGTGGTGAGCTAAATGAGGTGAGGTCGTCGGAAGGACCAATGGCTCACGGTACATTCCGACATCCTATAGTGGATCTGAGAGCCGATGAGATAGACAGTGCCCAATGTGAGGACCTGTATCAGAAGTCTACACCGGTGACACAGGCTCTGGCTCACTACAGACACTATGAGGCGGCACTGCCTGCGGCCGGCCAGTCATCGGTTAAAATACAGGATATTTCAGAAAAAGAAATGATCGAAAGGGCTTTGGAGCGTCATGCAGGACGAAGAAAAGCTGCAGCTGCCGAATTGAATATTTCGGAGCGCACGCTCTATAGGAAGATTCGGGAATATGGTATAGAATAAGCTCAAGGAGTGAAACGCATGGGACCCTTTAAGAAGTATGGTTTTGGGATTTCTGCCCCGCTGGTGCTGGGGATGGTGTGTCTGGCGATTTTGTTTGCCGCATGCCGTATAAGCTACAAGTTTAATGGCGCGGCTCTTGACTACACGGTCTATAAGACAATTCATGTATCGGAATTTCCCATCAGGGCTGCTCTTGTTTATCCTCCGCTTCAGCAGACATTTGAAAATGACCTTCTTGATTATATAACCCGCAATACGCGTCTGCGTACGGTTGACGGGAATTCCGATCTGGTGCTCGAAGGAGAAATAACCGGATATTCGTTGTCGCCACAGGCTGTTACTGAGAATGCTTATGCCTCTAAAACTCGACTTACGATTACTGTCAGGGTCAAGTATACGGATACCAAAAAGGAAGGAAATGATGTAGATCAGACATTTTCGGCCTATAGGGATTTTGATAGTTCGGAGCTGCTTACAGATGTTCAGGATGAGTTGTGCGAGCAGATTTCGAAAGAACTGGTTGATCTGATTTTTAACGCTACACTTGGCAATTGGTAGGCCAGTGCGAAAGAATAAAACGTGACGTGGAAAAGTTGCAGCATAATCAGGCCGAGACAGTCAATAGTATTCTGGATAGCACCAAGTCGCTATGCAGTGCTGATGAGGTCCTTGCTGTCATGGAACACGCTCCTTATTTTTCCTCTCTTGCGGTGGCATGGCTGGAGCGGTCATGCCGAGACAACCGGAATGCTGATACCGAACTGTGTGACGCGCGTCGCGAGATAGCAAGAAAAGCTGTTGTAGCTATGCCGGATCAGCCGGCTGATGCATTGTACAGGATGGCCGGAATGACTCGAGGCGAGATTGATGAAGAATCATTCTATCCTCCGGAAAAACCATTGGAAACTCCTACTACAAATGCTACAATCGATAGATTTTTGTCGACTTATACGCATTCAAACAGCGAGGAAGAATCATTGATAGAAAGATTGATATTCAATCCTGTGCCAGACTATGCCTCTGTGCTCGCCGAGCGAGAGAGTGTGGATCTGCCAGATCCGGATGAAGCTCCGGCTGGATCTGATGACGCTCTTATAAATTCTTTTATATTAAAGAACCACGACAAGGAGAACCGTCAGGTTGATCCTCTGCCGTCAGATGTCGCTTCACGACCTCTTGTGGCACCTGTTGCAATAGCCGACGGACGTCCGGTCATTCCGCCTCCGCCACCGAGGGATGACAGTACATTGAGAGAGAGCCTTGCCAAATTCTATATCAAACGTAAACGATATCGTAAGGCTTATGAAATTATAGAGCAGTTAAATTTGAATAATCCCGAAAAAAATATTTACTTTGCCCCCCAATTGAGATTTCTCGCCAAACTGATTGCTAATGAAGAGGCGCGGCAGAGGCGGGAAAGTAAGTCTTCAGAATAAATAACTCACTGATCGCGTAAATTACCGATTGACAATGAATACTGTTATAATTATCCTTACCGTCCTTGTGTCGATTCTGCTTATCGCCGTAGTACTTGTGCAGAAATCAAAAGGGGGCGGCCTTGCATCGAACTTTTCAGGTTCTAACCAGATCATGGGCGTAAGACGCACCAATGACTTCATAGAGAAAGCTACATGGAGTCTTGGTTGTGCCATTGCGATACTTGCGATTGTATCTGTATGGCTTGCTCCGAGTGTCCAGAACGGTGGCGCACGCGTGAAGGCGGCTGCTCCTGTTGAGACTTCGGCTCCTGAGTTTCCCACTCCTGCCGCTGCCGATGAACTTCCTGTACAGGCTCCTGCCGCAGATGCTCCTGCTCAGACTGAAACACCTGCTGCAACCGCAGAATAACAAGACGAAGTTCGCAAGTTTCTAAAAAAATAAATTGGACAAGGCTATCCCTCTAAATAATTTCAGAGGGTATGTTTTGTCCTTTTTTCGTACATATCAAACCGAACAGATAAAATGTCGACAAATACAGTAGATAATCAGCGCAAAGTAACGACCCGTCGCCTCGCGGAGATGAAGAAGAACGGAGAGAAGATTGCAATGCTTACCGCCTATGACTACACAATGGCGCGCATTGTTGACCAGTCGGGGATTGATGTGGTGCTTGTCGGAGACTCTGCCGCCAATGTTGTGGCCGGGTATTCCACTACGCTTCCGATCACACTTGACCAGATGATTTTTCTTGCATCGTGCGTGGCTCGCGGTCTTGAAAGGGCTCTGCTTGTTGTGGACATGCCATTTGGCTCGTATCAGGGAAATCCGATCGTTGCGCTTGAGTCAGCCATACGTATTCTCAAAGAGAGCGGAGCTACAGCTGTGAAAATCGAAGGTGGAACTGAGATTGCACCTACTATCGAGCGTATTGTATCGGCAGGTATTCCGGTTATGGGGCATCTCGGGCTTACACCGCAGTCGATAAATCAGCTTGGAAGTTATGGTGTGCAGGCCAAAGAGGATGCTGCTGCGGAAAAGCTGATTAATGACGCTCTTGCTCTCCAGAAGGCAGGATGTTTTGCAGTTGTGCTTGAGAAGATACCTGCAGCATTGGCTACTAAGGTCTCGCAGGCGCTCGATGTTCCGACTATAGGTATAGGGGCCGGTGCTGGATGTGATGGCCAGGTGCTCGTAGTGCAGGATATGCTTGGCATGAACAAAGGCTTTTCTCCTAAATTCCTTAGGCGATATGCTGATCTAAATGATATTATAACGGGCGCACTGCAGGCTTATGTGGGAGATGTGAAAAGTGGTGATTTCCCCTCGGCAGCTGAGGCATATTGAAAAATAATTGCGTAATAATCAGAAATCCGTTATATTTGCAGAACTATACAAGAATCCGTTTCAGGGGGCTGACTGGTTTTGACAGCGTGAAGAAGCGGTGAAGTAAGCATGCAGAGCAATGATGGCTACGCTCTTTAAACAGAGACATCAGCAAGTTAATTGGCGAAAACAACTACGCTCTTGCTGCCTGATCGAAGAACAGTAGATCACGCTTAATCGCCGCGAAAGTCGCAGCGACAAGACATTGCCCGATTGTCCTTTTTCCGAGACGGATCGACCCGGCAGTGCAGGTAAATCGGAAATAGGCTTGGCCGGCTCCGCGTTCAGGCCGAAATAAAAGGAGATAAGGACGAGGTTGGTGGTCTTTTGCCTGCCCCGTCACGAAAACCAAGTGAAGACTAAGCATGTAGAAAGCTCATTGATTCCACGTTTGGACGAGGGTTCAAGTCCCTCCAGCTCCACTATGTGTACTGGACACTCTCCGACCGGCACAAGACAGAATCAAGACAAACCGCGTAATATCAGCATATTGCGCGGTTTTTAGTATTCATACCCGATATGGCCTAATCGGAGTTCGTATATTGTGTCTTTTGCCCAGGAAGTTAATGATTTTTCTGGTATACATCAAGCATGACTGAATTTACATCAATACGGGGGCAAGGTATCTGGCGAGAAGGTATCCGCCTCCAATGAGCCAAATGAAGAGGATGCCGGCGAGTATGAACGGTTTAGCTCCGGCTTTCTTGAATTTGTCGAAACTTGTTTCCGCTCCGAGGGCAACCATTGCCATTGTAAGCAGGAATGTGTCGATGTAGTTGATGATGTTGTTGAACCAGAGAGGGAATCCGAGTGGAATTTCAAGGCTGTTTAGAAAGACAGAGAGGGAGTTTATGCCGATAACCAAAAGAAATCCGAATGCAAACCATGGTACGGATACCTTTCCTTTCGCTCCCGCCGTCTGTGAGGGCTCGTGACGGGTCCGGCGTGCGGCCCATATGCCGAGTATGAGAAGTACAGGCACAAGCATCATCACGCGTATCATTTTCACGATAACAGTCGTTGAGGCGATCTGGTCGCCGAGTGCGTTGCCCGCACCTACGGCGTGGGCAACCTCATGCAGTGTGGCTCCGCTGAAAATACCCATCTGTGCCGGAGAGAGCTGCAGTATGCCAGAGCGGTATGCCAGAGGGTATAGAAACATTGCGATGGTTCCGAAAATCACCACAGTGGCAACTGCTACAGTGGTTTTGTAGGGCTGTGAGCGCACAGTGGCTTCTGCACCGAGCACGGCGGCCGCTCCGCAAATGCCGCTGCCGACAGATGTGAGCAGGGCGGTCTCACGATCCATTTTCAGCAGCTTTCCGAGATAGTAACCGCCGATTACAATGACGGTGACGATTATAGCGTCCACAGTGATTCCGGCAATGCCGACTGCAGCGATGTCCTGAAATGTTAGCCGAAATCCGTATAGAATGATTCCGACGCGCAACAGTCGTTTGGAGCAAAATTGTATACCCGGCACCCATGTTTCCGGGAGATGCATCCTTAGCATGTTTGCGTAAATCATGCCTAATACTATGCCTATTATAAGCGGGCTGATTGAGAGTGCGGTGAGGACGCGTGCGCTGCCGATATAGAATGCCGCGCAGGAAAACAGGGCGATCAGCAGTACGCCGTGCAGCATATGGCCGCGTCTTGGTGAAAACATCGTGGTGTGTTTAGTTTGTTTAATCAGGTGGAATCGTAGTATAGACGATTCGGTTAATAAAACAAAAACTCCACGGCTTTTGTTTTGCGCGGTGGAGCTAATGTGGCGTTTATTGTCGGTTAATACGGTCAGTATTTGATTTTGCTGTCGCTTTCATCCCATAGGCGGAATGCGCGTATTGCCTCGTCGGAGAGCATACTCTCGGCCGGAAGGCGGCGCAGGCTGTCGGGCAGAACAAGTTCGTCGTAGATGAACGAGTCATCAAAGCCGATTTCTTTCGCGTCGGTCTTGGTGTTGCCGTAGTATATTTTGTCGATGTGCGCCCAGTAGATCGCTCCCAGACACATCGGGCATGGCTGACATGAGGTGTAGATCTCGCATCCGGCAAGATCAAATGTGTTGAGTTTCCTGCATGCATTGCGTATGGCGTTGACTTCGGCGTGTGATGTGGGGTCATGCTCTGATGTGACGCGGTTGACTCCAGTCGCTATAATTTCGCCGTCGCGTGCGATCACGGCCCCAAACGGCCCTCCTCCGTTGGCGATGTTTTCGATGGAAAGCTCGATGGCTTTTCTCATAAGTTCTTTTCTTGTCATATCTGTTATGATGTGCAGGTCGTGGTGGTATTACAACAAACCGGACAGTAGCACCGATGAGCGGCTTCGCTATCGGCAGTGTCTTTTTGAACACTTCTTTTTTGAGTATTGTTCCCGGACGATGCCGTAGGAATGTTTTATCAGTGAATATATCATTGAGTCAGGTATATCCCTGCCGAAATCTATTTTTATCCAGTGTTTCAGGCTCCGGTTAAGAGGATGACCGACTGCGTTGCGTGTGAGGCGCAGTTCCTCGATTTCGGCGGGAGTGGATCGGAGATTGACATATGTAAAGTCATCGATGTTGAAAAAACAGAACATGTGGTCAAGCACGTAAAAGACCAGAATGGAGTCATAACGTCTGGCAAACCGTCCAAAAGGAGTTTTTTCGGCAACTCCTTCGAGCGAGATGCAGAAATTGCGTAGATCCTCGATGTTCATGACGGCTGTATTTTGTTGTGGTAAATCGTGTTGAGTCCGGCTTTTAAGGCCTGTGAATGCTGGTGTTCACGCGGTATATGGTAGCGGCGGCCATCCTTTATCAGCCATGATCCTGTCTGGTGAAAGCAGAACGGGACGTTGGCTGTGAGGCATTGCTTATACATGTCGATGACCCATTCAAAATCGGTCGTGCGTGCGTATTTGCCTGATTCGCCTCCGACAGACACTTCGTCGATTATTGCCGGATCAAGGTATTTTAGCAGATTGATTCTCTCAAGCATAGGGGCGACAATGACAAGTCTGTGTCTGATCGGCAATGAAAGGAAAACCGGCATCCGTAGATCGGCTTTGTCCTGATTCTCTACAGTGCATCCGATGGCGACATTTTCGTAGCCTTCGCCCCAGTCGTCGGGAAGACATCCAGCCAGCCGCTCGATGCGTTTTGTGAAAAAGAAAAACGAGCAATCATGGCGTAAACGTATGATTTTCCATATCTCATCACGCCAGCCGTCGGCTTCTTCAAGGAGCAGATCGGATGTAAAACACAGGGCAAATTCAGTTCCGGACGGATACTTCCAGTTTTTTTTACGGTCACGTTTCAGCGGGAGGCTGAATGATGCAGTTTTGCGTATTTCGGTTGTAGAAATGGGTGTTCCGAAAGCCGCATCCTCACGATAGACGTAACAATGTCTGCATCCTTCGCTGATCTTATGGCAACCGTGCCATGGATTCCACATCGGCATGATACAATATGGTTTTTATATGGTTGTGCGGCGTTGTATGCTTTTTTTCTGATCACAAAAATAGGAATATTCGGAAAAAGACCTTGAACAGAATGTCCGGAAAACTAAGGCCTTGAACCGACTGAATGTTAAAAAATATCTAAAGAGTGTATGGTTTATGACACGGTGGATGTATTTGGTTAAATTTGAATAAATATCATGATAGTGTAAACAAACTTTTATTTAATGAAATTTAGCTTTTTAAGTGTTAGACGACATATGCTGGCTGCGGTGGCGTTTATATCTGTGGCCGTGGATGCATATGCTGAAAGGGTGAATGTAGGTAATCTGTGGTTTGAAACAGATCCGGCTACAGGAACTGCCAGAGTTGCAAGTCCACAGGAAGGGGATCTGACTTTTGATATGGTCGAGAAGGTTTATTCCAGTGATAATGTCATAGTGCCAAGCTCTATTGAACATGACGGGATAATTTTTACAGTGACATCTGTAGGGCCTTTTGCATTTTCAAAGTCAGAAGTCGAATCTGTTTCTTTGCCTCCTTCTATTGAGTCAATCGATCCTTCGGCATTCAGAGGGGCAGGTAAAATTAAAGAGATCGTAATTCCTGTCGGAGCAGTATTAAATGAAGGAGCTTTCAGGAATGCCAATAATCTGACAAAAGTTGTTTTACCGGAAAATATACGGGATATTCCTAAAAATGCATTTAACGGTACAGCTCTTAAAAGCATCTCATTGCCTTCGACGGTGTCGGGAGTTAATTCATATTGTTTCAAGGGGGTGCCGCTTACCGATGGCGTGTTTCTGAATGATGGTCTTGAAAGAATTGAAGTCGAGGCTTTTTCAAGTGACGTAGAGAATAATACAACCGGATTGACTGAAATTGTAATACCTGCATCGGTCAATACGATCCATGAACATGCATTCCATAACTCGGCAATTACCACATTGTGGTTCGGTGGATCGCCTCAGAATATAAAAACATACTCATCAGGCGCAAAAACATCTTTTGCAGGAATGCCGGTCGATACGATCGTTTGGGGCAGCGGAGCCAGACCTGTCGCGAATATATCGGTAGGAGTAGGTGATGAGTCGCAAGTGGTATTATATTATAATAATTCGTATGAAAATTTCAAGGACATAGGTCCTTCTCTTAAAGTTGCGGTTGATCCTGATTCAAAAGTCGCTACGGTGTCACCCAAACGTAAAAAAGGAGAAGTGCTCGCATATATTCCACCCGTTTCGTTTGCTGCAAGAACAATGGACTTAAGTGATTATGCGGGTTCGTGTCAACTGGCAGATCTGACGTATGAGAGTTCCGATCAGGATATCGCGTCGGTAAATGGGACGATCGTAACATTTCATAAGGCCGGTGTCGTGACTATAAAAACATCGTCGGTTTCTGAGGCGGCAGATAAGCCGATTGTCGGGAAGGAACGCCGTTTTTGTATAATGCCTGTTACTGTTGCTGTTACATTGGATGATACGGGGAACAATATAATATATAGCTCAAATCAGTTGACAGAGCAGCAAATAAAGGGAATGCTTACAGAAGAGGCCCGGATTGCAAGTGTTCGGGTCAGGGATGAAGAAGGCGGCGATTGGAAGATGAAGTATGCTGCCGGAGCGAGCGGTGACGGACTGGAGTTTGTGTATGGGACTATGGCACCTGAACGTTCTGCCCCGGAAGTGGCTCTTCCGAAGATAGACAGGACGCTTTGTTATGGCGATGATCCGATCGATATGTCGGAGATAGATGCTTCGATTTTGGCGGAAGGACATGTGGTGTCGTATATTTCTTCCGATGAAAAAGTATTGAAAATAGAGGGTAGTACTCTTATACCAGTTGGAGTGGGAGATGTAGCTGTGACAATTGTGGAGCCAGGTGTGGAATTTGCAGAAAACGGGGTGCGCACTCTGAGGATCGATCCTCGGAAGGTTATGCTGAAAGGAAAGAATGTGACTGTTGAGGATGATGTAGAGCATCTTCCGCCGGTTGATTTTGAAATAGAGGGACTGGTTGGCAATGATGAGCCGTCGGATATCGTAACGTCGTGGGACTGGAAGGATGCATTTGTTGAGGAGGGTGTGTACAGTGCGTCGGAACCGATGATATGTGATAACCCTCTTTATGAAGTAGAGATCGTTTCAGATCAGGTGTGTCTCTATGTCGTGCGCGCTGTCACGAGGCCTGTGGCAGAGTTGGATTTCAATTATAGCAGAGGAACCGGAAGCTCTCTAAAACTTGAATTGTCGGGTGTATGTCGGATTGCTTGTGGTTATGGAGTTATAAACGGCCAGCCGGGAACGGCAATAGTTGATCTTGACAATGCGGTTGCCGCAGGAGGTTGCCGCGTGCATTGCGATTATCCTGAACGGATCACTGGTATATCAATAACTGATGCCGGTGCTACGCGAATAGAGATTTCCGAGGGCCTGGAAAATCTTACATCATTGGATTTTTCCGGCAATAATCTTATTCCAGGTTCTCTTATTGTTCCAGCCGACATTATCGACAACGGGAATGTGAAAGTCGGAGAGCAAAGCCGTGTCGCGGCAATGGTTGATGGAGGATGCAATGTGTCGATTGGAGATGTTCCCTTAAACGCTACTGTAGCCTGGTTTGACAAAAATAATGTTGAATTGCTGAAAGGATCGGCATTTACATTTAATGCGGGTATATATACATTTCTAAGATCGATTCAGGGTGTTTATGCCGATATTTCCGACGGATTGGTTTCAGTGAGGACCATACCGGTAGATGTAGAAGTCAGGTCAACGGAATCTGGAGATGGACAGACCAGTGCTATGAGTGATATAAAGGGAGCAACAGAGAGCAGGATTGTGAACGTTTATAATATGGGAGGTATATTGGTGAGAAGTGGAATATCTATTGATGACGCGCTTACAGCGCTTCCGCCAGGGACTTATGTAATAGACGGCAAGGTTTATAACGTAAGATAAATGACGGATAAAAATACAGCCGCATCTGATAGAATTTCAGATGCGGCTGTTGTATATTTTGTACAGACAGACCTTACTTGCGGCTTAACAGAAGGTTAATCACAATCCATCCACCGAGAATCTGCAGAAGCATTCCCGGTATGCCGATGCGGAAGTCCTGACATGCCAGAATAAAGTCCCCTTTAATAATCCATTCGCCAAGTGTGCCGATTGCCTGATAACCAAGAACGACTGCAATGAGAATGCCGATAGATGCTTTGTTGAAACGTTTTGCCGCGTATCCTGCAATGACAGCGAGAAGCGCAGATTTGAGCATGATGGCAGGAAGTGCCTGTGCTGCAGGCATGCCGAAGATGAATGAATTTATCAAAGGCGATGCAATGGCAGTAAGCAATCCGACACGCCATCCATACTTATATGCCCCTACGAGTGTGAAGAAGTATATCGGCAACCAAGTGACTCCTCCTTGCGGTATAAGGTGAAAAAGTTGTGGCAATACGATATTGCCAAGGATGAAAGCGGCTGCTGCGAGATATGTGCGTGTGTTGCTGAATGGCAGAGCCTGAAACTTGATAGTGGTTTGCATTATGTGATTTGTATGTCTTAATAATTATCGTAAAGGCAAATATAGGGAAGAAAATCAATATTTAATAGGATTATGAAAAGTAAAGTATGAAAGATGTATATTTGTTTATAGCTATAGGATATAATGTCAGATATGAAAAAAATACTTGTGGTTGACGATGAAGAGACTTTGTGCGAGGCTCTGCGTTTTAATCTTGAGGCGGAGGGCTACAGCGTGGATGTGGCTTATAGCGCCGAGGAAGTCCTGGTCCTTGATGTGAGTGGATATGATCTGATACTTCTGGATGTGATGATGGGCGAAATATCGGGGACGCAGCTTGCGAGAGTCTTGAAAGCCAATAAGGTCACTGCCGGTGTGCCTATCATATTCTGCACGGCAAAGGATTCGGAGGACGATATGGTAGGAGGACTTGATATCGGGGCGGATGACTATATCGTAAAACCGTATTCCATACGCAATGTGCTTGCAAGGGTAAGAACTGTTTTACGTCGAACAGGCTCGGTTGTAAGCGAGTCGGCAGAAAACGTTGAGATATCTTATAAGGGACTTACGGTAATTCCATCAAAAAAGATATGTATTGTCAATGGCGAGGAGATGAAAATGCCCCGAAAGGAGTTTGAGATACTGCTAAAGTTGCTCACTCATCGCGGTCATATATTTTCGCGTGAGGAACTGATCAGGGATATATGGCCTGATGAGGTTGTGGTGCTTGACAGAGTGGTCGATGTAAATATTACCCGTATACGTCAGAAAATCGGGCCTTACGCAAAAAATATTGTAACACGTTCGGGCTATGGTTATGGTTTCAAGGAATAAACTGTCTTATCCTAAGCGGTTGTTTCTTTGGCTGCTGGGATATTCTCTGCTGCTTGTAGGCAGTTTTGTTTTGTTTCAGTACCATAGAGAGAAAGCGTTTAAGGCATCGGAGATCGACTGCCAGCTTCAGCTTGTGAACACCTACATTCTCAATGAACTTGCCGAAGGAAAAACAATTGCCGAGATGGAACTTGCCGAAATAAGTCCGTTTAAAGACATTCGTCTGAGTATTATCGGTAAGAATGGAAATCTGATATATGACAATACTATTGATTCATTGCCAGGCAATAATCACAATAACCGTAAGGAAATAGCGGAAGCCATGAATGTGGGACGCGGATATACTTTGCGCCGGCACAGCGAGGTTACCGGCGATACTTATTTTTATTCGGCATCAAGAGGCAATGAGGGTACGATAGTGCGTACGGCAGTACCTTATTCAATTTCGCTGACCAGTCTGTTGCGGGCTGATTTTGGATTTCTTTGGGTGATGGGAACGATAACTCTCCTCATGTGCATACTCGGTTATTTTGCCACCCGGCGGGTCGGAATAAATATATCGCGTCTCAATGAGTTTGCCTGTAGGGCAGAAAAAGGGGAGCGTATATCGGATGTCGAGCCATTTCCTCATGATGAGTTGGGGGATATCTCGACTCATATAGTCAGACTTTATGCACGTCTTCAGCGAGCTAATGCTGACCGTGATCGTGAGCATGCTGCTGCAATGCATGAACAGCGGGAGAAGGTGAGGATAAAAAAGCAACTTACCAACAATATCAATCACGAGCTTAAAACACCTGTAGCCTCTATACAGGTATGCCTTGAGACATTGCTGGCTCATAAGAATCTGGATGAGAGGAAAAGGGAGGAGTTTCTGATGCGTTGTCTGGCAAACACAGACAGGCTGAAGCGCCTGCTTGCCGATGTGTCGCTGATAACACGCATGGATGACGGGGGCGATGCTATAAGTCGGGAACCTGTTGACCTGTCGGAAATTATCTCGGATGTTGTAGGCGAAATGGAGCCTATAGCCGACGCAAAAGGAATAATGATTGACTGTGAGTCGGTCGGGCCGGCGATGATTATGGGAAACGCGTCGTTGCTTGCATCTATATTCAGAAACCTGATTGACAACGCTATCGCATATAGCGGATGTGACAGGATAACTATAAGGGAGGCCGAAGATGCTACGATGATAAGTGTTACAGTCGCTGATAATGGAACAGGAGTGGCTCCTGAGCAACTTTCTCATCTCTTTGAGCGTTTTTATCGTATAGACAAGGGTCGCTCACGAGCAGCCGGTGGTACCGGTCTGGGACTGTCGATTGTGAAAAATGCCGTTGTATTTCACGGCGGTACTATCACAGTGGCTAATCGTAAGGAAGGTGGCCTGATATTCGGAATAAAATTATCAAAGAATTGAAAACGACTCACAGCAAAGTGTCTGATGTCATCCTCGCCAAGGTGGGGATGATGTGTTTCATACAAGTTTAAGATTTTTGAAATATTTATGAAATGTTCTGTCGGTTACTTTGAGGTGAAATAAGAAACACTTATAGAACATGGAAATTTTATTTCTTTGTGTCGTAATCTTCCTGTTTGTTCTGGCAGTCTTTGATCTGTCGGTGGGAGTTAGTAACGATGCAGTTAATTTTTTGAATTCGGCGATCGGTTCAAAGGCCGCGTCGTTCAAGCGGATCCTGATAGTGGCGTCGATAGGCGTTTTTATCGGAGCAAGTCTGAGTAACGGCATGATGGATATTGCCCGGCATGGTATTTTCAGACCGGAGCATTTTTCATTTTATGACTTGATCTGCATCTTTATGGCTGTAATGGTCACCGATATCATACTGCTTGACATTTTCAACACGCTCGGTATGCCTACATCAACTACAGTGTCGATGGTGTTTGAACTGCTGGGTGCTACATTTGTGGTGGCTCTGATAAAAATGGCCGGCGGTATTGATCTTGGACTTAACGATCTTATAAATACTGAAAAAGCACTGTCAGTCATATTCGGAATATTTCTATCTGTAGCTGTGGCATTCTTTTTCGGCACATTGGTGCAATTTTTGTCGAGAATGATTTTCTCGTTCAATTACCGCAGCCAGTTGAAATGGAAAATAGGAATATTCGGAGGTATATGTGCGACTGCGATAATATACTTCATGCTTCTGAAGGGAGCCAAGGATATGGCTTTCATGACATCGGATGTGAAAGAGTGGATAAGGCATAACACAGGATTGATTCTGATATGCAGTCTGGGATTTTTCACTGTCCTTATGCAGCTTCTTCATGTCCTGAAGGTAAATGTCTTGAAAGTCATTGTGCTTATGGGTACTTTCTCGTTAGCAATGGCATTTGCCGGCAATGACCTTGTCAACTTCATAGGCGTGCCTCTGAGCGGACTTTCATCTTATCAGGATTATGTGGCCAATGGAGGCGGTGATTCACATGGGTTTCTGATGGGGTCGCTTAACGGTCCTGCCGACACTCCGGTCTATTTCCTTATTGGAGCCGGGCTTATCATGGTTATATCACTGGCAACATCACGTAAAACGAGAAATGTAGCCAAGACTGAAATCGGTCTCGGCTCACAGCAGGGAGGAGAAGAGATGTTTGGTTCTTCCCGCATTGCCCGCAGTCTTGTTCGCCGTGTATTGTCGATCATCGCTTGGGTGGAGCGCGTAACTCCGCCTCGTGTGCGTCGGTGGTTTGGGCGCCGATTCAATGTTGACGAAACCATAATGGACAGTGGAGCGGCATTTGACCTTATACGCGGATCGGTCAACCTTGTGCTTGCCGGCACGTTGATAGCTCTTGGCACATCGCTAAAACTTCCGTTGTCAACTACATTTGTCACTTTTATGGTGGCAATGGGAACGTCACTTGCCGACAGGGCATGGGGGCGGGAGAGTGCAGTGTTTCGCATCACCGGTGTCATATCGGTGATAGGCGGATGGTTCCTCACGGCAGGCGTTGCCTTTGTCGGTGCGGGAATTATTGTCGCCGCCATGCATTATGGCGGACACTATGTGATGTTTGCGCTTGCGGCTCTGACGATTTTCCTTATTATCCGCAGCAACCGCAGATTTAAGCTCAAAAGAGTTGAGGATAATGGCGACGCACTGTTTCAGACTATATTGTCGACCGATGACAAGGCTGAGACCTGGAATCTGTTTCTGATGTACATAACCGAGCAACAACAGAAGTTCATGTCATTTGCCAGTGAGTCCTATGAAAGGATAACGTCGGCTTTCATAGGAGAGCGTGCCGGAGTACTTGGTAAGTCGGAGAATCTTTTGCTTAGACAGAAAGATATATTGAAAAGCGCACGCCGTAAAGAGACGCTCTGTCTGCGTCAGCTTAGCCATGAAACTGCGATTGAAAAGAACGCGTGGTTTTATCTGAGTAACAACTGCTGTATGGGTATACTATATAATCTGCGTCGTATCAATGAGGTGTGTCGTGAACATGTTGATAACAACTTCTGTCCGCTGCCATCGGGATATGTGGCTGACTTTGAAATGATACGCGGACGTGTAGGGACGTTGTTCGCCGATGTGCTTGCTGTGATGTCGTCGGGTATGACCGATACAATTCCGGCTCTTCGCCGGCGTTGCGATGAGACTAAAGATGTGATATCGGCGACTTATCACCGTTTGCAGAAGCAGATTCACGAGGGCGATCCGGCTGCAATGACAGTGATTTATGTGTATGTGAATGTACTTCAGGAAACACAGGAAATGGTATCGGGAATACGCAAATATCTGCGTGCCTATGCAAAATTGTGTGATTCGGGATATAGCAGCCGTCCGACAGCTGTGAATCCGGTGTCCTGAGGTCAGACAGTTGACAAGACAATGCGCGCAAGTGACAAAAACGCATGTTCCGGCAGATTTATTTTTGTAAATTTGTGGAAAACCTCAAAATGTAATCATTGTCATAACCGCATTGTCCATGAAACATATCAAGAAAATAATCCTTACAGGCTGTGTGTGCATGGTCTCGTTTATTACGTCGTCGGCCAAAGGGCAGATTGTGATTGAGACCTCCAACACCGGACTTGTATTTAATGTAGCCCATAACGGTCGTGTCTATCAGTCGTATCTGGGAAAACGTCTGATGAATCCCAAGGATTATGCGAACCTTAAAGGAGGAGTGGAGGCTTACATCACTCATGGGATGGAGGATTATTTTGAACCGGCTCTTCATATAAATCATGCCGACGGCAACTCGTCGACGCTGCTTACATATGTGGATCACTCGGTGACTCCGACCGACTGGGGTAGCCACACTGTGATAAGTCTTGCCGATACCATCTATGGGGATAAGGTGGATATGCATTTCGATGCATATGACAAACAGAATGTTGTAAAAGCATGGACTGAAATCACCAATGGGGGCAAGGCTCCGGTTGAAATCGAGAAATTTGCATCTTCTCTGCTCTATTTTGACGCTCCCTCATACTATCTTACAGAATATAGCGGAGACTGGGCGAGGGAAGTGAACCCTGGTGTACAGGAGCTTAAATTCGGCAAGAAGATAGTGGACACGAAGCTTGGTACACGTGCCAGTCTGTTTGTTTCGCCGTTTTTCCAGCTCGGTCTTGGTGCTCCTGCTGCAGAAAACGGGGGTGACGTGCTTGTGGGTACTCTGGCTTGGACCGGAAATTTCAGATTTTGTTTTGAGGTGGATCAGAACGGTGGTTTGCGTGTGATCAGTGGAATAAACCCTTATTTTTCACGGCGGACACTAAAAAAAGGAGAAACATTCAAGACTCCGGAATTCATTTTTACTCTCAGCGGAGATGGGGCCGGAGAAGCAAGCCGGAACCTGCATGAATGGGCACGCCACTATCAGATCAAGGACGGTGCCGGTAACCGAATGACCCTGTTAAATAACTGGGAGGCGACTTATTTTGATTTCAACCAAGATAAACTTCTCTCGCTTATCGGAGAGGCTAAGGAGCTTGGAGTGGATATGTTTTTGCTTGATGACGGCTGGTTCGGCACCAAATATCCGCGTGAAAGCGACAGACAAGGGCTTGGCGATTGGGTCGAGATATCGGACAAGTTACCCGACGGCATCGGCCGGTTGACTGCGGAAGCCGCAAAGCAGGGGGTAAAGTTCGGGCTTTGGATAGAACCGGAGATGGTAAACCCGAAGTCGGAGCTTTATGAACAACATAAGGACTGGGTGATCACTCTCCCAAACCGCAAGGAGTATTATTTCCGTAATCAGCTTGTGCTTGACCTTAGCAATCCCAAGGTACAGGATTATGTGTGGGGGATTGTAGACGGCCTGATGACTAAATATCCTGATATCGCCTTTTTCAAATGGGACTGCAACAGCCCGATCACAAATATATATTCAGATTATGAGAAGGGGCATCAGCAACAGCTGTATGTGGATTATGTGCGAGGACTGTACAATGTGCTCGATAAGGTGAAGGCCAAGTATCCTGATCTGCCTATGATGCTTTGTTCGGGTGGCGGCGGTCGTACAGATTACGAGGCTCTGAAGTATTTTACGGAATTCTGGCCGAGCGACAATACGGATCCTATCGAACGCCTGTACATACAGTGGGGGTATTCACAGGTATTTCCGTCGAAAGTACAGTGCGCTCATGTGACTACATGGAACCACACTTCACCGATAAAGTTCCGTGTGAATGTGGCTATGATGGGTAAAATGGGATTTGATATCAATCTGCATGATCTTTCCGCTCAGGAACTTGACTATTGCAAGCGCTCGGTGGTAGATTACAATGAGCTGAAACCGGTGATACTGGACGGTGATCAATACAGGCTGGTGTCGCCCTATTATGGCAACCACACGGCAACATCGTATGTTAGCCACGACAAACGAAATGCAGTGTTGTTTGCGTTTGACATTTATCCCCGTTATTCTGAAAAGCTCTATAAGGTTAAGCTCAAAGGCCTTGACCCATCGCTTGTCTACGAGGTAGAAGAGATAAACCGCATGGACGGCGGCAGTGTTGAAGCACAAAGGTATTCGGGAGACTATCTGATGACAGTCGGCATTCCCGCTTTTACCGGAAACAAGCTGTCGAGCCGCGTGTACAAGCTGAAAGCGCAATAATAATCACTGAAAGTTTTTAAGCAGGGGCGTCTTGTGCCAGGCGTCCCTGCTTTGTTTTATGATTAAGCAGATCTGGGAGATTCGGGTGCAGGTCCTGTAGGAGTAATCACAGGGTTATAGAAGAAATTTTCTATAGAAAATTTCTTCTATAGAAAATTTCTTCTATATTTGTATGTGTCAAAGCGAACATACCAGTATCTAATAAAACAATCCGGTCAATCATGGCAATAACCAACAAAATAGGAGCTCCTGTGACAGGAGATGATTTTTTCGGTCGCGAACAGGAACTTGTAAACGCCCACCGCTATCTTGACGGCAGGCAATCGCTTCTGCTTTCTGCTCCCCGTCGAATCGGGAAGTCTTCTCTTGCCAAAAGACTTATTCATGATAAAATATCGGAGGGCTGGAAGTGTATCTATATCGATCTTCAGGGAATTGCGACAAAGGAGGCTTTTTTACGTAAACTGATCGAATCGTTTACCGGAGTCGGGCTACTGGATAGAGCTGGCAGTAAAGCCCGAGATTTCATAGATGCGACCTTCAATGCTGTAAAAGGTGTGAGTCTTGGTGATCTGAAACTTGATCTGAACAGCCGAGGACAGACAGAATCACTGTTTTATCGGCTTTCCGAAATGTTTGATCACGAAAATAACACATTGATAGTTGTCGATGAGTTACCTCTGTTTCTTGGAAAACTTATGGATGATGATGGGAAAAATCGCGATGATGTCGAATTTCTGTTAAACTGGTTCCGGAGTATACGCCAGCATGAAAATTCAGGTATACGCTGGCTTTTTTGCGGTTCGGTAGGTCTGAGGAACTTTACAAACCATTATTGTATGTCGCAATCCATAAACGATCTGGTGGATTTTGAATTGGGCGAGCTTCCTGAGGCCGAGGCCAAAGGCCTGTTGAAGGCACTCGCACAGTCATACAATCTCTCAATGGACGATGCGCTTGTCGATGAAACACTAAACATGTTGCAATGGCCTATTCCTTATTTCATACAATTGCTTATTGACCGTCTGATATCAAAGATATATGATCCAGAAAATATGCCGGTGAGATTGGACGATGTCGTAAAAGCTATTGATGAACTCTCGAAATCGGACTATTTTATAACCTGGACCGAGCGCTTTGATGAATACCGGGATCTGGAAGACCTTGCCAGATCGGTACTTGACAATCTGTCTCTGGCAGAATCAGGACTGTCTAAAGAGAAATTGCTGCAAATAGCCATGAAGGGCCAGGATCCTGCCGTTGTCGATGAAGTGAAGAAAAAATTGACAAAAGTTCTTGAAATGCTTGAACATGACGGATATATCATGCGTAGTGTAGAGTATAGGAAATTTCGTTCCCCACTTCTCTGCAAATGGTGGAAATATAAATTCATTGACTGATATGATCGGATATTGTAAGAATGTAAACGCACAAACTGTCCAACAGATATTACGTTATATATGGGATGAAAACACTCCCGGTCGCATTCCGCAGCCGATGTTTATCATGGGCAACGACGGTTCCGGAAAAACAACATTGCTCAGGAATCTGGTCTCAGATCTCGGTGGTATGGATCAGTCTTATAGGATACAGATTTTTGATGGAAAGCAGTTTTTCTGCAGTCGTGACATAATTCGTGCAATTGAGGGAGAAGGCTGTGACGAGAATCTTATTTCTAATAATAGTAATTCTGGCAGCCGACGTATTGTCATTATTGATGATCTTGATTTTTTCTTCAGACGCAGTTCTTTCGACGACCAGTTTATTTTACGTAATTATATTTATCGCGAATCATCGCCGTTGCTTATCGCCACACTGTCAGGTGTCAGTGACGCTTTGGCCGATTATCGGGCACCTTTTTTCGAGGGTGTCAGGATTATATATATTCCACCTTTTGATCCTCAGTCAGTATTGACGGATTTCCCGGCAGATAAAACAAAACGTATATCGGATCTAATGGAGTATCTTCCTACGGTAATCGGATCTTTGAAAATCGCTTCGGGTATTGTATGGTTGTCAGATGATCCAAAAGATGATTTAAGAGAACTTATCGGCCGTTTTGCTCCGTTTTATCGCATAAAGTTTAAAGATATGCCGGTATATACACAGAAGGTGCTTTATGCACTGTCAAGATATGCGTCACCGATGACTCTATCTGAGCTTAGAGAGAGCACCGGGTTATCATCAGGTATACTCTCGACCTATCTGCGACAGTTAGTTATATCAGGAGAAATCAGGAAAACAGAACCAGGTAAGCGGGGCACTCCATATGAGATATGTGACAGACTGTTCAGTGTTTGGTTGTCAGGAGAGTATTCGTTTGCCGACAATCATATTCACTGAAATGGAATGCGCTCCAAAGGTCATGTTTATGCCTCAGGAGCGCAGTTTTAAGATTGAAGATTGGCGGGTTCAGTCGATCTTGACGGGCCAGTTGTCGGTACGGAATGGTACGAGCGGTTGTCCGAGACAGGTCTTTACATTTGCGTCGGGCACATAGTTGTGGAAATAGTAACGGACAGCAACGGGATTTGGAACGCTGTCGCTATATACCTCGATCGTGTTTCTGCCGTGACCGAATGATCCGGTCGCCGGATAGAATATCCGGTCATCTCCTGCGACTTCGAATCCTACAGGCCGGATATAATTGGTATCGTGATAGCTGTGGAAGCTGTTGCCATCCCACCAGTCGTTGTGGAAACGGAGGTTGTCGAATTCCAGTGTCACTTTGTTTCCGTCGACACTCATTGACTTGTAAGTCGGAGCGGGCAGGGGAAGGCCTTTAACGCCGTAGTCGTTTTGCAGGGCAAGAAAAGCCAGCCTTTCGCCAACCTCTTTTTTGTGCGACGGGTGAATACATATAGGGTTGCCTATGTCGGTTGTCGCAGCTACTGCTACTTTGTGCATTGACGCGGCCACTTTGTGCTGGGCCTCGATTATGAGGGGCAGCGACATTTTCTCATCCCCGTCGTAGCGGTAGGGGGCAAGCTGTGCCATGTAAAACGGCATTTCCCGATCGCCCCATTTGTCGCGCCAGCTGTTGATAAGAGCCGACTGTAGTTTCACATAGTCATCGTGGCGACCGCGGTTTGATTCGCCCTGATACCATATAAACCCTTTGGCTGTGTGGTTGACAATTGGATTTATCATGCCGTTGTAGAGGCGTGCGACGGCCGAATTAGGATCGGCAAGTGCACGTGCTGTGGCAATGTCGATATCCTTTATTGCAGCGAACGTGGGTTCGTCTATCCAGGTTTCAATCGTGGAGCCACCCCAGTTGGAAGATATCAATCCTACCGGCACGCCGAGGATCTGATTCAGCAGATGGCCGAAGAAGAACGCACAAGCCGAGAAATCGGCCACGGCTTCGGGGGTCGATTCGCTCCAACGGCCGGTGCAGTTCGTTGCCGGTGTGTCGAGCGACGCCCGTCCGACAGTGAAGTAGCGCATCTGGGGATGATTGGGTGCATCAATAATTGCCTCAAGCCCTCCTGCAACCGGCTGGTGCATGAATCCGTGGACCTGCATCTCCATGTTGGACTGTCCGCTGCATATCCATACCTCTCCGAGCAGGATGTTGTTGAGAACCACCGGTTCTCCATCGCTGACAGAAATGGAGTAGGGACCTCCCGCGCCGCCGGTTGTGATTTTGGTGATCCAGTCGCCGTTTTTATCGGCTATGGCGGTATAGGTCTGGCTGTCCCATGATGGCACAACGGTGATTTCGGCACCAGGAGCGGCTTTCCCCCAGATGTTGACGCGAGTGTTGCGCTGGAGCACCATATTATCACTCATAATAGAGGGCAAGGTCACTTTTGTCTCGCCGACAGCCGAAGCAAGAATGGCTGTCAGTATCGTTAACGTAATGCGAAGATGCTTCATATTAATCAGGGAATTTCACGTTGTCACAACAGGTTGCGACGAAGTTGCGGTTTTCCTCGAGTCCATAGGTATAGTCGTCGGTCATCTCTATTTTGTTGTCGGGGGTGAATTCAAACCCATCGACACAATATAGATATACGATGCGCGGATCAAAGACCCGGAATGTGTTGTTCTCGACACGTATGTTGCGGTGATATCTGCAGTTTTCCTTTTGAGGTATGCCGCTTCCGACAGAGATACAAGCCTTACCCCAGTTTGAGTAACCGTAGTTGCCGTTTTCAAAGACATTGTTGCGGATTGTGACGTCCCGTACACCAGACTGTTCCCACCAGTAGTTGCCATCTCCTTCAAAAAGAATGGCAGCGCCCGGAATGTGGAAGTAGTTGTCTTCGATTACGATCGGTCCGCGTGAACCGAGAAGAAGTCCCCGTGCACGGTTTCCGCTCATATGGCATCCTTTTACAAGCACTTCAGGGTACTCGTCGTCGGCAGCCACAACGTGACGTTTTTTGACCCCGGCTGGCAATGGCTCGGTGAATGTGACTTCGGTAAAGATTTTGTTAAGTCTGTTCACGTTCTTTACTGTGCGCCTGGCATAGGTGTCGAGGTTTTCGTTGTCGACCAGCTCAAGAGTCATGCCTGGTCTGATGAAGTCGACTCCAAACTGGCCGGAGTTGTGCCATCGCACCATCATGCGGTCAGGAGCGAGCACTGAGTCGACAGCCATGTAGAGCCCGTGGATGTTGGTGGCGTCGTCTTTCTGGTTTTTGAAAGTACAGTCGATCATGCGTATGTAGCCGGCGCAGTTGACGAAGTGCGTGGCATCGGCGGTGATTGAGATCATGCGTCCGCCGGAGGGCTCGACATTGAATCTGTTTAGTTCGATATCGCGGCTTCTCTGGGCTATTACCCCCATGCCTCCACAATGATATAGATGTACGTCCTTTATGGTCACTCCGTCGCAGTCGGCCAACGTGAATGCCGGATTATAACGTGCAAGTGCGCCGAATACCATTATGTTGCCTACGGTGCCGGTCTTGTCGCTGCCGAGCAACCTATAGGAGCCATCGTCGTTTTTAGAGGCCTGCACGCCGCTGCCCCATAGCCATATATCGTGAGCATAGTGTGCCGGTTCACGCTTTGCTACATCAAACTCCAGCATATTTCCATAGGGGTATACAGTGCCCTCGCTGTCGCGGAATCTAAGAAGTCCGTTTTGTATATCCACCCTATAGTCTTCGGGAAACATTATGTCGATTCCTCCGTCGAAGACATTGCTTATTGTGCCTTCGGAGTGGAATGTGCGAGTGAAGTCGATGCTCAGGTTCTCGATAGTGATATTTGTGCAGTTCTCGAGATTGAAAGGAGAGATAAAACCGGTGAAGAGCAAGTGGGTCCCGTTGCCGTCGATAGTGAGATCATCGATACTGTCGAGTTGGAATGCTATGCGTTTCAGGCTCTCGTCGTTGTTGGAGATGAATTGGTATTTCTCTATCGCTTTGTCGGGGCGCAGCCGCAGTTCTCCTCCAGGAAGCACCAGTTTTGAAGCTTTGGAAGTTTTTACTTCGGTCAAAGCGGCACGAAGAGCCGGCATGGCATCGGTCAGAGCATCACCTTCGGCAAGGTAATCGCCGAGATAAACGGTCTTCCCCTCATTTGCACCGCAAGCGGCGCAAATGAGGGGAAGACATATTGCAAATGATTTAAAGATTTTCATCACTTCTTGGGTTGAAGTTTTAGCACAAATCCTCCGCCGGGTGCCAAGGTTACGTTGAGAGGAGTCTTGCTGTCGGCGGTGATTTCTGAGATAGTGTAGCTTGTGGCGTTTGTTCCGGAGTCCTCGCCATCGGCCAGGAGGCTGCCTGTATAAGTCACGCCTTCGGTCAGGAAAGGCATCTCAAGCATGAGAATGCGGTAATTCCAGTTTGTCATTCCTGCGAGCCACCATGTTTCACCATCGCGTCGGGCTGTCACGATATATTCGCCGATTTTGCCGGCCGGAATTATTGTCTCGTCATAATCCGTAGGGATCTCTGCGATGTAGGCTGTGCAGGCGGGATCGGCCATATACTCCGATGGGTTGTCGCTGAGCATTGCAAACGGGGCGTCGCAGACTACATACATTGCTGCCTGATGGGCGCGTGTGCCCTGTGTCTCCGGATCATTGTAATTGATTTTATAGGTGTCTTTTGTGCGGTTGCGGAATCCTCCGGGGGTATAGTCGGCAGGACCCTGCACCATGCGTATGTAGGGGAATGTCACGTCATATGTAACCATGTCGGGATTGCTCCATTTCATCTGCTCAAGGCCGAAGATGCCTTCAAAGTTCACGACATTGGGGAAAGTGCGGTTTATTCCGGTTGGTTTGTACATGCCATGTATGTCAAGCATGATGCCATGACGTGCGGCAGCTTCCGACACACGGTATACGCGCTCTACAGCGAGCTGGTCGTCGCGGTCGATGAAGTCAAGCTTGAATCCTTTTATGCCCATCTTGGCGTATTTTTCGCAGGCTTCTTCAAGAGTGGAGTCGAGTGCGTTGCACACCATCCACAACCAGACGCCGACGTTTTTTTCTTTTCCGTAGGCAACAAGTTCCTCAAGATCGATCTCAGGTATCGACACGAGAATATTACCTGTTTTCGGGTCACTCCAACCTTCGTCAAGGACGATGTATTCTATTCCATATTGTGACGCGAAGTCGATGTAGGCCTTGTAGGTGCGGTTGTCGATGCCGGGTTTGAATCCGACGTTTTTAAGCCCCCAGTTGTTCCACCAGTCCCATGCCACTTTGCCCGGTTTCACCCATGAGTAGTCGCCTATGCGATTCTCGGCACCGAGGAGGTAAACCATGTTGTTTACCGGTAGCTTGGTATCGTCGTCGGCAATGGCAAGTATGCGCCATGGATAGGTGCGTGAACCGTTCACGCAAGCGATATGGTCCTTGGCGGTCACAACCATTTCCTGCATACGGGTCGGGTGATGATAGAGGCTGTCGGGTACCGGAGCGTATTTGCCTTTAAGTTTTCCCTCCTGTGCGGTGAGGAACATACCCGGATAGCTTTCAAGATCAGACTCGCAGATGAGAACCTTGCCGCCTTCACCGAAGTCGGCGTATACGGGGAGGAACATAAGCTCGTTGTCAGTGGTGCTGAATGTATCGAGACGGGCGGCCGTATAAGGCATTTCAAATGAAGTCCTGAAGCCTTTTACGATCGGAACGAGCATTTCGGGTGCTCCGGCGAGGTTGAATTCTGCGGTTTCGTCGACAACTGTGCGCGGAGTAGTGTAGTCTGTCTCTATGCGGTAGGCTACACCGTCATCGTAGGCGCGGAATGTCACGGCCGAACTGTCGTTGAGCGCCAGATGAAGCTCGTTGGCTTTTTCGTTGATGGCTGACTGCCGGTAGAAAGGTGCATCGACTTTGCGGTCGATGGTTGTGAGAGTGCCCTTGGCGCCTTTGAGCCCGCTTCCGAAGCTGTCGCCATCGGCAAACTCGAGTGCGATGCGTGAAGGCTCCATGATGGGCTGTCCTTTATGTGTCACTGAATAAGTGATGGAGTCGTCGACATTGACGTTGACAACTATCTCACCGTCGGGCGAAGTGAGATTAAATTCCTTTTGTGTTCCGTTGCATCCTGCCAGAGCGATTGCTGCAGCACACATCAGACTGTTGCTTAGTTTCATAAGAAGTGATAGTTGGTTTATTGTGGTATTGATTTTAGTCCTGAAGATGTTTTAGCCATGGATTGTTGTGTCGTTCGTCGCCGATTGTTGTGGCAGGGCCATGCCCGGGATAGACTATTGTGCTGTCGGGCAGTGTCAGGAGTCTGGAGCGCAGACTGTCGAGAAACACAGTCATGTCGCCTCCGGGAAGGTCGGTGCGTCCGATGCTACCCTTGAACAGTGTATCTCCTCCGATTACAAATCCTGATTCCGGTGCATAGAGCACTATGCCGCCGGGGGAGTGTCCCGGCACATGCTTGATTTCGAGGCTATTGTCTCCGAGCTTCAGCCGGTCATTGTCGTTCGCTTCTGTCTCAGCCTTTATGTTGCCGGGCGATCGGTGCTGACCGAACATCCTGGCTTGCTGGTCGATCATTGCACCGAGACTGTTGTCGAGCGGATGGGCGGTGAGGCTCATGCCGTAGTGCTCTTTGATGTGCGGAACACCCCACACATGATCAATGTGGAGGTGTGTTGCTATCAGGTATTTTACAGAGAGTTTGTTTTCGGTTATCCAGCGGTCGAGAACGGCAGTCTCGCTGTCGTTCTCCATTCCGGGATCTACGATTGCGCATTGCCGGCTGTCGGGGTCATAGACCACATAGGTTTTTTCTCCGAACGGGTTGAATTCAAATGCTTTGACTTTCAGCATTGTTTCGGTGGTAAAAAATGAACGGGATATCAGAATGGAACGTAGATGAGTTTCTTTGTCTCGAAATAGGGTTCATGAAACCACAAATTCAAATCTTCCATGAGGTAGTCGGTGCGCAGTCCGTCGAGTTCCGGCCGCAAATCACCTCCTTTAAGCACGATAAGCCCGTTGGGATATGCGTTGCGTGGTGCGCGCCTGGCAATGTTAGGACGCGATATTTTCAGCAGTTCGGGCAGTTTCATCACAGCTCTTGAGATCGCGAAATCAAACTTCTCATGACATTCGCTCAGGTCTCCGTGTTGAAATGTGACGTTATTCAGGCCGATTTCGCCGGCGATAGAGGATGCGACGTTGATTTTCTTGCCGATGCGGTCAATGAGATGGAATTTGCATCCGGGATACATCACGGCCATCGGGATTCCGGGAAATCCTCCGCCTGTGCCTATGTCGATAAACGATGTCCCGTCCACAGGATTCAGGAATTTACCTATCGACAGTGAGTGCAACACGTGGTTGGTCATGAGGTTGTCGATATCCTTTCGGGAAATTACGTTGATCTTGGCGTTCCATTCGGGGTAGAGTCCGGCAAGCATTTCTAATTGATGTTTCTGCTCGCCGCTCATGTCCGGAAAATATTTTTCGATGATCTGGATCATGGTATTCATTGATAAACTAAGCAAAAATAACTATAATTTTATAGATTGCGATATATAATGCACATTTTAGTTCAGGATTATTAACGGCACTGTCTCGGGTGTGGCAAATGAGGTGTCAGGAGCCAGGGGCTGCTTGAATCATAAACTTTATGGCGGGTTCTTGTTCTCGCAGATATTTTATACCTTTGTGTTATTATGAAGACAACAAATCAAATATACGTATCGCCGGAGGCGGTGACAGATTCCATGCGGCAGATTCTGGCGGCAGAGAGCGCGGCTGTCGCGTCGATCCCTGTGTCAGATGAATATGCCCGTGCGGTCGAGGCGATTGTGGAGCGTGTGCATCGTGCCGGCGGCAAGCTTGTGACTTCAGGCATGGGCAAGGCGGGCCAGATTGCGATGAATATCGCTACAACATTTTCGTCGACAGGTACGCCTGCCGTCTTCCTGCATCCTGCCGAAGCCCAGCATGGCGATCTCGGCATACTCCGGCCCGACGATATCATGCTACTTATCTCGAATTCGGGTAAGACACGTGAGATTGTCGATCTTATCAGTCTTGCGCGTCCGCTTTGTCCCGACATGAAATTTATTGTCATAACCGGAGATCCTGACAGTCTTCTTGCCCGCGAAGGTGACATCGTTCTGCTTACGGGGCATCAGCCGGAGGTGTGTCCGCTCGGACTCACGCCCACTACATCGACTACGGTCATGACTGTTATCGGAGATGTTCTGGTCGTGAATGTCATGGAGGCTATAGGCTTTGACCGCAAGGCTTATGCGCTGCGTCATCACGGCGGTTATCTCGGTTCTGCCGCACGAGGAGAGACTGTCTGATATTCGTTTTTGCAGTTTATGAAAATCGCTGTCTTTGCCATATCTTTTGCTTCGGTCGACAGGGCTCTTTCGGCTCTGGACTTTCTGATGCAGCCCGGAGTTGTTGCCGCAGAGGCGACAGTGAAGGCGCTTGCCGATGCAGGAGTGAAGGCGGCGAATGATATAAATATCGTCAAGGTTCCGGCCGGGATGGATTTTATAGTGAGTCTCGGCGGTGACGGAACATTTTTGCGTGCGGCCGCATGGAGCGGGGCAAGCGGAGTGCCTGTAGCAGGTGTCAATATGGGACATCTGGGTTATCTGGCCGCTTTCACTCCCGCCGAGTTGCAGTCACTTCCCAGGCTTCTTGCCGAGGGACGGTATCAGCTTCAGCGCCGCAGCTTGCTTGAAGTGCGTTTCCCGGAACGGGTGGCGCTTCCGTCGGGATTTTGGCCTTATGCTGTAAATGAGGTGTCGTTTTTGCGCCTGGACTCGGCTTCGATGATCGATGTTGTGGTGGAGATTGACGGTCGTCGTCTCGCAACTTATAGCGGTGACGGTCTTATAGTGAGTACTCCGACCGGTTCGACGGGCTACAATCTGTCGGTTGGTGGTCCGCTTATTCAGCCCGGAGTCGAAGCGTGGTCTATCTCTCCGATTGCTCCTCATGCGCTCACAATGCGTCCGCTGGTCGTGAGTGACCGTTCGGTGCTGTCGGTGCGCACCAATTGCCGTACATCATCTTTCCGTCTTTGTCTTGACAGCCGTGCTGTCTCTTTGCCGGCCAAAACGCGTATCGAGATACGTAAGGCGCCGTTTGCTGTAAATGTGATTTTGCGTAGTGAGCGCACTTTTGCCGACGCACTCCGCGACAAATTGCACTGGGGAGTTGGAAATTACGAGTGATTTGCCGGTTTTGAGAGCACATCGTACGGGTGTGCTGGGCGGGTCGTTTAATCCTGTGCACTTCGGCCATGTCTGGCTTGCCCGCTGGATTGCCGCCAATGGAGGTGTAGATGACGTGTGGCTTTCGCTTTCTCCGGCATCTCCGTTCAAGAATCATGACTCGATGCTTCCTGACCAGGTGCGCCTTGAGATGCTCCGGGCTGCGGTGGCTCATGAGCCGTTGCTGCGGGTGACTGATGTGGAGCTTTCACTTCCGCATCCGAGCTACACGGTTGATGCGCTTCGTGTCCTTGCGCGCGAGAACCGGGATGTGGCTTTCAGCCTTATTATAGGATCGGATAATGTCGCCGGTTTTTGTCGTTGGCGTCGCTGGGAAGAGATTGTGAGTGATTTCGGCCTTATAATTTATCCGCGTCCGGGCTATGATTTTTCTTTTCCCGACTTTCTTATCCCTTATATGGATAATGTGAAACTATTGTCGGGAACTCCGTCGTTTGATATTTCTTCTACCGAAATCCGTCGCCGCCTTTTGGCAGATGAACCGCTTGACGGCTTTCTTGATCCTGCCGTCGAGACCATACTCCGAAATTATAAGGGTTGATGTTCTCACGTTTCGGTTTGATAAAATCGGGCGAAATTAGGGAATGTTCGCTTTCGAAATGAAAGCAGGGGGGGTAGATATTGCTTAAATGTCAACAGTGTAGCATATTACTGATTGTTAGGAGCCGAAATATGTTATAAAACATATATTCGTTTTGTTAATGGGAATGAAAACATGTTGTCGATATGAAAACAATTGCGTTACTTTGTGAGACTAATCGCTTTAAACCGTCATAAATTAATAAATGCAAAGTTTCTACTGATACCAGTGAGAGACAATAATTTATAATCAACCAATCATTATCCTATGAAGTTACTAACAGAACGGATCCCGCAAGTGACCCGCCTGATGTGCATTGCAATTGCATTCTGGGTGGCAGCGGGCTTCACGGCTTTTGCCGATGTTAAGGGCACAGTCCTCGACAGAGAGGGTGAGCCCGTCGTTGGTGCCACTGTGCTCGTGAAAGGGACACAGAAAGGTACCGCAGCAGATCTGGACGGCAACTTTACCCTGACAGGTGTAGGCGCCAATGCGACCATCATGGTTTCGGCAGTCGGCTACACTCCTCAGGAGATTGCCCTCAAAGGTCGCACAAACATTACAGTCACTCTGGTTGAGGACAGCAAGGTTCTCGATGACGTTGTAGTCATCGGTTACGGCTCTCTCCAGAAAAAGCAGGTGACCTCTTCGATCACCTCGATCAAGGCAGACGACCTTTATCAAGGTGTCGGCGGTTCTGATATCGGTACTGTCCTTCAGGGCAAGATCGCAGGTCTTTCGATCTCAGGTAATAACTCGCCAAACTCAGAGAGCGGATTCCAGCTCCGTGGTGCGGCTTCGGTGAATGCAAGCCGTGGTCCGCTGATTGTTATCGACGGTGTTCCCGGCGGTGACATGCGTGCTGTCGCTCCGGAGGATATCGAGAGTATCGACGTTCTGAAGGACGCATCGGCAGGTGCGATCTACGGTACCCGCGCGGCAGCAGGTGTGATCCTCATCACCACCAAACAGGCCAAGGCCGGCAACGTGCGTGTGACATATACCGGTGAGTTCTCGACTGAGTTCATCCGTAAGAAACCGGAATTGCTCACCGCTAAGGAATATCTTGAGATTCTTCCCAATGTATCGGATTTCGGTTACGAGACCGACTGGTATGATGAAGTTACCAACAGCCATCCTTTCTCGCAGCAGCACATGATCTCGATGTCGGGCGGCACAGACAATCTCGCTGTTTACTCTTCTTTGATGTATAAGGACTCCGAAGGTATTGTAATCGGTGACGGCCGTAAGGACTACTCAGGTCGTATCAACGCTACCTACAAGCTTTTCGACGGTCGTGTAGAACTTGGCGTTCGTCTTACAGCACGTGAGGCAGACCGTGACCAGCGCGGTGGCAATGGTACAGTAAAACAGGCAATGATCATGAATCCGACCATTCCTGTGATGAACCCCGACAGCCCCGCTGACTACAATGTCAACAACTACGGTGCCGGTTCCGACTGGTCGAACCCTGTTGCTGACGTGATGTACAAGTACAACAACGCCAAAGACCAGTGGCTTCTTGGTACAGCTACCTTGAAAGTGCGCATTATCGATGGTCTTAACTTCCAGGGATCGGCCAACATCGATCGCCGCCAGTGGCAGAAAGTGCAGTATCAGGATGCGAAACACCTGACATCGCTTACCGAAGGCCGCAACGGCTGGGCCCGTCATGACTTCTCGAAGACCAATAATGTCAGCTACGACGCATATTTCAGCTATCTGAAAGAGTTTGGCGCAGATCGTGAGCATCGCTTCGACGCTACCGCCGGTTGGTCATTCTGGGAAAACAACAGCGAGAGCTTCAATGCTGAAAATGCCAATTTCTCGGTGAACGGTATCGGTCCGTGGAACCTCGGTGAGGGTACGTTCCTTAAAGACGGTGTAGCCGGTATGGGTTCGAGCAAAGGCACACGCAACCGCCTTCTCTCGTTCTTCGCTCGTGCCAACTACTCTTACGATGACAAATACATGGCGAGTGCTTCGGTTCGTCGTGAGGCTTCCTCAAAGTTCGGCTCCAATAACCGCTGGGGTACTTTCTGGGCTGTTTCAGGTGGCTGGCGTATCAGCCGTGAGGAATTCATGGAAAACACACGTGACTGGCTGAGCGATCTCAAGCTCCGTGTAGCTTACGGTGTGACAGGTAACAATGGATTCGGTTCGGGCAACACAGTTACCCGCCTCACATCCTATGGTGGCTATCCTATTCCCGGTACCGGCGTATGGGCACCCTGCTATGGTCCGACAAACAACGGTAACCCCGACCTGAAGTGGGAACAGAAGAAAGAGTTTAACGTAGGTCTTGACTTCTCTCTCTTCAACGACCGTCTCTGGGGTAAGTTCGACTGGTATACACGTAATGTGGATGACCTTCTCTTCTCGGTTGACGCACCTCAGCCTCCCTATGTCGAGAACAAGATCTATCGCAATATCGGCAAGATGAAGAACCAGGGTTGGGAAATTGAAATAGGCGGTAACGCTATCCAGACCCGTGAGTTCACCTGGACCCCGACTCTCAATCTCTCGCATAACTCGGGCAAGATCACCAAGCTCGGTATGGAAGGTCAGACAATCTCTATGGACGGTTTCCCCGCTCCAGGTTCTCCGGGCAGCGCTGCACGTCTATATGAGGGCGGCAAGATCGGTCAGTTCTGGGTATATAAATATGCCGGTGTAGATGAAGGCGGCAACTTCCTTATCTACGATGACAAGGGAGAGGTGATCCCTGCAGCAGGCAATCTTAAAGAGAGCTATAAGCAGTACACCGGCAATGCTCTTCCGGCTATTATCGCTACATGGAACAATACACTCCGCTATAAGGATTTCGATCTCGGAATACAGCTCCGCGGTTGGTTTGACTTCGACGTATATTCGCAGCCCAGCATGTACAACGGCCTTCTCGCAAGCTCTGGTCAGAACCTGATCAAGAGTCTCTATGAGAAGAACAAGCACATCAAGGGTGACAAGATTCTCTGCGACTACTTCATCGAGGACGCAACTTTCGTCAAGATCGACGCCATCTCTTTGGGCTACACCCTCAACACCTCCAAGTGGACCAATTATCTGCAGAAAGCCCGCATCTACCTCACTCTGCGTGATGTGGCTACTTTCACCAAATACAGCGGTCTCAACCCAGAGGTGAGCATCAACGGTCTCTATCCAGGCTTCGAGTACCAGAACGGCTCCAACACCTATCCGCAGACTATCCGCTGCACGGCAGGCGTTCAGCTGACTTTCTAAACATTGTACAACAGGCATTGTAACAAAGACAGATATGAAAATCAAAAATATACTGATGTCGGCCGCTATGATCGGTACGCTTGCGTCCTGTAATATGGATGAGGTGTACTATTCAGAGACTGTAACCGACAATTTTGTGGAGGGTGAGGCTAATGTCTACCAGTTGCTCTCCCGTCCTTTCGGCCATTGGAGAGCTTTTGTGGGAAGCCACCGCTTCAATATAAATGAGCTTATGGCCGATGCATTTATCTATCCTGCCCGTGTGACCAACGACTGGTATAATGGCGGCGACTTCATGGCCCGCCACTATCATACGATGGACTGGCAGGACGGTCGTGCCGATACCAACTGGAAAGAGGCGATGCAGGGTATAGCCCGATGCATCACTGTAATGGAGCAGATAAATGCCCTGGATTACGCAGCACTTCGCATGACAGAGGAGCAGCGTGCTTCCCACCTCGGCCAGATGCAGGCTCTTATGGGCTTTTTCTACTGGCAGGCCATGGACTGGTACGGTGGTGTTCCTATCTATGAGTCTTCGTCGGATCCTTTGCTGCCGCGTGCTACGGTCAAGCAGACATTCGACAAGTGCGAGGAACTTCTCAAAGCTGCGGTTGCAGGCCTCCCGGCCCGTCAGTCGCTCAATGAAGAGGCCGACGGTTATCTGAAAAAAGGTGCCGCCGCACAGCTTCTTGCCAATCTTTACTTCAATGCGGAGAGCTACATCGGTGTGCCGATGTTTGATGAGGCTGCTAAGATATGTGAGGATATTATTGCCGGAGTCTATGGTCCTTATGAGCTTGAAGACAATTGGCAGAATGTCTTTAATTTCGACAACAAGACCTCTACTGAGATCATGTGGGCTGTGCCTGCCGACTATTCTCTGATGAAGAATGACTTTGACTGCGGTAACTGGTATCCCTATCATATCTACAAGTATCTTGGCATCAATACCGGTTTTACCCACAGCTCAAATAACGGTGGTTGCATGACTCCTTCGCGCAATCCTGAGAACAAGCTGTATAAGGAGACTAATCCTGAAATCAAACTTGGCAGCCCTTACGAGAAGTTTGACGATGGCGACCTTCGCAAGAAGTGCTACCGTTATCTCGGAAACAAGCAGTATGAAGGCATGTTCTTCATCGGTGAGCTTCGTGATCCTGACAACCCCGAGCGTTGGGCTACTAAAAACCGTGAGCCTAACCGTGGCAAGTGCGTGACAATTGTCGACCGCATCGCCCCCTATTCAAAGCTTAAGTCTACAAATCCTCAAAAGGGTGAATACGACAGCCCGGCTGATCTTCCCTCGACAATGTATAACTGTGCGGAAGAGGATGACGGTGTGCGTCTTGTGAAATTCCCGATTCCCGATGAGGCTGACTATAAACTCTACGGTACTTGCTATAATCCTTTCGTGCGTCTTACCGAGACCTACTATACTCTTGCCGAGTGCAAGCTTCGCAAGGGCGATAAGCAGGGTGCTGCCGATCTGATCAACAAGGTGCGTAAACGCAACTTTGCCGGTGGCAATGATCCGAATCCTGCAACAGCAGCAAACCTCGATAAGTATCGTATGCTCGACGAGTGGCTGATTGAGTTCCTCGGAGAGGGCCGTCGCCGAATCGACTTGATCCGTTGGGGTGCATTCCACACTGAAAAGTGGTGGGATCATGAGCCGACCAACGATCCGAAAGTATGTCGTCTGCCGGTTGGTGACTCAGTAATGGGTTCAAACAATCTGCTCAAGCAGAATCCCGGTTATGGCAGCGGTTCGGACGAGCTGTCGCCTGAAGAGATCTGATAAGATTAATATTGGTTATAGAAAAAGCGCGATCCAAAAAGGGTCGCGCTTTTTTATTCTTGTCGACGGATTACCTTTTGGGTAATAGTAATATTCTTGCTGTTGGGTAACGGGCGGGGGACTTCTGTATAACGCAAGTTGGGGATGCAACTGTGCTGCAATTATCTTTAGATGCGGCTGAGCCAGGCTATGGCGGATTGTTGTAATTGCATGTTCCGGAAATGACTTACTCGAAATAGAATGTAAGGATGATCATAGAGGAGGTGGCGCGCCTGATAGCGTGAGTGAAGCGCATTGCGGCAGGGTCGTCGGCAAGATCTTGACGATCATGTCGCAGCATGTCGCACAGGCCGAAACAGAATTTTACTTCGGGAATGAACTTGAAGTAAGGAAGATAGAAATCGCAGCCAAGACCTACTGTAAGATAGATGTCGGAGGTGCGTAGCATGAGGTTTTCGTTTCGTTTTTTTGCCACGTCAAAGGCAGGCATGATGCCGCCTGATACATATGGTCTGGAGTTGCGGTAGCGTAGCGCGGAGAATTTCAAGTCTATAGGCAACACAAGAAGTGTTGATTTTAGCGATTGTGTGACAGTTTCGCCTGTTGATGACTCGCGCAGGGAGATCTTGCGGTTTCCGAAACACAGGCCTGGATTGAAACGCAGGTTGAACCAGTTGTTGAGCCGGAGATCTCCCACCGCTCCTACGCAGAAACCTGGCGAGTAGGAGGGCTGGTCGGCATACCACACGGTGCCGTCATAGGCTGTTGCTCCGCTGTTGGCGAAGGTCATATCGGGGAGATGTGTGCCTACTGAAAAGCCGAGGTGCAGTTGGCGCATGTCGGCGTATGGCCTGTTCTGGACTCCGTGGCGTGGTGGCGCGGCAACAGCCATGAGCGGCATGATGATGACGACAAGCGAGATGATGCGGCGTATGTTGTTATTCATAGTTTTTCAGCGTGTTTTTGAGATGGTCGACTACCATTGCGCGAAGCTGTCCGGGAGATTCGACCTTTACCTCGCTCCCCATCGACACTATTTCGGAAACAAAATCGGGAGTGAGGCGAAGTCTATAGGTGAAAATGGAAAATCCGTCGTGCACATACTCGTTCTGGCTGTGGTGAAGCGGCAGTGTGCGCAGGTATTTGGCCCGCTTTGACCCTACACGCAATCTTATGTCGTGAGGTTCGCCCATTGAGAATATAACACCGAAAGAATCAGATGAATATTGCGCGGCATCAAAGTCGGCAGGAACCTCAAATGTATCGGGGAGCATCGAGGCTTTCACAATGCGGTCGAGAGCGTAGGTCTTGATTTTATTGTCGGATACATTGCGTCCGGTCATGTACCACCGCTGCCGGAACAGTTTGAGAAAATAAGGCTCGACCACAACGTCGCGCGACGGGTTGACACGTGTATAAGGGGCATAGTCGAATCTTACAGGGAGGTTGCACTTGATCGCATCGATGACAATGTTGAGATGCTCACGGGCAGAAGGGATGTCCTCAAGGAAAATTCGCGAGGCGATAAGGTGCGACTCGCTTACCACGCTGTTGGTAGCTACGGAGTTGAGAAGCCAGTCGGTGACTGATGCACCGTGCCGGGAAGCGTCGGTCTGCTCTTCGATGTAGTACTCGAAAGTCGACGGATTGTATCGTATCTCGATGCCGAACACTTCCATTATAGCCTGGCGATAGCTGTAGAATGTGCGTCGTGGAATAGTCTCTCCCTGAATCGAAAACGGAGACTGTGTCCATCTTTCTTTAAGTTGTTCGAAAGAGATGCACCGGTATCGGCGGATTGTGTCGATAATCCAGATATAGCGGGAGAGCAGATCTCGTGCCATTGGGTAATGCAATTGAAGTGTGATGGATGTGTATGCAAATTTATCAAGCGTAGTGGGCGGATCGGATGACAGATATGTTAAAATAGATATAATAACAGTTAAAAAGTAACAACGGCGGTATTCCTTGTCGTGTGAATTTTACTTTTGTATTAATGGAAAAGGTGATGCACTACGTATGGCGGCACAGACTGTGGAGCAGTCCGTCGATGATGACGGTCGACGGCCGGCGTGTGTCGGTGATCGACCCCGGACAGCCTAACAGCGGGAGCGGTCCTGACTTTTTCAATGCCAAGGTGCGTATCGACGGCGAGTTGTGGGCCGGCAATGTAGAGATACATGTGCGGGCATCGGACTGGTATCGTCATGGACATCACACTGATCCGGCTTATGACTCTGTGATACTGCATGTTGTGGATGCCGATGACGCGCCGGTGGATCGTCCTGTGAGCGGCGGAAGGATTCCGCAGGTGCGTATGCCGTGTGTGGCTGATTTTGCCACACGCTATTCACGTCTTGTTGAAAGTGCGACGACAGAGCTGCCTTGCGCGACTGCTATAGCCGGGATGTCGCCACTGTATATAGCCGACTGGATTTCATCTCTTGTCCATGAACGCATCATCGGCAAGTCGGAACGCATTTCAGAACTGTTGCACCGCTTTAACGGAGATTGGGAGGAGACCGCCTATGTGACATTGGCAAGAGCGCTTGGCCGTGGTGTGAACGGTCAGGCAATGGAGCAGCTTGCACTTGCCACTCCGCTGCGTTTCCTGCGCAAGCATTCCGATTCGACTGTCGCGCTTGAAGCGATACTTTTCGGGCAGGCGGGTATGCTTGAGAACGATATGCTGTCCGATCCATACTATTCGACACTTAAGCGAGAGTATGAATTCTATAGGGTGAAGTTCGGACTGCGACAGCCATGTGCCATTGTGTGGCGTACTGCGGGGATGAGGCCGCAAAGTTTTCCATATCGTCGTGTGGCTTTGCTTGCGGCGATGACAGCGGGAGGGTTCTCGATGCTGTCGCGCCTGCTTGAGGCGGAAACTGTCGATGGAATCATGGATGTTTTCGGGGTCGAATTGTCGCCTTACTGGCAGACCCGCTTTTCTTTCAGTGATGCGCCAGGCCGTCGTACTTCTCCACTTGGCCGTGGTGCTATCCAGTCGCTTGTAATAAATGTGGCCGCTCCGCTGATATATACTTTCGGGACAGTGGCACGTACACCGTCGGGTGATGAACTGCAGGACCGTGCCCTGGCCCTGCTTGAGCAGCTTCCGGCAGAAAGCAACAGTATAGTCTCGCTGTTTGCTTCGGCAGGACTTAAATGCCGTGATGCATTGACATCACAGGCGCTCATAGAACTCCGGCGAGCCTATTGTGAACCGCGCAAGTGTCTATATTGCCGCATCGGGCACCGTCTGCTCAGTTTACGTGCCTGTCGTCGGGAAACCTGTCAATGATTTTTTTGGACTTGCAATGTACATTAGGTATCTTTACAGATAGAAAGAAATTGTAACGATACCAGTTTATCTGACACCATTGAATAACCAGAGCATACACTTTCCCCGCAGCCGTACGTCGGTTTCATCGCTGATCGCGCTTATACTTGGATTTGTGATCCTGATAGGTGTGGGGCTGAATCTGTCGTATCGTCCGGAACTCCCTCATCGTCCGGCCAATGCGGTGTATTTTTGGAAAACGACATTTGATCCTGATTCGGCAGAGATAAAATTCATAAAAGAACATGCTGTGAAACGTGTGTACATGCGCATGTTTGACATTGTTGCAAACCGAGGGGCGGCTCCGCCTGAAGAGCGCGTGGTGCCTAATGCCACACTTCGTTTTCCGGCAATAGAGGATGAGTCGTTCTGGCAGACACATCAGTCCCTTGCCGATGCCGCCTATGTGCCTACAGTATATATCACTGTCGATGCCCTTCGCGAGATGGATGGCGCTGTAGCCCAATGGGCCGGAAAGATTGTAGAGAGAGTGTCGAATATGGTCTCCTACAATTTTATCCCGAATGTGGAGGGGCTTCAACTCGATTGTGACTGGACGGGTTCGACCGAAGAGATTTTTTTTGAACTGTGTGAAGCTGTCAAGAGAGAACTGCAGAACCGTGACAAAAGCCTGAAGCTCAGTTCGACGATAAGGCTTCATCAGCTCTCTCAGCCGGTTCCGCCGGTAGATTTTGGGGTTCTGATGGTGTATAATACCGGCAACTTCACTGATCCCGATGCACACAACTCAATATTAGACCCTTGTGATGTGGAGCCATATCTCGGAGATCTCTCAGGTTATAGGCTTCCGCTTGATGTGGCATATCCGCTCTATACGTGGCAGCTGCTGTTTCATGACCGTAAGTTTGCCGGACTGTTACGTGGCGTGGAGATGACCGATACGACGGAATTCTTGCGTACAGGCGAAAACACCCATAGGGCGTTGCGTGACGTGGTCGAAGGCCGTACAATAATCCGTAAGGGAGATGTTGTGCGTACCGAGAAGTCGGATTACAAATCGATAAGCGATATCAAGAAAATAATCGACCGCCGTATTGCGTCGCCCAACTACTCGACGACTCTCTATCATCTCGACAGTAAAACTTTCTCCAATTTAAGTCATGATGAAATTGATTCGATATATATTTGCCGCCGTTAGTCTTGCTTTTGCGGGAATGCCATTTGCCGAGGCTTGCGGACCTACCTACAATGACATACCTCGTCCGTGTTTCTTTGCCTCGTCGTCGAGGCCTGAAACTCTGCGTGACGCTCAGATACGTCAGAATATACTGCTGTGGCAGCAGCAGACCTCGCCGCGCATTCCACTTGCCGATATACGCCAGGCGGTTTATGCCGACGATTACAAGACATTCGCTTCGCGTAGCCAGGATACGGCGGAGGACAATGCATTCTATACATTTATCAGGAATGCCGGTGACCGTGAGGCTGTGGATTTTCTGCTTACAGCAAAAGAACTTGAGGAGACAAGACGTAAGATAAATTCTCCATGGTACTATCCGAAAGACCGTAATTCCGGCAATGCCGACGTGTTTCAGGATATAATAGACCGCTGTGGGGCCTATAAGGGACGGCGGTTCGGTGACAGGTACGCTCTTCAGATGATAAGGGCCTGTTTTGCTGCCGGCCGCTATCAGGACTGCATTGATATCTTTGATGCCAGACTTGCTTCTCTGGCCGATGATAATCTTATGAGGCGCATGGCGCTGGGATATGTGGCAGGCTGTTGGACCCGGTTGGGGGATTCTGACCGTGCCAATGATTATTTTGCCAGTGTAGGCGACATATCCTCTATTGTGCATGAAGACCCTATAGGTTATCTTACCAAACGCAACCCCGACTCTCCTATGCTGCTGTCGCATCTGCAGTCGATCGCCGCCGAGGGCGATACGGCTCGTGTCACGGCTTTGCTGCCGATAGCTGAGGCTGTGCTTGCAGATTCTGTAACAGCTTATCGCGGAGACTGGGAATTTTTGTCGGCGTTTGTCTCCAATGATTATTTTGGCGACAGGGAATCGGCACGGATGTCGATATCACGGGCGCTTGAGGAGAGTTTCTCTTCGGAGGATTTCGCTGATCATGCGCGTGCCTACCGTATGGTGCTTGATGCCGATGACAATGAACGTAAGTCGCTGCTTGAGGATCTCCAGTGGATCAAGGACAAGATAGATATCCTTTCACCTACAAAAACCGAGTGGAAAGATCTTTTGCAAAATATAGTGTTTGGCCACTGGCTTCCGCGGCTGATGGAGGAGGGTGACCACACGACGGCAGTCCTGCTTTGCGGGTTTGCCGACAATCTTTCGGCAAATAGTACTTTGCATTTTCAGGATGCGTTTGATTCTGACGGCAATGAGATTTCATATATAAGCTATGACCAGATGCGCAATGATCCGGCTACACGAAACACCGTGGACTATGCTTCGCTGACGTTTGAGCTGATGCAGTCTTTGAAGTCTACGCAGCTTGCTGCGGTGTACAAGAAGATTGTGGCTGCCAAAGATCCGTTGTCACGGTATCTGAGGACATTTGCCCGTACTGATCCCGATTATTTCTTTGATCTGATAGGAACGCTTTGTATGCGTGAAGAGAGGTATGCCGATGCGGTGAATTATCTGTCACGTGTGACGCCTGAATATATGAGTAGGCTGAATGTGAAGCCTTATCTCCGGCGTGATCCAATGTATTGCTATCCGTCGCGCCACAGGGAGATAAAATATTCCGACTGGACAATGCATGTCGAATCGACCGTATCGACAAAAAAGACCCTTATGCCTTCTGCCGATAATGCCAAACTGGACTTTGCGAAAAAAATGGCCGGTCTCCGGCATAAGATAATCAAGTCGTCGGCTGATCCAGATACATGCGGTCTTGCGATGATAGACTATGCTATCGGATGGCGGAATTCGTTTGAGGAGTGTTGGGCGCTCACGCAGTATTGGCGCGGAACAAATGTTCCGGGCCGAAGTTATGCAGCTGTTGATCCGGGTTATCCTCCACGGCAATATAAGTTCATATATGAATATGACGGGTCGAAAAGTGTGGAGGAGCGTTTCCGGCACATGACACGTCAGGCAATAAAAATATTGCGTAGCGACGAAGCGCGTGCCAAAGCACAGTATAGGCTTGGAAACTACAGAATAATCATAAAACGGTATCCGGATACGGAAACCGCTGAAGTCGTGAAGTCGTCGTGCGATAACTGGCGTGATTGGCTCGGCTGATCCCAGGACTGTTCGTTCATTCAGTAAAGAGAGATATTGCGTTTAGCAGCAATACTGCGCATGTTTTTCACGGCATAGTGCATTCGTCCCAGTGCGGTGTTGATGCTCATGCCTTTTTGTTCTGCGATTTCTTTGAAACTCATGTCCCGGTAAAATCTCATTTCCAGAATCTCGCGCTGCGGATCGGGCAGAGCGTGCATGATCATGACCGCGTCGTGTTCTGCCTGGCGGCAAACAATGGTGTGCTCTACAGGCATTTCGGCCAGTTCCTCGCGGTTGAGAATGTCTATGTCGCTGTCATCGGTTGAAACGGTGCGGTTTCTTGATGCCGGTTTCTGCCGGAAATGGTCCATGACAATGTTTAAAGCTACTCGTGTAAGCCATCCTGGAAATCGTCCTTCCTCTTTATAACGTCGGTCGCGCAACAGTACCACTACTTTTATAAAGGTTTCCTGGAACAGGTCATTGGCTGTTTCATTGTCTCTGACTATGTGGCTTATCTGATCGAAAATGCGGTTGCCATAGCGTGACAGTATGGCATCGAAAGCACGGTCGTCGCCTGCGATGTAGCGGTTGACGAGTTCGGCGTCGGGAACTTTGACGGTATTGAAGATCATAAGGCACTTTACTCTTAAGGTTATGCACATGACAAAATCTTTCAGCCTGTGCAGGGTGAAAGAATCCTTGTCCATATGTGCGGACGCATAGCCAAAGGCCGGTCCTTTTATTGATTGGATTCTTGTGAGTAAAGTGTTTCGATAGGCAGTGACTTTATGGTTTCTGTTTTGCTAATTTAACTTTTTGGAATCAAACCTGCAAGTGTGTCTTTATAATATAAAAGGAAGGCTTCTTATAGCCGTTTCTTTTGATGTTGTGGAGCTATCTTGAAATTTTGTCGCATGCATCGCTATAGAGTTGCATCACGTTCTCGACATAAGATGTTGTCTGCCTGCCTCTGAAATATCCGAAGCGGCAGATCTCTTTGTCGTTGTAGATTTCGGGCATCGATTTCATGAGCAGAGCGTCGGCTACATTGTCTTTCCATAGCATAGGATTTTTTCCGGTTTTTTTTGCTATGGAAATGGCATCAAGAATGTGGGCTATGCCTGAATTGTAGGATGCGAGAACAAATTTAAGACGCTCATTGTCATCGGGGATACTTGACTTTAGCACGCGATCATGGTGGCTGAGGATTTTTACCGCGGTCGCTATATTGGCCTCGGCATCGTTGACTTTCGATATTTCAAGTCCATAAGCCCGTGCTGTCGCCGGCATTATCTGCATGATGCCTCTTGCACCGGCCCAAGAGACGGCAGTAGTGTCAAACCGACTTTCGGCATACCCTTGCATGGCAAGCAGTCGCCAATCCCAGCCTATTGAATCGGCATATTTTTTGAACAGAGAGTCGTAGGGAGATATGTGTCCTTTTGAAAAGTCGATGCTGTAGGTGCGGTCACCTTGCCGTGAGAGCTCGAAATACCGGCGTAGCAATGATTCGTTGGCGCGTTTCGGCTCAGCCTGATCCATCCATGAGTTTATGGTGTCGGCAAGCCATTTGTTGTCTTTTGACACGGCCCATCTTGACCGTTGCGGAAAACTTATGCGGAGGGTTATGTCGAGATTGCGGTAATAGGTTTTGTTGAGTCTGGCGACATCGCTGTCTACCACTGTAAGCGGAATGGTGCCCGACGACACCATTTCGATAAGATCCTCTCCGGTGATTGTGTCGCGGTCTATGGGATGTATGTTTATGCCGCCTCCTATTTCTTCGTTTAGATTCTGCAACCGGTACTGGTATTTGGAGTTTTTCTCGACATATACATCTTTTCCCGCAAGTTCGGTCACATCGGTGATGCGCTTGGAGTCTTTCGGTTGAACAAGAACCTGACTGGTCTGATTCTCTGGTCCACAGGCTATGGCGTATTTCTGGTATTCGGCGGTTACGGGTACTTCAAAGGCTATCAGGTCGATTTTGCCGGAGTCGAGCATTTCTATCATAGATGCGAGGGAATATGCCACGGTAAGGTCTATTGCCATGCCTTTGTCGGATCCGAGCCGGTTGACGAGACTGTAGTCGTAGCCCATGGGTTCGTCGCGGAATACGAAGTAGGATGTGGGGCTGTATAGAGTGGCTACTCTCAATGTGTCGGGCAGTATGCCTTCGGACAGTCGGCCGGCTGATTCTGTCGTCTTTTTTTCACTGCAGGACGCTAATGAAACAGCTATAGTCAGCAAAATAGGCATGATGTTTAACACCATGCCTATTTTGAGGTTATGAATTATTGTCGATAGCAGTTTTATGCTCATAGGATCAGTAGACGAATCGTCCCTTTTCGGAAATTATTGTCAGTTTATTGCCTTCGGGGCTGTCTTCGACGCGTCCGATTATGCGTGCGTCTATGCCAAGGCTTTCCGAAATTTCGATTATGCGTGCCGCATGTTGGGGCTCTACGTAAATTTCCATTCGGTGACCCATGTTGAACACTTTGTACATTTCAGGCCATGATGTGCCGCTTTCCTTCTGAATAAGATCGAAAAGCACCGGGATGGGGAACAGATTGTCTTTTATTACGTGTTTGTTTTCGACAAAGTGCATTACTTTGGTCTGCGCGCCACCTGAACAATGTACCATGCCGTGAATCTTGTCGCGCATAATGTCGAGCACCTTTTTAATCACCGGTGCATAGGTCCTGGTAGGCGACAGCACGAGTTTGCCGGCATTTACAGGTGAACCTTCTACTGTGTCAGTCAGTCCTTTCGAACCTGAGTATACCAGTTCAGACGGTACAGCCTGATCGTAGCTTTCGGGATATTTCTCGGCAAGGTCTTTGCCGAATACGTCGTGCCGGGCAGAGGTGAGACCGTTGCTGCCCATGCCGCCGTTATATTCGGTTTCATAGGCTGCCTTTCCGTAGGATGCAAGTCCTACAATCACGTCTCCGGCTGCAATGTTGGCGTTGTTTATCACATCCTTTCGGCGCATACGGCATGCTACGGTGCTGTCTACCACTATAGTGCGCACCAGATCGCCTACGTCGGCAGTCTCTCCGCCTGTGGATATGATGTTCACACCTTGCTCTCGCAGTTCGGCAAGGAGCTCTTCTGTGCCGTTGATGATGGCAGAGATTACTTCGCCAGGTACAAGATGCTTGTTTCGTCCGATGGTTGATGATAGCAGAATGTTGTCGGTAGCGCCTACGCAAAGCAGATCATCGATATTCATGATGAGAGCGTCCTGCGCTATTCCTTTCCATACGCTCAGGTCGCCTGTCTCTTTCCAGTACATATAGGCGAGGCTCGATTTTGTGCCTGCGCCGTCGGCATGCATGATGTTGCACCACTCGGGGTCTCCACCGAGAACGTCGGGGATAATTTTGCAGAAGGCTTTAGGATATAGCCCTTTATCAACGTTCTTTATTGCGGCATGCACATCTTCTTTGGATGCAGAAACGCCTCTCATGGCATAGCGCTGTCCGGCTTTGTCGGTTCCGGATGCTACTTTCCCTCCTTGGTGCGATGGTCTAAGAAGATCATTGACTGTCTTCACGGGATTGAAAGTAGCAACAGGTACTTCGACAAATACGGTGTTCCAGTCGCTCATTGCTCCATTCCATAGCCCGGGAAGCTCCAATGCCTTGAGTGAGCGGCCTTTGAAGGATTTGGACGATATGAATCCGGTTTCGTTATCGACAAACTGATTGAGGTCATATTTGTTGCCTTCGGGGTCGGTAAGCCAACAAACGAGATCGACCGGATTGAAGTGAGTGGCTGATTTTAGCATTTCGGCAGACCGCTCGTCAGTCATGTCGATCTGGCTGCTTTCGAGTATCTGCGGAGAGGCGGTACCGTCGGCATTGAATGCGATGAAAGGTCCTCCGCCGGGTTCTCCTTCGTTACGGACCATGCCGCATACACGCAATGGTCGGTTGAGTTTGCGGCGCATAAAGTCAATTGCCTCTTCACGCGAAGTGGGTGTGGCAAACTGGATGCAAAGATCCTGACTCATGAATCCGGCAATCTCTCTAAGCTTGCTGTCGCTTACATTTGGATCGTTGAGGTCTTTGAGATAGTCGGCTACATGGTCGTGTATTTCAGCGAGGATGCCGCCGAGTACGCGTTTATAAAGAAGGGTCGGCTCTCGGAATGAATCGGGAACGACATTGTCGATGTTCTTTATGAATACAACTTCGGCATCGATATCCGACAGGTTATTGATCAATGCGCCGTGGCCCCCTGGACGAAACACGAGCTTGCCGTTGTCGTCGCGGAACGGTGTGCCGTCCTCGTTTGCGGCTATTGTGTCGGTCGAAGACTTCTGTTCCGACATTTCGACATCAAATTTAACGCCTGTGTGTTTCTCTGTTTCAGGAACTGCGGTAGCGAGCTTGGTCTCGAAGAGTCCGCGGTGATCGCCTGATACTGTGAAATGTAGTTTCACGTGGCCGTCGGCGCCGCAGGCCGTTTGTGCGCCTTCTGTGAGATGCTCTTCAAGCGGAGTGCGTGTGGTGCCGTTGTCATAGGCATGGAAAGTAAGCAATCCTTTGGGGAGTGCACCGTAATTCATGCCTTCAGGCTTGACAATTGCAGCGGCAACGTCGCGGTTGCGCCCTGATTTGATCATTTCGTCGACTCCGAGCCCGTACATTCGGCGGGAGGCCTCATCGAGTTCAGGGAAAAATGCGATGTCGTGTATATTGTTTAAAAGTGTTTCTATATCGCTTCCCGGTTTCGGAGTGTCGGTATCACCATCGGCAAATGCAAACACTGCTTTGAACATACGCGAAGCAGCTCCGGATGCCGGAACGAACTTTGCGACTTTGCCACCATCGGCCAGATACTGTTCCCAGCGGCGTAATGCTTTCTTTTCCTGGTCGGGCGATAGATGCAGTATGCCGGCTCCGACTCTGGCTGTCGCAGATAATTTCAGATAAGGGAATCCTGTTGAAAATCGTCGGAGTTGTCCGTCGACTGTTTCTACTGTTGTACCACGAGATTCTATGTCCTTGATGTCAGCTTTATCTGTAATCATGTCGATATTTTATTTGAGGGCCGAGGCAGGCCGTTTCTTTCCCCAAATGTAGCCTAAATTGTTTAAAATTCAAAAAACAAGACTAAAATCCGGATCATGTGGCATACTTTTACTATATTTGCATATTAATTCTCACGTTATTCCGATGTATGAGCAAAGGTAAAATCCTCTTCATTTCCCAGGAGATATCACCATATCTCCCATCCACACACGCATCCGACCTTGGCCGGAAAATCCCACAGGCAATGCAGGAGAAGGGATTTGAAGTGCGAACTTTCATGCCTCGTTATGGCGTAATCAACGAGCGCCGAAATCAGCTGCATGAGGTGATCAGGTTGTCGGGCATGAATATCGTTATTGATGATAACGATCATCCTTTGATAATAAAGGTCGCATCGTTGCAGCCGTCGCGTATGCAGGTCTACTTTATTGATAGCGATGACTATTTCCATCGCTCGGCATCGACCTCTCCGGGGCTTGAGACGCAGTCTTCGCCTGAAGATAATGACGAACGCTCCATGTTTTATGCCAGAGGAGTGCTTGAAACGGTCAAGAAACTCCGCTGGGAGCCTGCTGTCGTGCAGTGCTCGGGGTGGATAACCGCATTAGTGCCGTTGTATCTGAAAAAACTGTATGCCGAGGATCCGTCGTTCAGAGCTGCAAAAGTGGTGCTGTCGCTCGGTTCCGATACGCTTCCCGCTTCATTTGACCAGCGTTTTATGGAGAAACTCAAAATGGACGGGTTTGCCGAAGAGGATCTTGCTCCGATAAATAATAATCCAGCCGATATAAAAGCCCTGACAGGGCTTGCTCTTCGTTATGCCGATGCTGTGGTTCAGTCAGAGCCTGATGTAGATCCTGAACTGATACAGATGGCCAAAGATTCCGGCAAACCTTTCCTGCCGTTCCCTGATAATGACTTTGCGGTTTATGCCGATTTTTACGCGTCGGTTCTTGGTTGAAAAATAGAACTTCAAGACTGCGAAGATCCTTCCAATTCATCTTAAAATGAATAGAATATACTTTCTGCTTGCTATCATAGCCGCTGCCATTATACCTCAGGCTTGTGGAGATGTGTCGAACGTTGGTGCGTCTCTGGTACAAGACGAAATATCTATAGTAATGGACTCATCTTGGGTTACGACAGGAGTGCCTGTGGGTAATACCAAACTTGCGTCCAAGACAACTACCCAGCTTCTCGGTATAATTGAAGCTGGAGAATATGGCAAATTCTCGAGTGATTATGTGACACAGTTTATGCCTGCCGGAAAGATAGATACCACAGGTGTACCGGTGGACTACATTGATTCATGCTATCTTGTCCTTAGTATTCCGGAGGGTGATTATGTAGGTGATTCTCTGGTGCCGATGGGACTTGATGTATATGCGCTCAACCGTCAGCTGCCAACTCCTATATACAGCGATTTCGATCCCGCTGACTATTATGATCCGTCAGAAAAGCTTGCATCGCATATCTATACAGGAAGCCTGATGAACGCTCCTGATTCACTTAAAGGGCACGGTTTTCTATTCCTGTTTATACGTATGCCACGTCAGTTAGGACGTGATCTTTATAAGGCTTATCGTGATAATCCTGATACATATCTTACTCCCCAGTCGTTTGCCAATATATTCCCTGGCATATATGTCAGGAATTCGTTTGGCTCGGGTCGCGTCATAAAGATTTCACAGACTTTGCTACGTCTGCACTATCATGTCGATTCCGTGTCGCCGACTACAGGAAATGACACTATATACCGTTATACCGGAAACTATTATGCCACCACTCCTGAGATTGTAACAAATAATAATATCTCCTATGAGATGTCGGCATCACTTGAGTCGAAGATCGCGCAGGGGCGTAATATTATATCCGGACCAGCAGGAACAGATGTACAGATTACATTCCCGGGCCGACAGATGCTGGAGTCGTTCCGTGAAGCCAGTGCCGGTAAGCTTTCTGTGATAAATACATTGTCAATGTCTATTCCCGCATCCGACATTGAAAACAAATATGGGATAGAGGCTCCTGACAATGTACTGCTTGTGCTCTCATCGCAGAAGGAGAAATTTTTTGCCGATAACGAGTTAAACGACAATAAAACGTCATTCCTTGGAACCTATGACAAAGCTACGCATCGATACAAGTTTGGAGAAATGCGTGGATATTTCCTATATCTTCTCGAAAAAGAAGAGATAAAGGATGAGGATTTTGAGTTCTGTCTGACACCGGTTTCTCTGGTTACAGCCGTTGATAATCAGTCATATAACTATTACTACTCCCAATCTTCTACTTATACAATTGGTATCAGTCCTTATGTTGAGCAACCTGCTATGACTGAGTTGAATATAAATAAAACAAAAATTATTTTCACATATAGTTTGCAATCAACAAAAAATTGATTACCTTTGCATCCGCATCGACGCCGCAGAGGCGGCCTAAAGATGTTTAAGCCGCAATAGCTCAGTTGGTAGAGCATTTCATTCGTAACGAAAAGGTCGTGGGTTCGAGTCCCACTCGCGGCTCAACTACGATTCAAATGCGGCGATCGCATCAAAAATATTGATTCGCTAGCTCAGCTGGTAGAGCACAACACTTTTAATGTTGGGGTCCTGGGTTCGAGCCCCAGGCGGATCACAGAACAAAACGGCAAGTTGCCGCAAATCGCTGAAACTAAGACAGTTTCAGCGATTTTTGTAATACCCCTATCCGGCAAAATAACGCACATTGTAGGGTTCAGCAGTGAACAATCCGTGAACAGTCCGTACCGTGAACAGTTTTGTTCACGATTGTCGGTGGCTGATTGTAACTCGCTAATCTTCTGCGTTTTTCTGCAATTTGCTGTTCACAAAGTGGGGCTTTCACACGCTTCAACAGGTTCAGAACCCCACTTTTGATTGAAATCAGCCCGAAATTTAACTCTTATTTGCTCTTTTAACTTTTAGAGAGCCGTATAAGGATATATTTAACGTATTTAAGCGACTTTGAGCGTATTATTGGGCTGGATTAATCGTGAACAGACTGACAAATCACGGAAAAACGGTGAACTTCACGCAATCTGTATCGTGAACAAAATATGCGATAGTGCGTATGTTCACGATTTTGTTCACGAAAATCCGCATATAGCACTGATTTCCTTGTTCTTGCCTGTTGTGTAATTGGGCGAAAATGATTATATTTATGTAACCATTAAACCACAATTTCAAATTATGTTACATGATTCTTATTTCACCTTGTCGTTCATCGCAAGGAAAGCCCGCGCCCTCCGCAACGGCGAGTATCCGATCTTTGTCCGTATCACCGTCAGCGGTCAGGTATCGGAAATGAACATAGGCCGTAGCGTCGCCCCAGAGAACTGGGACCAGAAACGCGCCATGTCGAAGGGCCGATCGCACCGTGACCTCGAACTGAACAAATACATCGAGGTGGTCAAGGCACGTTTCCTCGAAATCCATAACATGCTCGTGCGCGAGGGAAAGATGGTGAATCCCAAAATCCTGCGTGACCACTTCCTCGGCACGGTGGAGAAGCCGAAGATGCTGTGCGATGTGTTCCGGCAGGCAAACGAACAACGACGTGCCGAATACGAGCGCGGCGACATGGGCAAGGCTACCTATGAACGTTGGGTGCGTTGTGTCGCCTATCTGGAAGAGTTCATGCAGCTCACCATGAATGTGCCCGACATGCCTGTCAAAGATGTGACGAAAGGATTCGTGCAGGATTTTGAACATTTCCTGCGCATGAACAAGAAAGCCGCCAACAACACGGCTGTACGTTATCTGCGCTATCTCAAGAATGTTGTGCAGTATGCCATTGCAAACAAATGGGCGACTGAAGATCCATTTCTCGGCAAACGTTTTAAACGTACTGTTGCTGACCGTGAAGCACTGACCGAGGCCGAGCTGAAACGCATGATGGATCTGGACTTGAAGGATTATCCACGCGTGGAAGCCGTCCGTGACACATTCGTATTCTGTTGTTTCACCGGGCTGGCGTTCTGCGACATCAAGTCGCTTAAACGCTCCGACATAACCACAGATGCCGAAGGCAACATGTGGATACGCAAACATCGGGAAAAGACCGGCGAATTGAGCGTCATCCCTCTACTTGATGTGCCCCGTCGGCTGATTGAGAAATACCGCAATCACCCGAAAGTGATGTTTGAGGGCGTTGTGCTACCTGTAATCTCCAACCAACGCCTAAATGCGTATCTCAAAGAGGTAGCCGACCTCGCCAAAATCAACCGTCACTTGACCTCGCATGTGGCAAGACATTACGAATTGTCCTTCTCGTTGAGAACTAACAGTTTGCAAAGATTTTCTGCTTGATAGGTAACGATTTAGAAACGAGCGAAGTTCTATATTCTACCTTGTTCTGCATTAAATCAAAAGAACGCTTTTCCTAAATGCAAAGGTAGCATTATTTTCCAAGAAACGCATCGCTATAATGAAAAATATTCGTTTTTATTATAATATTATCTATTTCCTTGATATTGTTTGAGGTAGAATGTGTATCTTTGTAGCCGAAAATATCAATTATAACATTGAGTATGGAAAAGGAAACATATCCAAATCGTTTAAGAGTAGTATTGGCTGAAAAACAAATAACGAACCGTTGGCTTGCTGGACAACTTGGCAAGTCAGAAATGACTATTTCACGTTGGACTACGAACAAAGCACAACCATCGCTTAATCAACTCATTGAAATGGCCAAATTATTAAATGTAAAACTTGATGATTTACTAGAGCCCTATAATTTATAAGCTAATTTACAATATGGCATACACTGTAGGTCAAATAATAGAAGAAGCAAAGATTATCAATATAAAAGATTTTGGTGCTTTTGTTGAAATCGGTCCGTTCCAAAATGGATTGATTCATTTCTCGCAGATTATTCCGAAAGTTGAATATGGCAATGTTGGTAATGTTTTATCTATTGGGGATAAAATACGATGTGCTGTGTCTGAAATCAAACTTGATGGAAAGGTCAATTTGACAATGAAAATAAGGAAGCGCATTGAACGCAAACATCAGATTGAGCAAGTCAAGAAAGATATTGCCAATATGTCTAATGAAGATACTAGTTTGCGTTCTATATGGATGGTGTTGACCAATATACAACACTACATGTTGAAATACATGCAGTTGGCTATTCCATTGAAGAAAGGTTCTGCCAGTTTGAATACAAAAGGCAACAAACTGATTGCTCAGATAGATTCACAAATCCACTTTGATAATTTCAAGAGCGAGGTAAGAAGATTGTTTAGCACAAATGTTGTTCGTCACAGTCAACTGTCTGGATTTTGGTATTTTGAAACAGATGCTGATTTGTATTCAGATATGCAACAGTTTGTTGACTCTTGCAATAATATGTATGTTACCGTTCGTCCAAACCCAGTTGTTGAGATACAGATTAAGGGTGCGGACTCAACTTCAAAAAGAATCATCAAGACTCGCCTTCAAAACTACTATTCTCAGTTGGATTTTTTTGAAATCAACGAAAATCTAATGGTTGTCACTGTTCCATACGAGAATCGTGTTGCATTGGAGGATTTGAAGGAAGAACTCGGCTATGCTCTCAACGGCATTCGCAATGGTGTGCCAGACTTAGCAGAAGAAGGCAAACAAACCACCTTCGAACCAGCAAGATTTGTTTACGAAATCAATTATCCGCAAGATGGAGCTGACCGCTTCCTGTTGACTCTTGACAATGAAGCTTTATTGGACAAAGAAGGACTTCGCTTTGGCGGACTTTATGGACAAAGTTTCGTCATCAAAGACGGAGAGAATGAATACAAACTTGGCAAGCTCTGCAAGATTGAATATCCAAATGTTACGTTTAATCTTTTGCCAGAAGATTGCGGCAAGATAAAGGAAATGGCTGATAATGATTGCATCACTGCTGTTATTCCCAACATGGACGATATGACTGGCGAAATAGAAAAGGTCAATCGTCTTAGAGATTCGTTCGATAGAATTACTGAGCATCCCGAAGATTTAGTCAACCCTCAACTGGCTTCCTATTTGTTTGATGCTTCAAAAGCAACCAAGTTGGAAGATGAAGCTATAGAACAACGAGTCGAACACATAAAGAAATGCCAACTTAACGAGTCTCTCAATGAATCACAAATTCAGGCAATAGCAAAAGCAGTTGAAGCCAAAGATCTTGCCATCGTACAAGGTCCTCCTGGAACAGGCAAGTCAACAGCTATAGCCGAACTAATTTGGCAACTGGTACAGCAAAAGCCAGACAGTAGAATATTGCTTACATCGGAAGCCAACCTTGCAGTTGACAATGCTTTAGACCGACTGAAATTCTCTCTCCACAACATAGTTAAACCAATTCGTGTGGCTGCTGGTGACAAATTTTCAGCCGAAGGTTTTGCGTACTCACAAGTGGAGATGAAGAAGTGGGCAGGAATTGAAATGTCTGATATTGATACAGAAGACAATGCTGTTGCCATAGATACAGACGAATACAAGTCGTTTAATCCGCAGGAACTTGTATTGAACAGATGGATGAAAAACATCTACAAGCGTTCACAACTTCACTTGCAACGGGAAGACTTGAAACGCTTGTGGTTTGATTTCCTCACAGATTTACCGTCCGAATGGCGAAAGGAAGTATATCAGGAATACGTCAGCCATTGTAATGTCATAGGAGCTACTTGTAGTTCTATTTCCGATACCAACTACTCTGCCACAGAAGCAAAGGGTAAACACAGGGATTCGCGTTTCATCAAACGGTTTCGTGCAATCTTTGGCGAGACAGAGAAAAACGGTTATCCTGTCTTCTTGCGTTTCAACACGGTCATTCAGGACGAAGCCAGCAAAGCAACTCCAGCCGAGTTGTCTCTTCCTCTTGTATATGGCGAGAAAGCTGTGGTCATTGGCGACCATCGTCAGCTGCCTCCTAATCTTGATAGGGAAGACATTTTGTTCAAACTGCACATGCAAAAACTGAAAGCCGACAGCAGGGAGGAACATGACCATATAGAACAATTAGAGTCATATGTAAGAAAGAACTTTGACATTCTGGAGAAGTCGCATTTTGAAAGACTCTTCCGACAAATAGATTCGTCTCTACGCGGCACTTTCGACACACAATATCGTATGCACAACGACATCAATCGTGTTATTGAGCAGTTCTATGTTGATGATGGTGGACTAAAATGTGGTGTAGCAAACGAAAGCCGGAAACATGACATAGATATTCCAAATTTCATTTCGCCAGACAATCACGTAATTTGGATAAACACATCTTCTCCTGAAGTGCGAGACGGAACATCGCGAGCAAACAGAGGTGAGGTAGAAGCCATTGAGTGGGTGTTGTCGCAACTCTCAAAATCAGAGAGTTTTCGCAGTTATCAGGAATCTCAGCACACCAATGAAGACCGAGAAATCGGGCTGATTACATTCTATGGCAGTCAGCTGAAACGACTGAAGGGAATCGTGGAAAAGGAAACGAAGAAAGGGCTCAGCATCAAGATGAGTTCTGTTGACCGATTCCAAGGGATGGAGCGCAACATAATCATTGTTTCGATGGTAAGAAGTAACTCCATAGCACAGAAATGGGGACAAAAACCAGACTACAACAGATTCCCCAATGCGGGTTATCCAGCACAAAAAGAATACGGATTTGCAAAATCCCCCAATCGTCTTAATGTTGCTTTGTCACGAGCAAAGAGACTGCTTATCATCGTTGGCAACGGCGAACATTTCAGCAACTATACCAATCCGCAAGGACAAGCCATTTACAAGAATGTATTTGATGAGGTAAAGAACAATCCAAATGGTAGGATTATTGAATGGAATGTTCGCAAACCGAAACAAGAGCATGTAGCAAAGATTGTCAGAGTGCCAATGCCTATACAGCGTTCTGTAAACCTGAATACTCGTGACATCAACGCAGAGACAGACAAGAATCTACGTATAAAGGAAACATGGCTTACGCCAAACGGACAACCTATTGAAAATCCACATTTCGCAGTCCTTGAACTGTCAACAAAAGCGGTGAAACTGCTTATTGGCAGAGATGAGGAAACAATCAGGACTGCAACACTATTCGATTTCAACAATTTTATCCGTGATGCTGCCAAACCAGAAACAGGCAAAGGATTGGACAGTCAGAACGTGATGAATATGGGATACTTCAGAGATCGGGTTCTTCCTGTAATTAAAAGAATGAAACAGAAGATGCGTTCTGAAGGTGTCGACGTGGTTTACACCGTTGCCACTGCTGCCTATCGTACAGCAAAGAATCGTGACGAAGTGATAGAATGCATCCGTCGTGAGGCCGGAATAAATGTGCGCATTCTGTCAAAGAAGGAAGAATCTGTATCAACAATGTTTGCCTACGGCATATCATCACGCTACAAATTGGATATTCAGAAGTCAAGACATTCTGTGATGGTTGACCAAGGTGGTGGTTCTACCGAAGTCAGCGTGTTCAATCAGGGCGAATTGGAAGGTTCATACAGTATAAACCTCGGTACAACAGCTTTGCGTAATATTTTGACAAAAGACATTCCATCCGCCACACTTTTGGTCGATGCATTCAAAAAGAGCGACCAAATGCTAAAAGAAAGAATGGTGGCGTTCATCAAGAATATGAACACAACTATGCAAACCAACGAAAACACATTCTGTGTCAGCGTAGGTTCTGCCATAACTCATGCAACAGGAAAGAAAAAGAACGCACAACAACATGATTGTATTCTCAACTACGAACAGATTGCCGAAAAGATAGAGAATCTCACGGTAAAATTGCAGGAGAAGTTCAACACCGTTGGTGATTTGGTTCGTTGGGAACAACAAATGACAGGCGATGCCATTGACGATATGCTCACCCTACGCATGGGATTGCCGATGTATCTTCTGCTTATGGAGAAATTTAATATCAAGCAAATTCACGTTTGTGGAACAGGCTTGTGGTATGGTATTTATTTGCAGCATCTTTTTAATGTAGCCGACTAAAATGGAAAATCAGACATACAACAATTTGATATATCGTTCTATCGAGAAAGACAGACAATCGCGTTCGCTTGCTCTGAAAACGCGCTCTTGCACAGTTGAATACTACACCACCCACAAACTGGAGCCATTAGACATACTTGTCGGTGAATTGCTTTTGGAAAGTGCAAACGTACAACTTGAATGTGTCGCTCTAGGACGGGCTCTCGGTTTCGATGTAGAAGCGCAGCCAGAAAATGGTATGTACTACGACGAGGCAGAATATAAGCTATTCCATAAGTTTTTACATTCGGTACAAGAATGGGGAATAATAAACGTTGACAAAGAAAACGGTACCGTAACCCTTACTGCTTTAGGCAAGATTTGTATGCAGAACAAAGAGAAATACAAATTCATATCTGCCAACACCGATGCCTTGGAGTTTGTCAATTTGAAAGCTGCTGATGGCAGAATCGTATCGCTTTATCCGTTCCATTCTGAATTGGGTTTGTTTCTTTCGCTTGACCATTCCAAAACTCTCAATTACGAAGATTGTTTGTGTGAAGTAATCAACAGAGAGACAGACGATGTGCTGGTAAACAACTTGAAGTTGCAAGTTCCAGAAGGAATCTGTGTTTACAAAGCCGAGTTCACCAATTACTTGGGTGTAAAGCCTATCAAACTGGATATTGAACTTTACGAGACAGAAGGCAAATATTCACTGAACTTCATTTCGGCTGGCAATAACTGTCCGGTATTGAATGCTCTGTTTGAGCTTGAAGTTAACGCCGATGCAAAAGAACGTAAAGTGGAACAATGCCTGTACTATCGCCTTGTCAACAATCCAGATGTTATTCTGGACTACAAGGCATTGCAGCCATTTGAAGATATTATTGAGGTTGACCAACTGATAGAAGACCCCAGATTAGTCTGGACTGACCCACAATTACTTCAGCTTATAATTTCACAATGTGATGCTGATCGTTGGCATTCTTTGTCAAAGCATTGCGATGTAGAAGTTTTGAAAAATATAATTTCTGACCACATTCAAGACTTGGACTGGGGTACATTGACACTCAGGTTTGACAGCCAATATATTTCCACCCATTCAACGGATTATCCGTGGGATAAATACACACTGTTCGCTCGCACTCCCGTAGAGAAGGAGTTAATACAGAAATTCCTCGTCGAGCATTCATTCCCAGAGGGGAAAGACGATGACCAATGGGATTGGGATGACGTTCTATCTATTGTTGGTATGGACTTCATCACGCAACATCTTGGCGACATTCCGTTCGACCTTACCGATATCACAAAAGAACTGGATGGCACGCAACGTCAATACATAGTAACAAATCCCGATGCACGTTGGGATTGGCAATTTGTAGTGACTGAATATCCTATTGACTTTATTGTCTCTAATATCGCTATCTTGTATCCGCATATCAATATGCAGATACTTGTGCAGCGCATTTTTACGGACAATGAACTCGCCAACCTTTATGCAACATCGCAACCGCTGAAAGACAGTATTCGGGACTCAGAACTTCCTCTGCGATTCAACGCCAACAATCTTGGCTTTGTTTGGACTGACGAGATTATTGATTTCTTTGAATCGTGTGGGTTGATTTCTTGGCCATCAACTACATATCAGACAGGGTTTGAGTGTAACCCGAACTTGGTTTGGGATGCGAACTTCTTCCAGAAATACAGCGACAAAGTAACAACTCCGCAAGGTTACAGTTGGATTTCTCACCGTGTAACAGATTCAGCAATTGTTGACAACAACCTGAATTTCCAATGGAATAAGATTGCGTTGTCACAGAATCCAGCAATTTGCCACGACCTCACTTTCATCACCTCACATTGGGATGTAGTGGATGCCGCAACAATTATCATGTGTTGCGACACTGCAATGTTGGAAGAATTGTTCCTTTCGTTGTCGGCAAAAGCAATGGTCGGTCAATTGCTGGCTACATCGTTGGATATACAGAAACGACTGATTGCAAATCTTTCTACAGAAACCATCCTTGACAGCTACTCAGAAAGATGGAACAAAACTCTGTTCACGGAAAGTATTTGTCAATCTGTTGATTTGGCAACATTGAATGACGTGCCATGGCATGAAATGCTGGATTGGGAATATCTAACAGCAAATCTGCCTGTTGCAGACATTCAATCTAATATAAACAAGTATGCTGACAAATGGAATCATACTGTTTTTGCCAATCGTATTACTGGTAAAGAATTGTTGGCTGACAAGTTTCTGGAAACCTATGCCGAGGTAATTTCTGGACAGAACTTGACGAAAGAAATCTGGCCTATAATAACCTGCAAGTTTCCTGCAATCGAACTCATTTCGCTCGTAGAGGAATACAGCGGCGAACAATACTGCTGGGATTATGCTCACATGTATGAGCTGACTGATTTTCCTGCAAAGGAATATGTTGAGCAACATACAGAGAATGTGCGATGGGCTGAGTTCTCGGCATCTGCCGCAGCAAACAGGCTGTTCTCAAAGACTGGTGCAAACAAAACACAAAGTTTGTGGTTACGCATATACGAAGACATGCTGAACAATGACAGTTATCAGTGGGATTTCAACAAACTGACAAAACTGCCAAACATCTTGAAACTACCGAAACTGTTTTTACAGAAAAAAGAATGGGATTGGGAATACATATCTGAACACGCAACATGGATTTCAACTCAGGAAGGCAGAAACTATTACTTTAACTTGTTTGCCGACTCGTTGGATTTTGGCAAGTTGTCACATCGCACGGACATTGAGCTAACAGAAAAAGTAATTGAACGATACGACAAGAAAAAGCAATGGGATTGGAATGCTTTGGTGCAGAACGAAAGCATAAACTTTTCGTTTGAATATATCGACAAGCACGAAGACAAACCTTGGAATTGGCATTTCCTTGCACATCGTGAAGGTTTGCCGTTTGATGTAGTTCTCAGTCACAAGGAAAAAGATTGGGATTGGCATTACCTGTCAACTCTCGACATATTTGTGCCGTCTGTTGATTTGTTGACTTATCTTGCCGAGCATGACTATAAAATAGACTGGAATTCAGTTTCTGAAAACAAGAAACTTACTGGTGATGTCATTGATACATTCAAGGATAAAATTAACTGGAATATATTTGTCAATCGTTGCCCCGCTCTCCTTTCTGTCGCAACAGTTGATTTCTTGAAGAAATATAAGGATGCTATTTCATGGGATGACTTCAATGAACGTCTTGGTTTGGATGTTACGACTGGAATGTTGCAGGAATTTGCCAACCAGCTCAATTGGAGATTTGTTTCTCAGTCTCAGAAAATAAAGTTTACAGAGGAACTGGTTCGCAAGTACGAGGACAAATGGTTCTGGTCAGAATTGATGCGGAATATAAAAGTTCAAGAAGACATTCCTGATTTTGAAAACATCTTTGCCAACCATCGCAGTATTGTTGCATTTACCGACAGAATTAAGGATTATCGCAGTAATCCGTGCATCTACCACTTTACACATTTTTACAATGCAATAGATGTCATCCGTAGCCGAAAAATTCTTAGTAGAGACCGTGCTAAGGAATTGGGGTTATTAAAATATGACTCTGCAGGTTCTGTCGTATTTCGTAGTAACAAGGCACACAAGTTTGCCCGTTTCTATTTCCGTCCTTGCACACCTACACAATATTACAACGAAGCTTTAGGGGCTGATTCAAAATTAGGAGAATGGAGAACTAAATGGTATAAAAATTGGTATGGAGAATGGGAATCAACACGCGAATGGAAAAGCAAATATCCTAAAGCTGTCGGATTAGGACTACCGAAGTGTCCGGTGCCCGTATTCTTCAAGTTCGACATGGATGAGGTCTTGGCAAAGATTCCTGAGAAATGTTATTATAGCGATAGAAATATGCAGTCGGACAATCCAAACGTATATAAAATTATTGATAGACCAGAATCGTTAGGGCTTGAATATCTTTATAGTACAATGCAAGATGCATATATAACAGCAAAGGGCTCTGGCAAATATAATCGTGAGGTACATTTGAATGAGATGAGCAAGGTCATGAAATACTCTCAACAAGAATTTCTTATTATGTCGGAATTTGACTTTAGCGAAATTAAATCTCTCCAAATCATTTGCTACGACAGGGCTTATGCAGAGTTGTTGAAACAAATCTTTGTCGATGATCCTATTTCTGAGAAGATTATGTTATACGGCGATGAAAGTCTTTTTGAGAGAGAAAACCGCAGACTTAATCTTTCGTCATCAGAAGACAACGTTCGTCTGTCAACCGACTTTGAGGATGAATACTATTTCAACATCACAGGCGAGAAAATGTCTGAAGTGGAGTTCGATTTGTCTGCTTGCGAAGTTATTCATGACACAATAAACGAACTACGCTTAAAGGGTACTATAGCATGGAAGAAGACTGACATCCCGTTCAATATCTCTTTCGTTGACCCGAAAGCAAGGACAAAAGAATGGCTCGTATATCAAAACATTTAGTATAAACGACATGAACAACATAACGATAGTAAGAGGAAACATCTTCAATACGAAAGCACAGACCGTTGTCAACACGGTCAATTGCGTGGGCGTGATGGGGAAAGGCATTGCGCTGGTTTACAAACTGCGTTATCCGCAGATGTTTGATATTTACCACGATTATTGCAAGCGGCATCTTATCGGTATAGGCAAACTGTGGCTTTATAAAGGTGATGAAACCGACCCGTGGGTGTTGAATTTTCCAACAAAATTCCATTGGAAATATCCAAGCAAAATCGAGTATCTGGAGCAAGGACTGAAAAAGTTTGTTGACACATACGAGGAACGTGGCATTACATCCGTTGCATTCCCTATGTTGGGAACACATAACGGTGGACTTGACAAAGACACCGTCCGAACACTCATGGTAAGTTATCTGTCGCAATGCAATATTCCTGTTGAGATTTACGAATACGACCCAATGGCTTCAGATGATTTGTTTGAAACATTTAAGGAAAAATGGTTCTCCATTCCATACAACAACCTAAAAAAAGTTACTAAAATTAGGCAGAAACGGCAAATTGAAACTATAAATAACGCACTTCGAGATGATGACCTAAAATCCATGATTTCACTCATCTCATATCCCAACATAGGAATCAAAACAATGGAATGTTGTTTTAAGATAGTTATGAGGTATCAAGAAGAAAGTTCTCTTTTTGACTAATAGTACAATATTAGCCGCAAGCAGTTATCCTAAAGTGTTTTAATCGTAGAAATGCTTGCGGCTAATTGTGAATTTATCTAATCCTTTCCTGCATGATGCTGTCGGAAACGACTTTCAGGGATGCTTCATATCCATCTGCCTGTTTCCGTACCCACTCGATGGCTTTCTCGTCCCGATGAATGTTGAACACTTTGTTCAGCCAAAGCACATCATTGGCATTGCATCCACCCCAAGAGCGGATGGCACGGAATTTCAACGCATCATCGGCATACTGCCGCTTGGACTGCCATTGTACGATATTGCCCCACAAGGAGAAAGCGCATACCATACTCAGCCCCACAACAAAGGAAAAGACCTTGCTTGACTTTATGTCGAAACTGTGCCTGTGGATATGCTCCTGCGGTTGTGGCTCTTGTTGCACACCTTGTTCATCCTGCGACTTCTTGATTGTATCAAGGTGATGCAGTATCAGGGTGGAAATCTGTGCGTAAGCCTTCCAGTGCTTATCCAACAAGCCCTTAATTTCTCCAGACTGAGCTTTTGCCGTTTCCGTTACCGTCTCTTTAATTGGGGATAAATCCAACTTGTCATTTCCGATTCGGTGTTGTTGGCTTGCCACATTGGGCAACTCTTCCAATTTACTTTTGATGCCATTCAAGGCTGTTTTGATTTCTTCGAATAGGATGAATACATTGTTGCTGTCTGCCATGATTACCTGTTGATTTTACGTTGTTTCTTCTTTTTCTTGTTTCTCAGATACGGGTCGTAAGGCTGCTGTTCTTCTGGCATATTGTTCGGCGAAAACAAACCTAACGAACCGATGATAAGGTTACCGCCATTATCTGAAACTGGGCTTGCATCCTTCTGATAAGCCTGCTGTTGATTGGATTGTTCCTGCCGTTCCTCGTAGCTGTTACGCCTTAATGCAGCGTCTATCTTGGAATAGCTGAATAGCCTGTCCACTTTGGAACCGTTGAAACGGTAACCGTTCATCGTAAAGATGATACCTTGTATCTCATCAGTCTGCCCCTTGTGCTTGAAGTTGACTTCTACGTCCTGTCGTTTTAAGTTATTGACAAGCACGTTCCAGTTGCCGCATCTGCCAACCTCCGTTTTAAGGATTTGGTATAACTCATACCTCGTCTTGTCAGGTTCACGCAATCGGTCTATCTTCACCTGCTCCTTGCCATTGGCAAAATGAAGCCCGTACATCTTGGTAAGTTCCTTACAGATACGCTCGCTGCGGAAGCGGTCGTTCCTGTCGGATATGGTCTTGCCATTATTGTCGATGCGGTTGAACGCAATATGCACATGCGGATGTTCCTTGTCAAAGTGCCGCCCGATGATGTACTGTGTGTTCTTGATACCCATCCGTTCCATATACTCACGGGCAATCTGCGCCATGACTACGTTGTTCAGTCGTGGCGCATCTTCCTTAGAAAAACTCAATGCGATATGCCCGACAACCTTTGTTACCCTCGGATTCATCTGTGCTTGCCCGATAAATCCTTGCGCTATCGTGTCGTTATTTTCCAGAAATAAACCGTCCGCATCTATGATTTGAGTACCCTTCTCATCGTTCAGGATGTAGTAAACCACACCCTTGAAGTCCGAGCCTTTCATGATTTTTGCTATCATAGGCGTATCCGATTTACAAGATTGTCTATCTCTATCATCAGTGTGCGGCAGGGAATAAACACGGAGGCGTACCCTTCCGCATTCGCCTTTCGTGCCAGTTGATTCAGATTGTTCGCCATACCGCAGAGTTTGCGGATAAGTTCGCCATGCACTTTCGATATCCGTTCTTTCACACCGCCTTCTGTAATGCAACCACGAATGAATTCACTGGCAGAAACACCTGCTGACTTTGCTTTGGATTTCAATAGGTAGTAGTCCTCTGTTGCCATTTTCACCGTAACACGGTATTTCAGTTTCTCGGTGGCTCCTTTGACGGGACGGCCTCCCTTGTTGGCTCGCTCCCGTCTGTTGCCTTTTACATTATTCTTCCTTTTTTCGTTGTCCATGATTTTCTGTTTCTTGATTTGATTACTGATTATAGTAGTTATACAGTAGATAGACCAACGGGATGTGCCTTCCCTGCGATGTTTGGAGCGGGGCAAGTGGTTTCGGTCTGCCCGAAACATAAACTTGCCCCTCCAAACTTCGTTACAAGTGATTTAGAGCAACCCTGAAAGATGCCCTAAAAGTACCCGGTTAGTCTCGTCTTAATTCCTACAAATTACGCCATTGCTCGATGTATTCTCTGTAGGTTTCCATGTGCTGACGGGCGAGGTTCTCGATAAGCCCTGATACACTCATGCCACGTCCACCGAGGCGGCGCACGATTTCGTCCAGCCTATCACGGACCTCCCCACTGACGAACACGGGCTTGCGGTCGGCAATCTTGGGTACCCGCAGAAAGGTGGCACGGTATTCGTCCAATGACAGTCTGCGCTGTTTGCTGCTGATACGTCTGGCGATTGTCCGTTCCACGCTAACGTTATCCGCCTCTATTCTCTTTGTCTCGTTGTCTGATCCCTCGCTTGTTTCCGGCTCGTCCAATACAGGAAAGAGATTGCCCGCTTCCACAACAGGTTCTTGTTCTGTTACGGAAGAACTCTCTTCCGGTTCGTGTTTGGGCATGGAAGGCATATAGTCTTCC
>ERZ777011.97-NODE-97-length-131174-cov-71.509232_pt1 | contig 131174 bp, 91 predicted proteins | sample MGYA00374964_ERZ777011 | MGnify/ENA primary metagenome ERZ777011 (study PRJEB29310, sample SAMD00008975) | mouse gut metagenome | study: EMG produced TPA metagenomics assembly of the Metagenome analysis of fecal microbiota from mouse which was promoted... | reverse complement strand
ATTGAATTTCAACAATTTCAAAGTACTCTTATGATTTTTCAGTGGACACTAATGTAAACTTGAATTAATTTTGTAAATTATGGCATTTTAATGCAAAATACAATGTTTTTAAGGCTAAATTAAACTACATGTTAATAAGGCCGGTTTAAATTTGTCGAAAAATAAAATAATACCGATCATTTCTCATAACCAGATTAAATCTCATGAAGTGCATATATCTTTCACTGCGATCCATAGCCGTCATGCTGATTGCAATGACCCTGACCGCTACGGCGGCAAAAAAGCAACTGCCCGACGACATTGCCCGTATGCTTACATCCTACAACGTGAAATGGGATACCCCGTCGCGCTCCGGCTCGATGGAGTCGATGCCTATAGGCAACGGCGACATATCGGCCAACGTGTGGGTAGAAGCTGACGGCGACCTTATGCTATATATAGGTAAGACCGACACATGGAGCGAGGCCACACGTCTGTTGAAAGTAGGCCGCGTAAGGGTGTCGCTGACGCCCAACCCGTTTAAAGAGGGAGACTTCACGCAGGAGCTTAATCTGCTCGGCGGTGAAATAATCATTACCGCCGGCTCGGGAGCCAGTCGTACCAAAATAAAAGTATGGGCCGACGCCAACTCTCCGGCCATAAATATAGACGCCGTTTCGTCACGCCCCACGTCCATGACATGCGTCACCGAATTAATGCGCCCCCATGACATTGTATTTACCGGCGGCGGAGGCAATCCGCTCTCACCAAGCTATACGGGCGTAAGAGACTGCCCCGAGCCTCCGTCGGAAAGCGCCGATGTTCTTGTACCATACGATGACCGTGTGGAGTGGTATCACCGCAACAAGACGTCACTGTACAAGACCATACTGGAGAAACAGAATGTGGGCGAACTTGCCGGAAAGTATCCCGACCCGTTCATCAACCGCACCTTCGGAGCGGCTATTGTAGGCAAAGACATGAAAGCCGTCAACGACAGTACACTTGCATCGCAGCGTCCCGCCAAAAAACATGCTGTCGATATAGTCGTGCGCACGGCTCAGACCTCTGACGTAGCGCAATGGCAGGCCTGTCTTGACGAGAGTATAAAAGCTGTGACCGATATACCCGAAAAAACAGCCTACGCACGTCATCTGTCATGGTGGGACAGCTTCTGGAACCGAAGCTGGGTCTTCCTGTCAGGCAACGACAACGCACGCACGGTCACTGAAGCCTACCTGCTGCAGCGCTACATGATAGCTTGTCAGGGAAGAGGCGCCTACCCCATAAAATTCAACGGAGGCACTCTTACATTTGATTATAAGGGCAACAACGGCGACTACCGCAACTGGGGTCCCGGCTATTGGTATCAGAACTGCCGTCTGTACTACTGGCCGCTTACGGCATCGGGTGACTCGGACATGAAAAAGGCATGGTTTGACATGTACATGAACAATCTGCCGCTACAGACCGACGTAACCCGCAAGTACTACGGTCATGACGGAGCCTTCTTCCCCGAGACCACCAATTTCTTCGGCCTCTATATTCAGGACGACTGGGGATGGCACAATACCGGCAAGGCATCGCAGACCCGCTGGATACGCTATCACTACGAAGGTGCCCTTGAGATGCTTGCCGAAATGCTCGACGAGTACAACCACTCGCGCGACGAGGCGTTTGCAAAGAATTATATCGTGCCGTTCGCCACTCAGGTAATAAGATTCTTCGCCAACCACTGGCCCACAATAAACGACCGGTTCCGCTTCATTCCGGCCAACTCGCTCGAACAGTACTGGGACTGCCTCAACCCCATAGACTACGTAGCCGGACTCACACATGACATAAACGAACTTAAAAAGCTGCCCGAAGGCATTGTCAGCGAAGAGCTCCTTGCAGAGTGGGACAAGTGTCTGCGTCAGCTCCCCCCTCTGCCCAAGACTCCCGACGGCAAGCGTCTGCTTCCGGCTGAAGAGTACGGAGTTGACCGCAACTTTGAGAATCCAGAATGCTATACCATATTCCCGTTCAAGCTGTATGGTGTAGGACGTCCCGACCTCGATGTGGCTCTGAACACATTCAACAACCGCAAGTTCAAACATTCCAACTGCTGGTCGCAGTGCGCCATTCAGGCCGCCATACTCGGACAGTCGCAGCTCATGGAGGAGGCCCTGCTTAAAAATGCCACCGCACGCGATCCCGAAGTCCGGTTCCCCGCTTTCTGGAAGCCCGGCAGCGACTACGTGCCTGACCTTGACAACGGCGGTGTACTTGCCACAGCAGTGCAGCACATGCTTATCGACAATATCGACGGAACCATAGTTCTGCTTCAGGCGCTTCCCGACAACTGGGAGGTCGACTTCAAGCTTCATGCCCATGACAACACTACCGTACGCGCAAAAGCCAAAGGCAAGAAGGTAAAAACGCTTCAGGTGACACCCGAGTACCGCGCAAAGGATGTGACAATACCCGATCAGAATAATCAATAACCAATAAATTCAATCATGAAAATTATAAACAGACTCACTTCAGCCGTGGCTCTCGCCGCAATGGTGCTGTATTCATGCGGAACACAGGAGACCAAGACTCCAGTGGACTACGTGAATCCGTATATCGGCAACATAAGCCACCTGCTGGTACCCACGTTCCCCAACGTGCATCTGCCCAACAGCATGCTGCGATTTGTACCAGAACGTCACGACTACACCTCCGACAAAGTAAACGGACTTCCCGTAACCGTAACCAACCACCGCGAAAAGTCGGCGTTTAACCTTACGCCGTACCGCGGCCCGGTCGAGGCCATAAAACCGGTCATGGCTTACGGCTTCGACAACGAGCAGCTGAAGCCGTACTTCTACTCGGTATACCTTGAAGAGCCCGAGACCGAGGTACGTTTTGCCCCGTCGCACCAGTCGGCCGTATACGAACTGAAAGCGACAGGCGGCCAACCGTCATATCTGCTTCTCAACACCAACCGCGGTAAAGTGACTGTAGATAAAAACACAGTAAAAGGCTATCAGGAACTTGACAATAATGTCAAAGTATATCTGTATATGGAGAGCCTCCAGACACCGGTCGAGACCATGACCGTAGGCGACGGTTCGGTAGACACCGGCGCAAAAGAGGCCTCGGGACGCAACGCCTGCGTAGGCATGCGCTTTGCCGACAGCGACTCGATAATCAATGTACGTTACGGCATATCGTTCATCAGCACGGAGCAGGCTGAAAAAAATCTGCGTCGCGAGATGTCATGCTACGACGTTGACTCCGTGGCTGCGGCCGCCAAAAATATATGGAACGAAACACTTGGCAAAATAGAGGTCGAAGGCATGGACGAGAATGACAAGGCCATATTTTACACGTCGCTCTACAGGACCCATGAACGTCCCGTATGTCTGAGCGAGGACGGACGCTATTTCAGCGCCTCAGACGGTCAGGTACATGACGACAACGGCAACGCATTCTATACCGACGACTGGATATGGGACACATACCGCGCCGCCCATCCGCTACGCATACTCATAGCTCCCGATGTGGAGACCGACATAATAAACTCATATCTGAGAATGGCACAGCAGACCGATAGCCTGTGGATGCCAACATTCCCGGAAATAACCGGCGACACACGACGCATGAACTCCAACCACGGTGTGGCCACCATTGCCGATGCCTGTGCCAAAGGACTGACCGACTTCGACGTGGCGCTTGCGTTTGAAGCATGCCGTCGGGGCATAGAGGACAAGACTCTCGCTCCTTGGTCGGGAGCGCCCGCAGGCAGCCTTGACGACTTCTATAAGAAAAACGGATACATACCGGCCCTCGCTCCCGGCGAAAAGGAGACTGTGCCCGAAGTCAACTCATTCGAGAAGCGTCAGCCCGTGGCCGTGACACTCGGCACAGCCTACGACCAGTGGTGCCTGTCGCGCATAGCCGACCACCTCGGCGACACGGCTACCGCCGATTATTATCGTACAAAAGCGCTCAACTACCGCAATCTGTTCAATCAAGACACCCGCTTCTTCCATCCCAAGGACAAGGACGGACGATTCATACAACCGTTTGACTACCGCTTCTCGGGAGGTATGGGCGCACGCGAATATTACGGCGAGAACAATGCATGGGTCTATCGTTGGGATGTGCCTCACAACATAGCCGACCTCATAACCCTCATGGGTGGACGCGAGGCGTTCAATAATGAGCTCGACCGCATGTTCAACGAGCCGCTCGGCAAGAGCAAATTCGAGTTTTTCGCTCAATTGCCCGACCATACAGGCAACGTGGGTCAATTCTCCATGGCCAACGAACCGAGCCTTCATGTGCCATACCTGTACAACTACTCCGGTCAGCCGTGGAAAACCCAGAAGCGCATACGCCGGCTGCTGCGCCAATGGTTCCGCAACGACCTTATGGGGCTTCCGGGTGATGAAGACGGTGGCGGCATGACTTCGTTTGTCGTCTTCTCGATGATGGGCCTGTACCCTGTCACTCCCGGCACAGCCGCGTACAACATAGGCAGCCCGCTGTCAGGCAATACAAAAATACATCTGGCCGACGGCAAGACGTTTGAAATCGTGGCCCATAACTGCTCCGACGACAACAAATACATCCAATCGGCCACCCTCAACGGCAAGTCCTACGACAAGCCGTGGATAGCACATGAAGACATAATGAACGGGGGCAAGCTTGAACTCGTCATGGGCAGCAAGCCCAACAAGTCATGGGGTGCCGACCCGGCTTCGGTGCCTCCCTCGATGTCAGACAATTCGATTTAATCATAATAATAAAACAATCATCATGAACTACCGTTTTTTCATTTACGCCACTATGCTGGCAGGTGCCGCCACCCTATGCTCGTGTCGGTCAGAGAAAAAAGAGACCGTACTCGGTCCCAACCCGTTTATAACCCATATGTACACTGCCGACCCCTCGGCCCATGTATGGGATGACGGACGCCTGTACATCTACGCATCACACGATGTGGACCCTCCCCGCGGCTGCGACCTGATGGACCGCTATCATGTATTTTCAACCGATGACATGGTCAACTGGACCGACCACGGCGAAATCCTCAGCTCCGAGCAGGTAGCTTGGGGACGTCCCGAAGGCGGCTTCATGTGGGCCCCCGACTGCGCCTACAAGGACGGCACCTATTACTTCTACTTCCCCCATCCCAGCGGAAGCGACTGGAACCAGACATGGAAAGTGGGTGTGGCTACCAGCAAATACCCCGACCGCGAATTCACCCCTATGGATAAACCGATGGAAGGTGTGGGCGGCTTCGCGCTCATAGATCCGGCCGTGTTTGTGGACGATGACGGCAAAGCCTACTTCTACTACGGTGGCGGAGGCAAATGTTACGGCGCTCCGTTGAAAGACAACATGGTCGAACTGGCCGACTCACTTCAGGAAATGACCGGCCTCGAAGACTTCCATGAAGCATCATGGGTGCACAAATACAACGGCAAGTACTATCTGTCATATGCCGACAACCATGTAGAGGATGGCCGTGGAGCCAACCGTCTGTGCTATGCCATGAGCGACTCGCCGCTCGGTCCTTGGGAATACAAAGGCGTGTATCTCGAACCTACAGGCTGCGACACCAGCCACGGCTCTATCGTGGAATACAACGGCGAGTGGTATGCATTCTACCACAATCAGGATCTGTCGGGACAGGGCAACCTGCGCTCCATCTGCGTCGACAAACTGGAGTACAACCCCGACGGTACTATCAAGGTAGTTAAGCAGACAAAAGGAAACAGCGACAAATAATTGAGCTGTAAAGTGTATAAAGGGAAACGGTGCCGGGCTACTCGTCCGGCATCGTTTTTTATTTGACAACCGTTTTTTCCTATATGCAGAGTATTCACGAAGATGTCGGCAAGCCGACCGCCTCCGGAGAGGCTCACAGTTTGTAGGTGAGCATCAGACGGGCGGCTATCGAGGAGGAGGTCACGTGCGGATAGTCGCGGTAGTGTGTCGAGCGGAGGTAGTGGGAAAAGGAGAAGGTCATGTAGAGCTTGCGCCAAAGCTTCATGTCGGCGCGCAGTTCGGTGACGTTGAACGAAGCGGCGCTGTGGTCGCCCTGTACATCGAGAGTACGCGGGTCGCTGTCGGCAAGATCGGTACTTTTATGATAGCCCTTCCATGTAAAGAGGCGGTAGTACTCATGAGTGATGCCGACGGAGAACCGACTTTTGTCAAACACCATGTTGGCGCCCCCTTTTATTGAAAATCCGCTCGCAAGATTGTAATTACGACAGTCGACAGCGTAATAATCGGACAGTACCGAACCGAGAATGACCGCATTGGCATGGGCAAAGGCATCAAACACCCACCGCCGGCGCTCTATGTCGCGGAACATGACGCCGCAACCGAGACTCGCCGGTATGCCGAGTTTGTAAGGCACTTTGGCCGAGCGCGCCGATATGGTGTCGGAGTCATAGAAATCGAAATGCTGGTACAGGCCCACGCTAAGGCGGTACTTGCGGTGTTCAAGAAGCTCACGCGCTATAAGGCGCCCCTTTATCTCCAGCTGGCTTAAAAACGGCTGCCCCTTCATGACGTTAAGACATCCGCGGAAGGTAAAGTAGTCATAGGGCACCGTACTCTTTATCTCGAAGCGGTCGCCATACTCAATATTGATCTCGGCGGTGGCTCCGGCACTTATGTCATGTATCTCGTGGCGATATTGAAGCATGCGCGCGCCGAGCGAAAACTCCACGGCAAGATTCGGGATGCCGAACACACGTCCTGAAGTAGGACGCACACGCCACGCATCGCCGGTAAGTATGCGCGTAAGGCCCCTCATCGGCGAAATGATAAACGCCGCAGCCTCGCGGCCGAAGCGTTCGCTGCCATGCGTGCGGTCATCAAGCACGAGGTCGGAAGCGCGGTAACAGACCTCGCCGATGCCCATACCGCCTATGGGGGTGGCTATGATGTCGTTGGTCGACGGATACTCGCACTCCATAAACAGTTCCCACATGGCGCTTCCGGCAATGGCAAAAAGCCCCGACTGCCAGTAGTTGTAGCCGTTGGAGCGCGCCGCGTTATGGTAAAGGCTCCCGTTGTAAGGGTGCAGAAACATGTTGGTGCCGAGCTTGTCGTTGTCCCACTTGAAGCCCTTGCGGAAGTTTTCCTTTATCGAGTGGAGCGATATGTAAGCGAAATCGCCGCGCTGTATGTAGCGGTCAAAGGCCCAAAGACCGATATTGAAGCCGAACACCTCGCCGGCCGCACGCCAGAAACGGGTGCGCCCGTAATAAGCCACGTCAGCGGAATCGGGAACCACCTCCGGCACAACCGAAAGTTTTATCGGCATCTGCCCGTGCAGAGACACGGCCGACACCATAACCAACATACCAAAAGCCACGCGGCCCAACCATCCTCTCATAATCCACATAAACTATGCAATGTCATAAAAACACTTGCGGGGGCTGATGTGTTCTTATTTCGAGTATTAAAACAGGATGGATGCACTTATAGACATACTGAGGCAATATCCGGCGGTAGCATTGTTTCTTACCGTGGGAACAGGATTTTTTATCGGAAAAATAAAATACCGATCTTTCTCGATAGGAAGCGTGACCGCGGTGTTGCTTACGGGAGTACTTGTGGGGCAATTGAGAATACCTATGTCGGGACCGCTGAAGACCGTGTTTTTCATGATGTTTCTGTTTTCGATAGGCTATAGCGTGGGGCCGCAGTTCTTCAGGTCGCTGCGCGGTTCGGGCCTCAAACAGGTGCTCTTTGCCGTGCTGATGAGTTCGAGTTGCTTCGGAGTCACCCTGCTGATAGCCCTGCTGTTCTCTTATTCCTCAGGCGAGACCGTAGGCCTGTTTTCGGGCTCGCAGACCTGCTCGGCACTCATGGGGGTGGGCGGTGACGCGATAAGCCGGATGCCCATACCGGATGCGTTGAAAGAGAGAGAACTGTCTATAATACCGGTGTGCTACGCCGTAACCTACATATACGGCACCCTCGGAACGGTCATAATACTCGGAACCTTCGGGCCAAAACTGCTCGGAGGCCTTGAAAAGGTAAAGCACCAGACCGCCGAACTTGAGGCACAGCTTGATGAAAACTCTTGGGAGAATGACCCGGCATGTGTAAATGCCCTGCGCGTGGCCGCATACCGCGCCTACAAAGTTGAGAACGACTTTTTCGCCGGAGGAAAGACAGTAAAGGCTACCGAAGCCCACTTCAAGGAGCAGGGACTGCCGCTATACATAGACCGCATAAAATCGGGCAAACGCATATACGCAGCCACCCCCGACCGCATAATACATCAAGGCGACACTCTGGTACTCTGCGGACGCCGCGAGTACATAGTGCAGGACTACGGCATGATAGGTCAGGAAGTCTCGGACGAGAAGCTGCTGTCGTATCCTATTGAAAGAATACCGGTACTTGTGACCAAACGCACCGCCACAGGCAAAACCGCCACAGCATTAGGAGCACAAAAATTCATGCACGGCGTAATCATAAACTCCATAACCCGTCACGGCAACCGCATAGATGTATCGGATAACATACCCATAGAAAAGGGCGACACACTTCTTCTGACCGGCCACCACACCCGACTTAAATCGGCGGCATCGCGGATAGGCCACATGGACCGCCCCACGACGAGCAGCGACCTGATGTTTGTCGGTCTGGCCATTTTCGTGGGAGGAGTCATAGGAGCGGTAACCATCATGTTCGGCGATATACCTGTAAGTTTCGGCACCAGCGGAGGCGCGCTCATAGCCGGTCTTGTATTCGGCTGGCTACGGTCAAAACGTCCGACATTCGGTCATATTCCCGACTCGGCGCTATGGCTCATGAACAACCTCGGCCTAAACGTATTTGTAGCGGTGATAGGCATCGAGGCCGCTCCGTCATTCATAGCAGGGATAAAAGAGGTAGGCCCCATGCTGCTTCTGGTGGGAGCCGTAGGCACTTCGCTGCCGCTACTGTTCGGGCTGTGGCTCGGACACAAAGTATTTAAATTTCACCCGGCCATAACACTGGGCTGCTGCGCCGGCACGCGCACCTGCACGGCATCGCTCGGAGCCGTACAGGAGACACTCGGCAGCACACTTCCGGCCATGGGCTATACCGTAACCTACGCCGTAAGCAACATACTGCTGGTCATATGGGGAATGATAACCGTACTGATAGTGTCGTGAGCACGGCAATCAGAGCGCGCGCAGCGTGAGCACGGCGGGCTTGAGCCCGGGAGAGACAGCCTTGACGGTTATGGGGCCGGCGGTGCCGTCATTGCGCACTATCAGCAGAGCCTTGCCTGCCATAGCCTTGCGGTGGTCAGACTTGAAACGCTCAAGCGATATGGGACTGCCGTTGTCGACACCCTCATTGCGTCCGGCTCCGGTCACCTCAAAAGTAACTTCATTGTCGGCTTCGGGACATATATTGCCGTCCATGTCAAGAATCTCCACAGTCACGAAACTCAGGTCGCGTCCGTCGGCCTTTATGTCGGTACGGTCGGGCACAAGGCGTATACGTGCCGGCACTCCGGCTGTATTTATGGTCTGTTCAGCCACCACCTTGCCGTTCTTACGACTAACGGCTTTTACCGTTCCCGGCTCGAAAGGCACGCGCCACATGACATGGAAGTCATCGGGACCCTTGCTCCGCACACCTTTTGACTTACCGTTGACAAACAGCTCCACTTCATCGGCATTGTTGTAGTATGCCCACATATCGACATCCTGTCCCGGCTTCCAATTCCAGTGCGGGAAGAGGTGCAACACGGTCTTGTCAGGACGCCATTCGCTCTGATACATATAATATACGTCTTTCGGGAACCCGGCAAGATCTACGATACCGAAAAAGGAACTGCGCGCCGGCCACCCGTAGGGCGTAGGCTCACCGATATAGTCGAAGCCGGTCCATATGAACTGCCCCATCACATAATCGCGGTCGCGTACCTGACGAAGCGAGTTTTCATGTGTAGTACCCCACGGCACATGATGATTGTCATAAGAAGAGCATGCAAATGACGGATCGCTCCACGGGATATCCCACCGTAACGGAGATATTGTAACGGAGTCGCTCGGCATCTTGTAATGTCCGCGTGTCATAAGTCCCGACACGGTCTCGGTGCCGAGGAACGGCTTTCCGGGGAAGTTCTGCGGCACACCGTCGTACCATGCGTCATGATAGTTGAACCCGATTATGTCGAGGGCGCCCGACTTAAACAGGTGGTTGCCCGGATCAGGCTCATTGTTGCCGGTAGTTATAGGCCGTGTAGGATCAAGGTTACGTACAATCTCGGCAAGACGCCGTGTAAGCAGGGAATTGACCGACAGCGAGTCGCTCTCCTGTGCAAGCTGCTCCTTGCCGTGTCCGAAATTCAGTATCAGGTTGGCCTCTTCAAGGCTCAGAGTGTCGGCGGCTGCATCGCTCCACTGCTCAAGCACTTCGTTGCCTATGCTCCACATTATTATCGAGGGATGATTGCGGTCACGCACCACAAGGTCGGTAAGATCGCGCTCATACCACTCATCGAAGAATCGCGCGTAGTCACGCTCGGTCTTGCGCCGGCGCCACATGTCGAAAGCCTCATCCATGACAAGTATGCCCATGCTGTCGCACAACGCAAGCACTTCGGGTGCGGGTGGATTGTGTGAGGCGCGATAGGCGTTGACACCCATGTTTTTAAGTATCTCAAGCTGGCGTTCAACAGCACGTGTGTTTACAGCCGCGCCCAGAGCCCCGAGGTCATGATGCATGCACACACCGTTGATTTTTATATTCTCTCCGTTCAGGAAAAAACCTTTATCGGCATCAAACGCTATCGAGCGAAGGCCGGTCACAGTCTCGTAGCTGTCCACTACCTTTCCATTCTCGACGACGTCGGTCACCACCTTGTACAGGGCAGGATCGGTCAAAGTCCATAACCGGGGATTGTCAATATGAAGTTGCTGGGTCAGCACAGCCGAAGAATCGGCATCAACCGAAAGCGGGGCGGACGAAGAAGCCACCACCCCACCGTTGCCGTCAACGACGCGGGTATCGAGTATGACCGACACCGCCTTGCCGGAAGTGTTGTCGACAGTAGTGCTCACAGAAAGGTCGGAGGACTCCGAAGTGACATTACGCGGCACCACATAGCTGCCCCACTGCGCCACATGTACGGGCCCGAGCTTGCGAAGCCATACATTGCGGTATATGCCACAGCCCGAGTACCAGCGGGAATTAGGCTGGTCGGAATTGTCGACCCTGACGGCTATGACGTTCTCACCGTCCTTGTTCAGATAAGGAGTAAGGTCATAGCTGAACGACGCATATCCGTAGGGGCGCGTGCCCAGTTCATGACCGTTTATGTACACCGTAGTGTTCATATATGCTCCGTCAAAATCGATATATACGCGCGAGTCGCTGTCGAGCCCGGGTACGGTAAATGACTTGCGGTACCATCCTATGCCGCCGGGAAGCGCACCGCCTCCGGTGCCTGACGGATTGTTCTCGCTGAAATCGCCTTCAATGGCCCAGTCATGGGGCAAATCAAGATGACGCCACGAAGAGTCATCAAACCCGGGCAATGACATGGCTTCAGAGTCGCCAAGCATAAACCGCCATCCGTCATTGAAACTCACCGCACGGCTGTCGGCCGCGTTAAGTGTAAGCGACAGCACGGCGGCAAAAACCGCCATTAGCAAGAATTTTTTCATATCTGTGTTTAAAGTCAATTTTAGTTGGTTATAAGAATCGGTATTTTAGGTTATACAAATTTAGCAAGTATTTTTTTAACAGGCTGTATACATGGTCATAGCAATGTTGTCAATGTGGGTACGATATGTTAATCAATTTGTATACAATTGAAGCACGGCAAAGCACGCCACAAGACTAAATGCTCAATATTTTTAAAATTTCGCGTCATTTTGTCGCAAAATTATTGCATATATAAAATATTTGATTTACATTTGCAGCATTAAACAACATAATGACATAAGAAATGAGTCTTATTATTCCAGCCAAATACAAGCAGAAGCTGCTTCCCGAGACCACCGAGATAGCCATCAAGACCATCAAGGAGGGCTTCCAGACCGAACTCGCGTCGGCGCTCAACCTGCGCCGTGTCACCGCCCCTCTTTTCGTACTTTCGGGCACGGGTCTTAACGATGACCTCAACGGAGTGGAGCATGCAGTGAGTTTCACAATCGACGCCATGGGCGGTGCCAAAGCCGAGGTAGTACACTCACTTGCCAAGTGGAAACGCGCCAAGCTCGGAGCCTACGACATAGCGCCGGGATTCGGCCTATACACCGACATGAACGCCATACGCACCTTCGAGGAGCTCGACAACCTGCACTCGCTCTATGTAGACCAATGGGACTGGGAAAAGACCATAACCGAAGCCGACCGCAATCTCGACTACCTCAAGGCCACGGCCGAGAAGATATACAATGTAGTGCGCGAAATCGAAAAGCGCATATACCGTCAGTTTCCCCACATCACCCCCGTACTGCCGGAGAAACTCACGTTCATACACAGCGAGGAGCTGCTTAAACGCTATCCCGACCTCACGCCACGCGAGCGCGAAGCCAAAGCTGCCAAGGAGTACGGAGCGATATTTCTCATAGGCATCGGCGCTCCGCTAAGCAACGGAGAGCCCCACGACGGACGCGCACCCGACTACGATGACTGGATCACCCCCAACTCCGACGGCTACACGGGTCTTAACGGCGACCTCATATTTTGGGATCCGGTACTTGAAACCCCGTTTGAACTATCGTCAATGGGCATAAGGGTAAGCCCCGAGTCGCTGCAAAAGCAGCTTGAACAGCGAGGATGCACCGAACGCCGCAATCTAAAATTTCACCGTGCGCTACTCGAAAACCGGCTTCCGCTATCGATAGGCGGCGGCATCGGGCAAAGCCGCTTGTGCATGTTCATACTTCAAAAGGCCCACATAGGCGAGGTACAGGCCTCGATATGGCCCGAGGAGCAGATAGAGGCATGTAAGGCCGCCGGCATCAATCTGTTGTAATAATAATGACTATTTAGACCATAGCTTGTTGAATGTCAGTTTAGAGTCAGGGATTTAAGGTTAATCGGATGTAGCAGTAATACATCCGCCGCCTTAAACCCCAACTTTAAACTTTTTTTATTTTACTCGATTAAAGCTGATTCACTGACGGGCAGAGGCATCGGTTAACAGCTGTATTTTAAGGCCATGCGGGTCGCAGCCGGACGCCGTGGTACTGGCGTCCCTACCGGCATTATCGCCGTTTAACAAACATGTTTTTACATTGACTGTGTTTTTACAGCGGACGGAGTCAGGCACAGGGGCCGCGGCGATTGCGCCACAGAAAGATGATGAGGGGCAACAGCAACAGGCAGGTCACAGGCAGAAGATAACGCGGGAAATACCGGGTCATGCCGTTATTCTGTTCACGCACCATGACTATTGTGTCGCCCCGTTCGATATAGAGGGTGTCGCGCGAAGCGATATCACGAAGTATGACACGAGTGCGGTTTTCGCGCACCGTATCGCCGGTCAAGTCCACACTTACACTATCGAGCACATAAAATAGCATTTCGCGGTCACTCACCCGGTAGACGGAGTCGCGGCTCACCGAGTCGACGGGCCGATAGACGGTACGGGCACACGACAGAGCCAGTACCGTCACAATCAATATCATAACGCTTCGCATAGCAATCGGTCGCGTCGGGCGACAAACGAGTCAAACGTATCAAATATGTCACTCATCACGGCCCGCGCACTTTCGCGACGGCTCTCGTAAAGCGATGCCGAAGCCACACCGCCGGGTGAGTCACCCCGCATGACGTCGTTCACGCCGCTTGCACGCTCCATCATGAGCATCACACGGTCGACTACACGGTCTATGCCGAAATCGCCGCAGTTGCTCATAACCTGCTGAGGCCCCGGAAGCCCCGCGACAGCCTCATAAAGTATCACTCCGTCGGGCGAGGCCCACTGGTCGGCCGCCTCCTTTGCCGACATGCCCTTGGCAAGCTGATTTTCGGGAAACAGCAACGCTCCCTTCGCCGCAGTCGACAGCACGCGGTCATTAAGCGAAAGAAGACGGTTTACCGTACGCTGACGCTCTATAAGCTCCTCGACAAAAGAGTGTATCTCACCGTCAATAAACGGATAAAAGCAGAATACAAACGGGTGTCGCGGCGCCTTGCGGCTTCCGAGCAGATGTCCGTCAGGAGAAAAGAAGCGGCATACCCACTCCGCCGTCATCTCCCACTTCGACTTCACAAGCAGACGCTTCATCTTCTTACGCGCAAGATTATTGCGTTCAATACCCGGCTTGGCACCTGACGGCATGTAATAGAACCGGCCCATCTCAAGGTCGTGGCAACGCATGCGGTCTTTCAGCTCAAGGGTCCACACTTCGATAACCCTGCATAAACCAGCATCGGCACGCCCAAACTCGATATTGTCGTTGCACGAGGCGCCAAGCAGTCTTGACGGTCGAGAAAGCAGATTCATGGCCGGATTTTCATATATATCACGGAGCTTCGCGGCCCTTCCGCGATCGCCTTGGGCAAACCGCATCAGCAACCGCTGAAGTGACATGTCATGCAGACACCCCACCATCTCTATGTCCTCACCGCACGGGTCGCTGAAAGGACCCGTGAAAAAACGTGCCGGATTGACCATATCGGCCCACGGCCCCATGTCGCCACCCCGATTCTCGCGTTTTATATAATGTACGGCACAACCCGACACAAGAAACTCCTCAAACGTACGCGCATCGACGGCTATGGCCGGCGCCGCACTCTCATAGCTTCCGGCCGCCGCCGACTTCCGCGCCGTGCGGTAATAGCCCACCGTAGTCTTGACCAGCTGACGTATGACATTATCGGTCACAGGCACATAATTGCTGTCCTCCATACATTTGCGTTCGGAGAGCCAGACGCCGTCGCAGTCCTTCACCATATCGCCCCACTGGTCGCCAAATGTATAGCGCTTGCAACGCAGACGACGCTCCCTGAAAGCGGCCGCATTGTTCCACGCCTGCAAAGCCGCTTCAATAAAGTTATCCATCTTCATTCATTTTATATGATTCACAATGCATGACGTATGAAATCATGCGTTTATAAAGCTCTCTACGGCACCAAGCGCCGCGGCGTCAAGGCTGAATGTCACACCGTCGTCGACCACGGCCTGAAGCACAACCTCACGGCAATCGCGGCTGACGACAAAAATGTCGATACGCCGGCCGTCAAGCACCGCCACGGGATTTGACGCCGCAGCCCGCGTATAGGGCGACTGCTGAAGCCGGGCCTTGCGCGACCGCGAATCAGTGACAAGCTCCGCCCGACAACCGCCTACGGCCACCTCCGCCACCCTTACCACACTGTCGGGCAACGCAGCACGGCCCACTCCGTCACGGTCGACCGTCAGTGACAGTGTCAGCGTCACCGGCGCCAGCATGTCGAAAGGAGCCTCGTGAAGCAACCTCCGGTACCAGTCAAGCATACGTGCCCGCAGCAGGGCATCAAGATCCACGCCGTCATCGCGGGTTATGACACAACCGGAATTGACCGGTTCGGGAAAAGCGCGCAATTGCCACTCATGCAGCAATTGCGCTTCCGTAAGATGTAGCTTCATCGTCATTCACCAAAAGGATTGTCATCGCCGCCGTCGCCGGGAACCTCGGGCACATCCGCGCCGCCTTCAGCGTCAGGCACCGCCATGATGCGCATGTGGGCCTTAGGATAGCGTAGCACCAAGCACGACGCCTCGGTCAGCACCACAGCCTCCGTATTGCGCTGTCCGCTCCGGCAGAGGTCGATAGGCATGGCCCTGAACGGTATGTGCACATACTTCTGCAGGTACTCGGGATCGATGACCATAGCGTCGTCGGCATGCCCGCACATGTCAAACACCTCGCTGAGCACAACGTAGAGACGTCCGAAGTTGGTGCTTATCTCCTTGAAGTCGATACCCCAGCGGGTCACCGTCTCCACAGCACCCAGACTCTTCACGATACTGAGGCGGCCAAGTTCCTCTATGAAGCCGGAGCCGGCCACAAGTATCTTGCGTGCGGAGCCGGCGTTGCCGGTAAAGGCCTTTCGCGTAAGAGCCACGAGCGTCAAGGCGTCGAGGCGCCCTTTGGTGTAGGTAAAGTCATTGCCGGTCTGGTTCCATATGCCTGCGGTCATGAATACCTCGCCATATTCAAGTCCTTTGTCAAAACGGTGCTTTACCCCGAACAGGAAATTCTTCTCCATGCCCATGCGCATATCCATCAGCGCCACCTCCTCCTGATCGGAGAGTGTCCAGCCTACCTCCTTGGCCGACATGCGCTGTATCATCGATTGCTCGACCTGCGCTTTGAAAATCTGGCAGTAGTTGGTCAGTTTTACAGGTATGGCCTGAGCATTTGCAGTCTGCACGTCGAGCTCCGCGGCGGCACGGCCCATTCTCACAAGCTTGGTGCCGGAAAGAAGCTGCGGGAAGAGCACGCCCGAAGGCACACCTACGGCACGCACCTTCATGGAATTGTCCTTGCTCTCCATGACATACATCATAACGCTTACCTTGCTGCCGTTGACCAGCGCATCGGGAGCGAGCACGGTATCGGACACACAGAACACATTGCTTTCATTAAGCGTCAGAAGCGCCGTGTCGGTCGACGCGCTCTGCTCCACCGCGGCGGCAAGCGTATTGGTTTCGGGAGGAGTATCGACAGAGTAGTACTCAAGCTTCATGCTTTTGCACTTTCGGGCCGGCGCGAGGCGCGATATCTGGTCGACCGGGGTGGCCATAGGCCTGATCTTCACAATGCGGCTGTCGATATCGCCGAGCAGAAGGTCGGGTGCCACTTCTTCAGTGACGGGGGTTGTCAACGGTGTTTCAATCACATGGGGTGAGCCGGCGGCTCCGGTAAGGATTCTTGCTTCCATAGCTAAAAAAGATAAGTAATCGGTTAGAAAAAAATATGTCAGTCCCACACGCTTTTACGTGAACGGGAAAGGAATGTCGACTGAGGCTGCGGCGCGGCGTCAAGATGTGCGTCGGGCGACTCGTACATGGCCGGCTCCTCCATTCTGGCTTGGGCCGCCTCGTTGAGTCCCCGCAGATAACCGCGCTTCTCGGCCTCGCATATGGCCTCGTCGCCGGCGAAGGCATCGGTACGCGGAAAGTGACGGCCTACGGCATCATCGGCCGATACTCCGGAAAGGATGTCCACAATAAAATGGGCGGCTCTCGGGTCATGCTCTATAAGACTCCTGAACTCGACCTGCATGCTTACGTCGGGCACATCGCCGACAGGGGTTGATTGTGTGTTGTCCATAACAATTACAGATTTTACAGTGTGTTTGAAAATGACCGGTCGTCAACCGGTGATGATGCAAAGTTACAACAGCAAAACGCGAGATTTATGCACAATCGGGTATTAACATATTTTTCAGCACCTAAACGACAGCACGCAAGCACGTTAGCACGTGTTTTAGTGTCTGTTAACGTAAAAACAAGAGGCGCCTGATTCACATCACGCGCCTCCTTAGGTCAATTTTTGTAGTATGAATTTATGTTGTTACTTGAGAGTAACCGAAGTAATGCTTACTTGTTATTATCGCCCGCAGGTATGTCGGGGTTATTTTCCATCTCCACGGTGGGCAGCTGGTAAATCATACGATAATCGCGGGCGGAGTAAGTAACGGCGTCCATGGCAGCCAGCGAGGGGTCATAGTTCACGCTCTTCGCACGGTCGATGGTCTCGTTGCGACGCTTAGCGTCGAAGTAACGGCAACCTTCGCCCCAAGTGTCGATGCGCTTCTGCCAGCATATCTCCTCATACAGGGCATCGCCTGACAGAGAGCAGGCATAACCGGGTTTGCGCGACGACATGATAGCCTCAAGCTTATCCTTGGCCTTGTCAGGCTTATTGTCAAGATAGTAGGCCTCGGCTGCAACGTAGTACATCTCGGCTGCGGTAAGGTAGATGACGTCAGAGGTGAACGGATCCGCAGTGCCGCCCGAGGTGACGTAGACATCGCGGTACTTGTCGGGCAGATATACGGTAAAATCGCGGCCGCCCACATTTTTAAGCAGCGTGAAGTCTATGCCGCTGACTTCATTATAGTCCTCGACATAACCGAACCAGCCCTTGCGCACATCGCCGTCGGCTATACGGTCGACAAGATCCGACGCGCCGAGTACGGTGAAGCCGCCACCGGCATATCCGTCGCTGTAACAGTCGATAACCGACATCCAAGAGCCGTAGAAGCAGGTAGTCTCGACGTTCACGCGATAGCCCCAGAGGACTTCAGGCAGGTCAAGGGAGTTGTATCCGCCGAGCATGTCGGCGGTAGTGTTGAATGAAGCTCCGGCAATGGCTTTCTCGGCATAGGCGGCAGCCTCACCGTAATTGCCTGTAAACATAAGTATGTTGGCATAGATAGCCGCTGCCGAATACTCCGACAGACTGCCCTTGCCCGAATGAAAGCCCTTGCCCTCAAGGAGCTTGTAGCCGTTGTCGATATCGGAGAGTATCTGGGTGTAGACCTCGCCCACGGGCACACGCTCGGGACGATACTCGACTTCGGTCTTCAACGGTATGCCCGGCTGGTCGGCACCTACGCTAAGAGGCTGCTGGTATAAGTTGATAAGCCAGTAATAGCAGAATGCCCTCAGAGTGTAGGCCTCGCCGAGCATGGCTTCGGCCTTGGCTGAGGCGAGCGACTCGCCTTCGGCGGGCTTGAGCATGGTTATTATGGTGTTGGCGTTGTCGATGACATTATAAAGCTGACGCCAAGTAGCCACCGTACGGCGATAATTGCTCTGACGGAAGTCAAGCTGATAGTCGAAGTAACCTATGTTAAGGCCGTAATAATTGGCAAGGTCCTCACACATGAGTTCGGTGGCGAAACGCAGACTCGCATAGCCCATGTTGTCCTGCGAAGTGGCATAGTCGCCGCCACAGTACAGATTAAAATAGGCACCCGTGACATAAGCCTGCACCTTTGACGGATCCTTCTGCATGGCACCCGACACGGCATCCTCGTCAAGGTATTCGTTGGGCGACGTATTCAGATAACCGTCGGAGCAGGAGGCTGTCAGGAGCACCGCACCGGCGGCAAGTCCTTTTAACAGTATGTTATTGTATATTTTCATATCGGTTGATGAATTAGAATGTTAACGAAAGTCCTAAAGACACGGTGCGGATAGCCGAATAGTTGGCCTGTGACTGACCGTATACATACTGACGCGGGTCGAGACCCTTGCGGCGCGAGAAGAGAGCCACGTTGTCGGCGGCCACGTATACGCGCGCTTTCTCAAGATATGCCTTGCGCAGCCAAGCCGAAGGCAACGAGTAGCCGAGAGTTATGTTGCGTATATTGAAGTAGTCGGCACCGATAAGATATTTGTCGGAGAAAGTGTTGGCGTTCTGCGACCCGTCAAGCACAGGCACGTCGGTGTCGGTGTTTTGCGGAGTCCATGCGTTGAGTATGTCTTTATGCCAGTTGTAGCCCTGCATACTGCCGGCATGCATCATGGTGGCATACATGGCATCGTAGATGTCGCCGCCTATCTGATAGTTAGCGGCTATGGAGAAGTCTATGCCTTTCCATGCGAAGTTGGTGGTTATACCGCCTTGGAAGTCAGGTATAGCTGTACCTATATAATACTTGGTAGCCTTGGTATAATCGGCTACGGGCACCATCTCGACATTTCCGTCGGCATCGGTCTCGTCGCGATACCATGTAGCATGGCCGGAGTCGTCAAGACCGGCAAAACGGTAGTAATAGAAGTCCCATACGCTGCGGCCCTCGCGTATATTGTAGTAAGCGTCATGGGTAATGCCCTCGACCTGCTTGTCGGCGGGTATGTCGGTGACTTTGTTCTTATAGTGTGTGCCTGTGAATGTCCAGCTCCACAAGAAGTCTTTGGGAAGGGGCACATTGACGGTGAGCGTGAATTCGACACCGCGGTTGACCATGGTGAGAGCGTTGCGCGATATGTAGCTTACGCCCGACGACGGCGGCTGAGGCACGTTGTAGAGCATGTCTTTGGTTCGCTTGTTGAAGTACTCGATGTCGACGTTGAGCAGGTTATCAAACAGCAGGGCGCTCACGCCGGCGTTGAAGTTGTAGGAGGTCTCCCAAGTTATGTCGGGGTTGCCTTCATAGTACTTTGACACGGCAAACTGACCGTCGGAGTTGGACACACCGTACTGTGTCTTGGCGGGATAGTAGTTGCTTGTAGAGGTCATCGGATAGTATATGTCATCGTTGCCGACACTACCGTAGCTTGCGCGCACCGACATATTGTCGACCCAAGTGACACCCGTGAAGAACTCTTCCTGCGACAGACGCCAAGATCCGCCTACCGACCAGAAAGTGCCCCACTTGTTGCCTTTGGCGAAGCGCGACGAACCGTCACCGCGAACCGAGGCCGAGAAGTAGTAGCGGTTGTCATAGTCATAATTCAGTCGTCCCAGCCACGATTCAACGGTGTAAGTATCGGTATACGACGATATGTCATCCATGTTTATGGCATTGTCGAATTCGGGGATCAGCGGATCGAAGAAGTTGGTCTTCGAGGCTCTGAGGTAGTTGTACTTCATCTTGTAGTTCTCGTGACCGGCGAGTACATCGACATTGTGCTTACCGGCGAAAGTGTTGGTGTAGGTAAGCAACTCGTTGATGGTGTAGGTCTCAAGACGGGTGCGGTACTTGTAGCCGCGTCCGTTGACATTCTGCGCATCGCCGAATGTCGGGGTCATGAAGCGGTCCTGCTGGGTGTTGGTCACATCATAACCGCCGTTGGCCTGAAATTTCAGTCCGTTCCATATGTCGAGCGTGGCGCCGAAGCGGCTTGCGAAGTTGTCTGACAGGACTTTGTTCTGATTGGCCTTGTCGCTGGCCACGGCATTGGAGTTGGGGGCATACTTGCGGGTGCCGTACTGTCCGCTGCCGAAGTCGAATACAGGCGACCCGTCCTCGGCATAAATGCGCTTGCCGTCGGCATCATAGGCATAGACAGGATATACAGGCGCCACCTGCTGGATGAAGGCGAATGTATTGGAGTAGTTGCTTAGCGACGATATGCTGAGGCTGTTCTGCACTCCGCGTGAATAAGACACATTGCCGTTGATCTTAAAGAACTTGGTCACGAGATAGTCGCCGCTGGCGCGCATGGACAGACGCGAGAAGTCGGAATTCTTTATGATACCCTCGTCCTCGAGCCAGCCGAGCGACAGGAAGTGTGTGCCGCGCTCGTTGCCGCCCTGAACCGCTACGTTGTACTCCTGACGCAGTCCGTTGTTGATGGCCTCGTCGCTCCAGTCGTCATTCCAGAGCAGCGGAGCGTCTGTGAGCTTGCCGTTGGCGTCCACGATGGCGCTATTGTCGCATCGGAAAGGATTGTATCCTACGTTGCCGTACAGAGTGGCCGATGCCTGAGCTCCGGCCTCGGCTTCGGAAGCGCCGCCGGCCATGGCACGGTTACGGAGCACGGTCCATTGTGTCGTCATCCACATACCGGGATCGGTCATGATGTCGTAGTTGGGAATGCCGCGCGAGTTGCTGCCTATACGGGCTTCGAAAGTAACCTTGTTTTTCTGTTCACGGCCCTTTTTGGTCGAAATCATGATGACACCGTTGGCGGCACGGCTACCGTAGAGAGCGGTGGAAGCGGCGTCTTTCAGTACGTTGATCTGCTCGATGTCGTTGGGGTTGATGGCCGAGATGTTGCCCTCGTAAGGCATGCCGTCGACCACGTAAAGAGGATTGGAGCTTGAGTTTATCGATCCGATACCGCGTATGCGGACGGTAGCGCTCGTGCCGGGCTGTCCCGACTGCATGGCCACCTGAACACCGGGAGCCGCACCCTCAAGAGCCTTGCTGACGTTTGACACCTGAAGCTTCTCGATTGCAGACGACGAGATGGTGGAGGCGGCGCCTGTGAACGATGACTTTTTGGCCGTGCCGTAAGCCACCACCATAACCTCGTCGAGGCTGTTGTCGGTGCTGCGGAGCGCGATGGTCATATGACCGGGCTTTATCTCGGCCCTCACGGTCTCCATACCCACGTAAGATACTTGTAGAATTTTTACATTATCGGGTACGGAAAGACGGAACTCGCCCGACATATCGGTCGATGTACCGTGTCCACCCCCTATCGGCATTACCGTGGCGCCTATGAGCGCCTCGCCGTCGGCGGCACTGACCACCTGTCCGGTCACGGTGCGCATCGTCTGCGCCGAGACCGTCAGGACAGCCATAACTGCCACAAAGAATAAAAACAGCTTTTTCATACTTTGAAAATGTGAATAATTAAGTTATTTAATTGGCAAATTGCCATAATTAGTACTCAATCTATTGCATAAATTCAGTTTCCTCGGACAAAGATAGCGCTATTTCTTTTAAACATCATTAACATACCCCCCCCCTGTTTTAAGCATTATTAACTATATTAACATTTACAACTTAATTATTCGGGCGTTTTAAGAACATTCACAGCCTCTGCCCCCCTTTTCGACACTGTGCCACAAACCTATGTATTCATGTATATGTTATATAACCGATGAGAAGGATCAGCTACATATTGACGGGGCTCGCCGCCACTGCGGTATCATGCGCGCCGTGCGACAGACACTGTACGTGTACACCTGACGTACCTATGCGCGACATCGAGGTCATTTATGACTGGAGCCAAGCTCCCGGCGCCTCACCCGAAGGCATGGCAGTACTCATTTATGACGTTGAGGCCGAGGGTATGCCGTGGCGATATGATTTGCGTCCCGCAGGAGGCCACATCGACGTGCCGCAGGGAACCGCGCGGGCCATAACATACAACAACGACACCGAGAACCTGAACTTCGACAACACCGACGACTTCTATTCATGCAAAGCCGTAACGCATGAAGGCAATCTGTTTGACGGACTTTCGGAAGCGTGGTACGGTCCCGAACCGGAGGCACGCGCCGATGCCGGACAGCGCGTGCTCGTACAACCCGACCTGCTGTGGCTCTACTCCGCCGAAACCCTTGCCGTCGATGGCGCGACGACGCTTTTCAGCCCCGTCGCGGTAGTGGCCCGATACAGTTATTCGATTACAGACATAAAGGGTCTTGAGGGTGTAGACCGCATGTGCGCCGCCGTTACCGGACTGGCCGGCGAGATATATCTTGCCGGAGCCGTAAAGGGCGACGAGGCGGTGACAGTGCCCGGAGCGCTTACAAAGACAGGTACGGCCTCGGCCGCCGGAGCCATACGGACTTGGGGCTGTGTGGACAACCCGGGGTCGACATGCCGGCTGCAACTGTTTTTCTGGCTCACCGACGGCAGGAAGTATTGCTACGACTTTGACGTGACACGGCAGGTGCGCGAAGCGCCTGACCCGCTTGAGGTCAAGATTACGGCCGGCGGCATAGACCTTCCGGAGCCGGAGATGCCCGAGCCCGGAGGCGATGGCGGCATAGGCGTGGATGTCGATAACTGGGAGACCGTCGAAATCGAACTTAGCAATTGACTTGTACGTTATAAACTGACAGAATACAATTAAAATTTTTCACAAAAAAACAGCATAACTATGAAATGGGAAGTATCAATACTGGCTGCAGCCATGGCGGCATCAGCCATATCTTGTTCCGACAGCCATGACGAGGGCAATGTGCCTGTTACAGATCAGGCCATAACGTTTACCGCCACAGTGCCGAAGGCACGACGTGCGGTAACGACCACCAACACCATAAACAACTTCAAGGTGTGGGCGTTTGCCAACGGCGAACACTACATGGGCGAGAATGGTGTCGAAGTTGAGAAAATAGGCGAAAAATGGTCATCCAATCCGGTCATATACTGGCCTGTGGAAGGCTCGCTGAACTTCTTCTCGATAAGCCCGACCATCAAAACCGCGACTCCCAACAGCCCCGACAACCCCAACATACCCGACTTCATCAATACCGGCAAAACCGATCTGCTCTACGCCGTGAACATGAACGAAAGCCGCAAGAGCTCCAATGTACGCAACAATCAGCTCGTCGTCAACTTCCGCCATGCGCTCTCGCAGGTCAACTTCAAATGCACGCGCAAGCGCGATGACATAAAGGTAGTCATACACGGACTGTCGCTCGACGGCATAAAATCGATCGGCTCATTTGATTTCCCGAAAGAGACCACCGGAGCCAACATAACCTCTGACGAGACCCGAGGCACTTGGAGCGACCTGAAGTATATGGAGAACATACCGGTATACGACGACCCCGCATCGGTAACTCTGACAGACGCCGCACCCGAAGCCACGCCCAACAACACCGGCTATATTTTCGCGATACCACAGCCGCTTGAGGAGGCTGTCAAGACAACCGACGGCTACACCGGAAGTTGTGTGAAGCTGCTCTGCGAGATATATGACGAAAGTTCCGACACAAAGATATGGCCGGCCAAGACCGACACGAACTATGATGCAGCGACAGGAGCGGCCTACATAGTATTCCCGCTCAAGACCGCCGTCACCACATCGTGGGACACCGGCCGACGCTATATCTACACGCTGAAAATCGATGTGCCCGAGGACGGCTCAGGCAAAATCGACTTCGACATCACAGTCGATGATTATCAGAACTATGATGACGCGCCCGACATGCTCTGACAGCCATGACTGCTCACTTAACGGCATCGGTTGCCGCGGTCCTCGCCATGCTGGCTACGACCGCATGTAAGAGCGATCAGGCCGACGAGCCGTCGCCCTACATAACTTTCTATGCCGAAAGCGAACGCGGTATCATAACGACAGAAAACATAAGCGAATTTTCCGTCTCGGCATACACAGGACATACACCTATAATGGACCACGTGACCGTCGTGAGAACAGGCAGCAACAGCTGGCACTATTCTCCGGCGGTCATGTGGCCTGAAACACCCGTCAACTTCTATGCGGTAAGCCCCGCCGACACTCCGCTGGAGATAAATACAAGCTGGGAAAACACAATCAGTATAGTGCGACTCGACGGCAAGCGCGACATACTCGTATCGACCTGTCTTGACGCCATACAGACCTCGACGAGACTGCGCCTGAACTTCCGCCATATACTCAGCTGCGTTTCGGTCAGAATACGTTCGGGCAACCCTGACAGCCGCATAATATTAAAAAAAGTGTCGGTCAAAGGCTTTCCGACAAACGGGCATTACTATCTGCCTAAAACGACTACCCGGCCCGACAACGACGCCGCCGGCACATGGTCGGCTTGGGGTGCCGACGCCGATTATACACTTTTCGAGGCCTCGCCCGAACACCTTTCTCTCACCGGCAGCTACACCGACATAGGAGGCGTAAACTTTTTTATTCCTTCGGAATTGGGACCCATCGAGGGCAACTGGGGAGGAGCGAGGATAGAAGTGGCTTACCGTGTCGTCGACCCCGCTACCGGAGCCGTCATATGGCCCGACGCAACTACCCCTTACGACCAGTTGTTTACCGGCGACCGATCCTATGCCGCCGCTCTTTACTGGCTCGGCGAGGGCATTGCCGACCACCGCTGGCTACCGAGCCGCAAATACCTTTACTCACTGACTCTCCGGCACGGGGGCGGTTAGTCGTTAGGCATTAGGTCGTTAGGCATTAGACTAATTAGACTAATTGGGCTAATAAGAAAAGCGGCCGTGAAACCTCTGGATTCACGGCCGCTTTTATAGGGTCAGTTATGATTGTTACTTGGGCTGTACGGTGCAGCTGTAGGGGAACTGTCCGAGCGACAGAGTGATGACATAGTCGCCTTCGGCTCCGTCAAACACGCAGTTGCCCGCGCCGAAACGGAGGTCATTGACAGAGCCTCCCAAGTTGGGTTTGCCCCAGTCATGTTCGGTCATGAACTTGAACTCGCCCGCTTTGAGATGGGTTGTCAGTGTCCATGTCTCGAAGTCGGCGCTCGGGGTCATCTCAACGGCAGCCGCGGGATCCCATTCGGCGTCAGTGGCATTGCCGATCAGAGCCACACTGCTTATGGCCTCGTAAGTGTAGGTCAATTCCTCGGTATTAGCGGTCAGGTAATACAGGCCTGTGGGTCCCATATCGGCACCGCCGAGATTGCCTGCGCCACCGTCGGTGCTAAGAGTACCGGCCTCAGCACCGGCTCCGTACCACACGCCGGCCTCGGTCTTGAATTTGAAGCCGCCGTCGCCGGGATTGATACCGGCCAGTCCCTGATAATTGGTGTAGTCATCGCTGTACACGATACCGGCATCGGTCCAGCCGTTGATCTTGTTAGGCACATAGAGCACGGCGGGCACCTTCTCGAAGCGGTAGGTCATCTCCTCCATGTTTATATAGAGGTTCCAGCGTCCGGCCTCCATCATGGCTCCGGCGTTTTCAGTCTTGATGAGTTTGCCTTCAAGAGCGCCGTCACCGTTGGTGGCAGGACCGTAACGGTCGCTGTTCACCACCGCCCAGTCGCCCTGAGCCGAGCTGATGCCCCACCACCAGCCGTTATTGGTAGTAATTGTAGCCTCGTCGATGTCGATGTTCTTAAGCACGAATACCGGATCGTCGTAAACATCGGCGTCGCTGTGTTCCATCTGCACGCCTGTAGCGGGGTCCCAGTTGCATATCGTGCCTATGACATAGTAGGCGGGCTGAATGGTAAGACGGTCAAGCGGCAGTATCTTCACCTGCAGCGGACCGTAGAAGAAGTCCGGACCACCGATGCGCACACGGTTGAGGTTGGGATTCTCCTCATTGACAATATAAGCGGCATAGCGTACTGCTACGGCACGTTCTTTGGGGCTGTGGGTAATCTTCTCCCAATAACCGTTCTCGACGTCAGCAGGCAAAACAAACACCTTGCCGTCGGCATACACGGCCGGTATATCGGCAGGGTCGGCAAATGTCTCGTCCTTAGCCATCTGCATGGCAAATGCCAGAGTGTAGCCCTCGGGGAGGTCCTTGACCTCGACTGCGGCTATCTCGATAGGAGTCTGGTCGACAGCCGCCGGATCAGCACCGGGGGTGTCGGGAGTATCGGGGTCGGGTATTTCAGTCATGTATGCCGACAGATCAATGACGGCATCGGCAACAGTCGAATTGGTAACCGTGATATTGGCGGCATCAAACAGTGTCTCCTGCGGGTTCACTTCGGCAACACCCGTTGCATCCTCCACTTCGTCACACGAAGCAAAGACCAGCCCTAACGCCGTCAATGAATATAATGCTAATTTCTTCATATTGATTTAAAGCAATTTTTTTGTTAAAATCATCATATCCGCTATGCCGGAGCGTTCTCCGACATAGCGAAAAGAATATTAATCGGCGTACTCGAACTTAATCGTTGCGGGTTCGACGGTCGTATCAAGAGTAATTGTCACTTTATGGCCGGCGGCATTCTCCATCATGAAGCATCCTTCGCCTTCTGCAGTAGCCACGGCGGTACCTGAGGTAACAGGATAATTTTCACCGGTAGTAGAAGCCCACTGTGCGGCGCCCCAGCCTGACAGCTCCTTATAGAAGCGGCAATAAAGCGTGGCCCCGTCATTGCCCCAGCCATCGGCGGGGAAGTCAAAAGTAGCCGTATATATGCCTGACTCGGTGAGGTCGGCAAGACGCCACGGCTCATAATCAGCCTCGTTGGCAGCCGACGGCTCTTTCCATCCGGCCTGATTGCCTACCATGTAGACATAACGCGGCGTGTATATCTGCTGGGCACCTTTGGTAAACTGCACGGTCTTCTCGACGGTATTGACAATGATGGTAAGCTTACCGTCCTCGGTCCAGTCAGGTATCTGCCAGTTGCCTTTACCTAATACATAGTTGCCCTGATAGGAGCCGTCGGTGAGAGTGATGTCTTCATTATCATCATTTGCTTCGCGGGCGCCGAGACTGGCAGTCTTGTTGTCCCAGCCCTCTTTGGTAAGCTCGGTATAGAAACGGAACTGTGCCTGACCGGCAGGAATGTCGAATACGGCGGAATAGATACCGGATCCGATGGCATTCTCGCTCTCCCAGAGTCGCCAGTCGGCGAGAGCAGCGGCATTTTCAGGCGCAGGAGCCTTCCATCCGCTGGCAGCACCGATAAAGTAGATAAAGCCGGGCGAAGGTATGGCAAAGAAGCCCTGCACCTGCGGAAGTTCCACCCAGTTCGATACGACACGGCTCGACTCCACGCCGGAGAGCTGGGCCACGGCACGTACATACAGCTTCTGTATGCCCTGTGCCGTAGGATTGGCGTCCCAACCGTCACGGTCGGTGATACCGGCAAGATTGCACATGCCGGTAGCGATGTCGTTCTCCTTAAGCTGCATCACGGGATTGGTGCGCTGGTCGGGAGTTACGGCATAAACATTGGTTTTATCAAGCGAAATCTCGGCGCTGTACTGCACCGAGGCCAAAAAGCCGTAATCGGGCTGCGTTTCCACAGTAAACGTCATCAGTCCGTCAGGCGACAGCTGATAAAGCTGATTGGCAAATACCGGAGTGTTCAATTTAAATTCCGTAGCGTCGGTCGGTTCCTGATATACAGGATCGTCATCGTCCTTACAGCCTGTAAAGCCGAGAGCTACCGCTGCGACAGCGAAAAATATAGATAATCTTTTAATCATTTCTCGTAAATTTTAGACTTTAACAATCCTAATTAATAATTGGGGTTCTGACCCACTGTTGCCACATACTGGTAAGGTATGGCAAATACCGAGCGGTAAGGATCAATCGAAGCGCCTTCGTAAACGCCACCCTTCCATGACCAGTTGTAGACAGAGCCGGTGTATTTACCGAAGCGGATAAGGTCGCTGCGGCGGTGTCCTTCCCAGTAAAGCTCGCACTGGCGCTCCTTGAGCAGATTGTCGGCGGTAAGGGCTACCGGCGGCAGACCGGCACGGTCACGCACCTTGTCAAAATACTGCTTGCCGTTGCACTCCACTCCGTTGAGCTGACACTCAGCCAGCATCAGGTAGGTATCGGCGAGACGGAACACCGGGAAATCGGCATTGCATATCTGTGTGCCCTGCTTCACGCCGGCGGTGTTGAGATAGTCTTCCTCGGTAGTGTAAGTGTACTTGATACACATGTAGCCGTCGGAGGTCACGTCATAATCATCAAGATTTTCGACACCGACATTAAACTGCCCTTCATAGATAAGACGACGCTTGTCGACGGGGTCAAATGCCAGTGAAAGTTCGGGACGCATGCGGTAGCCCGACCACACGGTCTGGCCGTCCACAACGGCGCCGAGGCTCATGAGCACCTCCTGAGGCACAGTCTCGATGTAGGCGCCTGCGGTGAGGCCGGTAGTACCGCCCCAAGTCTCCATCACGCCTATCTGTTGCGGAACGGCCCAGAGGATCTCTCCGTTACCTACATAACGGTCATTGGACGCACAGAAGAGATATTTATAAGTAGGAGCAAGACTGTTGATAGTCTCAAGTATCTTGTTGCATGCGGCGGCACACTCGCTCCACATGGGAGTGCCGGTATAGACGCCGGCGTTAAGATACAGCTTGGCAAGAAGCATGTAGGCGGCTTCACGCGACACGCGGCCGTAGGTCTGTGTGGCGGCGGGGCGTACATGGCCTTCGTTGATGACATTGGTCAAATCCTCGACAGTAGCGTCAAACAACTGCTTGCGGTCGTAGGTAGGAGGTGTCGCGCCTGTGGCGGTACCGGGCACCCACGGGCCGCGTCCGAAAAGGTCAATCATGCAGTAGTAGGCATAGGCGCGCAGCACCCGGGCCTCGGCTTTCATGGCCTCGACCTCTTCCTCGGGAAGCACGCCTTTGGCTTCATCGGCCTTGTCAAGAAACTCGGTGCACTGGCGCGCGGTGTAGAACTCGCGCGAGAAGGCCGCATACACCCACTCGTTGTCGTTAAGCCATGTGTTGAAGTTAAGAGCCACATAGCCGGGGTCGTTCCACTTGTTGGAAATAATGGCTTCGTCGGCGGTTATCTCCTGAAGATTCCAGTGGCAGCGGATGAATGTACCTGCACCACCGTCGGATGTAGACAGATTGCCTACATACAGAAAGCTGCCATACAGGCTGCCGAAATAACCGTTCCACTCATCGGCGGTGGTAAGTTCGGTCTTTGTATTGGGGTCGGTAGGAGTAAGGTTTAGATCATCCACACAGGATGTAAATCCCAACATGGAGAGTGCCACCGCACCTACAGTCATATATTTATATAATTTCATAATGATAAATCTGAATCTGTTAATGACTTTCGTATTATTTCATCTTAGAACGACGCTACAACACCAACCGAGAATGTCACAGGACGCGGATAAATGTTGTTGTCTATACCATTGAATACCTCGGGGTCAAGTCCTTTGTACTTTGTGATGACAAAAGGATTCTGTACGGCGCCATATAGACGCAGGCGCATCTGATTGTTGAGCAGTTCGGGCCAAGTATAGCCGATGGTTATGTTGTCACAACGCAGGAAGCTGGCATTACGCACAAAGTAATCGCTTGTGATAAGCTCAGTAGTACGTGTACTCTTCCATAGATATACGTTATTAAGCAGATTGCTCAGAGGAGCGGTGGCGGTAGCGGATATGAACGCATTGTTTGACTCATTGCGGTTATATACCCAGTTGCCGAAGCTTGCACGAAGCGAGAAGCCGAAGTCCCAGTTCTTGTAATTGAATGTATTCTGCCAGTTAAGGGTCACTGCCGGATCCTTGCTGTGATACAGATACTTGTCATCGGGTGTTATCTCGCCGTCGCCGTTACGGTCTACAAATACACCTTCGAGCGGTGTGCCGTCGGGGTTGTAAACCTGCTCATATACCCAGAAGCTGTAGGCGGGGAAGCCCTCCTGATGTTTCTGGACGTTTACACCGTTACCGATGCCGCCGGTAGTAGAGTCGGCTCCGTCGGCAAGACGTGTGATCTTGTTTTTGTTCCATGCCACGTTTATATTGCTTGACCAAGTGAAGTCACGCGTAACAACCGGGCGGGTAAGCAAATTGAATTCAAGACCTGTATTCTGAAGGTCACCGAGGTTGAGGTCACCGGCGTTTGACAGGTTGGAGCCGGCAGGATAGTTGGCGTAGGTCAACAGGTCCTTGGTCTTGCGGAGATACCAGTCGACGCTACCGCTGATGCGGTTGTTCAGGAACGCGAAGTCAAGACCAATATTCCATGTAGTTGTCTCCTCCCACTTAAGGTCGGCGTTGAACGCTGCGGGTGTAACGAGGAACTGGTTGTTGCCTCCTATCGGGTAACGCTCGTTAAGATTGTCGCTCACACCGTATATAGGCATATAGGGGAAGTAGATGTCGGGCAGATCCTGCTGACCGGTAACACCATAACCCAGACGGAGTTTAAGATCGTTCATCGTATTGCGTACACCCGACATGAAGTCTTCGTCGATAATACGCCAGCCGAGAGCCACGGAGGGGAAAGTACCCCAACGGTTATCCTTTGAGAAACGTGAAGTACCGTCGGCACGTACGGTTACGGTCAACAGATAACGTTCCATAAAACTGTAGTTGACACGTCCGAAGAACGACACGAGCTGATAGGGAGCGCTGAAATACTTGACGGGATTACGCATGTAGCCGGCATCGGCGGCGCCATCCTGCACACGTGAGAAGTTATGACCGCTCTTGCGGAATTTCTGCCAAGAATAACCTGCGGTGACATCAAGATTGGACTTGATGGCATCAAACTCCTTATTATAATTAAGGTAGAAGTCAAGAAGAAGGTTGTAACGCTTTTCATTGCGCTTGTTCCAAGTACCGTAACCGTCTTTCACCGGATCATTGGAGCCCGGCACATAATGGCCTGCACGGTAAGCGGCGGGTGAGAAAGGAGTATTGTAGTCTATCTCCTCACCGTGGCTGTAATCGTAACCGAGGTTAAGATTGGCGCGGAGTTCGGGGAGGAACGGCATCTTGAGGTCAAACTGAAGATTTCCTACCGACTGATACACTTTGGCGCTCTTGTGGTACTCGTTTATCATCGAGGCCGGGTTGAGCGAGGCAAGACCGTTGAGCGAAAGTCCGGTATCGGGACCGGCAAGACCGCCCGCGTTGGTGTAGGATGTGTAGTTGAGGAACGCATTGCCGTCAGGGTTGTAGACGGGCAGCGTGGGGTTGAAGCTGACGGCGCTGCCGAGAGCACCGCCCTCGTTGTAGCCGTTGTTGATATAGGCGCCCTTCACGTTGGCGCTTACCTGAAGCAGACCGTCAAAGAACTTCGGAGTAAGATTGATACCCATTGTAGCACGGTCCATTCGTGAAGTCTTGATTATACCGTTGTTGTTGGTATAGCTGACAGCCACACGATAAGGCAGGAAGCCTACGGTTCCGCCCACACTCAGGTTATAATCGCTCGACACTGTGGTACGCAATACCTCTTTCTGCCAGTCGGTGTTGTAGATGACGCCGTTCTGACCGAGAGCGGCCGCCTGATCGGAGTCAGCGCCGTAATAAGAGCGGATGAAGTCGGCATACTCATTACCGCTCATCATACTCATGGTCTTACGGGGAGTGTTTATATACATGTTGGCCGAGAAGTTTACCTGCGGTTTTCCGCTCTTACCCTTCTTGGTAGTTATGATGATGACACCGTTTGACGCACGGCTACCGTAAATGGCGGTAGCGGAGGCATCCTTCAGGATTGTCATTGACTCCACGTTCTCAGGAGCCACAAGACCGATAGGGTTGGAGCCTCCGGCCACATTGCCGCGCTCCATAGGCACACCGTCGATCACGATAAGAGGTTCATTGGAAGCTTTCAGTGATGCACCACCACGTATCATGATGTTGGCGCTACCTTGAGGACTACCGCCATCGGTCGTTACGACAACGCCCGGCGATGCGCCCACAAGCATATCCTGAGCCGAGGTAGCAAGACCGGCCTCGATTTCATCGGGCTTGATGACCGCTACCGAACCGGTGGCATCGCTCTTTTTCACAACGCCGTAGCCGATAGCCACGACTTCGTTAAGCACCACTGTGTTTTCTTTAAGCACGACATCGACGGTAGTGCGTCCGTCGACCGGTACTTCCTGTGTTTCGTAGCCTACATAGGAAAAGACAAGGACAGCGTCGGGCGCAACCGAAAGGGAGTAGTTACCGTCAATGTCAGTGGCGGTACCCGCGGTAGTGCCTTTGGCCATTACACTCGCTCCGATAAGGGGCTCTCCCGTGTTGTCAGCCACAGTACCTGTTACGGTAATATTCTGCGCGAGTGCCGGGAAGGAAAGACATAGAAGCATTACTGCCACAAGCCATGTCTTCCGGGTCATTTGAAAACAAATGTTCTTCATGCAAGAGTAGTTTAGTTTTACATTAATTATTTATCACTTTTTTTCTATATTAAATCACAGTAGACAAAGAGGGCTGACACGAAAGAAGACATATAGGTCGGAATCAGTTGCCACGCGCACGTGGGAACTGAAAGTGAAGTACTGCACTTTTTACCTTCACAATCCTGATTTCTAAATTCTTATCTAACTATCTTTATCAATCACAACTTCATATCATGCCTGAAAACTAAACATCATAGAAGTAAGCACTTGCAAATATAAGTCTTTTTAACTTCTATAACCATATATATTCCAAAAATATAAACGCGACAAGCAACTTTTAACAAATTTAACAAATTTCCATTAACAATAGTTATAGCAAATTAGTCCAATTGGACCAATTAGACTAATATGACCAATATCAATTAAACCGACGCTGTCAGAAAGGATAGCCTATGGCGAGGTGGAAGGCAAGGGAGTCCTTGAAGGAGCGCATGTTGTAGTAGCCGCTCTTGCCGGTGTCGTAGGGAGCGTGGATGCCGACACCGAGGTCGGCACGGAGCACAAGCATGCTTATGTCGAAACGCAATCCCACTCCTGTGCCGACAGCCAGATCCTTGAAGAATGTGCTGCCTTCGAGTTTTGAACCGGGACGCTCGGGGTCGTTCTTCAATAGCCATACGTTGCCGGAGTCAAGGAAGAGCGCTCCGTGAAGCGGACCCACTATCGGGAAGCGGTACTCGACATTGAATTCAAACTTAAAAGTACCGGTCTCGTCGAAGTTATTGTCGCGGTCGCCGGCAGGATGATAGCTGCCCGGACCGATACTGCGTACGGCAAACGCCCTGACCGAATTGGCGCCTCCCACATAGAACTGCTCGCTGTAAGGTACCTCGGCAGAGTTGCCGTAGGCATGGGCTATACCGCCGAACACACGTGTGACAAGCCAGCTGTCGCCGTGCAGACGCCTTGAGTACACGAGTTGCGCGGTGCCTTTGACAAACTGCGAGAACGGCATACCGAACAGACGCTTCTCGCCACGCACACCGCATGCGCGCCACAGAGTCCACATAAGATTGCCGGCCTCGGCCACTGAGGCCTGTACATTTATAGTATTGTCGCGGTTCATGGCGCGATCATAGATCATGGACCACCCTATCTGCGGTATGAACTGGTTGCGGAAGCTCAGTCCTACCGCCGGATTGGCTCCGATTATGGAGTCAAACAGTTCAGTGGTGCGTATCATCTTTATAAATGTCAGCTTCAGCGGAGTGAACGTATAGGTGAAGTATTTGCGCATCTGCCAGTCATAGTTCATCGAAGCGCTGAACTGGGCCATGTTGAAATAATGAGGTCGGTTGAGCAGGTCGGCATTGAGCGTGAAGCGCGTCCAGTTAAGATTGCGTCGCGACAGGCCTATGAAGCGCGGCAGAAGCAGACGCGGGAAAGCAAGCGAACTGTTGATACCGATCTCGTAGCTGTTGAATACAGAGCCGGCACTGCCGTGACCGGTCTGCCACTCATAGGCACCGGTAAGTCCTACCCTCAGTTGCTCGCCGCCGCCAAACAGGTTGCGGTTTGTCACCGACACAGTGACGCCCGGGCCTATGTAACTGTTTGACTTGGACGACACATTGGCCTCGATGCTTGCCTCATAGGGAGCATCGAACGTACACTCTATGGCCACATCGAGCGTAGGAGTGGACGAGGTCGTATCGGGTATGGCCTCGATGTTTATGTAGTTGAATATGCCGAGGCGCGACAGATAGGTCTGCGTGCGGTTCATATCGCGCACGGAGAAAGTCTTGCCCTCGCGGAAAGTGACACATCCGGGAATAAGTCCGGTGCGAAGTTTAGACGGCATCATCCTTATTATAGTGCCGCGACGCGTCACGGTTGTATCGGGAGTGCCGCCGCCTTGGTTGCGGTTTATGTATACGGTTATGTCGCCGGTACGGAAACGCCTTTGTGCGAATTTTGGAGTATTGCGCGCTATGGTCATACGCAGGGCTATGCGCTCTGGCGTAATCGTACTGTCGGCAAGGTACTCTATGTATTCGGGGCGGAAGAAGTAATAACCGAGGTTGCGCAGTGAATTGGTAATCTTCGTACGCGCCACACTCAGCGAGTCGGTAGAGTATCTGTTGCCCGGTTTAAGATAGGTCGAAGCGTGCGCCAGAGAGTCAATCTTATGATACAGATGGCACGTGTCGGGCAGAAACTCTATGGAGTCGAGCAGGTAGGCGGGACCGGTCTCTATTCTATACGATATCTTGGCTTTCTTCGGATTCTTCTTATTATATATGAGTTCATACGAAGCCGTGTTACGGAAATATCCGGAGTTGTCAAGCTCGTCCTCAATCATTTTGGTGCGCAGCTGAGGACGCACCTCGCTTATCAGCACGGGATCCTCGGCAAGTTTCTCGTATATCCAATGTTTGAAGCCCTTCTCGGGATTGGGCCAGTTATTGTACACCCAAAGTCCGAGAGGAAACGGATAGCGCCACTTCAGGGCCTTTATATAATTGTTGGGCGCCACGTCGACAGCCGTCTCGACCTTTGTCTTGACACTTCCCGGCACTTTCTCGTTATCGGCACCGACAATCTCGAGTTTCTTCACTCCGGTGTAGAGCACATCGTCGGGGCCGAGACGCTTTGTCGTCGAACATGACGACACAAGCGACACGACCATGACAACGGCAAACAGCCTGAAAAAACGGCGGAGAGTCATATTACTTCTTCGTGTCATCATCTTTATCTTTTACGTTAGCGGCACCGTCCTCGGGCGGTAGCGTCACAACAGGTTCCTCGGGCCGGCGCCCGAAGCGGAACAAATCACGGAGCGAGGCAAGCTTGCGTTTGTACACGAAGCCGACACCGGTCTGTATGACCTCGCCTTCAAGTATGCTTTCATAACCGACATGACGGAACAGCCTTATATACATGGAGCCGCTGCGATTGAGCATGTACTCAAACGATATGTCGTTTATGAGATTCTGCGAGAAGTTCTCGTCCATATTGGAGTCGGTGGAGTAGTTGCCGCCCACCACAATCTTGAAGCGGTCATTGAACAGCGACTTGCTCACCCTGTAGCTGTAGCTCGTAGTGGTCGAGGTGGCTCCTTCATAGGTGCGGTCGTACTGGTCGATACCGAACGATATGTCGACACCCTTTATCGTATTGGCCGCCCACGAATTAAGACGCGCCGTCAGGAACGAGAACAGCGGATTGCCGCTCAGATTGGCCGATGCCTTTGTGCCCGGTCCCGTATAGACGTTGTACAACAACAGGTTCATGGCCTGATTGGCTCTCTGCTCGGGACTCATGGTCTCGAGTTCGTTCTGTATGGTTATGTCGTCGTTGGTCGACAGGTCAAACGACACGTCCATGTTGCTTAACGTATTGGTGACGTTGAGCGACACTATGAAGTTGATAAGCCGCGAGTTCTGACCGCTTTCGGTGACGTTGGCTTTCATTGTGTCATGAGCGTGCAGATTGAGAATGGGATTCAGCATGTCGCCGTTGAAGGCTATGTAGCTGCCGCTCTCGAAATCGAAGTTTTTCTGCGACATCAACGGCGGAGTGTAGCGTACGAAGCCCTTGTCGATGTTATATCGTCCGGTCAGGCTCATGTCGCTGAAGGGCGACATATGGAAAGTAAGGTTGCCCGAGCCTTGTATAGACGCCTTGTCCTGTCCGTTGGCGCTTAAGTCGACATTTATCGTGGTACCCTGCGACACTATAAGACGCGCGTCGAGCATAAGAGCGAGCTCACCCGTAGGCACAGTGTCGGCATCGAGCACCGCCGCCGTGTCGGAGAACTGTACGAAGTGCACCATATCGTCATCGGTCACGCCGGCCGACAACGTGCTGGCCACCGTATTGACCACATAGGTGACATTGCTGCCTTCAAGGAGGTTGAGCGTGGCGTCGACACGCATGAAGCTCATGTTGCCTTTCACGTCAGCGTCAAGATCGATATATCCGCGGCCGTAAATGTCGTTGCCCTTGCCTCGCTTCGACCCGATAACCTGCATGTTGCGGGCTTTCATGTCGAGCGCTATCTTGGGCGATGTCAGATTATTTATATCGACCGTACCGTCAATATACAACGGATTATCGTTAAGACCCGATATCGTATAGCGGTCAAACTTCACTATATTGCTGTCAACCGGTATCTTCTCTTCCGAGAAACGGAATGCCGACCCTATCATGTCGACCGACACCGCAGTAGAATCGAAGTCGAGGTAACCGTTGAACAGAGGCGAAATCATAGTACCGGTTATGTCCATGCGCCCGTTGAGCATGCCGCTCAGCTTGGCCACACCCGGCGGCAGGAACGGGTTCACGATACGCAGCGGGAAGTGTATCATCGAGAAGTCGAGCATGAACGGATTGCTTGCCGTGCTGTCGTTGAGCGCACCCACCGCCGTAATGACCTTAATACTGTCAATCATCAGCGACGTCGAGGCCTTGACTACTCCCGAAGTATTGGTTGTAAGACCGACATCGAGAAGGAACGAGCCGACACGGTCGCGGCCGTAGGTAAGGTCGTCGAGCGACACGGCGCCACTGCCTTCTATCGACTTGGACTCGGCATCCCATCCGAGACGTATGTCGGCTCCGGCAACACCCTTGACCGGTGGAGCGAAGGGCGACAACGCGAGCCAGTCGGCAAGCTGAATGCCGGAAGCGTTGACAATAATGTCTTCCTGCGAGGATGAACCGTGTCCGTCATGCTCGGTATAGACCTTGAAGTGGCTGTCGCCGTTGGTCAGGGCGAGATTGGCGTCAATATGACGGGTAAGCAAGTTGTATGATATGAAATTCTCGTTGTTAAGCGACCAGTTTTTATAACCGATTATGGGGTCGAGCGGAGTCATGCGCAAAGTGAGCAACGAGTCTATGGAGGTGATGTTGAAACCGAGTTTGAAGCCGGTATCGCCCTTTATGTTGGACTGATTAAGGAACAATGCGAGGTTCTGGTCGGCAAGAAAGCCGGTGACATCAACATGGGCGAAACTGTCGAACGTGCCGGGCCGATTATTCATCATGGCACGATAAAGCAAGAACTTGCCGTGCTGCATGGCGCTGATGCCCACAGAATCTATACGTGTATCGCCGGCTTTTATACCTGTCACGGCACCGTTCAGATGAAAGAGCGAATCATTGTTTACGTTAAGCGACAATTGCCGGAACGAGGTCTTGGACGGAGCAAGGAAATCGCTTATTATGCTGTTGGCGCCCGAGTTGACCGACAAGACAAAATGCGGCAGCTCACGCTGTACGGAGTCTACGAATATACGGCGTCCAGCAATCTCCCGGTCAAGAACAGCCATGCCGGAGGCAAAACGGGCCGCCAGTGTGTCAACAGAACATCCGGCTATAAACTCGGCATGAAGCGACTCATTGTCAACCGACACGACAGTAAATGAGTCGGTGGCATCGACCGACGCATTTATCGACGGGGTGGCCACGGTGAGGTCGGGCATGCGCCACTCAAGATCGCCTATCGTCATGTCAGCGTCGTAATATCCTGCACCGGGGCGTAAATGTCCGCGGCCTTCGAGCGAGAACGAGCCGCGCGACTCGGTCGGCGACAGATTAAGGGCCTTCAGATCAAGATTGCGTACATCGCCTTCGAAATTCATTATATAATCATCGTCGGCTATATTTCCGGTCACCGACAGGTCAAAGTTGGCATCATGGTTCATTGACAGAAGCCCCGCATCGACATAACCGGTGTCGAGGCTCGCCCAGAGCCTTATGTCAGAGTACTTGATTTTCTGATACTCGGCCGAAGTGATGTCGACGACAGCGTCAATGGAGGTCTTGCGTGAAAACGGCGAGTAACCTCGTCCGGTGACCTTTGCATCGGCCGTTATATCGCCGATTCCCATCTCGGGCAGAAATGAGCTTACGGGGAACTCACGCATGGCCATGTCCACGTCATAGCTCTCCACACGGCCGTTCCAGTCGGCATCGAGCAGAATGCTTCCGGCTCCGGTAACAGCTTTCAGATTGCCCTTTATGGCTCCCCGGTTCATGTCGACATACCCGTCAAGCTTCACCGGAGGCAGATTGACCTGCTTGGCCAGTTTCGCCTCAAGAAGAGTGGGCTTGACAAAGTTGACGTTTTTAAGATTGCCGTCTATGTTCACGTGGCCGCCAAGATTGTCAGGCGACATCATATTGCGCACATCGCCATTGACCGACACATTCATATAACCGGGCAACGCCGCCTCAAGACGTTCGATGGAGAGGTCGCCGACAGTGCCTTCGATATCGGCGTCCACGGTCATGTCATTATACCTGGGCACACCCTTCAGCACAGGGGCCATGGAGGGGAGCATCAGTTCGAGGTCGGGTATGCCTATACGGGCCATAGCGCGCAGCTGCAAAGGCAGCCGGGGATTTGACGCAAGATCGCCCATGCCCATAAGCGCATTGAATTTTATAGTGGAGAACAAAGTCGATATGTCGAACCGCTCGACCCGCATAGCGGTCGTATCCATCGAGAACCGGCCCGATGCCTCCAGCTTGACGCCACAACGTTCTACAGCGGCAAGACGACGGAGCGGCACCACGATATTCACTCCTTTATTATAAAAAGAATCGACCTGTATGTTTATGTCATCGGCCTGCAGATAGTTCATGTCAAGACCCGGCTGAGGGACGGCCCCGCGCACGGCATATAGGGCGCTCCGTGCCGTAAGGCTTACAGTATCGCCGGTTATGGTCCACATAAGACTGTCGGGAGAGGGTGCGGCATCAGCTGCCGGAGCCAGAGAATCGGCCGGATGAGCGGCAAGGTACTCGGGCGACGGAGTAAGATAAGCGGCTGTCACGCTATCGACAGTCAGCGCACCGGCATGAATACGGCGGGTAGCCATGTCGACCAGTCCGTCACGAAGCACAGCCAAAGGCACATTCGCACCGAGCGAATCTATCGTCGGCAGCATAGCCATACGGTAATTGATGTCGCGCAGCTCTATGTATGCGGCTTTTATTGTCAGTGGAGCCGACGATGCGGAATCGGACGGAGTGGCGGTTGTGTCATTGCCGTTAAATACCAGCGACACGTCACCTCCGTCAAGTATGGCGCGGCTCACATCGATACTTGAATGTTTCAGGTCATATGACGAAGGGCTGAGGTCGAACCGCTTCACATCGGCGGTAAGATACATGGCCGAGTCAGGAGTACCGAGCCGATAAGCCACATCCTCGAAGTGCCCGTCAACTCTTATGTCAAGCGATAAGAGCGGAAGCATCTCGACATTAAGCGACGCACTGCGGGCATTGACCATAGTATCGCCCGGAGCCGGTATGACACGGACACCGCCGAGCTCGATCCTTAGCGGCCACCTCAGCCTGAAACGGTCGACGTCAATGACCATGCCCGATGACTTGGCGACCTCCTTCAGCGCTATATCCTTAGCAAAATCCTGAACAAAAGGAACATACAGCAAAGCGGGCACCGACAGCAATACTATCAGCGTCCACATAAGTACCTTCAGCACTCGTCTTATAACGGTATTTTTTATAAGATGTCCCACAAAAAATAAATAGTCGTTTCGAAAAATATAACATAAAGTTACGTATTTTGGTTTTAACATTTGCTAAACTTGGACATATAATTTTTTTAATCTCATGTCATGTAGTATCTTTGTGCAAAATTTTTATCAGAAAAAGGCCAATCCAAGTTGAGACACTCTCATCTATATATTGTAACCATCGTACTGCTATGCGCCATATCAGCCTTAGCATCGGGGTCGCCCAGCCGTCAGCATGCCGATAGCGTGCCGGCCGCACACGACCTTATAACCGGCGACACAGACAGCCTCAATATCGACTCGACCGTTGCCCTTGACGCGGCCGACCTGCATCGGCGCATTCTTGTGAGCGATATGGACTCCGACTCCGTAGCCGAAGTGTTTAACCGTGACGAAATGCCGCAAGGCCCGCGTAAATCGCGGATCGTACGCCAGAAAGTAGACCTTGACAACGTGGTCAACTTCGCATCCAAAGACTCCATGATACTTATAGGACGCAACAGCGCCTACATGTACGGCGACGCCGAGCTGACCTACGGCGACATGAAACTTACGGCAGCCGAGGTGTCAATGGATATGGCGACCAACAACGTGCACGCCATAGGACGTCCCGACTCGGTGGGTGAATTGACCGGAACCCCGGTGTTTACCGACAAAAGCGGCGAATACGAGTCGCAGACAATGAACTACAACTTCAAGTCGCAACGCGGTTTTATAACCGATGTCATCACCGAGCAGGGCGAAGGTTATCTGACCGGCGGACAGACCAAGAAGATGGAGAACGGCGAGTATTACCTGCGCAACGGACGCTACTCCACCTGCTCCGACCATGAGCATCCCCACTTCTATTTCCAGCTTACCAAAGCGAAGGTAAAACCCAAAAGCAACATAGTGACCGGGCCGGCCTACATGGTGCTCGCCGGGCTTCCGCTTCCGCTCGCGGTGCCCTTCGGTTACTTCCCCTTCTCCGAAAAATACTCTTCGGGTATAATATTCCCTACATTCGGCGATGATTATAACCGAGGTTTTTACCTAAGCAACGGCGGTTACTACTTCGCCATAAACGACAACATAGACCTTGCGCTTACCGGCGAACTTTACACCAAAGGGTCATGGGGTCTGTCGGCCCAGTCGAGCTACGTGAAACGCTACAAATACTCGGGCAGTTTCCATGTAAGCTACCTTAATACCATATATGGCGAAAAAGGCAGCCCCGACTACTCCAAGCAGACCAACTTCCAGATACTCTGGAATCACTCGCAGGATACGAAGGCCAACCCCAACATGAGCCTATCGGCAAGTGTGAACTTCACGACGAGCGGTTATACGCGCAATGACCTCAACAGCTACTACAGCAACTCGTTTACCGAGAACACCAAGAGCTCTACCGTCAACATGACCTACCGCATACCCAATTCAAAATGGTCATTCTCGACGACAGCCAACATAGCACAGCGTACACAGGACTCAACGTTGGCCGTATCGTTCCCCAACCTTACAGTGACGCTGTCGCAGGTTTACCCGTTCAAGCGCAAACGTGCAGTAGGCAAAGAGCGCTGGTATGAAAAGATAAAGCTATCCTACTCCGGAATTTTCCAGAACTCGCTCACGGCCAATCAGGATGAGTTTTTCCAGAAAAGCCTCATAAAGGACTGGCGTAACGGTATGAAACACTCAATACCCATTTCGGCCACGTTCAATATGTTCAAGTACATAAACGTCACTCCCTCACTCCGTATCGACGACCGCATGTATACCTCAAAAGTAAGGCGGCAGTGGGACCCCAACGCGTCGGCCGAGGTCATGGATACGACCTATGGCTTCTACAATGTGTGGGACTTTCAGGCATCGGTGTCGCTCGACACCAAGCTGTACGGCTTCTACCAGCCCATGAAGTTTCTCGGCGACAAAGTAAAGATGATACGCCACGTGCTCACCCCGTCCATATCATTTTCGGGTGCGCCCGACTTCGCGTCGCCGTTCTTCGGCTACTATGACCAGTACCAGTATCAGAACAGCGCGGGCGAAACCGTGACAAAAAAATACTCGATGTTTCCCAACGCGCTCTTCGGCGTACCCGGACAGGGGCGCTCGGGCATACTGAGTGTGTCGTTGGCCAACAACCTCGAGATGAAGGTCAAGTCCAACGACAGTATCGGCGAAAAGAAGATATCGCTTATCGAGAACCTATCCATATCGCAAAGCTACAACTTCGCCGCCGACTCCATGAACTGGAGCAATATCAACACATCGTTGCTGCTGCGTCTCGTCAAGAACTTCAACCTGAACCTGTCGGCGACATGGGATGTGTATACATACCAGCTCAATTCGGCGGGCAATCCGGTACGTGTCAACGTACCACGCTGGAAAGCCGGCAAAGGCATAGGACGTCTGTCAAGCACGGGTACTTCATTCTCCTACACGTTCAACAACAACACCTTCAAGAAGAAAGACAAAAAAGACCGTGACAAAAATTCCGGCAACCGCGACAGCGAAAGAGAGGAAGACGACTATGATGACGAAGGCGACAACTTCTCGGGCCGCAACACGGCACGGCGTCGCGACGAAGAGGACCGCCAGATGGAGGTGGGCGACGGTGGATATATGAAATGGGAGGTGCCGTGGAGCCTTACATTCAATTACTCGATAAACTACGGCTACGGCGAATTCAACAAAAAGAAGATGGAGTATGACCCGCGCATAACACAGAACCTGAGTTTCTCGGGCAACATACAGCCGACCAAGAACTGGAACTTCGGCTTCAGCGCCAGCTACAACTTCGACACCCACAAGATAGCCTATATGAACTGTAACATATCGCGCGACCTGCACTGCTTCACCATGACGGCGAGCTTCGTACCGGTAGGTCCGTACAAGAGTTACAACTTCCACATATCGGTCAAGTCATCGCTGCTTCAGGATCTGAAGTATGACAAGCGTTCATCGCAGTCCAACGGCGTCAACTGGTATTAATCAACAAGCAACATGATAGAACGCATCATAATAATAGACAACGTCGACCCGGTCAGCTTCTACGGCATAAACAACTGCAACATGCAGCTGATAAGGGATCTTTTCCCAAAGCTGCGCATGGCTGCACGGGGCCAGATAATAAAAGTGATCGGCGATCCGGAAGAGACCGCAAACTTTGAAAAGAAGATAAAGGAACTCGAAGCCTATTGTGCACAATACAATAAACTTACCGAGGATGTAATACTTGACATAGTCAAAGGCACCGGTGCAAAAGAGGTAAAGACCGACAATGTCATAATATTCGGCATCAACGGCAAGCCAATATCGGCACGCTCCGCCAACCAGCAGCTGCTCGTAAACTCCGTCATAAACAACGACCTTACATTTGCCCTCGGGCCCGCAGGCACAGGCAAGACATACGTAGCCATAGCGCTGGCCGTACGTGCGCTTAAAAACCGCGAAGTGCGCAAGATAATACTCTCGCGTCCCGCTGTAGAGGCCGGCGAGAAGCTCGGCTTTCTTCCCGGCGATATGAAAGACAAGATAGACCCCTATCTTCAGCCCCTGTACGATGCACTTGAGGACATGATACCCGCCGCGAAGTTAAAGGAGTATCTTGAAAGCAATGTCATACAGATAGCTCCGCTCGCCTTTATGCGCGGACGCACCCTTAACGACGCCGTGATAGTGCTCGACGAAGCACAGAACACCACCACCCACCAGATAAAGATGTTTCTTACCCGACTGGGCATGAACGCCAAAATGATAATAACCGGCGACATCACACAGATTGACCTGCCGCGTACGGTAAGTTCCGGTCTTGTACAGGCGCTTAAGGTACTGAAAGGGGTGCCCGGCATAGGCATGGTGGAGTTCGGCAAAAAAGACATAGTGCGCCATCAGCTCGTACAGCGTATAGTCGAAGCCTACCAGAAGTGGGATGACATGAAGAAAGAAGAGGGTGCCGGCGAACGGCACGATAACGGAAACCAATAATTCAAATCAAATATATCGCAATGGCCAAGACTCTAACTCAGACCGATTTCAACTTTCCGGGGCAGGACAGTGTATACCACGGCAAAGTACGTGATGTCTACGACATCGACAACGACCTCATGGTAATGGTGGCAACCGACCGTATATCGGCATTTGACGTGATACTTCCCAAAGGCATCCCCTACAAGGGACAGGTGCTCAACCAGATCGCGGCAAAATTTCTCGACGCTACCGCCGATATAGTACCCAACTGGAAACTCGCCACTCCCGACCCCATGGTCACCGTGGGACTGAAATGCGAGGGTTTCCGTGTTGAGATGATTATCCGCGGCTACCTGACCGGCAGTGCGTGGCGCGAATACAGCGCCGGCATGCGCGAATTGTGCGGAGTGAAACTGCCCGACGGCATGAAAGAAAACGAACGCTTCCCCGAGCCCATCATAACCCCGACCACCAAAGCCGAGGCCGGACATGACGAGAACATATCGCGCGAAGAAATAATAGCACAGGGCATAGTCAGCAAAGAAGACTACGAGACGATGGAGCGCTATACACGCGCACTGTTTAAGCGCGGAACCGAGATAGCGGCTGAAAAGGGGCTCATACTTGTCGACACAAAGTATGAATTCGGCAAACGCGACGGCAAAGTATACCTCATCGATGAGATACACACTCCCGACTCATCACGCTACTTCTATGCCGACGGTTACGAGGAGCGTTTTGCCAAAGGCGAACCGCAGCGCCAGCTCTCCAAGGAATTTGTACGTCAGTGGCTTATCGAACACGGCTTCATGGGCAAGCCCGGACAGCAGGTTCCCGAAATGACCGATGCCTACTGCGACTCCGTGAGCGAACGCTACATCGAACTGTACGAGCACATAACCGGCGAGCCGTTTGTAAAGACCGACGAGACCGACCTTGCCGAGCGCATCAGAAAGAATGTGGAGAACTACCTCGCTTCACGCAAATAACACGACAGTAACCAATGGAAGTAAAAGCCGAAAAAATCAACCCGTACGGCGATGACCGTTGCAAGACCGAGCAGGTTAGAGAGATGTTTGACTCTATCGCCCCGGCCTACGACTTCATGAACCGTATGATGACTTTCGGCATTGACAAATTGTGGCGGCGGCGCGCAGTCAACATGCTGCGCCGCCGGGCGCCGCAACACATACTCGATGTGGCCACCGGCACCGGCGACCTCGCCCTGCTCATGCACCGTCGGCTTCACCCCGACAGAATAACCGGCATCGACCTGAGTGAGGGCATGATAGGCATAGCCCGCAAAAAAGCTGAAAACGCGGGCGCGGAAGCACACATACGCTTCATGACCGGCGACTGTCTCGATCTGCCTTTCGCACAGGAAGTATTTGACTGCATAACCGTGGCATACGGAGTACGCAACTTCGAGCACCTCGACCGCGGCTACCGCGAGATGTACCGCGTGCTTTCACGCGGCGGCATGCTTTGCGTCATAGAACTGTCCACTCCCGTCTCTCCCCTCGTAAAACCCTTTTACAACTTCTACACCAACCACATAATCCCCGCAGTCGGACGTCTTGTGTCGCACGATGTGCGCGCCTACAGCTACCTGCCCGAAAGCATAGCCGCTGTACCGCAAGGCGATGACATGCTCCGGCTCATGCGCGATGCCGGCTTCACCGACTGCCGCTTCCGCCGCTTGACTTTCGGCACCTGCACCATCTACACCGCCGTGAAATAACGCTTCAGCCCTGACAACGCCTGACTTATTTACAACCTCATTATCATTCCTCCCCCATGACTACCCGAACCCCGTCAGTCAGAGTATTCATATCCTCTACGTTCCGCGACATGAATGCCGAACGCGATTACCTCAACTCCTTTGTTTTTCCCCGCATAAAAGAATACTGCTCCCGACGATACCTCGACTTCACGCATATCGACCTGCGCTGGGGTATCCCCGAAGAGGACAGCCGCAACGGTCTCGTGTTGACCACATGCATGGAGGAAATCGACAATTCCCGACCGTTTTTCATAGGAATACTCGGAGAGCGTTACGGTTGGACGCCATCGCTCGGCGAACTTGACGCTTTGCGCCCTGCTGTAGAAAGCCAGCGCCAATGGCTTACCGACAAAATCAATCAAAGAGCAAGCATTACCGAGATGGAGCTTGAGTACGGTGTGCTCCGCGACATGAACATGCCTCATGCATGCTTCTTCATAAAGCGTCCCGACGACGATATACCCAAAGAGTTCAAAGAGGCTGAAGGCTCCGACGCATCACAACGGCTGAAGTCGCTCAAGACCAAGATAAAAGGTCAGACAAAATATCCTGTACATGACTACTCCAAGCCCGATGAACTCGGCGCAACATTATATGACGAATTAATAGCCATGATTGAGGCGGAATATCCGTCCTCCGACAACGACCGTGAGACAGCTGTCATCTCCCGACATGAATATGCTCTCGCCACCAAGTCACAGACACTTTTTGACCTGTCAAACACACGGGGCTTCTTTGACCGGTGGATAAAGGAAGGGAAGCGAGTCCTTCTGCTACAGGGACCGTCCGGGTCAGGCACTTCATGGGCACTCGCCTACTGCACGGCCGACCTGCGCAAAGTCTACAGCGACAACAAGATATTATACTACGACTTCGAGTGTGCCAATCCGTCACTCGCCCCGATGGATGACTTCCTCGAGTTCATGTCGTTTAATCAATGTCGGTTGCCCGCCGACGAATGGAACATGGTAGCTATTGACAACTGCTCAATGTTGACCGAAGATGAGGTGACACGTATGATACATTGGATTGACTCTGCAGGAGCCAACACCCATATAGTAATCGCAGCCGCCAATCAATCACCACTTGCTCTTTCACTTACATTTAATCTCAAAGGACCCAATATCAACTTTAATCCATTACCGGTCAAACTGCGCCGGCAGTTTATCGACAACTATACCCGAAAATACAGCAAACGTCTTACCTCGGAACAGATTGACGCACTTGCCAACGGCAAAAGCGGCAATTACCCTACCGCATTGAAAATGAGTCTCAATGCAGTAGTAAATTACGGGCTAATGGAAGGGCTTGACGATTTTATAAAGGGAATTGCCAAAAACGAACAAGATTTTTTATTCTATGACCTTATACGCAAAGGCGACAGGCTCTTCTCGTCGGTAAACCTGCGAAAAGAGTATTTCCAAGTCACCTCGGCCCTGTCACTGGCTCCCTGCGGGCTATCGGAGCAAGACCTGCTCGGCATCTTCGACATACCGCAGTCCAAATGGGCTGTGATAAAACCCTATGTCCTGCAGTTCTGCAAGGGTAACTCCCGACGCCTGCAGTTTATAAACAGCCAGTGGTATCATCAGATGGACATGTACTGGAGTACCAATATCAGAGCCGCGCTTGGATTAAAAATGGTTTGTTCCATTCTTAATGACCGCGATATGTTAATAAGAAATGCCGATACAGTCGTAGCCACATTGTATAATATATGGCGTCTGCCATTCGATGACATGGATTCGCCGGCGCGCGTAAAAGAGATAATATACAAATGCGCTACCTCTCCTGATATCGTACTGCAAATTAGCAATAACCAATTAGATAACCTCTGGCTTTTAGCAAAGATATTGAAATTTCAGTTCAATGGACAACCCGAAGAATCTTTCGGCAAAAGCTATTACAAACTTCCCCATGCAGAGGCAGAAAAGTATTGCAAAAAACAGGCTATTGTCAATATAAGTAACAATCGATGCGATAAGGCCGCCTATTTTTTACGTCTTGCAGCAAAAACCGTTGGAAACATATCACCTGATGATGCCGTACTTCTTAATGCTGAGGCTCTTCTCGAAGAAGGCAAGGCAAAATCAGCCATAGGCCTTTTGGAACAATCGGGAGTACTACCGGCAAGACATGGACTTATAGGACTCTTTTCCCGAAAGAGCGATAAATATTCGCCACTCACCGCTATGCGCGCCTACCTGCTGATGATTAAAGCCTACACTCTTCGTCAAGAGCTCAGCAAGGCGATATCAACATTCCGAAAATACCTTGATTTAGCAGAAGCAGAAACCGTATCCACTGATGAGATGAAATCAGTCCACATGGCACTACTGTGTGAATACATCGGCATACTTAGCCAATACGGTGACTCTGACTGCATCAACGAAGCGATAAAATTAAGCAATGACATTGCACAGGACATCGCAAATCTGGGCATAGACAATCAACTCGTTTACAAATTTATGTGGGCCAAAGCTGTTAGATCATGGCGCAAATCGGATTGGAAAGCACTTTATAAAGACATCTACTGGTGCCAGATTGCAGCGAGATTATGCTTCGGAATGAGATCATATCAGTACGGACGCGCATATACGCTTGCCACATACACTCATTACAAGATACATGGCGAACTGCCCGACGATCCTAACGGATCCGCTATGCAAAACACCTATAGAATACGAGATTATTTACGAACAATCAGCATAGCAGACTCTGAAGAAATTGACAAAAGAGTAAATCAGTCATTGTTGGAAGACAATAAAGTCTATGATAACTTATTGGTCGAATTAAAGCATTCTATACCGGGTCTTAAGTTTGGATAACAGGAGTATCTCACGAATCGCGACACCACGAATTAAAGTTAGGACATTTCTATTGCATTTTTTGCATAAAGCGGTTATTATTGTTAACTTTGCGTAACACTAATTTCATTAATCGGAGCAATATGTCACTATCCAAGTTCAAGTTTATCCCGTTTCTATTAGTATTTGCATTATATCCGGCTTTTGCAAGCTCACAGCAACAGGAACCGGTGGATCCGCGATTGCTCGACTTGCTGGAAATTGAAGAATCGGAGGAAGAGCCCGACTCGGTCATAATCATCGAGGAGGAATACAATCCTTTTGCCGACTTCCTTACCGACACGATTGACGAAATGCCGATTATAAAGGAGTTACCACTCATACCGGAGTCGGATCTGCCGCTTATCACTTACATGCCGGTAGTGTTTGACTATGCCGAGTATATCGACACAATAGCGGTGACCGACCCGTCGCCCATCCTCGCGTCAGAAAACAGCTCCCTCGACTGGCTCACCATCGAGGCCGACCGTCACCGCCGCTTCCGCGACATAAAGCGGCACTACATGATAAACCATCCGCAGTATGTCAAGTACAATATCATGACCCTGCCGGCTCCGCCAAAGCAGTACAAAGCCACCGTCGATCCGTCGCAGTCGACAATCATCATATCGGAAGTAATAACACTTGACAACAAACTCAAAGAGCCCGACACTCAGATTGAGATCGAACGCCGCCACTGGCTGCACAACTTCTCGGCAGGTCTGCAGTTCTCGCAGGCCTACATAAGTCCCAACTGGTATCAGGGCGGCAACAACAACGTTAACATGATAGGCAACGTAAGGTGGAACGTGAAACTTAACGATAAATTTCACCCCAACCTTATTGCCGAAGCCACGACACAATACAAGCTCGCCATATCAAGCGCTCCCAACGACTCCGTACACAACTACCTCATCAGCGAGGATCTGTTTCAATTCAACGGCACCTTTGGCGTAAGAGCTATAAACAACTGGTACTACTCGGCCAACGCCATGTTCAAGACCCAGTTCTTCAACAGCTACAAGAGCAACTCGCGCGACCTGAAATCGGCATTCCTCTCGCCCGGAGAGCTGAACGTCGGTCTCGGTATGACCTACAGCAAGGAAAACAAGCCGAAGCGCTTCCGCATAGAAGTGTCTATCTCACCGCTGTCATACAACATGAAGATGTCGACCAACAGCAGGATAAATGTCACCAATTTCGGCATAAAAGAAGGCCACCGCACCATAAGCGAGGTCGGTAGCAACGCCGAGATGAAGATGACATGGAACATCATGTGGAATATAACCTACAACTCGCGCATATTCCTCTTCACCGACTACGACTATGCTCAGGGCGACTGGGAAAACACCCTCAACTTCTCGATAAACCGCTATCTGTCGACGCAGCTCTACGTACACCTCCGTTACGACTCAAGCCGCGACAAGGTAGATGACTCCCGCTGGAGCAAATGGCAGCTGAAAGAGATTCTCAGCTTCGGTCTGCAATATCAGTTCAAGACCATCTAAAAGGCGTCAGCCTCCCCAATCATGCGCATCCTCTCCATCCTCATCATTCTCGCCATTGGCATAGGCAACGCACATGCCGCCCGTCCGATACACGGCGGCTACTATGACCGCGACAGTGTGGAAGCTCGTCTACGCACCTTGCCGCTACATATAATAGAAGGCATATGGCAATTCCCAAGCGACGGGGCGACTGTAGTAATCGAACGCAGCCGGCATGACGGCCCGATGACCGACGAAGCCGTGACATACAGCATTACGCTTCTCAAATCGCCCATGCGCTCGCTTCTTCCGGGCACGGAAATGGGCACACTTAAACCGACGGCCAAACGCGGGGTATACTCCGCAGTACTGTACACCGACACCGACGGCGGCCAACGCCTGCTGAAGCCCAAAAACTTCACACTGACCCTTAACGATGACGGGCATCTCAGCTTCCATAAACACGGCTCAAGCATAAAAGTAAGCATATGGAGGCTCCTGCCCTACGTATCGCGTCTCGGCATAAGAGTCCACAACGACAAGCCTCGCGACCTTGACGGCTGCGTCCGCGTATTCCCCATGTCAAAAGACGGGCCTGTCGAACCGCGTTATCTTTAAACATATCATCCATACCATGAAATCAATACTGTCACTTCTCATAATAATATTGTCCGTGACGGCATACGCCGACAACCGCACACGTACGACCCGGCGCCACCTTAAACCGATCATAGCGGAAGAGACAACCGACACCTTGCGACAGGCCGAACTGATGACGGCGGGAAGCCCCGACAGCCTTTCGATAAGCGGTTATGACAAACCTCTGCGCTCTACGCGCGAGACATTTTTCCTGACCAACCGCCACGGCAGTCCGCTGCACGCCATAAAACTGCACATAACGTACTACACGATGGGCGGCGAGATGCTGCACAGCCGCGACATAACCATAGACACACCGATACCTCCGGGAGAGACGCGGCAAATAAGCACATCGTCATGGGACCGGCAGAAAGCATATTATTATATAGGTACGCGCGTGACCCCGCGCTCGGCAAAAGCCATCCCCTACTATCCGAAAATCGACATTGGCTCCGTATTGTTACTACCCCGAAAATAATATTGTAAATCATACAATAACGTTATCATACCTCATACAATAACGCCGATTTTCTTATTGTACGCATAAAGATAACTATCTTACGCCAAAACAATGTTTTATAACATGTATTAAAAATTTGTTTTATTAAAATCCAATTACTAAATTTGCAGCACTTAACTAACAATACCACATAACAGTGCTCGACCCTCACTCAACGGCGCCATTGGCCAACAATCACATATCCGTCGACTGCGTTGTCGTCGGATTTGACGGCGAACAGCTTAAAGTGCTGCTCGTAAACCGCCACGGCGAAGAAGACGGGAAAGAGTACCATGACATGAAATTGCCCGGAAGCCTGATATATCAGGATGAGGACCTTGATGAAGCAGCCCGCAGGGTATTGTTTGAACTGACAGGGCTTAAAAACGTAAGTCTGCTCCAATTCAAGGCGTTCGGCTCAAAAGACCGCACAAGCGACATTCGCGACGTACATTGGCTCGAACGGGCACAAAACGCCAAAGTAGAACGCATAGTGACCATCGGATATATGGCGCTGGTAAAAATCGACCGCACCCTCGACTCGTCGCTTGACGAGCATCAGGCATCATGGGTGGCGCTTTCCGACATAAAAGAGCTTGCCTTTGACCATAATCTCATCGTTAACGAAGCCACACGCTACATACGTCAGGTAGCCGACGCTCAGCCGTCGATACTCTTCGAGCTGCTGCCGCGTAAATTTACAGCCGCACAGCTGCGAAGTCTGTACGAGGTCATCCACGACCGCAGCATCGACGTGAGAAACTTCCACAAAAAGATAAGCATGATGGACTATGTGGTACCCCTCGAAGAACGCCAGCAGGGAGTGGCTCACCGCGCGGCACGCTATTACAAATTTGACAAAAAAATTTACAATAAAAACAGACGATAACCAATCATCAAAACTTAAACCATTATGTATTTATTAGGTTACGACATAGGTAGCTCTTCAGTAAAAGCGAGTCTGGTAGACGCGACTACGGGCAAGTGCGTATCATCGGCATTCTTCCCGAAAGTCGAAGCCGAAATCATCGCTATAAAACAAGGCTGGGCCGAGCAACATCCCGACCAGTGGTGGAAGCATCTCAAACAATCGACTCAGGCCATACTGGCGGAGTCGGGCATTGACCCCAAAGACATAAAAGCCATAGGCATATCCTATCAGATGCACGGATTGGTGTGCATCGACAAGGACCGCAATGTACTGCGTCCCGCCATCATATGGTGCGACTCCCGCGGCGTACCTTATGGCGAAAAAGCATTCAACGAGCTCGGCGCCGAGAAGTGCCTGAGCCACATACTCAACTCACCGGGCAACTTTACCGCTACGAAGCTCGCATGGGTCAAGGAAAACGAGCCGGAACTTTTTGAGAAGATCGACAAGATATTGCTGCCGGGCGACTATATCGCCATGCGGCTAACCGACAGGGTATGCACTACCGTATCAGGACTCTCGGAAGCCATGCTCTGGGACTTCAAGACCGGCGCAGTGGCCGACTTCCTGCTCGAATACTTCGGCTTCAGCTCATCAATAATACCGGAAATCGTGCCTACATTCGCCATACAGGGCTACGTAACAGCCGAAGCAGCCGCCGACCTCGGCTTGGCCGAAGGCATACCGGTAGCATACCGCGCCGGCGACCAGCCTAACAATGCGCTGTCGCTTAACGTATTCAATCCCGGAGAGATAGCATCTACCGCCGGCACGTCGGGAGTGGTATACGGTGTAAACGGCGAAGTCAACTATGACACAAAATCGCGCGTAAACACCTTTGCCCACGTCAATCATACAAACGACAACACGCGTCTTGGCATTATGGCATGCATAAGCGGCACGGGCATACTCAACTCATGGATGAAACGCAATGTCGCTCCCGAAGGGATAAGCTATCCTGAAATGAACGACCTCGCGGCACAAGTGCCCATAGGCAGCGAAGGCGTAACCATACTTCCTTTCGGAAACGGCGCCGAACGTGTGCTTCAGAACCGAGAGATAGGCAGCTCCATTCATGGCGTAAACTTCCTTCGCCATAACAAGGCCCACCTTGTCAGAGCCGCTCAGGAAGGCATTGTATTCTCTTTCCAGTACGGGATAGAAATCATGGAAGCGCTCGGCATGGATGTGAAGAAGATACACGCCGGACACGCCAACATGTTCCTCAGCCCTCTCTTCCGCGACACACTTGCGGGAGTAAGCGGAGCCACAATCGAGTTATTTGACACCGACGGTTCGGTAGGTGCGGCTAAAGGCGCAGGCATGGGCGCAGGCATATACGCTGACAACAACGAAGCCTTCGCCACTCTCGACCGCATCGAGATTATCGAGCCCGACAACGCCAACCGTCAGGCTTATCAGGACGCCTACGGCCGCTGGAAAGAGCGCCTCGAAATGTATCTACACCAATAAACAATAAACAACATTAATAAACATCTAAAACATTAAAATTATGGCAACAAAAGAGTATTTTCCCGGGATAGGTAAAATCAAGTTTGAAGGCAAAGACAGCAAAAATCCGTTGGCTTACCGCTACTACGACGCAGAAAAGGTAATCCTCGGCAAGAAGATGAAAGACTGGCTGAAATTTGCCATGGCATGGTGGCACACTCTTTGCGCTGAAGGCGGCGACCAGTTCGGCGGCGGCACAAAGAAATTTCCGTGGAACGAAGGCACCGACGCAGTTGAGATAGCAAAGCAGAAAGCCGACGCAGGCTTCGAATTCATGCAGAAGATGGGTATCGAATACTTCTGCTTCCATGACATAGACCTCGTAAGCGAAGGCAACTCTGTAGAAGAATACGAGAGCAACCTCAAGGCTGTCGTTGCATATATTAAAGAAAAAATGGCCGAAACCGGCATAAAGAACCTTTGGGGCACAGCCAACGTATTCGGCAACGGCCGCTATATGAACGGTGCAGCCACCAACCCCGACTTTGACGTCGTAGCACGCGCTGCCGTTCAAATCAAGAACGCCATTGACGCCACTATCGAGCTCGGCGGTACAAACTATGTATTCTGGGGTGGCCGCGAAGGCTACATGTCACTGCTGAACACCGACCAGAAGCGTGAGAAAGAGCACTTGGCCATGATGCTTACCATAGCCCGCGACTACGCCCGTTCAAAAGGCTTCACCGGCACATTCCTCATCGAGCCCAAGCCCATGGAACCCTCCAAGCACCAGTATGACGTAGACAGCGAAACCGTAATCGGCTTCCTCAAAGCTCACGGTCTTGACAAGGACTTCAAGCTCAACATCGAGGTTAACCACGCCACTCTCGCCGGCCACACATTCGAGCACGAACTCGCAGTAGCCGTTGACAACAATATGCTCGGTTCTATCGACGCAAACCGCGGCGACTACCAGAACGGCTGGGATACCGACCAGTTCCCCATCGACAACTACGAGCTCACTCAGGCCATGATGCAGATCATCCGCAACGGCGGTCTCGGCAACGGCGGTACAAACTTCGACGCAAAAACCCGTCGTAACTCTACCGACCTCGAAGACATATTCATCGCCCACATCGCCGGTATGGACGCTATGGCACGCGCACTCGAAAGCGCAGCCGCTCTTCTCGAAGAGTCGCCCTACAAGAAGATGCTTGCCGACCGCTACGCTTCATTTGACAGCGGCAAGGGTAAGGAATTTGAGGAAGGCAAGCTCACCCTCGAGGAGGTAGCCGCTTACGGTAAAGAGGTCAACGAGCCCAAGCAGACCAGCGGCAAGCAGGAACTTTACGAGGCTATCGTGGCCATGTACTGCTAATATATCATCTGATTAATAAACCTGAATACCCGCTATGGCGGAGCTCCCCGGGGCTCTGCCATAGTGTCGTATTTACCATAAAAACATTTCAACCATGGAATATCCTGAAAAGGGGAGTAAACTATATTTGTTTTCAATAGTGCTTGTGGCCGTGCTCGGCGGATTGCTGTTCGGTTATGATACCGCAGTCATATCCGGTGCCGAAAAGGGGTTGCAGGCATTTTTCTTAGGCGCCAAGGACTTTGTATATACCGACGTCATTCACGGCATCACTTCATCAAGCGCGCTACTGGGCTGTATAATCGGCAGCGCATTGTCGGGCTTCTTCGCACAAAGACTCGGACGCAAAAAGTCGCTTGCCGTGGCCGGTGTGTTCTTCTTCCTGTCGGCGCTCGGATCATATTATCCCGAATTTCTGTTCTTCGAATACGGCAAGCCCAACTACAGCCTGCTGTGGATGTTTAACTTCTACCGTATACTCGGCGGCGTAGGCGTAGGACTCGCCTCGGCCATATGCCCGATGTATATAGCCGAAGTAGCACCGTCCAACATACGCGGAACACTCGTGTCATGGAACCAGTTTGCCATCATATTCGGACAGCTCGTCGTGTACTTCGTCAACTTCATGATACTTGGCGAGCACACCAACCCCATCATCGAAAAGACAGCCCACAACCTGTACATCGTTCTTCCCGAGTCTGATGCGTGGACCATCATGACCGGCTGGCGCTACATGTTCGGCAGCGAGGCGTTTGTGGCCGGGGTATTCACCATACTTGTATGTCTCGTACCCGAGTCGCCACGCTACCTCGCCCTCATCGGCAAGGACAACAAGGCACTCGCCGTACTCGCACGCATCAACGGCATAAGCAAAGCCCGCGAAATCCTTTCAGACATAAAGGCCACCGTCGAGGTAAAGAGCGAACGCCTCTTCTCTTTCGGCATAATGGTCATCTTCGTCGGCATCATGCTGTCAGTATTCCAGCAGGCGGTAGGTATCAACGCGGTACTCTATTACGCACCGCGCATATTTGACTCAATGAACATGGGCAATCCTATGGTACAGACCGTCATAATGGGTATTGTAAACATAGCCTTCACTCTCGTGGCCGTATTCACGGTCGAGAAACTCGGACGCAAGCCGCTGCTCATATGGGGCTCTCTCGGCATGGCGCTCGGCGCGCTCGGCGTAGCCGTATCCAACCTCGTGACTGTACCGCCGATTATTCCGGTCATAAGCATCATGGTATACTCCGCCTCGTTCATGTTCTCTTGGGGACCGATATGCTGGGTACTTATCTCCGAAATATTCCCCAACACCATCCGTGGTGCTGCAGTGGCCATAGCAGTGGCATTCCAGTGGATATTCAACTTCATCGTGTCGAGTACATTCGTTCCGATGTACAATATGCGACTCGGAGAAATGGGCGACCGCTTCGGCCACATGTTTGCCTACGCCCTATACGGCGTCATCTGTATCGTGGCTGCGGTCTTCGTATACAAACTCGTGCCCGAGACCAAGGGCAAGACGCTTGAGGACATGACCGCACTCTGGCGCAACCGCAACAAAAAATAATCATAGACCATAACATTTTTTATACGGCCGGGACCGATAGGTTTCGGCCGTATGTTGTTATACTCTATACAATAGTATTGTGCCGGGGGAATTTCCTATTTCCGCAAAAAGTCATTACCTTTGTAATATTAATTATTGTAAATTGAAGCGATTGAACTTATGACCGATATTCAACAATCGATGCGTCAGATCCTTCAGGACGAGAGCCGGGCCATAGCCAATATTCCGGTAAGCGACGCCTATGACCGCGCCGTAGAGCTTATCGTAGAGCACGTACACAAACGCAAGGGCAAACTCGTGACCTCGGGCATGGGCAAAGCCGGCCAGATAGCCATGAACATCGCCACGACATTCTCCTCCACAGGCACTCCCGCAGTCAACCTTCATCCGTCGGAAGCACAACACGGCGACCTCGGAGTCATACAGCCCGACGATGTAATGTTGCTGATATCCAATTCAGGTAAAACACGCGAAATAATAGATCTCGTACACTTGGCCCACAACCTGTATGCCGACATACCGCTGATTGTCATCACAGGCAATCCCGACAGCGAGCTTGCCCGCATAGCCAACGTCACCCTATCTACCGGCGGCGCGCCGGAAGTGTGCCCGCTCGGTCTTACGCCCACCACGTCGACCACCATGATGACAGTCATAGGCGATGTGCTTGTGGTCAACGTCATGAAACTATGCGGCTTCACACGCGAGCAGTATGCCCTGCGCCATCACGGAGGCTACTTGGGTTCCAAGTCGAGAGGACAGGAATAATACCGAAGATTTTTAACTATGAGAAAGATTATCTTAATCGGAGAATGCGAGTTGAACGTGCTGTTCCGCAACGACCGCCCGTGGAGAGCGCTTCCGGGAGGCATATTGCTCAATTCGGCGGCGGCACTCGGCAACCGCAAGTACGACGCGACATTCGTATCGGAAGCAGCCACCGACCACGTGGGCGACATAATCGTGGACTTCCTTACCGTACACGGAGTAGCCACACACTCAATCGACCGTTTTACCGAAGGACACACTTCATCGGTGCTGACGTTCACGTCCGACCACGGCGACGTGCGCCATTGCGTGCGCTACAAGCAGTACCCGCAACAGAGCTTCGGGGTGGTATGGCCGCGCATAGACCCCGATGACATAGTTATATTCGGCGAGCCCTATTCTATCGACGAAAGAGTACGTGCGCGACTGTTCGACATAGTGAAATACGCGTCGGAACGACGTGCTATCGTCATATATGTTCCCGCGATAGACAATTCCCGGGTAACAAGGATAACACGCGTCATGCCGGCTATTTTGGAAAATCTCGAGATTTCCGACATAGTTGTCACTGACCGCAAAAGTTTGTCCACGATATTCAACAAAGACGACGACAAGGCCGCTTACAACGACCACATAAGCTTCTACAGCTTCAACCATGTCAACATAGATTTCGAGACCTCGTCAATAAACATGCATTGCCGTAAATCTTCACGAAGCGTCAACATACCGGGTCAGCCCGATCCTGATGTATCGATTTCCGGCATCATAGCGGGTATAGCCTCGGCAATCATTGACAACGGACTGCTCCGCGAAAACATGGAGCATCTCACCTCCGACGACATGGAGCTGCTGCTCGCCAACGCGGTAAAATGGAGCGACAGTGCGGTAGCTTCGCCCGACAATATCGTAGAGCCCCTAAACTGACAAAATTTGAGAATGGCATGAAAACCACTTCACTTGAGAACGGCTTCATAACACTTCCTCCCCACTCGCAACGCGATACAGACGACCATCTTCTGTCGGCATATGCGTCTTTACGCAATTCAGCATCAGAAAGCCTCAAAAATCAGGCCGACGCCTTAGCTGTAGCCGACAAACTGCTTGCCACGGCGCAAGCGACAGACATGGCTGAAGAAAACGCCATACTCAGAAAAGCGGCCCCGATGCAGATAGCCGTAGCCGCCCTTATCGAAGCCGGTGATTACGACAAAGCCCTCGATACCGCAGCCGACACACTCACCATTCTATCGCAGGAAGCCCGCCGCAAAGACGAAGAGTTTTTACTGATACTCGGATGCCTGCTGCACGACCTCGCATTCATACACAACATGCGCAAAGAGTACAAAGCGGCCGAACGCACTCTCACCAAATCGATAAAAATCTTTGAACGGCTCGCAAAGCTTGACACCGAACGATACGGGTCGGGCCACATCAATACACTCAACGCATCGACATCGGTCTACCGTTCGCGCATAAAACAAGTCAACCTGCTGGCCCACTATCAGGTAGCCACTACCACATATCTAAACATGGTCAACAGCGGCATCAAGAACGCTATGGACCGACTTATCAACTCTCTTCAGGACGAAGGCCTCACGCTCATGCAGCTTGGCAAATATAAAGATGCCATACGATACTTCTCACGGGCAATAAAATATCTTACCAAGCTACAACCCGACTTCTCAAGGCGCCACATGGACCTTTCTGTCATGCTCGGCGAGGCTCTGCTGCACAATACGGCTACCCGCCAGAAAGGTGTCCACCTGCTCAATACCCTTCTGCAAAAAGCCATAAAAAGCGGAGAAGACGATACGGCTGAAAAAATCAACGGCCTGCTTGAAAAGCAGTCGGGACGGCTCGACATCATAGGCATGTGGCACAAAATATTTCCAAGATAAAAAACAATAATACAATATGTCAACAGCATTATCGACAGGAGCACCGCACGGTGCATTGCCCAAAATACCCGATGGAGCAAAAATAGCGTTAGTCACAGCCGAATGGAACAGTCACATAACAGAAGCCCTCGCTTCGGGAGCGGCCGCACTGCTTACAGCTGAAGATGTGGCATTTGACACCTACCACGTACCCGGCGCCGTAGAGCTCACCTATGCCGCCTCTGCGCTTGTCGGCAGTTACGACGCAGTTATCGTATTCGGGTGCGTCATACGCGGCGGCACGCCCCACTTCGACTATGTATGTCAGAGTGTGACACAAGGTATCACCGGACTGAACGCGCAAGGACGCTGTCCGGTCATATTCGGCGTACTTACGGTAGACACCGAACAGGACGCCATCGACCGTGCAGGGGGTGTCCTCGGCAACAAAGGCACAGAAGCTGCCGAAGCTGCCATAAAAATGATTGATTTTACTTGCAAAGTAAAAAAGATATAACTACCTTTGTAGTCCCAAACAAAAAGGGTCAGGGCGAATACCAGAGTGGCCAAATGGGGCAGACTGTAAATCTGCTGGCTTATGCCTTCGGTGGTTCGAATCCATCTTCGCCCACACAATGCGGAAGTAGCTCAGTTGATAGAGCATCAGCCTTCCAAGCTGAGGGTCGCGAGTTTGAGCCTCGTCTTCCGCTCATCGCCATTGAGGTCGACCGTCGGTCGGCCTTCTTTATTCTAACACTTTCTCAAAAATCCATGAACTGAATTTTCGGCTTGTGCCATTTAAGCGTTAAAATATAACGGATTGGTAGGGGCGCCAGTAGTACGGCGCCCGCGAATCCGGACGGCCATGCAAGATGCCCCATACGGGTCGCAGCCGGACGCCGTAGTACTGGCGTCCCTTCTACCAACATTTGCAGCTTAACAACCGAGTTTTTACATTGACCCGTCTTATCAGACTCGACACTGTTTTAACGTAATTTCCCATACCGGACACTTCGTGCCCGGCTAACTGACAGCACGAGCCTTTACAGGCTCGCATATTGTCAAACAGCGTCCGGCCACGGATTGGTTCGCATTTTAACAGCATCAATCCCGGGGAGTCAGGACAGCGGTAAAGCCGCCGCTGCGGGCAAGCCGGATATTGAGGTCAGTATCAGAGGTGACGACACTGTGCTTGCGGCGATAATCCATAGCCTGACGATCGGCATTCACACCATCTTCAAACGCTTCCATAACGTATTCCTTACCGCCGTCAAGGAAGTCGAGGCTTACAGTCATGTCGCGGGCACCGCCCTTAGTATTGGTTATGGCCCCTATATACCACTTATCACCTTTTCTACGTGCCACAACAACATATTCACCCGGTTTAGCCTCAATTGCGCGGGTTTCATCCCATGTCACCGGCAGTGAAGTGATGTATTTTGTACAATCATCGTTACGGTAATAAAGAGTGGGATTATCGGCGAGCATCTGTATACCGCTTTCAAATACGACAAACAAAGCCATCTGGTAGGCGCGTGTACCTATCGATGCCGAATTAGGACGCTCGGCACGATAACACTCGGGCTGCATGCTTATCATAGCCCCGGGCGTATAGTCCATCGGCCCAACGGCATTACGCATAAACGGCAGGTATAGCGAGTTGTCGGGATAACACCCTCCCATCTGCTCCATTCCGCGCACACCTTCATACGATACAAGATTAGGATATTTGTACTCAAGTCCGGCAGGCTTGAATGACCCGTGGAAATCTATCATCAATCCGTTTTTAGCGGCTTCGGCACATACACGTTCATAAAAATTGACCATCCACTGGTCGGAACGGTCCATGAAGTCAATCTTGACTCCCGCAATACCCCAATCTTTAAAGGTCTTGAACAGGTCAAAATTATTTTCCACGGCAAGCCAAGTAAGCCACAGAAATATATCTACCCCTTTCTCCTTGCCATAGCGTACCAGTTCATGCAGGTCCACATCGGGATTAGGCGTATACGGGCCAAGAGTACTTTTGGCCCATCCCTCATCCATAAGAATATAAGGTATACCGTAATGCGCGGCAAAGTCTATAAAATATTTATATGTGTCAAGGTTGCATCCGGCCACAAAGTCGACATCCTCACCGTAAGGAGTGGCTCCGTTCCACCATTCCCAACTTACAAAACCCGGACGCACCCAACCGGCGTCACCGATTGCCGAAGGCGAGGCCAACCGGCATGTAAATGTCTGCTCAATAATATCACCGGGAGTTCCTATAGCCATGTAACGCCACGGAAACGCACGGTCGGCAGCCGTACAAGCCATGTAATCGGCCTCTTTCAGAATCTTCACGCTACGGTCACCGTCATCGCCGAATTCAAGCGGCTGACGGGGAAAAACAGAAAAGACACCGCCGGCACCGTCGCCACGCAAGAACATACATGGATAATCGGAGAGGTCACTCTCGGAAATCAGCACACATATGCCGTCGGGCTCCTCCACAAGTACAGGCAATGTAGACATACGGTCGGCGGATGACCACTCCGACAATATTTTACGAGTATAAGGATCTTCATATGAGGTCTTGAACCGTTCAGGCATCTGTAAATTGGCGATTGAGCGGTCGGGGAACACCACGGCAAACTTCTCGTCAATCACTTCTATATTCGGCTTTTTAAGAGATGTCATGAACCGGTGAGCCACACCATCGTCAAACACTCGCAACTCCAAAGCATAACCGCCGGCAAAGTCAACAAGCATCGAGTTGTAACTGTTATCAATCACTGAATGTTTAAACGCCACGACCGGATTTATCTTATCGCGCACCTTGCCGCGTTTCACCGATTTTATCTTTACGTCACGTCCGAGCGTACGGTCAGAAAGAGTCATGCCCACAGTAGCCGATTCAATAACCGTACGGTTGTCACGCGATACGGAGAACCGTATTGAATCGCCGGCAGTCAATGTCAGGACAATATTGCCTGACGGCGAGGACATCGTCAATACTTTACGCGCCGCCTGCGTCTGAAATAACAAAAATGAAGCGAGCAGCATACCCGCAAACGTAATCAGTCTATCATACATAATTGTCGCACTTGTTTTCATTCGGTTATTAAATTTGTGTTACTCCGGCAAAAGTAATCCATAATGGCTCTGCGACATGTATGTTTTTATGCCAAAAATATATACTGAATGGCTTTCCGCCGGACTAATTGCGAAGCCACGGCAAAAACAGGGCGGCATATACAAAAGGAGGCCGCAACTCGGTTGCAGCCTCTCGACAGGTGAAAACCTGTATATGGTGGGGCGGACTAAGGTCATCGCGACCATTTCTAATCCTTGCTCCGTCCGAGATTTCGGAATTCTCTCTTTATCGGAAAGAAATAGAGCCCACTCTGTCTAATTACTTTTATACGTTTGCAATAATGTTCTAATGGTAATGATTGTAATATCTTTAATTCATTAGAAATTATTGCGCTATACACATCTAAATCTAATGACAGCACAAAGATAACTTTCACTTGTTGCAATCGCGTTACATCAGAGTGTCATCTTAATTAAATTTAAACACTGTTGCAAATTTTAAAGGAAATAGCCGATGACAGCCCGGAAAAACGACAAAACATGGCTGTCTTCAGATTTTTTTCGGAACTTTGCAGTGATAAACCAAATAAGCCATCAATGATAGTACTTATAGGTATAATGCTTCTCGGAGTAGCTGCGGGACTGCTGCTGCGCAACCGGCGAATGCCGTGGATCGGCACCACGGTTACGGTCCTTGTATGGTTGCTGCTTTTTCTTCTCGGACTTGAAGCCGGAGCCAACGATGCGGTGGTACGCGGTGCACTGAGCTTAGGATGGCAGGCAATAGCCATATCCTTGGCCGCTACTATAGGCAGCGCAGCCGCAGCGTACATATTATGGAAATACATCAAGGTTAAAAAGAGCAAACGATGAAAGGCAGCATTATAATAATACTATTTTTTATAGCGGGAGCCATATGCGGCATCACCGGCCTGATAAAATTGCCCGACATAGGCGATGACATAAGCTTCTACGCACTGGGCGCACTCATGTTTTTTGTAGGTATGAATGTCGGACACGATGTCGACACCCTCAAAAGGGTCAGGAGCGCCGACCCACGCCTGCTACTGCTTCCGCTCATGACAATAGGCGGCACTCTGGCCGGTTGTGCGCTGATAAGCCTGTTCATGCCACGCACGGCCGCCGAATGTCTTGCCGTAGGGTCAGGCTTCGGATATTATTCACTGTCAAGCATATTCGTATCGAAATATTGCGGAGCCGAGCTTGGGACAATAGCTCTGTTGTCAAACATATTCCGCGAAATCATCACGTTGCTTGGCGCTCCGGTACTCGCCGCGGTCTTCGGGCGTCTCGCGCCAATATCGGCCGGAGGCGCCACCTCAATGGACACCACGCTTCCCATAATATCGCAAGTATCGGGACGCGATATGGTCATAGTATCGGTATTTCACGGATTTGTCGTTGACTTCTCCGTGCCGTTCTTGGTGACACTTTTCTGTACGATATGACCGAGAAAGGAATGTTAAAACACACATAAAGCCCTACATATTTCGAAATAAAGTATTAACTTTGCGCCGAAAACATACAGGGCATATGCCCGGGTGGAGAAATTTGGCTGCTTGCAACCACTATAAAAAATGCTAAAACCGCAAGATTCATTTGCAATCGGCAAGTTTTGGTCAGATTACGCTCCGCACGGCACAAGCCCGATGTGGAGATTTTTTATTTTTAACCGAAACAAAACCCAGTCAAATAAAATGAACAACTACCTTTTCACATCGGAATCGGTCTCGGAAGGCCATCCCGACAAAGTCGCCGACCAGATATCGGACGCAATACTTGACGAATTTCTCGCCCATGACCCGCAGTCCAAAGTCGCATGCGAGACACTTGTCACCACCGGACAAGTAGTGATAGCAGGCGAGGTCAAGAGCAATGCCTATATCGATCTTATGGATGTGACACGACGTGTAATCAACGAGATAGGCTACAACCGCAGCGAACTTAAATTTGACGGCAACGCGTGTGGAGTCTTTTCAGCATTGCACGAGCAGAGCGCCGACATAAACCGCGGCGTGGAACGTGCTGTAGAAGAGGAGCAGGGAGCCGGCGACCAAGGCATGATGTTTGGCTACGCCTGCAACGAGACCCCCAACTACATGCCTCTGCCGCTCGACCTGAGCCACATGCTTCTGCGGGAGCTGTCGGCCATACGTCGCGAAGGCGTCGACATGACCTATCTGCGCCCCGATGCAAAGAGTCAGGTCACAGTCGAATATTCTCCGGAAGGCAAGCCCGTAAGAATACATACAATCGTCATATCGACACAACACGACGAGTTCATACCCGCCGATGACGCGGCGTCACAGGACGAAGCCGACATGATGATGCTCGAAAAGATACGCGATGACGTAAAAAACATACTGCTTCCACGGGTCATATCAAAACTTCCCGAGTCGGTTCAACGGCTGTTTGACGACAAGCTGATACTGCACGTAAACCCCACCGGAAAGTTTGTCATAGGCGGACCTCACGGCGACACGGGACTTACCGGACGCAAAATCATCGTCGACACCTACGGCGGACGCGGAGCCCACGGCGGCGGCGCATTCTCCGGCAAAGACCCCTCGAAGGTCGACCGGTCGGCAGCCTACGCGGCCCGTCACATAGCCAAGAACCTCGTGGCCGCAGGCGTAGCCGACGAAGCTCTCGTACAAGTGGCCTATGCCATAGGCGTGGCCCAGCCCGTAAGTCTGTACGTAAACACCCGGGGCACAGCCAAAGTAGACATGACCGACGCCGAAATATCACAACATGTAAAAGAACTGTTTGACATGAGGCCCAACGCTATCGAAAAGCGACTCAAACTCCGCAACCCCATATATCAGGAGACTGCCGCTTTCGGACACGTCGGCCGTGAACCCATGACAGTAAAAAAGACCTTCACGTCAAAGTACGAGCCGGAAAAGACACTCGAAGTCGAGCTGTTCACATGGGAAAAGCTTGACAAAATCGACGACATAAAACGTGCTTTCGGACTTTAAGCCCGCACCGCTCGCCGGATGCATCATGACACTTAACTGCGTAATTATTACGGTTTATGATAAATTTGCGATTTGAGGTTGTGATTTACGGCTTAAAATTAGTATCTTTGTGCGATTTTGTCTCTATGCGTCTTGCTTAGAGATGTAAACCGCTCATTATCAGTGAAAAATTAAATTCAAAGCAATAAATGGCAACACTTGAAAAAATCCGCAAGAGATCTACTCTGCTCCTCATCGTGGTAGGTGCCGCGTTATTGGCATTTATCATCGGTGACTTCTTTACTTCAGGCCGCACACTTTTCGGCAACGGTACAACCATAGCCAAAGTCGGCAGTCACAAAATCGACATCCAAGAATTTCAGCGCCGCTATGAAGAGGCCAACCAGCAGTATCAGCAGCAAAACGCCAAGATTGACCCGGCCGCCCTTCACCAGCGCGTCCTTTATGGCATGATACAGGAGCAGCTTCTGAATCAGGAGATCGAGGATCTCGGCATACAGGTTACCGATGACGAGCTTTCAAAATCGATGCTCGGCTCAAACGCCCACTACGCCATGATACAGTTTGCACAACAGATGGGCTTCGAGTCGCCCCAGCAGCTTTATGACGTGGCATTCAACCCCGGCAAGTACGGAGTACCCGCCGAGCAGGCTCAGCAGGTGCAGGCCCTGTGGCTTCGTCAGGAGCAGCAGATGGAGCAGCTTCTCAAACAGCAGAAATTTCAGGCATTGCTCGCCGGAGCCCTTGTAGCCAATGAACTTGACGCCAAAGCATATTATGACGGAAACGCCTCGACAAGCCACATAGCTTATGTCAAGAAAAGCTATATGGACCTGCCCAACGACAAGTATCCCGTAAGTAAAGAGGAGCTCAAGGCACAGTACAACAAAGACAAAAACATGTATAAAGTTGACGACGAAATACGCAAAGTCAACTATATAGCAGTCAATATCGAGCCTTCGCAGGCTGATATAGCCGAAGGCCGCGCACTTGTCGACACCACGGTAGTCAAGCTCGCCGCCACAAAAGACCTTGACGCTGTAAACGGCGACAGCAACTTCGGAGTTGACCGTCGTTCAACCACCGCATCGGCCATAACCAACCCGCAGCTTAAGTCGTTTGTCACCGACAGCGTGGTAGGCGCCGTGAAAATGCTTTCGTTCATCAACGACGAATACACCATAGCCAAGTTACTCGGCAAGAAAATGGCCGTAGACTCGGTAAACATCGACTTCATAGCTTATCAGGGCGATGCCGCCGGACGCGACTCCCTGCTTGCAGCTCTGAACTCAGGCGTGGCATTCGACGAAGCCCTCAAGATGCCCGGTGTGGCCGGCGGTCAGGCTGACGTATGGAATTCATTTGCCTCCGCCCCCGACAACGAACTGAAAGAGCGCATACTTAACGCAGGCACAGGCTACTTCATATCTGACAGCACCGCCACCGATGCCCGCATAGTACGTGTAAACAGCAAGAAAGCGCCCGTATCGGTATATGACTACGCTACCGTGACATACAAGGTATATCCCTCTGACGCAACCATAGCCAAACTCAACGAGGACCTCGCTTCGTTCATGAGCGGCATCAGCAACGCCGACTCGCTCACCGTAGTGAAAGCCCTCAACGCCGGATACTCGCTGCAGCCCGCGGTAGTAACCGCCAACAGCGCCGCTCTCGGCAATGTGCCCTACAGCCGCAACGCCGTAAAATGGGCTATGGATGCCAAGAAAGGACAGGTATCGCCCATCATGGAGGACGGACAGAATGACCGCCTCATCGTAGTAGCTCTTGACGAAGTGATAAAACCGGGTTACATGCCGCTCTCTGACGATGACGTACTCATGGCTGTAACAGAAAAGGTACGCAACTCCAAGAAAGCCGCCGACCTCATCGCCCAGTACAAAGGCAAAGCCACAGACCTAGCCGGATACGCTCAGGTAATGCAGGCTGCGGTAGATTCAACCGATGTGACCTTCGGACAGATGTTCATACCCGGCGTAGGCGCCATGGAGTCAGTGCTCCTCGGTCAGGTACCCGTATCGGAAAAGGGAGCTTTGGTAGGCCCGATAGAAGGCACCAACGGAGTATACGTTTATCAGGTATATGACGTGGACAACCAGTCACGTCCCTACGACTACAAGGAGAATGCCGCCCGTTACGACCAGCAGTACGGCAATCAGGCAGTACTCCAGAACTTCTTCGACATAATGATGAAGAAGAACAAAGTTGTCAACAACACCCTCCAGTTCTACAACGACTGATTTCCAATCAAGTCATCATACAAAACGGGAATTGCGCAAGCGATTCCCGTTTTTTTGCAATATTTTTCGTAAGTTTGCCTTATGATAAAAAATCTGCTGTTTGATCTTGGCGGCGTCATCATGGATATACGCCGCGAAAACTGCGAGAAGGCATTCCGCGCTCTCGGCATGTCCGACATAGGTGAATTTCTCGGCGATTACGGGCAAAAGGGTCCTTTTGCCGCTCTGGAAGCCGGGCAAATCGGCGAAAAGGAATTTCGCGATGAAGTACGCCTCCATATACCCGGTCAGGTCACAGACGAGGATATCGACTGCGCGCTCAACGCATTTCTCACAGGTATACCGCGCCCACGGCTTGAGAAGCTGCGTGAGTTGCGCCGCAAGTACCGCATATACATGTTGTCCAATACAAACTCCATCATGTGGGACCGCGACATAGTCAAGGCTTTTAAGCAGGAAGGCCTCACCGTCAACGACTACTTCGACGGCATCGTAACGTCATATGAAGCCGGATGCTGCAAACCGGACCCGCGCATATTCCGGATCGTGACCGAGCGCTTCGGCATAGCTCCGGAAGAGACAATATTTCTTGACGACTCGCAGTCCAATATAGAAGCGGCCTCACGGCTCGGATTCGGCACGTTGCATGTACCGTCCGGAACCGAATACTACAATCTCATAGAACAAACTCTGTAAATCTGAAAACAACGATATCATGGACGTTATAAACTTTGACGAGCACCGCTCGATTATCAACCAATATATGATGGAGCTGCGAAATGTCGACATACAGCACGACATGCTGCGCTTCCGCCGCAACCTCGAACGCATAGGCGAACTCATGGCCTACGAGATAAGCCGCACATTTGACTACAAAAAAGTAGAGATAATGACACCTCTGGCTCCGGCAGAATGTGAAGTCGTAGCCGACGGCATTGTGCTCGGCACTATATTCCGCGCCGGCATACCGTTTCATCTCGGATTTCTCAACACCCTCGACAAAAGCGAGAACGCATTCGTGTCGGCTTACCGCAAGTACAAAGAGAAAGAAAGTTTCGACGTGTTCATAGAATACATAGCCTCGCCGCGTCTTGACGGAAAAACACTTATACTCGTCGACCCGATGCTCGCCACCGGTGCGTCAATGGAGCTGAGCTACCGCGCCTTGCTGACCAAAGGCACCCCTGCCAAAATACACATAGCATCGGTAATAGCGTCACAGACCGCCATCGACTATATCAAAGCCACGTTCCCCGATGACAAGACAACAATATGGGTAGGAGCCATAGATCCGGAAATAAACTCACACAGCTACATAGTGCCCGGACTTGGCGACGCAGGCGACCTTGCATATGGAATAAAAGACTGATGTCGGCTTGTCAGGACTTAGCCACCCACTTGGGCAGAGAGAACACAAACTCAAGGCCGTGGGGCTGACGGTTGCGCACCTTTATGGTACCGCCCATGACAAGCACCGTATTTTTTACAATAGGCAAGCCCAGTCCGGTACCGCCCACCTTACGTGAACGACCCTTGTCAATACGATAGAACCGGTCAAACAGGTGGGGTATATGCTCCTCGCCCACTCCCGTGCCGTCGTCATAGAACGAGAATCTGTATTCACGCGAATTGCCGTCAATCAACTTTATGGCACACATAGTGCCTTTGGAGTGGAAGTCGGCGTTTCTGATAAGATTGACCACCATACCGTACAGCAGATTGTAGTTACCGAGCACATAACAGTCCATAGGCACATCAAACTCAAACTTGACACCGTTATTGAGCTTTATGCTCTCAATCTCGGCCGACACATTCGACAGCAGGTCATAGAAGTCCACACGCTCCTTCATGACTCCCGCTCCGCCCTCTTCAAGGCGGGTTATGGAAGAGAGATCGTTGAGCATGTTGCACAGGCGGCTCATGTGGCCCTGAGCCTTCTCAATAAAACGCTCACGCGAAGCATCGTCCATCTCGGGATGATCGGCCAGTGTGTCAAGATATCCTTTTATCACGCCTACCGGAGTTTTCAGCTCGTGGTTGATATTATTGGCGAGCTGCTTCGTGATACGCATCTTCTCTTCATTTGCCTTCAGGGCTATACGGTGCTCGCGCTCCGAACGCTCGATAGCCTCGGTCTTGTCTTTATACAAGGACACAATCTTGCGCGATATATCGCCCAGTTCATCGTGGGGAAACGACTGCTCGTCATCGGTAAGGTCAACCCCTGCCGCCGCCTTTGACGCAAAGGAGTGAAGGAGGGCCACATTCTTACCCAGATAACGTGTTGACAGATATGCGAACAGAGTCACTATAAGCGCAACCGGTATAAACACAAGCCATATGCCCTTGTCGACAGCCATGGCCTTGGCAAGAGTCTCGGTATAAGGCATCGCCGTAAGGACAAATATCTTGTCATCGGCACTTTTACGCACTCCGAAAAAGTAATACGGATTATTGTCTTCGACACTGCTTCGGCGAAATGAGGTTCCGTAACCTTTGTCAAGCATTTTGGCAAACTCCGGAGTGTACTCGCCGTCAATCTGAGTCGGTATCGGAGTACCTATGCAATAGAGCAGCGTGCCGTCCTCCTGATAGACCGACATCCTTATGCCGTTGAACTCCGATTTCTCATAATACTGCGATATGAAGTTCATGAACGGCTTCAGCTCCATGTCATTTTCGTATGCGTTTATGACGCGGGAGTTGATCAGACGCAGGTCCTCGTTAAGATGCTTGGTACGAAACTCTTTCTCGCTGTCGTATGTATATATGGCAAGAGTGGCTATAAGCGTCCACAAGAGTATGACCAATGGCAGAAACAACCGCCACTGATACTTAATTGGTCTCCTTAAATCCATATCCGAAGCCCAATCGAGTGATAATATTGTTGCCGTACGGATCTATTTTCTTGCGTAGACGCGTGATATTGGTATCGATAGTACGATTGGACACGATGACATCCTCGGGCCATACTTCACGTATTATCTCCTCACGCGAGTATATGCGGTTGCGGTGAGTCAGGAAAAACAGCAGTATCTCGAACTCGGTCTTGGTAAGTGTAACCGGCTCGCCGTTAAGATAACAGGCTTTCTCGTTACGGTCTATCCTGAGAGTCTTGAAGTTTATATCCGGCTCCTGTATGCCTTTCGATATGTTGTAGGCATATTGCTGCGACACATGGCTGCGGCGCAACACGGCACGCACCCTCGCAAGCACCTCGCTTATCACAAACGGTTTGGTTATGTAGTCGTCGCCGCCGAGATTAAGCCCCATGACGGTATCGTCGGCATCATCGAGCGCCGAACAGAATATGACAGGCGTATTTTCCGTGGATATGTTGTTTTTCAATCGTTTAGCGAAATCAAATCCGCTTATCTTGTCCATCATTATATCGAGGATGAACAGAGAGTAGCTTGACAGGTCCATGGTAAGGGCCTCTTCGCCCGACAGGGCGTAGTCCACTTCATAACCGTCAAGTTCAAGATTGTACTTTAGGATGTCGCAAATCGACTCTTCGTCGTCAACGACCAGAATTTTAATTCTCATGATAACCGGTTTTAATTTTCATATTGCTAAGTTACTTAGAAAACGCGTACACAATAGTTAATGAAAGTTAAAACTTAAGTATCGCCGAACCATTTAACAGGCAAAATGTTCTAAAGGTATAATTACTATATTTGCACTGTGTTTTTCATGGTATTAGATTTAAGGTTAATTATAAAGGGTGAGTCGTGAGACCCGCCCTTTGTAATTTTTATGTCATGCGACATTTTCGGCCCGATTTTTGTTATAACCATAAATATAAATATTAACCAAAAATTCAAGCAGATGAACGAAAACCATAAATCGGGATTTGTCAACATAGTAGGCAACCCCAACGTAGGAAAGTCAACACTCATGAATGATCTCGTGGGCGAACGCATAAGCATCATAACATCAAAGGCTCAGACGACACGTCACCGCATAACGGGCATAGTGAATACAGACGACTACCAGATAGTGTTCTCCGACACCCCGGGAGTCCTGAAGCCCAACTACAAGATGCAGGAAGCCATGAGGGAATTCTCGGAAGGCGCGCTCACCGATGCCGACGTACTGTTATATGTGACCGACGTGGTGGAGGATCCGACCAAAAACGCCGATTTCCTTGCCAAAGTAGCCAAGGAGACCGTGCCCGTACTGCTCGTCATCAATAAGATAGACCTGCTCAAAGGCAATGAGGAGCTTGAGGCGATAGTGGCACGATGGAAAGAGCTTCTGCCCAATGCCGAAGTATACCCCACGTCGGCAAAACTCGGCTTCAATGTCGACACACTTATGCACCGCATAGTGGAGCTGCTTCCCGTAGCACCGCCTTATTTCGGCAAAGACGCCCTGACCGACAAGCCGGCACGCTTCTTCGTCACCGAGATAATAAGAGAAAAACTGCTGCTGAACCTCGACAAGGAGGTGCCATACTCGGTAGAGGTTGTCGTAGAGAAGTTTGACGAAAAAGAGGACAGCATACATATAATGACAGTCATATATGTCGAACGCGACTCTCAGAAGGGCATCATCATAGGCAAAGGTGGCTCGATGCTCAAGAAAATCGGCACCGAAGCACGCAAGGACATCGAGAAATTCTTTGACAAAAGAGTATACCTCGAACTTTTTGTCAAGGTCGAGAAAGACTGGCGCAACCGCGAAAACAAGTTGCGTTCATTCGGCTACATAGAATAAATGCCGTTAACGCCGGGCCATATCGACAAAACGGTATGTCACACCTTTACGTGGGTCGGTCATCGGATCGGAAGTTTCGATGACGGCCCATTCTTTCATGTCTATATCAGGCATAAACGTGTCGGCATCAGGCACATCGGCGTCTATTTCGGTAAGATATAACCGGTCGGCCAAGGGCATTGCCTGACGGTATATTTCGCCTCCGCCTATCACAAAAGCCTCCTCGACACCGCCGCACATGGACAGTGCCGCATCAAGCGACGGCGCAGTCTCTATACCCGGAGCCGCATACGACTCCTGTCGTGTTATGACAATATTGCGTCTGCCGGGCAGGGCGCCGTTAGGAAAGGATTCAAAAGTCTTACGGCCCATTATCACCGGCTTGCCCATAGTCAGACGTTTGAAGCGCTTCAAGTCATCGCTGATGTGAAACAGCAGGTCGCCACGTCGCCCTATGGCGCCGCCGGCCGCACAGGCCACAATTATCGATATAACATCGGGACGTCCTGTCATCATACGGCTACCGTGGCTTTAATGTGGGGATGCGGGTCATACCCTTCAAGCGTGAAGTCTTCATACTTGAAGTCAAATATCGACTTTACATCGGGATTGATCTTCATCACAGGCAGTGGGCGCGGCTCACGCGCAAGCTGGGTGTCGACCTGCTCGAAGTGATTGCTGTATATATGGGCATCGCCGAGAGTATGCACGAAGTCACCGGCTTTCAGACCGGTCACCTGCGCCATCATCATCAACAACAAAGCATAGGACGCGATGTTGAACGGCACACCGAGAAATATGTCGGCCGAGCGCTGGTACAACTGAAGACTGAGACGTCCGTCGGCCACATAAAACTGAAAGAACGCATGACATGGCGGCAGATTCATGTTGGGAAGATCGGCCACATTCCATGCATTTACTATTATGCGCCGTGAGTCGGGGTTGTTCTTTATCGTATCGACCGCTTCAGCTATCTGGTCTATATGGCCTCCGTTATAATCGGGCCATGAACGCCATTGGTAGCCGTATATGTGACCGAGCGAACCGTCGGGGTCGGCCCATTCGTTCCATATCCTTACTCCGTGCTCCTGCAGGTAATGGACATTGGTGTCACCCTTCAGAAACCACAACAGCTCGTATATTATAGATTTAAGATGTAGTTTCTTGGTCGTCAGCAGCGGGAAACCCTCTTCAAGATTAAACCGCATCTGGTAGCCGAACACACTTCTCGTGCCGGTGCCCGTACGGTCGCCTTTGTCAACGCCATGTTCACGTACATGGCGCAACAGTTCAAGATATTGCTTCATTATCTTCTTGTTTTATTGTTTTCACTTGATTGTCGACACCGCCCACCGTCGGCGCGGCGGCTCCCCCGGCATCGGCCCTCGACAGCCGCTGCATCAACGGCCACGACAGCCGCTTGCGCGATGTCCGGTAAAATATGGCATCGTCCTTACATACCGACAGGCAATTAAAGCAGTTGACGCACCGCGATCCGTCGACCACATGGTCATTGAGGTCTATGCACGATGCCTTGCATACCTCCTCACACCGCCGGCAGTTGGTACATCGGTCAGTATCTATGTCTATGCGACACAGGGCGTATCGGCTGACATAGCCGAGCATCGTGCCCACCGGGCACAATGTGTTGCAGAACGTGCGGCCGAAAAACCATGCCGGGATACTCACCGCCAGCATGGTCACCACCGATATGATTATACCGAATACAGATGCCCTTACAATGCCTACGTAGTATACATCCCACCATCCGGTCACGGCTCCGGTATAGGCTATGAGGTTGTTCACCGCCCCCCACGCGGGTTTGAGCACCGATACCACAAACTTGCTGTACATACAATATGGTTCTATGACAACCGGTATTATGGCTATTCCGGCGGCAATGCATGAAAGAGTCACCAGCAGAAAAAACGACCGGAGATCAAAAGGACGCGAATAGCGGTATGGCTTTCTCCTTAAAGCCATACCCACATGCGCCACTCCGTCAAGCCAAGTGCCGAGCGGGCACACCGAAGAACAATAGACCCGCCCAAACAGAAAAGAGACAGCCAGCCAGAACAAAAGGGAAGCCATAGAAAGCACCATAGCCGCCGGAAACACCTGTATGCGACTGATCCACCCGAGCGGACGCAGAAATATGTCGCTGTAAGCAATCCACAGCAAAGTCGCCGCCACGAAAATCGCGGACGACACTACGATGCGTATTATTTTCAGCCGGTTTCTGCCCATATGGTATATGTCACGATAAGCCAATGTATCGTCAAAGATAGACAGAATTTGCGAGATTACTGCACTCCACAATAAATAAATCACACCGGCATATAAGCGTATCCTGAATTATTGCACATAAAGCATCTGTCAGTCAGCTCATTTCCCCGTACTCAGCATGGTTTCAGTCATAGGCCGACATAAACCTAATGACATAGAGGCCGGCTATAAAACTACAGACGCCTCCATATTTTTACATCAGTCCGATTTTTAAGGTCGAAAAGATTGTTTATCGCATATTATTCGTATCTTTGGCTTCGTCTTAGATACTTCCGGTTCAATGCACAAAAGGGCATCGAGATTTATATCGAAGACATTGCAACAATAATAAACCACATAAAAAATCTCAACCAGAACATATGAAAAAGAGCTCACTGTTTATAATCATGATATGGGCAGTATGCCTCCTGTCATCGTGCACCACTTCAAAGTCGGTCGTATCAAGCAATGTAAACTTGAACAAGTACGAGTATGCCGCCATAATAAACAATGACACATATCACATACCGGCAGAGCTGATGCAGTATGAAATACAGTTGTATGACGCAGTAGAAGGTTCCGGACTGAAACTTATCAGCGACTGGCGAATAAACGGGTTGTCGCCGCAACAGCAGGAGAGGCTGCTGATAGTAAAATACGGAGTAACCGTAACCGATGAGGAGACAATAATAACAGTCAATTTCATCGATTATCTGTCTGGACGCCCCATAGCATCATGCCGCGGAGCTTCATCAAGTCTCGGAATAAGTCATGAAGCCGATATGAGGGGCGCTCTGAAAAATGTAGCGAAACAGATAGCCGAAACCTTCAAGACCCATTAATTTATGAAGGCCACACCATTTATAAAACTGATATGCATCATTATCCTGTCGGCATCATTAGCAAGCTGCGACAAGGAAGAAGATGATTTCATCAAGGAGCCGACCGCTACCAGCACCATCATAACCGGCCGAATATGCACGCCCGAAGGCACACCTTTTGCCGACATACCGGTCAGCGTGGATTACGAATGGCGAGATATCACCGGCTCGTTGTTAAAACATAAAGCGAAAGGCACAACCGATAAAGACGGTAAATACCGCATATTCTTTGAGATTGGCGAAGACATCGGAGACGCAAGGGGGCTCCACTACCTCAGAGTGGATTTGAGCAGCATATCGCCGGACAAACACATCATGCCATTCCCCGACCGGAAACTCGAGTTCTTTATATCAGACTGGAATAAGGAGGGCAAGACCCTGAAACTCAACATAACAATACCACGTAAAAAGCTGACCGAAATAACCATTGTCAATGACGGTTTCAACATTACAGAAGGTGAATATGCCGTGGCCAATACATTTTCGTATGGCGACAACTGGCAGTCAATATCCTACGAAGGGGCAAAGGACAACAGCAGTGTCACGACATACGAGCCGATAACGATTGACAAATCCGGAAACCACTGCATAACAGTCCCGCTTGCCGTGGGCGTTAAAAACTCACTCCAAATCGTATACCGCAATAACGAGCCTCTTATGGGCTACACCCCGGTCAGCGATATAAAAGAGATTAATGTTACCGACACTTATTCAGATGAAGCGACAATTGACATAAACAACCTGTCGCAATCATACCGGTTCAAAATCAAACCGACAAGCCGCCCCACGACACTCATGGGCGAGGATTATACGATAGCGGCCCCGCTCGATCTTGTGTCGTTTCGCATAACCGACGGCTACGCCAATGACAAAGTAGGGCTGGATATGCCGTCATTTATAGAGCCATACGATTCGATAGTGTGGAGCGCAAAGGAGTTGCCCGACACATACAAAGTGTACAGCAAGTATACCGACAGTGACGGAGAAGGCAAAAAACTGACCCGGCAGTTCAGTACCTATTTCTATCATGAAGGACAGATAACCAACTACCTCAAAGGGTATAAAAACGACAAGGTCATCCACGTCGATTCAACAAAAATCATGGTTTATAACCGCGATTTTCTGTGTTTTGACTGGACGAAAGGCAATGTGTCGTTGACCGGAGGAAGTTCATGCGTATATAATCGTCTTGACCGCATGTATGAATACGCAGTGACACATACATTACAGAAAGACAATACCCGGTGGCTTTCAATTTCAGTAATTCCGGCCGACAACTCCCACCCGGTTTCAGCAGAGAAGGCCAAAGCGGGATTACAACATCTGCTCTCACAAAACGGCATAGAGAAAGGTCACCTGAATTTATCGACGGCAGATGAGATATTCACATGCCTGCCCTCCGGAGCAAAGCCCGTAGAGTTTTACGAAAATGCATCAACCCGCATACTACTTGTACACATGCCGGCGACAGAGTACACGGATGATACGTATTCGCTACACGTAGAATCAAAATAATCGCATATTAATCACGAATGTCATATTTCATAAATATTACATTTGTAAGGCGGCTTATGGCTCTCTTAACGAATTTTCATTAACTTTGCGTCATGAACGACTTTTTCAAGATTATCAGACGCTTTGTGCCTCCTTACAAGAAGTATCTGGCGCTTAATATAATATTCAACATACTGGCGGCGTTTCTGACGCTGTTCTCGTTTGCGTTTATCGTGCCGATACTCAATATGCTTTTCGGCATAGATGAGATGGCCTACACCCTGATGCACACCGGCGATGGCAATTCGCTGAAAGATGTGGCCATAAACAACTTCTACTATTATAACCAGCTCATGATTTCGGACTGGGGACCGTCAGGCGCACTTGCCGGGCTTGCGGTCATGCTTGTTATCATGACCGCCCTTAAAACAGGCGCCACATACCTCAGCTCCTACTTCATAATACCGATGCGTTCGGGCATAGTGCGTGACATACGCAACTATATGTACGACAAGATAGTAAGCCTGCCCATATCATTCTTTACCGATGCACGCAAAGGCGATGTCATGGCCCGCATGACCGGCGACGTGGCCGAGATAGAAAACTCGATCATGTCATCGCTCGACATGTTTTTCAAGAATCCGATAATGATTATCGTATGTCTTGCGATGATGATTGCAATATCGTGGCAACTGACCGTATTTGTGCTGATACTTCTGCCTTTGGCCGGCCTCATCATGGGGCGTGTGGGCAAGCGGCTCAAACGCCAGTCACTTGACGCACAGAACCAATGGGGACTGCTCATGTCAAACATAGAGGAGACTCTCGGAGGTCTGCGCATAATCAAGGCTTTCAACGCAGAAAGCAAAGTACGCAGCCGCTTCAAGCGCGAAAACCAGAAATTCTACCGGATAAGCAACCGCATAGCCCGCCGTCAATCGCTCGCCCACCCCATGAGCGAGTTTCTCGGCACTTTCACCATAGCTATCGTACTTTGGTTCGGAGGCACACTTATTCTTGTAGGCAACTACTCGCTCGACGCAAGTTTCTTCATCTACTACATGGTCATTTTCTACAGCATCATCAATCCGGCCAAAGAGCTGTCCAAAGCCGTGTACTCCATACAGAAAGGTCTTGCATCGATGGAGCGTGTCGACCGTATACTTGACGCACAGAACCCCATCAAAGACCCCGAGCAGCCGAAACAGATCGACAAGCTCGACGGCACCATCGACTACAAAGACGTGACATTCTCCTACGGCACAATGCCGGTTCTGAAAGACGTGTCACTGCACATACCCGCCGGTGCCACGGTAGCAATCGTGGGACAGAGCGGCTCGGGCAAATCGACACTCGCCGACCTGCTGCCGCGCTTCTACGACATTGACAAAGGAAGCATATCCATCGACGGAATAAACGTCAAGGACATGAAGGTCAAGGACCTGCGCAGCTTCATGGGCAACGTCAATCAAGAGGCGATACTGTTTAACGACACATTCTACAACAACATCACCTTCGGAGTCGAAGAGGCGCCGATGGAAAAAGTCATAGAAGCTGCCAAGATAGCCAACGCCCATGACTTCATAATGGCGTCGGAAAACGGCTACGACACCAACATAGGCGACCGCGGATGCCGCCTGTCGGGAGGCCAGCGTCAACGCATATCCATAGCCCGAGCCATACTCAAGAATCCGCCCATACTCATACTCGATGAAGCCACTTCGGCTCTTGACAGCGAAAACGAGAAACTCGTACAGAGCGCTCTTGACCGTCTGATGAAAGACCGTACTACTATAGTCATAGCCCACCGCCTGTCGACAATCAAAAATGCCGACATAATATGCGTGATGCACGACGGACGCATAGTGGAAGCCGGAGGCCATGACGAGCTGATAGCCAAGAACGGATACTACAAGCGCCTCGTCGACATGCAGAAATTTTAAAAACATTCATCAATAATTCTATATTTATCATGTCTATCCTGCAACCCGGTAAAAAGATCGCCATATGCAGCGACCATGCCGGATATGAACTCAAAAGCGTTATAGAAGGCTATCTGCTTTCGCAAGGTATCGAGTGTGAGGACTTCGGCACTTACAGCGCCGAGAGCTGCGACTATGCCGACTTCGCACACCCGTGTGCAAATGCGGTCGAAGAGGGACGCGACTATCCCGGCATCGGCATATGCGGCAGCGGCAACGGCATCGGCATGACTCTCAACAAACATCAGGGCATACGCGCCGCCCTATGCTGGAACGTAGAACTGGCACGACTTGCCCGAGCCCACAACGACGCCAACGTACTCGTACTGCCGGCACGCTTCATAGAGCCCACCCTTGCCCTCGCCATAGTCGACGAGTTTCTCAAGACTCCGTTTGACGGCGGACGCCACGAGAAGCGCATAGCAAAAATGCCTGTAAAATAGCGGCATCGCTACCGATTATAACGGCAATATTTGTTCATTTGAGGCAAATGGATTAATTTTGCGGTGACTATGTCACGTCATCGCAAAGGATGACATATTGTTTAACTAATATTTCTACAATTGGATATAGACCCGTTACCGTCTACATCCCCTCTGTCGGGGATGATAATATTGGCAGCTGAAAACATGGTGGAGGTGGCGACACCCACCGCCGGAAGCATAATAGCGCTTATACTTGCAGCAGTAGCGCTTATAATGTCAGGCTTCGTATCAGGAAGTGAAATAGCATACTTCTCTCTTACACCCTCACAGCTCGAGAGTCTTGAGGAGTCGCCTAAAAGCGATACCATCAACCGGCTTCTCGATGCGCCTGAAAGACTGCTGGCCACAATACTGATAGCCAACAATCTTGTCAACGTCACTATAGTAATACTCTGTAACTTCGCGTTCAATCAGATATTCATATTCCATAGCGGAGTGCTTAATTTCATATTTCAGAGTGTGGTGCTCACGTTCCTCATTCTGTTGTTTGGCGAGATATTGCCGAAGCTGTATGCCAATACATATACCGTGAAATGGGCCAAGATGGCCACAGGCGGCATAAGCGCGGCCGTGAAACTGCTATTTCCCATATCATCGATGCTCGTGAAAAGCTCCGGCATCGTCAACCGTATAGTCACCAAAAAGGCCGAAAACATATCGGTCAACGACCTCTCGCAGGCCCTTGAGATAACCGATGTAAAAGCCGTCGAGGAAAAGGAGATGCTCGAAGGCATACTTGAATTCGGCGATACTACGGCGTCGGAAATCATGACCCCGCGTGTAGACATGACCGACATAGAGATCACCTCGACGTTTGACGAAGTGATGGATGTAGTACTTACAAGCGGCTTCTCGCGTCTGCCGGTATATGACGGCACCGACGACAACATAAAAGGAGTGCTTTACAGCCGCGACCTGTTGCCATACATAGGCAAAGACACCGAAGGCTTCGAATGGCAGAAACTCGTCCGCGAACCGTACTTCGTACCGGAGTCGCGCATGATCGACGACCTGCTTGAGGACTTCCGCCGCCGACGCATACACATGGCCATCGTGGTCGATGAATTTGGCGGCACGCAGGGTCTTGTCACCCTTGAGGATGTTCTTGAAGAGATAGTAGGCGACATCAACGACGAGTACGACGAGGAGGAAGTGACCTACAAGCGGCTCCCCGACGACACATACATATTTGACGGAAAAACACTGCTGACCGATTTCTTCAGAGTGACACGCCTCAACGAGGAGGATTATGCCGGAGTGACCGAAGACTGCGACACCCTTGCCGGCATGTTGCTCGCCATCAAAGGCGACTTTCCCAAGAGCAAAGAGTCGATTGTATACGGACGTTGCCGTTTTCTCGTACTTACCATAGAGCGCCACCGCATAGCGGAAGTCCGCGTAAAAGTGATGCCTGAAGACGAAGAAAACCGATGATTCGCAACGCAGTCCTAACCATACTGTTACTCCCGGTCATGACATTGTGCATGTGCACGGAAAAAACCGGTCACACCACACCACGCCCCCAAGCATACCACCGCATAACCCCTTACGACTCCCTGTACCGTCAGGCAGAACATTTGCCGGTAAAACTTTTACTGAACGCGCAGGCCGATGTGTCGACAAAATACTCCGGCGGCAATACATGGATTGACGCCACTTACCTGCGCTATGGCGCGGTTCTGCACTACACACTCGTGCAAGGCTCAAGACATGATACGGAAAAAGCGTTGGCCAACCGCATAGAACGCGCCTCAATGAACACGGGCGGCCGCGAATCAGAGATAACTGAACTTACCTCGCCCGGAGGTTTCACGTCGACCGTCATTGTCACCCCGGGCGCCACCGTAACGCCCGTACAGCACATAGCCTCCGACGGCAACGGCACTCTCCTGTACGGCAGCCTTGAAATACTGCACGAGATTACCGACCCGGAAGAGACACGCCCGATAGTCGAGGCCGTAACACGCGATGTGATGGAGGCGGCAAAACACCTTTCGACAAAACAATGATAGACCAGTTTACCATAGATAAGGCGACGATTTACGTGACGCGGTTCACACCTGACGAGGAAGCCACAGGGCAGATCAGTGCGCAAGGTCTTGCCGTGACGCGACTGCTGCGCCATGCGCTCGGCAGCGACACCACGGTCATGCACCGCCCCGACGGGTCACCGTTTATTGACGGGCTCGACAGCGAACTGTCGGTATCGCACTGCAACGGCTACGCCGCCATAGGACTGCACGACGGACCACGATTCGGCATCGACATAGAACGTCCGCGCGCCACCCTGCAGCGTGTGGCACACAAGTTTCTGTCAGCCGACGAGATGTTGCGCTACGTCACCCCCGATGATCTGCTGCGCGCATGGACCGTCAAAGAAGCTCTGTACAAAGCCGCCGGCCTTCCGGGAGTGTCATTGGCCGATGGACTTATGCTGCCCACGACACCGTCATCGGACACCGCATATGTAAAAAAGGACGGCATAGCCGTCCCCTATAAAATATCATCGTTTACTTACGATGACTGCATTATTTCCGTCGCGCTGCCGGTCAATGGCCAATAATTACAGTGCAGTGTCGTTGTGTCAGTCTTCAAACAGGCCGAGCATCTCGGTCATCGAATCATCTTCGGAGCACGGGTTCAACATCAGCAACCCCAGCCCCAGCGCGATCAACACTTTACAAATAAATCGCTTCCCCATCTTTAATTATATTTGAATCGTTATACAATATAAGTTGATAACCGCGCAGACGGCCCGATGGTTCACCGACGCGGCCGAAACCGCATGCTAAAAACAGGTCAGCAGCAGATTGGCAATTTAACAGCCGTATTTTTACTTTAATCAAAAAAGCTCCCCGGCCCATAGTCATATCGGACCGGGGATTGCCGTCGACCGGAAGCAGGGGTCAGTACGGCTCAACTCTGCTCCATGCCGCGAAACCAGTCATCGACAGTCGGAGTATCCTCGGCCAAGCCGGTACCGGCCTCGTAACCGTACTCCTCGCCGTGCTGCGACTTGTCAAGGCCTATCTCCTCGCTGCGGCGCGACACACGCAGAGGTATAATCTTGTTGGTCAGCCAATACAGTCCGTAGCTCATGGCAAATGTGTAGGCAAACACCATCAGCAGCACAAGTATGTGGTTCCAGAAAAACATGCTGTGCGATATCATGTCGGGATTGCTTTCGGCAAAAAAGTCGTAAGCAAACACTCCGGTCAGCACCGTACCGAGTATACCGCCCAGACCGTGAGTGGGAAACACGTCGAGAGCATCGTCAAGCATCTGTCCGTAACCCTTCCACGACACGGCCATGTTGCAGCATATGGTGATGACAAACGACATGAATATACTTTGTCCGACCGTAACCCAGCCCGCGCACGGAGTGATGGCTACAAGACCGACTACCGCTCCTATGGCGGCACCCATGGCCGACGGCTTGCGGCCGCGCAGGGCATCAAACACCACCCACGTTATCATGGCCGTGGCGGCGGCGGTGTTAGTGTTGAGAAACGCGGCTACGGCTATACCGTCGGCAGCGAGCGAGCTACCCCCGTTAAAGCCGAACCACCCGAGCCACAACAGCGCGGCGCCGAGTAATACAAACGGCACATTGGCCGGCTTGGCAGCCTCCTGCGAAGGTGTACGCCGACCGAGAAACAAGGCTCCCGCGAGCGCGGCGATACCCGACGCGGCATGTACCACTATGCCTCCGGCGAAGTCATGCACATCCATCATGCCGAACAGCCCCTCGGGGTGCCATGTACAATGGGCGAGCGGGCAATATACCACAACGACCCACAGCACCATAAACAGCAGATAGCCGGCAAAATGCACACGCTCCGCAAACGACCCCGTGATAAGCGACGGAGTTATGATGGCAAACTTCATCTGAAACAGAGCAAACAACGCCAAAGGTATCGTAGTCGTGGCAATGCCTATCTGCGACAGGTCACCGGCACCGGTCACGTTACCAACCCCCACATTTTTGAACAGGAAGAAGTCGGCGGGATTACCTATCACGTGACCTATGTCATTGCCGAAAGCAAGACCGAAACCAAACACCACCCATATCACACTCACAAAGCCCATCACTATAAAGCTCTGCAACATGGTGGAAATCACATTCTTGACGCGCACCATTCCGCCATAGAAAAACGACAGACCCGGCGTCATCATCAATACAAAAATCGTGGCCGTAATCATCCACGCCACGTTAGCAAACAAGTGATCGTTAGGCATATCAAAGATGCCTTCGTCCGGAGTCACAAACAAACCCAAAACACTGACGGCCAGCATAACAATAAATGTAAACAGCCATCCGTAACTGATCCTTCTCCCTCTAATAGTCATACAACAAACAAATTAAGTTAACAAAACCTTATGACACCCGCCCACGGGGCGCCGACATAATAGCAAACAGCCGTCAACACACAAGCATATCAAGCAAAAAGCAATCATATCAGCCGCAAAATAAGAAATAAGTAAGCAAATATGCAAATTATTTAGCAATTTTCTTTAAAATATTTTTAATTATTCCTTCGGTAGCCCAATTACGTTCCTCCGTCCGGATACGAGGCGCCGAAAATGCTTATTATATCCGGCCCAACAGATATTGCAACTTTCGCCCCGTAATCCATATCGCTTTTTGACAATAAATGACAGTATGAGCCGCGGAGAGCAATTTCACTTCCTTTAATTTGGGCCGATAGTGGAAAAAATCGTAACTTTGCACAACTTACGACTCTTGGAAACAGATGAAAAAAGTATTGCTTCTCGGCTCCGGCGCTCTTAAGATAGGGCAGGCGGGCGAATTTGACTACTCGGGATCGCAAGCGCTGAAGGCCTTGCGCGAAGAGGGCATTTCAACAGTGTTAATCAACCCCAACATCGCCACTATCCAGACTTCGGAAGGCGTGGCCGATCAAGTTTATTTCCTCCCCATCACCCCGTACTTCGTCGAAGAGGTCATCAAGAAAGAACGGCCCGACGGCATACTGCTCGCTTTCGGCGGACAGACAGCCCTGAACTGCGGTACGGAGCTTTACCTGAGCGGCGTACTTGACAAGTACGACGTCAAGGTGCTCGGCACCTCGGTAGAGGCCATCATGATAACGGAGGACCGCGATCTGTTCGTGAAAAAGCTCAACGAGATCGATGTCAAGACCCCTGTGTCGCAGGCGGTGGAGAGCCTTGACGCAGCCGTAGAGGTGGCCCACCGTATCGGCTACCCCGTCATGGTACGCTCGGGCTATGCGCTCGGCGGCCTCGGCTCGGGCATATGCAACAACGACGAGGAGTTTACCAAACACTGCGAGAGCGCTCTCGCCTACTCCAAGCAGATACTTGTCGAGGAGTCGCTGAAAGGATGGAAAGAGATAGAGTTTGAAGTCATACGCGATGCCAACGACCACTGCTTCACCGTAGTGCCGATGGAGAACTTCGACCCGCTGGGCATACATACCGGCGAGTCAATCGTCGTGGCTCCAATCGTGTCGCTCTCCAAAGAGCAGATAAAGATGCTCGAGGACATAGCCATAAAGGTCGTGCGCCACATTGGTATCGTGGGCGAGTGCAACATCCAGTATGCATTCAACGCCGAGACCAACGACTACCGCATCATCGAGATCAACGCGCGCCTCAGCCGCTCGTCGGCCCTCGCATCGAAGGCGTCGGGCTACCCGCTGGCTTTCGTGGCAGCCAAGCTCGCTATCGGCTACACCCTCGACCAGATCGGCGAGATGGGCACCCCCAACTCGGCTTACGTGGCTCCGTCGGTCGACTACATGATTGTAAAGATACCCCGCTGGGACCTCACCAAGTTTGTCGGCGTTGACCGCGAGATAGGCTCGTCGATGAAGTCGGTAGGCGAAATCATGTCGATAGGCAAGTCATTTGAAGAGATCATACAGAAAGGTCTGCGCATGATAGGTCAGGGCATGCACGGATTTGTCGGCAACAACGACATTCGCTTCGACGACCTTGACAAGGCGCTGTCACACCCCACCGACATGCGCATATTCGCTATCGCACAGGCTCTTGAGGAGGGCTATACGGTAGAACGCATCGAAGAGCTCACCAAGATTGACCGCTGGTTTATCGAGCGCCTCAACAACATAGTACGCTACGCCGCCGTGCTCAAAGGCTACAACAAGATCGAGGACCTTCCGAAAGATATTCTGAAAGAGGCCAAACGCCTCGGCTTCTCCGACTTCCAGATAGCACGCTTCGTCGAAAATCCGTCGGGCAACATGGAGCCGGAAATACTCCGCGTGCGCAATCACCGCAAGTCTCTTGAAGTGACTCCCCGCGTGCGCCGCATCAACACCGTGGCTTCGGAATACCCCGACCTCACCAACTACCTCTATGTCACTTACGGCGCCGACGAGAACTCGATACCCTACGACATGAACGCCGGCAACAACATAGTCGTACTCGGCTCCGGCGCATACCGCATAGGCAGCTCCGTAGAGTTTGACTGGTGCTCGGTCAACGCTGCAAGCACATGCCGCAAGCTCGGCTACAAGTCGATTATGATCAACTACAACCCCGAGACAGTGTCGACCGACTATGACATGTGCGACCGCCTGTACTTCGACGAGCTGAGCTTCGAGCGCGTCATGGACATCATAGACCTTGAGGCTCCCCGAGGCGTCATAGTGAGTGTCGGCGGACAGATACCCAACAACCTCGCCATGAAGCTCCACCGTCGCCACGTGCCCATACTCGGCACATCGCCCGTGTCGATCGACCGTGCCGAAAACCGCCACAAGTTCTCGGCCATGCTCGACCAGCTTGGCATCGACCAGCCCCGCTGGAAGGAGCTTACCACTCTCGATGAAATCGAGTCGTTTGTAGAAGAAGTAGGCTTCCCGGTACTCATCCGTCCGAGCTACGTGCTCTCCGGCGCAGCCATGAACGTATGCTACGACTACGAGCAGATGACCCGCTTCCTCGATCAGGCCGCCAAGGTGTCAAAAGAGTACCCCGTCGTAGTGTCGGAGTTCCTGCAGAACGCCAAGGAGATAGAGTTTGACGCCGTAGCCCGCAACGGCGAAATCGTCGAATATGCCATATCGGAGCACATCGAGTTTGCCGGTGTACACTCCGGCGACGCCACCCTCGTGTTCCCCGCCCAGAAGATTTACCTCGCCACCGCGCGCCGCATCAAGCGCATCAGCGCCAAGATAGCCCGCGAGCTCAACATATCGGGTCCGTTCAACATCCAGTACCTCGCCAAAGACAACGACGTGAAAGTCATCGAGTGCAACCTGCGCGCCTCACGCTCCTTCCCCTTTGTCAGCAAGGTATTGAAAAAGAACTTCATCGAGACCGCCACACGCATCATGCTCGGCGAAAAGATCGAAAAAGTCGACACCTCGACATTTGACATCGACTACATCGGCATCAAGGCCTCGCAGTTCTCGTTTGCACGTCTGCACAAGGCCGACCCGGTACTCGGTGTCGACATGTCATCGACCGGCGAAGTAGGATGCCTCGGCAAAGACTTCGACGAAGCGCTCCTGAACGCCATGATATCGGTCGGACACCATGTGCCCCAGACCGGCGTGCTTGTAAGCTCCGGCGATGTGCGCGGCAAAGTCGACATGCTCGACGCCTGCCGTCAGCTCAATGAACACGGCTACAAGATATACGCCACCGAAGGCACGGCCAAGTTCCTCAACAACAACGGCATCGAGGCACACGCCGTATGCTGGCCCGACGAAGAGGGCGAGAACGTGCTCGACATCATAGCCGGCCACAAGGTCGACCTCGTGATAAACATACCCAAAAATCACACCAAGCGCGAGCTCACCAACGGCTACCGCATACGCCGCTGGGCCATAGACCACAACATACCGTTGCTGACCAACGCCCGTCTTGCAGGAGCCTACGTAAAGGCATTCCTCAACAAGCCCGTCGAGTCCATCGGCATCACCCCGTGGCAAGACTACAAGTAAAGTACCGACCCAACCTATAGACACCCCCTGCCGCGATGATGCGCGACAGGGGGTGTTTTTATTGGAGTCATGAGGGGCGCTGCCGGACGCCGTGGTACTGGCGTCTACCATTTTGGTGGCATAGAGTTTTGGGGACGGGGCGTAAAAGCCAGAGGGTGCGCCTTCACAGGTACACCCTCCGTTCTGTAGTATAAAGCTGTTTTTGTAGCCGGGTATCAGCGCACTATGCGTGCGGTTGTGGCGTCAACACGCACCACTCTTTCTGCATTACGGATTTCAAGCTCCTTGCCCATATGGATAGGAGACACCATGCTGCGGGCCGGAACTGATATAGCCGGTGAAGTTGCCACTGAAGCAGCTTCCGGAGTATCATGAACCTTAAGGATATAAGGCTGTATACATGTAAAGTAAGAGCCTTTACGAGCAGTACTGCTAAGTGTCTTGGATGTAAATTTCTCAAGACGTAATGCTGTGGCCGTATAGCTGCCCCACATACCGTCATCTTCAAAGAGTCCGACAGTAACGGGAGTGCCGTCAGATAGAGTCATATAGGTCAGTTCAGCAGCAAGACCGGCCGATGCGTTCCATGTAAGATAACCTGCTTTGGTATCCCACAATACCGTATGCAGATGATATGTTGTGCTGCCGGATGTATAACTGCGTATAAACTGACCTCCTTTTATAGACAAGGTACCGGTAGTGGCATTGAATGTCAAGGGTACTTTATCGCCGTCACCCAAATCAAGATAATATTTTGAGCCGCTCTTCACTACATCGGCATAAAAGCCCTTAAGCTGACCGTTATCATTGTAGTAGTAATATACCCACTGGCCGGCGATGTCCTTGGCGAAGTCGCACTGTGCAACCGGTATTTTATCCTCGATAGTACCGATTTTGTAGAATACGTTGCAGCGGCGCACATGGCCGGTGGTGTTCTCGTCAAAAGCCACCACGAGAGCACCATCCTCAACAGAAGCCTTGCACCAGTCGGCATCGGTAGTTACCGTTACGGGGGCGTTGGCTTTCAAAGGATAGGTAAGCGTAGTGGCGGCGTCACCCGAGCCGATGTTGAGCACACCGCCCGTGTCAAATATAAGTCCGGCCTGCATTACGCTTATTTCAGTCTTCTTGTCGCCGGCTTTTATAGTCAGTGTAGACACGCGGCTCTCAAGCGAAGAGTTTTCCGTAACATTTACCGATATGGTATTACCGCTCACCGCGGTAGTCACCCATCCCTGATCGGACGAGGTGACAGTTACGGGGTCGGTTGTGTCAACCACGATAGTACCCTGCGAAGCAGCGGCGGGGAAAGAGGTCTCGCGGCTAAGCACCTGCAATGTAGAGGTACCGTCGCCTACCCACTTGTCATCATCGTCGCTGCACGCAGTCAAAGTGACTGCGGCAACGAAAGCGATTGTCAATATATTGAATATCTTTTTCATATATGCGTTATTTTACTTTTTAACTATATGTGACAGATAAGCCATCTGAGCCGTACCGCCTGTAAAAGTCCACGGAGCCGTTGCCTGACCTCCCTTGTTGATAGTAGATGTAGTAGCCCACAGGATAAACGAGTCGGTAACGACATCAGTATAGCTGTTAGGCTCGAAATTGTAGGTTCCGGGAGTTTCCTCATCCTTTACAAGATAAACACCGGCTTCTTCCGCTCCGGTCAGATCACCTCCGCCGGCAAGATCCCAACAGCACAGATAGATTATCGTAGAACCGGAAGTGGCTACAATCTGCGAGTTGATTTCCAATGAACCGCGCGACTTGCTATACTTGGCCACAACGTCAAAATTGGGATTCATACCTTTAATCAGGTAACGGTTGTTGTCCTTATCGGGAACAAGAGTCACATCCATTGAGCGCAATCCGTTGCGGTAATACCACTTATACTCGCCTTCAAACTCTTCGAACTTGGAATAAGTAGCCGGCAGGGTACCTGCAAGGGCCACGGCATTGCCTTTGGAGTCAGTACCGCTGTAAGACATGTTCTCCATGTCATAGGCAAGCTCCTCTATGGTGGCATCGCCTACCTTCACCGGAGCCATAAAGCGGATACCGGAGGGAGTCGGCAGGAAATAATTTCCATCATACTGGTCATCACCCTCGCCCCAAGCAATCTCCATGTAGCGCACGTCGAGGTCTATGCCCGCTTCAACGGCGGCAGAACCGACTGTACCGGAGGCCGAAGTCAGGAACATGTTGTCTGACATAGTAGCCACAGCATCGATATACTGCGCGGCATCGCTGTCGAGACGACGCATATACATGATGTTGCCGGTACGCTTTCCGCGAAGTTTTATCACATCGTCGGTAACGTCCATTATGGCAAACTCAAAGTCACCGTCATAAGCCTGATAGTTACCCGACGAAGGTGTCGAGAAGAAGTGCATGAGAGTGTTGTAAGAGTCAAAAGTCAGTGTAGGACCATTGTCGGAAGTCATCTTGTAAAGGCTCGATTCAAAGACGCCCGGAGCGAGCTCGCAACCTACCGTGGCCTCTGCCTCGTCAAACTTCACCGTATATACATAACCTCCATAACTTATATTACGGTCGGGATAGTACTCAAAGAGCCACCCGTTGTCGGCGCTTGTAAGCACTTTCTTGGTATTGTCAAGAACTTCCTGAACACGAAGCGACGTCGGCTCATCGAATATGTCATCCTGATCCTTAAGGCAGGACTGTAGCAAAGTAGCCGATGCGACTACAAGCAAAGCCGGTAATATTTTGTAAAATTTCATAATTTCGTTAATTTAATCGGTTAATCCACTGTTAAATCGGAAAGATCGACCTTGCCGGTGACCACGTCGTTCTGACGGCGCTGGAGAGCGGCGCGAAGCTCATCCATGTCTATATTGAACTGCTCCTGCATGTAGGTGCGCACTATGTCGAGTTTCTGCAGTATCAGCGCACGACTCGATGACGGAGCCTCGGCCAGCATGTCGTTCCATGCCTCCGCGCTGTTGGTCACGTATATCGACATCATCTCGGCGAAGTCCTCCTGATAGGAGTGCTGTGAATAAGCCGATATAAATCCGTTCTCAAGATAGTCGGTGTCAAACGGCTCCTCACTCCACATATCGGCCACATAGCCCGAACCTGTCACCAACTGGAAGTCGGCCGGGATAGACTTGGTCTGATTGAGGATGTGGGTGAACTCGTGGTGGATGGTCTTGAAGTAATAGTGGTTGAGCTGAGCGGCATTGCCGAGATATTGCGACAGATAGTTCAGACCGGCAAGGAATATCTTGCGGCCGCCTTCGGCTGTACCGAGAATAAATGTACCGTTATTGCGGTACTCCCATTCACCTACAGTATAGAACATCTTGGGGAAGTAACGGCAAGTGAAATCGGTGCCGGCCACCTCGTTATAGGTCTCGACACAAAGATACTTCACAAGATGAGCCATAACCACCGCATCTTCGTAGCGGGCCGGCACAAGATAGTAGTCGAAGTCGCCCTCTATATCCTCGTAGCGATACTTGAAGTCGATATTGTAGGGCTTGTTGAAGTTGGCGAGCAGCCAAGTGTCAAGCTCTGTAGGATCGGTATTGTCGGGCGTGATGACGCTGACGCTTGTATCGGGGTCATCAGACGAGCATCCGGTAAAAACCGCAGCCGACACCGCCAACAGCGCTACGCTTAATATTTTACTTGTTTTCATTATAATATTTCTTTAATACTTTGTCAAAAACTTAGTGTATCGATTAACGGGGATTGGCCTCAAAACCTGCGTCGCGCACCTTCTGCGGTATCTGGTGAGCACGGCGGGGATCATCCTTGCTTAGGAAGTCGGTACGGGTCTCGGGCTGGCCGGCAGCATTAAGAGTGCGGCGCACAATCTCGATGCCATAGCGCTTGATGTCAAACCAACGTATACCGGCATGCATTGTCTCAAGACGGCGGAAGCCTAGCATACACTGGAGCATGCACTCCTGAACCGAACCCTCTGCATCGATGGCAAAAGCGGGGTTGAGGTGCTTCTTGATAGTCGACTGAAGACCGGTCTCATCGTCGTAGCAGTACTTGATATCCTTATAGAACTCCTGAATATTGTCGGGAGTCAAGACTTTGGTGCTCTTGGTGAAGTTCTGCATCCATGTGGTAAGATCGGCTGCAGCCTCATCGTAGCGCTTAAGCATTATGTAAGCCTCGGCACGGTTAAGCAGAGCCTCATCGGAAGTAAAGGCCGGATACACGGCACGACGATAACCGGTTTGGGCCACGGGGTCAGTGTACTCAAAGAGGTTGTCATACTTCCAGAATATCGTACGGTCCAAGCCCGAACCCTGATAAACCTTGGGCTGGTGCCACAGTTGACTGTAGGTGCCATATATATTTCTTGCCCTCATGTCTTCATTATCGGCAATATATTTGCAGTGGCTGTAACGCTTGCATCCACCCGAACGAAGTGACCAGCTCGACCATATCACACCCATCGAAGAGTAGGCTGTAAGCATGAGCAGGTTTGCGTTGGATGACGCATTGATGTACTCGTTTGAGACTGCGCTGAGACTCTGGGTCATGGCAGCTATCGACTTCCAGTCGCGGAGCATGGTCGAAGGCTGCGAGCCGAGACACTTGGTAGCGTAGGTAACAGCTTTCTCCCACTGTTCGGTATAGAGATAATAACGAGCGGCAAAAGCGTATGCGGCCTTGACATTGAAGTGATACTTGGGCACACTGTAGTGAGAGTCGCCTATATACTTGAGGCCTTCCTCGATGTCGGCCTCAATCTTCTTGTAGAAGTCGGCAAGATTGCCGCGCTCATACTTAGGCATAAGCTCGGTCTCGGCAGCCTCCATATACGGGAGTCCGAGATCGGCGGCCGCATTCTGAGTCCACGGCTTGCAGAACATGCAGGCAAGCATGAAGTGATTGTAGGCACGGCTTATAAGGGCTTCGCCGCGGCACTCGTCGATAATTGCAGACGGAGTGGCTTTGTCGATAGCCGCCAACGCTTCATTGGCCGAGGCTATAGCTATATAGGCGCCTGACCAGAAGTTTTCAAGCGATTCATTGTCTTTTTCGGTCTCGTCGATCCAGCCATAGCACTGGTCATAGAAACGTGTGGAGTAAGGATTGTTCGCACCGATGTCGTCGGTATTGTCCGATGACAGCTCTGCGACAACAATGTAGTCATTTTCATTATAAGATGACGTAAGCATCGCCTTGATCTTCTCTTCACTATCAAGAGTGGCCCTGTTGTCGGGCATAGTGTCAAGGAAGTCATCGCAACCAGTCAGAAGCACCGTAGCCAAAGCAAGCACGGAAGCATATTTCATATATCTTTTCATATCAATAATCTCTTTCTTGTTTTAGAAACCTAAGTTAATCGTAAGTGTGAACTGCTTGGGAGTAGGAGCGGCCACACCACCGGTGTTGAAGAACTCGGGATCCTGTCCGTTGAGCTTCTTGTCGGCGTAAATCAGGAACATATTGGTAGCCTGAAGTTTAGCACTAAGGCGAGAAAGGCGTAAAGCTGACAATACCTTCTGGGGGAAGTCATAGTTTACGGATATCTCTTTCATACGTATGAAGTCGCCCTTGGCTATGCGCTCGGTAGAGTAGTTGTAGGCGTTGTAGGCGTAGGTGAGCTTGGAGTCGTTCTTGTTCTGACGCTTAGACGCTATAGTCGGAATAGTGGTGCGGTTCTCATCGCCTGCCACACCCCAGCGGTTTTTGAATTCCTTTGGAGTAGCCACAAGGTCATCATACTCGTTTCTGAATACCGGATCGAGGCGAATGACATTGCCGAACGAGTAAGTGATGTACACGTTGAGTGTAAGACCCTTGTAACGGAATATGTTGCCGAACGAACCGATGTCGGTGGGATCCACGCTACCCGAGTATTCGAGGAACTTCAGTTTCTCGGGATCGGAAGTCTGGAAGTAGATGCCGGTAGTGGATATGTTGCCGTCCTGATCGAGGAATGTAGGGATACCTTCCTCATTGAGGCCCTTGAACGGAATGGAGAAGAGCGAGCGTACAGGATAGCCCTCCTGTGCGAAACCGTTGCCCGATATAAGGTCAAACATGCGCTTGGATGTCTCCAGCTTGGTCACTTCGTTCTTGTTGTAGGAGTAGATGAAGTTGGTGGTCCAAGAGAAGTCACGGGTAACGATGTTGCGGGTGGTAAGCGAGAGTTCGACACCGTGCGACTTCATCTCCGCGATGTTTCCGAGCTTGGTTATCTGACCGCCGATACCCTGTGTGGTAGCCACACCGATAAGGTCGAAGTTGTTACGCTTGTACCAGTCAAACTCAAGGTTGATGCGGTTGTCGAGCACACCGGTAGAAAGTCCGAGGTTAAGCTCATGCTTCTTCTCATAGGTAAGAGAGCCGTTGGCAAGGTCTGCGATGTAGAGCGAGCTTTCACCCACGCCGGCAAACGGACGCCACGGATTGGTCGCCATGATGATGGAGTAAGCGTTGCTGACCGAGGGACGGTCGCCGGTAAGCGAATAAGAGGCGCGGAGTGTCATGTGGCTCCATGTAGGCACGAAGCGCTCAAACCAAGACTCATTGTGCATGTTCCAAGATCCCGATACGTTCCAAGTGGGCAGCCAGCGCGAAGAGCGGCTCTTGCCGAGCTGGTTGGTGCCTTCGTAACGGAGTGTGCCGTTGAATGTATAGCGGCTCTTGTAAGAATAGGTGACATTGCCGAAGAAAGCCACGCTGCGCTGGTGGGCGTTGGTCAGCGAATAATAGGGGGAGTTCTCCTCCTGACCGCGTTTGAATGCCTGATAAGCGTAGTTGGGTACCTCGCCCATGCTGTACTGCATGCCCCATCCGCGGAACCAAGTCGAATGACGGTCAACGGAGTTGGTCTCCATACCTGCGTAGAGGTTTACGATGTGGTCCTCGTTGAACACGTCGTTATAACGGGCGGCGGCGCGGATGTCCCACTTGAACATGTCGCGGTCGGCACGCTCGTAGATACCTCCGTTGGGCAGAATGGTTATAGGCAGAGCGTAAATATTGTCGGGGTCGGTGTAGAGCAGCGGGTTCTTGTCACGTATGGCCGATGTGGGCATAGCGCGATAGGCCTGTGCCTGATTGGAGTCATCGGTGATGAAGTGCTCCTGCTGGGTGGCGGTCTTCTGAACGCCTCCGAGGAGTGAAAGCTCCACTTTACGTATGGGCTTGTAAGTCAATAAACCGGTAAGACGGAAGTCATTGACGCCAAGCTGCATGTAGTTGTTTTTCAACTCATGGAGTATGTTGAACGGAGCGTAGTTGCGGGTGTAGAACTCGCGTGCGTCAAGAGTACGCGAAGTGTTCATCGAGTAGGAGTAAGGGTTGATGTCGAAGTCGCGCTTCACCTCGCCCGACACCATGTCGATGTCGCTTCCGAGTGTACCGGGGGCACGCTGCTTACGGAACGATGCGTTGCTGATGAGGTTGACCGACACCTTGTCGGATATGTTGAACGTAGAGTTGAGGTTGGCGGTGTAGCGCTGTATGCGGCTCTGCTTGTACCATCCCGGATCGTACATGGCACTGGCCGATACATAGTGCTGGGCCTTATCTGTACCGGAGGAGATGCTGACAGAGTGAGTCTGCATTACCGATGTCGAGAACAGCTCGTCAAACCAGTCGGTGTTGCGGTACTCGGCGGCGCGCAGGTAAGCGGCGCGGGCCTCGGGAGTGTTGGGCAGTCCGAATTGGCCGGTGGTTGCGTCATATTCAGAAAGCAACTGATACATCTTGCCATAGACACCGCTCGACGATGCGTTGGCGATTTCGGCATAGTTCAGATAACCCTTCTTGGCAAGTTCCTGATAGAGGTCCATCTGGTCCTGCGAGTTCATGATGTTGAATGTGCTGTAGCTAGGCTTCAAACGCATGGTGAACTCACCGGTGTAGTTGATTGAGTTGCGTCCGGCAGTACCCTTCTTGGTGGTAACGACAATCACACCCGCCATGGCGCGCGCACCATATATAGATGTTGCCGAACCGTCCTTAAGGATGTCGAAGCTCTCGATGTCGTCGGCGTTAAGACCGGCGATGGCCGATGATATAAGGGTCTCGGCGTTACCTGACGAAAGTTCGTCGGCCGACACCTCAAGCACATCCTCCATTATGACACCGTCGACAACCCACAGCGGCTTGGAGCTACCGTAGATAGAGGTGGCACCGCGCACACGGATCTTGGGAGCCGTACCGAAAGTACCCGATACGTTCTGCACCGACACACCGGCCGCACGACCTTCGAGCGAACGTGATATATCGGCCATACCGCTTATGCGGGCCTGCTGTGCGTCGACCTTCGTGGCCGCACCGGTGAAGAGGCGTTTGTCCATCTTCTGCATACCGGTCACAACCACTTCGTCGAGTTCCTGAGTACTCGACTCCATGACTATGCGCATGGGTGTGCCTTGTACTTTAACTGTGACTGTCTTCATTCCCACATACTTCACTTCCAGCTGGGAGTTGGTGGAAGGAGCAGTGATAGTAAACTTTCCATCGAGGTCTGTGGCAACCGCGGTCTTCGTACCCTTGACCGATACGGTCGCGCCGATCAGCGGCTCGTCATCGGAGGCTGAAAGGACCACTCCGGTAACCTTGACCTGAGCGAAAAGTCCTATGCCGATGATCAGACCTGATAATAACAGCAATAATCTTTTTTCCATAAATTAGTTAATATGATTGATTAAACTCTAAATTGCAAAATGAAACAAAAACAGCTTTTCAAAACCAAAAACGCTATCAATCAAGAGAAACAATAGCAAAATTTCAAAACAACAGCACTTTTTGCATCAAAATTCAACTTTGATATGCCCAAAGATATAATAATTGATTTAATCTTTATTAACTACCCCCCCCCATTTTAATATATTTTAACCAAATTAATAGAGATAGCGTTAACGAATTCCCGATTTTAACAATATTACAATCACATTACAACACAAAAATCATACATATGGTAACAATTTGATAGCACAACAACGCCAACAGCCCTTAATTTTATATAATTTTAGTGGAATTGGGAGCCATGCGGGGTGCAGCGGGGAGGCCTCGGCGGCAGGAGCGCCGGTAGTACGGCGCCAGCATAGCCGAAGGGCCATACGGGTGCGGGACGGGCAGGAGTCTTGTCAGACTCCACACAGGGGAGAACCTCTTTTCCGGAGACTGCGCCGCTATAGGCGGCTTGTCCCCGGCTACCTTTTGGCATGAGTCCTACCGGACTCTACCTAAGGCCATGCGGAGCGGGGTTGGTGCCATACGGGTGCAGTGGGGATGCCTCGGCGGTAGGGCGCCGGTAGTACGGCGCCCGCATAGCCGTAGGGCCATACGAAGGTGCGGATTAAACGTTCGAGGCGTCGTCAGTCGGAGCGGCGGGCACGGTATCGACATCCTTGAACAACTTGCCGAGAACCTTCTCTTGGAAATTCTGCATGAGTTCCCAGAAATTAGGCACGAAGAGTGTGCCGAGCACGGCGTTCATCAACATACCGAACACAACGGCCGAACCGAGCGACACACGGCTTTCGGCACCGGCTCCGTGGGCGAACATCATGGGCATTACACCGAATATGAAGGCGATAGCCGTCATCATTATAGGGCGGAAACGTATGACACCGGCATCGAGCGCCGACTGCCTTACCGGAAGGCCCGACTTGCGGAAATATGTGGCGTACTCGACGATAAGTATGGCGTTTTTGGCCGACAGACCGAGCAGAAGAATAAGTCCTATCTGGGTGTATATGCTTATACTCTGGCTCATGAACATACACCCCAGCACGGTGCCCAATATGGCGACAGGCATCGACAGGACGACCGCCACCGGATCGGTCCAGCTCTCATACTGCGCGGCAAGCACAAGCAGAGTAAGGATAATGGCAAAGATAAACACGGCGGTCACCGTAGTGCCCGACTGGGTCTCCTGATAAGCCTGTCCGGTCCACGAGTATGCGTAATTGCCGCCCAGCGTATCGTGAACAAGACGCTCCATAGCCTTTATGCCGTCGCTCGAACTTACACCTTTGGCCACATTGGCGGTAATCGACGCCGTAGGATACATATTGTAGCGCGAAGCGGTAGGCTCGCCCATGGACTGCGCTATAGTGGTAAACGAAGTAAAGGGCACCATATCGCCCGAGGCGTTGCGCACGCTCAGTTTCAGCACGTCGTCGATATTTCCGCGGGCGCTGTCGTCGCCTTTCAGTGTCACCTGATATACACGGCCGAACTCGGTGAAATCATTGACATAGCTACCGCCCATGTAAGCGCTCAAAGTGCTGAATATGTCGCTCATGGAGAGCCCCTGCAACTTCACCTTGTCGCGGTCTATGTCAAGACGGTACTGCGGCACGACACCCTGATACAGACTTGTTATAGACTCAATGGCCGGCTCTGTCTTCACCGCCTCCTCAAGGCTCTCCACGGCCTTCATCATCTCCGTGGCACCGAGGTTGTTTATGTCAAGCAGCTGCATCTCAAGGCCCGACGACATGCCGAGGCCCTGTATGGTAGGCGGATTTACCGAAAATATGATAGCCTCCTGATAGCTCTGCGACATGCGGTTGACACTGTCGATTATCGCATACACGCTCTGCGAGGCCTTCTTACGCTCGCCCCACGGCTTGAGCACCACAAACAGCGATCCCATATTGGACGATGCTCCGCCCCCCATAAAGGAGAAGCCAGATATAGCCATGACGTCGGCCACTTCGGGAAGCTCGCGCTTTATGCGTGCCGACAGGTCGTTGACCACCTTCTCGGTGCGTTCGAGCGAAGCTCCCTCCGGAAGCTGTATGGATGACATGAAATAGCCCTGATCCTCCTCGGGCACATAACTCGTGGGCCACATCAGAAACGCAGCCACTCCGGCTGCGGCAAGCAGGAAGAAAACGGCAAGCGACACCCCGGCCTTGTCAAGCATGTGGCCGATGGTAACCTTGTAGAAATTCTCGACAGCCGCATAACCCTTGTTGAACACACGATAGATGACATTCTTCGTGTTTTTTTTGCGCGGAGTCAGGAAGAGAGCGCACATGGCGGGAGTAAACGTAAGCGCATTAAAGCCCGAAAAGGCCGTAGACACTGCGATAGTAAGCGCAAACTGCTTGTAAAGCTGCCCCGTGATGCCGCTGACAAAAGCCGTAGGTATGAACACCGACAGCAATACAAGTACCTCGCCGATGACAGGGCCGGTAAGCTCGGTCATGGCCTTCTCGGCGGCCTGACGGCGCGACAGCTTGCCCTCGTCGACAAGTCGCGAACAGTCCTCCACCACCACAATGGCGTCATCGACCACAATGGCTATGGCAAGCACAAGACCGAAAAGAGTAAGTGTGTTTATGGTGAATCCCATGAGCTTCATGACGGCAAACGTGGCTATAAGCGACACCGGTATGGTAAGCATGGGTATGATGACCGCCCGCCAGTTCTGAAGGAATATGAGAATCACTATCATGACTATGAGCGAAGTCTCGACAAAAGTGACCAACACCTCATCGATCGATGCGTTGACAAAGTCTGACGTGTCAAGGACCACATTGTACTTGACTCCCGGCGGAAAGTACTGGCTCAGCCGGTCAAGCTCGGCACGCGCGGCTTTCGACACCTTCAGGGCGTTGGCCCCGGGCAACTGCTTTATGCCGAGCAGAGCGGCCTCTTTGCCCGACACCAGAGTCGTGGCCGCGTATGATATACTGCCCAAGTCGATTTTGGCGACATCGCGCAGGCGCAACAGGCCGTTGCCGTCGGAACGTATGACTATATTGCCGAACTCCTCGGCCGTGCGCAGTTCGCCCTGCGAGGTGAGGGTAAACTGAAAGGCGTCATTGTCGGGATTGGGCGCTCCGCCCACCTCACCGGCCGACACGGTCATGTTCTGCGACTGTATTGCAGCGTACACGTCGGAAGGAGTAAGCCCGCGCGCCCTCATGAGTTCCGGGTCAAGCCAAACCCTCATGCTGTAGTCGCCACCGCCGAATGCCTGAACGCCCCCCACTCCCTTCACGCGGGTAAGCGCGTTGACAAGATTGATGTTGGCGTAGTTGGTAAGATACAGCGCGTCGTAGCGGCCCGTGCTGTCGCCCTCAAGCGAGCAGAAGAGCACTATGTTGGTCGACTCCTTGTTGACCGATATACCTTGTTGTTTTACGGGAGTCGGCAGGGTCGGCTCCGCAAGATTAAGACGGTTCTGCACATTTATGGCCGCCTGATCGATATCGGTACCGAGCTCAAAGGTGACGGTAAGCATATAACTGCCGTCGCTACCCGAATTAGAGCTCATATAGAGCATATTTTCCACACCGTTGATCTGCTCCTCGATAGGCACACCCACCGTGCGGGCCACAGTCTGCGCGTTGGCACCCGGATAGGTGGCCATTACGCTCACCGTAGGCGGCGTTATGTCGGGAAACTGGGCTACGGGCAGTGATTTTATGGTAAGCAGACCGGCAAATACCATTATTATCGCCAGCACCGTGGCGAAAATAGGTCGGTCGATAAAGAACTTCGAAAACATCGGCTCTACTTTTTTTACATTGTCATTGATTTATTTAACCGTCACGGGCTTCACGGGCATGCCGTCGCGCACCTTCAGAAGCGCCGAGGTCACGTAACGTGTGTCAGGGGCGATGCCCTTGGTTATCACACGCAGCGAGTCGCGATACAGACCGCCAATCTCCACGGGAGTATACACTACCTTGTCGGAGTCGTTGACCGTATACAGGTACTTGCCTAACTGGTCGGTGCCTATCGATGCGTCCTTCACAAGGAGCGCGTGCGGTTCCGTGCCGTAAGGCAGGCTTACGGTGGCATACATGCCGGGGCGCAACTCTCCGTAACTGTTGTCGACATGTACCTGAAGTTTAAGCGTTCCGGTCGACTTGTCGACGGCCGGAGATGTATAAGTAAGGTCGGCGGTATACTCGTGTGGCAACGGCTCGGAGAACTTCAGCGGCACCTTACGGTAAGCGGCCTCCTTCTCCGGATCGCCTTTGGCACCCATCATGCGTTCATACTGCGCGTCCTCGATAGAGAAGACTATGAATATCGACGAGTCGTCATACAGAGTGGCAAGCACAAACGGAGCACCCTCGCCGTTGATGTAGTTGCCTACGTCGGCCGTGCTCGATGTTATGTGGCCCGAGAAAGGCGCACGCACCGTGCAGTAACCGAGACTTGTCGTAGCGCTGCTCAACGCCGCTTGGGCATTTTTTATGGCGGCTTCAGCCTGCTCCATGCTGCTTTGGCCCTGTATGACCTCCATCTGCGACACGGCATCGCTCTCAAAAGCCTTTTTCAGAGCCTCATACTGGCGCGACGCATAGTCATACTCGCTACGGGCCGTAGCGAGAGCGGCCTGAGCCTGAGCCACAGCGTCGCGGTACTTGACCGACTCGATTGTAAAGAGCACCTGCCCTTTCTCCACGTAGGCTCCGGAGCTGAAGTTTTTTGTCAGCAGAGTGCCGTTGACTCGTCCCACCACGTTGGCGGTAAGATTGGCCACGGCATAGCCGGGATAGGTCTTATACAGCGTGACCGAGTCAGTCACCGGCAAAGCCACGTCTACCGCGAGCATGCCTTCGCGGGCGTCACTCTCTTTCTTGCCTCCGCATGAAGCCATAAATACGGCGACAGCAAGCACACATACATATTTTAATAAGGTAAGGTGTCTCATATCATCATTATGTTATATTGTCATTCTTCAAGCCGGCTTACGTCCCATCCGCCTCCGAGCGCCTCGTAAAGAGCTATCAGAGCCACAAGAGCATTGCCCTTCGATACTATAAGCGAATTTTGATTCTCCAGCACGTTAAGCTGGGCGGTCACCACGTCGTTGAACGGATTGAGTCCGCGCTTGTACAGGTCAAGCGACAGGTTGAGCGACTGCTCGCTCTGCGTCACCACCTCACGCAGCACATCGATGTTTTTCAACGTGCTCACATAGGTCGATATGGCGTCGTCGACCTCCTGTACGGCGGTCATTACAGTGAGATTGTAGTTGTCGATACCAATCTCCATCTGTCTACGGGCCGACACGACATTGTACTTACGCGCCATACCGTCAAATATAGTCCACGACAGAGTCGGGGCCACGGCATAGGTCAGCGACTCGGACTTAAACAGGCTGCCGGCGTCATGGGCCGAAGTGCCTATGGAGCCGTTGATTGTAAGCGTCGGTAAAAACTCTTTCTTTGCGATACCGAGAGCGGCGGCATAACCGGCAAGCTCATATTCGGCCTGTACTATGTCGGGACGCCGGCGCAGAAGCTGGGCCGGTATGCCTACAGGCACTATCTGATTGTAATCGGGCATCAGCGCCACTGTCTCAAGACGTGAATATACTTCCTCGGGATACACCCCTATGAGCGTGGCAAGTCCGTTGACAGTGCGGTGTATGGCCGACTGAAGCCCGGGTACCGAAGCCTGAGTGGAGTAATAGACCACCTTCGCCTGTGCCACATCGAGCATCGAGGCAAGGCCGGCCTCATGACGCGCCTCGGTTATCTTTACAATCTTTTCCTGCGAGGCTATATGCTCGTTGGCCACAGCCAGCTCGGCCTGATACACGCGCAGGTTCACGTACGCCTTGGCTATGTTGCCGCACAAGGCGGTCATCACCGCGACATACTCCGCCCGTGTGGCGTTGAACGACGCTTTACGCTCTTTTGCCCGGGAGGTAATCTTGCCGAACACGTCGATTTCCCAGCTCATGTTGAGCCCGAGCGAAAAGTAGTCGACGGTAGCCGCATGTCCCTCATTGCCGGCCAACATACCCGACGAGCGGCTCTTGGTCCATCCGCCGGAGAACGCAAGAGTGGGAAAATATGCCGCCCGGGCGCTGTTGAGCGACTGCCGTGCCATATCTATACGTCGCGCCGCCATCAGCACATTGTAGTTGTTCTCGACACCTTCGGTTATAAGCGAGTCGAGCAAGGGATCGTCAAAATAGGTCCACCACAGGTCATCGGTAGGTACCGACTGATTGAAATGCTCGTCATAGACCCATCGCGACGGCAACGAGTCGTTGAGCACATCATCGGACACACTCGCGGCCTGCATACCCGACGGCAACGCCATAAGAAGCGTCAGTGACATATAAGCGATTGAACTAAATCTCATATTAAAACAGTGCTATTATCTTTACTTAAAACCGCAATCAAGCATCGCACGTTTAGCTATATAATCACATTTTAATCATTTTTAACCCGATGGAGTAATGAGTCTATACAGTAACATAATATTAAGCCGATATTAAGCGGCATGTTATAATTAATTTAACCGGGCGGCACTACTTTTGTAACGTAAACGATATAACCTAAAATCATCATGACACAGGCAGTCAGGTATATACTGGCCGGAGCCGCTCTATTGTCGGCTCTGACCGCACGCCCCGTAAATGGCGACAACAGCGCTTTAAGCTACAATTTTTCCGATTCGACGCAACCGCTCACTACAGTGGGGAGAGGCTCGTGCAGCATAACCGACGGAGTGTTTCGCTCACAAGGAGCATACGCACTGTTCGGCACTCCCGACATGAGAAATTACACATTCTCGTTCAAGGCACGTGCGCCGAAAGAGGCCGGGCAAGTGCAGATATGGGCCGGCTTCCGCAATCGCAACCGCTTTGACCGCTACATGGTGGGTATAAAAGGCGGACTTCAGGATGACTTGTATCTGATGCGTACCGGCTATATGGGCACAGACGAGTTCATGGGTGTACGGCCGCTGAATTTTCATCCGGTGCCGGGAGAATGGTATAAGCTGCGGGTAGAGGTATGCGGCAACCGCATACGAGTGTTCGTAGGCGACGAGCCACTGCCGTACATCGACGTGACCGACCCCAACGGGGAAGCGCTCGTGCCGACAGGCGAAGTGTCGCTCGGCGGCGCGTGGATAGAGACCGAGTTTGACGACCTCGTCATAACACCGATGGCCGACAATGCATTGGACGCGATAGCCGACACGGAGTATTGCCGGCGGCTCACACCCGCACAGAAAGAAGATATGCGCCGTGAGCAGCGCGCCGCCTACTCCCCGATAAAAGCCGACAGACTCAACGGCAGCCGTACTGACATATCGCTCGACGGCGACTGGCTCTTCATGCCCTCGTATGAGTGCGCCGACGGGCAATCGGCCGCATCTCCCGCCGCCGATGACAGCGACTGGCATGTGATGACGGTGCCGAACTTCTGGAATCCGATACGCATATGGCTTCACGGAGAGACAATGCCCTCGCCGCGCGGACAGCAGCACAAAGGAGTCAGCGACACATACTACCAACGCGAGACCGACCGCTGCGAGAACTACACATTCGACTACCGCAAAACCGGGGCCGCATGGTACCGCCAATGGCTCGAACTCCCGGCCGACGTGAAAGGACGACAGATGACCCTGACCTTCGATGCGATATCCAAAACCGCTGAAATATACATAAACGGCCAACAGGCAGCCACACACGTGGGTATGTTCGGCGAAATCGTATTGGACGCCACCCGATATCTACATCCGGGCCGCAACCTCATCGCCGTAAAAGTGACCCGCGACATAAATGACGCGGCCGCGCAGACAAGTGACGCGATGGAGAACTACTACTCATCGGTACGCAAGGATGTGGAGGACAACAAAGACGACACGCAAGCCAACAAGGCGGTGCTGACCGACATACCCCACGGCTTCTATGGCGACAATCCGGCGGGCATATGGCAACCGGTCAAACTAACTATAAGCGACCCGCTTAAAGTAGAAGATGTATTTATTAAACCGGCTCTTGACGGAGCGGAATTTGACATAACCGTCAAAAACAGCAGTATGAAAGGGAAGCGTAAATTTGCTGTCAGGGCAGATATTGTAGACCGGCAAAGCCGTGACACCCTGTACAGCGCGACACTGCACTCCGGGCTTTCACTCGGCGCAGGACAGAACGCCACATACACATACCGCGTCGACGGTCTGAAACCGAAACTGTGGGAACCTGCCACTCCGAATCTTTATGACTTCACGTTCAGTCTTGTATCTGACGGACGAAGCAAGGAGATAGACCGCACGACCATAACATCGGGCTTCCGCACATTCGAAACCCGCGATGACGGTTTTCTGTATCTAAACGGCCGGCGTTACTGGCTGCGCGGAGGCAACCACATACCGTTTGCCATATGCCCCAACGACAAAAAACTTGCCGACACTTTCATGCAGCTCATGAGCGAAGGCAATGTCAACTCAACCCGCACACATACCACCCCGTGGAACGAACTGTGGATGTCGGCAGCCGACCGCAACGGCATCGCCGTCAGCTTCGAGGGCACATGGTCTTGGCTCATGATCCACTCCACACCGATACCAGGCAAAGGTGTTCTCGAATTATGGGCCGACGAATGGCTTAAAGTAATGAACAAGTACAAAAATCACCCGTCACTGGTGCTATGGACCGTCAACAACGAAATGAAGTTCTACGACCTTGATGCCGACAAGGAGCGAGCCATGCAGAAATTCCGCATAATCTCGGATGTGGTAAAACGAATGCGCGCACTCGACCCGACGCGCCCCGTCAGTTTCGACTCCAACTACATACGCCGCAACGGACTCAACCGCTTCGGAGCCGACTTCATGGCCACAGTCGATGACGGCGACATAGATGACAACCACGCTTATTACAACTGGTACGACTTCTCGCTCTTCCGCTTCTTCAACGGAGAGTTTCAGAAGCAATTCAAAACTCCGGGACGCCCGCTTATAAGTCAGGAGATGAGCACAGGTTATCCAAACGGCGAAACAGGTCACCCCACCCGCTCATACCAGCTTATTCATCAGAATCCCTATACGCTTATCGGTTACGAAGCATATGACTGGGCCGACCCCGCCTCCTTCCTTAAAGTACAGTCATTTATCACCGGCGAACTGGCCGAAGCGCTGCGCCGTACCGGCGATCAGGTATCGGGCATCATGCACTTCGCATACATGACATGGTTCCGTCAGTGCTACGACCACAAAGCCATAACCCCGTGGCCTACATATCACGCGCTCAAGCGCGCACTGCAGCCGGTGCTTGTCAGCGCCGAACTTTGGGGCCGCAACCTCTACGCCGGCGAGAAACTGCCTGTGCGCGTATACGTTGTAAATGACGACGAGCACGGACAGGACCTTCCTGCAACCAAACTCATGTGGGACATCACCGATAATGACGGCAACATACTCGCCTCGGGCAACGAAGTCTTTCCTGAAGTGCCATACTACGGGCGCCACTTCATAGAGCCCGACATAACACTGCCAAGCGAGTTGCCGGACGACAAAGTAAAGTCAAAGCTCAGACTGAAACTCGCAGGTAACGATACGATACTATCTGAAAACGAATATGACCTTCTGCTCGCCCGAAAAGACTGGAACAAAGGCAAAGTACTGACCGACCGCCGCAACCGCATATACATCCTTGACCGCAACGGCATGAAAAAGGCCCTCGACTTCCTCGGTGCAAAAACCGAGACTGTCGCCTCCGTAAGTGAACTTGTAAAAGCCAAAAACCGTGCCGCACTATGCATAGTTTCAGGGCTTACGGAGTGTAGCGATTACGAAGCCGCCATGCTCCGGTCATATCAGGCGGCCGGCGGACGTCTGCTCTTCATTGACAGCAAGGAGGCTGCCATGAAAGTTTATCCGGAGTATATAACCGGGTGGATCATACCTACCGAAGGCGACATCGCGGTCATGGAGCGCCCCGACGCCGGAGTATTTGACGGCATAGATGTGCTCGACCTGCGCTACTTCAACAACAACCGCCGCGAGATACCGCTTGTGTGCAACGCTGCGCTAAAAGCGGTACGCCATCAGAATGTCACCGAACTGGCAAGCCAAATGAAAATCCACGCCTACATAGACGGCGGCAAACCGGAAGACAGGATCGAACGCATAGAATCTATGCGCGGACTTACTCTGCTCGGCATTCGTGACGGCAAAGGCGACGCCATCGTATCGACCATGTGTACGGAAAAAGCCACTACCGACCCCATCGCCGGACGCCTTCTCGTAAACCTCATAAATGAACTTATAACGACAAAATAACCCTATCATGAACAACATCGTAAAAATAGCCGCTGCCGCGGGGCTGCTCGCTCTTATGCCGTCGCAGGCATCGGCCAAAGTGACATTGCCCGCCATATTTTCCGACGGCATGGTGCTACAGCAGCAGAGCCGCGTGGCTCTGTGGGGAAGCACCGACACAAAAGGCAAAACCATCGAAGTAAAAACATCGTGGAACGACAGCACCTACACCGTCAAGCCTGACCGGAAAGGCGACTGGCGACTCAAAATAACCACCGGCGAATACGGAGGTCCGTATACGATCAGCATCAGCGACGGCACGACTACGACCATCGACGATGTACTGCTTGGCGAAGTATGGTTATGCTCGGGGCAGTCCAACATGGACATGCGTGTCGACGGACAATACGGCGACCCGGTCATAGGAGCGCTGGAAGCGACGGTGACTTCCGAAAATCCCGACATAAGGATGTTTACGGTAGGCCACAAGCTGATTTCAGAGCCGCAATATGACTGCACGGGACAATGGGAGGAAGCATCTCCTGCAACTGTGCCCGAGTTTTCAGCCGCCGCTTACTTCTTTGCCCGAAAGCTTTATGACGTGTTGCACGTACCTGTAGGGATAATCCACACAAGCTACGGAGGGTCAAGAGTCGAGGCATGGATGAGCGCGGAGAGCGTGGCACCCTATCAAGGAGTGCCGGAAGTGCACGACGAATCCATATTGTACAACGGCATGCTGGCACCGGTACTCGGCTACGGCATAAAAGGATGCCTATGGTATCAGGGTGAGGCCAACGTGGACGCACCCGACCACTACACAAAACTGCTGCCCGCCATGGTTGCCGACTGGCGCAAACGCTGGGATATGGGCGAATTCCCGTTTTACTACGCACAGATAGCCCCGTACAACTACAACAAGGGCGAAGGCAAAGGCGAAAACTCGGCCTACCTGCGCGAGGCACAGCTGAAATGCACCGGACTCATCCCTTCGTCGGGCATGATAGTGTTGCTTGACATAGGCGACCCCGTAAGCATACACCCCATGGAAAAGCTGACTGTAGGCAACCGCTTCGCTTACTTGGCACTGTCTGACACATATGGTCTGGAAGGCTTCCCCGCTTCTGGCCCCGTGTACAAATCGGCCGTAACCGACGGCAACAAGATAATTGTGAACTTTGACGGAGTGGGCAAAGGCCTTACCTCATTCCATAAGCCGCTCACCGGATTTGAAGTAGCGGGCGACGACTATGTGTTTCATCCGGCCGAGGCATACATCGGCAACGGCAGACAGACCGTAGTAGTCTCCAGCCCCGAAGTGCCCCGGCCTGTAGCCGTACGCTACGGCTTCAAGGACTACGTCGACGGCTCACTCTTCAACTTCTGGGGACTCCCGGCATCCTCCTTCCGCTCCGACAACCGATAGTCCAATATCGCTCATTCGCGCAGATATTCATCAAGAACTGCAGAAGGGAATGAGAGTTGAGTATTATGCGATATGAGAATACGAGCATGCTCGACATGGCGCGTAGCTGCATCTTGATTGCCTTTGCGCTTTTCAAGTCGGGCAAGCTCTATCTCACGAAGCGCAAGCAAAGGCACTTCCTCATGACCGGAAGACTCAAACCGAGCGGCTTTCTCCTCCCATTTTTTGAAAATCTCATATCCAAGACGCTCATTGCCCATACGGAAATATATGACACTCTTCAACAGTATCGAGAAAAAGAAGCTTAATTCATCTTTAGCCGGGAATATATCACGCAAGGGATTTGTGTCACTGTCATTTTCGAAATCCTCAAGCAGTTTTTCAAAATCATCAAAAGAGTCATTGACATCTTCTGTGGCGTCGTAATAATCGTACTGCCCCATCTCTTTTTCGAGCACGGCCAGCGCCTCTTCATGGCAACCGGCGTAAGTAAGAACCGATGCCACCATCCAAAGATTTATACCGGTACGTTCAAGAGCGCCCTCAATTTTAACAAGACGCCTATAGTAGGTCAAGGCATCATTAAACAGCCCTGTATTGCGGCACAGCCGTATCTTTTCGGCAATCCAGAAAGGCTGATTATCATCGCTGATGTCAGTAAATAGGTCAACCACTTTCATAGCGCGGTCATTCTGCCCGATTCGGCGCAAGGCAACTGCATAATAAAGGTCAAGCCCGTCAATCGAGTCGATATAGCGTTCCTCATATAATTTTATAGCGGCTTCAATACCCTCCGCATCCTCCACTGCACAGAGATGATTGATTACCAGTGTGCCGTTCAGGCTCATACCAAGATCGCGATATATGTCCACCAGTTCCGACGACATGTTTTTGCATTTTTCATCCTGTGATACTTCGTCAAGAAGATATTTCACCAGTTCGCGGGTACTTTCCGAAGCCGTACCTTCTTTAAGCAGCGGTATAAGCGGGACAATAAATTCAGTCACATGCGACCATTCATCTTTATCCTCATACACCCTGCTAAGTATGGTTTCGACTACGTTGTCACAATATGGACTTGAACTGACGGTATCTATGAATTCCGACATCTTTTTCTTATCTCTCAGACCGCTTAATGATGTGTATCGCAATTCCTTGAGTTCAAGTTCTTCGGCCGAGCCCACCTCATTGATATAAATGCGGCGCAGACGCTCGATACCGTTTTTTATATCACCGTCGTCATACTGGCGGCCTTCGGCCTTGCAATAATTCAAGGCAATATTCTCGAATCGCTCGGTTATTGAATCGCGCACCTTCATATAAACGACAAGCAATGCATGTGAACGTTCCAAAGCCGGTGTGTAATCGAGATGACGGCCTATGTAATGCAACGCCGATATACAGTTTTCGTAATAAGCGAATGATTCGAATCGCCATGGGACAGAATTTATGACATCATCTACAATGTCAAAATCACTGATGCGCTCAATTATTTCATCTATATACCGATTGATACCGTAAGCAATCAGTACGTTTATGTACTTTTCCACTACGTACGAACGCTTTTCCGGTATACGACATAATATATATGCTCTGTGACGTTCTTTCTCATTCAACAGATTTAATGAAGAATTGGCATCAAGCAATGTTACCAGTTTATTCCACTCCCCGAAAGCATTATATGCGGTAGCAAGAATCGGAGCGGCAGCCTTATATGCCTCATCGTCACCATCGGCTCCGGCAACATTATATATTTTCTCAACTTCGGCAATAGAGCGACACATTTCGTCATCGGTCAGATGCCCGTCAATATACAGATTGTTGCGTATTGACGCTATGTTAAGCCTTATAATCCGATCATCAGGAGCATACTCCGAAGCCTTTTGAAAACAGGACAGGACCTCGTTTCTGATATCGGTACGCTCATCACCCTCAACAGTCCATACCTTAGCGGAATATCTCACTCCAAGCGTGTTATAAAGTTGCGACATGGTACTTGCAGGCGTATTTTTAACGTCATGCAAGCCTATGCGCTCGGCAGCATACCGGATAGCGTCATCGTGACGACCGCATTTCATGCATGCAAGCGATAAGTCGCGCAACAAAGAGCCTTCACTCCACGAAGTGATATCCTTATTGGCCCGCAACAGCTCAAGCGATGTCTCATACAAAGAGGCCGCACGGTCATACCGCTCGCCTTTAAACGCCGCTTCCGCCCCCCAATAAGAATGAGTAAGTTTATGTACAGGAACCTCGGCGCCAGCTTCGAAATATGTTTCAAACGCAACAAGAGCGCAATCATAAAACTTTACGTTATATAGAATAAAGCCGATATTATAGGCCGTATTTTGCGGTATAACGCCTGCACGCTCTCCGTCAATACACTCAACAACCAGTTTTCTTACAGCATCATTATCTTTATCGAGACCCGCTTTCAACGCTTCAGCCCATTTCTGCAACAATTTTATACCCATACTCGTGGCTACACTATCTGACAATAAATCACTGAAGTCATCAAAATCATCATCGAACCGACTTCTGCGGTCATCAATAAGACAATCGGCATAAATATTGGCAAATGCTATGACCGGCAATCTTGAAGTATTGTTCTTGTTAATAAGGTCAAGATACTTTGCCGCGACATCGCCGCCATTGTCCATACGGGCCGCACTAATCGCGGCAATAAGATACATGTGAATATTAATTTCTTCATCGGCATCTTCTTTCTGCAACTCGCGGTCCAATGTACGCAATATCTTGGCATTAATATCTGACATCCCTGTCGTGGAGGTAAACAGATCATTGATATTCATCACCATATCATATATATAGTCTATGACATCGCCTTTTTCATCCCATAAATCAATGAATTTTCTCTCCACATTCTTATTATCCCAAAAATCGAGCAAGCGTTGACGTGTCTTCCGAGCTAAAGGAGCACACTTTATTTTACGGCGACACCGTTGAAAGTCCCCCGGCTGTCCGTAAACTTCAATAATTTGTCGATGGAAACCCAAGATAGACTTATCAATCCAACTCGAACATATCACATCAAAAGTGTCAAACAATCCGGAAAGGCTGATATTAGCCTCGTTAAGGCTACGCATCTCCTTAATTACGTCAACCTGATATTCTTGGAAACATATCATCCGAAAATGTTTGAGACAGGAAAGGGCCTTATTGTATCGCTTAAGACCGATTAACTGTATGAAAATTTCGGCAAGTTCCATGGAAATGCGCTGCATAAGCGAAGTATCCTTAATGTCGATTTTTCTACTGCGCAATAATACATACGTCATTCCATATATCAGTCTGTCAGACCAATCCATGCTTTTGACAGCACCCTTCATGTCAATCTTATACCGAGCCTGCGAAAGCCGTAAAATCGTGTTGCGCAATTGTCTTATCTCCTTGTCGACCAGCGGATAGTGCGATGCTATCACATCGGCTTTCATTCCGGCAATTATCGAGATGCGGCCCTGTTTAAGCTCAATAAAGTCGCTTACGGCATCATAAATAGCGGCCCACTCCACCGGCTTCAGTCCGAGACTTGACATAATATCGTCTTCGTATAATCCGTATCGGCTAAGCATCAACATATTGAATAGCTTGGCAACCAACCGAGAATCAAAATCGCTATCTATACGACTCAATACCTTGTCAATAAATGAGGGCATGTCGGGGGCGTCAAGATAACCGGCCATGAACCCGTCGAGGTTTTCATATACGCCGTATTGCAACAATTCATTCAGGAAAATGCGTAAGGCTCCCGGGGATGACATCTCGGGATCGTTGGCTATCGAAGCACGTTGCGAAGCGGTAAGCCCTTTGGCGAAATTGCGAAGATACGCGGCAGTCAACGCCATTTTCTGTGATTCTCCAAGCGGATGTAAAAAAATGTCCTGAACGTCAATATTGTCATTTATCAATTCAGTATTAATATGTCGGAGCTGTTCTCTGTCCGAGCCTGTCACCATCAAATGGGGTATAGCCGACGGAAACAACTCTTTACACCATATAAGCTGACGGTCGGCATCGACGGTTATCTTGTCGACACCATCAAGTATCCATATAAAATCGTTTTTATCAGGGGGAAGTTGCTTAATCACGCTTTTCAAGTCAACCTTTTTTTCGCGTGGAAGATTAAGGTCAGGAACTTTTATGCCGGCAAAACGCCGTCCAAGCTCGTAGGCAAGGGCACGTCTGCACATTTCGGCAGAGTCAATCTCACCCCCTATCATTGTGTGTATTACCAGAAGCTCCTTACCTCCGGAAAGTTTTATCCTCTTGTCGGGCCATGTATTGGCTATCCACGCCGATTTTCCCCAACCGCTCTCAAAGTCGAGAGTCAGCAAAGAGTTCATGTCAGCCATACGGTCATAGTCAATATCGGACTCACGAGGGACGTAGACACGTCGCAAACGGTCGACGGCATTGTCATGGGCGCTCATGACAAAATCCATGTGTGACAGCTTTTCATCGACCGGATAAAGAGCATCGACAGTTGCCATCAGCGCCTCGGTCACTTTACGTCCGAGTTCTTTCAGGGAGGAATAATCAGACACCGAGCAACGGCCTTCGGCAGCCGCGTTGCGCACGGTATCTTTAAGCCGCTCACGCTTCTCGGCCGCTGCAGATCCGCGTTTGTCACGGAACCGTTTAGGCACTGTACGCAGTGAACGTATGAAGAAGTGGGAATAAGTCTTTTCAGGATAATCGAGCACTCCGTACTGCATCTCCATCTCGGTTATGCTTTTACCGGCACTTATACCCGCACGTATATGCGGATAGCGTTGCAACAGGCGCTCATTGACTGCACTGCCGTCATTTTCAGGTATCCATCCGTAGCGACCGCCTATAAGACCGATGAAGAAAGGACGCGTGCGCGAAATCTCATCCATGCATATCTCCATGACACGCCCCGATTTGGCTTCCTCCTCGGTTATGCCCCAGCGGAGGTCAAGTACGGTAAACTCTACGTTGCGCCTCAAGCACTCTCGTTTTATCGCCGGGAAAATTTTTTTGACAAGATAGTCACGCTCGCCTTGCATATCGGCAAAAGTTGACGAAAGAAATACTCTTATATCACGTGATGCTGTAATGGCTGTGTCCATGGCAATCCGGTATCTTTAATTTTCGGTTAAGATACAAAAAAATCCGGATAGCGAGGCATAAAAGCAACGGATATCCGGATTTTATTGTATTATTCAGCTGACGAGCGGCTAAATACTGGTCATTCGGTTATATTTGGTCAGATTTTGTCTACCTCGAGGTCGCCGTTGAAGACTTCGTGCCACGGCAGCCCCTGTGCGGCAATGACTTCGAGGAACGGATCGGGATCAAACTCCTCGACATTGTGTACACCGGGTTTTACCCACTTTCCGGTAAGGAACATCATAGCTCCGGCCATAGCGGGCACACCGGTCGTGTAGCTTACAGCCTGCATGCCTGTCTCCTTATAGGCAGCCTCATGACTGCAGTTATTATATATATAGTATGTGAGGTCCTTGCCCTCCTTGTCCTTGCCCGAAATGCGGCATCCTATCGAGGTCTCGCCGTGATAGTTCTCGCCGAGGTCCTGCGGGTTGGGCAGTACGGCTTTCAGGAACTGCAGAGGTATGATCTTGGTGCCGTTGTAGTCGACTTCGTCTATGCGGGCCATGCCTATGTTCTGTATGACACGCAAGTGAGTCAGATACTCCTGTCCGAAAGTCATCCAGAAACGTGCGCGCTTGATTGTCGGGAAGTTTACGACCAACGACTCAAGCTCCTCGTGATAAAGCAGATAGGAATCACGCGGACCTATGTTGGGATAATTGAGCGGAGCGTGAATCTCAAGCGGCTTGGTCACCACCCATTTGCCCTCCTGATAGTAACGGCCGTTCTGGGTAATCTCGCGGATGTTGATTTCGGGATTGAAGTTGGTGGCAAATGCCTTGCCGTGGTCGCCGGCGTTGCAGTCGACTATGTCGAGATACTCCATCTCAGAAAAATAATGCTTGGCGGCATATGCGGTAAACACGCCCGACACTCCGGGGTCGAATCCGCAACCGAGTATGGCGGTAAGACCGGCCTTCTCGAAACGCTCACGGTAAGCCCACTGCCACGAGTACTCGAAGTGAGCCTCGTCTTTCGGCTCATAGTTGGCGGTGTCAAGATAGTTGGCCCCACACTCAAGACATGCGTCCATTATCGTGAGGTCCTGATAAGGCAGAGCCACATTGATAACCAAGTCGGGGTTATGACGGCGGAACAAAGCCACAAGCTCCTCCACGCTGTCAGCATCAACGCGGTCGGTGGTGATATTGGGGGCACCGATGGCCTTGGCAATGGCGTCACACTTGCTTTGGGTGCGTGAGGCCAGCACTATCTCAGTAAAGACCTCGGGATTCTGCGCACACTTATGAGCGACAACGGTGCCGACACCGCCCGCTCCTATAATTATGACTTTTGACATTATGATATCTTTTTTAAACTGAAATTTTTACGACAACAGAAGCCGGCCGGATCACTTCTTCTCCTTAAGAAGGTCGCGTATCTCGGTAAGAAGCACTTCCTCTTTTGTAGGTTCGAGAGGAGCGGCAGGAGCCTCTTCTTCCTGCTTTTTAAACTTCATGACCACACGAAGCGCCACAAATATACTCAAAGCTATGATGAGGAAATCGACTATGTTCTGGATGAACATACCATAATTTACGGCAACCTCGGCCACTTCGGGACTCACCCCTTCGACAGCAGCCTGAGCCGGCGTGATGATATACTTCATGTCTTTGAACGACAGGCCACCCGTGCAAACCGAGATAACCGGCATGATTATATCGTTGACAAGCGACGATACTATCTTACCAAACGCGCCGCCGACGATAACGCCGACCGCCATGTCCACCACATTGCCCTTCATGGCAAATGCTTTGAAGTCTTCTAAAAACTTACCCATAGTCAATTATTATTTTCTATAAAACGCTTAACGATGCATTTTCACGCAAAATTAAAGAATTTTTTCCTTTATTTTATGTGCATTACAAGTTTATTGAAAAAAAAGTAGTAATTTTGTATGCCTCAAAAGGTAGATGATTAACATAACCCAATAATTAATTAAAACTATGACTAAAGTAGGTATTAATGGTTTTGGCCGCATCGGACGTTTCGTATTCCGTGCTTCCACCAAGAGAGATGACATCGAAGTTGTCGCTATCAACGACCTTCTTCCCGTTGACTACATGGCTTACATGCTTAAGTATGACACAATGCACGGCAAATTTGACGGCACTGTTGACTACTGCATGGAGAAGAGCCTCCTTATCGTAAACGGCAAGGAAATCCGCGTTACCGCATGCCGCGACCCGAAAGAAATCAACTGGGGCGCAGTAGGTGCAGAGTACGTTGTTGAGTCAACCGGTCTTTTCCTTACTAAGGAAAAAGCACAGGCCCACATCGAAGCCGGTGCCAAGTATGTAGTTATGTCAGCTCCCTCGAAGGACGACACCCCCATGTTTGTATGCGGTGTAAACCTTGACAAATATGTAAAGGGCACTCAGTTCGTATCAAACGCTTCTTGCACCACCAACTGCTTGGCTCCTATCACCAAGGTTCTTAACGACAAGTTCGGTGTTGTAGAAGGTCTTATGACTACCGTTCACTCTACTACCGCTACTCAGAAGACTGTTGACGGTCCCTCAATGAAGGACTGGCGTGGTGGTCGTGCCGCTTCAGGCAACATCATCCCCTCTTCTACAGGTGCTGCCAAGGCTGTAGGTAAAGTTATCCCCGAACTCAACGGCAAACTTACCGGTATGTCTATGCGTGTCCCCACTCTTGACGTATCAGTTGTTGACCTTACCGTTAACCTCGCAAAGCCCGCTACTTACGACGAAATCTGCGCCGCTATGAAGGAAGCTTCTGAAGGCGAGCTCAAGGGTATCCTCGGCTACACTGAAGATGCAGTTGTATCGAGCGACTTCCTCGGCGATCCCCGCACTTCTATCTTCGACGCAAAGGCCGGTATCCAGTTGACTCCGACTTTCGTTAAGGTTGTATCTTGGTACGACAACGAGATCGGTTACTCTAACAAGGTTCTCGACCTCATCGCTCACATGAAGAAAGTAAACGGTTAATAAACCGCATTTTTTCATAAACGTCAGCGGTCCTCCACGGAGGGCCGCTGATTTTTTATTATGATACGTTAATTACAAGACCGGCTGAAAAAAAAGACTGCCGCAACCGGCTTTTTCATCGGAGCGGATAAAATCAGAGGGCCGTGTCTCTCGACAAGGTCCTCCATAACATGTTGTAAAGTGTATACAGGGATGTGATTATGTTTGAAAACTTTTATTCAATCGTTCACAGGCAAATGTATAACATATTTTTTATAATTGCAACACTTTTTGGTCAGTTTCAGCCAAAAGCTGATTAAGAACATATTTTAAGGGGGTGTTTGAATAAAATATGTATTTTTTTACTATGATATGAAACATTTCCAAGTTTATGTGTTATAGTCTTAAATGGTATTTTTATTTTTTTAAACTTATGAAGAAGTTATTTCTCTCTGTAGCGGTTGTCGCTACTATTGTCATGGCTGCGTGCTCAACGACTGAAAAGGCCAAAGATGAAGGTGCCGATCTTAAGGCAAAAATAGAAAGCTGTACTAATCCCGACAGCTTGAAAGTCTACGTGCAACAGGCTCAGGCCTATGCCGAAAAGTTAATTAAAGAAGGCAAAGACAGCGCAGCACAGGTTTATCTACAAGAAGTAGCTCCGGTTATAGCGGCAAAGGATCCGTCAGCCACACCCGTTATGGATAAGATCAAAAACGCAGCCGACTCCGTAGTGGGCAATGTAAAGGACGCGGCCGAAGTTGCCGGTGACTCCATAGCCGCCAAAGCCGCAGACGTAAAGGATGCCGTAAGCGACAAGGCTTCAGATGTCAAGGATGCAGCCGCCAAAGCAGTTGATGACACCAAAGCCAAGGCAGCTGACGCAGCTCAAAGCGCAGCCGACAAGGTAAAAGAGGCTCTCGGAAAGTAAGGATAACCAACCTTTCTACCCATAAATAAAAGCATGGACGCGAAAAGCATCCATGCTTTTATTATAATAATACGACATATTCTAACGACAATACGAACAGGGAGACAGTATATACTCAAGGCATGACAGTATTTTGGCTATAAATTGTTCATAGCACACAACTGTGATAATCCTATTCAAGCCTTTTCAGTATAATCCACTCGCCTGATTTTCTTGCGCCTTTCCGAGTAATGTAGCCATATTCTTTCAATTCCCGTATAGCTCTGGTTATTGAAGACTCTGATACTCCGATATTATCAGCCAGTTCTGTATATTTGATTGTCGGTTTCATACATACAGTCTGATATACTGATTTATGGAGATTTGTAATTGCCAAATTCTTGTTTATACCGTCATTTATACCGTCATCTTTTGACGGTATAAAACTTGAATCAGAATTAACGCCCTCTGTAGTTGCATTTTTTGACAGTCTGACAACAACAAGAAAAGCCGTTTCAAGATGTAGTTTGAAATCAGGCTCGCCATTATTGTTGGCTTTCAGTTCGTCCTCAACCCGAAGGACTCCACGACTGAAACGGTTGACAAAGCCAAGCACTTTCATCGCTTCTGCCACAACTCCGTTACGATAGTCATTGACCCAAGGGAAATTGGTTGCATTGGCTTTACCATACAATCCTCCCGGATTCAGAATTTCTATACGGTCATCATACTGGTAAAACTGTATAGGTCCGTTACCCTCATAGTCACGGTGACATATAGCGTTCATCAATAGCTCACGGATAGCCCAATGCGGATATTCGGTGACAGTTTCTTCGCGGAGCGCAGACACAGGAACAGGACGACGGTTGGTTATTGTAGTATCAACAAATGTGTCAAGCTGATAAAGAATCTTCATAAGATTCCCACTGAACTTGTATTCTCGCAACACGTCTCCGGCTCGCCCTGTACCTTTGAAACGCACATATTGAACGTATGCTCCCGGCAACGTATGCTCCACATTTTTGCCGAAAAGAATAATTCCGGCGTATGTCGGGCAGTCATGCTTCATGTCATAGAATCCAAGCGACTGCATCTGGAGTTTTACATCTCGCTTATCGTCTTCTATTACATCCATAGGTATAGCCTGTGGAAGATATGTTTGTCGAAAAAGAGCCACGTCAATATCATCGAGAGTCGAGCCGAGACAAGGCAGTGCATCGAAAGTTGAAACATGACAAGCTCGCTTCTCAATAAGCCTTTTCTCGTCAGTTTCATTAGCCACACCCTTGCGAGGGCCGACACGAACCCATATACGACCTTTATATTTCACCGGAGGGAATACAGCTGGTTGCACCTCGACAACAACAACCGTGCCGCCATCAAGTTCAACTTTCTCAACTGTCATCGACGGTTGCGGCTGTATGTTGCCATCTGTTCGGATGGCTGCAATATTCTTCAGCAATTCATCCGTAATATTGATTGGTTGCACATAGCCGTCATCATCCGCTCCAAGAATCAGATAGCCCGGCTTGCGATGATCAGCCAAATCATTGGCAAACGCACAAATAGCGTGCCCGAATTTATCGGTATTCGTCGTTGAAACAGTCCTCTCGACCCGGTCACTCTCCAAGTCAAACAGCATCTTCTGTATTTCGTCCTTGCTAATCATAGTCAAGATACATTATTTGTTGAAACTGTGGATTATATTCAATCGAATCGCCCGATAGAATTGCATTAACGGCTTCTTAAATCACCCTGAACGAAACGAGTAAGCACAGTAGAATCGTTGGTAGAGTTGTCAAGATGCGTAAGAAACTCAAAGTCTTTCCAAAAACGCGATGTCCGGGCATCAGGTCATGAGTGGGTCTCGACCTTTGATGAGGCCGGGAGCGAAGCATTGCGCTCATCGACGGCTTCTACTACGGCACGGCCGAGTTCCATAAATGCCTCACCTGTGATAGACTCCTTTACGGCTATAGGCTCACCGCAATCGCCACCCTCACATATGGAGCCGACAATGGGTATCTGTGCGAGCAGTTTTACTTTCAGCTTGCGGGCAAGCTCAACGGCTCCGTCACGGCCAAATATGTAGTAACGCTCGTCGGGATGAGCGGCCGGAGTAAACCAAGCCATGTTCTCCACTATACCGAGTACAGGCACATTGACCTTTTCATCGGTGAACATGCCTATTCCCTTTCGGGCATCGGCCAGAGCCACTTCCTGCGGCGTGCTGACAATAATCACTCCGGTTATGGCAAGGGTCTGCACCAAAGTAAGATGGATGTCGCTCGTGCCGGGAGGCATGTCGATAAGGAAATAATCAAGATCGCCCCAGTTGCCCTGCGTTATAAGCTGATTAAGCGCACGCGATGCCATGGCTCCGCGCCACAGTACGGGCGCATCGCGCTCCATAAGAAGGCCTATCGACAACAACTTCACGCCGTAGCGCTCGATAGGCACAATATAATCCTGACCATCCACTTTCTCCATATAAAGCGGCTCATCCTCGATACCAAACATCTTGGGCACCGACGGGCCGAAAATATCGGCGTCGAGAAGCCCGACCTTGTAACCGAGCCGTGCGAGAGCTACGGCAAGATTACTTGCCACAGTCGACTTGCCGACACCACCCTTACCCGACGACACACCCACTATGTTTTTCACACCGGGAAGCGGATTTTCGGGTTTAGGAGCGGGCCCGCTGTTGCGGAATTTTACAGCGATACGGTCTTTCACATCCACCTCGGGCGATATGAAAGTGGTTATGGCGGTCTCGGCCGCCTTCACAATCGACTTTACAAAAGGGTCGGTGGGTTTGTCAAATATCAGCGAGAAACTAACCGTATTGCCGTCAATACGTATATCGTCCTCAACCATGCCAAGTTCGACAATGTTTTTCCCGTTTCCGGGATAGCGCACGGTAGCGAGCGCGTCAAGTATAAGTTTCGGATAAATCGGATCCATTTTATTACATTTATTGTTTGTCATTGTTTTTAATACGCACCTGCGGGTTACAAAGTTCGGGGCACTGAAGCTCGCCGCGCGAGAAACTTCGGTATGTATCAGGCTCAATCTCCACTTCAGGCTCGGAGAGTTCGCCCTGCGCGGGCAGAGTCCATGATATGTATTTTATGGTCAGCCCTCGGTCAAGCCACTGCTGTTCATAAAAAGTACGTATGCCGAGTATATCGTCGACACCCTGCGGATCGCCATACAGGTCGCACGTGTCGGCAATAAGCGGCAACGAATTGTGCCGGGCCATAATGCCCGTATAAGTATATAAAAACGGGCTGTCGGTCTTCAGATGCACCCTGCCGCCGTCTTTGAGAACCTCACGGTAAAGGCGAAGAAACCGTGTGCCCGTAAGACGCTTGTTGACCTTCTTCATCTGCGGGTCGGGAAATGTAATCCATATCTCGTCGACCTCACCGGCAGCGAAAAAGTATGGCAAAAGCTCTATACTCGTACGCAGAAAAGCGGCGTTGCCCATTTTGCGGTCGCACACCTGACAAGCACCCGACCACATGCGGGCGCCCTTTATATCTATGCCTATAAAATTCTTATCGGGGAAGCGGGCGGCCAGTCCTACCGTATATTCACCCTTGCCGCAGCCGAGCTCGAGTATTATAGGATTGTCATTGTGAAAATAATCGGAGTTCCAACGGCCTTTCATGGGAAACCCGCGCTCTTTCAACACGCTGAACGGATACTGAAAAACGCACTCCATTGACTCCATGTCGCTAAATTTCTTCAACTTGTTTTTTCCCATATCGGTATACTTTATCGGTCAGACGCAATCCTGAATATTAATAATACGTTCTACTACATAAAGAGCGCATATATCACCGAGCGCCACATCCATATCGTCATAGTTGCGGTTTTCACTGCGCAGCACCACTTTTGACGGGTCCTCCTGATGACGGCGCACATACTTCACCACTCTGCGGTTTTCCATCACCACGACATATATCTGCCCCCATAATATGTTCTGCAGGTCGCTCTGAGGCAGGAAAGCCACGTAACCGCCATTGTTGATCTTCGGCATCATCGAGTCGCCCTTGGCCCTCACCACTATCCAGTCAGGATTAAGATTAGGGAAATTCAGACGGCCAATGACATTTTCCTCGGTAAACGCACGCGACATCTCGGTACACCCTGCCGCCACATCGATATCGTAGACCGGGATGCCCTCGTTGATACACGACACGACAACCTCACCCGACGACACGGCTATAGCCCGCGACACTTTGTCAAACGGCAGCCCCTTTCCGTCGCGCAACCAGTCCTTCGACACATTGAGGTTCACGACTATGCGGTTGAGCAGAGCCTCGCTTACAGGCAACCGGCCGCTAAGATACTTTGACACATTGGAGGCGTCTATGCCTATGGTTTTCGCGAGCTGCGACTGCGAAAGGTGCTTTAGCTGCATAATATGCCTTATACGGCTTATTATTGCATCCTGAGAGTGTGATGTTTCCATAATTGAGGTGGTTTTACATTGCAAAAATACTTCAACAATTGCAATAATGCAAGTTTTTGCATTATTATTTTGTACTGGTCCAATAAAAAACAGTTATATTTGCTTGTCAATAAGATAAGAGGTAACTTTGCGCGTCTTTATAAACGATTAACAAAATGTCAACTTACACAGAAGACCAACGCAAAGTGACCACTCATCGCCTTAGCGAAATGAAAGCGCGCGGCGAAAAGATAGCCATGCTTACAGCCTATGACTTTTCAATGGCAAAGCTCATCGATGAAGCCGGCATGGACGTGATACTCGTAGGCGACTCCGCCTCAAATGTCATGGCGGGCAACATAACCACCCTGCCTATCACCCTCGACCAGATGATATATCATGCCAAATCGGTGGTGAAAGGCGTCAAAAGAGCGCTTGTTGTCGTAGACCTGCCGTTCGGCAGCTATCAGGGCAACAGCAAAGAGGCCCTTGCATCGGCTATCAGAATCATGAAAGAGAGCCATGCCGAAGCCGTCAAAATGGAGGGAGGTGCGGAAATACGCGAGTCAATAGAGCGCGTGCTCTGCGCCGGCATTCCCGTCATGGGCCACCTCGGACTCACCCCGCAGTCCATCAACAAGTTCGGCACCTACGCAGTGCGTGCCAAAGAGGAAGCCGAAGCCGAGAAACTCGTAGCCGACGCCAAGTTGCTCGAAGAGATAGGCTGCTTCGCCCTCGTCCTTGAAAAGATACCCGCACAGCTTGCCACCCGCGTAGCAGCCGAGGTGTCCATTCCCGTAATCGGCATAGGAGCCGGAGGCGGTGTCGACGGCCAAGTACTCGTCATGCACGATATGCTCGGCATCAACAAAGGTTTCTCACCGCGTTTCCTGCGCCGTTACGCCGACCTGTCGACAGTCATCAACGATGCCGTGGCCCACTACATCGATGACGTGAAGACCCGCGACTTCCCCAACGACAAGGAGCAATACTGATATGACAAGATAGCGGCGCATGACATGGCGCTACCGAATATATGACACGGAGCACGGCAGCATTGTCGTGCTCCGTGCTGCATATAAAAATTTCACTCATCGGGCATTTTTCATAGCAGTCTGTCATAAAATTTCGTAAAATAGGTATTCAGTAATTAAAAGTAGACACCGATAACCGACAATTAATAAAAAACTTTTGTATTTTTGCCGTTCAAACAACGTTTCAACCGATGACAAAAAACGAAGCCGCCCCGCAACCGTCAAGCGAAAAATGGACCGAGATAACGCTTCTTCCCGAATGGGAGGAGGAATACTACCTCGTATATACGGCCAAGAAATACGGGAAATGGGTCATGCTCAAGACCCTGAAGCCGGAGTATGCCGACCATCCCGACTTTAACGCGATGATTGAAAAAGAGTTTGAAGTACGTTACAACCTTGCCCACCCCCACATAGTCATGATCAACGACTTCGAGGAGATACCCGGACTGGGCAAATGTATCATTACCGACGACGTATACGGCGACTCGCTCCGTAAGCTGATGGACGAAAACAAAGTGACTCCAGAGATAATACAAAAACTCCGTCACGACCTCCTCGACGCAATCGACTACATTCAGACCAACCATATAGTACATCATCCGATACGCCCCGAGACTATAATTTTCACTGAAAATGTAGGCAACCTGAAGCTGATAGACGTAGGCTTCGACCAGCTGAAGCATATGGAGCCGGCCGACATGTCGGAAGACATATACAACTACGGACTCGTACTAAACGAAGCTCTCGACCATGTGGAGGGTAAAAACACGCTGCTCCGCAAAGTGGCGAAAAAATGCATGGATCCGGACCCTGACAAGCGTTACCGCGACGTTCAGGACCTGCACCTCGCACTCGAACATCGCTCAAGCAATCAACTATATATCCTACTGATTGTTTTTCTTTCATTGATGATCGTTCTGCTCGCTTGGCTGAACACCCGTCATCCGACACAGGCAACCGATAGCCGACCATCGATAGAAAACGTAAAATAGCAATCGCAATGTCAGTTGAAATAAGAGAAATCGACCCTACCCGATCGCAGCTCAAAGAGTATGTGAAGTTTGGCATAGACCTGTATAAAGGCAATGACTGCTTCGTGCCGCCGCTTATCTACGACGAGATCGACACACTGTCGCCCGACAAGAATCCGGCATTTGACTACTGCACGGCCAAGTCTTGGATGGCTTATCGCGACGGTAAGCCCGTAGGACGCATAACCGGTATCGTCAACTCGGTCGTTAATGACCGCACCGGATCGCACGACCTGCGCTTCGGCTTCATGGACTTCATAGACGATGACGAAGTGGTCGACGCGCTGTTCAACGAACTCATGCGATGGGGAAAGTCGCAGGGACTTACCTCCATAGTCGGGCCCATGGGCTTCAGCGACATGGACCACGAAGGCATGCTGACATACGGCTTCGACGAACTCGGCACGATGGCCACGATATACAACTATCCTTACTATCCCCGCCATATGGAACGCCTCGGCTTCAGAAGCGATGCCGAGTGGGTGGAATACCGCATGACCGTGCCCGACAAAGTACCCGACCAGCTTCAGCGCGTAGGCGACATAGTAAGACGCAAATACGGTCTTCGCACAATAAAGTTCACGAGCTCGAAAAAGCTTAAGGAACAGTACGGACAGGCTCTGTTTGAACTCATCAACGAGGCCTATGACAGTCTGTACGGCTACTCACCTCTGACAAAACGGCAGATCGACTACTACATAAGCATATATCTGCCCATCCTTCGGCTTGAGAATGTATGTGTCATAGTTGACTCCGATGACAAGCTCGTGGGAGTAGGCATATCCATTCCGTCGCTGTCGCGGGCTCTGCAGAAGTCGCGCGGACGCCTGTTTCCGTTAGGATGGACCCATCTGCTTAAGGCGCTCTACCGCCCCAATGATGTAGTAGACCTGCTTCTCGTGGCCGTAAAACCCGAATACCAGAGCAAGGGAGTGAACGCACTTCTGTTTACCGACCTGCTGCCGGTATATATAAAAAACGGCTATCGCTGGGCCGAGAGCAATCCGGAACTTGCCGAAAACGAAAACGTGCAGCAACAGTGGAAGTTTTTTGACCGTCGTCAACACCGTCGCCGCACCGCTTTCAGAAAAGATATACCCGATACGCTCTAAAAACGCGTATAATACAATTCCGCTCCCGTATAGTCATCATACAGAATCAGATTGACGGGGCCGTCCATATCCCAGCCATAATTCCATTCATCGCCGTTCTGGAAGTAAATGTCCACTTCATAATCATTCCAGTCCCACGTGAAATCGTAGGTGCCGTTGAAGTCGCTGTAACTGCCCCAGCCGTCACTGTCAAAAACAAAGGTACTCCGGCCGTCATCCTGAACCCATTTACCAAGAAAAGGAGCGTTTATAGGGTCGTAGTCCTCGTCATCGCACGACACCATGCTGACCGATAGTACCGTAAGCATAATTCCCAATAGAAAGGCCTTTTTCATCTGTCTTTAATTAATGTTATATTCTTAATTTTTCAACAAATTTAGTGTAACTTTGTTGAACTACGATTAAAATTAGTCAATGAATTTAACTTCGCTTGTCAGACCGCATTTCGTAAAGCGGATCGACGCAATGACATATGCCACACTGCATGCACGCGACGCACAGTCGGCGCAACTCGGCATGCTGTTGAAAAACGGTCGGCACACCCTCGTCGGAGAGCGTGCCGGCTATGGAAGCATCGACAGCTACGATGACTACAGGAGTCGTGTGCCCGTAAGCGGATATGCCGACATAAGGCCGCTGGTAGAGCGCATGATAGCCGGAGAGAAGGACATACTGTGGCCCGGGACGACAAAGCGCTTCGCCCAGTCGTCGGGCACCTCTGACGGAAAGAGCAAATACATTCCCGTCACAGCCGACTCACTGCGCCGCAACCACTATCAGGGGGGCAGCGATGTCGTGAGCTCTTATCTGCATCTATATCCCGACAGCCGCATGTTTGACGGCAAGGGCTTCATACTCGGCGGCAGCTTCGCCAACGAGCTGACACTTCCCGCAGGCATAAAAGTGGGCGATCTGTCAGCCAATCTTATCGACGCCATCAACCCGCTTGTCAACCTTGTGAGAGTGCCGTCAAAACGCATAGCCCTCATGGAGGACTGGCGACAGAAACTTCCGGCTCTCGTCAAAGCATCGATAAACAGCGACATAACCAACATATCGGGAGTGCCGTCATGGTTTCTGACCGTACTTAAAGAGGTCATAAAGGCGGCCGGAGCCTCGACTATCCATGACGTATGGCCGCACCTTGAGGTGTTTTTCCACGGCGGCATATCGTTCAAGCCATACAGAGAACAATATGCACGCATAACCGACCCGTCGCGCATGCGTTACCTTGAGACCTACAACGCCTCGGAAGGTTTTTTTGCGGTACAGTCCGCAATCGAAGACCCGTCGCTGCTTCTTCTGCTTGACATAGGGGTATTCTACGAATTCATTCCTGTCGACGAGGACGGCGACCCGCATCCACATGCGCTTGCGGCATGGGAGGTGAATGAGGGAGAGACATACGCCATGATCATAACCTCATGTAACGGACTATGGCGTTACGCGCTGGGCGACACCGTGACCGTAACTTCGGTAAATCCGCTAAAAATAATCATCTCGGGGCGCACCAAGCACTACATCAACGCTTTCGGCGAAGAACTTATGGTGTACAACGCCGATGCAGCCATAGCCGCGACATGCCGCGAGACGGACTGCGCCATAACCAACTATACCGCGGCGCCGGTATATGTTGGCGACAAGTCGCGCGGACGCCATGAGTGGCTTATAGAATTCAGCCGGGAACCTGACGACATCGAGGCCTTCGCCGACGCGCTCGACCGCAATCTCTGTCGTGAAAACTCAGACTATCAGGCAAAACGCGCCGGCAATCTGTTTCTTGACCGGCTCAACATAGTCAAGGGTCGGCACGGGGTATTTGACGAATGGCTCGCCTCTACGGGAAAACTCGGAGGCCAGCGCAAGGTTCCGCGCCTCAGCAATGACCGCCGCATCATGGACGCAATGCTGCGTATCAATGACATTGGATAATCCTTTTTAACTATAACTTTTATGAGATATTACCGATTAACACTTCTTGCACTGCTTATAACTACGGCCGCCATAGCCGGAGCGAAAGCCAGATATGTCTTTTACTTCATAGGCGACGGCATGGGCATGGGTCATGTCAATGCCACCCAGTACTACAACCGCATGGTGCTCGGCAATGAAGAGCCGCTGCTTATGATGCAGTTTCCCGTGGCATCACAGGCATGGACATACTCGGCTTCGTCGCCCGTGACCGACTCGGCAGCCGCGGGCACCGCACTGTCCACAGGCTTCAAGACCAACAACTACATGGTAGCCATAGCGCCTGACTCGACCACCCACTATAAGTCAATAGCACGCACACTCAAAGATGAGGGCTGGGGAGTAGGCATACTCTCGTCAGTGGCTCCCGACGACGCCACACCGGCTGCATTCTATGCCAACCGTCTTGACCGAGGAATGTTGGACGGTATAGATGAAGATGCCGTGAAGTCAGGTTACGAATTCATGGGCGGAGCCTCGCTGCGCGGGCTAAAAGACAGCGAAGGCCGTCCTAACGCAGTGGCAGAGATGCTTGACAAGTCAGGCATAAAGATACTGTACGGTACAGAGGGCCACGAGAACATCGACGCCGAGCGCCTTATGATATTAAGTCCCGAAGAGGCACGGAGCAATAATAATGACATCGGCTATACAATCGACTCCATACCCGGAGCCATGACACTGCCGGAACTTACACGCGCCGGTCTCGCACAGGTAAGCCGTCGCTCGCCCGACCGTTTCTTCATGATGATCGAGGGGGGCAACATAGACCATGCCGCCCACGCCAATGACCCCGGCGGCGTGATAAAAGAGATACTCAACTTTCAAGATGCCATAAAAGTAGCCTACGACTTCTACCTCCAGCACCCCGACGAGACTCTCATAGTAGTGACGGCCGACCATGACACCGGCGGCATGGCCCTGTCACGCAAAACCAAAGGCGGACTCGCACTTATCGACAACCAACGCATAAGCAAAGACCGGCTTACCGACTACTGCCGCGACCTGCTCGAAAACAACAAGCCCATAACATGGGAGGAGATGAAGTCGCTGCTCTCTGACAAACTCGGTTTCTGGACCGCCATACCCGTCGATGAAAAAACGACCGAAAGTCTGCACGGTACGTTCAACCGCACATTTATCGACCGCACGGCACTAAGCGAGAGAGCATTATATAATGTATACAATGCATTTGTCACGGAGGTATTCAAGATATACAACAAGCAGGTAGGCACAGCCTTTATCAGCAGCAGCCATACCGCCAATCCCGTACCGGTATTTGCCATAGGCGCCGGCGCCGGTAAGTTCAGCGGCGCGAACAACAATACCGACATACCCAAGCTCATATATGAAGCTACCCGCCAATAGCACGCTCAGCCTAACGGCGATGCTTGCGAGGCGGTAAAAGGCGCAAAATAATATCCTTCACATAAGGAGTGGACTTTATAGAGTCGGCCTGTCCGAGATAATGGAGGGCCGGCTCTTTTTCACCTTTCATGTAGTAGTAATTGCCAAGAATAAGCAACGTATCGTAATCGTCGGGATACAGCGACAGCAATTTACGGTATACGTCTATACCGCGTGTTTCATCGCCCTCAAGCATGTATCCGTCGGCCAAATAAGCGAGATACTGCCGGTTGTCGGGAGCGCCGGTAAGCATGATGCGGCTGTACTCGACCATCTTCGGACCGTTGCGCCGAAACACATAGTAATTGAGCAATTGTTTTTCTATACTGCGCTTAAGCCACGGCTGCCTGTCCATTACAAGCATAAGAAAATTCTCATACAGCGAGGTCTGGCCCATGGCAAAACTCACGCGCCGCACTCCTGAGTATATGGAGTCGACAGGTATAAGCTGCTGCTGTGCACGTTCAAGAAGCGAAATCTCATAATCGGGCAATTCTCTCATGGCCGCCGTGACAATGGCGTGGCAATATGTGTCGACCACTTTGGCGCTGTCTTCAAGCATAAGCTCATACATGGCTGCCGCGTTGGGCCAGTCCTTGTATTTAAAAAACCGCGCCGCCTTGGTGGCTACCGTTTTATAATCGCGCGAAGCCACTGTGGCGTGCGATACGAGTGAAAACATAAATGCCGCCAAGACCGTGACAACATATATGATACGCTTATTTTCTCCGCTAAATAAATTTTTCCGCATGGCTTAATTGCATTTTTCGCTTCTGTTGCATTATCTTTGTAAAGATAAACAATTATAATATATAATGTATCGACATGAGAACAAATTATAATCGCATTTTGCTGAAACTAAGCGGAGAGTCGCTCATGGGGGCGCAAGGTTACGGAATCGACACCGTACGTCTAAACGAATATGCCGCACAGATAAAAGAGGTCGCAGCCTCCGGAGTGCAGGTAGCCATCGTCATCGGCGGAGGCAACATATTCCGCGGACTTAGCGGAGCCTCAAAAGGATTCGACCGGGTGAAAGGCGACCAGATGGGCATGCTGGCCACTGTCATAAACTCGCTCGCTCTCAGCTCCGCGCTTGAAGCTGCGGGGCAGCCGGCAAAAGTATTTACGGCTATAAACATGTTTCCCATCGGAGAGCATTACAGCAAATGGCGTGCCATCGACGCCATGAAGGAGGGCAAGGTAGCCATAATATCAGGCGGCACGGGCAATCCGTTCTTTACCACTGATACAGGCTCGGCCCTGCGCGGCATCGAAGTGGAAGCCGACGTCATGCTGAAGGGAACCCGTGTCGACGGCATATACACCGCCGACCCGGAAAAGGATCCTACAGCTACAAAATTCTCGGAAATAACCTATGATGAGGTATACACACGCGGACTGAAAGTCATGGACCTAACAGCCACGGCACTCTGCAAGGAGAACCGTCTGCCTATCATAGTATTTGACATGGACACACCCGGCAACCTGAAAAAAGTACTTGCCGGTGAACCCATAGGTACTCTTGTTTATTAATAAATCAAAATATATACCATTATGACTGACGTTAAAACTTATCTTGACCCCGCCGAAGAAAAAATGGAGATGGCGGTAGCGTATCTTGACGAATCACTCGCTCACATACGTGCAGGCAAGGCAAATCCGAAAATACTCGACGGCATACGTGTCGAATATTACGGCAGCGCCGTACCTATCTCCAATGTAGCCAACGTAAGTGTACCCGATGCGCGTACAATCACCATTACGCCGTGGGAAAAGGCCATGTTCAAGGAAATCGAGAAAGCCATCATAAATTCGGAACTCGGTATAACTCCCGAAAACAACGGCGAGATCATACGCATATCCATACCGCCGCTGACCGAAGAGCGACGCAAACAGCTTGTAAAGCAGTCGAAAGCAGAGGCTGAAAATGCCAAAGTATCGGTGCGCAATGCCCGCCGCGACGCTATAGAAGGCCTGAAAAAGGCTATAAAGCAGGGTATGCCCGAAGACGTAGAGAAGGATGCCGAAGGCACGGCTCAGAAGCTTCATGACAAATATCTGAAAAAAATCGACGAACTCTTTGCCGCAAAAGAGAAAGAGATACTTACCGTATAAACCGACTGCAATGGAGACAGGTGAAAAAATACCCGAAGTACTCGGATTGAATGTCGACGGACAAGAGGTGAAAGCCTCTGACTTCGCCGGCAAACCGCTGATAATATATTTTTATCCCAAAGACAACACTCCGGGATGCACGGCCGAGGCATGCTCCATTCGCGACGGATATGGCGAACTTAAAGCACTCGGCTACGAAATAATAGGCATCAGCAAGGACTCCACGGCAAGCCATGTGAAGTTTGCCGACAAGTACTCGTTGCCGTTCATACTGCTAAGCGACCCCGACACAACGGTCAATCAGGCATTCGGTGTATGGCAGAAGAAAAAGATGGCCGGACGCGAATACATGGGCACAGTGCGTACGACATTTATTACCGACGCAGACCATCGTATCACCCACATAATCACAAAGGTCGACACGAAAAACGCTACAGCACAGCTGCTGAAGCTGATTGCCGGCTAACAGCAAGGCGGTTGTCCACCAAAATAAAAACATGCGGCTTCAATGGTGAAGTCGCATGTTTTTATTTAGGGATATTCAGTTAAAGGCCACTGACAGACATGGGATAATTGGCTGAGG